>Ga0208316_1000014_pt1 | contig 455114 bp, 429 predicted proteins | sample MalvireepMed_231_FD_184240 | JGI IMG/M metagenome (GOLD analysis project Ga0208316, IMG submission 184240) | Marine viral communities from the Global Malaspina Expedition - Malaspina viral metaG DeepMed_231 (SPAdes) (version 2) | ecosystem: Environmental > Aquatic > Marine > Oceanic | place...
TTGCTTGTACCTATCCCAAATAAGTGCTTTTTGCTCTGGCGTGTAATAAATACGTTTTCTTCGGTTCATGACGCGACCCTCCCTTAAATAAGGATAGCGTTGCATTCACCAATTGAACTCACAGCGAAAAGCGGACCAACTACAGCCCCAGTAGTAGCCGCGCATTCGCTCAATTACTAATTTCTAGCTAGGATCTATTCGTTAGAAAGCTTAGTTAAACTTTCTGGGACAAAATATGCTCGGTGTTGATATAGCCAAGAAGGCAATAATGCATGAGCTAGTGCCTCATTACGCAACTGCTGACTGATGTTTTGGTCAGCCACAAAGTCGCTCTCATCGAAGTCATAGTGACCGGTTTTATCCTCTCCAGGAGTTAAAATCGCTACTCCTTTGGGTGTCATCCATGCGTAGTTATTACCAAATTGCATCATGGCACGATTAGCCGGTGGCACGTTATCATTCGAAATGTCCTGGCCTATCGCCGGGGTCCAAGCTGAAACGCCTGCAAGCGAGATAACCGTAGGCATTAAGTCAATCTGACTGGTAATTTCATCAATCTCTTTGGGTTGAATAGAGCCACCCAGAATGAGTCCTGGAATACGAAACTTTTGGATCGGAACTAACTCGTTTCCATAGACGCGCGTATCGTGATCAGCGACAATCAAAAAAATCGTATTTTCCCAGTAATCACTCGCCTTTGCTTTGTTGATAAACTTACCCAGCGCAAAGTCAGCATATTTGACAGCGTTTTCTACCGAGTTCTTGGGCGCAGAATAGAGCTCGACTTCATCGTCTGGAAACTCAAATGGTTCGTGGTTTGATGAGGTAAACACCAAGCTAAAGAAGGGAGCTCCCTTTTTAGTTAGCATCTCAAACCTTTTATGAGCGGTATTAAACAGGTCCTCATCGCTCGCTCCCCAGCTACCGACAAACTTGGGGTTATCAATGTCACTCTGACCAAGAATAGACTGAAAACCATTACTTGCGAAAAAACTTCCCATGTTGTCAAAGTGGGTTTCACCACCATAAATAAACTCAGTGAAGTATCCCTCACGCGACAACAGGTCAGCAGCGGTATAAAAATTTTGCTGAGACAGTGAAAGTTTCACGGTACTTCTTCCCGGTGTGGGTAAGAAGCTTGAAATAACCGCCTCAATACCACGAACTGACCGAGTGCCAGTTGCGTAAAGCTGCTGAAACCACCACCCTTCCTTACTAAGTCGCTTTAGGTTTGGTGTGACATTAATCCCACCGAGATCTTCAACAAAAGTCGCACCTAAACTTTCCTCCAAGATAACGACAATATTTTTGGGTTTGTCGAAGCTCCGGGAAGCTTTATTAAAGTGCACTGTGGGGTATTCGTCAGATGGAAATGCCTTGCCTGCTAAGTGTGGCTGGCTTTTAACTATGTTAAGAATTTTCTCTAAACTGGCATCACCGTATATACGAGAGGCATTTTCCTCGTGCCTCATGCTGTAAATTGCGTATTCAAGCGAATAGGCCGAACTGATAACTAAACTATTCACCAAAGCATCCGATGTCACCGCAAAAAATGCTGGGTTCGCCGGGCGATGCGCTAACGTTGACCGCACACCGGCAAAAACAATTACCATCAAAAGCGGCCAAACAATAAGCGCCCTGCCAGTGTATTGTTTATGACCATAAGTTGTCTGGTTCAGTCGCTTAGCAAGCTTACCGAGTCCGAATAAGCAAATACCCAACACTACCGCGGTCAAAAGTAACCAGACTTTAAACCCTCCCCAAAGGGTGCTTAACACTTCCCTCGGGTACTCTAAATACTCAACAAACAGACGGTTAGGTCGCAAGTCGTATTGCATAACAAAGGCGGGCGTTGAGACCTCCATAAACGTGATATAGGTGATAGCAATAATCAACCAAACGCTTTGAACTGTTTGCCAAGCCCTCACACCCCAGCGATTTAAAAATAATGGCGCGAATAGCAATAAAGGTAGCGTCAGATAACCCATCTGAACGATGTCTGCTCTGAGGCCCATTAACATCAAGTAACTGAGCTCTCCTGCCTCAGTTACGCGTTCAAACTGCCATATAAATAATAGTAAGCGACTAACACTCAGGATAATTAGACCCAGCGAAAAACCCGCTATAAGCGTCCGGTATTGGAATAGCGACGACTTCAGTTCTTTTAATAAAGGTGTATTGCTCATTAGTAGCCCAACTTAGCTCTGATAATGAACGCGATACTAAAGAACGAACCTTAAGCTGAACTTAATATTGACTGTTTACTATGCAGTTTTTATTTCTCAAGAGGTGACTATGAAACCAGGAAAAACTGGCATAGCCCGAATCATCGATGCAACGCAATATTCCATGAAAGGGCTCAGAGCGGCGTGGTGTTTTGAAGCAGCTTTTCGACAAGAGGTACTTTTATTGTTGGTGTTGTTGCCAGTTTTAGTGATAGCAGAGCTTGAGCTTTCAGAGCGGTTGCTAATGTTCATGTCATTGCTTGGTTTACTTATTACGGAGCTACTAAACTCCGCCATTGAAACGGTTGTCGACCGCATTGGCGCCGACTTTCACGAGCTCAGCGGTCGAGCAAAGGACATCGCCTCGGCTGCAGTATTCATTGCTATCTGTCAGTTCATCGTCGTTTGGGTAGCTGTATTATGGCCGCTTTAAAGTCCATGACGGTTTGGAGGCGTTGGGCAAGTGTTTTGGCGGTTTTTGTCGCTATATTACTGGTCGTAGAATTTCTAGAGCTTAAGTTTTTAGTCGCCAATGCGTTATACCAGCTTGAAGGGGGACAGTGGTCTTTAAGGCACCACTTTATCACTGAAACGATTCTTCATGACGGTATACGGAAGCTTAATCTCGCATTTGTAGTGCTTGTCCTAGCCTTAACCGTGGCTCAGTTCTTATCAAGCAAAGGGGAAAGCAAGCGGCGCCGGTATGTATTGTTACTCTTATCGGTTTTGTTGTCTTTTGGTTTAGTGAATTACCTCAAGGCGATGCTTGGTATGGACTGTCCTTGGGATTTGCAGTTATACGGAGGAGTCAAACCATATATCAGTTTATGGTCGTTCAACGACACTCATTTTGGCTTGGGTCGGTGCTTTCCTTCGGGACATTCAAGTATTGGCTTTGCCTGGATTGCTCTGTACTTTTTCTGGCGTAAAAACAGGCCTCTTCTTGCGAAAGCTTCGCTAATTCTCGCACTTTCTTCCGGCTTTTTACTTGGAGCTGTTCAACAGCTGCGGGGCGCGCACTTCTTTATTGATGACATAACAACAGCATTCATCTGTTGGAGTGTTTCTTTATTTATCTTTCATATAGGTGAGCAATATGCAGCGACTGACGCTTAATTTTCCAGTTCTATTAATACTCGTTGCGGCTTGGCTTGCTCTAGCATACTCGGGTCCTCTTGTGAGTGCGTTGAGTGAATACGGGGTTCATGGGTTCACGCAAGTCAAACTGATGGTGTTCATTGCTTTTTTCTATACTGTTGCGCTCGCCATCAGTCGATGCGTTAATGCTTTTAAGCCATTCGCAATATTGTTGTTTGTTCTTGCTGCTCCTGCACTTTTTTACATGTCGGAATATGGCATTATCATTGATGCAGATATGATAATTAATGCAATTGAGACCGATACGGCTGAGGCTCGTGAACAACTCTCGGGAAGTTTTTTTGAAACCTTCATAACACTTGGTGTTATCCCATCGCTATTGCTGGCGTATATAAAACTCCCCACTTCCAGTGCGACAACAAAAATAAAACAAGGTCTTGCAGCGGCGACTTGCTTTTCAATATTAGCGGTCGGTATCGCTTACACCAGTTATGACGACTTCGCGTCTTTATTTCGCAACCATCGAGATGTGAAGTACAGAGTTGCTCCTTTCAACGTCATATCATCAACCGTCTCGGCTTTGAAACGAAAACTAGAAACCCCAACTCAATTTATAAGACTAGGGCAAGATGCCGTTCAGGTAGGTACGTCTGAAAAACCGAGAGTCATGGTAATCGTTTTGGGTGAGACAGCGCGTGCGGATCATTTTGCAATCAATAACTATGCTCGACCGACAACGCCTTCACTGAATGCGCTCATGACATCAGAGCCAATATTCAGCTATAAAAAAGCTACGTCTTGTGGAACGGCAACTGCTATTTCAGTGCCGTGCATGTTCAGTTTTTTAACCGCTGATAATTACTCGGATGTTGCTAGAAACTCGAGTAATGTATTAGATGTTTTAGAAACTGCTGGTATTAATGCAACATGGATAGAAAATAACTCTGGCTGCAAAGATGTCTGTAACCGAATTAAAACCGTCAAAATGAGCGAATCCCGATGTGAAGAATGGCAATGCTATGATATAGATATGCTCGAACAACTCAAATCTTGGTTAAGCAATTTGCATCAAGACTCAATTATTGTGCTTCATCAAATGGGAAGTCACGGGCCTGCCTATTACGAACGGTCGCCTAACGAAATGAAACGGTTTTTACCCGAATGTAAAAGCCAAGAGCTGTCGAATTGTTCTGTGGATGAAATCACTAATGCATATGACAACAGTTTGCTCGTGACCGACCAACTGGTAAGTCAGGTCATAAAGTTATTGAAAAGCCACACTGAACTAGACAGCAGTATGATGTATGTATCTGACCATGGTGAATCACTCGGTGATAACGGTATCTATCTGCATGGCTTGCCTAACTGGATAGCTCCAGAAGAACAGCGCCACATACCCTGGATAGTATGGCCGTCCGACATATTCAGTGTAAGTAAACACGAAACGAGCGCTACTATCAGCCATGATAATTTCTCGCACACGATCCTGGGCTACTTTAATGTTGAAGCCTCTGTTTACAACGAACACCTTGACTTGACTAAACCTGATGGACGGTACGCACATGCGTTTGCTACTACTAGAAGATGATAGGCATTTGGCGGAAGGAATAATCAAGGGTCTGAGCCGAATGGGATACTTAGTTGAACTAGCGGCAAACTTGTCTCAAGCTGAGAGCGCCCTTAGGACAGATAAATTTGATCTTGCAATATTTGATCTCGGACTGCCCGATGGAAATGCCGTACCACTGATTAAAAAGTTAAGGAAAGCAGGCCAAGAAATCCCGATTCTCGTACTTACAGCGTGGGATGATATTGATACTAAAGTACTGGCATTAAACGAAGGCGCCAACGACTATGTGGTTAAGCCTTTTGAATTACGCGAATTAGAAGCGCGTATTCGAGTGCAGGTTCGCAAAGCAAACCAGCACTTAAACGATATTATAACCTGTGGGCAGCTGACTATTAACCTATCATCACAGGAATGCCGTTTTCGTGACAAAACGATTAATTTAACTCGACTTGAGTGGCTGCTACTGAAACAGTTAGCGCTGCATAAAGGAAAAATAGTGAGTAAAGAGCAATTAGCCAGTGCGTGCTATGGGTGGGAAGGCGATCATGAGAGTAATTCGTTGGAAGTGCACATCCACTATTTACGCAAGAAAATCGATGGTAGCCTTATCTCAACTATAAGAGGTCTAGGTTATCGCTTACAAGATGGATCATCATGAGCCTGTGGTCACTTCGTCGTTCATTGGTTGTTGGCATCAACTTAGCCGTTGTTACTGTACTCGCCGCCACCGCGTGGGCTAGCTACCGAGATATTTTGCATGAGCTGGATGAGGTTTTTGATGCGCAACTGGCTCAAACCGCAAAGTCACTCGCGACATTTTATGCGCCGCCCAAAAATAAACTGTCAGTCACTCAAATAATTCCGATATCCGCATATGATGATGTCGGTGAGGGTAGCTCCACTGAAGAGAAAGGTCCCAGCGGTCATAAATATGAGTCTAAGATTGGCTACCAAATTCATGGTGTTGACGGTAATTTGCTGGCTTCAACAAACCAGCCTCAATCATTGAGCCTTAAGGGTTTAGAAGCCGGTTACCATACATTAAAGAGTGACAAAAACACGTGGTTTATCTTTAGCTACTTCGAGGAATCGAAAGACATATGGGTTCATACTTTTCAGCGTCAGGATGTTCGAGGTGAGCTGAGTGGCTATTTAGCCTCAGAGCAACTCTATCCACTATTATTAATGTGGGTTCCAATAAGCCTAATAATACTGTTCATCGTTTATATTGTCCTAAAACCCGTAAACCGTTTTGCTGCCGACCTAAGAGCTAGGGAGTTAAATAACTTGTCGCCAGTTGAGTCCGAGCTACCCAATGAGTTGGTTCCGATCCGGCAAGCACTAAATCGGTTGTTGCATCAAATTAAAATGTTTTCGGAACGCGAAAAGCGGTTTGTCGCTGATGCTTCTCACGAACTGCGCACACCGTTAAGCGCAATCCAAGTACACGCCGAAAATGTCATTTCAGCTGATTCACTTGGCGATGCCAAGCACTCTGGCAAGTCAATTTTTTACTCCGTGGAGCGAATGTCACGCCTCGTTAATCAACTATTGTTGTTGAACCGGCTTGATAGCCTAAACTTTACTGAAAAGTTTGAGGAAGTTGAAATCAGTAAGTTGGTCTCTTTGGCGCTAAATAACTTACCAATTAATAAAGTGGAAAATCACCAGTGGCACATTGATGTTTCCTCTATTCGAATAATTTGCGACGAAACTCTTATCGTTAGCGCTTTAACCAACCTGTTGTCCAATGCAATGAAATTTTCGCCGAAAAATTCGAAAATACAGATAGTCGCGACCGAGGCGGCTAATAGAGTCATTATCAAGGTTGCTGATGAAGGCAAGGGCGTCCCTGAAGAAATACTTGAGCGCTTGGGAGAGCGTTTCTATCGACTTCAAGAGCATAGTGGTGTATCAGGATCTGGTTTAGGCCTGTCGATTACACATAAGATAGTGCAACTGCACCATGGAAAAATTTCATTCAACAATGCCTACACCACAGGCCTTGAAGTACATATAGAGTTACCTAAGTGAAACTTTGGAGAATTGAGCGTATTTTACTGTTGGTCCCCCTAACGATTAATATCATGAGATTCTAACGTCCGCTCTTGGCACCGAGCGGACATCGACCTACCGAAACAGAACATCACTTATCTTTACGCGTTGTTAGCCCATAAACCCTGTCGGGGTCATACTCAAAATTATTATCCCAATACCTTCGCATTGCGCCAGAATAGATAGCCAGCGTGTGCAGTGCATACCGTAATGCGCTTGAAGCGTAACGCTGCCCCTTCTTTAAGACATGTTTAGCATTGTTTTCACTGATGTTGTGGCTTAGAAAGTAAAGTAGAACGCTCCCATTGGGATTTTGTCGTTTACCACCGTTTTTGAACTTTATTTCTGAGGCACCAACTCCGGCCAAGAGTTGGCTCCAGTGCGCTCTGATGCGCTCTTCCTGAATTGATTTGTCAGCAAGAACTTCAACATAAAAGCGAGATGCAGAGATCGCCTGACTCAGGGTTTTAACGAGTTCGACAGCTTGCTCCCTGTCATTTGTATTAAATGATATGTAGCGGTGATTGTACGTTGATGCGCTTAATAACGTATGGCACGCTCGTCTTATGGCTTGGCTGAGGTGTCGCATTGGTGCAGGCATCATGTGCTGGATAATCATATTCGCTGCCATCGTATCTGTGTTTGAATTTGGCAATGGAACATGAAGACTATGTGCTTCTGCAGAGTAAAGCCTGGGCTGCCTCCGCCTAGTTTGATAACGCTGTTTAGTATCTCGCGCGGCATCAATAACTGATTCAATGACCCTGGGCTCGATATTGTAAATGTCTCGGATTTCCTCAATCGTTCGTCCCCTGTCATAAGCTTCAAGCACAAAGCAGACGCGTGAAGCGTCAAATTCGGTTTTTAAATTGAATAAACTATCCATGTCGATATCTCCTTGTTTAGTGCCTTTGCGAGGCTTAGTTATCCAGGCCCCACGCTCCTTTTTGAGTATTTCATCGGTTAAAATCATCAGCTGTGCTTTGTCTGGAGTTTCGCTCAATGAGTATTCCGAACACACCTTGTCGATGCGTGCAGATTGAACACAGGACAGGGCTTTCACGTAAGCCAGAGGCGTCGATATATTTGCTCGGGCAATAGCCTCGAACAGGAGTAGGTCAGTGCAATGAGTGTAGGTTGATAGGGTCATATTGGGCTCAAGGTGACCTGCCCAGCTTGACAGTTTGTAAAGCACATTGAGTGAATCGTTCAGTTGAAAGTAAGCTCTGATAGTTGCGATTTGCACAGATGAATAGGGCGTTAGCTCATTCACAGTTTTGTCAGATGCAAAACACACAAGCACTGCTGTGGAAATCGCAAAGTGGCGCAGCTGGTACATGGGTGTGTGCACGGACGTATAAGACGACAGCAGACGAGTAACATGTTTGCTGATGTCTCGCATATCAAGCGGGCTATCTTGTTGGGGGATTTTTGAAAATAATAAGGCGTGTGGCCTTTCATATTGAATACTGCCGTTCTTTGAAAGTTTACGCCCGGCCTGCTCCATGCGTCGATTGATGAACTGGCGCACGAACTTTGCTTCGTCTGGCAGCAAAAATGTATCGAGCTCTATGAGACGTCTGGCAGAGTGAGTCTTTTCTGAGAAATACCGGTTGTTACGTATAAAAATGTGGCCAGTGTCAAACGTTGAGATATCTTTTATTTCAAGGTGCATCGCCTCGTGCGGGCGAATGTTGGAGCGAGCGAGAAGAATAAGCAACACAGTTACTGACTCACGAAAATGCTTCGACTCACCGTCGTATAGGTTATTCATGTCTTTTAGCAGTCGCGGTATGTGCTCTTTGGCGGGTATGTTTGAACGGACGTGAACGGATTGCTTATCACGTGTTTCGAGCTGCTTAGGTAGAGGTATATCGCGTTGCTCATGCAAAAAGTAGATAAGCTCTGTTATTGTATCCACGTACTGGGAATCAGATAATTCTTTCTTGCTCATCAGCTCATTATATAGCTCGGTCATTTCAGACTCGTCGAGTACATAAACACTCGTTGTGTCACAAACCTCGAGCCACAGTGTTGCTACACAGCTCACATACCTTGCCCCTGCCGAAAACCTAAATAATCTCTTAACCTCATAGCAATGCTTAAGCCAGTCGATAAGAGCAAATTCGGCGTCACTCATCGACTGTTCACGCTGCGCGATGAAGGCCTGAATTGCCTGGAGAGCCATCGCGTTACACTCCTCCCTCGAGTGACGAGAATTATGTTTGGTTTTGAATAGCTCCCGCAATGCTTTGCTGAATTCTGAGTAATATGCTGGGAGATCTTTTTTATTCTGATACACGACGGTGGAATCGGCCGCTAAACCCTTGTCGGACGTCTCATTAGTTGGAGACGTTGCGCTGTGGAACGAATGTGTTTTGATATGATTAAGACACTCAATCGATGTTGAGGCACTACTCAAATCAGCACAGGCGTAATGCATTAAAAAGCTGGGAAGCGCTGAGCCAGGCTGTTCACTGACAAGCAGAGCAATTGCCCGAAAAAATGTCCTATCGCTGAGCTTCACGATGGCTGGCGTCGACATGATTTTGGCTAACTCAGATTTTAGTAACTTGGTTGCCGTTGTCATTACACAGGCAATTGACCGGCTTTTGAGGAACCCGGTTATTGCAAGTAGAGTCAGCGGGCCAGGATAGAAGTTACGGTGAGTGACCTTCTTGTTCCCGGTCTTTGCGTTGGTTTCATGTCCTTTGCGCGTATATGACAGAGGGACGACATAAGAGCCTCCCACGGAATGAAGTATCTGTCTCGAACCAGTCAGCGTCGTCAAGAGGGCGTCTAATCCTTCTTCAAAGCATAATCCGCTCTCAAATGCCGCATGAAACAGGATAAGAAACAGTTGTTGATGACTACTGAGATATTGTTGCTGAAGGGCAAACTGTGACACACGATTATTAGCATCGTGCAGCAAAGACTTTGCTCTGACGACTTTAGCCTTAACGAAGCCATCCATTCGCGGTTTTTTATAATAACGCTCACCATAAATCCGTCGGTAAACAACATCGATAAGCGAGCGTTTGAACTTATTGTTCAGCCCAGCGGCACGAGCAGTGTCGTAGATATCAGAAAATAGAGCCTTCTTGTCGGCATCATTAAGCTCAGCAATCGGTACCGAGGTTAGCAATGACAGTATGCTGCCAGCACACTCGACACTGGCTTTGTGAATTTCGCGTTTCTTTGGTGTGTTGTGCTTGACCATGATTTGTCCAATTAAATCCATTTTCTTCTCCTTAACGTCTTCCAGGTGACAGGTGCGGTAAACTCAGTGTGTGCAGTATTTTATTTATATGCTCGCTTATTGTGAGAAGTTGGTCATAACAGAGCGTCGAGTGGGCGCTAGTCGGGTTATCCAAGGCTTGTCGATGGCCCATAAATGCCGACAGTGCATCTCGGTCGACGCTTTTTATGATGAGCCGGCTGGCCATCGTGTGACGATGCCAGTTAATCTTATTGAATACGTCGTCACCGAGCTCCTCCGGTAAGTTTTCGATGTCGGGCAAAAATAATGTTGCAGTTTGAATGCGAAACAGGTTTGAACGCCCTGACAACATGTCACCAATCGCGTGATATTTAGCGGGATTAGTAAATCGAAAGCGCGCCTGATAGCATCGCAAATAATCAATGTATTCTTTCAGTAACTTCTGTGCGTATTTGCACACAGGGACTAGGCGTGTCGAAGTAACGGACTTGTCGACAATTTCGACTTGTTCGAAGTCATGGCAAAACGTATTCAATCCCCTAAACGCATCCGGCGCAGGTCGATGCATGGTCGCAAGCTGAAGTGTATTAAGTACGTATAGCGTATAGATATTGTGAATGGCCACATGGTCGCTCTCTCTAAGAGACTTTTTGAATGCTGACTCAAGAGCTGAGGAAATTGATTGAACGCCAGCGCACGACAGTGCCTTCTTAGAGCCAAATAAAAGACTGTGCGGTGCAGCATGCTGCCGGCAAACGTCAACCTCATGCTCTGGTAAAAATAAGTCCATGAAATCTGCGTGGCGTTCGTGAAGGAGTCGAGCCGAAAATGCAGCGTAGAAATTTTGCATGTTCTCGTTCATTTCTCTATCCGCGATAAAGTCTCTCTCATAACGTGTTATTCCGACTTTAGTGCGTTCATAGTCGATAACGCGCTTTATCGCGTTGAGAGTTATAAGCTGTCCTGACGGACCTCGTTTGAGCGGCGACGGAAGTGAAAATTGATGTTCAAGCTCACTAGCTGGGATGGCTTGCTCGCGCGCCTTGGCAATGGCGGAGGCAGCGCATGGCGGGAGCAGTATGTAAGGAGAATCGCAATTTACAAGCTTCTCCGCATTATCAAATAATGGAGACGATGCCTGACCATAATGCCAACGACTAAAAAGCTTGCCGGCTCCTGACTCTAGAAGCTCGAAGGGGATATCCGGGTCGGTAAGTGACGAGAACGTTCTGCCTGACAGTATCGACGCCAAGGCGATGCCATACGGCAACTGGTCCGCTTCGGCGAGTAAAAATGAGCTCAAATCGGATAGCGTTTGTCGTGTCAACCGATAGGGTGAGTTCTGAGTGCGCTTCAGGTTCTTTAGTTGGTGCTTGCCCTGGTATTTTCTTTTCCGCCAAGTCATAGCCAAGCCCCCTCGTCAGTGTCTTGTGCTAGCCGCGACATTTGTCGTTTTGATGTGCTGAGGCTTGTTTGAGAGAGTTTTCGGGCGATGGCAAAGGGCGTCTTCGCTGAGACACCTGTCAACGCTTCGATATCGGAGTGTGAAAGAGAGCTTTGTTTGAAGACCTGAGACAGTTGAGCGCAGTATGTTGCGTGGTCTACCTGGTTGAGCAACCGTGTAATAAGGTACTGCCAGGCAATACTTGATATGCAGGAGTGATCGACTTTCGCGATGGATATTACCTTTAACGTATTAGGTAGATGAGTATCTTGAGACAAAAGCTGTGACCACGCAGATATAACCTGATAGTAGCCGTCTATCCGAATGGCTTTGGGGTATTCGAAAGGAAGCGATGAAGGTGATGAAAAGACGGAGGGGCGGGACACACATTGGCGACGCAGGTCAAAATCACACTCGTAAGCGGGTTGAGCAAACGGATGGATTAATATTTCCCCGAGTTTCACATTAACAAGTTGCTGTTCATTGCTGTCCATAACATCACCTTTTTTACATCGTTCAGCTTCAAGTAGGCCTCTAGGCCACATCACTTATGCTAGCCTAGGGAACAGAACAAACTGCGATGAGATGTTAAGGAAAAATCAAAAAGAAATTTTTTTGGGATTTTCTTCTTATTTTTATAGCTTTTTCGAGACTTATTTTTGTCACTAAAGATTTATGCTAGGGCCTTGGCTAAGGTCGTGAGCACATCTGGTTGGTTAAAACTCACTCAAATTTTGAGTAAATTGAAGGTTCATTTGAGCCTCACCCGGCTCAATCAACATGAGAGTGATTAGAGGCGAGGGTCCGCTTTTGGGTAAATTCACTGAAAACCTAAGTAAAAGAATTAGGCACACCAAAATCAACGAGGGTTATTGTCTTGTCTGTGGCAAATTCGGGCGGCTGTCATCTGAGCATGTGCCACCGAAGTGCGCGATAAATATTACGAAGGTTGAGCAACGTCATATAACTGAGATGATGGGTGCTAATGCTCGAAAGATAAAAGGCGTCGCGTCTCCTAATGGAAGCAAGTTCCGGACAGTGTGCCAAGTCTGTAATAATCAGCATATTGGCGCATGTGACCACGAAGTCGGTCGGGTTTTCACGTCATTGAGCGAAAAAGTAAAAGGCTACTTTCAATACTGCGACAACCCTTACACGATAGTGTCGACTGGCATAAATAGCCTCCCGTTCTGCAGAGCAATGATTGGCCATATCCTTGCGGCGACAACGGTCGATGAATGCAGAAGGGAGCCAAAGCAAACTCAGTACTTCACGCCGTTGCAAGAATTCGTACTCGGAGATGATCTGGCGATAGGTGAAACGCACGATATTTATTACTGGTTTTATCCCTATACGCGCCACTTGAGCGCAAAATTCACGCACTTAATATATAAAGGCCACCATGTTTCGATGAGCTTGCTCAGTTTCTTTCCCCTGGCTTTTTTGGTGGTTGAAAAAGGTCAAGGGGTCTACCCGGGTCATGCTCAAAAACTCTCTTTCGATGATTCCAACATTCATATCGATCTATCGGCGAGATGGTTCGAGTTTGCAGAATTTCCATTTCACGAACTGAAAGAAAATCAAATGTTGGCTGTCTCCGATCAAATGGCTATTGCTAGTTATCCGATTGGCCAGTCCTGATGATACAGCACACTATTAATCAATCTTATTACGCGTACGCGCGAGGCTGACCGTCAGTTTTCAGTTTTGAGATGGATTACGAAACTCAACTTATCTGTTCGTAACACTCTCCGAAACTAGAAGTTTTCTGGCTAGTGGTCCATTTTGGCTGGCAGGATTGTGGCAAGTTTTGCATTGTACTGTTATCTTACGTTCTGACCTCTGGCTAAATGGCCCTCCACCGAAACTCAGTAAACTATTGATATATCAAGTAAAGCCAGTTTCGAACGGTTAACCCCAAACTACCCAGTTTCGTCGGTCTGCTCTCCGGAGGCAGAGGTCACAGGTTCGACTCCTGTCGGGTGCGCCATTTTCACGTAAAACACGTGATCGAATCACTTTCCTAATAACAGGCATACACTGGTCATCAGGGTCAAAAATGACCGCTTCCCCTCGCTGCCTAACGCAAGGTCAGCTCCAATGCTCGACAGCGCTCACGAATACGGTCGGTTATCGTTGCGTACATTTTGTCCGGTAGCGGCGTTCGAAAGCCGCTTTTGAGCACCTTTAATAGTTTGCCGATGAGCTGTTTTAGTTGTTTTTCCACGAGTGCTTGCGGTAAGCCTATATTCACACCAAGCTGCACGAAGTCGCTTTGGGTATAGAAGCCAAACTGCTCGTAAGCGTCGCTGAAATAGCCGTCGTCTCCCTCTTCTGTTGCGAGAACGCCAATCGACATGAAGCAAGCTTGGTCAAATACGGGATAGGGCGCTAAGCTAAGGACGTCATAGATGGGGGCTAACATATCCATCGTCGAGTCTTGTCCGAAGGGCTTGCGCATTAAGGAAAAATTCTTCAAGTGCAAATCGTTGTTGGCAACAAGGTATGAAAAAACGACTTGTAAGAAGAGGTTGAGCGTCACCGCTTTGCTGTTTCCTGCGGTCTCGCTTAGCCTTTTTAAAACGGTTTCATAACTTAACGCCTCGCTGTCTTTATGTTTTGGGTGCACCAAACATAACGAAGCGCCATCCTCAACGAAGTAACGCTCACCCTTGTTGAGAATATCGAAACGCTTCGTTACATAAGCGAGTTCCCCGTCTTCAAAGGGGACAAGGCCACACTCAGCCGTCTTGAGTCCAATCGTCTTGGCTAAGCTCATGACAAAAAATTCGTTTTCAGGGCAATGTGGCACGCCTTCGGGAGTGGGTTTAACAATGTATTGCCCGCCACGAGCTGTTGGCACTAACTGGTGACCTTCTAGCTGCATCATTAGCTTTCGTTGCACACCTGATATGGAGTGGCCATTGGCATGATCAACAGCATACTCATTGAATGAGCGTGACGTGCCAACAATGGTGACGCCTTTGTCCTTTAAAGTGCTTGGTTTAGAAATTGGTATTTGGACCGAACGCTGGCTTGGTAAATCGTCAACTTCACCGGGCGCGACAGAAACAGCACCAATCAGTTCTTCACCATTGGCGCACAACAAACCAAACTCATCGCTTTTATCAAGTCGGGCCTTCTGTGCTTGGTGGGTTCTTAACCAACCTTCTGAGAGCAAATTGGTAAAGAAAGGCGGTAACGCATCAAACTCATACCGAGCCTTTGTGAGCGGAAGATGATGCCCAATTGGCGAACCATCTGCTAGGTAGTCTGATTCATACGCAAATGTATAAGACTCTCGAGCAGATAAATCCTGCGACGCACGATATTCGGTGAGTATGCCCGCCTTCACACCATTGACGAATACGGTCGCGATACGATTAACGTGCATCGGTGCGGCCAACATACAATGTATAGTTGCCAAACACAGCGATAATTGACTCAATGGTTGAGCACTTCGTTGAGCTTGGTGAATTAAATGCAGCGTAGAGTGTTGTCTTACTGATCATCGCTAAATCGCAAAAGGTATCGATGGTAATATCGTTTTCTTTCACGTACTGAGTCACACGTTCTTTCAGTTCTGCGAGCGGAAAACACTCTTTCTCTTCAAGCTCTTTTGCTTCTATTCGCTCGATCTCACGCAGAAGCGCATGAACTTGCTGCTTTAACTCTGTGATGTGGCTTTTCATGTGTTTCACCAATGTTAGTTGTTTTTAGTGAACTTTTTTATGCCTGAATGATAATTTGTTTAATATAGCATACTTTTACGCTGTTCAATGCGGTTTAGTGAACTTTTGCAATAATTATCTTGTTTTAGTTTTTTATAGTGAACTTTTTGTTTAGTTATCTGAAGCCTCTGGACTCTTTTTACCGGAGACAAAGGTTGTTACTAATGACCCGTATTGGTGAAACGTATACAATTTATGTCGTACAAAAAATAATCGGAATGCAGGTTTTTCAAAGGCGGAAATGTGCTTAAACCCAAAGTCATGATTCCTCAACAATTTATTCACGAGCACCCCATTCATCATGGGGAAGAGTTTGGTGTGCTCTGCTGGAATACGCAAAAACTTACCGAAAAACCTGATTTTCAGCGCACGTTGGCGCGCGTTCTAGCGGACTTCCCCTGTTTATTTTTGTTACTTCAGGAAGTGAAGCTGAGTGCGAAAAATAACTGGCCGCTGCCGCGTTGGTCTTATGCTGTAGCGCCAAATATGCAAACACGTCGTTCGATTTATGGGGTGCTCACGGCAAGCCAGTATGCGTTTGCCGAAGCCCAAGCCCGACTCAGCAGAAAGCGCGAAGGCATGTTTGCTACACATAAAAGTTATATGCTGTCTTATCACGCGCTAGCCGAGGGCGGTTCATTATTAGTGGTTAATGTCCATGCGATCAACTTCGTCCGCACACAGCAATTTTCTCAGGAAATAGAGATCATCAAAGAAGAGATATTAGGACACAAAGGGCCGCTTATTGTGGCTGGTGATTTTAACGTTTGGAGCCGCCAACGGCGCTTGCACTTGCTGCAATTTTGTCGCAGCGTCGGCCTTAAGCAAGCGATTATGGTTGATCCTCATCATATAAAAACCTACCGACAGCACCCCCTTGATTTCATCTTTTATCGCGGTCTTGCGTTGCAAGAAACCTTAGCGATCGACACCCATACCGTGTCTGATCATAACCCCCTTTATGCCCGATTTAAGCTGTAGCCCTTCAGGACTGCGGTGCTTTACGACAAAAAAAGGTGAGCCCTTTGCAGAGCCCACCTCTTAATCAACCACAAATAAAACGTCTTATAGCGACTTCAGCAACTCATCAACCGCACGTTCTAACTGTGGATCCACCTTTTTGGCTTTGTACGCCGGTGGATTGAATACCTCGATATCCGGCTGCGCTGGCGTAAAGTCCATGTTGGCGTCGGACTCTTTAACCCACCAGCCTCTAAATGGCATTCTGATGATCGAGCCATCCACCAGCCGTTCAGCACCGGTACTGATGACCGCGCCAAAAGTCGGGCGACCAACCAGTTTACCAATGCCTAATGACTTATAGGCATGCGAGAAGATTTCAGCGTTTGAGTAGCTGTTTTCATTACTCATCGCTATGGACGGTTTAGTCCATGCCGATAACGGCAAACGCTCAGAGTAAGGGTACTCGTTTCTGAACTTCTTCTGATCTTTGTCCAGGTTGTCGGTCGCGCCACGAGGAATCGTGTATGCATGCTGTTTCACGTTTAACACGGCCATAAGGTAGTCGGTTGTCCAGCCACCACCGTTGTAGCGCACGTCAATTACGATACCCTCTTTACCATAACCGGCGGCCATCAGCTCGCGCTCAAAGCGTTCAAAGCTGGTCCAGTTCATGCCCCGAATATGCAGATAGCCTAAGCGTCCGTCCGAATATTCTTCGGTCAGCGCGCGACGCGTTTCGACCCAGTTGTCGTACTTTTCGTCACTCAAACTGGTGGTTGGCCATAACACCACTTCCACGTCGTCAGTTGCACGTTTGATATTGAGTAACACGCGCTGTTTGGCGTAGTCATTCAGTAACTCGTAAAAGTTCGTGTCTTTGACTGACCGTTGATTGACGTGTGTGATGATGTCATTGACCTGTAGGCGACTTTCATCACGGGCGGCCGGGCTCTTGTTCAGTACTGAGGTAACCTGCAGCCCTTCAGCGGTCGGTACCACTTCGATACCCAATAAACCGGTTTGGGTCTTTTGGGTTTCTTTTTGGTTTTCACCGCGATACAGACCCATGTGGCTGGCGTTGACCTGACCCAGCATCAAATTAAAGATGTACTGAAAGTCTTCTTTGGTTGATGCTTTAAGCGCTAATGGACGGTATTTCTCTTTGAGCTGCTGCCAGTCATTGCCATGAAATTCAGGATCATAGAATCCAGCATTCAGGGCTTGCCAGGCTTCATCAAAGATTTGAGCGCGCTCAGCCATATGTTCAATGCTCTGTTGAGACACGCTAGCCAGGGTTTCCGGCTTGTCCTTTTTGGTGTCGACTTTAACCAGTGTGCCCTTGCCGGTTAACGCAAACAAGTGCTTACCATCGGTGCTCAAGGACAGACTGCGAGGACGCTTGTTGTCTTTAATGATGTGCTTTTTGTCTTCGCCGTTCCACTTAATCTTGAACAGGTCCTGGTCCATTTTAAAGTTCTGACGACCGGCTCCACCAATGGTGTAATAGACATGCTCGCCTTCTTTATCAAACGCTAGCCCTGATTCATTACCGGCGAAGCGTGTCACCTGAACCAGACGCTTATAGATGCCATCCAGATCAATCTGCATGGGTTCGGCTTGCGGTTCCGCAGTTGCAGGCGTTTCGTCGTCTTTTTTGCTGTCAGCGCTCTTGTCGGCAAATTTGTCACGTTTCCATTCTTCGTTTGAACGTTGCCAGTCGCTCTCGGTTAACCAGGCGAACCAAATGTCGTAGTCACCATTGTTGCGCATTGAGGTGAAGCCAAGCTTGCTGCCATCCGGTGACCAAACAGGGTTGTAATCACCTTTCGGGTGCATACTCACGTTAACCGGTTTTAGCGAGTTGTCGGCGGCATGGATAAAAACTTCACTGTTAAATGACAGGTCAGATTTCGCGTAGGCTAACCAGTTACTGTCCGGTGACCAACTGACGTCGCTAGGGGTTGCCCAGCCGTCTAACAGGGTCGTTGGGTTAGTTAATGAATTGCCGTCTGTTACTTCTGCAACAATCAGTTTGCCGCGACCTTCGCGGTACGCAATCTTGTTGCCGTCCGGCGAGACAACGGGCTCGCGCTCTTGTGCATCGGTGTGTGTGACAGCGGTTACCGAATGCTTCAGCGACTTAAACAGATTCGGCTCATCAGCATCCGCCGACGTTAACGCAAAAATATCGTTTTGGCCGTCCCGATCAGAAACGAACAACAACGTATTATCGTCTAACCAAGTAACGTCGCGGTCTCGTGCCGCTCCGGTTGTTAGGCGGACTGAGCGTTTATCGTCCTTGTCGTTGCGCTTAACGAACAGATCGCCACGTACAACATAAGAAATCAATTCGCCGTTGGGCGACACGCTGTACTCGTCCAGTGCGTTTGTCGTTGACTTTTTGGTGACAGGATCAAAGCGGAAATCCGTCGCAATGGATAGGTCGATCGTTCGACTGTCGCCGTCCGCAATCAGTTTCACGCTGTCGGCAGCTTGATACACTAAGTGGTTTGCTTGTTGATCAATACTAAAGTGCTCGACACCGAATTCACGTTCGTTTGTAATTTGTTTTGCTCGCTTCGATCCGAGCTTTTGCTTGAATACGTTGTATTTACCGGCGCGAGAGGAAATAAAGTACAACTCGTTGTTGCCTGACCATTGAGGCATAAAATCATTGCCATCAAAGTCCGTTAACTGCTCGTATTCACCGGTTTCGGTGTCGTAAATCCAAATGTTGCGGTTGGCGGGGCCGCGATAGTCCTCGCGCGCTACCCGGCAAGTGCCTCGCACAAAGGCAATTTTTTTGCCGTCAGGAGAGACAACGGCATCGAAGCCCAGGGCGTCCATAAAACGCGATTCGGTTGCCTCGCCCGTTGGCGCGACACTGTAAACTTCCCACTCACGCTCAACTTCAGCATACAAGCGGCGGGTATTAAATAACACTTGGTTATCGTTATTAAACCCGAGAATGCGATCGGGAGCGCTGTGGTAGGTTAAGCGATCAGGACGGCCGCCCTGGCTTGGCATAACAAATACATCGTCATTACCAAAACGATCGCTACTGAATGCGATGGTGCTGCCGTCGTTTGACCACTTCGGCGAGCTCTCGTAGCCTTCGTGAATCGTTAAACGAGTGAGATTGCTACCCGAGGTGGACATTGTCCAAATATCGCCCTGGTAACTGAAGGCGATTTGCGTCCCATCCGGGCTCAGTTCGGGCTGCATAATCAAAGGGCGTTCTGAGGTTCCATCAGACGCAGATGCGCCGAGTGCCGCAGAAACAAGCAGGCTGGTAACCAGTCGTTTCATATTTTAACTGCCTATTTTAGTTAGATTTATTAGTAACGCATCGATGGTAGCAAATAAATTCTCGAGAGGATCTCAGGTTGGGGGATTACTCGGTAGATCGCGCATTTTGCGCGACAATGTGCTTTATCAATTAATGCGATACCTGAGCGTTCTCACTTGATTTTAGCGCCTACTCTGTCATCATCTTGCTGTTATAAAGAACCAGCCTAATAACCAAGAGTTATCGAAAATCATGTTTCACCAACTGAATCAACAGTATCGAAAAGGCCGTTATATAGCACCGTTGCTATTGCTGGTTTTTGCACTGTGTTGGGGACAAAACTTCGGTTGGGTGGAGAGTTGTTCTAAGTATCAGCATAGCGCCGCTGAACAACTTGCCGGAAGCTCGTCGGATTTCGCGGTAAAACACGAGAGTGGCAAACCCGACTGTGATAAAGCAACGCACTTATTACAGCAGTTCCAGTCCGACCTCAATTACGCGGCGCTGTCCTTCTTTATTCTTTTGACCTTAGTGCTGAAGGGAGTTGTCAGCCTCCCGTTAGCGCCACCACTTTTTTTCTTTTCCAGTAAAAGGCGACCCCACGCCGTATTTTGTTGTTTTCTGGAGTAGCGCTTCCAACGGGTTTTCATCGTTGGAATACTAACTTCAGGAGTAATGTATGAATAAAATTTTACCGTTGTGGCTGCTATCGCTTATTGCTGCGTTGCTGCTTTACAGCGCGCAAAGCCTAGCAGAAACGCCGTCTACCGGTTGGCTGAGTCATGAAGATCATCCGCCGGTATCGGTGAAGCTGGAACTGACCGGCCACTATGAGGCTGAGCGCAACCTACTACCCGCCCTGCTGCATGTTGAGCTGGATGAGGGCTGGAAAACCTACTGGCGCTCGCCGGGGGAAGGCGGCATACCGCCAACCTTTGACTGGTCTGAGTCATCCAATATTGACCATATTGAGTGGCACTGGCCGGTGCCCTCCCGCTACAGCATTCAGGGTATCGATACCGTGGGGTATCAGGGGTCGTTGACCTTTCCGTTAATGATACAGTTAAGCCCGGATGCCCGGCAGGCGCGCATTAGCGGTACGTTGACTATGTCATCCTGTACCACCGTTTGTGTGTTAACGGACTACCCAATTGACTTGCAAGTTGATCTGGACACCCTGACCGTCGACAGTGATCGTGCCTTAGCCTTTAATCAGGCGATGGGCAAGGTGCCTCGGGAGTACGACAGCAATAGCGCCAAGCAAGCTATTTGGTCCGACGCAAACCAGCGCGTTCAATTGACCATAGAGCGTGATAGTGGCTGGCAAAACCCACAGCTGTTTATACACAGCAACGACAGAGCTTTGGCCGACGCAGAGTTTTCATCACCAGATATTCAGGTGGAAGACAATACGCTTACGGCGAATATTGACGTTAGCCACTGGCTGGAGCTGCCAGACCTAAGCGGCGCTGAGCTCATAGCAACAGTCAGTGATGAAAAGTTTGCCGCTGAATATAAGGTTCAACTAACCGCAGGCACTATTTCGAATAACACACCGCCGCTGTGGGCCATTTTAATGATGGCGTTAGCGGGTGGGCTTATTTTGAACATTATGCCCTGTGTGTTGCCGGTACTGGGCCTGAAAGTTCAAAGCCTGATGCTGTCTGGTGCACAGCAGCCGAAAGTCGTGCGTAAGCAGTTTTTTGCATCGTCACTGGGTATTATCAGCTCGTTTCTGGTCATTGCCCTGGGGCTTATGGCACTGCGCTGGTCAGGCGGTTCTGTCGGCTGGGGTATTCAATTTCAGAACCCTTACTTCATTGCCGCATTAGTTGCTATTACCTGGGTATTCGCACTGAACTTAATGGGCGCCTTCGAGTTTAAATTGCCGTCTTCTTTGAGTACCAGTGCCGCAACCGCCGGCGACGACAGCTACAAAGGGCATTTCCTGCAAGGCATGCTGGCCACCGTATTGGCAACACCTTGTACAGCGCCTTTTTTAGGCACCGCAGTGGCCTTTGCATTAGCTGCTGAGTCATCGGTTATTCTGCTGATTTTTACCGCTCTTGGGGTTGGCATGGCGCTGCCCTGGTTACTTATAGCCGTGTTCCCTAAAACCGCCAAGTTATTACCCAAACCTGGTCGCTGGATGCAATGGGTGAAACCCGTTTTCGCCATTATGATGCTGGCAACCACGGTCTGGCTGACAACCTTGCTGAAAAACTTTATCAGCAACGAAGTATTCCTGGTGCTAACCGTCGGTTTATCGGTTCTGACATTAGTGATTATCGGTAAAGTGCATGGCCGCAAGGCGCTGTTTTTATCCATTGGTGGCTTTTTGGTATTCGCTGCCGTTGTCGGTACGACGTTAATTCTTACCGCAGACCGCTGGGTCAACAAACTGCCGCAGGACCACCAATGGCAGCCACTAACCCAGCAGCGTATTGATGAAGCCGTTGCCAGTGGGCAAACCGTGTTTGTGGACGTGACCGCAGACTGGTGTATCACCTGTCAGGCCAATAAAGTGGGCGTATTACTGCAAGACCCGGTATTTACAGCCTTAGGTCAGGAGCATGTCACCCGCCTGCGCGGCGACTGGACCAAAGCCAACGAGAGCATTACCCAATACCTGAAAGCCAACAACACCTTTGGTGTGCCCTTTAACAAAGTTTATGGACCCGGCGCTCCGGACGGTATAACCCTGCCCGTAGTGCTCAGTAAAGACAAAGTCATGGACGCGCTGGAGGATGCTCGTGAGCAATAGCAAAGCTAAGCCGTCGTGGGCAAAGCGGCTACGAACCGCAGCGCTTTATATTGTCCTGTTCTCGGTCGTCGCTTTCGTAGTTGATGCCTTTCGTAATAGTGACGTGCCGGAGTCTGTTCCGACTGAGCTGTCGTCACTAACGGACATAAACGGCGAGCAATATAACTTACGCGAGATGAGCAAGGACAGCCCGGTTGTGCTGTATTTCTGGGCAACCTGGTGCCCTGTTTGCCCGGCGGTCTCTCCTACGGTTGATTACGTTGGTAACCACTACCCGACCATTAGCGTGGCATTGCGCTCCGGCGACAACGACAAACTCACGCGCTACGCACAGGCGAAAGGGTATGAGTTTCCTATTGTTAACGACAACCTCAACCGCGTATCAAACGGCTGGCAGGTATCTGCGACGCCAACCATCATCATTATTGAAAACGGTGACATTGTTTCAGCGACAACCGGAGTCACAACGCCTCCGGGGTTGTTGATTCGCCTTTGGTTTCACCAGTTTGTTTGAAGTAGGAAAGTTGTATGAATTTTATCTATAAAACGTTTTTCATCGTTGCTTTTATCTTAAGCAGCAAGGTATTTGCGCAAGATTTAAACCCACAACAAGAAGAAGATTTGGAGAAAGTCGAACGGCTATTGCGGGAAAATCCGCAGCTAATTTCAAACGTTCACAAAGGCTTGCAACGCTTTTTAGAACAGCAACGTGAGCAGAAAAATGCCTTTGCCAACCATCAGGAATGGATGTATCAGTCGGCGTCACATCCGGTTTTAGGTGACCAAGATGCGCCGCATAAAATCATTGTGTTTACCGACTACAACTGTCCGTTTTGTAAGAAGTTAGAGCCTGGCCTGCATAAACTCATGGAGGAATATCCGTCGATTCAGGTTGTGAACATTTTTGTGCCTTTACGCCAACAACAGGTTGATGGGCTTAAAGCCAATTCAGCACTTTATGGGCTGAACCTGTGGCGCAATGACCCTAAGGCATTCTTTGAAGCCCACAACTTAATGATGAAAAAGTCGGGCATGCACACGGCTGATTCACTGCAAAGCGTTGCGCGAGTTACGGGTACCGACGCCTTTCTGTCGCCGTCCGGCGAGAGCGAGGCTGTTATTCGCAAAAATATGTCAGTATTTCGCGATTTGGGCTTTCGCGGCACACCGACCATCATTATTGGTCAGCAGGTAACGCCTGGTTACATTCCTTACGAAAAACTGGAAGCAATTGCGACCCAGCAGTTTGATTTGGACTAACATTACGAGACAATGGTAGCAAATGTGTCATCACCATTTTCGCTATAAAACTTTTTACTTTACCGATACAGATTGGTTGGCGAGAGCACCGCTCTCGTCCAACTAAGGAGTCTCATAGTAATGGCCCATTCTCGATGAAAAAAACGAAGTATTTTTACCATGTTCTGTTGCTGACGCTATTATCGTTGCTGGACCTAAAAGCGTTGGCGATGGCAACACCACCACACGTTGTGCCGCTACCTGCTGCTGATCGTTGTGTTTTCGTCGCGTTTAAGCATCCGACTTCTTCTAAATGGCCATTGCAACTGTATTTATGTCACCATAGCAAGGCGGAGTTTAACAAATTGCGAGCCATGCCGGCTCTGGACAATAATTGGATGCCGGCAAAAAGGGATTACCAGGGTTTAGCCAACATGTTTTTGGATTCGCGTTTGCCGTCAATGGCGCTAGCGCAGGGGCGGAGTTGGTTCCGTTTGCTGTCGGAAGAAGATTCGGCTCATAACAGGTTACCGTACATTCAATTAACCGACTTGACCTCACCTTATTTTGGCTGCTTGCTGGAGGTCACCGAAGAGGGTTTTATTGACCCCTGTCTGGGTGCTCGTTGGGATAAGTTGGGTCGCCTTTTGGCACCGGTATCCGATCTACCCGATCAATCGCTACGGCAGTTTCCGTTTGTAGTTAGCGACAATCAATTGATACTAGGGCAATTGGATAACACGAATGACTGGACGTTATACTCATTTGTGCCTGATTTACACGATCAAAGCGTACCGTTGCTGGTTAGAATAGGGCAGGGTTTGTTCTGGGGAATGCTGGATGAGGTCAATGCGTTGTGGCCCGAGCTCATGGCGCAAGGCCCCCTATCAAATAACCAACAAAGTCACTTATTTATTATGGCGACTTCTAAAGAGCAAGTAGCTGCGGTACGGTGGCTGGCGGCTCAAGGTTTGAACCCGATGGCCACCAATGATCAGGGTGATAACGCACTGACGGTAGCAAGGATGATTAAAAGCGACATCATGCAAAAATTACTCACAGAGCTATCTGCTCAACACAGCCCGCACCCCTGAATACAACCCAGAACAGCGGTGCGGTTCGGTAACTGGCGGCGTAGTGAAGCCCTAGAACACTGGGCTTAAGGTCGTTGCCATGACACTCGGCACAAGGTTCCATCATAATTAATACGAAGCTCTCCCGCATGAGCTTGCTCAATGGCATGGCCAATTTGTTTAGGTAAATGACGGTCGGTAAAACGGATGCTGATTCCATTACCGCGTTTATCGATCGCGATCAGCCGGTTCAGCGGGTGCTGTTCACACTCATAGTTGGCGATGTGGTGGATCAGGCTCAGTATCTCGTTCTGATGTGCAAGAAAGTAATCGCCGTTAAGGGTAAGAAAACCGGTAGCCTGGTGCTTATTCACCAGTTGGCATGCAGGGCACAGCGTTGACAGTACGGGCTCGGTGATGCCATGGATATGCCAGCTCCAGCGACCGTCCTGATAGAGTACACCACATTGCTTGCAACGTGATGGGCTGCGAAGTTTTTTGGCTTCGGTGGGTAAACGCCATACCCGAGGGTGTTGATCCTGAGGCAAGCTGGGCTTTTGATTTTCCATAACGGTACTCCGGTAAGTGGTCAATTAACTAAAGAGTAGATGGTTAACCATGCGCTGCCATTAGTCGGGTTGCTGAAATTTAGATCAGGAAATTTCTGACGGGCTTGTCTATAGTTTTCTCACGAGAGTCGCTCATTAACCTGGTGCACGGAAAGCCATGAACCCTCTAAAGACGGTGTTACTAGCCGATGCCCATCCGATTTGTCGGATGGGCCTTAGTGCGTTGATCCACACAACGGCTGATATGAGTGTTTGTGCGGAAACGGACTCGGCAAAAGACGCTGTACAGTTGATTAGTAAATTTAATCCAGATGGATTAGTAATGGGTCTGAGCCTTAACCAAGGCAGCGGTTTGCACCTGATTCATACACTACGTTCACAGGCGCTGGCGCTGCCGATTCTGGTGATGTCGATGTACGATGAAGTGTTCTTTGCGGAGCGGGTGATCAGAGCAGGCGCCAATGGTTATCTGCAAAAATCGGCAAGTGGCGCCATTTTCCTGCAAGCTTTACGGCAGGTTTTAAAAGGTCAGCTGTATTTGAGTCCACAAATGTCTGATGTCTTATTGCGCGCGCATTTACACGGGCAGGTTGTGGGTAAAACGACGTGGGAACGGGCGTTGTCAGATCGCGAGTTGGAAGTTTATATGTTGCTGGGGCAGGGCTACACCACCAAACGTATCGCCAGCGAGCTGCATTTGAGCCCAAAAACAGTAGATTCTCACAAAGAGCACATCAAAATGAAACTGGGTATAACGGACAATATGATGTTGATACGGCGTGCTCTGGCTTGGGAGATGGAACATCATACTTAGCCATTACTCCGGCAAACCCCTAGCCGTAATGTAGACTTTTTCCTAATGACGAATGTCAGCCAGCGACTAAATTTTAACTGGCGCAAAACGCGTTCACATTAAAAATTTTTACTGACAGTCGAACCTTTGAGGATACAGCAATGAGTATTTTCCCCCAGTTACGCTCGCAGAGCCAACTTGCCCGTTGGGACCCCTTTAACGGAGGCAGCTCCATTTTTGATGCTTTTAGCGATATATTCAACGATAAGGTTGTAGCCCCTGTTGAATCAGTCTGGAATCCACCGGTAGATATTATTGAGAACGACAAGGAAGTCATACTTAAAATGGATGTTCCGGGTATGAATAATAAAGACATTCATGTGGAGATTGACAATGGTGCTCTGGTTATTCGTGGTGAACGGAAATACGAAAAAGAGCACAAAGAAGAAAGGGTATCCGGAATATCTGGTTGATTTCTTGTTATCACCTGAAGGCTCCTACTCATAGCCTCACCGGATTTCGTGGTTGATAGTAGGCTTACCTCTTAGTTGTCGGGGCCCGCGCGATTGAGAATACGTTTCTGGAATAGCGACGGTCGCTTCTTATGCCATTCTTTCATCGCTGAGATGGGCGGCTGCGGTACTGAGGTGTTCGGTTGTCGATCAGTAAGGGCCAGTCCGAGACGCCCGTGCAGTTGTCGCGATACTGCGGAGCATCGGCGCCCAACGCCAGGCGCTTGGTAGCGCTATTGTAGTAGAAGCGTCCGGACTCGGCGCTTGAAAGCTCATAGTCGCCGCATACCCCATAACCCTTATTGACCCGCGCGAGGTGGGAAATCTCGACCGATCCCTGGCTGTCGAGGCGTCCGGCTATGGTCGCAGCGATGTGAGCATCACGCTGAGCCTCGGAATAGGCCTGGCCACCGAAGATCAGGCCGGCAACTACGAAAATGGCGACAACGGGAATCCATAGGTTATGCACAGCGGGTCCATTAGAGGATATATAGGTGCATGAGGTCGGTAGGAAAATTGCTAGCTGGATAGAAATTGTTGCCTCACCAAATTTCAGTCTGAGGTGCTTTTTTCATCTTTGGTCATCAGTGTTTCGTACTCCACTCCATGCTTATGTAGATAATCACGTATCAGCTGCCGGACAACTTGCGAAGGAGTCAGGTCCTGTAAAGCGCATAGCTGCTCAAAAGCTTGTTTCTTTTTGGGGTCTATGAGCAGCGTGAGGCGAGCAGTTTTCTTCTCCATTGGCATTCCTCTCATGATATTAACATTTGATGTTAATATTGCTGTTCTCATATCGCAATCCCTTAACACCATTCTCGCTGAAAACATGGCGTCGTTCGGTTGCTATCCATTATAACAGTATGTTAATGTAATTAACATGTTTTCTGCTCCCTACTCCCTACTCCCTACGCCAAATTCTCCAGTCGACGCTGCCATGGCGAGGGCGCATTGCAGCGAGGGCCATCGTATGTCGCGCCAACGGTTTTCAGTTAACCTGCCCAGCATCTCCACAGGTCTTCGCGCCGCATGGCGGGAAGGTTACGGTCTCTCGGATTTACGCCAAGATGTGATGGCTGGCCTCACCATCGGTACTGTGGCTGTGCCCCTGTCGATGGCATTGGCGATCGCTACGGGCGTTCCCCCTCAGCATGGTCTCTACACAGCCATTGTGGCCGGAGCCATTATCGCGTTAACCGGCGGTGCTCGTTTCAATGTTTCAGGCCCGACGGCCGCTTTCGTCGTTATTCTTTTCCCCATTGTCCAGCAGTACGGTCTGGGCGGTTTGCTTATCGCCTCAATGATGGCCGGCATCATTCTGGTGGCCTTGGGGGTTACCCGAATGGGGCGCCTGATTGAGTTCGTGCCCTATCCCGTAGTCCTAGGCTTCACGGCGGGGATTGCGGTTGTCATTGCGGTATTACAGATTCCGGATTTTCTGGGGCTGAGCGTCGGGCAGCTCGGCGAGCATTTTGTCGAAAACCTGGGGCGGATCGTCGCCTCACTACCCACTCTCAATCCTCTCGAATTCGGCATTGGGGCATTTGCTCTCATTGTCATGTTGCTATGGCCTCGATTGCACATACCCATCCCTGCCCCCCTTATCGGGCTAATCGTTGGGGCTATCGCCGCTTACGGTGCCAATCAGTGGTTTGGTAGCACGGGTGCGCCTGCCGTTGAAACGATTGCCTCTCGTTTTACTTGGGAGGCTAATGGCGAGACAGGTATTGGTATTCCCCCTATAGCGCCTTCCTTCATGGCTCCTTGGCTATTACCGGGACCCAATGGGGAACCCCTTGAACTGAATTTCGAACTGATTCGCGCTCTGCTAGGGCCTGCCTTCGCCATTGCCATGCTAGGGGCCATTGAGTCACTCCTGTGCGCGGTGGTATCAGATGGTCTGACGAAAACCAAGCATGACCCCAATGCCGAGCTGATTGGCCAAGGGCTGGGCAACATCATCGCGCCACTTTTCGGTGGCATCACGGCGACAGCGGCAATTGCCCGGACAGCGACCAACATCCGAAGCGGCGCTCGTTCACCCATCGCGGCAGTGGTGCATTCGATAGTGGTGCTGTTGGCGGTCATCGCACTCGCTGGGTTGCTGGGCCTCGTGCCCATGGCTGCCCTCGCGGCGCTGCTATTCATCATTGCCTGGAACATGAGCGAAGCGCGTCATTTCCTGCATACCATGCGGTCGGCGCCCCCCGGAGACGTAGCCATTCTGATTATCTGCTTCGGCCTGACCGTTCTGTTTGACATGGTTCTGGCCGTCGCTGTCGGCATGGGATTGGCGGCAGCACTGTTTATTCGGCGCATGGCTTTGCTGACCACAACGGGTCGCATCGAGATCGAGAATAACCCTACGATCAATGGGTTGCCTCCAGAAGTGGCCGTTTACGAAATCAATGGACCATTGTTTTTCGGAGTGGCCGAGAAAGCCCTCACATCACTGCACCTGGTTGATCGTAACGTTCAGATTGTGCTTATTGACATGCGCAATGTGCCCAGCATGGATGGCACGGCCATCGTCGCACTCCAGTCGCTAATCGACGAAATGCATCGCGAGGGAATAGCGCTAATTTTGATGGGGTTGCCTACGCGAATTATCGTCAAGCTGCGTCGCTCAGGCATCCGAAAGGGCAGAGGAGTGCTGACTTACTGCAAAAGCTTGCAGCGGGCCAAGGCTGTCGCGCTACGTTGGCATCATGAGCGAAACGAGATGGATCGTAACAAACACTGAGGTATTTCAATGAGCCAGACGATTGCAGTACTGAAAGGCGATGGCATAGGTCCCGAAATCATGGAGGCCACATTGCGCGTCCTGAGTGCGCTGGACTGCGGGCTGGATTATGAATTTCTGGATGCTGGGATGACTGCGCTGGACGAGCATGGCCAGCCAATGCCTGATGAAACGATTGAAGCGATCAGGAGGCATCGCATAGCCCTGAAAGGCCCTTTGATGACACCTGTCGGCGGTGGGTTTACCTCCCTGAATGTCCAGTTGCGCCGTGAATTTGACCTTTATGCCAATGTTCGCCCTGCGATCAGCTTCCCCTGGGACTCGCTCACGCTATGAAAACATTGACTTGATCATGGTGCGCGAGAATACCGAGGGTGCTTATCTTTCCGATGGGCAGAGCCTCACCGATGATGGTGAGACGGCACTCTCCAGCGTCCTGGTTACTCGCAAGGGATCCGAGCGCATCGTGCGTTATGCCTTCGAGTTGGCACGACAACGCAGGCGACAAAAAGTCACGGCCGTGCACAAGGCCAACATTATCAAGACCAGTTCCGGGCTATTCCTTGATGTAGCTCGTGAGGTGGCACTGGAATATAAGGATATTGAATTCCAGGAAATGATCGTCGATAACGCCTGTATGCAACTGGTGATGGATCCTCATCAGTTCGACGTTATTGTCACAACCAATTTGGTTGGTGACATTCTTTCGGATCTCTGTGCCGGGCTGATCGGCGGCCTGGGGCTAGCACCGGGTGCAAACATTGGCACCGAAGCTGCTATTTTCGAAGCGGTACATGGCTCGGCTCCAGATATCGCCGGGAAGAAGATCGCTAATCCATGCGCGCTGCTATTAGCCGCCGCTGAAATGCTGGATTATTTAGGCATGGGGGAAAAAGGGGGCCGGATACGTAGCGCAATACGTGCCGTTCTAGAGACGGCCCGTGATCAAGTGACGCCTGATATGGGCGGCACAGGAACGACCGATACCTTTGCTGATGCTCTGGTGGCGCACCTGCACGGCTGAGAAGACTGGATTCCAATTCGGTTTGCTTTGTCGCAGTAGGGAACTGCGACTTGGCAAAGTCGTACTCCAGAAACGTTGCGATATGAAAAGACTCCGAAAGTGATGCGCTATGCAGATGGTTTTCACCCATCTCTAAAACGAGTCTTTTACTCTAAGAATCAAGCCCTCAAAAGGATTAAATGCTTTTACTCCCTGACAACATACTTCACTTGCCGGAGTACCATATCCTGGACAGCAAGGCAGAGGAGCATGACCTCCACTTTCGGTTAGAAGCCTCTGATCCAGTAGCCTGTGAGGAATGCGGCGCTGAGCGTACGTTCGTCCGCTTTGGTAAGCGCGATGTCGCCTACCGAGATCTCCCCATCCATGGTAAGCGGGTCACCCTCTGGGTGGTCCGCCGTCGCTACACATGCCGAGCGTGTGAAAAAACGTTCCGCCCAGCGATGCCGGAAATGGTGGACGATCACCGCATGACGCGGAGGTTATACAGCCACGTTGAAAAGGAGGCCTTCAACCACCCCTACGCCTACGTGGCTGATACCACTGGTCTTGACGAGAAAACCGTCCGAGCGATCTTCAAGAAGAAGGCCGAATTCCTGGCGACCTGGCATCGCTTCGAGACGCCCCGCATTCTGGGCATCGACGAGTTGTACCTGAACAAGCGCTACCGTTGCATCCTGACCAACCTGGAGGAACGCACACTGCTGGATCTGCTGCCCGGTCGTCAGCAAGACGCGGTGACCATGCGCCTCATGAACATGACCGATCGCCACAAGGTAAAGATCGTCAGCATGGACATGTGGAAGCCATACCGCCGCGCCGTCCAGAAGGTGCTGCCTCAGGCCCGCATCGTGGTCGATAAGTTCCATGTGGTGCGCATGGCCAATGAAGCGCTGGAAAAGATCCGCAAGGGACTCAGGAAGGAGCTGACGGCCAATCAGCGCCGAACCCTCAAAGGTGACCGGAAGATCCTGCTGAAGCGCGCTCACGACGTCTCAGACCGCGAACGGCTCATCATGGAGACCTGGACAGGGGCCCTCCCTCAGCTCTTGGCTGCCTACGAGCACGAGGAGCGGTTCTTCCACATTTGGAATTGCACCAACCGGTGTGACGCCGAGAAGGCGCTGGCTCGCTGGATTGACGACATCCCGCAGGGGCAGAAGGAGGTTTGGAGGGATCTCGTCAGCGCCGTCAGTAGCTGGCGTGAGGAAATACTGACCTACTTCGAGACTGACATCCCGATCACCAACGCCTTCACGGAGTCGATCAACCGGCTGGTCAAGGATAAGACCCGCGATGGCCGAGGCTACTCATTCGAGGTGATGCGGGCACGAATGCTCTACACCACCAAGCACAAGAAGAAGTCGCCGCAGACCAAGGAATCCCCATTCATGGGCAGGGCAACCATGACCTATAGTAAGAGCTTACCCCCGGTCGAGAAGAACTACGGCGTTGATCTATCGATCTACTGGGAGAATTGAGGGTTCCGAGGAGTAGGGAGGCCCCATCTGACACTTATTCTGGATGCTTCAAATCACTAGAATGTTATTTCTGCGCGATGGAAGTCAAGGTCTCTAAGAACATCAAGCGCTTCCTCGATGGTGTTGAAGATATGAATCTTATTGTCTTCTGATACCAGAAAGTAACTATGTCCTGTATGTTCCTCAAATAGCAACATCCATTCTTTCGCAGCGGTGGTTGTGGGAAGTATTTGAACTGCAATCAACTTTTCTTGATGACGTGCTTCGGCGATATCGTCTTTTTTCATTTGATACACCTACACCTGCGTTTAATTTGTGATGCCGTTAATCCATATTTAAATTCACTAGTCGCCCGATGCTTTAATAATTTCTCTTGTCAAGAACCTGATAGATCTATGCCCTTATATTCCCTTTCCATAACAAAGATCAGCTTTATTTTAAGCCATTTTCTTAGCTTTTTCGACACTTCTGAGACATCAAGATCGCCCTATCGTTCTTCGCGACCAAGGCGTACTGTGTAATGGTCAACTAATTCCGGACATTGAATTGAGTGTTTCTTCTGCTCGGACGGGCGATATGCCGCCGTTGTACTGATGCGGCCGTTGCCGATTGTAGCGCTCCATCAGATAGACGCTGATATCCTTCAAAGCCTCCTGCGCCGACAAGTAACCGGTCGCCGGCATCCATTCGCTCTTGTAGCTGCGGAACAATCGCTCCATCGGTGCATTGTCCCAGCAGTTGCCTCGGCGGCTCATACTCTGTTGTATCCGATAGCGCCATAGTCGCTGACGGAAGGCCCGGCTCGCATACTGTCCGCCTTGGTCTGAGTGGAACAGTAGCCCCTGCGGCCTGCCTCGCTGCTCGAAGGCTCTGTCCAGCGCTTTGATAACCAGTGCCGCATCGGGGCGATCAGATAATGCCCACCCGACAACGCGGCGCGCATACAGATCCAGCACGACTGCCAGGTAGTGCCACCGATTCTGCACCCAGACATAGGTGATATCGCCACACCACACCCGATTGGGCGCGCCGACGAGAAACTGACGGTCTAGATGGTTGGGAATATCGGGCCGCTCGACCGTTGCCTGCCGGTAGGCCGGTGGCCGCGGCTGTTTACATACCAGATTCATTTCCTGCATCAGGCGTCGGACCTTGAACCGTCCCACGTCGAGCCCAGATTCCCGCATCTGCATCATGATCGTCCGGCTGCCAGCGGAACGCCGGCTTTGATTAAACAGTTCTGCGACTGTCGCGCGCAGCTCAAGTCGCTCGATATCAATGCGGGATCGCTGAAGGCGATGTTCATAATAGCTCGAACGCGCGATATCGAAGGCGCTACAGACCATTTCCACAGGCTCATGCTCACTCAACTGGTCTATCAGCGCGTACGATCGAGATCGTCCGACATCAAGAGAGCGGTAGCCTTTTTTAATATCGCTTTCTCCCGCTCCAGCCGGTTGATGCGACTTTCGAGTTCCTGGATTCGCTGCTGCTCAGGCGTGAGCGCGTTCGACTTCGGGGTCGTACCGCCACGCTCCGCACGGAGCTGATCTATCCAGCGTCTCAAAGGCGTTTCGCCGACATCGACGGCGCGGGATGCTTCAGCGACCGAGTATCCCTGGTCGAGTACGAGCCCGGCCACTTCTCGTTTGAACTCAGTAGAAAAGGAACGACGTTGTCTGGCCATGGATCACCTCTACTTTGGTGGCGACGATACCACCTAAATGGGTGTCCGGTTTCAGTGAACCACTACACTGTGCGCACTTCCACGACTCATCCCTTGGAATAGCGATAGACAGGAGGTGCCCGCCTTGGGATCAGCTGAGACGGAGCCGAGGTGGCGCTGGAGGCGCGAAACGGACTCCGGTGAATATGGTGAGATCAACCTTCTGGGTAGATTAAGCGATCTAAGGTCTAGGAGAGTTCATCAACCACTTAATCCGGATACCCAGAAGAAAACTACTTGTGTGTCGAACGCCGTTATGGACAGTTTTCCAGAAGCTTTCGTTTGCCAGATTATGTCGATGAAAGCCACATTAAAGCCGAGTGTAAAAATGGCTTGCTGCAAGTTCACTTGTCCAAACAGCCGGGCAAGAAAAAAGAAGTTCGCTCAATTGCGGTTGGAAATTAATTAAAAAGCCCGCATCAGCGGGCTTTTTTCAATAACGTTCCAACCAATGTGCATAGGGCGCGGGTAGCACCCACGATGGCTTTTCAACCCGTAAGGCTTTTGCCGTCTCATACGGCCAGTGTGGGTTTGATAAGTGCGCACGACCGACCATAACCAGATCCAACTGCCCTTGAGCAACGGTATGTTCCGCCAGTTGTGGTAAGTCGATGCCCCAGGCCGAGGCTACTGGAATATCTGCCGCTTTGCGGATGCGTTCAGCGATCGGTGCCATGAAACCAGGCCCCCAGGGGATATTGGCTTGTGGTGTCGAAAAGCTGATGCTGACGTTAAGAAAGTCGAGCCCTTCGGCTTTTAAGCGCTTGGTTAGCTCAATCGATTCGCGCAGTTGCTGTTCATCGTTGCCGTCAAATTCAATGACCCCAAAGCGAGCGGTCAGTGGCAGGTTATCCGGCCATACTTTTTTCACCGCGCGGACGGTTTCGATTAGGAAACGGGCGCGGTTTTCAAATGAGCCGCCGTATTGATCATTGCGTTGGTTGGCGTGCGGTGAGAAAAAACTCTGTCCCAGATAACCATGGGCAAAATGCAGCTCAAGCCATTCAAAACCCAGATCGCGGGCGCGTTCAGCGGCGGCGACGAAATCAGCTTGGACGCGCTGAATATCCTCCAGTGACATGGCTTTGGGTTTGCGTGGCAGGTTGGCGCCGAATGCTATGGGTGAAGGGGAGATGGTTTGCCAGCTTTTGGCATCATCTTCGGCAATATGGTCGTCGCCTTCCCATGGGCGATTAGCACTGGCTTTGCGGCCTGCATGGCCAATTTGAATGCCGGCAACGGCCCCTGCGGCTTTGATGTTTTGGACGATAGGAGCGAAAGCCTCAGCCTGTTGGTTATTCCAGAGCCCGGTACAGTTTGGTGTAATACGTCCTTCCGCTGAAACGGCGGTGGCTTCGACGATGACCAAGCCAGCGCCGCCACGGGCTAAGCTGGTGTAATGGCTCAGGTGCCAGTCGTTGGCAACGCCATCTTCCGCCATGTACTGACACATCGGCGGCACGGCGATACGGTTACGTAAACGAACATCTTTTAATTCAAATGGCTCAAATAATGCGGACACGTTTAACTCTCCTAGTTTTGTATGTGCACATACTAGCCGGTGTTACCATCGTCCGTTAATACGAAATAATCTATTTAAGCCATCGAAAAAATGAATAACAGCAAAATGTTCGCGGTTAGCCACCACGAACACTTTCTTAAGCGCTTTGCAGTTGATTCAGGTAATCATCGTAACTGCCGGAAAAATCGCGCATGCCTCTGTCCGTTAACTCGATAATGCGTGATGCCAGTGACGACACAAACTCGCGGTCGTGGCTCACAAAGAGCACTGTCCCGTCGTAGTTTTCCAGCGCCAGGTTGAGCGCCTCAATGGATTCCATGTCCAAGTGGTTGGTGGGTTCGTCCATTACCAGTACGTTAGGGCGTTGCATAATCAGCTTACCAAATATCATGCGGCCTTTTTCGCCACCCGATAAGATGCTAACGGGCTTTTTGATGTCATCCTGAGAAAACAGCATACGTCCCAGAACACCCCGTATGGCCTGCTCATCATGGTGCGGCTGTTTCCACTGACTCATCCAGTCAAACACCGTCATATTGTCCTTGAACCAATCGGCATGATCTTGCGCGTAGTAGCCAATATTGACGTTTTCAGACCACTTTATCAGGCCTCCGTCGGCCGGGTACTGGTCCACCAGACATTTAAGCAGTGTCGTTTTACCGATACCGTTGGCGCCGAGAATAGCCACTTTTTCACCGACTTCAATCATGGCGCTGAGGTTTTTCAATACCTGCAGTTCACCAAACGACTTATCTAAGCCTTCCACTTCCAGCGCTAGCCGGTACAGCTTTTTCTCTTGCTCGAAGCGAATATATGGGCTGACCCGGCTGGATGCTTTGACTTCCGCCAACTGAATTTTTTCGATCTGCTTAGCCCGCGAAGTGGCTTGCTTCGCTTTTGATGCGTTAGCGGAGAAGCGGCTGACAAACTGTTGCAGTTCGGCAATTTTATCTTTTTTACGAGCGTTTTCGTTCAGTAGCTGTTCACGTGCCTGAGTGGCAGCAAACATGTATTGATCGTAGTTGCCCGGATAAACTCGAAGCTCGCCATAATCAATGTCGGCCATGTGGGTACAGACACTGTTCAGAAAGTGGCGATCATGCGAAATGATGATCATTGTCGCCTGGCGTTCATTGAGCACGGTTTCCAGCCAACGGATGGTGTTGATGTCGAGGTTGTTGGTCGGCTCATCAAGCAACATGATGTCGGGTTCAGAAAACAGCACTTGCGCGAGTAACACACGCAACTTCAGGCCCGGTGCTAATTCGCTCATTAGGCCGAAATGGGATTCCAGCGGGATGCCAACACCCAGTAGCAGTTCTCCGGCACGAGATTCAGCGGTGTAGCCATCCATCTCGGCGAACGCGACTTCAAGATCGGCAACTCGCATACCGTCTTCTTCGCTCATTTCCGGCAAGCTGTATATGCGGTCGCGTTCAGATTTAACGTGCCAAAGCTCCTCATGACCCATAATGACGGTGTCGACGACACTGAATTGCTCATAAGCAAACTGATCCTGACGTAACTTACCCACCCGCATGTTCGGATCGGTCGATACATTGCCCGATGATGGCTCTTGATCGCCACTGAGGATACGCATGAACGTTGATTTGCCGCAGCCATTGGCGCCGATCAATCCGTAGCGATTGCCTTCGCCAAATTTAACAGAAATGTTTTCGAATAGAGGTTTTGCACCAAATTGCATGGTGATGTTTGCAGCAGAGATCACGTTTACGCACCTGAATAAAAAATAGGCGCGTAATCTACGCGTTTTAGCGCCAAATGACAAAGGAAGTTTGCACCAGTGGTTACACAAAAAATGAAAATATCAGCGTTTCCTCATCTTTTGCTCATGTGTTTTTTGCGAAAGCCAGCTAGTTTTGATGCGTACTTTTAAACGGATAACCAGAAGGAAGTCGATGATGAAATTGAACCGTAATTACTGGCGTGTGGCTGGCTGGAGTCTAGTGCTCGGGTTAATGCTGTTACCGCTTATTGCCATGCAGTTTAGTGATGGTGTTGACTGGACTCCGGGTGACTTCATCGTGGCGGGAGTGTTGCTTGGAGGTACCGGTCTTATGATCGAGCTGGGTGTTCGCTTAAGTGCTTCACTGTCTTACCGGCTGGGCATTATCATGGCGACGCTAACGTCACTGCTACTGCTCTGGATTAATCTTGCCGTTGGGGTTATTGGTCCGGAAGATAACCCGATTAATGGGCTGTATTCTCTGCTGGTTGCGATGGTGTTGATTGCGGCGCTGTTGTTACGAGGGCGAGCTAACGGGTTGCGCAATCTCTTTATTGCTACCGCTATCGCACAAATGACGGTGGTGCTGACGGCCTTGCTGTTGAGCGTTGTGCCGTTATTACTGCCCGTCGTGGTGCTGAACATCGCGTTCGCTTTGTTATGGCTGATTGCGGCAGGCTTGTTTCATCATGCCTGCGGGGCGCATAATTGAGAGCGATCAAGAAGGGACTTAAGAGACTATCATGAACGATGACGATGTCGTGAATACCTACTATTTTGCCGACTTTAGTTTAGATGTCCGGGAGCGTCGGCTGTGCCGAGGCCGGCAAGCTATGGATATTAATCCACGCTACCTGGATGCCTTATTGTTGTTGCTCAGGAACCCGGGCCAGTTGGTGAGTAAAGCCGTGTTTATGGACGAAGTCTGGCAGGGTATTGCGGTCACGGATGAAGCGTTAACTCAATGCATTCGAAACTTGCGTAAGTTGTTGGGCGATAATGCGCGTTCACCGATTTATATCGAAACCGTCCCTAAACATGGTTATCGCTGGGTCTGTCCAGTACAAACGGATCAGCCGCAAGCGGTTTCCTGGGTAGTGCAGGGTGGCGTAGCAACGTTAGGCGGCGGTCTCGCGGGATTGATTGGCGGCTTGTTTATTGGCCTTGCCACCACTGGCCGGGCAGCGACGTCCTCTGCGCTCGACGCTTCTGGTTTGAGCGTGGTGATTGCGCTAACGGCGCTGGTCGGGTTACTCGGAGCTGCTGCGGTGAGTTACAGCTCACTGTTGTCTAAGCGCTTTATCGGTCATCAGCTCGGTTATCTGATTGGCGGGCTGTGTGGTGGCCTGGTCATCGGTGTGCTGTTCAAAATGGCGGCACTGGATACGCTACAACTGGTATTCGGTCATCATCCCGGCGACGTCACCGGGGGCTTCGAGGGCGCCTTAATAGGACTGGGCTTGGGTGGCGTTCTAGCGATGCTTAATGGTAGCCGCGCAGGTCTGTTGCGCGTGTTGTTAGCCGCGACCGGTATCGGACTTGCCGTTGGGTTGTTGATCAGCTTAAGCGGTAATGTACTCATGACCGGCAGTTTGCAGTTACTGATTAACGGCTATCCCAACGCTCAGTTGGTGTTATCGCAGCCTCCGCTGGCGGGGTCACCTGGGTTATGGTTGTCTTTTGCGAACGTGATGGAAGTGATTTTGTTCTATATTTGTGTGGCTTCCTGTCTGAAATTTTCCAAAAAATAGAACGATTACTGATCGTTTTTCTGCGCTTACGACTACGTTTTATAAGCACGTTACTTAAAAATAGACAGCAAAACGCCTGTTAAGGAGCAAAGAATGACGGACAAAAATGCCTTTGAACAAAAACAAGAAGCTAAAATTGAGCAAATGAATGCTGAAATTGAGCGGTTGAAAGCCAAGGCTAAGGAGGCGGATGCTGAATCTCGAATTAAGTATCAGGAAAAGGTCGACGAATTGGAAGCCCTGCGGGAAGTCGCGAAAACTAAGTTAGATAAACTTAAACAGTCCAGTGAAAGCGCTTGGACTGATATCAGCAAAGGCCTGGATGAGGCAACGACGTCCCTTGCAACCGCTATTAAAAATGCGAGTCAAGAATTTAAGTCTTAATCGGAAAAGCGTTGAAGGAGTCAATGATGGCAAAAGTGTTACTGATCACAGGCGCGTCCAGCGGTATTGGTAAAGCAACCGCAAAGAAAGCCGCGAGCGAAGGAATGCGTGTTATTTTGACCGCTCGACGCAAAGCGTTGCTGGACGAATTGGTGGATGAGATTGGCGGTGATAAAGCACTGGGCATCGCGGCGGATGCGGGTAATTATGATGAGTTAGCTGAGGTTGTCGAGCAGGGCGTGAAGCACTTTGGCCAGTTGGATGCGGTGTTCGCCAATGCCGGCACCGGAGTTAGCACGCCGGGCACCGAAGACGGCGATCCACAACAATGGAAAACGATGGTTGATGTTAATATCAACGGTCTGCTGTATACCGCTAAGTTAACGTTACCGCATTTGCGCAAGAGCACAGGACATTTTTTGATGACCGGTTCTGCTGCCGGGCGCACCACCTTAAAGGGCTCGGTCTATGGTGCGACCAAGTGGTTTGTGCATGGTTTTGCACAGAATCTCGCGGAGGAAATGAAAGAATGGAACGGTCGTTGTACCACCATTGCTCCGGGAATGGTGAATACCCCGTTCTTTGACGAGCCTAAACCGGATAAGCTGGATGCCGATGACGTTGCTGACGCGGTGCTGTATGCTTTAAACGCGCACCCTCGTAATTGTGTCCGAGAGGTATTTTTAATGCCCGCCTACAAATAACCTGTTAATGACAAGGAGCGTTAGTGGACAAACAGCAACCTCAGCCGATCTCCTGGAAGCGACTCAGTTTGTTTGCCGCGCTCTTTGTCGGGTTGACACTGGCCGGTTTTTTCACGGTTTTTGAACACTTTTCCGGCCGCAACCTCAGTTTTGACGGGCAACTGCTAAAGCCGGGGTTTGTTGGCGCTTGTCTGCTACTACTGGTTATTTATTTCGCCGCAGATGGACTGCGCTTTTATTACACCTTAGTGGCGCTGGGCGTACGGGTAAAACCCCGTGTCATGGCAAAGCTGGTGTTCATCAATATCTTCTTTTCCAATATCACGCCGATGGCTACCGGGGGCGGCTTCGCGCAAGTTTGGTATTTACACCAACAGGGTGTATCGGTGGGCAAAGCGATGGCGGCCAGTACCATTCGTACAGTACTGGCGGTCTTGTTTATTTTCTCGCTGGCACCGTGGTTCTTGCTGACACTTGAGCCGTTACAGCGCTCTTCTTGGAATCATGGCATCAGCTCAGCGTTAGCAATGTTTACGCTTCTGTATTTGGCCTTTTTTGTAATCTTGTTGTGGCGTGCGAAGTGGTTGGTGCAACCGTTGACCGCGACGGTGGGGCTGTTGAATAAGGTTGGCGCGATATCAGAGACACGTATGCGTGCCTGGAACTTTCGCCTGATGCGTGAATTGTTTAAGTTTTCCCGCAGTTTTTCGGAGTATCGACACGGTTCTAAGTGGGCTATCGCGTTATCAGTGATTCATACCGGCTTGTTTTTGCTGGCATTATTTAGCTTCCCGGCGCTGTTGATGTGGGGCTTGGGCTATGATGTACCTTACTTAACCTCATTGGGTTTGTTAGTGGTGACAACCTTTATTATGTATTTTTCGCCGACTCCGGGTGCTTCGGGTATTTCCGAAGGCGTTTTTGGCAGTTTCTTTAATCAGTTACTTGAGAAGCAACACTTGTTGTTAGTGACCTTTAGTTGGCGGGCGCTCACGATTTATCTGGGCATGGTGATTGGACTGCTGGTCTTGCAACGTTATTTACTGCAACGCTCTCAACAGGCACTGAGGGCAAACCTATGAACAAGCGTCGTTGGTTAAAATTACTGTTCTACATCAATGTCGTCATTGTTGCCGCGTTAGTGGTGTACAAGCTTTATCTGAACGTTTCAACGGCAGAGTTTTCGGCGGTTCATGGCGAGCAACTGGCTGCCGTCAGTGCGAAAGTCGAGGGGCAGAAACGTTATCGCTTTGCTGTGGTTGGCAATATCAATAACTCGGTCGGCATTTTCGAGCGACGCATCATTCCAAAGTTAAACGACAGTGACATCGATTTTGTGATTTCCGCCGGCAATGCCGTCAGTAGTGGTGGAGAAGATAAATACCGCGCGTTACAGGGTACCCTGTCGCACCTTAATAAACCGTATTTATTGACCTTTGGTGAAAACGAGTACGAAGAGTTTGGTAGCTTTCGCTTTTACGACCACTATGGACCGCACTTTTACAGCTTTAGCGCGGGCGACAGCCGATTTATTTTCCTCGACAGTACCGGTAAAACGCCTTGGCAATGGCAGCTTCGCTGGTTAAACGATATTCTCAGAGCGGATCGCTCGGAACATCGGTTTGTGTTTATTGGTCATCCGTTGTTTAAACCACAAGAAGAGTTCTTGCTGGCGGATGACGAAGACTATTTGCAACCCGAAGCGTTTCGTCAGGCGCTGCTCTCAACCTTTGCGCAATTCGAGGTTGATCGCGTCTTTTCGGCCAATATTTCTATGTATTGGGAGCACATCGAAGGAAAAACGCCGTATATCACAACCGGTGGCGCTGGCGGATTGGTGCTGAATCAAGACGAAAGCTATTATCACTTTGTGAAGGTGACCGTTGACGCTGAAGAAGGCGTTTCTCATGAAGTGGTTGAGCTGCCGGTCGGCCAGCATCCGATATTAAAGCAACTGGAAAGCTTTTGGTTTTTTATTCACTCACTGTTCTATGTTGGCTACATCAATTTTATTTTGCTGGTGAGCTTATTTTTGGCCATCAGTATTAAGCTCTACAATGCTGTTTTTGTCGGCAAAGAGTACTACCCGAATTATGATATCGACCCGGAACCCTGGCTGAAAAAGCCCCTGCGGGTGGCGATGTTCACCAATAATTATTTGCCGTTTATCGGCGGTGTTCCTATCTCAATTGAACGCTTGCGGCACGGCTTAAGCCAGGTAAAAGACAAGGTGTTGGTGGTCGCGCCCAGATACCGTGAAACCGGCGGGGATTCTAAAAAAGAGCGTCTGGTTGTGCGTATGCCCTCGTTGTTCTCTTTTGGTGATAAAAGTGAGTTCCGCTTTGCCAATATTTTTTCTGGTTATGTCCGTAAAAAAGTAAAACAGTTTAAGCCCGATATTATTCATGCCCATCACCCTTTTTGGATAGGTTCATTGGGTGTTTACATGGCGCGGCGCCTGAAAATACCGGTCGTTTATACCTACCACACACGCTTAGAGCATTACGCGCATTTTGTGTTTTTGCCGGGTAGCCTGTTTCGTAACATTATTGCGCATTTTCTGGTGCGCCGTTTTGCTAACAAGTGCGATAGCGTTATTGTTCCAACCCAATCGACGGAAGAGTACCTGCGCATGATTGGTGTTAAGAGCACCATTTATGTGCAACCCACCGGTATTGAGTTTGAGCGCTTTCAGCATCGTGATGAAGATCTGATCGAGCGATTGCGGGCGCAACAAAAACTGACTGATGAAACGGTATTTGTCAGTGTTGCCCGCCTTTCTAACGAAAAGAACATCGACTTTATGCTGGAGGGGCTGGCGCAATTAAAGCAACAAAGCGAGCAACCGTTCCGCTTTTTAATGATCGGCGATGGTCATCAACGGCAGCGTTTGCAGGAGAAAGCAAAACAACTGGAGTTAACCGAGCAGGTCACGTTCGTCGGTTCAGTGCCGCCACAGGAGATGGCCAACTGGTATCAGCTTGGCGATGCGTTCTTATTTGCTTCACAATCAGAAACTCAGGGTATGGTTATTCTCGAGGCCATGGCCGCCGGGTTGCCGGTTGTGGCCGTGCGTTCAAGTGGTATTGATGACGTGGTTGTCGATGGGGTTAATGGGTACAAAACACCTGCACGGCAGGAACTTTGGGTGGAACGAGTAAAGTTGCTGTTGCAACAGCCGGAAAAACGTCAACAATTGGCGAAGCAGGCGGTCAAATGCGCGGCTTCCCATTCGGTCGAAAACTTTACCAAAGAGGTGCGCTACGTCTATGCCGAAACGCTGGCGCGCTACGAACAAAAGAAGGGCGATTAAGGTCGCCCTTTATCGTTAAACAATTTCGATTCCTTCACATTTATAATCGCCGACCAGGGTATCTGATAGCAGTACATTGCCATCCAGGTCAAAGGCAAAAAAATAGGTCTCGGTGCGGTTGCCCACTTCGACACTTTTAAGTCCAATGCATTCGTTGGGGTGGCCGGGCAACAGTTTAAACGATGATACGCCTCGTTCACCGATGACTTCACCCACCGGCACGATGCGAATGTCGCTAAAGTCCTCGGAAACAATAAACAGCTGGTTGTTGCCACATTGAGTTTGGTCGTGTTGCGGGTCAAACGGTTGCCGCGATAGTTTCCGCGGGAAGAACAACCACTTGTGCCAAAGCGGATGCCACTCCGCGGCTTCATGAACCAGGTACCCTTGTTCACCGACTCCTGCGGCTTCGCGCAGAGCCTGGTAGTTATGCTGCCAGTTCACGCTTGTTAACGCGTAATTGCGGCCAATGATTTTAATCCATTCTTGCTCGGGACTCTTGCCATGGCTACCGACGATTAGGTCGTTGCCTTTCAAGGTAGCCCACTCACTTTTAAAGCCTTTAAATTTTTCATCACCGCTACCGGTCATCAAAATTTGTCGAGGTACCAACTGATTTTGTCGGCGTATTTCACACACCAGCCCAGTTCGGTCGTCAAAGGTCATCAAATGTTTACCGAACATGACCAACTCAGAAAACTCAGCACCCCGACCGCCTTCTGCTATCAGGCTGACGAGGTGATGCTCACCTCCATCCTCCGGATCAATGACATGAAACTCATACTCACCGGTTGCGCTACGAACAAACTCGTCATAGCGCAGGGTGGAACGCCAAGCCGTCTGTCCATCGTCCAAGGCGACTGTCGAAGCGTCGTCCTCATCGGTGATAATGGCTAATAGATAGTTGCATTGGTCAGCAGCGTAGCGCTGTTGCCGCTGCACATCGAGGGGTGTTTGCTTCATGGCTCGGCTCCTTTTGCCCGGTGCGATGGTTCGAACGCACACTCGCCGCCGGTGGCGTTAAGTTGTTTGATGTGTTTCGGCGTACCTCGATAACGTCGCTGTCACGGGTTTATTATGGCTGGTGATAAGCCAAAGCAGCAGACGCTGACTGTCCAGAGCGCGGACAATGGGACCACAAAGGATATCGGCAAGGTCAGTCATTTATCGTATCTTTTTATCATTCAACCGTTACTGTTCTAGCAAAGATTCCTCTTATTGCCTAGTTCTGTTAACTTAATGCAACAAATTAAAAACAGGAGAATAATAATGAGAATGATCCTAACAGCAGTGGCTGCCGGCGTGTTAATGGCCTGCTCGCCGCAGCAAAGTGAACCATCGACCGAAAACCAGGCGCAAGAACAGCAAACACAACAAGAGAGCGCGCAGATGCAGTATCCGCAAACACGTAAAGGCGACGTTGTTGATACCTATTTTGAACAGCAGGTAGCAGACCCTTATCGTTGGCTTGAGGATGATCGAAGTGAAGAAACCGAAGCCTGGGTTAAAGCGCAAAACGAGGTGACTTTTGCCCACTTAGAGGACATTCCATTTCGCGATAAAATCGAGCAACGCCTGACAGAACTTTGGAATTACGAAAAAATCAGTGCGCCGCGTTTTGAAGGCGATTACATCTATTTTTACAAGAATGACGGGCTGCAAAACCAATACGTTGTTTATCGTAAGAAGAGCGAAGATGCCGAAGCAGAAGTGTTCCTGGATCCGAATACCTTTAGCGAAGACGGCACCACGTCCTTAGCGCAACTGACCTTCAGTGAAGATGGCTCAATAGCGGCCTATTCGATTTCGGAAGGTGGCAGTGACTGGCGCAAAATCATTGTCATTGATGCCGAAACCGGTGAGCAACTTGAAGAACCTTTGGTGGACGTAAAATTCAGCGGCATTTCCTGGAAAGGCAATGACGGTTTTTATTACTCCAGCTACGATAAACCTGAAGGCAGTGAGTTATCTGCTAAAACCGATCAACACAAACTTTATTACCATAAACTGGGTACGCCACAGTCCGATGATGTGTTAATTTTTGGCGGCACCGATGAAGAGAAACACCGTTATGTTGGCGGTTATGTCACCGAAGATGATCGCTTCCTGGTGGTATCTGCGGCAAACTCCACGTCAGGCAACACACTTTACATCAAAGATCTCTCCGATCCAGATGCCGAGCTTGTTTTGGTTGACGGCGATATGGCTTACGACACCTCGGTACTGACCAGTCGCGGCTCGACGCTGTATTTAGAAACCAATATGGATGCGCCAAACGGACGGGTTGTTACGGTTGACGCCAGCAACCCGACAGCCGAGAACTGGCAGGATTTCATTGCTCACAGCGATAATGTTCTGAACCCATCAACGGGGGCTGGCTATATTTTTGCTGAGTATATGGTCGACGCGGTTTCTAAAGTTGAGCAGTACGATTACGACGGTAATAAAGTGCGTGACATTGAACTGCCTGGTGTAGGCAGTGCCAGCGGCTTCAGTGAAAAGCAAGACGCGGAAAAAGTGTATTACAGCTTTACCAATTACAGCACGCCGCAGACCATCTATGAAATGGATCCTGAGAGTGGCGAGTCGGTTGTTTATCAAGAGTCTGGTGCAGACTTTGACTCCAGCCAATACGTTTCTAAGCAGGTTTTCTATACCTCGAAAGATGGCACTAAGGTGCCTATGATCATCACGCACAAAAAGGGAATGACGCTGGATGGCAGCAATCCAACCATTCTTTACGGCTATGGTGGTTTTAATATTAGCCTGACACCGAGCTTCAGCATTGCGAACGCAGCCTGGTTAGAGATGGGTGGTGTGTATGCGGTTGCTAACCTGCGTGGTGGTGGTGAATATGGTAAAGAGTGGCACAAAGCCGGCACTAAGATGCAGAAGCAAAACGTTTTCGACGATTTTATTGCAGCTGCTGAGTATTTGATCGACGAAGATTATACCTCGTCTGAGCGACTGGCGATCCGCGGTGGCTCTAATGGTGGTTTGCTGGTGGGTGCCGCAATGACTCAACGTCCAGAACTGTTTGCAGTTGCTCTGCCAGCGGTTGGGGTACTGGATATGCTGCGTTATCACACCTTTACGGCCGGCGCCGGTTGGGCTTATGACTACGGCACCGCCGAAGACAGTCCGGAAATGTTTGAGTATCTACTAAACTACTCGCCGGTGCATAACGTAGAAGAGGGTGTGGCGTATCCGGCCACCTTAATTACAACCGGTGATCACGATGATCGTGTGGTGCCTGCGCATTCCTTTAAGTTTGCGGCTGAGTTGCAAGATAAAGCCGGTGGCGATAATCCGCAGTTGATCCGGATCGAGACCAATGCGGGTCACGGAGCGGGTACGCCGGTATCGAAAACGATTGAGCAGTACTCTGACATTTTCGGATTTACGCTCTACCATATGGGTTATGAAGCCTTACCTAAGGAGTAATTAACCATGCAAAACACCTTCGACTTTCCGGTCGCTTGGGTGGTGGTCATTATCATCGGGCTCGCACTTTTGGCGAGCTCGATTCGTATTGTCCCCCAGCAAAGCATTTTTGTTATCGAACTGTTCGGCCGTTACCGCAGACTGTTGAGGCCTGGCCTCAATTTTATTATTCCGTTGGTCGAGCAAGTGGCACACAAGCAATCCATGCGCACGCGACAGCTGGACGTTGATGTGGAAACGAAAACCAACGACAACGTCTTTGTTGTGGTAAGGGTTTCGGTTCAATATCGGGTAAGCTCTGCTGATGCGGTGTATAACGCGTTCTATCAACTGGAAAACCCGGAATGGCAGATGCAGTCTTACGTGTTTGATACGGTTCGGGCGCAGATTCCAAAGCAGAATCTGGACGCTGTGTTTGATAACAAAGACAGCATTTCAAACGACGTAAAAATGCAGTTGCGCGACACCATGGAAGGTTATGGTTTCGAGATCATTGCGTCGTTGGTGACCGACATCGATCCGGATCAGTCGGTGAAAGATTCGATGAACCAGATTAATGCCGCGGAACGTGAGCGCCGTGCGGCGGAACATAAAGCGGAAGCAGAGAAAATCATCAAAGTGAAGCAGGCTGAAGCGGACAAAGAGTCGAAGATCCTGCAGGGTGAGGGTATTGCCGGACAACGGCGAGCCATTGCGGAAGGACTGCGAGACTCAATCGCGATGGTGACCAATGAAAATAATGACATTACGTCTCGTGATGTCATTGATTTGCTGAAGTTTACTAACTATGTTGATGTATTAGGTTCATTTGATAATTCGTCCAGTAAAGTCATCATGCTACCTCAGCCGACTGGGCAATTAAATTCGTTATCGACTGACCTGATGGCGGCGATGGAAGCTGCCCGGGAAGGTGACAAGAAGCCAACATAACAGGAGTTTAGTCATGAAAGCACTTATGCTTTTCGCTGGTGCAGCGACCGTATCATTATTGGCCGGCTGCAGCGCAGAGGAAACGGTGACACGCTGTACTACGGCATCGCAAAGCGAATGGATAGACCAAGAGCAGTTTCAAGCCGGGCTAAAAGAGCAGGGTTATGAAATCAATGAGTTTAAGGTAACGCCGGGTAATTGTTATGAAATTTATGGCAAAAACCGAGCTGGCGAAAAGGTCGAAATCTATTTCAACCCCGTTGATGGCAGCGTTGTAAAAGAAGAAAAAGAGTAGGCCAATGAGTAAGTCAGTGGTTATCTGGGATGCTTTCATTCGAGGTTATCACTGGCTTATTGTTATCGCCTTTGTGCTTAACTATTTCATTCTTGAGCCAGGCGAAACGGTTCACCAGTGGGTGGGCTACAGCGCGGTAACCCTGGTTATTTTGCGGATACTGTGGGGGTTTATCGGGCCTCGGCGGGCATTACTCAGCGACTTTTTTCCTACCCCTAAACGAATTGCCGAACACGTCCAGCATTTGCGACGGCGTCAACTACCTCAACGGCAAGGGCATAACGCCTTGGGCGGTCTATTGATATGGTTGTTCTGGTTGCTGTTTTTGGGCCAGGGTTTTACCGGCTATTTACTGGAAGAAACGGATCGTTTTTTTGGTAGCAGTGTGGTCGAAAACATCCACGAATGGTTGGCTCACAGCTTGTTTGCGGGCGTGTTGGTTCATCTGGTCGCGGTTATTGTGGTGAGCTGGTGGGGCCGTATTCAGTTGCTACGACCCATGCTGACAGGCAAACGCCAGATCCGTTCAGAAGACGACTAATGCGCTTTGGCTATCGTTTGTATTTTGTTGACGATGGCGCGTAAACCATTACCTCGTGTTGGCGTAATGTGATTTTCCAAATCCAGCTGGTTGAAATACTGATCAATATCGAACGCCAGGATTTGTTCGGCGGTCTTGTCGTGATACGCCGCTAGTACCAGCGTTAACAGCCCTTGCACGATGACCGCATCGCTGTCGACGTGAAACTGTAACTTACCGTCTTTTTCTTCACTGATCAGCCAAACATTACTTTGACAGCCACGGACCAAATACTCGTCTTTGTGCTGTTCTTCCGGTAAGCCCGGTAGCGCCTTGCCTAAATCGATAATGTATTGGTAACGCTGTTCCCAGTCATCAAGGAACGCTAAATCGTCAAGAATTTCGTCAGTACTTGGTAAGTTCATGATTGCCTATGTTCCTGTTTAGAAAAATACGCCGGCTTCAAGTTGTGCTTCTTCGCTCATCATGTCGCGAGACCAGGGGGGATCGAAAACCAGGTTAACGTTCACCTTGTCGACATGTGGCACTAATGATACACGGTACTCAACGTCACCAACCAATACCGGTCCCATGCCGCAACCGGGGGCGGTCAGGGTCATATCGATATTAACCTGATGAGCTTGCTGATCTACGGCAACACGGTAGATGAGCCCAAGCGAGACCAGATTAATTGGAATTTCGGGATCGTATATGGTTTCAAGAGCGTCCCAGACTTGTTGTTCTGAGATCTGACCATCGGCGGGCTCCGGGAAATCCAGTTTCTCCGGCTTGCGGCCTATTGCATCCCCGTCGGTACCGTCGATACGCAGCATATTACCTTGCCAAGTGACGGTATAGTTGCCACCCAGATCTTGGGTGATGTTAACAAACTCACCCTTGGGAATGATTTTTGGTTCGCCGGACGGCACTTTGCGCGCTTTCACTTCGCGCAAAGTATTTACCATTTTCTGTTGCATGAGTACGCTTCTTTACCCGTTAGCTGACGCTGAAGCTTTCGCCACAGCCACATTCGTTGACAACATTAGGGTTATTGAATTTAACCACCCCATTAATGCCTTCTTTGACGTAATCAATTTCGGTATTGCGTAACACGTCGATGGCGTCAGCTGCCACGGCAACGGTAATGTTGTCGTTAATTTTTACCAGCTCATCACCTTGTTGAGCATTATCTACCGCGTCTAAAACATAAGCGTAGCCGGTACAGCCACTGGTTTTAGTCGACAGTCGGACAAGGTGCCCCGGTTGATCTTTCAACCGTGACTCAAAGTAACGTACCGCACGGTCAGTCATTGAAACCAACGCATTAGATGGGACAAAAGATTCGACAGACATACTATCCTCCCGTCGTTAAGCCAACATCATTTGGGCTTTGTTGATGGCTTTAAAGAGCGCTTCAACATCGTCCATGGTGTTGTAAATAGAGAAAGACGCGCGTGCCGTACCCGGTACACCGAGACGTTTCATCAACGGTTGTGCACAATGATCGCCGGTGCGGATCGCAACGCCTTGTTTATCCAGAATAAAGCCGATATCGGCAGGGTGTATACCCTCAATCACAAAACTGAGTACCCCAATTTTGTTCGGTGCAGTGCCAATGATGCGCAAGCCCTGAGTTTGTTCGGCAAGCTCGGTAGCACGCTTTAGCAATGCTTGCTCATGGGCCCAGATATCTTTGGCGTTTAGCCCTTGTAACCAGGTAATCGCTGCGGCCAGACCGATAACGCCGGCAATGTTAGGTGTGCCGGCCTCGAGGCGGTTTGGTAACTCACCCCAGGTTGCATCCTGATAACTCACCGTAGCAATCATCTCACCGCCAACCAGCCACACCGGCCATTCCGCCAGTACGTCGTAACGTCCCCATAATACGCCAATACCGGTTGGGCCAAACAGCTTGTGACCGGAGAACGCATAAAAGTCGCAACCAATGTCCTGCACATCGATGGCACCGTGAGCAACGCCCTGAGCGCCATCGATAAGCACCAAAGCGCCTTTGGCTTTGGCGGCCGCGGTCAATTCTTTAATTGGATTAATGGTACCCAGCGCGTTAGAAACGTGAGGCATCGCCACAAACGCGGTTTTATCACTTAATAACTGGTGGAACGCATCGACGTTGAGTTCGCCGCTGTCGTGAATGGGAACCACCTTTAAGGTCGCTCCAGAGCGTTTACAGGCTTGTTGCCACGTGACTAAGTCAGCATGGTGCTCCATCTCCGTCACCAGGACTTCATCGCCGGCTTTTAAACGTTGCGCAACGCCATTGGCAACCAGATTAATGCCCTCGGTTGTACCACTGGTCCAGATAACCTCTTCGCTGCGACCGGCATTAATATACGCGGCAACGGTTTTGCGAGCGGCTTCGTAGCGCTTGGTTGCTTCATCCGATAAATAGTGAGCACCGCGGTGTACGTTCGAGTTGCACTGCGTGTAATAGTCCACCAGTGCATCGATAACAGCCTGCGGTTTCTGGGTGGTTGCGGCATTGTCCAGATAAACCAATGGCTGGCCATTAACCTGACGCTTCAGTATCGGGAATTGGTCACGGATTTGGGCAACGTTTAAGGTCATTTTTGCTCCATCATGCGCTCAAAACGCTGCCGCAAAATCGGCTGTAACCAGTCGGCCAGAGCTTTATTCGGCATTTGGAACAGCAGTTCCTGTACGAAGCCGAAGTTGAGCATCACCAGTGCCTGCTGTTTATCGATACCACGCGTCAGCATATAGTAAAGGGCTTCTTCATCGATTTCGGCAACCGTTGCGCCATGTGCGCACTGTACGTCATCGGCATAGATTTCCAGCTCTGGTTTGGTGTTAATCTGTGCGCCGCGTGACAACAGTAGGTTGCGGTTGTTGAGTTCCGCCAACGTTTTCTGGGCGTGGCGGTGAATGTGAATACGACCGTTGAACACGGCTTTGGCTTTATCACCGATGATGCCACGGGCATTTTCTTCGGTGGTGCCATTCGGCTGAGCGTGCTCAATGGTGCTGTGCAAATCAAAATGCTCGTGCGGCGCCAGTAAGTAAATATTATTGAATTTGGCAAAGGCATGCTCGCCGGCATGCTCAATATCAACGTCCAGACGCGTCAGTTGTGAACCGTAACCGACCAGCGTGCTGTTCAGCTTTGATTCATTATGTAGCCGGAAATGGCTACCGCCAACGTGGATGGCCTGGTCTTCCTGCAGCGCCAGACGATAATGCTCGAGACTGGCTCGATCAGCGATGTCGTACTCGGCAAATACGGTATTGAGACTTTGCTCGTTACCGACACCGTGTTCAATTATGGTTGCTTTAGCACCCTGACCAACACGTACCAGCGTACGCTGATGCGATTCGATACCGTTAGTGGCGACATTGACGATTCGAATCGGCTGCTCAACCTGAGCGCCTTCCGCGACATCGATAACGATACCTTGTTGCGCCAGTACATCATTCACTAAACCGAATAAGTGGTGCGCTGGCTTGATGTTCGCAAACAAAGCTTCTGCCGCGTCACTCTTGGCATCCAAAGCCGCAATGCGGATGCCTTCCGGCAACTGCAAGTGCGCAATATCGGTGCTCAAGCGTCCGTCTACAAAGACTAAATCGATACTGTTCAAGCCATTGACCTGAGGCGCTTCAGCGACCGCCTGGCTGCTGGTTTTCAGCGCCAGATCGGCGACTTTGTGCAGTGACGTGTAGCGCCATGCCTCGGTGCGACGTCCTGGCCATTGTTTTTGCTTCAGCTCGGCAAGCGCGTTGGCGCGTACCGGAGACAGCCAGTCGTCAACGTTGGCAGCACGCTCAATAACGTGGGCTAACCATTGACTCATGCGCTTTCTCCCTCTTTTAACCATGCATAACCAGAGGCTTCGACTTCTTTAGCCAGCTCCGGACCACCACTTTTCACGATCTTGCCTTTTGACAGGATGTGCACATAATCTGGTTCGATATAGTCCAGCAGACGTTGGTAGTGGGTGACAACGATAAAGCTGCGCTTACCGTCACGTTGGCTGTTCACCCCTTTGGCGACGACTTGCAGAGCGTCGACGTCCAGACCGGAGTCGGATTCGTCCAAAATGGCCAACTTAGGTTCCAGCATGATCATTTGCATGATCTCATTGCGTTTCTTCTCGCCGCCTGAAAAGCCTTCGTTGACACCCCGTTTCAGGAAATCCAGAGGCAGTTCTACTTGCTTACAGGCTTCTTTTGCTTTTTTCAGAAATTCTGCTGAACTGAGCGCCGCTTCACCGCGTGCTTCACGCATGGCGTTAACCGACTCTTTCATGAATTCCATATTGCTGACGCCAGGAATTTCAACAGGGTATTGGAAAGCCAGGAATAAGCCTGCCTGCGCGCGCTCTTCAACTTCCATATCGAACAAGTCTTTGCCGTCAAAGTCTGCGCTGCCGCTTTCTACATCGTAGCCTTCACGGCCTGACAAAACATAGCCAAGCGTACTTTTGCCCGCACCGTTAGGGCCCATAATTGCATGTACTTCGCCTGGTTTAATGTCCAGGTTAAGCCCTTTAAGAATCGTTGTATCTTCTACACGTGCGTGCAAGTCTTTAATTGATAACATGTTTTACCCCACTGAACCTTCAAGACTGATTTCGAGCAACTTACCGGCTTCTACGGCAAACTCCATAGGTAGTTCACGGAACACCTCTTTACAGAAGCCATTGACAATCATTGAGACGGCTTTTTCAGGGTCCAGGCCTCGTTGCTGACATAAGAATAATTGGTCGTCGCTCACTTTCGAGGTGGTTGCCTCGTGTTCGACGATCGCGGTTGGGTTGCTGCTTTCAATATACGGGAATGTGTGAGCGCCACACTGATCACCAATCAACAGTGAGTCACATTCGGTAAAGTTACGAGCGCCTTCTGCGCCCGGGCCCATTCGTACCAAACCGCGGTAGGCATTATTACTGCGTCCGGCAGAAATACCTTTCGAAATAATGGTCGACTTGGTGTTTTTGCCCAAGTGAATCATTTTGGTGCCGGTATCGGCTTGTTGTTTACCGCGAGTCAGCGCGACCGAGTAGAATTCACCGACGCTGTTGTCACCTTTCAAGATGCAACTTGGGTATTTCCAGGTTACGGCCGATCCCGTTTCTACTTGAGTCCAGGAGATTTTGGCGTTTTTCTCACAAAGACCACGCTTAGTCACAAAGTTGTAGATACCGCCTTTACCGTCTTCGTCACCCGGATACCAGTTTTGAACCGTCGAGTATTTGATCTCAGCGTCATCCAACGCAACCAGCTCGACCACCGCGGCGTGCAATTGGTTTTCGTCGCGCTGAGGTGCAGTACAACCTTCAAGGTAGCTGACGTAGCTGCCTTCCTCGGCAACAATCAGCGTACGCTCAAACTGGCCAGTGTTCTGCTCGTTAATTCGGAAATAAGTGGATAGTTCCATCGGACAGCGTACACCCTTAGGAATGTACACAAAGGAACCATCGGTAAAGACCGCGCTGTTGAGTGCCGCAAAGTAGTTGTCACCTTTAGGTACAACAGTGCCTAAGTACTTTTTAACCAGCTCAGGGTATTTCTTAATCGCTTCCGAAATCGGGCAGAAAATAACGCCGGCTTCTTCCAGTTTCTCGCGGAAGGTGGTGACCACAGAAACCGAGTCGAACACAGCATCAACGGCCACGCCGGCCAACATTTCCTGCTCATGCAGAGGAATACCAAGTTTTTCGTAGGTACGCAGCAATTCAGGATCAACCTCATCCAGGGATTTGGGTTTATCCTTCATGCTTTTCGGCGCTGAATAATAAGAAATGGACTGGTAGTCGACTTTCGGATAGTCGACATGGGCCCAGTCGGGCTCTTCCATTTTCAGCCATTTGCGATACGCCTGCAGGCGCCACTCTGTCATCCACTCTGGTTCGTCTTTCATCGCCGACAGACGGCGGATGACGTCTTCATCTAACCCAGGCGGAAACGTCTCTGACTCGATTTCAGATACGAAGCCAGCATCGTATTTGCGCTTAAGCGCCTGATCAATTTGTTCGCTCATGATGACCACCTTACTAACTTGCGAATGCCCTCTATTATAAAATACCTGACTAAAACACTCAACTTTATCTGAAGCAGGCCAATCAGGCTTTGGGCAATTGGCCGCGTATTATACGCACAATCCATCGAAATGTCGCTTTAAAGCCTACTCATCAGGTGCTACCGATCTATGGGTAAGTGTCCCGTTTTTACCCAGATAATGGTTTCCTCCTCGACAAACGGATGATGGGTGCTCAAGTGTGGGCTACGGATCCAGGTGCCGGCAGGGTAACGGCCATGCTCGTCACAAAATTCTCCTGACAGCACGAAAATTTCCTCACCGCCCAAGTGGCGATGGGGTTTGAACACTTCGTTCGTTGGCCATTTAACCAGCGCAACGTGCTCGGTTCCATGACTGTGGAGTGGCATCACTTCAAGTCCGCCCTGACCAGGAAGCCATTCGCTGTTGTGGGTATCTACCCGTACCGAGGTTCCATCGTCCGGTCGAAACTGATGCAGTTTTACCAACAACCTACAACCCTCTCGGCTAAACGGAGCATGAGCACTGCCGGGCGGGTTGCGCAAATAGGTTCCGGCGGGATAATCACCGTGTTCATCGGAGAACACACCGTCCAATACCAGGATTTCCTCACCCAGCGGGTGCTGATGGGTCTTAAATGACGCGCCGGCGACGTATTCGACAATGCTGGTCGCACGGCCGCGCTCAGCTTCTTCGCGCTCCAACTGCTTGCGGCGAACACCAGGGGCTGGACTGGGGCTCCAAGGCTGCTGTTGGGTGTTTATGACAACGCGTTGAGAAAAATCTAAATTTATCATGCGATAATTTTTACCCGACTTAAAAATGCGTACTACACTTACGTTAAAGACAGACTTTATGGGTCACGTTTTGATCAAGGAGCTTTATTATGGCAAATGTTGGTGGTATTGATCGTATTTTACGAGCGATTGTGGGTATCGCCATTATCGTTTGGTCGGTAATGGCGGGCAATTTCTGGTGGATTTTAGGCGCTATTATTTTGGCCACGGCCGTTTTTAAATTCTGCCTGCTCTACAAATTGCTCGGTGTATCGACCGATAAAGCAAAAGGAAACGCGTCTTAATGTCAGACAGTATGATCGTGGCATGTCCCGCATGTCACAAGAAAAACCGAGTAGTACGAACAAAAATTCAGGCCGGCGCGGTCTGCGGACAATGTAAATCACCGCTGTTTACGGGCGAACCCATCGTTGTTAATAGCGATGAGTTTCGTGCACACCAAACGGCAGACATGCCCTTAGTTGTCGATTTTTGGGCAAGTTGGTGCGGCCCCTGTAAACAATACGCGCCGCATTTTGAACAAGCGGCAAAGCAACTGCCGTTCACCGCTCAGTTTTTAAAAATCAGTACCGAAACCGAACCCCATCTGGCACAACAATATGCGGTGCGCAGTATTCCAACGACGCTACTGATAAAAGATGGCCAGGAAATTGCCCGACAGGCCGGAGCGATGTCAGCGACTCAACTACAGGCTTGGATTGCACAACGGACATAAGCCACTGGGTGTTTTTAATAGACCGAATACCTCAGCATGTGTAAAATTCAGGCTCTTTTTTGCTGTGAATAAAAATTAAAGAGACACACGTTATGGGTCGCGCATTTCAAAACCGAAAAGAATCGATTGCTAAAACCGCAGCTGCTAAAAGCAAAGTTTATAGTCGCTACGGTCGTGAAATTTATGTCTGTGGTAAACAGGGCGGAACGGATCCAGAAGCGAATCTGGCGTTGCGCAGCTTAATTGACCGGGCGAAAAAAGATCAGGTGCCATCGCACGTTATCGAAAAGGCGCTTGATAAAGCACAAGGTGGTGCCGGTGAAGACTTTTCTCCGGCGCGCTATGAAGGCTACGGCCCGGGTAACTGTATGGTTATCGTAGAATGTCTGACCGATAACCCGAACCGCACCTTTGGTGAAGTCCGAAACTGTTTTACCAAAAGTAAGTGCAAAATCGGTGAACAAGGCAGTGTGATGCACTCCTTTGAGCACTGTGCGATTTTCTCGTTTAAACACGACAGCGAAGACGAGGTGCTGGAAGCATTGATGGAAGCCGACGTCGATGTTACAGACGTTGAGTTCGAGGATGGCGTCGTGACGGTGTTTGCGCCGCACACTGAGTACGCTGCGGCTCGTCAGGCACTGACGGGTGCTTTTGCAGATATCGATTTCGACACCGATGAGATTCAATTCCTGCCACACGTCACAACACAAATTGGCGAAGAAGACATGCCAATGTTTGAGCGCTTAATGGATATGCTGAACGATTGTGATGATGTACAAAATATTTATCACAACGCTGAAGTATAACCGCCGATAAAAATGATCTAGATCAAATTGATCAAACGCAAAACCTTATAAGCTTCATGGGTATTCAACCACAAGGAGTTACCCATGAAGCGTTCGATTTTATCTCTAGGTGTATTGTTCGGGTTATTGAGTGGTTCGGCGCTGGCGAACGACTTTTCGGTCAATGTTGGTGCCATCAGCGTAATGCCAGATGACAGCAGTGGCGCGCTCAATGTTGTCGAAAGTGTTGCTGGACTCGATGCTAACAGTACCGGCGTTGGCGTTAATACCAATACTCAGTTGGGTTTAACTTTTGATTACGCGCTGGACAGCAACTGGGTCATCGAACTCGTCGCTGCCACACCTTTCAGTCACGATATCACCGGCACCGGCTCTTTAGCGGGTGTAAAAATCGGTGACACCAAACATTTACCGCCAACCTTGCTGGCTCAGTATCACTTTGATATTGGCAGCGACATGTTCAAGCCTTTTGTCGGTGTCGGTGCCAACTATACGACCTTCTTTGATGACCAGGTTTCTCCGGAAGTGAAGAACTTGCTGGTTGCTACTGGCGTGGCCAGCACTGATGACAGCGTCGATTTAGCGCTTGAAAACAGTTGGGGACTGGCGCTTCAGGCCGGCGTAAACGTTAAAGTTAACAATGACTGGGGTGTGCATTTTATGGTCAGCAAGATTGACATTGATACCACCGGTGATGTGCGCTTAAACGGTAATACCATCGAAAGCGTTGACGTGCAGATCGACCCTTACGTTGCGATGGTCGGTTTACGTTACACCTTTTAAGAAACGCCATAGACGAAACAAGTCCAGCTCGTTGCTCTCGAGTTAAAATTAAGGGCATGCATTAGGGAAGATGCTCTAACCGCCACGGGTTTTCCGCTGGCGGTTTTTTTATGTGTTAGGGCGTTTCTTGGCGAGTTTGCGTTGTAAGGTACGGCGATGCATACCCAGTTCTCTTGCGGTTTTTGAGATATTGCCCTGATTTTGTTGCAGCACACGTTGAATATACTCCCACTCCACTTGTGCGGGAGACAAGGGCTGTGGATCGTCGGGTAAATTCTGGGGCTTGCCTTCCAGCCGTTCGATGATCTCGCGACTACTTACCGGCTTGGCCAAATAATCCGTGGCGCCGCGTTTGATCGCTTCGACGGTTGTCGCGATACTGGCGTAACCGGTCAGTACGATAAGTTGTTGCGGCTGGTGTTTAGTCATAAGCGGCTCAATGAATTCGATGCCGTTCTCATTGCCCAACATCATATCCAGGAGGATGACATCGTAAGGGCCCGTGGTTGCGGTAAGTGATTCTTCACCACTGTGTATTACATCGACTGAATAACCGTGGTGTTCGAGCCGTCGGCTTAACACCTGGCAGAAGCTTGAGTCATCATCAATGAGCAGTATTGAGTGTTTAATCGTCATGTGGGTACTCACGGGGTGTCGAGGTGCCGAGCGGTAAGAAAATTTCGGTGTAGGCAAGATCATTGGCACAACGCCACCAAACCTGACCGCCATGGCGTTCAATCGTGGCGTGACTGATTACGGCAGCCACGCCACTGCCTTTGTTGCTTGCCTGTAATGCTATCCCTAAGTTTTTTGCCAGCGGATGTGAGGGATCGACCGTGTTGATGATGGTCCAATGCACGGTGTTCTTTTCGGTGCATACGGTGACGTCAATGCCAGGCTCCGCTGACGCTTCAATGGCATTATTAATAAGGTTGGCGATCGCCGGAATTAACGTTCTGTCACAGACTAATGGCTGATTTTGGGTGTCGTCACGGACCTGCCAGGTAATGTTTGACTCGGGCGTGATGACGCGAAGTAACTGGTTGATCTGGTTGATAAAGTCTCTGATTGTGAAGTGATGTCGACGGCGCTGGCGCACATCATCAGACGCCTGCCGCCATTGCTTTAAGGAATGACTTATCCGGCTCAACTCATGGTCGGCTAACGACCAGTCGAGATGGGGTGCCTGTTCACGGAATTCTTCATGCAACAGCTGCAGCGTTTGCACCGGTGTTGCCAGATCGTGAGTCAGCTGCGCGGCCGCAGAACCGATGGTTAACAGTTGTTCGTCGCGCAACTGGCGTTCGCGCAATTTTTGCAACAAATGACGGGACTGTTGCCAGCGTGTTTTCAGCCACAGGCTGGATGCCCAGATAATCAGTGCCGCGATAACAAAACTGATCACCATGCCTTGTGCATGAGCGACGAATTCTGGCCCCATACCGTGATGTTGATCCAGGGTCAGGTTTAACCATTGATGAGCCCATAACTGAGCAACCTGAGCCAGCATGCTGGCGGCCAGAACGACCAGTGACGGCAACCACTCCAGCAACAGTACGGCTAACACCACATAAATCAGCAATAACGTCGAAAAAGGGTTGCTGATACCGCCGCTCATGGCAATCACATAGTTGCCTATAGCAATATCGATGAGCATGGCCGCAACAAGGAGTAAGGTACTGTGTCGACGGAACAGGGCCGCTAAAAAGGTCAGCATGAGTTACTTCGTTAAATGGCTTCAAAAATATACGTTGGATTGTAACCACAACACCCGGCCAGGCTCATTGACCCGCTCGGTTTGTTGGTAGCCAGCAATGGTAGCACCGCTGCCGCTCACATGTTCGGCATACACTTTGTCAAACAGGTTATCGACTCCGACGGCCAATTGCCAGTCTTTGTCGATGGCCCAGCTGATGTTGGCCGATACTATGCCGTAGCCGCTGGTGCTGGCAAAATCGTAGCCGATAACGTTACCGGACCCGATATCAACGCGATCCTGCTGCTTGACCAGGCGCCAGACTAAGGCATAGGTCAGGTCGCTATGTTGATACTCACTGGCGATTCTAAGCTCATCGGCCGGCTGCTGGGGAAGGTATTGATCGTCGGTTTTATTTTTACCCCGGGTTATGGCAACGGTCGCGGATAATTTCCAGGCTGGGCTGACTTGCCAGCGACCCGTCGCTTCTCCGCCCCAACTGCGCGCATCAACATTTCGCACAACGTCCGGCATCATGGCGGTGCCTTCTTCAAGTAAGATGAAATCAGCAATGTTAGCGAAGAACAGTGATGCGTCCAGTTGCAGCGACGAGTGATTATAATGCCATCCGATATCCCATTGCTGGTTCGTTTCCGGCTTCAGAAACAACGCGGATGGACTGCCGAGGTAGCTGCGGTTATTACCGATGGTTTCCCAGTAGTCAGGAAACCGCTCGGCCTGCCCCCAGCCGGCATACCAATAGCCGCTGTCTAATTGTTGCTCGAGCCGGATAAAGCCACTGAATAAGTCGTCTGCGTTGACCTGATCGACTGTCGGGTTGTTTTGCGACGTCATCATTGTGCCGATCACCTGACGGCGATCGGTTAAGCGCCACTGATCCCAGCGCCAACCGGCATTGATCGAGTACGCTGCCGGCAGGGGGATGCGCTGTTCGGCAAAAACACCGAACTGCGATGTATCAGCATCGGGCTGGCGTGGCATGTTTTGATAAGGCATGTCCAGTTGGTTTCGACTGATGCGGTCGCGATGTACATTTTGATGGTATTCAGCGCCGAGTCGCGTGATTTGCGCACCGGCGAGTTGCCATTCGCTCTCGATTCTGGCGCCACGAGCGTAGCGATCAGGGTTACGGGCGGTTGCTTGGGGCATCATCATGGATGGACGGAATTCACGTAACGAGTAGTTATCCATCACATGATCGATGTGATTAAAATAGGCCGCGACTGTGGCAGAGCGGAGTTGCTTATCGCCGCTGACCTCATAGCGAATGGCGGTACTTCTGCGGGCAAATTTAACCCCATCCATCGCCCGATCGGCGTAGGCGGCTTCGCCGTCGCTGGCCCCCAAACTCAGCGTCAGGGTATGATCCTGAGACGGTGTCCAGGCAACGTCAATATCCGAACTCCAGCGTTGGTATTCACTGTTCAATGCAACGCCGTTGCCATCTTCGTAGTCACCGGCTGTCGCGGTGGTGAGGTTGGCTTTGAGATAACCGTTCGCATTGCCCGCAATCAGCTCACTGCTGGCATTTGCCCGATCGTAACTGGCTCCGGTTAGGTTTAAAAATCCTTCGAACGTGGGCTGAGAGAAGGCTAACGCTTCTCGCTCGAACTCAATAATTGCCGCACTTCCGGCATAGCGAACAGTTTGCGGCCCTTTGACGATACGAATCGTGTCGTAACTTTGTGGACTGATATAGGCCGTCGGGGGATCCATACGGTTACTGCATCCGCCTTGTAACATCTGACCGTCATTGACAATGGTCAGCCGCGAAGCGCCCATACCGCGAAACAGCGGATCGGCAGAGGCTCCCCCTTTGCGGCTGGCTGAAAAGCCGGCAATGGTTTTTAAGAAGTCGCCGCCATCGTGAGCGGGGAGCGGCTGGCGAGGCTGTTTGGCATCGACTTCATAGACGCCCGGAGCAAGCATCGACTCGCCGATAATCGTAATGTATTCATCCGTATTAGACAGCTTTTCCTGGGCAAACAGCGGCACGCTGTATAGTAGTGCAAGTGATAGATAACCTTTGTGCATAACAGCCACTCGGTGAGTTTTTAAGCGGCAATTATGGCGAAAAACGACGACATCAGGGATGCGGCATAATGTAGCAGTTAACTTTACTATTGCGAATCATTCTCATATACATTATCATCCGCGCCATCAAATTGAACAAAACGAGGTTGCCCGTGAATAAGCTTTCATCCATCGCTGTAGCACTTGTCTGTGCAGGTTTGCCATTGTCAGCACTGGCAGAACAACCACAACAAACCGATAAAGTCATTGAACGTCTGAAAGTTACTGGCCAGAAACAGGAAGGCTACCGTAGCTCAGAAGCTGACGGTGCAACTAAGCTCGGTCTGTCGTTAAAAGAAACGCCGCAGGCGGTGACCGTCATCACCCGTGAGCAAATTGAGGACTTCGGCCTGGATGACATTAACTCGGTGTTGGAAAGTTCTGCTGCGGTAAACGTTGAAAATGTGGAAACCGACCGAGTGTATTACACGTCGCGCGGTTTTGAGCTGAATAACTTCCAGATTGACGGTCTTGGATTACCGCTGATCAATAATAACACCCACGGACGTATCGACACGGCGCTGTACGAGCGCGTTGAAGTGATTCATGGTGCCAATGGTATTATGACGGGCGTCGGCAGTCCTTCGGCCACCGTTAATATGGTGCGTAAGCGTCCAACGTCGGAAACGCACCTGGAGGTGGACGCATCGTTAGCGTCATGGAACGGTAAACGACTGCAGCTTGATGCTTCGGGCAAGCTGAGTGATCGGGTGCGCGCCCGTGTAGTGGCTGCGGCTGATAACAGTGAGTCGTATATTGACCGCTACGAAAACGACACCAAAGTGTTCTATGGTGTGGCTGATTTTGCCGTATCGGACAGCACGCTACTGACGGTGGGTCACAGTGAGCACCGCAGCCATACCGATGGTAATATGTGGGGTGCATTGACCCTCTATTATGGCGACGGCACCCCCACCAATTTTGATGAATCAACAAACGTGGCGGCCGACTGGTCAGAGTGGGGCGTTGATGAGAGCCGCAGTTTCATCGACGTGGAAACCGCGTTATCAGACAATTGGACACTTCGCGCGGCATACAATCGAGTCCGTACCGACGAAGACAGCCTGTTGTTTTATACGTACCTAATGGATGCTCAGGCAGGTCTTGATCCCGAAACCGGTTTGGGTTTGCTTGGTTACGGCAGTGAATACGATCTGGATGACGAACAAGATACGTTGGACGTATACGCCAGCGGCTCATTTACCGCATGGGGGCAACTGCATGAGCTGGTGGTCGGTGCTAACTATGCACGGCTCGACTATGTCGACCATTCGCTGTATGACTTTCATACTGGTCTCGGCTTCCCGGTAATGCCGTCGCTAAAAGACTGGGATGGCAATACACCGCTGCCTGAATTCACCGATGGCGCGGCCGGCAGTGTCATCGACAACACCCAAAAGGCGGTGTATGCGCAGGCACGTTTGTCGCTGTCTAACCAGGCTAAATTGTTGATTGGCGGTCGTTACAACGACTTTACCACCGATGGTGTCGGTTATGGCGTCGATCAGTCACGTGATGACGCACAGTTTATTCCGTATCTCGGTTTAACGTATGCGGTAAACGATGCGCTGACCGCTTATGCATCTTATACCGAAACGTTCTTGGCTCAAACCGAACGCGACCGCGACTTCCGTCGCATTGATCCGCTGACCGGCAAGAACTCAGAAATCGGCTTAAAAACCGACTTGTTTGATAACAAAGCTCTGCTGAACCTGGCCTACTTCCACATCGACCAGGAAAACCTGGCGGTGAGCGACGGTGAAGCCATTAACCCGGAGACGGGTGTACCAGAGCCGGTTTACCGCGCCGCTGACGGCATTAACAGTCAAGGTCTGGAACTGGAACTGTCCGGACAGTTGGCTGAAGGTCTTCAGGGTATGGTATCTGCCACGGTATTCGACATTGACGGCGACCAACTGGTTGAAGATTATACCGCAGAGAAACTGTTCCGTACGGCGTTAACGTATCAGTTGCCGCAGATGCCGGCGGTAAAACTGGGCTTAACTTATCAATGGCAGGACGATATTTCACGTGAGCAGGGCGTGGTCGGGCCGATGTATGACAATGCCGGCGATGTTATTGTGACTAAGCAACCGTCTTATGGTTTGCTGGGTCTGATGGCAAGCTGGCAAATCAACGATGCGTTGTCGGTACGAGTGAATGGCTACAACGTGACGGATGAAAAATACCTGAACAGTCTTTACTGGGCACAGGGCTTCTATGGGGCGCCGGCGAACTATTCGGCAACGTTGAGTTACTCCTTTTAAACCATGAAAAAGCAACTGCATAAAATTCATGGCTGGGCCGGGATCATTTTTATGATCCCGTTTCTCGTTGTAAGCCTGACCGGCAGTATCCTGGTGTTTAAGACCGAGATTGACAGCTGGTTGATTCCCGATGTTGCTCTGGTCGAGGCCGATGGCCGTGAGCGACTGTCATTAAACGAGCTGACCGCGAGAGTGAATCAGCAATTGCCGGACTACGAAATCGGTAGCTGGGAGATTTTTCCGGCGGGTCATCCCGAAGCGGATCGCGTATTCGTGATCCAAAAGGGCACCGATGAGTGGCGTAAAGCGCATCTGAACCCCTACACCGGTGAATTGCAGAGTGAGCCAACGAGTTCAGGACATTATCTTACCGACTGGTTGGTGGAGCTTCATTACACCTTGTTGCTGAATGACATCGATGGTCTGGATGAGCACCTGGGGTTGATTATCAGCTTCGTGCTGGCGCTGTTTCTGGTGTTTATGGGTACCTCAGGACTGATCATTTATCGCCGGTTCTGGGCAAGGGTGTTTACCTTACGCTGGAACCAACGGCTGTTGGTGGTATTCAGTGATCTGCACAAAATGGCTGGCACATTGGCATCCCCGGTATTGTTGGTATTGGGAATTACCGGTGGCTATTACAGTGCCATCATTTATTACGAGGAATTCATCGAACACAGTACCGGCCAAGAACATCACATCATGCAGGAACGTCTGTATGCGGATGATCTGAACATTGACCAGCTGGTTGCCCAGAGCCGGGAAAAAATCGATGCGTTCAAGCCGACTTATTTGCTGTTTCCATACGAGCCAGAGCTACCCTTTACGGTATTTGGGCGTGCACCGACCAATAATCCGTTGTTGAGCAACTACGGCAGTGTGGTGAACTTTGACCCGCATAGCGGCGCTTATCAGAGCACCTATAATCTGAATGAACAAGGCGCTTTGCCGAAAGTGCTCGACAGTTTCCGTCGCTTGCATTTCGGAACCTTTGGCGGTTGGGTCAGCAAGGTGATCTGGAGTCTGGTCGGGTTGATACCGCTATTACTCGCGATCACCGGTACTTACCTATGGTGGCAACGTCGCGCAAAACGCGCCCGCAAACGACGTTAACGATCATGTTCTGCCAGCTCGCGCTCAGTCTTAAGCCCAAACAGCTTTTTCATGACCATGCTGGCAGGACAAAACCCGGTGAACGACTGTTGAAACAAGTTGGCACCGACGAACACCGTTAACCATACAAAGTATGGGTGTACCCAATAGGTGAGTGCTACCGACAGCAGCACCATAAACCCCGCAAATGCCATCACCGCTTTTTCGACACTCATATTCTACTCACTCCGTTCGCTATACCTGTTGACTGGTTCTTGTGCACTGGATTGATCTGCATCAAGCGCTAATACTGCTATTTCAGTTACTGTTCTTTGCTATGTAGCCAAGGGCTGTAGGCTCACAAAATACAATTAAGGTAAAAACATATTATATGACAACACCACATATTCAAGCAAAACCTGAACAATTTGCGTCCACCTGTTTATTGCCGGGCGATCCGTTACGAGCAAAATTTATTGCCGAGACTTACCTAACGGATGTTGAGCTGATTAACAGTACGCGCAATATGTTGGCTTACACCGGCAGCCATCAGGGCTCGCGGGTGTCGGTGATGGGTACCGGTATGGGGATGCCGAGCTGTATGCTATACAGCGAAGAGTTGATCAAGGAATTTGGCGTGCGCCGTTTAATTCGTGTGGGATCCTGCGGCTCAACCGATCCAGAGCTTGGGTTAAATGACTTGGTGTTAGCGGCCGGCGCGTCGACGGATTCTAATGCTAACCGCTTGCAATTTGGTGGTTATGATTATGCCGCCATTGCCGACTTTGAGCTACTGACCGCTGCCGCCGCCAGTGCTCGTAAACGAGGCGTCGATGCTCGTGTTGGTAATGTCTTTTCTACCGATAGCTTCTATCATCCGAACCGTAAGTTAACGGCGATGCTCAACCGCTTACACATATTGGCGGTAGAAATGGAGGCGGCCGGTCTATACAGCGTCGCCGCCCGTCATCGGGCACAGGCACTCGCGATTCTGACGGTCTCTGACCATCTTATTACCCACCAACAACTATCTAGTGAAGAACGCGAGCGTTCTTTCGATACCATGATCCGCATCGCCCTGGATGTTGCGGTTAACGACGCATAAAAGGAAGAGTATATGGCAATTTTAGACTCGCTAACCCGTCCGTTGCAGCGTGTTTTTAATCGCCTGAGCTTTCGTCGGAAATTTATTTTAATTGGCGTAACGCTATTTTTGCCGCTGATTGGGCTCAGTAGCCTGATGGTGAAAGACGCGTGGCAACAGCAACGTCAGGTGCAGCTTAAGTTGGAGGCTGCACAGCTGTGGCAGCCGCTGCGGCAGTTAATGGAGAACGTCGCCGAATATCGGGGCTTATCGGGTTCTGGAGCGGCGGATTCACGGCTGCAACCGTTGCAGCAGCAAATTGAGCAACAACTACAACGGCTTTCTGTGGCTAATCAGCAAAGTGGTCAGCCACTGCCGGCAGATCAGCTACAAACCCTCGAGCAAGCCTGGCGAGAAGCCCGTAACCGTCCTGAATTTGACCGTTTCAGCGGTCTCATTGGATTGATTCAAACGCAATTGGGCTACCTTGCCCGCCATTCAAACCAGTTGTTGGAAGATCAATTGGATGCCTTGTATGTGGCGATGTTAAGTACCGATGAGCTACCTCAGGTGATTGAACTGACCGCGCAGCTGCGCGGCTTGGGGGCTGCTTGGTTGAACGGCCGGCAAGATGCACTGACCGAACAACGGTTAATGACGTTACAGGCAGCACTGTCGAGTCGCACTAAAACGCTCGCGAACAGTTTGCAGATTTTGAATCAATATCGCGTCGGCAAGCAACAACTGGAAGGGCAGTCAGCGCTGGCCGCACTCACGGAATTTGAGCAGCGCGCCGCTGGCTTACTGCAGTCGCGAAACCTCTCGGGCGACGTCTATTTTGAACAGGCAACCGGTTCCATTAATCGTCTTTACACGCTATATGATGAAGCCATTCCCCTGTATCAGCAGATTCAACAACAACGGCTGTCGGATCTGGCCTGGGTGGTGCGCTGGAACCTGATACTATTGATCGTAATGGTGCTGGTGCAATTGTTATTGTTTACCAGCATGTACTTTGGCATTTACCGCTCTGTGGCTGGTAATATCAGCATGGCTAAATCGCTGGCTAACGGTGACTTGAACCGCTTAGGTGAGCGTTACAGTAACGACGAATTGGGACGTATCAGTGATTACCTCAATTCGATCGCCATCGAAACCAGTTACTCCGTTGATGCAATCAGAGCATCCAGTCGTGGTATGGATGATTTGGGAGAGCAAAATTATACCGCCATCCGCGAACTCGCCGAGCGAGCGACCGAGCAGGCAGCGCAAATGCAGAGTGCAGCGGCTGCAGTAGAGCAGATGACGGCCGCCATCAGTGAGGTCTCTGAGTCGACGCAAAAAGCGGCGACGGAAGCTGACAATACTTTAAGGTCTGCGCAGCAGGGACAACAAAAAGTTGACCTTATGGTTACCGCGATAAAACAACTGGAACAGGATGTCAGTGAGTCGCAACAGGTGATTCGCTCATTGTCGGAGGACAGCCAGGCGATCAGTAAGTTGTTATTAACCATTAATGACATTGCCGATCAAACTAATTTGCTCGCCTTGAACGCGGCCATTGAGGCTGCCCGTGCCGGTGAATCCGGACGCGGTTTTGCCGTTGTGGCCGATGAAGTGCGGCAGCTGGCGCAGCGGGTACAGGCATCAACCGGTGAAATACAACGCGTCATCACGAAGCTCGAGCACAATACCCAAAATGCCGTCAGCAGTATGGAATCCAATAAAGCATTGGCTGCGGATAACGTTGAACACGCAGAAAGCGCTGACCAATCACTCCGAGAGATCGTTCATAATGTCGGCATAATTAACGATTTTAATACCCAAATCGCTTCAGCGGCAGAGGAGCAATCGGCGGTAACCCTGAATATTGAAGACACCATAAAGTCACTGTCCGCCAGTGCCAGGGTGGTGGATGAACGATCGCAAGAGGCCTTGGAGAGTTCCGCGCAACTGACCACCCTTGGCGGTGAAATTAAATCGCTGGGCGATCGTTATTACATTGAAGACGCGGTCATCGCAGAACGCATTAATGCGCAGGATAAATTAATCGAGTGGAGTGATAAACTTGACGTCGGCATCGCCGAAGTTAATCGTCAGCATCAGCGGTTGATATACATTGCCAATGAATTGTTCCGATTAAAGCAGCGTGGTGGCGATCGCCATGCTGTGCAGCGACTGGTTAACTCACTGATCAATTATACGGCAACGCACTTCAACTATGAGGAACTGTTGATGGAGCGTCACAACTATCCGGATCTTGATGCGCATAAACAAAAGCATCAAGATTTAGTGAATGACGTGATGCGATTCAAACAGCGGGTTGATAACAATGAAGATGTGATTGATGAGCTACTTGAGTTTGTGAAAGCTTGGTTAACGCGTCACATTATGGGCAGTGATATGGCCTATAAAGAACATTTAAACCAGCGCGGCATTTGCTAGCCGCGCCGTAAACCCGCCTCCGATAGGGCACTGAAAGGTTACGCTAAGCCAAGACTGACGACCGGGGCGCGTCCCTGTTCCTGCTCGCGGGTAAAGCTGTCTTTATCATTGATACCGCGCCAGCCCATCGCCGCCAGAGTTTGCCCGGTAGCACCACCAAGGCTGTTACCGGGCCCCAGCAGCACAATGTTGTCGGGTGCGAATTCGTTAATGCTGACCTGTAACGCACGAGTGAAATCGTAGGTTTCGGCAACCTGATGATGAAACGTGTAGTCACGCAATTGCCCCAAGTCCACGGCCGGAGGCTGCCAAATGACGCCCCGGCCATCAATCAATGGTCGCTGCGGTTGGCGGAATTCGTCCACAGGCCAGTGCGCCAATGCTCGGTTCACCGCTTCGCCCATGAGGGGAGAGTGAAAAGCGGCATGCCCCGGCAGAATTAATGGAAAACGTTCGTCCACCCGCGGTAACGATGCTGCGGCTGCTTGTATCGCATGTTCGGTCCCGGAAAGCAGGATATAGCCCCCATAATGAATGGATTCAAACAGCTCTTGCGGATGTTGCTGAAGCACTTGCTGTACGGCCTGATGATAAGCCGGCAGGGGTTTCCAGTTGCTATCTACCAGTGGAAAAATAAGCTGGGCACCCTTAGCATCGGCGGTATTACGTGCCATATCGGTGACTATCGTCATTGCCCGGGTCGGCTCCCACACCCCAGCGCATGCCAACGCGGTATACCAGCCCATTGAATTACCGGTTATCGCGACCACCTCGTAGTCACGCTCTAAGGCCATAAAATCGAGGTAGCCGGCGGCGTAGATAAGTGCCGCCGAGTTTTCTGCGTGTAAATGCTGTTTAAAGTCGAACCTGGCGGCCTGGTCCAGTTCGCTGACGGTTGCTGCAGATGCGGCTTTACGGGCGTTATCCCAAGCCTGCAGTTGCTGAGTCTGGAGCGGATGCTTACGCGTGATGCTACCCAGTTCCGGTTTGTTATAACCGCCTCGACCAGGGCAGACGACAATGGCAGTGGGCTTGTTGGCGTTGGTCATGCCGGGACGACTCCTAATGCTTTTAGTTTTTCAGCGATTGCGCTTGCGGAGGGTAATACGTCATATGCGGCACGCCCCAAAGGTATAAAACTATCATCCGCAGTAATCCGGCTGACCGGGCGGTTGGCGCTGTCGTGTTCCAGTAAGTAGGTCATGATTTCTTCGCTAAGAGAACCGCGCTGTCGACATTCATCAACGATTAGAATGTGCTCGCAATCGCCGACGGCTGCCATAACCTGAGGCATATCCAGCGGAATCAGGTAACGCAAATCGATAATCCGTAGCTGATCATCGGCTTGCAGGTGTTCGCGCGCCTGGTGACTGAGGTATACCCCGTTACCGTAGCTGATGATCGCCACTTTGTTACCGCTCCCGGACACGCTGGGCTGACCCAAGGCGGGTAGCGGTGCGTCGGCTTGCGGATAATCAAACAGCCATTTGCCGTCACCTTCGTCAATAAGATCGCGGGTCATATAAAGCGCAATCGGTTCTAGCATAATAACAACGCGACGTTCACGCTGTGCAAGCTCGGTAGCGTGTCGCAACAGCAACGCACCGTCGCGGCCGTTACTGGGGCACATCACAATCAGACCCGGTACGTCTCTGAAGACGGCAAAGGAATTGTCGTTATGAAAATGGCCGCCAAAGCCTTTTTGATAGGCAAGGCCAGCGATGCGGATAACCATCGGGTTATCGAACTGCCCGTTAGAGAAAAACGGCAGTGTGGCTGCTTCGCCACGGATTTGGTCTTCAGCGTTATGTACGTACGCTAAAAACTGAATTTCAGGGATCGGTAAGAAGCCTTGCTGGGCCGCACCAATGGCCAGCCCGAGTATGCTTTGTTCATCCAGTACCGTATTCATGACTCGATTTGGACCAAAGCGGTCACGTAGGTGATGAGTCACATGGTATACACCGCCCTTCTTCGCCACATCTTCACCAAATATCAGCGCATGGGGAAAGTCTTGCATGATCTCATGCAGCGCCCAGTTGAGCATTTTGGCTAAGGGTTGTGGCGTGCCGCGATTACGGCGGTCAAAGGCTAGCGCCTGCTTGATGGTTTGCGCGGAGCGCACCGGTAGTTGCTGTGCTCGTGGTTTCGGCACAATTGCTGATTTTATCGCGCTGGCGCCTTCAAGCCGAGGACGTGTTGCCGCTTCGGCAGCGACCCGCCGGACGCGTGCTTTGGTGTCTTGCGCATGCTGTGCCAGAGCAGCAGGAGACAGTGCGCCACGGGCAAGTAACTGGGATGCCGTATGCAATAACACATCGTTCTCAAAGTCCTGTGCAATCGCGTATTTGTCCCGATAGGCTACCTCAGCATCGGCACCGGCATGGCCAAAATAACGAGTGGTTTTTAACTGCAAAATGGCCGGCTTGCCGGTTTTGCGAATGTAGGCCTGAGCGGTCTGGGCTATGACATAGGTTTGCTGTGCATCACGGCCGTCAGCATAAAAATAACGGAGCGGATGAATGCTCTGTAGGCGTTGCGATATCCAGCCTTTGGGCGATTGCGTTGAGATACCAATACCGTTGTCTTCACAAACGTATAGAATTGGCATCGGAATGCCTTGGTACGAGGCCCAGGCCGTGGCATTCAGTGCACCCAGTAAGGTCGAGTGATTAAACGATGCGTCGCCAAAACTGCACAGTACCACGGAGTCTTGCGGCCAGTTTCCTTGAACCTTAACGCGGCGGCTCATGGCGATGGCGTGCGCGGCTCCCATCGCTTTTGGCAAATGCGAAGCGATGGTAGACGTTTGTGGCGGAATGTTGAGTTGCAGGCTGCCTAACACCTTGTGGCGGCCTCCGGAAATCGGATCTTCGGCGGACGCGCAGAACGACAACATCAAGTCATAGAGTGCGTGGGAGCCCGGCTGTTGTCGCGCTCGCTGTAAGAAAAAGGCGCCGCTGCGATAGTGCAGAAACGCCGGATCCGTTGGTCGAAGCGCTGCGGCGACGCAGGCATTGGCCTCGTGTCCTGCACTACCGATGGTGTAAAAGCTTTGTCCTTGCCGTTGCAGTCGTCGCGACTCCAGGTCGGCAAAGCGACTGGTTAACTGACTGTTGTACCAGTCACTGAGCATGGCATTTGATATGCCGGGCTCAGTGGGGGTAGCGGCTGGTAGGTCGGCATCGGCAAGACGCTGGATAAAGTCACTTTGCCAGCCTTCGAAATCGGTCCGCATCATAACGATGAGTCCTTTTGTCGATGATTAAAACGCCGCAATACCGGTCTGTGCACGACCTAATATCAGCGCATGAACGTCGTGCGTACCCTCGTAGGTATTCACGGCTTCGAGGTTCATGACATGGCGGATAACGTGATATTCGTCGGCGATGCCGTTACCGCCGTGCATATCACGAGCCTGCCGCGCGATATCCAGGGCTTTACCGCAGTTATTGCGTTTAATCAACGAGATAGAAGCAGGGTTAAGCGAACCATTATCCAGCTCGCGACCGGCTTGCAGTGCCGCTAATAAGCCGAGGCTGATCTCGGTCTGCATATCCGCGAGCTTTTTCTGAATCAACTGATTGGCTGCCAGTGGTCGGTTAAACTGCTCCCGATCGAGGGTGTACTGACGTGCGGCATGCCAGCAAAATTCAGCGGCGCCCATCGAGCCCCAGGCAATACCGTAGCGTGCTTTATTGAGACAGCTGAAAGGCCCTTTTAAGCCGCGGACCTCAGGAAAAATATGTTGTTCAGAAACTTCAACACCGTCCATCACGATTTCACCGGTGATCGATGCCCGCAGTGAAAACTTGCCGTCAATTTTAGGAGCACTTAGGCCGGGCATGCCTTTTTCGAGGATAAAGCCGCGAATTTCGCCATCGAGTTTTGCCCAGACCACAAAAACGTCAGCGATGGGCGAGTTGGTGATCCACATTTTACTGCCATTGAGGACATAGCCGTTGGCGGTTTTTTTGGCGACGGTGCGCATGCTGGCAGGGTCAGAACCTGCATCGGGTTCGGTCAGGCCGAAACAGCCAACCCACTCGCCGGTGGCCAGTTTCGGCAGGTATTTTTGCCGTTGATCTTCGCTACCGAAGGTATAAATAGGGTGCATGACCAGCGAGGACTGTACGCTCATTGCGCTGCGATAGCCGCTGTCGACGCGCTCGATTTCACGCGCGATAAGACCGTAGCAAACATGGTTAACGCCGGCGCCACCATACTGTTCCGGTAGCGTCGAACCGAGCAGACCCATGTCGCCCAGTTCGGTCATGATTTCGCGGTGAAAAATCTCCTGACGATTGGCCTCTAACACTCGCGGCATTAACTTTTCCTGCGCATATTGGCGGGCGCTTTCATGCACCATGCGCTCTTCTTCGCTCAACAGCGAGTTCATGTTTAGGGGATCTTCCCAGTTAAATGCCGGTTGTGACATAAATGCCTCCGTCTGAGTTTATTGTTATCGGCGTTTAGCGCCTGTTGTTAGGCGACCAGTTGCTTTAGTTCAGCGACGTTCTTAATGGTCAGAATAGACTGTTGTGTTTCGATCAGACCCTGCTGTTTAAAGGATGTAAAAATGCGACTGACGGTTTCAACGGCAAGCCCCAAATAATTGGCAATATCGGTACGGGTCATGGGTAAGCGGAACTCATAGCGGGAAAACCCATGTTCATGCAAATGATCGCCCATTGCCATCAAAAACGACGCCACGCGTTGCTCTGCCGTTGTGTTGACCACGTTTAAATAGTGCGCATTACGTTGACCAATGCGTTTGCTCAATAATTGCAGCAAATTTTTGTCAACACCGGAAAAGTTTTGTGCGAACAGCCGGCTCAGCTTAATTTCACACAGCATCGAGGTCTCCAGCGCTTCACAGTAGGTAACGGCGGCGCCATTAGCGATGGACTCCATGCCAATGATGTCACCGGCTAAGTGAAAGCTGGTGATTTGTTGTTTGCCGTCAGAGTCAATGGTGTAACATTTTACTGAGCCACTTTTAATAGCAAACAGGGAGTGCATCGGTTGATCCGGGCTGTAAACCATGGCGCGTTTGTTGTACACATGAGGCTCGCGGCTACTTTTATCCAATAAATCAACATCACTCGGAATGAGGCCGGCAGGTACGCAAATGGATTGCATACTGCACTGATTACACTGAATTGGATTACGCATGGCCACCTCTTTTGGGGCTTTGTGTGATTGCTGCATTTGAGTCTACCTTAGTCTTAGTTTGCGTTAATCGCTAGTAATGTCGACGGCATCAACAGGGCAGACCGCATAACAGCTCGGTTGATCATAATAGCCTTCACATTCGACACAGAGCGACTGATTGATTTCAAAATGTTCTGAGCCCATATCAATCGCTTCGACAGGACACTCGGGTACGCACATATCACAGTTAATACAATCGTCATTTATTACTATCATATGAGTTGCTCACTGTTTAACCAATAGGCTGTAAGGGATATCTCTTTCGGCTAAAGGTAAAGATGTCTGTACAACCACCCGATAGCCAGAGCCCGGCGCACGAATCATCGAATTGCCTTGTTCATCGTGCAATTGTTCAAGGCGAAATGACTGATTACCTGACGGTGACATCAGCAAGATTTGATCGCCAACCTGAAAGCCGTTTTTGACTTCGACCAAATAACGGCTGTCGCCAAGCTCACTAACGACTTGTCCAACTAACAGCTGTTCGCCTTCGCTATGGGAACGCTGATAATTCTGTAGATCCTGAGGGGAGTGGCGTTGCAGGAAACCATGAGTGAAGCCACGGTTTGCCATGCCGTTCAGATCGTTGAGCAATTGCTCGTCAAAGTCCTTTCCGGCTGCCGCATCATCAATTGCTTTGCGATAAACTTGCGTGGTTCGGGCAACGTAGTAGTCCGACTTGGTACGGCCCTCGATTTTTAGCGAATGCACCCCAATCTTGACCAGGTCCCCGACCAGGTCAACGGCGCGCAAATCCTTTGAATTCATAATGTAACTGCCGTGCAGATCCTCATCCAGCAGCATTAAGTCCTCCGGTCGTTTGGGATCGCCCAGCAATACCGGGTCAAGCTGTGGCTGCGGCACGTACTGGCCAACCGAGTCTTCTTGGGCTTCATGAACCTGATAGCCCCAACGACAAGCGTTGGTACAGGCACCTTGGTTGGGATCGCGCTTGTTCATGTAACCGGATAGCAGGCAACGGCCGGAATAGGCCATGCACAGTGCGCCGTGGACGAAAACTTCGAGTTCCAGATCCGGAACCTGTTGACGCATTTCTGCGACTTCTTTCAGCGATAACTCGCGTGACAGGATGACGCGCTCGATGCCTTGTTGCTGCCAAAACTTTAACGCCGCCCAGTTGATGGTATTGGCCTGCACCGACAAGTGCAGTGGTTGCTCAGGAAAGTGTTCTCTTAGCAGCATGATAACGCCGGGGTCTGAGACAATCAGTGCATCGGGATTGAGCGCGACAATTTGCGACATATGGTCGACAAAATTCGCTAACTTAGCGTTATGTGGTGCGATATTGACGACAACATAAAAGCGTTTTCCAAGCTCGTGCGCATAGCGGATGGCTTCACCCATATTTTGCAGGGTGAAGCTATTATTGCGAACCCGCAGGCTGTAACGGGGTTCGCCAGCGTATACGGCATCAGCGCCGTAAGCGAACGCAATTTTCATTGCGTTTGGGTTACCGGCTGGGCAAAGAAGTTCGGGTTTATTGTATATGGCCATGGACAGCTTGACTTAGATCAGGTTTCTAGAAAATTTGCGCTGAGATTAGCAGAGTCCCGAGATCAAAAATTTGATGTGCATCAAAAGATCGCGTTGCCGAGTACCCCGGAAGTGGTATTTCGCCCCTCCATTCAAGGGAATTTCGCGGACAGTAAACTGTGCGTAAGCTTGTTGTCACATTCGCCGAGCGACGGGATCTACGTTAACCGCCATAGTGCCGTTAATACGAACCGTGAGCCGTGGTGGGTCGTTAAACGACTGCCACCGGGTGGTACTGGAAACGGTTCCACCTCCCGACACTGGAAAGGTGACGTATGACACAACTGCAGGATCGCTTTAAGCGACGCTTTACTTATTTACGGCTGTCTTTGACAGAAAGCTGTAATTTTCGCTGTGATTATTGTCTGCCCAATGGGCCGGATTGTAGTTCACGACGCCATGAGATCAGCTTGCCGGAAATCCGTCGTCTGGTTACCGCTTTTGCCGAGCTGGGCACCACCAAAATTCGCTTGACCGGCGGGGAACCTTGCCTGCGCAAAGATCTTACTGAAATCATTGCCACCTGCAAACAAGTTCCGGGTATTGAGAAAGTCGCAATCACCACTAACGGTTATCGCTTACAGCGCGATCTACCGGAATGGCGCGATGCCGGCCTTGATGCGATTAACGTCAGTATTGATAGCCTGGATCCGGCCACGTTTCACCTCATCACCGGGCAGAACAAACTCGAACAAATCATCGATGGTATCGACCAGGCGGTCGCCATGGACTTCGCTAAGGTAAAAGTAAATACGGTGCTGCTTAAGCAGTACAACGGTGGCGAGTTACCGCAGTTTTTGACGTTCATTAAGGATCGCAATGTCGCATTGCGCTTTATTGAGCTGATGCGCACATCCGATAACGTTGACTACTATCGCCGCCATCATGTCAGTGGTCAGGAAATTAAAACGCAATTGCTGCAGCAGGGCTGGGTGCAACGTTTAAAAAGTCATAATGACGGGCCTGCGCAAGAGTTTTCTCATCCGGATTATGCGGGTCAGATGGGCTTGATTATGCCTTACAGCAAAGACTTCTGTGATGATTGTAATCGTCTACGGGTCTCGAGCCTGGGGCAATTGTTTTTGTGTTTGTTTACTGAACAGCACCAGGACATTCGTCAGTACTTACAAACCGATGATCCCGAGCCATTGATGAAGGCACTGCAGAACAACATCATGCTAAAACAGGCTACCCATGGTTTACATGATGAAAACAGTGGTGCAACGCGTCATCTCGCGATGATTGGAGGCTAGTTATGAGTGCTTCCCAGAATAGGCCGGTGGCTGGACTGCTGCTAGCCGGCGGCAAATCGAGCCGAATGGGTCAGGACAAAGCGTTACTGAGCTTAAACGGCGAAACCTTAATCAACCGCACCTGGCGCGTTCTAAAGCAGGTGCAGTGCCAGCCCGTGCTGATCTGTGGCCAGCGGCCCGGCGGAATCGCGGATATTTATCCGGGACACGGACCGTTAAGCGGTATTCATGCCGGCTTACGGGCGTTACGTACACACGTTGGCCTGTCCCGGGTGGTGGTCGTTCCGGTGGATATGCCGCGGCTGTCGAAAGCGTTATTGCAGCCGTTATTGGCGCATCCTACGTCAAAACCGGTGCATTATCAGCATGCAGCGTTACCCTGTGTGCTACCCGTGACCGATGAGCTGATGCACTACCTGAAAAACGCGCTGGTACAGGACTATGCCGACCACTCGGTGATGGCCTTGTTACGTGAGTTCAAGGCTGAGGTGATTACTGCCCCGGATGCCAACGCGATGCTGAATACCAATACCCCCGAACAATGGCAAAGACTACTCAAGGAGAATGCGAATGAGTACCGCCAAACTGTTTAAGCCGCTGAACGTGGCTATACTGACGTTTTCGGACAAACGCGATGCCGGCAACGATACCACCGGCGATAAACTGCAAAGCTGGCTGCAGCGTGAGGGTCACAACGTGGTTCAGCGTATGGTCATTGGTCATGATAAGCACCAAATTCGGGCGCAGGTGTGTGCATTAATCGCCGCCGACGACGTTCAGGTTGTGATCACGAATGGTGGCACTGGGTTCGCCCCCGATAACGTCACTTATGAAGCCATTGAGCCATTGCTGGATAACGCCATTGACGGTTTTGGTGAATTATTCAGAGCGTTCTCATACGAGGATATTGGTTCGTCAGCGCTGCAGTCGAGAGCCTTTGCCGGGCTAACCAATAATACCCTTATCGCGTGCGTACCGGGTTCCGGTGGCGCCGCCCAGTTGGCCTGGGAAAAGTTACTGCAGCCGCAGTTGGATGCCCGACAGGGGCCGTGCAACTTTGTCGGTCATTTGCGTTAACCGGGAGCAGAATTTTACATGACACATTTAACACATTTAACCGCAGACGGCGCGGCACATATGGTTGACGTGGGCGATAAAGCGCTCACGCAGCGTACTGCGAAAGCGACCAGTACCTTACGCACCGCGAACAATGTGATTGCATTGTTGAAGCAGGCCGCAGAGAAGAAAGGCGATGTTTTCGCCACCGCACGCATCGCCGGTATTATGGCCGCTAAACGCTGCAGCGACCTGATTCCGTTATGCCACCCACTGGCATTGACGCGGGTTGAGGTGAGCTTTGATGTGCAGGAAGACGATGGTGCCATCGTGGTTTATACCGAGTGCAAAGTGAATGGCAATACAGGGGTTGAGATGGAAGCCCTGACCGCGGCCTCGGTGGCGGCCTTAACGCTTTACGATATGTGCAAAGCGGTTGACCCGGCGATGGTGATTGAGGCAACCCGGCTACTTGAGAAACAGGGCGGTAAACGCGGTCATTGGACGTTGGCGGACCATCAGGAGGCATGAATGTTAACCATTAAATTCTTTGCAGTATTACGTGAACGGCTGGCTGTCGACCAGTTACAGCTCGACATTAACAAACCCATCAGCGTGGCTAAGTTGCTGGAGCAGTTAAAAAGCCGTTCTGATAAATGGCACAGAGAACTGTCACGCTATGATTTGCTGTGTGCGGTCAATCATGAATTTGCGGAACCGACGCAGTGTGTCGGGAATGGTGACGAGGTGGCGTTATTTCCCCCGGTAACAGGTGGTTAAACAAGATGTCGGTACAGGTTGCGGTTCAAACCGAAGACTTTGATGTCGCTGATTGCTATAAAACACTGGCCAAGCACGCCAGTTGCGGCGCCGTCGCTACCTTTTCCGGCTTGGTACGCGATGACACCGGTGACCTGCAGGCACTGGAGCTTGAACACTATCCGCAGATGACCGAGAAGGCGCTGCAGGGGATCGTCGCGCAAGCACAACAACGTTGGCCGTTAGCGGCGGTTACCGTTCTTCACCGGGTCGGCTATTTACGGGTTAATGAGCAAATTGTCTTTGTCGGCGTGGCCAGCGGTCACCGCGATGCGGCGTTCGCAGCCGCCAGTTTCATCATGGATTATCTAAAAACCAAAGCGCCATTTTGGAAGAAAGAGCACTATGCCGAAGGCAGTCGCTGGGTCGCGGCTAAAGACAGTGACACCGTTGCTGCCAACCGTTGGGAGTAACCAGTAATGCGGCAGCGGGCGGTTTTCTTTCTGGCATTGTTGTGGGTGAGTGTGATCGCAACGGTCAACGCCGAGCCGTTGACGATCGCTGCAGCCTCAAGTTACCGACCCATCTTAGAACCTATCACGCAGGCCTATCGCGAACAGCACCAACAGGTGGTGCGAGTCATTTACGGCTCATCCGGGAAGCTGGCAACTCAGATTGCTGCTGGCGCGCCGTTTGACCTTTATTTTTCGGCGAATCCGCGGTTTATGCAGAAGCTCCGGCAACAGTTGCTGGTCGACCGGGTGCATGACGACGGCATCGGGCAGTTGGTGCTGTGGGCACCGCGCTCAAAAGCGGCACTGCAACCGGCCGACATCATGCAGGCGGAGATCCGCGTTGCAATAGCCCAGCCACGCCATGCGCCCTATGGCCAGGCGGCGTTGGGATGGCTAAAGAACCAGGGTCTCTATGAGCAGATCAAGCCGAAGCTGGTGTATGCCGAGAATGTGGCGCAGGCTGCACAAATGGTGTTTAGTGGCGCAGCTGATTTTGGTCTGGTCGCGCTGTCGGTCGTACCGTTGGATGCTCGTTCGGAAAATCAGCTGTTGCAGTTACAACTTGACGACCCGCAGCGGCTGCAACAGAACCACGCAAGGGTTGCGGGCTCGGAGCAAGTTACGGCGGCGAGCGCATTCAGTCAGTTTTATCGCCAGTCACAGTTTGATGCATTAAAACAACGCTTTGGTATACAGGTACGCGCAACGGAGTTATCACCATGACAGCCCTCGACTGGCAGGCGGTCAGCCTGACCTTGAAGCTGGGGTTGTACAGTACCCTCATCCTGTTATTACTGGCAACCCCGCTGGCCTGGTGGCTGGCGCGCCGGCATTCCTGGTTAAGTTCGGTGATCCAGGCCGTGGTCGCGCTACCGCTGGTATTGCCGCCGACGGTACTCGGCTTTTACTTATTGATGTGGTTAGGACCATCAGGATTTGTGGGGGCTACCCTAGAATCCTTGGGGCTGGATCATTTGGCGTTCAGCTTTGAGGGGATTTTGGTGGCGTCGGTGATTTATTCTCTGCCGTTTGCGGTACAGCCGTTGGTTGAATCCTTTCGTCAGTTACCGCAAGGGCAGTTGGAAGCGGCGGCAACGCTCGGGGCTGGCTGGTGGCGTCGCTTCTGGACGTTGGTGATACCGGCCAGCCAAGGCGGCTTTTTGGTGGCGGCAACACTAAGTTTCGCTCATACGCTAGGAGAGTTTGGCGTTATTTTGATGCTCGGCGGCAGTATCCCCGGAGAAACTCAGGTTCTTTCGATTTTGATTTATGACCATACCGAAGCGATGAACTATGATGCCGCGGGTGATCTGGCGCTGGGTTTACTAGTCTTCTCGTTTACGGTGCTACTGGCCGTATACAGTCTGCAAAAACGCACGTTGGGGGGCGCGACCTATGCTAAAGGTTGATGTTTCTCTGCAACGGGCAGGTTTCCAACTGCAAGTAAAACACGCATTCTCCGGCACGGGCGTAACGGCTGTTTTCGGTCCCTCCGGCAGTGGTAAAAGCACCTTGTTGCGGGTTATCGCCGGATTGGAAACGCAGGTATCGGGTTCGGTTCAGTGGCACACAACCGACTGGCTGCAGGGGCGCAAACAGCTTAGGGCCGAACATCGAAAGGTCGCTATGGTGTTTCAGCAGCCGCACTTATTTAGCAAGAAATCGGTTATGGAGAACATTCTCTACGGTATGCCCAAACGCGGCGAAGGTGTTTTTATTCATCCGGATGAAGTGATCAAGGTACTGGGCATTAGTCCGTTGTTGCAACGTTATCCCAGTGCATTGTCGGGGGGACAACAGCAACGCGTCGCATTGGCCCGGGCGTTGCTGTCACAACCGCGTCTGCTGCTGCTGGACGAGCCAATGACGGGTCTTGATTACGCCGCCAAGCAGCAAATTTTGGCGGATCTAAAGAAGGTGCAACAACGTTTTCAGTTGCCGATGATATTCGTCAGCCATCAGTTAGACGAGGTGGTGCAGCTCGCTGATGATGTAGTGGTGATCAACCAAGGGCAGGTCGAGTCTGCGGGACCATTACAACAGCAGGTGCCACAATTGGCTGGTCATAGCGATGGGCCATTGTCAGTACTTGAGCTGGAACCGGTGGAGCAGGTGCCGCAACAAGGCCTGCAATGCTGGCGGATAGACGGGCAGTCATTGTGGCTTCCGCAAGCGCTTGAAGAGACCTCAGCTAAACAACGGTTGCTGGTTTGGGCACGTGATGTCAGTTTGGCCTTGCAACCCTTGACCGCCAGTTCGCTCAGCAATCAATTGGCCGCAAACGTGGTTGCGGTTGAGGCGGCGCGTCATGCGGCTGAAGTTATCGTCACCTTGAGCCTCGGCGACCAGCAGTTACGGGCGCTGATTACCAGAGCATCGTGTCAGCGACTGGCATTAGCGCCGGGCGTCAAGGTCATGGCAGCCTTTAAGGCTGCCGCTGTGCATTAGCGCAGGAGCTTAGAAAAGGGCAGTACGGTGACCGACTCGCCGGGTTCTACCTTGCCACGTTCTTGCTCAATAGCCGCAAAACCATTGGCAAGTTTAAGTGTGCTTAATACCCCTGAACTCTGAGAGCCAGCACTTTTCAGTTTGAGTTCGCCATGTTCATCCTGCCAGTAGCAGATGCGTTGGAAATCAGCCCGCCCCGGACGTTTTTTCAACGCTTCCGCAGACGTCGCTGACAACTGCAACGTCGCCTGCTGTTGTTCTCCGGCAAGTTTTGCCAACACCGGTTGTACCAATTGGTCCATGGTAACGGCCGCGGCGACCGGATTGCCGGGCAAACCGAAAAACCATGCCTGGTTAAGGCGGCCAAACGCAAACGGCTTACCGGGCTTCATTGCGACCTTCCAAAAGCCAACTTCGCCCAGCGCTTCAAGCGCTTGTTTGGTGTAGTCGGCATCGCCAACGGACACACCGCCACTGGTAATGATGGCGTCTGCTTGCGTACTTGCGTCAGTCAGCGCGCCTTTTATGGCTTCCAGATTGTCGGGTAAGCGACCCAGATCCATCACCTCAATATTAAGGCGTTGCAGCATCGCCCCTATCAAGTAACGATTGGAATCGTAGATCTGACCGGACTGGAGCGGCCGACCGGGGCTGACCAGTTCGTCACCGGTAGAAAAAACCGCCACTTTTAGTGTCCGCTGCACCTCAACCTCGGCGATGCCCAGTGACGCGAGTAACCCGATATCAACCGGATTGAGACGCTCGCCCTGACCAATCACGGTCGCGCCCTGGCTAACATCGGCACCGCGCAGGCGGATGTTGTCTCCAACACGGACCGGCTCGTTAATGGTAATGCTGCCGCCATCGTCCGAGACACTGACATTTTCCTGGATGATGATGGCGTCGGTTCCGGTGGGAACCGTTGCACCGGTCATGATGCGGACACATTGTCCGGCCGCAACCGCGCCGCTATATGGGTGTCCTGCCGCAGAAGTACCCACAATCACCGGTTGGTCGCCGACCTGCGTCGAACCGGCACGAACCGCATAACCGTCCATCGCTGAGTTATCATGGCCGGGTACATCAATCGGTGACTGTATTGGTTTGGCACAAATGCGGCCAAGTCCTTGTGCCAGCGGTACGATTTCAGTTTGTACCACGCGGGTCACACGCTCAAGCATGCGTTCGACGGCTTCAGCGACGGGTATCATTGCAGACATTATTGCTCCCCTTGTTGATTCACCATCCATACGGCGGCTTCAACACGGGATCGAAGTCCTAGTTTCTTGAGAAGATGTTTAACGTGGACTTTAACGGTGCCGTCGGAGATATCGAGTTCGCGGGCAATCACTTTGTTGCTCATGCCTTTAGCGATGAGGCTCAAAATTTCGTACTCACGGTTGGTCAGCGAGCTCAACTGTGATGACGGTGATTTTGCTGGCTGTCGCAGAGCCGTAGCAAGAATTTCGGTAATCGCTTCGCTCAGTACCATTTTACCGGTAACCGCGCGGTGGATTTGTTCAAGCAGCTGTTCCGGCTCCATGTCTTTTAGTAGGTAGCCGTCGGCGCCGTTAGTAATTGCCGCCACCACATCGTCATCGGCGTCACTGACGGTAAGCATAATGATGCGCGAGGTCACGCCGGAATCGCGCAGTTTTTTCAACGTCTCGATACCGTCCATGCCCTGCATATTAAGATCCAACACAATTAAATCGGGATCATGCTGCGCCGCGAGTTCTATTGCATCTTTGCCATTACTGGCCTCGGCAACAACTTGCATGTCATCTTCCATGGCAATCAGTTGCTTCAGTCCCTTACGCAGTAACGGGTGATCATCAACTAACATGATGCTGGCCGCTTCACTCGACATGGGTCTCTCCTTGAACGTACATTTATCGTGCTTGAATAGCGTATAGGTTGCCACAACTGCGCACTAAATACATTAAAAATACCCCCTTATAGGTAGAATGTTACCCCATAAAAACTGCTAACTAACACGTAAAACGAGTTGTCCTTTGAGTGGCGTCACTGCAAAGTTTAGGGAATGTCGAAACAACTCAATAAAGTGTTGCTGTGAATAGAGAAAGTCGCTCCACGTGGCTGCAATTGCTTATCGGGATGAGCTACTGGGCGAGTTGGCCGATCATGATCGTGCTGATGTATCAAACACGCCAGTTGGGGGTCACCGATGCTTTCGTGTTGCTCGCGGTGTGCGGAGCCGGCGGGGTGCTTGCCCGTGTGATCGGTAGTTTGCTCTCGGCGCAGGCGACCGCCATGGTCAGTCGTTATCACAATCTTGCTATGCTCATTGTGGCAGCAGCGGGCTTTGTCGGTGTGGTTTATCAGCAAACCCATATGGGTATTCTGGCGCTAGCGCTTTTACTATCCGGATACCCGGCGATCATTTATGGTCGGGCATTTGACTCGAGCCTGGTTGGCACTCGTTCGGATTTAACCGGCACGTCGTTGCCGTCAGCGTGGGTGGTGGGGATTATTTTAATTTCGACCTTCCTGGCGTATTTACTGGTGCCATTGGTGGTGATGTTGCCGCTGCCGATAGAAGGCGCAGCAAAGACCTTTGTGATGAGTAGTGGCAATCTGTTTTCACGGCAACCCATCGGAGCTGCCATTACCCCGGCGAGCTTTCCGTTACTGATGGCGGTGTTATTTCTTGCTTCTTCGATTAAACAATGGCTGTTGCCAAACACTCACTTTCCATTTAAACCCATTAACCGAGTGCCGTTACGGGGTCTGCTGCTGAATAACAAGCATCTTTGGTATGTGGGCATTTTGTACAACATGACACTGGGAAGCTTTATTGGCTTTAGCTTTGTGCTGCCGATCATTCTGGAAGTCGAGTTTGGATACAGCACGCTGATGCTGGTTTGGATGGCGCCATTTCTGGGAATTCTGGCGCGCCCACTTGGCCATTGGTTGGGGCGGCTATTCGGCGGCACCCTGGTAACCCAAGTCTGTTTACTGTTGATGTCGGTGTTTGCGGCCATGGCCGCGCGACAATTCCTGCTGATGGATTACCCGCAGGATATGCGTTACTTCGATGTACTTTTTATCAGTATGATGGGGCTGGTGATCAGTTCGGCAATGGCTAACGGCTCGGTTGTGGTGACCTTACATAAGGTATTTCCGTTAGCTTACGTAAACCGGGTCTTATCCTGGGTTGGCAGCGTGGCTTTTATCGGCGCGGTTTATTTGCCGCTTAGGTTTTTACTGGCATGGGAAGAACAGGGCTTTGCCAACGTTATGTTTGAAATCGCCGTGTTCTTTGTGCTCGGTTTTATCGCCAATTACATTATTTATCTGCGCCGGCACGGTGAGTTTTATAACCCGTAATAATCTGCCGGACAGACCCGGACTAGCCCGGCAAACGACTGCAACACACGATTGCGACCACTTATTGCAACAAGTAGTCCGGCGTGAAGCGGAACCAGACAATGGTCCCGCCTTCTTCCCGCTGACGCATTTCGAGTTCACCACCGAGGTTTCGGCTTCGTTCCTGCATAATCGCCAGACCGTAGTGATTGAGCTTCTCAGCATTTTCGGGAATACCAATACCGTCATCACTGATGGTCAGTTCAATGTCGGATCCCGCCGGTTGTGTCAGGGTAATATGCAAATGCTCACCCTGACTGTGGTTGACCGCGTTTTGACTGGCTTCACGAATGATCTGCAGCAAGTGAATTTCTTCGTGAGGTGCCAGTGGAATGTCATTCAGACGGTAGTCTAATTGCACTGCCAGATCGCTTTGCTCAGACAGCTGTTTCACCGTCGTTTGCAAAGCGTTGTACAAGCCTGAACCATCAACTTTCAGGCGGAACGTGGTAAGCAGTTCGCGCAACTGTTTGTAAGCCGAGTTAAGACCTTCGCGGAGTTCGGTAGACACGTCATCAATGACCGCTCGGTCTTGTTTCTCGACGGCCTTTTGTAACCGTGTAACCTGTATTTTCAAATAGGATAATGCCTGCGCCAGGGAGTCATGAAGTTCGCGTGCGATGACCGTGCGTTCATGCATCAGTGCCAGGCGCCGGACTTGTTCTTCCTCGGTTTTTAAACTCTGTGACAGTGCCAATTGATCGGCCGTCGAGCTCATCAGCTGTTGTTGCCAGCCTTCTAACTGGGTGCCGGGTTCGCAACGGACAATCAATACGCCATACTCTTGATCTTCCCGTTTTAAGACAAACCGGTAGACCATCTTATCGTCAATAATAGAAGCACCGGCGCCCGCCTTGATACAGGTCGCGCAACTTTGGCTGCTACAAGGCTCTTTCGAGGTCGGCCGCGGCTGTAATTGTAAAAACGGACGGCTGCCTTCTTCGGTCAACAGACACAGCTCGATATCGTCAACTTCGCCAACTTCATAGAGACGCTCAATGACGTCTTGATAATTGGCATAATCGTAGCTGTGGACAATGATCGAGCGTGCGGTGTCGTAGAGAAACGACAGCACCTTGTTTTTTCTACTCAGTTCCGCGGTTTGTTGTTCAACCCGGCGCTCTAAGCCGCCATAAAAGTAACTGACGGTGTCCGACATTTTATTCAATGCGTTAGACAACTGGCCAATTTCGTCGTTGGATTCAATGTGCGCGCGAGCAGTAAAGTCACCTTGAATCAACCGTCTGCAAACACTCATAACATGGTTCAATGGCTCATCGATGCGCCGGCGCAGGATATACAGCAGGAAGAAAAACACCGCCACGATAATAAAGGCGGACACCGCCAGGGCGCCCCTCACCAGGGTCATGCGCTGCTCGGATTTATGTTGCAGCGCCAATACAAAGCTTTGCAGCTGCTCAACATAATCCTTTACCGACGTATAACTGATCGGCTCGGCAGCAGATAACTGTCGTTCGATACGTTGCCAGTGCTGCCGAGCGGTAACCGCGATGGTGGAGGCGTCGGAAGCGGGATCGTTGGTGTGAAATTCAAGCAAGGGGTGCTGCCAGCGCTGATTAATATCACCACTGATGCGCTCGACTTCGTCGGTGTTGCTGGCCTGGTCGGCTGCTAATAACTCAAACGCGAGCATCCGGTGCATACCGGCGGCATTAATGACAGCGGCATCCTTTTCTGATTTTTCCAGCAGCAGAAAACCGGTGAGTGCCGAACCGCTGGCAACAATAACGATAAGGGCGAGTGAAACCCGAAAAAGATTGATAATGGATGTTGTTCTCATACGCCTATGGCAATCCTGCTCCGAAACTCTGCAGCGCAAAATACATGTAAGTGGAATGTATATTAACAGACGACGAGAGGCTAAGTAACTTTGGGCTACCCCTTTTTTATCGAAAATAGTGGGTAATGAAAACCACTCTCAACTGGAAAAAATAAAACTATTAATAATCAATAGCTTAAAAAACTACCCTCATCTCCCAAAAGGGGTATTTTTGATACCCCTATTCGCTTTTCGAGGCAATTACCCTACTGGCTTTACGTGTTTTGATCGAGCAAACTGCCGGTCATCTATTGAACTAGCTGTTAGGCGTAGACTGGGAGTCTTAATATGAGTCGTCTACTCGAAAAACTGCGTTTCTTCAAAACGCATAAAGAATCTTTTTCTGATGGTCACGGTGTGACTACGGATGAAGACCGTACGTGGGAACAAGGGTACCGCCAGCGTTGGCAGCACGACAAAATCGTGCGCTCTACCCATGGCGTTAACTGTACCGGTTCCTGTAGTTGGAAAATCTATGTCAAAGACGGACTGGTCACCTGGGAAACTCAGCAAACGGACTATCCGCGGACGCGTCCTGACCTGCCGAACCATGAGCCGCGGGGCTGTCCTCGTGGGGCAAGTTATTCTTGGTATATCTACAGTGCCAACCGTCTGAAATACCCTAAAGTACGTCAGCAACTGATGACGCTATGGCGTGAGGCCAAAGAAAAGCATAAGGATCCGGTAAAAGCCTGGGAATCCATTGTCACCGATCCAAAAAAAGCGAAAAGTTATAAGCAAGCCCGTGGTATGGGTGGTTTTGTTCGTGCTGACTGGAAAGAAGTGAATGAAATCATCGCCGCGTCAAACGTTTACACCGCCAAAACCTACGGACCAGACCGTATCAGCGGCTTCTCACCGATCCCGGCGATGTCGATGGTGTCTTACGCTGCCGGCGCCCGTTATTTGTCATTGATCGGTGGTAACTGCCTGAGTTTCTACGATTGGTACTGTGACTTACCGCCAGCTTCACCGCAAGTATGGGGTGAGCAGACGGACGTACCGGAATCCGCTGACTGGTATAACTCAAACTACATTATTGTCTGGGGTTCGAACGTCCCTCAAACACGTACACCGGACGCGCACTTCTTAACGGAAGTTCGTTATAAAGGCACCAAAACCTGTGTCATCACGTCGGATTACTCGGAAGCATCAAAATTTGGTGATACCTGGTTAGCACCGCGTCAGGGTACGGACTCGGCACTGGCAATGGCATTTGGTCACGTTATTCTGAAAGAGTTTTACGTGAATAAGCAAAGCCAGTATTTCCACGACTACGTCACTCGCTACACCGACATGCCGATGTTGGTGATGCTGGAGCCGGGTGAAAAAGTTCTGAATCAGGGCCGTTTCCTACGTGCTGCTGACTTGGTTGACAATTTGGGCGAAGAAAACAACCCAGACTGGAAAACCATTGCCATAAACAGCAAAGACCAACGTCTGACCAGCCCGAACGGTTCGATTGGATATCGCTGGGGCGAGAAAGGTAAGTGGAACCTGGAGCAGAAAGACAAACAAGGTGAGCTGGATCTGCAATTGTCGTTGAAAGACAACCATGACGAAGTGGTTGAAGTCGGCTTCCCATACTTCGGCAGTGCGCCGCACGAGTATGAGTACTTCCAACACACCGAACATGACGAAGTTCAGGTACGCAAAATTCCGGCTAAAAAAGTTGAGCTGGCCAACGGCGAAACCGCATATGTCGCGACGGTATTTGACCTGATGTTGGCGCAGTATGGCGTTGATAACGGCATTAACGATGAAAATCGCGCTAAAGATTACAGCGATAACGTACCTTACACGCCGGCATGGCAGGAGCACATCACTGGCGTTAAACCAGAAGATGTCATCCGTGTGGCGACAGAGTTCGGCCGCAACGCCGATAAGACCAAAGGCCGTTCCATGGTGATTGTCGGTGCAGCAATCAACCACTGGTATCACATGGACATGAGCTATCGTGGCCTGATCAATATGTTGATGATGTGTGGTTGTATCGGTCAATCCGGTGGTGGCTGGGCACACTATGTTGGCCAGGAAAAACTGCGTCCGCAAACCGGCTGGCAGCCGCTGGCCTTTGGATTGGACTGGCAGCGTCCGCCGCGCCACATGAACGGCACCTCGTTCTTCTACAACCACTCAGATCAGTGGCGCTACGAAAAGCTTGATATGAGCGAAGTGGTATCACCGCTGGCCAATAAGGATAAGTGGAACAGCACTATTCTTGATTACAACACCCGTGCTGAACGTATGGGCTGGCTACCGTCGGCACCGCAGTTGGGAACCAACCCCCTGGGTCTGGTTAAGGCTGCCGAGAAAGCGGGCATGGATGTTAAAGACTACATCGTCGATCAGTTGAAGAAAGGTGAGCTTAAGTTTGCCTGTGAGCAACCGGACGATCCGAAGAACTTCCCGCGCAACCTGTTTATCTGGCGTTCAAACCTGCTCGGTTCATCCGGTAAAGGGCATGAGTACATGCTGAAGCACTTACTGGGTACTAAGCACGGTCTGCTGGGCAAAGACCTCGGTGATTTTGGCGGTAAGAAGCCGGAAGACGTGGAATGGGTTGATGAAGCGCCGGAAGGAAAAATCGATCTACTGACCACACTGGATTTCCGTATGTCGACCACGTGTTTGTATTCAGACATCGTGTTGCCGACGGCAACCTGGTACGAAAAAGACGACATGAATACCTCGGATATGCATCCGTTTATTCACCCGTTAACGGCGGCCGTTGATCCGGTTTGGGAAGCACAGTCGGACTGGGACATCTTTAAAGGTATCGCCAAAGACTTTTCGCGCATCAGTCAGGGGCACCTGGGTGTTGAGCAGGATGTTGTGACCGTACCGTTACAACATGACTCGCCGGGTGAGCTGGCACAGCCATACGGTGGTAAAGCATGGTGGAAAGGTGAAGTCGAAGCCATTCCGGGTAAAACCATGCCAAACATTACTGTGGTTGAGCGTGACTATCCGAACACTTATCACCGTTTCACCTCGTTGGGTCCGTTGATGGACGAACTGGGTAACGGCGGTAAAGGCATTAACTGGGATACCAAAGAAGAAGTGGCGTTCCTGGGCAAGCTGAACCGCACGCACGTTGAAGAAGGTGTCAACAAAGGTCGTCCGAAGATCGAAACGGCGATTGATGCCTGTGAAACCATCTTGTCACTGGCACCGGAAACGAACGGTCACGTTGCCGTAAAAGCATGGGCTGCACTGGGCGAACTGACAGGACGCGATCACACTCATTTGGCGAAGCCGAAAGAGGAAGAAAAGATCCGCTTCCGCGATATCGTGGCGCAACCGCGTAAGATCATTTCGTCACCGACCTGGTCAGGTCTGGAAGATGAACATGTCTCTTATAACGCCGGTTACACCAACGTACACGAGCTGATTCCATGGCGCACCATCACCGGACGTCAACAGTTCTATCAGGATCACGAGTGGATGCGTGACTTTGGTGAAACGCTGTGTGCGTACAAGCCACCGATTAACCTGAAAACAGTGGCTCCGGTGCTGAACAAGCGCCAGAACGGCAATAAAGAGATTGTACTGAACTGGATCACGCCGCACCAGAAGTGGGGTATCCACAGTACTTACTCCGACAACCTGTTAATGCAAACCCTATCGCGGGGTGGCCCTATTGTGTGGCTGAGTGAGATCGATGCGAAGGCAGCGGGTGTTGAGGATAACGACTGGATCGAAATCTTTAACGTTAACGGTTCAATATGTGCCCGAGCGGTTGTATCTCAGCGTGTACCAGAAGGTATGAGCATGATGTACCACGCTCAGGAACGTATCTTGAACATGCCTGGATCTGAGCTGACCGGTACCCGTGGTGGTATCCACAACTCAGTAACGCGTGTCGTGATGAAGCCAACCCACATGATCGGTGGTTATGCACAACAGGCATACGGCTTTAACTACTACGGGACAGTAGGCTGTAACCGCGATGAATTCGTGGTGGTCCGCAAGATGGACAAAGTCGACTTCCTGGATACTGAATAAATCGGAGTGAGGACAACACGATGAAAGTAAGAGCTCAAATTGGCATGGTGCTGAATTTGGACAAGTGTATCGGCTGTCATACTTGCTCCATCACCTGCAAAAACGTCTGGACCTCGCGTGAAGGGGTCGAGTATGCCTGGTTCAACAACGTTGAAACCAAGCCGGGTATCGGTTTCCCGAAAGAATGGGAAAACCAGGATAAATGGAACGGCGGTTGGTCGCGCAATAAAAAGGGCAACCTGGAACTTAAGATTGGTAGCAAACGCCGAGTGCTGGCGAACATCTTTGGTAATCCGGACTTACCTGAAATTGACGACTATTACGAGCCGTTTGATTTTGATTATCAACACTTACACACGGCAAAACCGAGTAAACATCAGCCGACCGCGCGCCCGCGGTCACTGATCACCGGTAAACGCATGGAAAAAATCGAATGGGGTCCTAACTGGGAAGAAATTCTTGGCACCGAATTCGAAAAGCGTAAAAAAGATAAAAACTTCGATGACGTTGTACAGAAGGATATTTACGGCCAGTTCGAAAAAACCTTCATGATGTACTTACCACGTCTGTGTGAGCACTGTCTGAACCCTGCGTGTGTCGCAGCTTGTCCATCCGGTGCCATTTACAAGCGTGAAGAAGACGGCATTGTATTGATTGATCAGGACAAGTGTCGTGGCTGGCGGATGTGTGTATCAGGCTGCCCATACAAGAAAATTTACTATAACTGGAAAACCGGTAAGTCCGAAAAGTGTACGTTCTGCTACCCGCGTATCGAAGCCGGTCAGCCGACCACCTGTTCAGAAACGTGTGTTGGCCGTATCCGTTACTTAGGCGTGTTGCTTTACGATGCCGACCGAATCGAAGAGGCGGCAAATACACCAAACGAGCAGGATCTGTACGAAGAACAGTTAGGTATCTTCCTTGACCCGCACGATCCGGAAGTGCAGGAAGCGGCGCGTAAAGAAGGTATTGCTGAAAACTGGATTAAAGCGGCACAGCGCTCGCCGGTTTACATGATGGCGATGCAGTGGAAAGTCGCACTGCCATTGCACCCCGAATACCGGACCTTGCCAATGGTTTGGTATGTACCGCCGCTGTCGCCGATTCAAAGCGCAGTAGAAGCCGGTCATGTGGGCATGGACGGAGAAATTCCGGATCTGAAGTCGCTGCGTATTCCGCTGCGTTACCTGGCCAACTTGCTGACGGCGGGCGACGAGAAACCGATCATTCGGGCGCTGGAACGCATGATTGCTATGCGCTCCTACATGCGCTCACACCATGTTGATGGCGTCGAAGACCTGAATGTGCTGAAACAAGTCGGCTTGAGTAAAAATCAGGTTGAAGAAATGTACCGTTACATGGCTTTGGCTGATTACGAAGATCGTTTTGTGATTCCGACCAGCCACCGCGCATACGCCGAAAATGCGTACGACATGAAAGGCGGCTGCGGCTTCAGCTTCGGCAACGGCTGTAGCGATGGCAATAACGGTGTGAACTTGTTTGGCGCGAAGAAGCAAACCGTCCGCCAGGTCATCCCTGTAACTATGAAGGAGTAATCAGATGCAAGTTTTACAGGTTATTTCTTTATTACTGGACTACCCGAAACCCGAGCTGATTGAGGCTCGGGCAGAACTTGAAGGGTTGATTGAGCAGTCCACTCTGGCCGCTAACGACAAAGCCGCGCTATTGGAATTTTTACACAGTCGCTGCGAGATGCGGTTGATGGACTGGCAGTCGGAATACGACAGCTTGTTTGAGCGCGGCCGGGCATTGTCATTGTTGCTGTTCGAACACGTCCATGGTGAATCCCGTGACCGTGGTCAGGCGATGGTTGATTTAAACAATCAATACAAACAGGCCGGGTTGGAATTGGGCGTTAAGGAACTGCCCGATTATATCCCGCTGTACCTGGAGTTTTTATCAACACAAGGCGACGACAACGCGCGTCTGGGTCTGGAAGAAGTGGCACATATTTTGGCACTACTTACGGCTCGTCTGGAACAGCGTGGCAGTAACTACTCACTGTTGTTTGAAGTGCTGTTGCATGCGTCAGGCATCGACATCGATCTCGATGATGTGCGCCGCCAAATTGCGGATGAAAAACGTGACGATACGGCGAAAGCGTTGGACAAAGTCTGGGAAGAGGAAGCGGTTACCTTTACCGGTACGGATCAAACCCAGGGGTGCCCAACCGCACAACATCGTCCGTCAGAAAGCCAGCGCCGCGATCAGTTTGTGCCGTTGAATACGGATGAGCTGTTGCAGTCAGGCAACGCACAGCCACGCAAAGTTTCAGGGATTTAAGGAGAGCATCATGGATTACATTAATATGTTGGCCTTCGGCGTATATCCTTATATTGCCCTGGCTGTATTTTTTATCGGAACCTGGATTCGCTACGACCGCGAACAATATACGTGGAAGACCAGCTCCAGCCAGATTTTGGAAAGTAAACAGCTGCGCAAAGGCAGTCTGCCGTTTCACATCGGTATCATTGGTATTTTCTTTGGTCACCTGGTCGGCTTGCTGACCCCTAAACCAATCTGGCATATGCTGGGCGTAACCAATGAGATGAAACAGTGGGTTGCTATCATTATGGGTGGCATCTTTGGTCTGATCTGCTTGTATGGCTTAGCAATTCTTGTCAACCGTCGCATGAACAACACGCGGGTTCGTGCCAACAGCTCGACCATGGATATTCTGCTGTTGTGGATTTTGCTGGCGCAACTGGTATTGGGTCTGGTGTCGATTTTCTACTCTATCAGCCACGTCACTTACGGTGCTGAAGGTGAGAAAGCAGCGGTTATGGTGGCCTTAATGACCTGGGCTCAGAACATCGTCACCCTGGATCCGGTTGATGCCGTGGCAGCGATCGCCAATACGCCGGTGGATTGGGTGTTCAAGCTGCACGTGGTGTTGGGGATGACCATTTTCCTTATCTTCCCATTTTCGCGACTGGTGCATATGTTCAGCGTACCGGTGCAGTATGTTGCGCGTCAGCACCAAGTGGTGCGGAAAAAGTTCGCCCGCTAAGATTTATGCAGTAGAGGGGACAACAGTCCCCTCAAGGACAGTATTATGATTCAAGTTAATCACGTTGAAATTCCGGAAAAAGCAATCCTGGAAGAAATGCAATATCACCCTGCGGATACTCGCGAAGAAGCGATGAGTAAAGCAGCTGAAGCCCTGGTTATTGGGGAATTGTTTAAACAGCGGGCAAAGGAGCTCGGTATCGAAGTGCTTGATGATGCCGCACAGGGTGCCGAAGATGACTTTATTGAAGTGCTGATTGAACGCGAGGTTGCCCGGCCAAGTGCGGATGAGCAGGCGTGTCGCCAGTATTTTGAGCAAAACCCTGAACGCTTTAAAACGTCACCCATTGTGGAAGCACGGCATATTTTGCTGGCTGCAGCACCGGATGATGATCTCGAACGGGTGAATGCTAAGCGCATGGCCGAGCAGTTAATCGAACAACTGAATCAAGGCGATGATTTTGCTCAGCTTGCACGCCAATACTCATCCTGTCCATCGAAGGAAACCGATGGTAATTTGGGTCAATTGAGCAAAGGGCAAACGGTTCCAGAGTTTGAGCGTCAGTTGTTTACGGCTGACACCGGTATCATGAAATACCCGGTGGAAACCCGCTATGGCTTCCATGTAGTGTCGGTGGATCATAAAATTGAAGGCAAGGCGCTTCCGTACGAAGCGGTACGTGAAAAAGTGGCGGAGTATCTTGAAGAGAAAGTACACCGCAAAGCCGTATCACAATACATTCAGGCACTGGCAAATGAGGCGGAGATTAAAGGTTTCGATTTTGCCAGTACAGGATCGCCGCTGTTGCAATAAAATAGCATCGAACTTGACTGGATCTTTTACACAGTAAAAGGCACCCTTTGCGGGTGCTTTTTTAGTTTAGGAGTAATACATGGAAGCCAGCTTTTGGCATGAACGTTGGCAAAACCAACAGATAGGTTTTCATCGTCCGCAGCCGCATGACATGCTTTGTCGCTATTTTAAAACCTTCGCTAAGCCTGGATCATTGGTATTCGTCCCCTTATGTGGCAAGTCCAACGATCTAATTTGGTTGATGGCTCAGGGCTATCGCGTTTTTGGCGTTGAACTCAGTGAGCTGGCCGTCGCTCAACTGTTCGAGGAAAACGGTCTGACCGCTGAGATCACTCAGCAAGGCGTGTTTAAGCAGTACGCGTGTGGGCAACTGGTGGTCTGGGTTGGTGATTTTTTTGCGTTAACTGCGCAGGACCTTGCTGAGGTTGATGTCTGGTATGATCGTGCCGCCATGATAGCGTTGCCGCCGGAAATGCGCAGCCGTTACGTTAAGCAGTTAAGTGAACAATTACCGCCCGCAGCGCAGGGGTTGTTGATTACACTGCAATACCCGGTTGGTTTTCGGCAGGGGCCACCGTTTTCAGTCACCGAAGGTGAGGTGGAATCCGGTTTTGGCCAGCGCTTCAGTATTGAACAGTTGGAGTCCGACGAAGGCGTGATCAACGGTACCTCAACCGAGGAAAACCCCGTAACTGAACACGTTTATCTACTCAGTTAGTTCATCAAATGATTACGCTGTAAGATTTTTTTTGTGCGGCGTGCCAGTTTTTCCATAAACACCAGGTCAGCCAGGGTCGGTTCAGCCAAGTCGTTATCGAGATCGGCTTGCCACTGGCTGACTTCGGCATCAAGCATTTCCATCATTTTTTTCGAACACCCGCGGCAAATGCCCTGGCACATATCCGCCTCTTTTAAACCGAATGGAATGTGTTCGCGAATGGTATCCAGTAGCTGGTACATGGCTGTTTTGGTATTTGGTTTACGGCTCATACCTCCTCCAGTAAGTTCTCCGACATCGTCTGGATGTGTTCATTAACCTCGCGATTGTATTGCTCCATTTCAGCGAGTTTTTGTTGTGCAAGCGGGCGATTGTTCGTTTGTACGGCGTTGACTACCGCTTGAGCGCATTGATGCACTTGATCATGCGGGGCTTCGATGGCCTGATAGCTGTGATGAGATTTAAACCGTTGTCGAAACAGCTCAGAATAGTACCACCGGCCAATACCGCAGGTGTTTGAGTCGACCACATCACACTGTTCCGCCGCGAGGGTGCCGAGATAGACCCGGTAGACGTCCATTCTTAACTGCATTTCTTCAATATTCGCCAGTTCAATTTGAGCCAGTAAGGCGCTATTGGAAATGCTGCCGCTCAGCTGTTTAATGTGCTGATTTTCTTCTGCTAACGAAGCCAGATAGTGCTTTGTGGACGCAATATTGTCGCGCGTCGTTTGCATCGCCTCAATACTGCGGCTATGACTTGCATCAACCCCCAGCACAATTTGTCCGACTTTGTCGTTAATGCGGTCGGTGAGCTCCGTGGTGCGTTGTGATAAAGCTCTTACCTCGTTTGCGACGACGGTAAAGCCGCGACCATGTTCGCCGGCACGTGCCGCTTCGATGTTGGCGTTCAAACTCAGCAAGTTGGTGGTCTCGGCAACGCCTCTGACATCGGCGCTGGTTTTTTCAATTTCCTGAGTGTGGTGTTTCAATGCAGAAACGCTTTCTGAGGTGGCTTCAATGTCATCGACAATGGCGCTCAGGTTGCCTACCACAGCAGACATGGTTGACTCCCCGGTCTGATTATTCTGATCAATGGTCAGCAGCGTTTCGCGTTCGCGTTGCAACAATTCACTTAGCCGCGAAAAGGTATTCTGGTAGCCGGCTAATGACTGCGTGAAATTTTCGATGAATGCAAATCGCTGGTGAACGTCAGCGAGTTCTTGCTGCTGTCTGGATACGATGGTGTTAGCGGACTCAAGTTCAGATCTCAACTGTTGGTTGTCTGACTCAAGCTGAGCGATACGCTGGGTTAAATCCTGTTGTTTGCTGGAACATTGTAGGCGGTTTACGTAACCTAACTTTTCGATTAACTGCATGGCTCCTCCTAAAGTGCATAAGCGGGTTTCCGCGGAGGGCGGAAACCCGGCTGTATGAGGTTAAGCGGACTTGTGCTTCAAGCCTTTAACCACTTGCCAGCTGATGGCTAGCGCACCGACGATGAAGATCATATCGCCAACGGTACGGAACCAACGCAGGCCTTGCAGCAGCGGTTGTTGCATGAAGGCTTCGCTACGTGCATACCAGAGACCTTCGGTCGCGGCGGCGTAGAACTGAATGAAGCCAACCGGCAACAAGCTGGTGAAGAGCATCAGGCACAAGCCGATGTTCATGGTCCAGAACGCCATTTTCATGAGCTTGTCGTCAAACTGAAGAGTTGGACGAATGTAGCGCAGTACCAGTAGCACAAAGCCCAGTGCCAGGAAGCCGTAGACCCCGAACAGCGCTGCGTGCGCGTGGGTTGGCGTGGTGTTCAGGCCTTGGACGTAATAGAGCGAGATCGGTGGGTTGATCATGAAACCAAGCACACCGGCGCCGAGCATATTCCAGAAGGCAACCGCGACGAAGCACATGAGTGGCCATTTGAGGCGTTGCATCCAGTCGGCTTTCTTCTGCAGGCTGTAGTTTTCCCAGGCTTCCCAGCCCAGCACAATCAACGGTACCACTTCCAGCGCTGAGAACGTCGCACCAACGGCCATCACCGGCGTGGTGGTGCCAGAGAAGTACAAGTGGTGGAAGGTACCGGGAACGCCACCAAGCATGAACAGCGATGCTGAAGCCAGTGAAGCCACGGTCGCCATACGGCGTGATACCAGCCCCATATTGTGGAAGATGAACGCGAGTGCGGCGGTGGCGAAAACTTCAAAGAATCCTTCTACCCACAGGTGGACAATCCACCAGCGCCAGTATTCCATGATAGAAATATGGGTACGTTCACCGTAGAAGAAACCAGCGCCGTAAAACAGGCCGATGGCAACCACGGAAGCGGTGAATAACGCCAATAGGTTCTTATCGCCTTTTACCTTGAACGCACCGGCAACGCCGCGCATCATCAGTACCAGCCAGAAGACGATGCCAAGGAATTTACCAATCTGCCATAGACGTCCCAGATCGACGTATTCATAACCTTGGTGACCGAGCCAGAAGTTCAAATGCTCAGGCATGATCTGTGCGATGGCAAGATAGTTACCGATAAAGGTACCGGCGACCACCAACACTAATGCCCAGAATAAGATGTCGACGCCCAGTTTCTGGTATTTCGGATCTTTGCCACCGTTAATGATGGGGGCCAAAAATAAACCTGCCGCCAGGAATCCCGTCGCGATCCAGAACAGCGCGGCTTGAATGTGCCAGGTTCTGACCAATGAATACGGGAACCACTGTGATACGTCGATGCCATAAAACTCCTGGCCTTCAACCGTATAGTGCGCGGTAAAGCCACCCAGTAATACTTGCAGTGAGAACAGTGCGACAACGATAAATAAGTATTTACCTAACGCTTTTTGCGATGGCGTCAGTTTAATCTTGGTTAACGGGTCTTCTTTGGGTGCGGCGGGGTCTTCCTCGTCGTGATTACGCAGGAATGCCCAGCCCCAAATCAATCCGCCAACACCAGCAATCAGCAAAATCACACTGACGATCGACCAGATGATGTTCTCTGCGCTCGGAACGTTGTCGATTAACTGCTCGTGAGGCCAGTTGTTGGTATAGGTAACGTCTGCATCCGGGCGTTCGGTTGCGGCTGCCCATGCGGTCCAAAAGAAGAAATCGGTCATTACCGCGCGGCGTTCTGCCGAAGGTAACGTGTTTTCCTTCATCGCGTAGCTGACACGGGTAGGGCGAAGCTCAGGATCATCGCTGAACAGGCGTGAATAATAATCTGCGGTCTGCTCAATGGCTTGTACCCGGCGATCACTCAAGATCACGCGGTTGCTGTCTTTATCGTAAGTATTGGTACGATACTCTTGCTTCAGTTCATACTGCAGCTGGTTTTGCTGAGCGCCTGTCAGTGAGTCATAGGGTTGATTGAAGACTTCCTGCGCGCGAATTTCTAACCAGGCGATCAGCTCGCGATGCAACCAATCGGCTGTCCAGTCGGGCGCCTGATACGCGCCGTGGCCCCAAATAGAGCCCAACTGCATGCCGCCCACAGACTGCCATGCGGTTTGCCCGTCCAGAATACTATCCTCCGTGGCGATAACCTTGCCTTGCGGGGTAACAAACTGATCAGGGATAGGGGGAGCCTCACGATAAACTTCTTTACCAAAGTACCCCAAAATGCCAAAGGTAATAGCGAGGATACAAATGAGTATCCACCATAACTTACGATACCCGGCCATTCACGACCTCCTTTAATTGCTTTTGTTGTAGCGCTAAAAATGTGTGCACTTCTCTAGAGCAATTAACAGGCCAATAGTTAACCATATGAAATAAAACGAATTTTTATGAGTATAGGTGATTCCTACCATACTGGTTGGGGTTTATTTTACCGACAGGGTTAAATTAACCCTCTCTAAGAAAACTCAGGGAATTCAAACAGTAAGCAATAGCCTCATGAATCGTTGACACTGATCAACGCAAAAGCCCAAAAACAGATTAGCCTTAAACACAATATCTAGTGCTAATAAGAAGTTTAATAACTATATATGGTGTTTTATGCGCGATGCGTTGTTTCGTTACTGTAGCGAGGAAGTGGTCTTTCAGGAAGTCCCTGGCGAGGTGTCTTTGGCTTATACCATGACCGGCTGCCCTGTTGGGTGTAAAGGCTGCCACAGTGCCGATACCTGGGCCGTCGGTTCCGGTCTGGAGTTAACCCTGGATTATCTGGCGCAGCAACTTAATCGTTACCAGGGGTTTATTACCTGTTTGGCGTTTATGGGCGGAGAATGGCGGCCTGAGATGCTGAAGGCGTGTCTGAAGCTGGCTCGCCGTCGGGGAATAAAAACCTGCTTGTATACGGGTTATGACAACGTGTCCATTCAACTGCGTGAGCACCTGGATTTTCTAAAAACCGGCCCCTGGGTGAAAGAACTCGGCGGGCTCGACAGCCCTACAACAAATCAGAAGTTTTATGATTTGCGCAACCAGCAAGTGCTGAATGTTGCGTTTCAATAAGGAGAATAATTATGTTGCGCTTAACCGAACAGCAAGTCACCGGCAAAGTTAATTTTATTAACGACTACCTGCACGCCCAGAATGCGGCTGACGGTTCAAAGATGGACGCCAACGCCAATGTCACGCAAAAGAACATTGCCACCTTGGAAGCCGAATTAATGAAGGACTTTTTTGTCCAGGTTAACCGCAAACAGGTCAGTAATAAGATCGCTGAGTTATTCGATGAAGACCTGGCCAGAGAGTACGTTCGTCAAATTGAAGATCATGAAATCTACGTGCACGATGAAACCAGCCTAAAACCCTATTGTGTTTCGGTCACCATGTACCCATTTTTGCGTGACGGACTCACTAAGCTCGGGGGCGAATCGCAGGCGCCGAAGCATCTGGAATCCTTTTGCGGTACCTTCGTGAACTTTGTGTTCGCGGTCAGCTCGCAGTTTGCCGGTGCCGTTGCGACGGTCGAGTTTCTTACCTATTTTGACTATTTTGCCCGCAAAGATTACGGCGACAACTACTTAGCCACACATCGCCACGAAATTGCTAATCATCTTCAGCATGTGGTTTATGCTCTGAATCAACCCGCCGCAGCACGAGGATATCAAAGCGTATTCTGGAATATCTCCATTTACGATAAGCATTATTTTGAATCGATGTTTGGCGATTTTGTGTTTCCTGCCGACTTTACCAAGCCACAGTGGGAGTCGGTTAGTGCATTGCAGGACTTTTTCCTCGACTGGTTTAACAAGGAACGCGAGAAAACCATTCTGACGTTCCCGGTCGTGACCGTGGCAATGTTAACGGACAATGGCCAGTGTAAAGACCAGACGTTTGCTAAAAAAATGGCAGCGGAACTTTCGCAGGGCAGCTCATTCTTTATTTACTTGTCAGATAACGCAGACTCACTGGCATCGTGTTGCCGTTTGCGGAATGAAATCAGTGATAACACGTTTTCCTACACCCTGGGTGCCGGAGGTGTCGCGACCGGGTCGATCAATGTCATTACCATCAACATGAATCGTCTGGTTCAGGATGGCCGCGATCTGGAAACCGAAGTACAGAAAATTCATAAATATCAGGTTGCATACCGGGCAATGATGGAAGAATACAAAGGTGCAGGGTTACTTACCGTTTATGATGCGGGCTTCATCAGTCTCGATAAACAGTTCTTAACGATTGGCATTAACGGTATGGCGGAAGCTGCCGAATCGCAGGGCATTACGGTGGGTAACAACGACGCCTATAAACGTTTTGTTCAGCAGCATTTGAAGGTCATTTATGATGCGAACAAACAGGCGAAACTGACCTATGGCTATCTGTTTAACACCGAGTTTGTGCCGGCTGAAAACCTTGGTGTGAAAAATTCAAAATGGGACAAAGCAGACGGTTATCAGGTGACACGCGACTGTTATAACTCCTATTTTTATGTGGTTGAAGACGAGCAAACCAACGCCCTGGATAAATTTATTCTGCACGGCAAGGAGTTAATTGACTACCTCGACGGCGGCTCGGCACTGCACTTGAACCTGGATGAAAAGCTGACCACGGATGGTTACCTATCGTTGATCAATTTGGCCGCAAAAACCGGCTGTAATTACTTCTGCATTAACGTAAAAATCACGATCTGTAACCGCTGTGAACACATTGATAAGCGTACCTTAGCGCACTGCCCGGATTGTGGATCTCCGGATATCGACTACGGTACCCGGGTCATCGGATACCTAAAACGAGTATCAGCCTTTAGCTCCGGACGTCGTCAGGAACACGCGTTGCGGCATTACCACCGTAAGCAACCGGCTGAAGTTGCCGTAGGTGCTGCACAAGCCAACGAAGGCATGCGACAGGCGAGCTAATTGCGGGACTACCACTAAAGAGGGACATTATGTCCCTCTTTTTATTAACATATTGTGCTTTGGCTTGTGCTACTATCCGCGCGAATTTATAACCAACAGGTGAGCCTATGGACATCACAAGCTACCAAGATTTTATTCAAATGGCCAAACAGCAACCCGAGCCACAGCGTTTGTTGTTTGTGCTGGCAAAGGCACAACTGCCGGATCAGCCGACGGATGCACAAAAATCACAGTTTGAGCAACAAGCCGGCGGTAATCTGGAGCCCGTTTTGTGTGTTGATAAGCTCCCCGAGGAAGTCGAGTCGTTCGAGACCTTGGTTGAAGAGTCAAAGCGCACGGATATTGACTGGGATATCGCTTTTGTCAGTGCCATGGACGGGCGTGGCGGTCACCCTGCATCCAGTGATGAAGCGACTCAGCCATTAGAGATGATGGTGCAACAAATACAAGCCGGCATGATCAAGCACTTTTTAACCATTAACAAACAGGGAGAGTTGGTGCAGGTTATGTAGTGTCTACAGCCTGCGCCTGACCAGCGCTATGACAAAACTACTGCTTACCGTTATCACGTTGTTCTTTTCGGTATCAGTACTGGCAGCAGGATCCCCTGCTGACCGTATCGATCTCACCTCGACGAATATTGGCTTTGCTGCCATCGTTATCTTTATCCTCGCCTATATCCTGGTCATGGGGGAAGAAAAACTCCATATGCGCAAATCCAAGCCGGTGCTGGTTGCTGCCGGTATCATATGGATATTGATAGGATTTGTTTACACCGGCGATAAAGCCCCGCTCGCCGAGGAAGCGTTTCGGCATAACTTGCTGGAATTTGCCGAACTGATGTTATTCCTGTTAGTGGCAATGACCTACATTAATGCGATGGAAGAACGCCGTCTATTTGATGCGTTACGAGCCTGGTTGCTAAAGAAGGGCTTCAGTTACCGAAAACTGTTCTGGATAACGGGCATATTGGCATTCTTTATTTCGCCGATCGCCGATAACCTGACTACGGCATTGCTCATGTGTGCGGTGGTCATGAAAGTTGCCGAAGGTGATAAGAAGTTTGTTGCGTTGTGTTGCACCAGCATCGTTATCGCAGCCAATGCCGGTGGAGCGTTCAGTCCATTCGGTGACATCACGACGTTGATGGTTTGGCAGGCTGGTCAGGTCACCTTTACGGAGTTTCTGAGATTATTCCTGCCATCGGTAGCAAACTACTTGATCCCAGCACTGATCATGAGTGTGTTTATCGAAAACAAATACCCAAGCACTCTGCATACAGAGGTCGAATTAAAACGTGGTGCGCTGCGCATTACCTTTTTATTTCTGCTCACCGTAGCCACGGCGGTTACTTGCCATATCTGGCTGCATCTGCCACCGGTTCTTGGCATGATGATGGGACTGGGCTATTTGCAGTTCTTTGGCTACTTCTTGCGCATGACCTTACCTGGCTCGTTAGCACGCAAACGCGCAATGGCCGAACGTGCCGGCGACCAGAAACGGTTAGAACAACTCGGCGGCATTGTGCCTTTTGATGTCTTTAGCCGGGTATCACGGGCAGAATGGGATACCTTATTGTTCTTCTACGGTATTGTGCTTTGCGTCGGTGGCCTCGGCTTTATGGGGTATCTGAGCATGCTGTCAGAAACCTTATACGGTGACTTTAGCCATACTATGGCGAACAGTATTCTGGGCATCGTATCAGCGGTGATTGATAACATCCCGGTGATGTTCGCGGTACTGTCGATGGAACCCGAGATGTCACATGGTCAATGGTTACTTATCACCCTGACCGCCGGTACCGGCGGTAGTCTGCTGTCTATTGGCTCGGCAGCGGGTGTCGCGCTGATGGGACAGGCCCGTGGCTATTACACCTTCGCCTCACACTTAAAGTGGACGCCGGTTATCGCGTTGGGGTATATCGCGAGTATCCTGTTGCATCTGTGGCTGAATAAGAGCGTTTTCTAAGCTCGCTGTGCTCGCGGTTTGGGCTCGCTGCGCTCACGGTTTAGATTCGCTATGCTCATAGCGTATCGCGAAGCCCAAACCGGCGCAGCCCTACACCGCGAGCAAAGCGAGCCTAAACCACCTTCGAGTAGCGGTTCTGACCGTGGTCGAGGTATTCGTCGAAGCAGGCGCAGATGCTGCGGACCCACAGTCGGCCTAAATCGGTAACGCGGAGTTTTTTGTCCGAAACGTCGACCAGGCCGTCCTCAATAAATGGTTTTAATAGCGGAATGGCTTCGGCAAAGTGCGCCCAGAAGTCGTCGAGCTGCCATTGTGCTTTAAACGCTTCAATATCTAATTCGAAGTGACAAATCACTTGTGAAATCAGCGCAGCCCGCAGCTTATCCTCATCGTTAAGCGCCATGCCTTTGATAATCGGGCGCTGACCACTATCAATCATTTTGTAATAGGCCGGTAGCTCTTTCTCGTGCTGCCATAGCACGCCGTTTACCTGACTGATGGACGAAACACCAAGCCCCAGCAAGGCATCCTGACCGTCGGTTGTGTAGCCCTGGAAATTACGTTGTAAACGACCCTCTCGCTGCGCAATTGCCAAGCCATCATTGGCTTTGGCAAAGTGATCCATACCAATAAACTGATAGCCGGCTTCACTAAGCTGGGTAATCGCCTGTTCCAGTAAGCTCAACTTCACTGAGGGGCGCGGAATTGACTCCTCAGGGATTTTCCGCTGGCCAGCAAACCGTTGTGGTAAATGGGCATAACTGAATACCGAAATACGATCGGGATCCATCTCGATGACCTGCTCAATGGACTTTTTAAATGTTTCCGGCTGTTGATAAGGCAAACCGTAGATAAGATCCAGATTAATCGATTCAAAACCCAACGCTTTGCTCAATTTGAGCTGATGACGGATCAGGTCGACATCCTGTACCCGGTTAATGGCAATTTGTACTTTCGTATCGAAATCCTGCACCCCATAACTAACGCGGTTAAAGCCCAACGTGCGCAGGTGACGTAGTTTTTCGTCACTGCAACTGCGTGGATCGATTTCGATGCTGACTTCGGCATTATCGACAAAACGAAAATGCTGGTGAACAAGCGCCATCAAGCGAGTCAATTGTTGTTCCGTCAAAAAGGTTGGCGTGCCGCCGCCAAGATGGATTTGACGAATCCGTTTGTCGGCGACCAAAGGCTGATACATCGCCATCTCTTTGGCTAAATAGTCGAGGTATTTATCGGCTTTATGCTGGTGCCGCGTAATCACTTTATTGCAACCACAGTAGTAACAAAGCTTGTGGCAAAACGGCAAATGAAGGTACAGGCACAACTCGTCTCCGGCCGCTTGCAACGCGTGGTCAATGCGTCCCCGATCGAACTGATCGGACAGCATCAATGCGGTCGGATAGGAGGTGTAGCGAGGGCCGTTAATGTTGTACTTATCGATTAACTTTTTATCCCACTGAATGACTGACATAACGACCTCTTGACTCTTGTCAAAGCAACTGGTTTTACGATGAGACTATTATTTCATCTTTTCTTTGCTGTAAATAGGACGCCAGTTTATCACCGAGGCGGAATAACGGCTGCGGCAGCTTTTGATCTACCTCAATAGTGTCAAGGAAATTTTTAAGGGATAGTCCCAGTTCCGTATTACCTTCGACGCGTAGCTGACGCCGAAAGAACAGTGTGTCGGGATCCACCTTATTATGAATTAATAACAAGAAATCGGTGCTGTTGGCGCTCATCCGTGCATCGGCCGAAGCCGCTTCTGAACGCACGCGAAGACGTTTATTGACTAGGCTCACAGAGAACGACAGGGATACATCCAATACCTCAATAGCGACGGATTTGTCCCTCAAAAAATCAAGTTCATCGGCGTCGATTTCGGTCGCAAAAAGTCGATTTAACAGCAACTCAATCGGTTTTAATTTAAGGCTGGCAGGGATGAATTGATGGGCCATAGCAAACCCTTGAAACGCGCGCGCTACCCCTTTGTTGGTATCCATTATTATCTCACTCTTTTAAATAAATATTTGGAATGTGTCTTTATAATAGATCAAGTGAAATTCGCTTTTATTAACCTAAATAAAAAACTGAACAAAAACTCGAGGCCGTTATGGAATTATTATGTCCTGCAGGCAGTATTCCCGCATTAAAAGCGGCGATTGAAAACGGCGCGGACGCGGTTTACGTCGGCTTAAAAGATGAAACCAATGCCCGCCATTTCGCGGGGCTGAACTTAAATGCGCTTAAACTGGCGGAAGCTGCCGACTATGTTCACCGGCATGGCAAGAAACTGCACGTTGCCATTAATACCTTTGCCCACGCCAATAATTGGACAAAGTGGCGGGATGCGGTAGACGGGGCGGTAGCCGCCGGTGCCGATGTACTGATCATTTCAGATATTGCGGTATTGGGCTATGCCGCTGAGCGTTATCCACGGATTGAGCGGCACTTAAGTGTTCAGGCGTCAGCCACCAATGCGGGAGCCATTGAATTCTATCGTCAGTACGGTATCAGCCGGGTGGTATTACCGCGCGTATTATCGATGCAGCAAGTGCGGGCGTTAGCGCGAACCACCGATATCGAGTTGGAAGTCTTTGCGTTTGGCAGTCTCTGCATTATGGCCGAGGGCCGTTGCTATTTAAGTTCTTACATGACCGGAGAATCGCCAAACACCGCTGGCGCCTGCTCTCCGGCGGCTTATGTTGAATGGGAGCATCAGGGTAGCCGGCTGGAGTCGCGTTTAAACGGTGTGGTGATTGACCGTTTTGGCGAAGGCGAAAATGCTGGCTATCCGACCCTGTGTAAAGGGCGTTTCCAGGTCGATGATGAACTCTACAATGTGCTCGAAGAACCGACCAGCTTAAACACCTTGAGCCTGCTACCGCAACTTCACAAAGAGGGCATTGCGTCGCTAAAAATCGAAGGGCGACAACGCAGTCCGGCTTATGTCGCACAAATTACCAAGGTATGGCGGCAGGCGATTGACCGGGTCATGCAAAACCCGGAACAGTTTGAAGTAGAGCACGAGTGGGACCGCGTATTGTCATCGCTATCTGAAGGCAGCCAAACGACGTTAGGCGCCTATCACCGAAAGTGGAAGTAAATTATGCAAATTGCATTAGGACCGATTTTATATTTTTGGCCAAAAGCCAAAGTAAAAGCCTTTTACCGGCAGGTGGCTGAATCTGATGTCGACCGGGTGTACCTGGGCGAAACCGTCTGCAGTAAACGCCGTGAACTGAACCTGGATGACTATCTAACCATTGCCCATGAACTGCGTGAGGCCGGTAAACAGGTATGTCTGTCGACCATGACCTTACTTGAAGCGCCGGCGGAGCTGGCGCAAATGGCAAAATATTGCAACAACGGAGAGTTCGAGGTTGAAGCCAATGACGTCGGTGCGATCCCATACTTGCGCGAGCATGGGGTTAACTTCACTGTTGGTTCTGCAGTCAATATCTATAACCATGAGGCACTGCGCCGCTTTGTGGATATGGGCATGAATCATTGGGTGACACCCTATGAGTTGTCTCAGCAATGGCTGAGTGACATTTTGAAACAGCCACAGGTCAGCTCGGTACGAAATCTGTTTCAGACCGAAGTGTTTGCCTTGGGTCATATGCCGTTGGCCTGGTCAGGACGCTGTTTTACAGCGCGCTCAGAAAACCGACCCAAAGATCAGTGTGAACTTTGCTGCATTAAATACCCACAGGGGCGCACGGTAAAGAGCCAGGACGGCAAACAGGTTTTCGTGCTGAACGGCATACAAACGCAGTCTGGTACACGTTACAATTTGATCAATCAATTGCCGTCAATGCAGGGATTGGTTGACCGCGTTCGCATCAGTCCACAGCCCGAGGGCACCTTCGACTGGATTGAACGTTTCAGAGCAAATATGGATGGCAGCCAGCCGCTGAAGCTGAGTGATAAAGAGAGTAATGGCTACTGGTTGCAACTGGCTGGTATGGTAAAGGCCAGCTAACGTGGAATAACGATTGAGGAATTATGGAAGCAGCACGTATCGGAATTGTAACCGTCAGCGACCGCGCCAGCCGCGGTCAATATGAGGATCTGTCCGGACCGGCAATACAGGAAACGCTGACAGCGTATTTGACGTCCTCCTGGGAACCGGTTTATCGAGTCATTGAAGATGAGCAGGCGCTGATAGAAGCTACTTTGCGGGAGCTTGTTGACGAGCAACGCTGCTGTTTGGTGGTAACCACCGGCGGAACCGGTCCGGCTAAGCGCGATGTCACACCGGAAGCCACCGAAGCCGTTTGCGACCGGATGATGCCGGGCTTTGGAGAGTTAATGCGTCAGGAGTCGTTAAAATACGTACCGACGGCTATTTTATCGCGCCAAACGGCTGGCTTGCGGGGTTCGTCACTGATCATCAACTTACCGGGTAAACCGAAAGCCATTCGTCAGTGCTTAGACGCCGTGTTTCCGGCAGTGCCTTACTGCATTGACTTAATGGAAGGCCCGTATTTAACCTGTGACGAGTCGGTAATAAAGCCGTTCCGACCGAAGAAGTAGTTTAACGTAAACCAAAAAAAAGCCCGGTCACTTTAATTTGAAGTGACCGGGCTTTTTTATTGCCAGATCCTTAACAAGGATCTGGTGCATTTTTGCGAGAGTAGAACCACCAAGTTATCACAGCACAGACTGCGTAAAAGATGATAAAGCTCACTAAAGCCGCGGAAACGCCACCGGTTAAGCTGATGGACGTACCGTACGCTTTCGGAATAAAGAAACCACCGTAGGCAGCAAATGCTGAAATAAAGCCAATGACTGCAGCGGACTCTTTGTTGCCTTCCTTAATGGCCTGGTCGGTATCGCCGAGTTCACGTTTGCGTTGGTTTAAGAAGATGACCGGTACCATACGGAACGTTGAGCCATTACCGATACCCGTTGCGATAAACAGCAACATAAACGCCGCGAAGAAGCCCCAGAAATTGCCTTCTGTACCCGCAATTGGCAGGAAGTAGATGACGCCAAGGACACCGACAATCATTAACAAGAAGTTCCAGAAGGTAACCCGGGCGCCGCCCAGCTTATCAGCGATGATCCCCCCGGCAGGTCGGGCAAGGGCGCCAACCAGCGGCCCGAGGAAGGCATAGGCGGTAGGATCGACTTCAGGGAACAGCATCCCGGACAGCAGTGGGAAGCCCGCGGCGAAGCCGATGAAGCTACCAAAGGTGCCGAGATACAGGATACACATGATCCAGTTATGGCTGCGTTTAAAAATAACCGCTTGGTCGCTGAATGACGCCTTGGCTGACGAGATGTCGTTCATGCCAAACCAGGCGGCTACAGAGGCGATCACAATCAATGGCACCCACAGGAAGGCAGCATTTTGCAGCCAGATTTCCTGACCGGCATTCGCGCCTTGTTGTACCACCAGTGGATCACCTTCAATGCCTCCAAATACACTGGCTGCGATAACTAACGGCGCCAGTAGTTGCATACCGGAAACACCCAGGTTACCAAGGCCGGCGTTCATCCCCAGAGCGCCGCCTTTTTCCTTCTGTGGATAGAAGAAGCTGATGTTTGACATGCTGGAGGAGAAGTTACCGCCGCCAAAACCACACAGTAGTGCCAGGATCAGCATGATCATGTATGGCGTATCGGTATTTTGTACGGCAAAGCCAATCCACACGCATGGAATGAGCAGTGAGGCAGTGGATATGGCGGTCCAGCGTCTGCCGCCGAAGATTGGCACCATGAAGCTGTAGAAAATCCTCAGGGTAGCACCGGACAACGCTGGCAATGCGGCTAACCAGAATAACTCGTTTTGGCTGTACGGGAAGCCCAGCGCGGGCATTTTAACCACCAGAATACTCCAGATGGTCCAGACCGCGAACGCCAGGAATAAGTTCGGGATGGAAATCCACAGGTTCCGGGTAGCAATACGTTTGCCTTTTTCTTTCCAGAAGGTTTCGTCTTCCGGACGCCAGTCATCCAGCACCATTGAGTTCGGGGTAGACAATTCCGGCAGATCCCGCTCTTCACGATCTTCACGGTATTCAACGCGCTCTGCTTTAAGAATGGCAAAGTGCATCCAGGCTAACGCCCCCGCGGCAATGACAAACAACAGCATGAAACTGCTTTGCCAAACGCCGATAACGTCATTCAGCATACCGAAGGTAAGCGGTAATAAGAAGCCGCCTAAACCACCGATCATACCAACCACGCCACCAACCGCGCCGACGCTTTTCGGGTAGTAAACGGGAATGTGCTTAAATACTGCGGCTTTACCCAGCGACATGAAAAAGCCCAGCACAAACGTCAGGAAGACAAAGCCAACTAAGGTCACTTCTAAGTGAAAGTTGTAGACTTGATCAACCCCCTGAACGGCGTACTGTGTGCTTGGATAGCTTAACAGGAAGGTACAAATTACGGACGCGATAAAGGTCCAGTACATGACCCGACGGGCGCCGTATTTGTCGGACATCCAGCCGCCAAGAATACGAAACAGTGAGGCCGGAATGGTATACATCGCGGCAATCATACCGGCGGTTTTTACATCCAGATGATAAACGCCGATAAGATAATGCGGAAGCCACAGCGCAAGCGCAACGAACGCGCCGAAAACAAAGAAATAATACAAGGAAAAGCGCCAGACCCGCAGATCTCCCAGCGGTGACAACTGTTCCCAGAAGCCTTGCTGTTGTTTCTCCTGACGGGCATTTTTCAGCGGATCTTCTTTGGCGAGTACGAAGAACGTGATGCCGGCGATGGCAAGCACTGTCGCGTAAATTTGTGCAGTACCCTGCCAACCGAGTGCGATCAGCAAAAAGGGCGCACCAAAGTTAGTCACCGCTGAGCCGACATTACCGGCGCCAAAAATACCCAGCGCGGTACCTTGCTTCTCTTTAGCGTCATCAAACCAGGCAGCGGTGTAGGTAACACCCACAATAAAAGAGCCGCCGGCAAGACCAACCCCAAGTGCGGCAACCAGCAACATGATGTAGCTGTCGGCAAAGGTCAGTAAATAGACACAGGCCGATGTCAGCAACATTAAGATGGCAAACACCTTTTTGCCACCGAAACGGTCGGTCCAAATGCCGAGAAACATCCGACTGATGGAACCGGTTAATACCGGCGTTGCCATCAACAAACCGAGTTGAGTATCGGTAAGATTAAAATCGTCCTTAATCTGTATACCGATGATGGAAAAAATCGTCCAGACGGCAAAACACAAGGTAAACGCAAGCGTTGAGAGCAACAATGCGTAATTGCGTTGGCCGGGCGATGTTGATACGGACTGGTTCATTAAAAACCTCCTAATAAGCCCTGTTATCGATACCACTTACTTTACGGGGTTTTTAAATAAATTACTTTATAATCAAGGCTATAGAGCTTTATTTGACGGCTGTTTAACTACCTATTGTGGGTAAAGACAGAAGCTTTGAAAAAGGCCAGTTTACGCGCGTTGTTATCACTTTTTGGGTAGTTGGGTTAGGTCAGCCGGGGTTTCGATAATCTTTGGGGTACTACACTATTTTCAGCAATAAAGGGTGGTTTTAATGTGCATTAAAAATGTATGATAATGCTAATTGAGCCAAGAGGACAGGATCATGCAAGTTACACAGCTAGATAAAGAAATGGCAATGGCACCCATTCTGCGCCAGGCTTACCGGCCGATGTTTTTATTCGGCTCTATTTTCAGTGCCATCGCCATTCTATTGTGGGGGTTAGCGCTGAGTGGGACGCTAGAGCTGCCGGTGTACGGCAACATCCTGTTCTGGCACAGTCATGAAATGATTTACGGCTTTGTCGTAGCCATTGTATTGGGGTTCTTATTAACAGCGGTTCAGAACTGGACCGGTATGCGTGCAACACATGGCGCAACACTGGGTATTCTCGCGTTGCTTTGGAGTGCCGGGCGGTTGCTGATGTTGTTTGGCGAAGGGTTACCCTGGTGGCTGGTCATGAGCGTTGATGTTGCGCTACTACCGGTCGCGGCCATTCTGTTCGCACGGTTGGTATTGAAAGTGAACCAAACGCGCAATCTGTTTTTTATTCCCATTCTTTTGTTGTTGGCGGTGTCCAGCGCGTTGATGCACGTTGGCTATCAATTTAAGCAATACGAGTGGCAAACCCTGGGCGCTTATAACGGTGTGTTCTTGGTTACGCTGTTGATGGCCATCATCGGCGGCCGGGTGATGCCGATGTTTACAGCCAATGGCACCATGACCAAAAAAGTATTGCCGATTGGCTGGTTGGAAAGCTTGTCCATTGGGCTGCTGTGGCTGCTGTTTGCGGTGCACTTTTTTAATCTCACCTTGTACATTCCGGACCTTTGGCTCGGGGCACTTTTTGCCGTTGCTGCGCTGGCGCACTTTGTTCGCGTGTTGCGTTGGAAAATCTGGTTAACCTTCCGCGTACCGTTACTTTGGTCTTTGCACATTGCCTACTGGTTTATCCCGCTTGGGTTGGCATTACTGGCTGCGCATTACTGGGGAGCCGAAATCACTCGCAGTACCGCCATGCATGCACTCACTGCCGGAGCGATGGGTAACATGATTTTAGCGATGATGGCGCGCGTGTCGCTAGGCCACAGTGGTAGGCCGTTACAGCCAAAACCGATCATGTCGCTGGCATTTGCGTTGATGGTGATTGCCGGGTTAACTCGTGTTCTGGGCGTCAGTGTATGGCCGCAGTGGACAACCGACTGGCTGTTAATCAGCAGCTACGCCTGGACCGCCGCATTGCTGATTTTTGTAACGGTTTACGTGCGTATCTTTTTAACCCCGCGGGCTGATGGCAACCCAGGTTAACCACAAGCCGGGCAGTTTGGAAACGGGCTGAGTTTAAAGCGTTGCCACTCTGCGTTTAAGCCGTCAAACATTAATAGCTGACCAAACAGGGGCTTACCGGCCCCTGTTAAGATCTTCAGCGCTTCCAGTGCCTGCATGCTGCCGACTACGCCAACCAGAGGAGAAGCTACGCCGGACTCCGTGCAGCTTAGACTTTGCTCACCAAACAGCCGACTAAAACACTGATAACAGGGTTCGCCGGGCTGCATAGAAAACGCCGCAAGTTGCCCTTCAAAGCGGATGGCAGAGCCGGAAACCAGCGGTATGCTGTGTTTAACACAAAACTCATTGACCAGATTGCGGGTGGTCAGGTTATCGCAACAATCGATGATCAGATCAATGGGCTGTTCGAGTGACGCCAGTGTGTCGGCATCGGCCCAACCATGAATCGCGCGCAGTTGTGTTTCACTGTTGAGTTGTTGCAACTGCTGTTGAGCGGTTTCGGCCTTGCTGCCACCAACGTCTTGTTCGCGGTATAGCGGCTGACGCTGCAGATTGCTTCGCTCGATAGTATCAGCATCAATGATGGTAACGCTGCCAACGCCAGCACTGACGAGGTAAGGTAATACCGCGCAACCCAAGCCGCCGGCACCAATCACAACCACCTGACTGTTCAGTAGTCGTTCCTGACCTTCCATGTCGATAGCAGGCAGAACAATGTGGCGGTTATAACGAAGCATTTGCTCATGCGTCAGTGTTTTCATGATCGTTGCCCTTTATCGTTTCAACAAGGTCGGGACGGGTCCACAGCCAACTGCCGACGCTGACCAAAATGACACCAACCGTGATTTTAAGCCATACCGGCGGCCACTGGATAAACCACAAAATAATGTAGCCACCGGTCATCATCAGGATAGCCGCCCACTTGGCGCTACGACGGACGCTGCGGGTTTCGCGCCAGGCACGAATGTCGGCACCGTATTTGGGGTGTTCGAGGAGTTTTCGCTCCAGTGACGGCCAGCCTTTGCTGGCTGCCCATAAGGCGACGATTAAAAAAGGTACCGTTGGCATTACCGGTAATAGCAACCCGATAAAGCCCAGCGCGACAAAACTGAGCGCCAGACAACGCCAGAATACTGTGGTCATCCACTGCATGACTATTTGATTCCCAAGCGACTCGCAAGTTTATGAAGGTTGCTTGAGTCTACACCTAAACGCTTCGCGGCTCGACTCCAGTTGCCATCTTCCAGTGTCAGCGCCTGACGGATCATTTGTTTCTGCGTAAACTCTACGGCGTCACGCAAGCTGATGTCTTCATTGGCCGCCAGCACGGTATCCTGCAGATCCCGCCTTTGCGTGGCGGCTACCGACGGCATGGTCAAGTCCAGCGTATCATCATCGATGGTCGCAATGCTGTTGTGATCAACCCCAACGCTCAACAGTTTGATGGCAGCGCGGCTAATGACATGCTCGAGTTCTCGGATGTTGCCCGGCCAGCGATATTGCTTCAGTGCCAATTCGGCCGTGGACGATAGGCGCAGCGCACGCAACCCCAGACGACTCCGGTTTAACTCTAGAAAATGACCAGCGAGCAACAAAATATCGTCCTCGCGTTCCCGCAGAGGTGGTATGGGAATAGGGTAGACCGATAAGCGGTGATAAAGGTCGGCGCGAAATTGCTCGTCCCGCACTTGTTGCTTTAAATTACGGTTGGTTGCGGCAACAATGCGAACATCGACTTGGCGCGGCTTATCGGAGCCCAGCCGCTGAACCTCGCCATTCTGCAAAACCCGCAGTAATTTGGCTTGAATCGACAGCGGTAGCTCGCCAACTTCATCGAGAAATAATGTGCCACCGTGAGCCGCCTCAAAGCGTCCACCGCGTTCGCTGCTGGCACCGGAGAATGCGCCTTTACTATGACCAAATAATTCGGACTCAGCTAACGATTCAGGTAAAGCGGCACAGTTAACGTAAATCATTGGTTTATCCGCACGCGTTGAGTGGCGATGCAGCTCGCGGGCAAACAGCTCTTTACCAACGCCGGTCTCGCCCAATAGCAAGACCGGTAAATCGGCTTTAGCGACCGCATGCAGCTCTGCCAAAATTTGTTGTAATGCCGGGCTGTTACCAATGATTTCCGAGTCGGTACGGGTTGAAACGCTTGCTTCCGGTGATGACAGTGGTTGGTTCTGGCGTAGCGCTCTAACCTGTTGCTCCAGAGAACCAACGCGAATGGCTGCCTCGACAATCAGGCTAAAACGCTGTAGCTCAACCGTGGATTGATCATTAAAGGTACCCGGCTGTAATGCATCCAGCGTGAGCACGCCCCAACATTGACCTTCAACGTATAAACTGATGCCCATACAATCGTGCACGGGTAATGCATCCCCCGGTTGTTCTGCCAATAGCCCGTCATAGGGATCAGGAAGGCTGGTGCTCGGCTCAAACAGCACTGGATTACGCGATGACAGCAGGGTGGCAAGACGTGGATGTTGCGCGATGACAAAGCGACGTCCCAAGGCTTCATCAACCAACCCATGCATGGCAACCGGCTTTAGCGCATCGCTGTCGCGTTTTAACAGGACAACGGCGCCACAATGAAAGTGCTGGCGCAAGGTTTTCACCAAATTTTGCAGGCGCACCGCCGCCGGTACATCGGTGACAAGATCCGCTAAAAGGCTTTGTTGCAGCATGGTTATTTTTACACTATCGGTTAAATGTACCCTTATTCACTGGGTGAATCATACCGTGCTGGCCTGCAACCTCAATATCCACAAGGGGGTAGAAGTTGGCCTGAATTGTGCAAACGTCATTGCTGTCCGTTTTTAGATGACTATAAGAGGTTAATATGACAGCAAGCATTGTCAGTGAGTGGTCAGGAAAATCAAATCGCGAATTGATTGAATTTATCGTTGAACGTTTCCATCAGGTGCATCGCCAACAGTTGCCTGAATTAAAGCAACTGGCGCTGAAAATCGAAGAAGTGCACGGCGACCATGATGAGGCTCCGCACGGCCTGGCTGAGCACCTGGATAATATGCTTCATGAGCTGGAAAGCCACATGATGAAGGAAGAACAAATTTTATTTCCGATGCTGGCGCGCGATATTTATCCCAGCGGCCCGATTTCAGTGATGGAAGAAGAGCACGTTCAGCACGAGCAGGACATTAACAAGATCAGCGCTCTGACCAATAATTTAACCTTACCAGAGGGTGCCTGTGGTAGTTGGCAAGCTTTATACCGCGGACTTGGCGAGTTGGTCGACGATCTTAACCAGCACATTGAATTAGAAAATACCGTGCTTTTCGTCGAGCGCGAAAGTACACCAACACACGGCAAAGATTTTTGTTGCGGCTCCTGCCAGTAATGCCTGGGTTAAAAAAAGGCTACCGAGTCGGTAGCCTTTTGTCGCTATTTAAAGAAAGGAATGCTTAGTAGGTAAGGTTTCAGCATACCTTGCTTCGCTTGAACCGCGGCCAGCACTATCATCACAATGGAAAACAGTGCAAACAACAGTACGGCCACCAGACTCAGTATCGGCATCACCAAAAAACTCAGCAGAATACCAATCCCATATAGACCCAGGCTGAGCATCCAGTTAAAAATAAACTTGCCATGGCGGTCAATAAAGTCGTTATCGCGTTTTAAAAACCACATCACAATTGGCGCGAGCCAACCAATAAAGGGTATGATAAAAGTCGCGAATTGTGATAAATGCATCAACATTGCGTAATTTGTCTGTTCATCCGTGATGCGGCTAATTGTATCGTCCATTGATTCCTTTACCCCTTCAAAAAAATTCTTAACGGCTTCACAACGTGCTAATCTGCTTTTACATTAGGTAGAACCAAAAATGATAAAAACAGGTTAGTACATGAGCGTAATGAAAAAGTTGTTCCTCACACTCAGCGTTGCGGCCGCAAGCGCGGCAGCAGCCTCGGATCAGTTAAGTGGCGCAGCGTCCATGCTGCCCGAAGCAAACTATAGCAACGGAAAAGCATCTGTCGAGGAGGTTTTAGGCTACTCAATCGGTACGAAAATAACCTCTCCGGAGGCCATGAGCCGGTATTTCGAGGCGTTGGCGGCGGCGTTCCCCGATCAGGTGAAACTACTGGATTACGGCAAAAGCTGGGAAGGGCGTACGCTCTACTACGCCGTTATCTCAAGTGCGGAGAATATGGCCAACTTTGATAACTTCGTTGGCAATATGCAGCGTTTAGCGGACCCCCGTAAAACCAGCCAGCAAGAGGCGCAACGACTGATCGCTGAAACCCCAGCCAGCATTTGGTTATCCTACGGCGTGCACGGCAATGAGATCTCCTCTCCGGAGGCGGCGATGATGACGGCTTATCATCTGCTCAATGATCAACGTTCACAAACCAAGGACTGGTTAAAAAACACGGTGGTCTTCATCGATCCGTTGCAAAACCCGGATGGCCGCGCGCGCTTTGTACAGCGCTATTACATGACGGCAGGACTCGAGCACTCGGCGGATCGCCGCAGTGCTGAACACAATGAACCCTGGCCCAGTGGCCGCACCAACCACTACTTGTTTGATATGAACCGCGACTGGATCGCGTTGACGCAACCAGAAATTAAAGGGCAAGTCGATGCTCTGCTGAAGTATTACCCATTGGTTTTCGTTGACTTGCACGAGATGGGTGGCGATTCGACCTACTATTTTACCCCTGAAGCACGGCCTTATAACCCACTGATAACCGAACAGCAACGGGAAACCTTGAACTGGATTGGTAAAAACAATGCCTCGTGGTTTGATAAGAAGGGCTTTGATTACTTTACCCGCGAGATTTTTGATGCTTTCTACCCAGGCTATGGCGCAAGCTGGCCGTTGTACCACGGCTCCGTGGCGATGACCTATGAAATGGCCTCGGCACGAGGCCACCGCTTTGAGCGTAAAGACGGCTCTATTCTGACCTACGCCGATGGTGTTCAGCAGCACTTTGTTGCGTCACTTTCGACCATAGAAACGGTCTCAGAGCGTCGTCAGGCACTGTTAGAAAAGTTTTGGAATTACCGGCTTAGCGCGATAAAAGCGGGTGAAGATGACGAACAACGAGCATTAATTGTGGCCGCTGATGATGACCCTGCGGCGGCGCGAAAACTGGCGTCGTTGTTGGTTGAACAAGGCGCTGACGTGCAGCAGGCGCAGGAAAACTTTCGCGTGTGCGGAACCGATTACCCTGCTGGAAGTTATATCATCGATAAAGCACAGCCGGCCTACCGTATGATCAGTACCTTGATGGATGAACAGGTCGATATGGCTGCGGACTTCATTGAGGAACAGGAACAACGACGCAATAATAACTTACCGGATCAGATTTATGATGTAACCGGTTGGTCGTTGCCGTTAATGTTCAATGTTGATGTGGACGGTTGTGACGATGTGCCACGCGTCGACAGCGTTGCCGTTAGCGAAGGCCGTATCGCCCCCGGACAACTACTGAATGCCGATGCTGAGGTTGGTTATCTGGTACGTTGGGGTGACATGAACGCCGGTCGTTTGGTGACCGCGGCACTGCGGCAAGGGCTGCAACTAAAACAAAGCGAGTTAGCTTTTACTCACGAGCAGGCCGGCAAGTACCCAAGCGGCTCACTGGTGATTACCCACGCTGATAATCCTGATGTGGAACTGCCAACGGTACTAGCACAGCTGGCTGAACAAACCGGCGCAACGATTCAGGGAGTGGATACCAGCTGGATCACCGAAGGACCAAACTTTGGCTCGGGTAATGTGCATGGCTTGTTTGCGCCCAACGTTGGTATGGCGTGGGATGAACCTGTCAGCCAGTACAATGCCGGCCACACGCGGTATGTGATTGAGCGGCAAATGAATTATCCGGTGACGGCGATTCGCACCGATGACTTGCGCGGCGGCGATCTAGCTGGCTTTGATGTCTTTATTTTACCGGCAAGTGCCGGTTATGACCGCGTCTTTAATGCGGAAACGGTGGCGGCGTTCAAACGCTGGGTGGCCGACGGTGGTGTGTTAGTGACCTTGGGAAATGCTTCCGGCTGGGCCGCTGAAGCCGGTCTGTTAAACACCAAAGTTGAACGGGCTATCCCAAAAGAGGGGGTTGAAAAGCCTGCGGAAGAAACGCGCGTTGACGGCACGGAAATCACCTCAAAAGCGCAGTTGATGACTGAGATTCAGGCTCATGGCGTAAACCCTGACTGGGTATCCGGAGCATTGGTGAATGCCGACGTTGATAAGGACCACTTTTTAGCCGCCGGTTTAAAACAACGTTTAGTCAGCTTGTTTAATGGTAATACCATTTTGGCTCCGATTGATATCAATCATGGCCGCAACATTGCCTGGTTTGCCGACAAAGAAGCGTTAATCGCCAGCGGCTTTTTATGGGATGAGACACAACAACAACTCCCTTACAAGCCTCTGTTAATCTGGCAACCGATGGGTGAAGGTATGGTGATCAGCTTCACTCAGGAACCGACCTATCGAGCTTATATGGACGGTTTGAATATGGCACTGATGAACGCCTTGTTCCTGGCGCCGGCGACCACCCGCTAATGGACGGAGATGCGTAGATGGAGATTACGCAGAAAAAATACCAAGCCAAAGCTCAGAACACCACAGAGGATGTGGTTTCTGGCTTTACTCGGAAGGTAGCGAATTATACCCAGTGGGGCGCGGCTGTGGTCGTGGCTCCGCTGGCGATTGTTCAGGGGGTAGCGGGGCACTGGTTGATGACTGCCTGGCTCGCCGCGTTTTGTGTTTACTCGTTAAGTCTGGCGTTGATTTCGCGCCACCAAAATCTGAAGCAAAGGCAATTACTGGCTTTTGTTTCCATGCTTGCACTGGCAGCCAGTTACTCGACCTTCATCAACGGCATTAATGGCTTTGTCTGGTCGTTTCCGGTGATGGCTTCGATTGTGTTTTTACTGCGTCGAAAATGGGCCGTTGTTTCTGCCTTTACTTTCTTTGTGCTTATGGTCATTGCGGCGGTGGTTGCGATGCCGCTTGATATTGCCTGGCGCGGCTCGCTGTCACTGGCTGCGGTGTTAGTGTTGACACTGACCTTGCTGTTTTTGCTGGAAACAATGCAGCGCAGCTTTACCCGTTTGGCAACCACCGACACCCTAACCGGAGTCTATAACCGTAAAAGCCTCAACAGTCGGCTTGACCAGGTTCTTGCATTGTACAAACGCAATCAGCAACCGGTTTCAGTGGTCATTTGCGATATTGACTGGTTTAAACCGATTAATGATAAATATGGGCATTTACAAGGTGACCGTTTGTTAGTACAGGCGGCTAAGTTGATCCGCCAGTCGGTGCGGTTGAGTGACAGTGTGTATCGGGTGGGTGGCGAAGAGTTTCTCATTTTGATGCCGGAAACGGATGCTGGTGGTGCGGCCAAAGCCGCTGAACAGCTACGCCTGCGCTTTGCCGAGAACGAGTTTAAGCTAAAAGGTGCAAGCCCGAAGATGACGTTGTCAGCGGGTGTGGCCCAGTTACGTACGGGGGAACACTGGACCGACTGGCTTGAACGGGCGGATAAACGTCTGTATCAGGCGAAGGAATCGGGGCGTAATCAGGTCGTTAACGATTAAGAGAGGGGTAATATGGCACAGTTTGGGATTGTTGGTCTGGGTCGATTTGGTGCCAGAACCGCATTGGAGTTGCTGGATCTTGGCCATGACGTAATTGGTGTGGATTCGGATGAGAAGAGTGTTGATGCCATAGCGGATCATTTAACGCACGCAGCGATTGCCGATGTGACGGATGAGCGCGCCCTACGCGAACTCAGCCTGGAAGAATGTGATGTTGTGCTGGTCGCGATTGGCGAGGATTTGCAGGCCAGCCTTTTATGCGTCTTGCACCTTAAAAGTATTGGGGTGAAAGAAATCTGGGCAAAAGCGACATCAAAAGAGCATCACCAGATTTTGTCCAAGCTCGGCGTAACCCGCATCATTCATCCGGAAGAGGAAATGGGCATCCGGGTGGCGCAGGCACTGAATTACCCCATGGTTAACGAGTATATGTCGCTTGGCCATAACTGGTATTGTGTCGAAATTGACGTGAGTTCAGAACTGGATGGCAAAACCATTGAAGACATCTTACCGGATGAGCTTGAGCACTTTCACCTATTGCTGCTGAAACGCAGAGACGAAGTAACCGCTAATCCTTCTACGTCGGTGACACTGCAGGGCAATGAAACCCTGGTGATTGCGGGTAGTCTGAAAGCACTGAAATCAATGGCGCCCAAGTTGAAATAACCGATGAAGCAGTGGTTACCTTCTTTTAGCTTTTTATACCAAAAGCGGCCGCGTACACGCCGACGTTCCATTAATCTGAGTCCACCGGTGATTCTGGCCAGTGGCTTTTTGGGTTTGATCGTGCTGGGCACCTTGTTGCTGAAATTGCCGTTTGCCACCGAGCAACCGATTACTTGGTTGGAAAGTTTGTTTACGGCGACATCCGCGGTAACGGTAACAGGGCTGGTCGTAGTGGATACCGGTGCAACGTTTTCCGGGTTTGGCCTTTCCGTCATCACGCTACTGATCCAGGCCGGCGGACTGGGGTTTATGACCTTCGCCGTGGTTGCCGCGATTTCCTTGGGTGGACAGGTCGGGCTAAAGCAACAAATGCTGGCGAAAGAGGTTATGCAACAAACCAGCCTGGGTAGCATTAAAAAAACAGCATTTGCCGTTGTGACCCTGGCACTGGTTGCGGAGGCCATCGCCATCGTTGTAATGACAGTGTACTGGACAGCCGAGAAAGGTTTTGTCAACGCGTTACTGGAGTCCGTCTTTTATGCGGTGTCGGCATTCAACAGTGCGGGGTTTGTGCTTACCCCCAATGGTTTAGTGGATTACCAGGCTGAGCGCACCATTACTCTGCTGATCAGCGTTTTATTTGTGATTGGCGGACTGGGGTTCTCGGTCATCAACAACATTTACGAAAAGCGTCGCTGGAACCGGTTTTCGGTCTATTCCAAAGCCATTTTAATAGCGACATTGCTGATTAATGCGGTTGCCATGGCCATTTTATGGTTGCTGGAGAGCGGCAACCCCGCAACAATCGGCAATATGCCGTGGTATGATCAAGCGGTCAACGCCTGGTTTCAGGCGGTGACGCCGAGATCGGCCGGATTTAATACCGTCGACACCGGTGCGATGACCGAAGCCAGCGCCGTATTTACGCTACTGTTGATGTTTATCGGTGGTGGTTCGATGAGTACAGCCGGCGGCATTAAATTGGGTACCTTTATCATTTTATTGCTGGCTACCTATACCTTTTTACGTCGTCGCGAGGCGGTTACCCTGGGTGACCGCACAATACCGCAGGACCTGGTGATGAAAGCGCTGGCGGTGACCATTGTTTACCTGGGTCTCATCTTTGCCGGTATATTTGCGCTAATGATTTTGAATTCGCTGCCGTTTATAGATATAGCCTTTGAGGTTTTATCGGCGTCGGCAACGGTCGGGCTATCCAGAGGTATCACAGCCGAGGTGACCGATAGCAGCCAGCTCATTTTGATTTTTCTGATGTTTGCTGGTCGTTTGGGACCGTTAACATTAGGCTATTTTGTGGCGACACCGAAAAAACGCCACGTACGCTATCCGGATACGGACATTCAGGTCGGCTAAAATAACGAGTAACGTGAACTATGTTGAAGTCTCTCAAGTTTAACCCAAAAGTAATATTGGCAGCGTCCTTAATTCTGGTGCTGGTATTGGGTGTTTTTACGCTCACCAATTTTTATCAGATGTCGAGTCAGGTGCGCGCCGACTTACAGGCTCAGATGCAGGCGTTATCCGGTTCGGTCTCAAATAATATATCGCACTGGCTAAATGACCGTATGCGTATTATCCGTGCGACAGCCAATGCCTATTCGGATACCGACAGCATTGAACAAGCATTAGCCAAAGTTCAGCAGTCAAAAGCGGCCGGCGATTTTAAAAATGTTTATTATGGGCTGACGGACGGTACTTTTATTCTTGACGATACTTCAATTGATTTACCGGATGATTATGATGCGCGCAGCCGCCCCTGGTACCAACTGGCATTGGAGGAAAATCAGCCGACCTATACCAAGCCGTACATCGACGTCACCACCAATGAACTGACCATTTCGGCCGTCGTGCCGATGCGCGAAAATGGACGTCTATTGGGCGTAGCCGGCGGTGACATGATGCTGGATACCATTTCCGCTATCGTGAATGATGTCGACTTTATGGGGCTTGGATTTGCGTTTTTGGTCAACAATAAGGGCAGCATTTTAAGCCACCCGGAGACCGACATGGTGGACTCTAATTTGTCCGATTATCTGGGGTCCAAGGTACCGATGACCAGTGACTTTAACGGCTACCGCATTGACGGTGTGGATCGTCTGGTGTCGTTTAGAAAGGTTGAAGGAATTGACGGTGTTGACTGGTATCTTGCGGTTGCTATTGATGAAGAGCAGGCATATGCCGCCGTGTCATCGTTCGCCTGGACGGCCGTTGTCTACATGGTTATCGGTATCATTGCTGTGGTGCTGTTGTTGAGTTGGTTGCTGCGGTTATTACTCAAACCACTGCAACGTCTGAACCATGCCGTAACCGATATGGCTCGGGGCGAGGGTGATCTGACACAACGGTTACCGGTCGAGTCCGATGATGAATTTGGGCGCTTGTCACAGCGTATGAATGAGTTTATCCGTAAGATTCATTCAGCCATCAGTGACGTAAGAAAAGCGTCCACCCAGTTAGAAAAGAATGTTGCCGCGATGGTGAAAGCCAATCAGGACTCGGTTAACCTCGGTGATGAACAGGCACAGCGCACCAACACCGTGGCAACGGCGATTAATGAGCTTGGTGCCAGCGCCAATGATATTTCCGACAGCGCCTCGAATGCTTCTGAGCGGGCGTCGGAGGCAAATCATAAATCGACCGAAGCGCGGCATGCGCTGAGCGAAAATATGCAGCAGATACAGCACCTTTCGCGGCGCATGCAGGAGTCTGCGCAGGCTATTACGGAGCTGGATGAAAATACGCAAAATATCGGCCAGATCCTGGAAGTCATAAAAGGGATTACCGAACAGACCAATTTGCTTGCCCTAAACGCCGCCATTGAAGCCGCGCGAGCCGGTGAGGCCGGACGTGGCTTTGCGGTCGTCGCCGATGAAGTCCGTAGTTTGGCGCAACGTACGGCGGACTCAGCGGGTGAAATCGAAGCGATGATAGAACGTGTTCGCCAAGGCACCAAAACCGTTGTTGGTGTCATTAAAGAGAGCGAAGCAACCAGTGACGCTTGTGTGAAATCTGCGGAACAATCGTCTCAGCACATGGCAGAAATCGATGCCATTATCGGCAAAATTGATGACGTTAACCACTCCGTGGCTTCAGCGACCGAACAGCAGAATTCTGTGATTAAGTCGCTGGATGAAGACATTACTAACATCAGTCAGTTGAACGAACAGAATCAAACGAACCTGCGCCGTACCAACGATGCCTGTCAACAGTTACAACGGGAATTTGATCGTTTAGAATCCTTAGTCAGTAAATTTAAATTAGAATAACTCGATTAAGGAGAACAACATGAAAGGTGCATTATTGGTTGGCGCATTGGCAATGCTCGGCGGTCCGGTGCTGGCAACAGCCGAAGCGCAGGAAATGTCGCGTTCAGAGTCTGCTGAAGGAGCGCAGGCGTATATTATTTCGCCTCAGAATGGCGAAGTCGTAGGTCGTACCTTTAAGGTCAAGTTTGGGTTGACGGGAATGGGCGTAGCGCCGGCAGGCGTTGACGTGAAACACACCGGTCACCATCACCTGCTGATCGATAAAGACGAGCTACCGGCGCTGGGTCAACCGATGGGTGGGGATGTGATTCACTTCGGTGGCGGACAAACAGAAACTACAGTTACGCTGGAACCCGGTGAGCATACCCTGCAACTGATTTTAGGTGATAAAAACCACGTGCCTCACGAACCTGTGGTGATGTCCGAAAAAATCACCATCACTGTTAAAGACGACTAATCTAAGTCCAACTCTAACTGCTGTTGTTGCTCGGGGTCAGGTAAGGCGACGCTGACCCCGAGCAATCGCACCCCTTTATCCGCACCGCGTGACCAGGCTTCCTGCAACAGTTGATAGAAAAGGCTGGGGGATACTCGCTGACTGCTGCGCGACACAGTGGTTTGGGTAAAATCGGAAAATTTTAGTTTAACCGTCTGCGAACGAATCGGTTGTTGATGCCAGTGCGTGACTCGCAACCGTTGTTTTAGCTTGGGTAACAGCTGTTGCTGGCAGTAATCTTGTGCCGTACCAAGCTGTGTCATGTCGGCGGCCAGCGTTTGTTCTACACCGACGCTTTTGCGGATCCGTTCGGTAACCACCGGACGAAGGTCAATGCCCAGGCAACGCTGGTGTAACACATAACCGGCCTTATCTCCGACGATTTGCTGTAAATGGGGCATTTCTATTGCCTGAATATCAGCTCCGCATAAAAGTCCGTGTTGTGCGAGCACTTGCTGACTCTTTGGCCCTACACCCGGTATCCGTTTTAATTCAAGTCGAGCGATATAGTTCAATACCTGATCCGGAGTGACCAGAAACTGGCCATCGGGTTTGCGCTCGTCACTGGCGATTTTCGCGACCATTTTTTGATTAGAGATACCGGCCGATCCGGTAATGCCCAACGCTCTTATCTTGTCGCGGAGCGCTTGAACGGTGAGCGAAGCACTGCCTTTAAAGAGCGTATTCTCGGTGAGATCTAAATAAAACTCGTCAATGGAGGCGGGTTCAATAACGTCGGTAACTTCACTGAGCAGTGCCAGAACTCGCTTTGACATCTCTCGGTAGCGGGCCGGATCAGGTTTTACGAAGATGAGCTGCGGACACAAACGGCGCGCGTGGCTGCCGGGCATGGCACTCTTTACCCCATAACGACGAGCAATATAATTGGCGGTTGCGACCACGCCGCGTTCACCGCCCCCGCCGACTGCAAAGGGTTTGTGCCGCAGCGATGGATCCCGTAACACCTCAACGGATGCAAAGAACGCGTCGAGATCGAGTAGAGCAATTTTTCGCGTAAGCTCAGCCAAGTGTTTATCCTGTGCGCATTTGTGGTTATAATCAGCCCACAAACTGGGTATGATGATCACCAGCCACTTTAGGAGAAACCAGTGAAACGTATTAAATCTCTAGCATCCAAAGGCCTTATTGCCTCTATCGCTGCATTGTTTGCTGTTGCTGCTGGCGCAGCCTCGGTTCAAGACAAAATGTCTAAGGAAGCGATCGAGAAGCGTATTGAACCGCTTGCCCAACATTATGTGGCTGGAGAAGAAAGCGATCAACAGGCAGATGCCGGTGGTACGCGTTCAGGTGAAGCCGTTTACAACCAATTTTGTGCGGCGTGCCATACATCAGGTGTGATGGGTGCACCCAAAATCAATAACGCCGGAGACTGGGAAGCACGCCTGGAGCAGGGCATGGAAACCGTATTGCGTCATGCCATTGAAGGCTATAATGCGATGCCTCCAAAAGGTACCTGTTCGGACTGCTCAGACGAAGAAATTCAAGCTGCTATCGACTACATGACAGCTGATATTTAAGTAAAGCCGGTTACCGAAACAGATTCTGACTAAAGCCACCTTTAAGAGGTGGCTTTTTTTTGCCAATATTACACCTTGAACAAATATTCACCGTAAGTCTTGCATCTTTTAAACGGCTGTTTATACTTTACGTTTGTTACAAATGGTAACATCAGAGCGTTTTTTTATATGATGTGAAACTTATTTTATATTTAAGGGAATGTTAATTGGTGAATGGCGCGAAGCCACAACAAACGTCACAACAACTTGAGGCCGAAAACCTCAGGCTTAGGAAAGTCGTATCTCGACTTAAGCAACTGACCCATAAATATCGCTCCGCAGAAGTCATACAAAACGCCTTATTTCAAATTTCCGAGCTGGCCGCTCAAGTGCGCAACATGGATAGTTTTTACCGCTCTGTGCATGAGATCATTGGCAAACTCATGTTCGCGAAAAACTTTTATATCTGTCTTTATGATGCGCAAAAGGAAGTAGTTAATTTTGTCTACTTCGTTGACGAAGTCGATCAGGACACATTATTTGAAGAATTACCCGTCGAGAAACTGAGTGCCGGTCTTACCGGTTATATTCTACGAACCGGTGAGCCGTTGCTGTGTCCGCCGGAGGTGTACCAGCAGTTGATCGAGAACGGCGACGTTAAAGAGATGGGGGCAGCTCACGTCGACTGGCTCGGTGTACCACTAAAAAGTGGTGACCATGTGATCGGTGTGATGGTGGTGCAGAGCTACAATGACGCCTTTCGCTACGATGAGAAAGATGAAGAACTGCTTACCTTTGTGTCGCAACACGTTGTCAATGCCCTGGAACGTCTCAAACAGCGTGAGTTAATGCAAAACGAGATTGAGCATCAGACCGCTGAGTTACGGCATGCGAACGAGAGCTTGATGCGTGAAATCACTGAGCGTGAGAAGGCGGAACAACAAACGGCAGCCCTCTTTGCCATCTCCGAGCTGACCAATACGTCCGATAATATGGCGACTTTTTACAGGAGCCTGCATGCCGAGATCAGTAAACTGATCCATGCGGATAACTTCTATGTCGCTTTGCTGTCTCCCGATAAGAAATACCTGCATTTTCCCTATCACGTTGACGTGACCGGAGCGCAGGCCGAACGTCGGCGAGTCAGTCGCGGTTTAACAGAGTATGTCATTCGTGAGCAACGTTCATTGTTTCTTAATGCGCGTTCCCGGCAACAACTGATTGAGGACGGTCAGGTGACACCGGGCACCGGAGGCGGCAAGTTGGCCAAACAATGGCTCGGATCGCCGTTGATGCTAAAAGGTGAGGTGTTTGGCGTTATCGCGGTACAAACCTATGACAGTGAGTTTTTGTATCGCAATGACGATCTTGAGCTACTCAACTTTGTATCGCAACACGTTGCTGTGGCTATTGACCGGAAGCGATCCGCTGAAGAAATTCAGCGGGTAAACCAGTTTCTGGAAAAGAAAGTGACCGAGCGCACTGAGGAACTGGTGTCTGAAATTGAACGCCGCAAGAAGATCGAAGCTCGGTTGTTTCACGATGCGCATCACGACAGTTTAACCGGACTGCCCAACCGCGCCTTATTTACCGAGCGTCTTCAACAGGCGGTGGCCCACAAAAAGCGTCATCCGGAACATCACTTTGCGGTGTTGTTTCTCGACTTGGACCGTTTTAAAAACATCAACGACACACTGGGGCACTCCGCCGGCGATGAGTTTTTATTGGATGTTGCTAAACGAGTCAGTGACTGTACCCGAGAGAATGACATGGTCGCGCGCTTAGGCGGCGACGAGTTTGTGGTACTGCTGGACACTATGACGTCCGTTGACGACGCCAAAGACGTTGCAAAGCGAATGATTAAGAGTCTTGCTGAACCTTTCTTGTTAAACGGTCAGGAGCATTACTCAGGCGCTAGTGTGGGTATCGCGTTGTGTCAGGGTGAGCACGATTCAGTGGAACGACTGCTGCGCGACGCCGATGCGGCGATGTATCAGGCTAAAACACAAGGCCGCGGTCGCTATGTGTTATTTGATGAGTACATGCACCAATCGCTGGTGGATTCGGTAAAACGTGAAACGGCGTTACGTCATGCGAAAATAGAAGAAGATTTTGACATTGAATATCAGGATATTATCGAGCTGACAACGAATCAGTTGGTGGGCATTGAAATGCAAATACGCTGGAATGACCCCCATCATGATATATCGACCGACGAATTCGTGGCGCTGGCAGAGAAAACCGGTCTTATTATGAAGCTGGACCGCTATGTCTTAAAACGTTGCTGCGAGCGTCTTAACCAAACGCGGCAACAGGAATTGCCATGCCTGCATGTGAACTTGTCAGCACGGCATTTGCTAAAAGCGGGATACATCAATCAGCTGATCGAGCTGGTAAAGCGTTACGACATTGCGCCCGATCGTATCGCGCTGGAGTTTTCGGAAACTGCGTTAACGCAAAATGACCGTCGTTCTCTGGCAAGTTTAAGACGGCTGTCGGAGCTTGGCTTTACGTTGGTTATCGATCACTTCGGGCGTGGTGCAGGACCGTTGCAGTATTTGTACAATTATCCGTTTTCGATACTGAAGCTCGATCACAATTATGTCGCGCGACTTAAAAGTAATGAGCGCGCCCGTGCGATGTTAAAGCACGTCGTTACACTGTGTGATGAGCTCGGCATTCGCCTTTATGCGGCGGGTCTCGATTCTGAACAAGAATACGCCAACATCACTCAACTCGGTGTAAGTGTTGGCCAGGGCAATTATGTTACCGACGGTGTGCGTTCGCAGAACCGTGCCGATAAACGTTCAACGGCTTAGCGATCCTTTTTTAACGCGTTTTTTAACATTTCCAGTCCGCGGTTGCGCTGCTCTTCCTGTTCCTGTTCCGATTTTTGTTTGCGCTGATGTTCCCACTCTAAATCGTCCTGTGGCAATTCGTGCAAAAAGCGGCTGGGCTGAGGTTGTATGACCTCGCCAAACTGTCGGCGTTCACGCGCCATGGTGAAGGTGAGCTGGTGCTGAGCCCGGGTAATACCCACGTAGGCGAGACGACGTTCCTCTTCGACATCATCGAGGTCGATACTGCTTTGGTGGGGTAATAAGCCTTCCTCCATGCCGACCAAAAATACCTGGGGAAACTCCAGGCCTTTTGACGCGTGCAGCGTCATCAATTGCACCTGATCAAAGTTCTCGTCTTCTTCGTTGCGCGACATCATGTCACGTAAGCAGAGTCGACTGACGACCTGATCCAGGCTCATCGGTTCGTTCTCGTCGTTACCGTCGAGCATCTCGCTGACCCAGCGGTGCAGTTCATGAATATTCTTAATCCGCATTTCTGCAGCTTTTGCACTCGGGCTTTGCTCAAATAGCCAGTCTTCGTAGCCGATGTCGCTGAGCAACTGACGCACGGCCTCCTGCGCGTCCGGTTGATGCTCGGCACGGCGCGCGAGCGTCGTCATCATACTGACAAAGGTATCCAGCGCGTTAAATACATTGCTGCTCAGTAAGGTTTTGACGTGTGGTGACTGTGCGGCTTCGAACAGGCTGCAGCCGAGTTCTTTCGACAGTTCACCGATGCGTTCAATGGTTTGTGGGCCAATACCGCGCCGGGGTACATTAATAATACGCAAAAACGCTGTGTCGTCGGTTGGGTTAACCAACAACCGAAAGTAGGCCATGATGTCTTTGATTTCTGCCCGCGCAAAGAACGACTGGCCACCGGTAATTTTGTAGGGAATGCGGTTATTCATCAGCGCCTTTTCAAACAAACGAGCTTGATGATTGCCGCGGTACAGAATCGCGAATTCGTGGTAGGGCGTTTTGCGCAAAAAGCGTTGTTTTACAATTTCTGCGACGACCCGTTCTGCCTCGTGTTCTTCATTTCGGCCATACAACACGCGCATGGGTACGCCGTATTCCATATCGGAAAAAAGCTTCTTTTCAAAGACGTGTGGGTTGTTTTCGATAAGAATGTTAGCCGCTTTCAGAATACGGCCGTGGGAGCGGTAATTTTGCTCCAGTTTTACCACCTTAAGCGCGGGAAAGTCTTTTTGCAGCAAGGCCAGATTTTGTGGTTGCGCGCCGCGCCAGGAATAAATCGATTGATCGTCGTCACCGACCACCGTAAAGCGCGCCCGTTCACCGACCAGCAGTTTCACTAACTGATATTGACTGGTGTTGGTATCCTGATACTCATCCACCAGTAGGTATTGGTATTTTTTCTGCCAGCGTTTGCGAACGGCTTCATTGGTTTGCAACAGCATGGTCGGCAACCGAATCAAATCATCAAAATCAACCGCGTTGCACGCGGTTAAATTACGCTGGTAGTCCGTGTACACGGCGGCAAAATCCCGTTCTTCCGGCGTGGCAGCCTGGCGCAACGCAAGCTCCGGTGTCAGCATATCGTTCTTCCAGTTGCTGATTTGGTGCGCGCAACGTTGAATCAGTTGTTTATCGCCGTCCCATTGCTCTTCAGTCAGCGCTTTCAACAATGCAAAGGTATCCTGGTCATCAAACAGAGAGAAGCCGGCTTTTAATCCTAAGGCGCTGAGTTCTCTACGGATGATGTTCAGGCCGAGCGTATGGAAGGTCGATACGGTGAGGCCGCGGGCACCCTGTTTACCCATGGTTTGAGCGACCCGTTCCTTCATTTCTCGTGCGGCCTTGTTGGTAAAGGTTACCGCGGCAATCTGCCGCGCCGTATAAATTCTTTCACGGATGAGATAAGCGATTTTTTCAGTGATAACGCGGGTCTTGCCACTGCCGGCGCCGGCCAGCACCAGCATCGGGCCCTGAATATAGTGAACTGCTTGTTGCTGGCGCTCGTTTAACATTAAACAGACCTTAAAAGGAGTGGTAGACTAGTGAAGCAACGGATTTTACCGAAAGGATAAGACAATGGACAATAAAACCATCGAAAACATTGCAAAGCAAATCAGTGAGAGCATGCCGGCAGGCGTCAAAGAAATGGCTGGCAATGTTGAACAACGGGTTAAGCAAACGCTGCAAACCCAATTAGCAAAACTCGACTTGGTGACGCGAGAAGAAATGGACGTACAACAACAAATGCTATTACGCCTGCGCGAGCGAGTTGAGCTTTTAGAACAGCAATTGGCAGAACAACAAACGGACAAACAAAAGGACTGATTGCCCGTGGTGCAATTAATTAACGGTAAAGTGGTTGAGAACTACCGCTGGAGCGATAGTGTGTTCAGTTTACGCATTATTGCTGAACCCTTTGACTTTAAGGCTGGCCAGTTTGTGCGATTGGGGCTCCCGGGCGGTGATGCCAAAGCGTTGCGGGCTTATTCACTGGCAAGCCCGCCGGGTGCGTCGGTGATTGACTTTGTCATTGCTGAAGTTGCTGATGGACTCACCAGCCCGCAACTGGCCAAGCTAAAACCTGGTGACTCGGTAACCATTACACAACCGGCAAGTGGCTTTTTTACCCTTGATGAAGTGCCTGACGGTGACGATTTGTGGCTGCTGTCAACGGGTACCGGTATCGGCCCCTTTATATCCATGCTGCATACCGAGCAGCCCTGGCGCCGGTTTCGGCGTATTAATCTGGTTCACGGAGTTCGCACAGCCGCGGATCTGGTGTATCAGGAGCAGGTTCAGCACTGGCAACAACAGTATCCGGACCGTCTCGGTTATCAGCCGGTGATAACCCGTGAACAGATACCGGGCGCCTTAAACGAACGAATTCCACAACTGCTCGAGTCTGGCAAGCTGGAAGCGGCTTTAGCGACATCACTGACAACTAATAGCCAAGTGATGTTGTGTGGTAATCCGGATATGATCACTGAATGCCGAGGGGTACTGGCAGCGAAAGGACTCGCCAAAAACACCCGCCGTAAACCGGGCAATGTGACCTCTGAGAATTATTGGTAAGTTAGTTGCTGATGCTGGCTGCGTTGGTTAGCCAGCATCACTCTCCGCCGGCTTAGGCGCTTTCTTTTTCGTCGGCTTTTTCGCACCAAGAGCAATTAATACTTGCTCGCGTTCGCGCGCCAGGAAAAACGCTAAATTTTCCAATGTTTGCTCATCGCTGACGGTTTCACTGCGCGCCAATAATGGCACTAGCTCATCCACCATGTCCAACATCTTGTCGTGGGCATCGGCTTCCGCTTTGGTGTTAAACGTCATTTTTTCCTCTCCGTCACGCACAACAACGTATTGGGTTACTACCGGCATGAATCATCCTCGTGGGTATTAAGAATACTGGTTATTTATACAGTTGAATGGGCTTGAATGCAACCTTTGTATCATGCATTTGCTGACACAGAAATCAGCGATCTCCCCGCGGAGCCAGTCAACAATAGCGCTATACTTCGCTGTTTTGAGAGGTAGCTATGGCGTTAGCAACGGTATTTACGCGAGCAAGTCTGGGTATTGATGCCCCGGAAATCCGAGTCGAAGTGGACTTAGCCAGAGGGTTGCCCGGGTTTGCCATTGTCGGGTTACCGACCGCAACCATTCGTGAAGCTAAAGATCGGGTAAAGGCCGCGCTGATGAACGCCGGTTTAGAGTTTCCACAGGCGACCAAAATTACCGTCAACCTCTCGCCCGCCGACGTGCCAAAACAGGGAGCTCGCTATGAGTTAGCCATTGCGGTGGGGATCCTGGTTGCATCGGGGCAGGTGCCCGATTCGGCGATCATGAACACTGAGTTTTACGGCGAACTGGCCTTGAATGGTGAGCTACTGCCGGTTACCGGTCTGGTGCCAGCGCTGTTGGCTTGTCGTAGCGCAAAACGAACCGCGTTTATTCCGTTAAAAAATGAAACCGATGCCGGCTTGATTCAAGGACAGACCGCGTATCTGGTACCGGATTTAATCGGCGTGTTTGAGCACCTTCATCAACACAATGGTCTTCGCAAGGCAACACCCATCGACTGGCAGCTTACGGAACCGACAAGCAGTGGCGATCTTGCCGAAGTGATGGGGCAGGAGCAGGCAAAACGGGCATTAACGCTCGCGGCAGCAGGGCGCCACCATATCCTCTTTGTCGGCCCACCCGGCACCGGTAAAACCATGCTCGCACAACGATTGATGAGTTTAATGCCAGCGTTAACGGAACAAGAAGCGCTGGAGTTGGCCTCGATCCGCTCCATCGCGCAGCAGCCGGGAACGTTGCAAGACTGGCGGGTGCGTGAATTTCGTGCCCCTCACCACTCGTGCTCAGCGGCTGCCTTGGTCGGCGGCGGATCGCCGCCGCGACCGGGCGAAATCAGCCTGGCGCATAATAGCGTCTTGTTCCTGGATGAATTACCTGAGTTTTCTCGTCATGTTCTGGATTCTTTGCGAGAACCGTTAGAAAGCGGTCACGTCACCATCAGTCGTGCCGCTCATCACGTCCGTTTTCCGGCAAATTTTCAACTGATCTGCGCGTTAAATCCGTCACCCTGCGGTCAGTTTGACGGCAGCCTGGCCAGTTGTCGTTCGACCCCGGATCAAATCATGAACTATTTAAACAAATTATCCGGCCCGTTACTGGATCGGATTGATATTCAGGTTGCGGTACCGCGAGAAACATCGAGTTTGCGGGTAAACGCGCGCAAGCATTCCCCCCTTAACAGTCAGCAACTGAAAGCACAGGTTAGCGCCGCTCGCGAGCGGCAATTGGCCCGTCAGGGCTGTCTCAACAGTGACCTTCGTGCAAACGCGGTGCTCGACTACAGTCAACTGAGTGATGGGGATCATGAGTTTCTGATAGCCGCGATTGAAAAGCTCAAGCTCTCTCACCGCGCCTATCATCGAACGTTGCGGCTGGCGCGTAGCATTGCGGATTTGGAGAACGAGGAGCGGGTGCAGAAGTCCCATTTAGCAGAGGCCATGGGCTATCGTGCGTTGGATCAATTAATTGATCAGGTGCGTTCGTTGTGAGCGCCTAAAATGGCGCCCCATTCATACAGCTCAGACAGTGCTTGCTGTGCGTGGCGCTGAAAGTTCTCATCTGCCGTTACACCGAGCTGTGCGGCGAGCTGTTCGATGGCATCCTGGCCCGACGAGATGCCCTTTTGTTGCAGTTGCTGCCAGAGCAGCCCGAACACCGGGTTCATTAGGCGAAAACCGATACTCATATCGAGTTTGCGGTAAACCAGTATCAGCGTATCTTTTTTGTCATTCACCGAGGGTTGGTTGTCTGCGCTGATCTCATGTACTGGGTATTCGTAACTTAACAACCACGCGGCGTCAGACAACACCGGCTTACCCGTAAGCAGGTCGTCGTTAAGCTGCTGCCGAACCGCTAACGTATCCTGTGGGATGTTGTCCAGTGCCAGCTCTACCCATTCGTAGTGCATTAGCTCCAACAGGCAATCGGGTTCGGCGGTATTCACTGAATCACTCTCGCGTAAGAACGACAAAAACTCAGCGGCAATCTCATTAAAATACGGCGACTGGCTGCGATGATGAATTAAAAACTGGCGTACCGCCTGCTGCCACCAGTCATCACCCATGATTGAGCAGGCTACGGGAAAGGCGGAACGGGTAAAACCGAGCAGATTATTAAAAATCAGTTCCCGGTAGACTGCCATCCGGCGCGGCTCAATATCAGCCATGTCATGTTCAGCGGGATTGCGGATGGCCGCCGTAAACTGCTGTTGAGTATTACGAAAGGACGGCATGTTGCAACGCCAGAGTTTTGCGGATGGTTGCCAATTCGTTACTGAGCGTATTGAGCGATGGAATATTAAAATCGCGCTCCAGCAGCGTTGGATGACAGCCCACGTGTTGGTAACTGTTATCCAGAAGTTTCCAGACGGGATCAATAACATCCGCGCCATGGGTATCTATGATCAAATCCGGCTGTTGCTGATAATGCCCGGCAATGTGCATATAGCGAACGCGCTCTGCAGGCAATCCCGCGATGAATTCTCTGGCGTCATAGCCATGATTGATGCTATTAACATAAACGTTGTTGACGTCCAGCAACAAGCCGCAATCGGCTTCCGTCAGTACCGCATTAATGAACTCCAGCTCGGTCATGTCATGGCTGGGCATGGCATAAAACGAGACATTTTCCAGTACCAATGGTCGCTCGAGTATGTCACTGACTGTGCGGATGCGTTGGCTAACATGAGACACGGCATCCGTGGTGAAAGGAATTGGCATGAGGTCGTATAAATGCCCGTCATCAGAGCAGTAGCTCAAATGCTCGGAATAGAGATCGATATTGTATTCGTCCAGAAAGGCTTTCAGACGTTTTAAAAAGGCGTGATCAAGGGGAGCAAAACTGCCAATCGACAATGACAGCCCGTGAGTGGTAAACGGCACACGCTCACGCAACGCCCGTAACTGATGTTGCAAACGGGGGCCGGTATTCATCCAGTTTTCCGGCGCAATTTCGAGAAAGTCGAACGGGAGCTGATCGCATTCGATCAGCTCCTGATACATCGAGCGGCGATAGCCCAGTCCTACGCTGTCGCTATTAAGCGGCACCGCACTTACCTTCACCGCATTTGCCTTCTTTGTCTTTTTTCTCTTTTGCCTGCTTGGCTTTTTCGGACATCATGGCTTCACCACACTTTCCTTCGCCACATTTGCCTTCCATGTCCTTTTGCTCTTTCATCTGCTTGGCTTTTTCGGCCATCATGGCCTCGCCGCATTTCCCTTCACCGCACTTGCCTTCCATGTCCTTTTGCTCTTTCATCTGCTTGGCTTTTTCGGCCATCATGGCCTCGCCGCATTTCCCTTCACCACACTTACCTTCTTCCATCATTTTATGTTCGGCTTTGCTTTTGGCTTTGTCTTTTGCCTCTTCAGACTTATGATTACCGCCGCAGTTGCCTTCCTTTTGAGCCGCCACTTCGTAGCCGGAACTGAGTTCAACGGATGCAAAGGGATTATCGGCGGCGTTCGCCGGCATGGCAGAACCCAGCGCTAATGCAGCACCGACTGAAGCGATAAGAGGTTTAACGGATTGACTCATGGTATGTTCCTTTTGTTTGGGACTCTGTCCGTTAATCATAGCCAACGGCGACAGAGATCACCTAACGGTTAGCGTAAAAATTCTGCAAAACTGCTGATAAATTGTTCAAGCATCGGCCGCTCCGCATTCAAGTGCGTGACCAGGCGCAGCTTTTTCCCGCTCGGGATAACGATATTGCGTTGCGCCATAAACTGTTGTAACTGCAAGCCCAGTTCCGCTGATGGCAGTTCAAGATAGACCATGTTGGTTTGTGCCGGATGGGTGGTGATAGCGTGTTGGCCAGCAATACCGGCCAGTTCTTCAGCAAGCCAGGCCGCGTTCGCATGGTCTTGTTTAAGACGTTCGATATGGTGATCCAACGCGTAGTCGATAGCCGCAGCAATCACGCCTGCTTGACGCATACCACCGCCGACCATTTTACGCCAGCGTCGCGCGCGGGCGATAAAATCAGCGCTGCCCACCAGTAACGATCCCACTGGAGCGCCTAAGCCTTTTGAGCAGCAAATCGATACGCTGTCGAACGGTGCCGCAAGCTCGGCAAAGCTTCGATCGGATGCCACCACTGCATTGGCGAGACGGGCGCCGTCCAAATGCATTGCTAAGCCATGTTGATCGGCAATGCGGCGAGCTGTATTAAAGTACGCCTGATCAATCACCTTGCCGGCATGGGTGTTTTCAAACGCCAGCAGACGGGTAATCGGGAAGTGCGGATCATCAGGCTTAATGCGGCTGACCAGAACGTCCAGGTCGAGCGTACCGTCCGCCTGCACTTCTAATGGTTGAGGCACGATGCCACCAACAACGGCTGCACCGCCAGCTTCATACCGGTAGGTGTGGTATTCCTGCCCGACGATATATTCTTCGCCGTTGCGGCAATGGGCTAACAGGCCGCATAAATTACTTTGGGTTCCTGACGCACAAAGCAGGGCTGACTCTTTGCCGAGCATGGTGGCAACGCGTTGTTCCAGCGCATTGATGGTGGGATCCTCTCCGTAAACATCATCGCCGACCGGCGCATTTGCCATAGCCTCACGCATCGCGGGTGTGGGTTGGGTAACGGTATCACTGCGTAAATCGAGGCGTTTCACTCTATCTCTCCATTATTGTATTCGTTATAACCTCAAGCAAAGCATTCTAAGCCTGTGGTTGTTATGCAAGCCAAGTATAGGGATAATGAGCGTAATTCAAACAGACACTCAATAAAAAAGCGACCGCATATGAAAGTTTTCGATAACGTTTTGGAAATGATTGGCAACACGCCTCTGGTGCGTGTGAATAATTTAGACACCGGCCCATGTGAGTTGTATTTAAAACTAGAGTTACAAAATCCGGGCGGTTCGATTAAAGATCGCATCGCGGTAGAAATGATTAATGCTGCTGAGCGCGACGGAAAGTTGAAAGCCGGTGACACCATCATCGAGGCCACCGCAGGCAATACCGGTCTGGGTTTGGCATTGGTGGCCGCCAGTAAAGGTTACCCGTTAAAAATCGTCATGCCCGATAAAATGAGTCAGGAAAAGGTCAATAACCTGCGCGCGATGGGCGCCGAAGTCGTGCAAACGCGCTCTGATGTGCAGAAGGGTCACCCCGAGTACTATCAGGATATGGCCGCACGAATGGCCGCAGAGAATGGCTGGTTTTACGTGAATCAATTCGAAAACCCCGCCAACGTCGAGGCCCACTACAAGACCACCGGGCCAGAAATCTGGCAGCAAATGAATGGCGATATTGACGCCTTCGTCTGTGGTGTTGGCTCTGGCGGAACGCTTACAGGCATTGGCCGTTATTTGCGTGAACACAAAGCCGACGTCGATATGGTGTTAGCGGATCCGGCAGGTTCGATTCTCGAGCCGTTGGTGAATCGCGGCGAACACGTGGAAGCCGGAAGTTGGCTTGCTGAAGGTATCGGTGAAGATTTTGTTCCGACGATCTGTGATATTTCGATTGCCAACAAAGCCTATGCAATCAGCGACAAAGAAGGTATGCAGACGGCTCGTAAAGTGTTGGAAAAAGAAGGCGTTATGGTGGGTTCATCCAGCGGCACTCTGATTGCTGCAGCACTGCGTTACTGTCAGGAGCAGACAGAGAAAAAACGTGTGGTGACGTTGGCTTGCGATACCGGTAACCGTTATTTATCCAAGTTGTTTAACGACGACTGGATGCGTGAAAACAATTTGCTGTAAAAGAGGCGGAACATGGCGAACGATAAAACAATGAAATTTGCGACTAAGGCGATTCATGGTGGACAGGCTCCTGAGCCCGTGACCGGCGCAGTGATGCCGCCGATTTTTACCAGCTCAACCTATGCTCAGGAGAGCCCGGGTAAGCATAAAGGTTTTGAGTATTCTCGCTCACATAACCCCACGCGGTTTGCCTGGGAGCGCGCGGTAGCCAGTCTCGAAGGCGGTCAGCAGGGCTTGGCGTTTGCCTCTGGTATGGCAGCAACATCAACCATTCTGGAGTTGCTCGACAGTGGTGACCATGTGGTGGCGATGGACGATTTGTATGGCGGCAGTTTCCGCCTGTTTGACAAAGTGCGTGGCCGTTCCGCAGGCTTACAGTTCAGCTATGTTGACTTGGCCGATTTGGACCAGGTTGCACAGGCAATTAAGCCGGAAACCCGTATGATTTGGGTTGAAACGCCCAGTAACCCGATGCTGAAACTGGTCGACATCAAGGCCATTGTAAAGCTTGCCAAAGAACGCAACCCAGACATTATTGTGGTGGTGGATAACACCTTCGCTACACCCTTTAACCAGCGGCCGCTGGAGCAGGGCGCTGATATCGTGATGCACTCTGCGACGAAATACCTCAACGGTCACTCGGATATGGTCGGCGGTATTGCGGTTGTCGGTGATAATGATGATCTGGTCGAACGTATGTTGTTTTTACAAAATTCGGTCGGTGCCGTGGCCGGACCGTTTGATGCTTACCTGGCGCTGAGAGGCGTGAAAACGCTGGCGTTGCGCATGCGCCATCACAATCAGGCAGCGTTGGAGTTAGCGCAATGGCTGGAACAGCATCCGAAGATCGAAAAAGTGATCTATCCGGGCTTGCCAAGTCATCCACAGCATGAACTGGCCAAGCAACAAATGGACGGTTTTGGCGGCATGATTTCCATTCTGCTGAAAGGTGATTTGGAAGCGGCACGCAAGTTCCTGGAAACGGTGGAAGTGTTTGCATTGGCCGAAAGCCTGGGAGGCGTTGAATCGCTGATCGAACACCCGGCCATTATGACGCACGCATCGGTTCCAAAAGAAAACCGTGAGAAGCTGGGTATTCTGGATAATTTCGTGCGAGTGTCGGTTGGTATTGAAGATCTGGACGATCTCAAAGCCGATCTGGAACGGGCGTTAAATGCCTTTTAATCGACAATAACGATTAAAATAGTTTAAATTGATATGTAAAGCCGGCTAAAAAGCCGGCTTTTTTCGTTAAAAATCATGAATTTATACAAAATTTTACAGTTTAGTCATAATTGAGTAGTCTTACTGCATCAGCAATTGCTGATGGTAAAACGATAACAACAAAGCAAACAGACACAGATAAGAAGGATACATCCTATGCTATTGAGCCTACTGGTATTGCAGGGACTCGTAGCTGCGTTGTTGTTCTACGGATTGGTAGGGCAATATCAGCAAAAACCACTTTGGAATCTGTTAGCCGTATTAACGGCCGGTTTTATTCCGCCGTTAAATTGGATCCTGCTGATGACAGCGATCGGCGTAAGAATGTGGAAGCGTTCACCGCAGACCTCATCAACCCGTTCGACCTCAGCGACAACTCATCTTAGCCACTAAATTAAGAGGGCGGTATGAACGCAGTACGTCCCTTCCATCTTGCGATTCCAGTCACCTCGCTCGATAATGCCCGCCGTTTTTACGGTGATGTCATGGGTCTTGAGCAAGGCCGTAGCAGTGATCACTGGATCGATTGGAATTTCTACGGGCACCAATTCGTCACTCACGTGGCTCCGGATGTCGCCGGTCTGAAAAATCATAATGGCGTGGACGGTCACGCTGTGCCGGTACCGCATTTTGGCGTGGTGCTGTTACGTGATGATTGGGAAGCTCTTGCCGAACGCGTCCGTGCCGCGGGTATTGAATTTGTTATCGAACCCTATATTCGCTTCAAAGGAAAGCCGGGCGAACAGGGCACCATGTTCTTCTACGATTATTGTGGTAACGCCCTGGAGTTTAAAACCTTCAAGAGCGATGACGATATTTTCGCGACCTAAATAGGATGTCCCTTGGCTGAGCTAAATACCTTCCAGCGCATTCGTGATTTAGACTGGGATCATCAAGTGCTGCTGGCGCTGTATCTGTGCGAACGCATGGTACCCAACTACGAATTTTTCTGCCACATCACGCAATTTGGTGACGCTAAGCCGTTGCGCGGCGCGCTTAATGCGTGTTGGGATCATGTTGCACAACCGAAGCAGGTTAAAGTCAACTTTGGCCGCTGGCAGGAAAAAGTGGATGAAGTGACCCCAAGCGAGCATGGCCACGATATGCTCGGTGTCTATCCGGCGATGGATGCGTGTACTGCAATCAGCATCTTGTTGCAGGGCTTACTGGATAAAAATGCCGGTAATTTGCTGGATGTTGCCAAAGTGTCGCAAGCCAGCGTGGTGAAATTTATCGAGCTGAATGATGCCGAACAAGTTCCCGCCGACGAACTGCAACAGCATGTTGATGAACATGAGTTGTATCAATATGAGATTGCCATGCAACAGGCGATGGTAAGCTTTTTAGAGAGCCAACCGGCCGTCAGTGCCGCACTGATTAAACAAGTACGGCAGATGGTCATTGATGAAGGTGTGTCGAATCTGGGGCTTCAGTTAGAGGAAGACTGATGGTCATTGGTGCGCTTGAAAATGGCCAGCCAGGCAAAAATACCAAACGCCAGAATCTGCCAACTGTCGCCTTTTTTCCAAAGCATTTGTGGCTTCATGATAGCGACGAAGGTACCGAGTAACAGTAAGTGCATGATCACCATAACGGCCAACAGTAGCGCGACCAGAGCGTAAGTCTGCGAGCCGATGTCGCCGGCAAATCCGGCTAATACAGCAAACAATGCCAGCCAAATCACCGCAAAGACGCATTTTCCGATAATAATTGCAGTTTTCATTAGGTTACCTTTTTTGTAATAGACAGAATTGCACCGCACCATGGCGTTTTTCCTTGATCACCTGCCAACGCGTTGCACTGCTGGGCGAAAAGTCGTGTTCGGTTTCTAAATAGATCAGTGTGTCAGTGCTCACTTGTGGGCAGTTTAGCAGGCGTTCGAGGGTCTGATCGGCCAAGCCTTGGGCGAAGGGCGGATCGACGAAGACGATATCCCAATGTGGTGGCAATGAGGAAGGCGATTGCAATAATGCCAGTGCATCAGTCACAAGTACTCGGGCGTTGGTTGCCTTGAGTGTATTCAGATTCTCGCTGAGTTGCGTCGCGACCCGTTTATCCCGTTCGATAAGAAGAACCTCTGCTGCACCGCGGGAAGCGGCTTCGAGGCCAAGCCCCCCGGCACCGGCGAACAGATCCACTACAACCGCGTCAGCCATATCAAACTGAAGCCAGTTAAACAGTGTTTCGCGCACTCGATCTGTGGTTGGACGCAATCCGTCGCTATCGAGTATGGGCAATTTCCGTCCTCGCCATTGGCCGCCAATGATCCTTAATTGTCCAGCATTTTTGCGCAATTTGACCTCTCCGGGTATTCACTCCATCGTCAGTTACGAAAGAGCGTGGTAAACTTAGCGCATAGTTTACTCGTTACGGCGCCGTTGTTCCAAGGCAAACAGCCAGGACAAAGAAATTCCAAGGTTAAGCAATTATGGCAAAAGGTTCGTTGTTCTCGATTTTTAAGAAAAAGCACAAGAAAACTGCTGAGCAAGAAACTCCGCAAAGCGCTGCCGAGCAGGATACACAGCCTCAGCATACGCCGCTGAAAAGTGCGGACACGCCATCCGCTGTGGACGATTGCGCACAGGTGACGGCAGACTCGGCCGCCGGTAAGGGCTTGCCAGCGGTTGAACCGGAAGCTCCGAAAGCGCACTCTGCGGCTGAGCCCAAGGCGGAGGAACCGCCCAAACCGGAGAAGAAAAAAGGGTTTTGGCAACGGTTAACGCAAGGTCTTAAAAAAACCTCCGGTTCTATCGGTTCTGGCTTGTTCGGCATTTTCCGCGGTAAGAAAATCGATGATGAGTTATTTGAAGAGCTTGAAACACAGTTATTAATGGCCGATTTGGGGGTCAGTACCACCACCAAAATCATCGACAATCTGACTCAGCAGGCGGATCGAAAGCAACTGAATGATGCCGAAGCGCTGTATGAGCTGTTGCAAGAGCAACTGGCGGAGATCCTAAAACCGGTTGATAAGCCGTTAGAGATCCCGCCATCGGACAGCCCGTTTGTGATCTTGATGACCGGCGTTAACGGCGTGGGTAAGACCACCACCATTGGCAAACTGGCCAAGCAGTTCAAAAACGAAGGCAAGTCGGTGATGCTGGCGGCCGGTGACACCTTCCGCGCTGCGGCGGTAGAGCAGTTGGAAATATGGGGTGAACGAAACGATATTCCGGTGATCGCCCAACAAACCGGCTCGGACAGTGCATCGGTGCTGTTTGATGCACTGCAGGCGGCCAAAGCGCGTAACATTGATGTGTTGATCGCGGACACCGCCGGACGTTTGCAGAATAAAGCAAACCTGATGGAAGAACTGAAAAAGATCGTGCGGGTAATGAAGAAGCTCGATCCCAATGCGCCACATGAAGTCATGCTAACCCTTGATGCCGGCACCGGCCAAAACGCCATCAGTCAGGCAAAACTGTTTACCGAGGCGGTTGGTGTATCCGGAATTGTGATGACCAAACTGGACGGTACCGCGAAAGGCGGTGTTATCTTTGCGGTTGCTGATCAATTTGCGATACCGATTCGCTACATTGGTGTGGGCGAGCAATTAGACGATTTACGCCCTTTTGTGGCGAAAGACTTTATCCAGGCATTGTTTGACCGTAAGCTAGAGTCTGAATCGGATAACACAACTGAGTAAACCATGATTCGCTTTGAGCAGGTCAGTAAAACCTATCCCGGCGGCCATCAGGCGCTGAGTCACGTTGATTTTCACATAAAACCGGGTGAAATGGCGTTCCTGACGGGGCATTCCGGAGCGGGCAAAAGTACCTTACTAAAACTTATCAGTATCATGGAACGACCCACCGCCGGGCGGGTTCTGATAAACGGTCATGATTTACGCAAAATTAAGTCATCACAGGTGCCGTTTGTACGTCGTGATATCGGCATGATCTTTCAAGATCATCGCTTGCTGATGGATAAGTCGGTGTTTGACAATGTCGCGCTGCCGTTAATTATCGAAGGCTATAGCGTGCAAGAGGCACGCAAACGGGTGTTGGCTGCGCTGGAAAAAGTCGGTCTGGCGGATAAGTACCGGCATTACCCGCAAATGCTTTCAGGCGGCGAACAACAGCGTGTCGGCATTGCTCGCGCTATAGTCAATAAACCACCGTTGTTATTGGCCGATGAACCAACCGGCAACCTCGATCCGAAGTTATCGATGGAAATCATCCGCTTGTTTGAATCCTTTAACAAAGTGGGTGTCGCGGTGCTTATCGCGACCCATGATCTGGGACTGATAGCTCGCTTGAAATACCGTACGCTGACGCTCAAAGAAGGTCGGTTGATCAATGACGGACTGGAAGAGGAGCCATTGGCATGAGTCTGTTGTTCGGTAACCGGGAAAGCGCGGCGGGCGCGCAACAACGACAAAAGCTGGCGTGGTACCGGCGCGCGTTAATGGTGCCGGTGCATCATCTGCAGCAGGCCGTCGCCAGCCTTGGTGAACTGTGGCGTAACCCCTTTGCGTCGTTACTGACCATGGCCGTGCTCGGTTTAAGTCTGACTTTACCGTCAGCGCTTTATGTGCTGGTTAAGAATACCTCAGCGATATCCGGTGAATGGCAACAAGCGTCACAAATGTCGCTGTTTTTACGTAAAGACCTGGATGAGCAAACGCGGCAAACTCTAAAAACACAATGGGAATTAGATCCTCGTATTGATGAGGTGACGTTGATTACCAAAGAGCAAGGTTTAGCCGAGTTCAGACAGCGTTCCGGCTTCGGCGAAACGCTGGATTATCTTGAAAATAACCCATTGCCGGACGTTTTGTTGGTGATTCCGGCGGAAAGCTTTCGTGCGCCGGAAAAAGCGGAATCGTTGTTGGCGGAATTAGAAAGTGCCCGCGAGGTTGAGTTTGGCAAGCTGGACGTGCAGTGGCTGGAGCGATTACAGGCGTTGCTGAATCTGGCGAAAGATATTTTGGGCGGCCTTGGCCTGCTGTTGTGTTTGTCGGTGGTACTGATTGTTGGTAATACCATCCGCTTAAATATCCTCAGCCAACGTGAGGCGATCGTCGTCATGAAACTGGTGGGCGCCACCAATGCCTTTATTCAACGGCCGTTTTTATACACCGGTGTATGGTACGGATTTGTTGGAGGCATATTGGCCTGGCTGGCAACGGCCCTACTCATATGGTGGGTTGAGTCGTCGGTGTTAACGGTCACCGAACTTTATGACACGCAGTTTCAACTGGCTGGCCTAAGCTTCAATGAAATGTTGTTCGTCTGGCTTATTGCGGTGGTGTTGGGATTAGCCGGCTCGTATTTGGCGGTGCGCCGTCATATTCGAAGTATTGAACCGCAATAGGGTTGCGATCGTACTGATCTTAGATATACTAAATTTTTGGCGAGCACAAAGAAGTGCGCCGAAAAACGGAACTTTTCTGTCAAAAAAGGGTCATAAAGGGCAGTTAAAGTAGCTATAAGCGTCTTTATACCGAAGTTTTAGCATAGAGGTAGTCGATGAGCACTGAATTACAAACCATGGCGTTGTCAGTCCCACAGGGGGGCGGTCTTGACGGTTACATTCAGGCTGTAAACCGCATTCCGATGTTGACTGCGGAAAAAGAGAAAGAGTTGGCAACTCGGTTGTATCACGAGGGCGATCTGGATTCAGCGCGAGAACTGATCATGTCGCACCTGCGTTTTGTGGTGCATATTGCCCGCGGCTATTCTGGCTATGGTTTACCGCAAGCTGATTTGATTCAAGAAGGTAATATCGGCTTAATGAAAGCGGTAAAACGTTTTAACCCTGAAGTTGGGGTTCGCTTAGTATCTTTTGCTGTGCATTGGATAAAAGCAGAAATTCATGAATACGTGCTGCGCAACTGGCGCGTTGTTAAAGTGGCAACCACCAAGGCGCAACGTAAATTATTCTTTAATCTTCGTAAAATGAAGAAACGTCTGGGTTGGTTCAGCCAGAAAGAAGTGGAAACAGTGGCGGAAGAACTGGGCGTATCAACCAAAGAAGTCATGGAAATGGAAGCTCGAATGAGCGCTCATGACCAGGCATTTGAGTTGAGCTCTGACGACGATGATGCGAAAGAAGGCAGTAATTATACGCCGGCCATGTATCTTGAAGACAAACGTTCTGATCTGGCAGAAGAAATTGAAGCGGAAGATTACGAAGCTCATACTCAGAAAAAGCTGTTTACGGCGATGAGTCAGTTGGACGAACGCAGTCAGGACATCGTGCAGTCACGTTGGTTAACGGACAATAAAGCCACCTTGCACGATTTAGCCGCCAAATATCAGGTATCGGCGGAACGTGTCCGTCAGCTTGAACAAAATGCGATGAAGAAGCTACGCACAGCAATGGCGTAATCACTAAACGTATTGTTAAAAGGCGCTGCATTGTCAGCGCCTTTTTCATATCTGCAGTAAGGAGTTCCTATGCAATGCCGAATGGGCTGTGGCGCATGCTGTATTGCTCCGTCGATAAGCTCACCCATTCCCGGCATGCCCGCGGGCAAGCCGGCCGGTGTGCGCTGCGTGCAATTGGATGAGAACAACCTATGCAAACTCTTTGGTCACCCGGATCGTCCGGCTGTCTGTGAACAGTTTGCTGCAGACCGTGAGGTGTGTGGCGATGATCGTGATCAGGCGTTGATCTTACTCACTGACCTGGAAGACGCGACGGGGTAATAACCCCGGTTGTTCGGTGGCCAGTTCACTGGCAAACACCAGCTCTATCCCTTGCTGTTTCAAGCGCGGAATCTGCTGTTTTAGAAACGCCAACGTTTCGGGGTAGGGATGCCCGATGCCCACCGCGTGCCCTTGACTCAGTGCCGCATCCAGCAGTAATTGCCATTGCTGTTCGAGGTACTCCGGAGTGATGTCATTATCCAGAAAAACGTGCCGGTGTGCGGTTGGGACACCAAAGTCCAGGGCGGTTTGCTCGGCGACACTGAACTCAGAGGTGCGACTGTCGATAAAGAAAAGTTGCCGGTGTTGCAACGTCTCCATAACCGCCTGCATAGCGTCTTCAACCTGAGTAAAGTAGCTACCCATATGATTATTGACGCCCGCTACATAGGGGATATCGTCTAACGCCCGCTGCAACTCAAGTTTGATCTCTGGCAGCGACATTTCGGTGGTTAACGCACCAGGGCCTAGACGGTTGCCCCGAACGGCCTGCATCGGTGCGTGCAGCATAATTTGCTTACCCTGATGGTGGGCGCGCAAGGCAAAGGCGCGGCCATGAGGCGTAAAAGGCAACACCGCAAAGGTTAATCGGCCGGGTAACAGCGCGGCGTCAAGATCGGCACGACTGTTGCCCATGTCATCAATGATGATGGCAATTTTAGCCGGTTGTTTAGCGGCCTCGACTGTTGCCGAAAAGAGCACGATTAAAGCGAAGATAGACAGCAATAACCAACCGAGTCGCATACTAGTTAATCCATCGAGTTGGGTTTTGTGCATTGCCCCGGTATCGGATTTCGAAGTAAAGCGCTGCATCCGAGCGACCTCCGGACTGACCCATTAGCGCAATTTCCTCACCCATCTTAACTTCATCACCAACGTCTTTTAATAACGTTTGGTTGTGCCCATAGAGGCTCATATAACCTTCACCGTGGTCAATGACGGTGACTAAGCCAAAGCCGCGCAGCCAGTTGGCAAATAATACCCGGCCGTCGGCGATGGTTCGAACGGCCTGTCCGTTTGCGCCTTCGATCATCACGCCTTTCCAGCGCAGTGGCCCCTCACGGGACTGGCCAAAGAGTTTTCTCACGCGGCCTTGCGTTGGCCATTGTAAGCGAGATTTAACCGGCTCTAAACCGACCAGACGGACATCAGCCTTGAGCGCCTGTTCAATCGCTTCAATGACTTGTTCCAACTGCTCACGGCTTTGCTCTAATTGCTGCAAGCGAGCCTGATCAGAACGCTGTCGTTGTTGCAGCTTGGCCAACAGCGTTTCCTGTTCCGCCTGCTGTTGCTGTAACGCGGTTCGTTGTTGCTGTTGTTGCTCCGCCAGACTGGCTAATGCCTCGTGTTGTTGCTCCAGAGTTTGCTGCAGCGCACTCAGTTCCCGCGTGACCGCTTTTAAGCGTTCGATTTGTTCAATACGAGCTTGGTTAAAATAGTGATAGTAACTGAGCATACGCTCGATATCGGCGGGATTCTGCTGATTCAGCAGTAGTTTTAAAAAGTCGTGTTCGCCGTTGGTGTAGGCATTGGCGACCTGTTGCTCGAGCGCATCGGCCTGCTGCTTCTGCTGTTGTTGCAGTTCGCTTTGTCGGCTTAGATTTGCATCAATGCGCTGTTGTAACTCGGCTTGTTCGCGACGTGTCTGTTGCAGGCGCCTGGCCAATTGTGCGGTCTTTTGTTCAAGCTCCTGCAGCTCGCGTTCGCTACGGGTGAGTTGTTGTTGCCGCTGTTTCAGCGCATCCAGACGCTCCGCTATTTGCTCCTGAATCGCGTTTAATTCGGCCTGTTTGCGTTCTTTCTCTGCTTCGCTCGGCGTGGATTGTAGCCAAGCGTTTGCCCCGGTCGATATCAGCCACAGCGATACCGACGCAAGACAGCCAAGTAGGTTGCGGGGCAAACGCATGATGGCCTAGTCGCTCTTGAGTTGCATTAAGGTCTTGCCAGTCATTTCCTCGGGTTGCTCCATGCCCATCAAGTGCAACATGGTTGGTGCCACATCCGACAAAATACCGTCGCGTGCTGTTGCTTCGCGGCCGACATAGATAAACGGCACCAGTTCACTGGTATGAGCGGTATGTGCCTGCCCGGTGTTGGGGTCGCTCATCTGCTCAGCGTTACCGTGGTCTGCGGTAATCAGGGCTTCGCCACCAACCCGTTGCAGCGCTTCGATGACACGGCCGACAGAACGGTCGACGGCTTCGCAGGCTTTGACCGCCGCATCAAAGTTGCCGGTATGACCCACCATATCACCATTCGGGTAGTTGCAAATGATGGCATCAAATTCGCCGCTTTCGATGGCGTTGATGAGCTCGTCGGTGAGTGCCTCCGAACTCATTTCAGGTTGTAGATCGTAGGTTTTGACCTTGGGTGAGGGAATTAGCACACGTTGTTCGCCGTCGAACTCCTGCTCCCGGCCACCGCTAAAGAAGAAGGTGACATGGGCGTATTTTTCCGTTTCTGAAATGCGTAACTGGGTTTTATTATGCTTGGCCAGCCATTCGCCAAACACGTTATTCAGCGGCTCAGGAGGAAAGGCTACGGCCGCGTTTAAGTCATCAGAATATTCCGTCAGCATAACAAAGCCACTGAGCTTCTTACGCACGCCACGTTCGAAGGTGTCCAAATTGTCGTCGGTAAAAGCGCGGGTCATTTCGCGGGCCCGATCAGCGCGGAAGTTCATGAAGAAAACCGCATCGCCATCGTTGATCGCGACCGGCTCGCCGATGGTGACCGGGCTGACAAACTCATCGCTCTCATCGCGTTCGTAGGCTGCGGCCAGAGCTTCCAACGGGTTTACCGCAGAATAGGCCGCGTGCCCATGATAGATAGCGTTATAAGATTGTTCGATACGCTCCCAGCGATTGTCGCGGTCCATCGCATAGAAGCGTCCGCTAAGGCTGGCAAACCGACCCACGCCCAGACGCTCAAACAGGGCTTCGATACGTTCAATGGACGGTCGAGCCGACTTTGGCGGTGTATCGCGACCGTCCAGGAATGCGTGCAGGTATATCGCTTTCGCGCCTTTTTGTGCGGCCAGTTCGATCATTGCCATGATGTGGTCTTCGTGGCTGTGAACACCACCCGGGGAAAGCAAACCCATGATATGTACGGCACCGTTGGCAGCAACGGCCGCGGTTACGGTGTCGACCAAGGTCGGATTACGGAAGAAATCGCCATCCTGAATACTTTTTGAGATACGAGTGAAATCTTGAAAAACTACGCGCCCGGCACCCAGGTTAACGTGACCGACTTCGGAGTTGCCCATTTGACCGGCAGGCAGACCTACGGCACCACCAGAGCCATCAACCAGACAGTGGGGGTAGTTTTGCCAAAGCTTATCCATGACTGGAGTATTAGCCGTTGTAATGGCGTTGTCGGGAGCGGCTTCGCGATAACCCCAACCATCTAAAATCATCAAAACTAACGGTTTTTTGCCTTGGCTCATGAAATTCATCCTTTGTCGCGTTTGGAACAACTCGAGCCTGTTAGTTTACGCGATTTTGAGGGTGTTCGCATCCGTTTAAGATTTTACTGGCAACTGAAATTTGTACAGGTATACTTTGGAGCCTTATTGAAATTCGCACACCTCAACAGAAAGCAATTTATATTATGCAGGAAATTCTTGAGTTTGCTCGTCAAAACGCTTTTATGAGCGGTCTTTGGGTGGTTCTATTGGTGGCACTTATCGTTACCTGGATTCGCTCAAAATCTTCACCGGTTAAAGACTTGTCAACGCATCAGGCAACCATATGGGTTAACAAAGAGAACGGTGTCTTTGTTGATATTCGTAGCCAGGATGAGTTTCGTAAAGCGCATATCCACGGTGCTAAGTCGTTACCGGCGAATCAAATTAAGCAAAAAAGCGTGACGGCGATTGAAAAGTATAAAGATGCCCCCATTGTAGTTGTATGCAACTCAGGTGCGACCGCTCGTGGAGCGGCATCGCAACTTTCGCAGCAAGGCTTTACGAAGGTAGCTGTGTTAGCGGGTGGTATGAACGCCTGGCGCAACGAGAAGTTGCCTGTGGCATCCGGAAAGTAGTTTTTGTTAAAAAAATTCGGTACAGTCTGACGACGTAACCCGACATTATAAGTTCATTAAGTAATAGGAAGTAACATCATGGCTGAAGAACAGCAAGCAAATGGCGCAGCTGCCCAAAACGAACAACAACCACAAGTGCAGTTTGCTATCCAACGTGTTTATACCAAAGACGTTTCTTTTGAAGCACCGAATTCACCTGCGATTTTCCGTAAAGAGTGGAAACCAGACCTGAAACTTGACCTGAACGTAAAGCACGAGAAAATCGAAGATCGTGTTTACGAAGTCGTACTGACGTTGACGGCAACCAACAAGGTTGAAGATGAAGTGGCGTTCCTGTGTGAAGTTCACCAGGCTGGTATCTTTACTATCGGTGAAGAAGTACAAGACGGCCAGTTGGCTCACATGCTGGGTTCGTTCTGCCCGAACATCTTGTTCCCTTACGCTCGTGAGTGTGTTTCTAGCCTGGTTAACCGTGCGACTTTCCCACAACTGAACCTTGCACCGGTTAACTTTGACGCTATCTTTGCTCGTCACATGCAGCAACAAGCTGAGCAAAACCAAGCTCAAGCGGACGCGTAAGCGCCGCGCTTAAGACGTTCATGAAACAAGCAGACGTTGTAATATTAGGGGCGGGCTCTTATGGGACCGCCCTTGCTATTTGTTTTGCCCGCAAAGGTATTACGACAACGCTTTGGGGGCGGGATAAAACCCAGGTTGCGGCGATGCGCGAGGCGCATGAAAACGCCCATTACCTACCGGGGTGTCCGTTTCCTGAATCGTTGCAGGTAACGGATGATTTAGCCGCGGCGGTAAAAGGCGTGCGCAACGTATTGGTGGTGGTACCCAGTCACGCGTTTGCCGAAATGCTTCGCAACATCAAGCCGCTGTTAGCGGATCATGCCCGGGTCGCCTGGGCAACGAAAGGACTTGAGCCCGAAACCGGCCGCTTACTCTATGAAGTAGCTGAGGAAGAGCTCGGTACTGATCATCCGCTGGCCGTGCTGTCCGGGCCAACGTTTGCCATCGAAATGGCAAAAGGCCTGCCGACCGCAATTTCAATGTCATCGACCGATGAGCAGTTTGTCGATGAACTTTCGGAAATGCTCCACTGCGAACGATCCTTCCGGGTTTACACCAATGATGACTTCATCGGTGTACAGTTAGGCGGTGCCGTAAAAAATGTCATTGCGATAGGTGCCGGCATGGCGGATGGCATTGGCTTTGGGGCAAATGCGCGGACCGCGCTAATAACTCGTGGACTGGCTGAATTAACCCGACTGGGTCTCACCTTAGGCGCTAAAAGCGAAACCTTTACCGGTATGGCCGGGTTAGGCGATCTGATCCTGACCTGTACCGATAACCAATCGCGTAATCGTCGTTTTGGTCTGGCGTTAGGTCAGGGTAAATCGGTGGACGAAGCGTTAGCGTCAATCGGTCAGGCAGTAGAGGGTTATCGCAACACCCGCGAAGTGGTTGCCCTGGCAAAGCGCAGTGGCGTCGAAATGCCGATCTGTGAACAAATCTACAAAGTGCTCTACGCCGGCAAATCGCCGCGGCAGGCGGCGATTGACCTGTTAAGTCGAAGCCGGAAAACCGAGAGCGATTAACTTAACGATAATTGCTGTGCAATTGACTGCCACTGGGTACTGAAGTGCTCAGTAGGCAGGCGTTTAAAGTTAGACCTTACAAACTGGGCAATTTTGCCATCGGCAAAGCTCAGCAGCATATTCGCCAACACACCTTCGTCGATAGTAAACTTCTGCTTTTCACGCAATGCTTTTTCTCGTAGCACCTGTTTAAGTTGTGCCTCGATACGATTGAATAAGTCGTCGATGCGGCCGCGTAAGCGATCGTGTTCGCCCATCAGTGCATCACCGGTCATGACCCGGGTGATGCCCGGATTACGCTCGGCAAACGTCAACAATAGCTGTAAAATCGCCTGACAGCGCACCAGCGTGTCTTTTTCCTCAGACATGATCAAATTGATGCGAGTTAACAAGGTATCTTCAACAAACTCAATTAACCCCTCAAACATACGGGCTTTCGAGGGAAAATGGCGATACAAAGCCGCCTCCGAAACGCCTAGGCTGGCCGCCAGTTTTGCGGTTGTAATGCGTTGACCGGGACTGGTTTCCAACATGGCGGCAAGCGCCTGTAAAATTTCCTCACGACGATTACGCTTTTGCTGTGCCATTCACATTCCTCGTTATTCTTACGGTTTGTTCTTAAAGTAATGTTGCGCGAACAGCTCATTCAGAGCGTTAGCTAAATTCTGTTTACTCTGCGCCGCAAAGGATTGTTCACCATCCTGCCAATAGACCGTAACGGCATTATTATCGCTGTTAAAACCAATTTGCTTGTCACTGACGTCGTTGGCGACAATCAGTTTAAGCTGCTTTCTTTGCAGTTTATCGAGCGCATGTTGCCTGACTTTTTCGGTTTCTGCGGCAAAACCAATACAAAACGGCGGTTGTGGTTGCGTTGCAATGGTCTTCAAAATATCTGGATTTTTTACCAACGTCAGTTGTGCGTCGTTACCCTTTTGCTCTTTCTTGATCTTTTGCTGTGAAACTTCCGCAGGGCGATAGTCCGCAACGGCTGCACAACTGACAAAGACATCCATCGTCTGCGCTTGAGCCGCTGCAAGCATCTGCTCAGCGGATTCAACGTGAATGACGTTAACCCCTGGTGGGGATGGCAAAGTCACCGGACCGGAAATCAGCGTAACCTCAGCGCCTAATTGCTGTGCTGCCGCGGCAAGCGCATAGCCCATTTTACCGGAACTGTGGTTGCTGATGTAGCGAACCGGATCAATGGCTTCGCGGGTTGGTCCGGCGGTAATGGTTATCCGGGTGCCTTGCCAAACATTGGTGCGATGGGTGTCAAACAGTTCAACGACCCGATCGCGCAGTTGCAGCGGTTCGAGCATGCGCCCGGCGCCGACATCTCCGCAGGCCTGTGAACCGCTGGCCGGTCCCCAGATATGCACGCCACGGTCATTAAGGCGTTGCACGTTCTCTGCCACCACTTGTGCTGCCCACATTTGCTGATTCATCGCCGGTGCGATGGCGATCGGCGCCGGCGTTGCCAGTGCCAGGGTCGTCAATAAGTCATCGGCAAAGCCATTTGCCAGCCGCGCGATAACGTTAGCACTGACCGGAGCCACTAATACCAGATCGGCCCATTTCGCCAATTCAATATGGCCCATCGCGGCTTCGGCTGTAGGATCAAGTAAGTCGCTACTGACCGGATTTGCCGACACAGCCTGTAAGCTCAAAGGCGTTACAAAGGCTTCGCCGCCCCGCGTCAGAACAACACGTACGTTAGCGCCCACTTCTTTTAAACGCCTTACAAGATCGGGTGTTTTGTAGGCAGCAATACCACCAGAAATGCCAAGCAAAATATTTTTATTGTGCAGGGTTTGCATCGCCAAAACGAACTCGCCATTGTTTGGGTAAAGAGTTGTAAAGATAACATGCTCCCGAGTAACAGGGTAGAGCCAGACTATACTGGAGGTTTGATCGGTAACAGGAGTCAGGTGGATGAAATTGAAGGAGTGGCCGGAAACAGAGCGCCCAAGGGAGAAGCTACAGCAATTGGGAGCGGCGGCACTGAGTGATGCTGAACTGATTGCGATTTTACTCGGTAGCGGACAAAAAGGGGTAGACGTGGTGTCTTATTCACGGCAATTATTGGCAACCTTTGATGGCGTCGGACCCTTGCTGTGCGCGCCGGCGGAGAAATTACTCAAATATCACGGCATCGGCCCGGCCAGAGTCAATCAGTTGCAAGTTGTGTTAGAGCTATCGAGACGCTATCTCCAATGGCAATTAAAGCGTGGCGATGGTTTCACCGAGCCCGCCATGGTGAAAGATTACCTGACTACCCAGCTACGCCACCAATCACGCGAGGTGTTCGTGGTCCTGCTACTGGACAGCCAACATCGCCTGCTGCGCTACGAGGAAATGTTTCACGGCACCATTAACGCCGCACCGGTATACCCAAGGGAAGTATTGAAAATGGTCATGCAGCACAACGCCGCCGCGGTTATCCTTGCCCACAATCACCCCTCCGGTGTCGCCGAACCCAGCCAAGCCGACCAACGCGTCACCGAACGCCTGAAAAAAGCCCTCAGCCTCGTCGACGTCGCCTTACTCGATCACTTTATCATCGGCAGCGGCGACCCTGTCTCGTTCGCCGAACGCGGGCTGTTGTGAGGGCAGGAGATGGAAACATGCGTGTTGGGTTGTGGGGGCGCTGCTCGGGAACCGCCGCGAGCACGTCCGTGTGGGCTTGTTTCCGGCCATCCATGGCCTCCAACATTCCCGAGCAGCGCCCTCACAACCCAACACGCATGTTTCCATCCCTTGCTCTAGGCTTCCGGGCAGTTAGAGCCAAGGTGGTGGAGTAGTAACGCGTAGCAGTTTGAAGGGGGGCTGAGGCAGGAATGTGGGAGGGCATGGATGCCCGGACACAAGCCACACGGACGTGCTTGAAGCGGTTCCTGGCTCAGCCCCCCTTCAAGCTGATAAGAGCGTTACTGCTTCACCACCTTGTTTCTCACTAACCAAAGAAAGCGCTGGAAGATTGAGCGGATTTAGCGTAGAATTCGCCGCGAATGATCGGAAAGGATCAAAAAACCGCCGTTTTAGCTTGATTAGCGGGCCTGTTTGCTGTATAAAATGCGCCCTCGGATTTCTAGGCAAGGTCAAATTGGGCGACAGGCGAGCTTGCAGCAATTTTGGAGTAAAGACATGTCACAAGTATGCCAAGTTACAGGTAAGCGTCCGGTAGTCGGTAACAACCGCTCGCACGCACGCAATGCGACTAAGCGTCGCTTTTTACCAAACTTACAATCTCACCGCTTCTGGGTAGAAAGCGAGAAGCGTTGGGTTAAGCTGCGCATTTCTACTAAAGGTATGCGTATCATCGATAAAAATGGTATCGACTCGGTATTAGCGGATCTCCGCGGCCGTGGTATCAAGGTGTAAGGAACAGATATTATGCGCGATAAGATTCGTTTGGTGTCATCTGCTGGTACTGGTTATTTCTACACCACAGATAAAAATAAGCGTACCATGCCAGAAAAAATGGAGATCAAAAAGTACGACCCAGTGGTTCGTAAGCACGTGATCTTCAAAGAAGCTAAAATCAAGTAATTTAGGCTTCCAACAGAAAATTAAAAACCGGCTTCTGGCCGGTTTTTTTGTGCCTGAAAATTCTGCTTAGCGCGGTGGATCGACAATGCCTGAGATGCTGGCGTTGATACGGAACCAACCGGTGATGCTGAGGCGGTCGCGGTGGGAGGGCAATACTTCGTGAACAAACTTCTCGCTAAGAAACACCACCAGGGTGCCTCGCTCCGGAGTCACTTGCTCCAGGATCTCGCCGCGATCGCCGTAGATCACCAGTTGACCACCGTGTTGCTCCTGCCAGTCTTCGTTTAAATACATCACTGTCGTCAGGCGTCGATTGCTGCGTCCTTTAAAGGCGTCCAGATGTTTCTTGTAAAATGCCCCTTTGGGGTAATGGGCAAAATGACATTCATAGTCGAATAGACCGAGAAACAGCTGGCGATTGAGTTCGGTGCGTAACTCATCCATCAGCTTAAGATAGGTGTTTTCGACGGCTTGTTCGGCGGATAGCCACAAGATCCGGTCGTTACGTACCATCGTATTAACGGTCTGCTGTGTGGCGCGGCCGATGGCAGCGGTATTCCAGTACTGTTCTGGTATTGCCTGGGCGTGCTGATACAATTGTTGTGATAGGGATTCCGCTAAAAAATTTGGCACGATGCAATAGCCTTTGTCACTGAGGCTATCTAAGATGTGTTCAAGCTGAGGGATGGCGGACATATCAGATTACCAATATCACGGACGCTTACGGGAGCCGAAATATAGGTTATTCTGGCGATATCGACAAGCGCTTTATGGGTGTTTCATGAGACGAGAACAAAAACGTACCTTTTTCGGCGTTACGATGAGTAAACGGGCGTGGAACAACGTGCTGGTTTATGTTGTGTTGTTGATCATGTTTCTGCTCTATTTCGTGCTCCCCGGCAACCGGCAGGCATTGACCGAAAACCCGGCGAGCGTTGAGGTGATTGGGTTGATTCCTGCTGAAATGAGGTTATTGAGTATTCATATCGATGATCAGGTGATTGAGCGTCAGCCGGACGGTTGGGTGTGTGTTCCTGTGTGCGCGATTTCCAAACAACGGGCTGCGGCGTTGGCTGAGACGTGGCAGTCCTTGCGGATGATACCTTCCTCGTTGCAGCCGGAAGCGAAGATTGTCGACGTTTATTTGTATTTTGAGGGTGACCAGCAGGCGCGAATCGAGCTGTATTCAGAGCCCAAACTATTAATTAAATTGCCGCAACAGGATCGGGTGTTTGAGCCGGTCGATGTTGCTGTAGAGGCTTTATTAGGACGTTAGGAACTAAGTATGCCGGAGTTACCAGAAGTTGAAGTCAGTCGGTTAGGCATCAGCCCTCATATTGAGGGCAAGTTGATAACACAGGTTAGAGTGCACGATGCGCGGTTGCGTTGGCCGGTGCCGGAGACGGTTCAGCGGGTCAGCGGTCAGCGGCTGGAAGCGGTGACCCGCAGAGCCAAGTACTTATTGTTGAAGACCGCTGTCGGCACTTTGTTATTGCACCTCGGGATGTCCGGTAAGTTGCGGGTAGTGCCGAATACCACCTCGTTGAAAAAACACGATCATATCGAGATTGAGTTCGAAGATGGGCAGGTACTGAGGCTGAATGATCCGCGCCGCTTTGGCGCCTTACTGTTTTGTGCTGACGATGTCAGTTCGCACGAACTGTTGGCGCGGCTGGGGCCGGAGCCGCTGACGGAGGCATTTACGGCCGATTACTTGTTTGCGGCATCGCGGGGGCGTAAACAGGCGATTAAGACCTTCATCATGGACAATCATGTGGTGGTCGGGGTTGGTAATATTTACGCCAATGAGGCGTTGTTTAAAGCGGGTATTAACCCGAAGCGACAGGCGGGTCAGGTCAGCCGGGCACGTTATCAAAAATTGGTGCCGCTGATTAAGCAAACCTTGCAAGATGCTATCGCACAAGGGGGCACAACGTTACGGGATTTTACCAACGTTGATGGCTCGCCCGGTTATTTCGCGCAACAACTGATGGTGTACGGGCGGGGTGGCAAGCGTTGCATGGTTTGTCAGGCAACGCTGAAAGAAATCCGTCTGGGCCAACGCAGTACCGTTTATTGCACCCGGTGTCAGCGCTAGACAGCGCTCAGGAATTGGCGATAGCGTTCGGCAAACGGTATGCTGGCGGATACGAATGGCGTATGGGCGCAGTGGTTAAACACGTGTTGTTGAGACTGCGGTGCCAGCGCCTGCACCAAGTCACTAACGGAAACCGGAACTAAGCTATCAAGTCGGCCGTAAAAGCGCATAAATGGTTGTTGGATGTCAGCTAACTGAGTCCTTAGATCGGCTTGTTGCAGCAATGACAGACCGTTTTTTAAGCTCTCCGTATTGGCCATCGGTTTTTCAAATACCCAATGACGAACCTGTTTGATCAGTTGCTTGGCATGCGGGCTACTCATTGCCTGCACGGCCATGAATCGCTCAATGGTGGCTTTGAAGTCGGATCTCAGTGAACGTTGAAATTGCTGTAGCAGCACCGGTTTAATGCCGGGCCAGTCGTCGTTTGCGATGAAATAAGGTGACGAGGCAACCGTTGCTAAAGACAGCACACGCTGCGGGCATTGGACGGCGAGTTGCGTGGCCACCAGTCCCCCTAATGACCACCCTAGAACATGAAATTGTTGCGGTAGTGATGGCAGAATGTCACGACAGATATCCTCCAGCGACGGACTTAGGGTTAACGAATGGCTATCCCCGAAACCTGGTAAATCAATTTGGGTAACCCTGAACTGCGAGGTCAGTTCGGGCAGTAGTGGTTGCCAAACATTCGCATTCATTCCCCAGCCATGGATGACAACAATATCCGTGCCTGTACCTTGTGTTGAAGTCCAAATACTCACTATAGTCGCCTGTCTTGTCCGAGTTATAGGGGTGCTATGCTAGCGTCAATCAGCGGTTTCGCCAATAGAATCGGTGCCAATGCCTGTATTCTCTGTCGTATGCACAGCGTACTCGAGCATGGTATCTGCGATGATTGTGCGGTTGCGCTGCCACGATGGTACCCGCGCAGTGTGAAACATTTGGCTCATTTTCCCTCATTGCAGGAACGTGAGTTGACCGCACATTGGTTTGCTCCCCTACGCTGGACACTGCTCACTCAATCGTTAATTTATCGCTATAAAACGGGTGGCCAGGTGCACTTGGCGGGCGCCTTTGCGGCCTGGCTGGCGGCACACCTGATCCATTGTTACCGAAACGAGCAGCAATCCTGGCCGGACTTACTGGTGGTTGTACCGACGACGGCGAAGGTGTGGCAACAGCGGGGTTTTCATCATACGGGTTTGCTGGCGCAACAATTGGCAAGCTATCTGAGTATCCCTTATCAGGCTGGTGCATTGCGCGTTATACGACCGCTAGCCAAACAGAAGCAACTCGGGCGCCAGCAGCGTTGGCGACAGCATGCTAAGAGTCTGCATTGCACGGTTGATACGAGCGGACTGAGAGTTGCTGTGCTTGATGACTTGATCAGCTCGGGAGCGACGCTGACGGCGGCCGCTCGAGCGTTGCGAAAACAGGGCGCCAAAACGGTTGACGGGTGGGCACTGATCTACAACCAGGGTGACTAGCCACATCGATGATATTCAGGTAGACTATACCCTAGTAATTTACTCAGGTATAGCAAGAGGCGAGCAGAATGATTCGTATTACCGAAGCGGCACAACAACATTTTGGTAAGCTCCTGGCGGAACAACCCGAAGGCACAGGCATTCGTGTGTTTGTGGTTAACCCAGGGTCACCGAATGCCGAGTGTGGTGTATCTTATTGCCCGCCGGATTCGGTCGAAGCGGATGATGAGCGGTTACCCTTTAATGGCTTTGACGCTATCGTTGACTCCGGCAGTGCACCGTTTTTAGAAGATGCCGTGATTGACTTTGAAGAGCAGGAGCTGGGTTCACAGCTGACGCTGAAAGCACCAAACGCTAAAGCGAAAAAAGTTGCTGATGACGCGCCGTTAATTGAGCGTGTTGAGTACGTGATTCAGGCGGAAATTAACCCGCAGTTAGCCAACCACGGTGGTCACGTCATGGTCAATGACATTACTGACGACGGTTTAGCAATTCTACAGTTTGGCGGCGGCTGTAATGGTTGCAGCATGATTGATGTCACGGTTAAGAACGGCATTGAAAAAGAGCTGAAAGAGCGTTTTCCGAATGAAATCACCGGGGTGCGCGATATCACTGAACATGAGCGTGGCGAACATTCTTATTACTAGAGTTTGGCGCTATACAACTTGATGTTTTGTTCGATTTTTTGATGTTAAAATAATGTGATCCCTCGCACATATCTCCTGCGTAGTGATATTTGCCCTAATCATTACGAGGAAATTATTATGCGAGGAATCACAAAACTCAGTGTACTCTCTTTATCCCTTGTTGTCTTGTCAGGTTGTTGGCTGGATGATGATGACAATGATACTACCACCGTTACGCCACCGCCTGAGCCCGAGGTTCAGTCAACCTATGTGCGCGTGCACCACACTTCTGCTGACGCGCCCAATGTTAATGTTTTGGCGGACGGTAACGCGGTTCTAGAAGATGTGCCTTACCATGCGTCATCCAATGTACTGGAACTTGATGAGGGGACTTACTCCATCACGGTACAAGGTATTTTACCGGATCAAAGTACGGCGGATGTGATTGGCCCGGCGGATCTTGAATTTGCCGCGGATACCCGCTACGAAATCTTTGCCATTGGTGATGTCAGTGACGAGACGCTCGAACCCCTGGTGCTGTCAAACCCTGTCAGTGCAGTAGCTGATGGCGAAAGTCGTATTCAAGTTGTACACGCGGCTTATGGTGCGCCAACGGTTGATGTTTATCTGACGGCTCCTGACGAAGAGTTGGCCAGTGCATCACCGGCAGTGACCCTGGAATACGCGGACGACAGTGGCCAGGTAGAAGTCCCTGCCGGCGATTACCGTGTGCGCTTAACACCGGCCGGTGAAACGACGGTGGTTTACGACTCTGGTAGCGTGAGTCTGGCAGATGGCGGCGACTATATCATCGCGGCGACGAATAATGTCAGTACCGGTAACTCACCAGTGACGCTGCAAATTTCAACCGGTGAGGAAACCCTCGTGGTGCCTGATGCGAATGCCGGCAGTGACGTACGTGTCGTGCACGCCTCGGCTGACGCGCCAAACGTCGATGTGACGTTGAATAATGCCAGTGAAGCACAAATTCAAGATTTAGCCTTTGGTTCGGTAGCGGGCTATTTGAATGTTGAGGCCGGCGATTACTTAGTCGATGTGGCCGCTGCAGGTGGTTCGCCAGTGGTGTTTGATGATGTTGAGCTGCCATTGGCCTTAGCCACCAGCTACAGTGTTTATGCGGTGGGCGCGCTGGAAAACATTAATCTGCAGGTGTTGACTGAAGAGCGTCGCCGGATTGCGACTGCGGCACAGTTGCAAATCGTGCACGCATCGCCGTCAGCGGGTAATGTTGATATCTACCTGACCGAAACCGATGACATCAGTGACGCGGAGCCGGTATTCAGCGATGTGCCCTTTGATGCGGATGCGTTAGTCAGTACCGGTAATGTTCAGGTCACGCCGGGCGACTACTTTGCAACCGTTACCGCAACGGGTACGAAAGATGCCGCCATTGGTCCGGTGGCACTGACGTTGTCTGCAGAAGGTATTTACACCATAGTGGCAACCGATTCAGCCGGTGGTGGTTTACCTCCGCAGGTCATCTTGTTAGATGATTTGGCGCCAGCGCAGCCTTAACCACAGGGCCTGAAATACCCCACGCATGAGTAAAAAGCCGCTCAGAGCCATCCACAAACCATGGTTCTGTAGCGGCAACCCAAGCCACCATAACGGTAAAAAGCCAAACGCCGCTGCCAAAATCATGGTATTGCGCATGCCTTTACTGAGCGATAAACCGATAAACACACCGTCAAACCAGTAGCTCCAATGACCGATCAACGGTAGCAGCACAATCCACGGCAGGTATTGAGCCGCGGTGGTAATCACCTCGGGTATATCTGTGATGAGGCCAATGATGGCTGGCCCGAACAGCCAGAACAGCAGTGTGTAAGCAATCGCGAAAATACACGACCAGAGCAGTGTAAGCCGGCACCAATAGGCCACTTTGTGCGGATTACGTTGGCCTTTAGCGGCTCCTGTGAGCGCCTCAACAGCATAGGCAATACCGTCGAGTCCCAGCGAAATCAGCATCAGAAACTGCATCAGCACGGCATTCACGGCGACGACGGTAGAACCATAGCGGGCGGCATAACCTGTCATCGTCGCCATGCACAGCTGCAGCACCAGGCTTCGAATAAAGATGTTGCCGTTGACACTGGCATACTGACGTAAGGCGTTAAATTTGATGTGAATGCTGGTAGGCGACCAGTTGAGCGCTCGCGCGCACCAATAAAGGCCAACCGCTGCGGTCACATAGTCGGCGCTGAAGGAAGCCCAGGCGGCGCCTTTAACATTCATACCCAGTCCAAGAATCAATATCACATCCATCACCACATTGACGCCATTGGTAATGATCGCCAGCCACATCGCCCGTCCGCTTTGCTGCCGTCCGAGTAGCACACCGAGCGTAATGAGGGTAATCAGCGCCGCCGGCGCCGACCATAAACGAATACCGATATAGTCGCTGGCGAGCGGGATCAACTGAGTGTCGGGTTGCACTATCCACATGGCAAAATCAATGATCCAGGGGGAGCCGAGGCCAATAGCGCTACCCAGAAGCACCGCCAGCAACAGCCCGTGGTTAAAGTGCTGACGTTGCGCCGCTCGATCATTTGCGCCGAACGACTGGGCGATATAGCCGGTGGTCGCCATGCGCAAAAACACGGCTAACAGGAAAATAAAGCTCACCACCATAGCGCCAATCGCAACGGCCGACAGGTAGATAGCGTCGGGTAAATGCCCTATGATAGCGGTGTCAACTAAGCCAAGCATGGGGGCCGCGATGTTCGATAAAATCATCGGCAGGGCGATGGCGAAAACTTTCTTGTGATCGGCAAGTGGAAAGCGCAGCAACGTTGACGACAAGGTATTACCCCATTGACAGCAAAATCTGGAGTGTAGCATGAAATTTAAATCACTGGTGCTGGCCACAGCATTGGTTTCGGCCTGCGGGGATACGGCTTCTCAGGAGTCCGTTGCAAACAGCGATAAGATGACCGATAACAGTATCGCGATACTCCAGTATCATCATGTGGCTGAAGACACGCCCGCGGTAACGTCAATTGCTCCTGAGCGTTTTGAAGAGCACCTCAAGTATTTAAAAGACAATAATTTTGTCGTGCTGCCGATAGAAGAAGCTCATCAACGCATTGAGAGCGGCGAGTCGTTTCCGGCAAAAGCGGTGGTGATCACCTTTGATGACGGATACGACAACGTCTATGACAACGCGGCACCTCTGCTAAAACAATACGATATGCCCTACGCGGTATTTGTTAATCCCGATTTAATGCAACAAAGTCCTTCCGCCTATATGAGCTGGGAGCAGCTCAGAACCATTCAGGAGCAAGGCGCAACCATCGTTAACCATGGCCAGACACACGCTCACTTGATCCGCCGTAAGGACGGGGAAAGTGAAACCGAATGGCGTGAGCGCATGAGCTACGATGTCCTGAGCGCACAGCAAGCCATCGACGAGAAATTAGGGCCGCAGCCGAAATATTTTGCTTACCCGTTTGGTGAATACGATGCAGATTTGCAGGCATTGCTGGATGAGTGGGGCTTTCTGGGTTTTGCTCAGCATAGCGGACCATGGAGTCCTTACAGTGACCCAACTGCGATCACCCGGTTTCCGGCCTCAGGTATTTACGCGAACCTGAAGACGCTGGCGCCCAAGCTCAATAGCCTGGCAATGCCGGTGGCAGAGTATTCACCGCAGGAGCCATTGCTTGAGCATCAACAAACGCGCCCCGAATTAACGGTCACGTTGAGCTCAGTGAGTACACTGCAAAAACACGCCTTGCAGTGCTATCAAGGGTCACACGTGCTAAAACCCGAGTGGTTGTCAGAGCGGGTGTTTTCGGTGACGCCGAGTTCTGACCTAGCCATTGGTCGTTCGCGCATCAACTGCACTGCGCCCAATAAAACCGGTCAGGCATACTATTGGTTTTCGGCGGCCTTTATTCGCCCGGACAGCAATGGCAGTTGGCCGGACTGATCACACTTAATCGGCAATAATGGCGAAGTCTCGTTTTAACTGTTGCATGTCAACAACGGGAATTTCGCCCGGCTTATGGTCGGCATTGAATATTGCTTTACGATTACCATCAGGGTCGACAAGAATGATTGCTGCACTGTGATTAACCAGATAATTCTCTTCGTCCTCTTCCGGTATCGAGTACATTAAGCCGAGATCCCGCACGAACGGAAACAGTTGTGGGTGCTCTGCGCGGACACCAACAAAAGCGTCACCAAAATAGCCGGTATACTGAGTCAGGCGTTCCAGTGAGTCTCGTTTAGGATCGACTGAGATAAGCCAGACTTTAACCGGTTGGTCGGTGTGTTGCTGCAATTCCGGCAGGATACGTTGTAAGTCGGATAGTGTGGTCGGGCAAATATCCGGACAAAAGGTGTAGCCGGTAAACAGCAAGGTCCATTGGCCTTTTAAAGCGTCATTATCGATGGTTTGCTGGGTTGCCGTTGACTCAATTTGGAACGGCGCCAGCGCACGCGGAGGGTTGTATACCAACGCCTCTGGCTGCGGTTGAGGCCAGAATTGATAAGTGGCAATGCCTACCGCAGCGGCGATAATGGCGGCAATCACGATCAATGCTTTTTGCATAAACGGCTCTCTCGTTGTGGCTAAACGTAATGATCGACCAATAGGATGACGAACAGCAGCATTAGGTGCCAAATAGAGAAGGCAAACATATTAAATGCGGTTTTCTTATTGGGTGCGTACTTGAGCTTCCAGGCGTAGCCGAGGAAAATGGCATTAAGCACACTCACGCCAACCAAATAAATCACGCCGGACATACCAACCAAATAGGGCAAAAAGCAAACCACACTGAGCAATACCGTATACAGCAGGATGCAGGTCTTAGTGAACTCTATGCCGTGAGTGACCGGTAGCATTGGCACTTTGGCTCGTGCATAGTCCCGTTCACGGTGTACGGCCAAGGCCCAGAAATGCGGTGGCGTCCAGGTAAATATGATCATCACCAATAAAATGGCATGGGCGTGAATATCATTAGTAACGGCGGTCCAGCCTAACAGCGGGGGGGCTGCCCCAGCGAGACCTCCGATAACGATATTTTGTGGTGTGGCGCGCTTTAAAAACATCGTGTAAACGACCGCATAGCCAACCATACTGGCAAAAGTCAGCCAGGCTGTTAAGGCATTGACCCAAACGTACAGCGTGGCAAAACCCAGTAACCCGATGATGCTGGCAAAGGTCGATACCTTAAATGGCGACAGGTTGCCCTGAGGCAACGGTCGACGCAACGTGCGAGCCATTTTCGCATCGATATGACGGTCTACCAGGTGGTTGATGGCGGCAGCGGCTGCCGACATCAGGCCAATGCCTGTCAACGCTGGTATCAGCACACTCAACGCCACCCATTCGGTCTGCGCCAGAGCCATGCCGACAACCGCGGTTAATAAAAGTAACGCGACCACCCGCGGCTTGGTTAATTCGAGATAATCTCGCCATGGCGCGCTGCGTTGTTGTAGTTTTTTTGATGCAACGTAAGCTGGCATAGTGAACTCCTTCAAGCCTTTCTGGACAAGTTGTAATTAAGTGCGACCAGAGACAGCAATAACAGTGCTCCCACAGCATTATGGGATACAGCTACCGAAAGCGGTAGGCTAAAGACTACGTTACTCACACCGAGCGCAATTTGCAAAATTAATAACAATCCGATAACAACCAGCGATTGGCGGAAAAAGCCAGAAACCGCTTTGCGCCAACATTTAAACAGCAACCACCCGACGACTAACGTCGTTACGATCGCACCAAAGCGGTGGACAATGTGCATGGTCATGCGGTCATCGTAGTCATGTGCGCCAAATTGATAAGTGGAGGCTTCAGGAATACTGAATGCACCGCTGAAATCGAGGTTAGCGGTCCAGTTGCCTTCACAAAATGGTAGCTCGGTGCAGGCAACCGCGGCATAGTTGGCTGCCACCCAGCCACCTAGCGCAATTTGACCCAGCACCACAAACAGAGTGAACAGCGCCAAGCCGCGGTAACGTCGTAACTCGGGATCGCCGCCGCCAACCCGGTAGGGTTCTAACCTCAGCTTCAGCAAGTACAGCAGCGACAGTATGGAAAAACCGCCCAGTAAATGTCCCATCACAATCAGCGGCTGCAGATTCATGGTAACCGTCCACATGCCCAGTGCCGCCTGAAAAATAACCAGCCCCAATAATAACGTTGGTAACTTGACCGGCGTCGGCTTTTGGCTCGGCACGCGTTTTTTAAACCACGCGCTGACAGCAATAAGTAAAATCATCAACCCCAGCGCGCCGGCAAAATAGCGATGGATCATTTCGTTCCAGGCTTTGTCCTTTTCCACCGGAGCATCGGGATACAATGCTTCTGCCTGCGCGATATGTTCTGCTTTTGAAGGCACAGATAAGAAGCCATAGCAGCCGGGCCAGTCAGGACAGCCGAGTCCAGCTTCCGTTAAGCGCGTAAACGCGCCGAGTACGATAACGCAGAACGCCAGAACCACACTGATTCTTACAAGTGTACGCATACCCTTTATCCTATTCTCGATAGTTTTAATAATTTTCTCAGGTCGGCGAGGACGTTCTTGCCTTCCAGAATCATGGTTTGCTGATCGTCATGTGAAGGGTAGTAAAGCATGACGTTGTTTAACGGGTCGATAATAAACAAAGAGCCGGCCGGTAAACCGTTCAGCTGGTCGATGAGCTGTGGTTGTTGCAGTTGTGTGAAATGAAACTCGGAGTGAAATTCTCGTACGTCGGCTGCCGCTGAGTTGGTCAGTACCACCGGCGTGACACGGTCGGTGTCTTTGCCCAGGGCAACGTCAATCTGATTCATCACAAAGAGCACATTTTGACAGCGCTCCTGACACTGTTCGGGTGCAATATAAGCCAACTTCCAGCCGTCGGGCAGCTCATCGGCCTGGCTCAGGGTAACCGGCTCAGCTAATAGAGTGCCTTTATTGGTGCCGGCTTGATACCAATGTTGATCGAGAATGATCCAGGCGATAATAACCGGCAATAGGAAGGCTATCAGGACTATGATCGGTGTTCGTCGTGAGCGATTGAGGGAGCTCATGATTACTCCTCTTGTTTTTGTTTATTTATTCTTATAACAGCAATTGTAAAAATCACCAACGCTGCAACCGCTAAACTGAACCATTGCAACGCATAGGCCTGATGCTTTTCAGGTGGCATCACATTGGGTTTCCAGTCGCGAAGATAGCCAAATGAGGCGTTCTTACTCAGCAGCAATAGAAAGGGCGCGATGTCGAGCTGAAAGTTGTCAGCAACAGCTGACGGCACAAATTCCGGTATACGCTGTGGCCAAATACCCAGAGGTTGTTCCTGAACATCATTAATAAACACGTTTTCCTGCGGATACTGTGTTAATGCCGTGAATGACACGGTTCCGGAAGGCAGACGAATATCGGGTAGTTCGGAGCGCAATGTAGGTGCCTCTATCCAGCCAAGGTTTACCGCCACCTGCTGCTCCTGATTAGCGATGTTCAGCAAGCCAACCACATGATAACCGGGTGTCCCTTGGTGCAGTTGGTTGTCGATAAGAAAGTAGCGTTGTGGGTCGAATTCGCCGCTGACCGTAACGGCTTCAAACCGTTCTGGCTGTCGCTCCAGTAAATTGAGGTTGGCAGCCGGTCGAGACTCACTGTGCTCGGCATACGCTTGATAGTCGTTAAACAGGGCTGCTTTCTCGGCGGCACGTTCGAGCTGCCAAAATCCTAACTTGACCATTACTGCCACAGCTAGCACAGTAAGAGTTCCGGCAATTACAGGAATTTTTATGTTAGCAATTTTTAAGCTCATTATCGTTGCGCTACTGCTCTATATGGTGTTTAACCTGTTTCGGGCACTGTTTGTCATGCTTCGAAACGACCCCAACAAACCACCGATGACGCATTACCTGGGTAAACGGGTAGGAATTGCAGCCTTGGTTCTCTTGGTCTTAATCATCGCTGCTTACAGCGGGCTATTACCGCTTAACCCGCGCCCCTATTAAGAGGCGCGAGTTGTTTACGGTTAAATCACATAAACCACAACAAACAAACAAATCCACACCACATCGACGAAATGCCAGTACCAACTGGTCGCCTGAAAGGCAAAGTGATTGTCGGGTGTAAAATGACCTTTTAGCACACGCAGGAACATGATGATCAACATCAGTGTGCCGAGTGTTACGTGCATGCCGTGGAAGCCCGTCAGCAGGTAGAAGGTGTTACCGTAAATACCGGACTGCAAGGTTAAACCAAGCTGCTCGTACGCGTGAATATACTCGGCTCCCTGAAAGTACAGGAAGATGCAACCAAGGATGATGGTGATGGCCAGCCAGGCGGTCAGTTGCTTACGGTTGTCTTTTTCCAGGCCAACGTGCGCCAAGTGGCAGGTGACCGAGCTAACCACCAGAATGACGGTGTTAATCAACGGTAGACCGTACCAACCCATCGCTTCGGTTTCAGTACCTCCGGGGGTTTTCGTCAATGGCCACTGAGCAACAAACTGCGGCCATAATACCTCGGCGGTCATGGCATTATTGCTGGCGCCATCAAGCCATGGTACAGCGATTACCCGGGCATAGAATAAGGCGCCAAAAAACGCCGCAAAGAACATGACTTCGGAAAAGATAAACCAACTCATGCCTTGTTTATAAGAATTACCAAGCTGCTCGTTGTACAGGCCCTGCATGGATTCATTGATTTGATCCCGGAACCAGCCAAACAGCATTACGGCCATAACGATAATGCCCGCGATAAGCACGGTGCTACCATAACCATCTTGTTCATTGGTCATGTCTATAACGGTGTTTCCTGCACCCCAGGCGATAAGCCCTAAGCCGATGGCGCCAATAATGGGCCAGGGGCTGGAAGCAGGAACATAATAACTTTGATTCTCTGCCATAACGACGTTTCCTTATTCTGATGATTGTAGCTGAGCTAATGTCTCAGCCGTCGCATCGGCTGTCATATCATACAGCGTGTATGACAGTGTTAATGTAGTGATGTGAGCCGGAATTTCCGGGTCGAGATAAAATTGCATTGGCATTTCGGTGTCGTCACCGGCTGCAAGCGGCTGTTGATTAAAACAGAAACATTCCACTTTATTGAGGTACAACGATGCCTCCGCCGGGGCTACCGATGGAATCGCCTGAGCCACCATGTCTCCACCGGTAGGGTTGCCCGCCAAAAAGTTAACCACACGGACTTCACCGGGGTGTACTTTGACTTGCTTCACCAAGGGTTCAAATTTCCAGGGAATGCCTTTCGCGTTGCGAGTAATGAACTGCACGGTCACGGTTCGCGACGTGTCCACCTCCTGGTGGACAGCCGCGACCGCTTCGTTCTTTGTGCGTCCGTTAAAGCCGGTTACCTCGCAAAACACGTCATACAGAGGGACCAGTGCGAAACCGAAAGCGAACATCCCGGCAACGGTCAGTAGCAGCCGTTTAACGATGGTCGCGTTGTTTGCACGTTGTTGCGAGTCAGACATGACTGTTACTCCACTTTAGGTGGCTTTTCGAACGTGTGGTAAGGCGCTGGTGAAGGCACCGTCCATTCAAGCCCTTCAGCACCTTCCCAGGGCTTAGCCGCCGCCTTCTCGCCACCACGAACACATTTGATCGCCAACCACAGGAAGATCAGTTGCGATAAACCAAAGGCAAAGCCGCCAATACTGGTGATTTGGTTAACATCGGCAAACTGCACCGAGTAGTCCGGAATCCGCCGAGGCATGCCCGCCAGGCCGGCAAAGTGCATGGGGAAGAACAGCACATTAACCGAGATCAGCGAGGTCCAGAAGTGCAGTTTGGCGAGGGTTTCATCGTACATATGGCCGGTCCACTTCGGTAACCAGTAGTAGGCCGCCGCCATGATCGAGAAGACGGCTCCGGTAACCAGCACATAATGAAAATGGGCCACCACGAAGTAGGTGTCATGGTACTGAAAGTCAACTGGCGTAATGGCCAGCATCAGACCCGAGAAACCACCGATGGTAAACAGAATGACAAACGCCAGCGCAAATAACATCGGTGTTTCGAAGGTCATTGCTCCGCGCCACATGGTCGCCACCCAGTTAAACACTTTAACCCCGGTCGGCACGGCGATCAGCATGGTGCAGTACATGAAGAAGAGCTCGGCGAACACCGGCATACCGGTGGTAAACATGTGGTGTGCCCAAACCAGGAACGACAGAATGGCAATGGATGCGGTGGCATAAACCATCGACGCATAACCGAATAGTCGTTTACGGGTAAAGGCAGGGATGATGGCCGAAATGATACCAAAAGACGGCAAAATCATGATGTACACTTCCGGGTGACCGAAGAACCAGAAAATATGCTGGAACATGACCGGATCACCGCCTCCTGCCGCATCAAAGAAGCTGGTACCAAAGTATTTATCCGTTAACACCATGGTGACTGCCCCGGCCAGTACCGGCATCACTGCGATCAGCAGGAAGGCGGTAATCAGCCAGGTCCAGACGAACAACGGCATTTTCATGTAGTTCATGCCGGGCGCGCGCATGTTCATGATGGTAACGATAACGTTAATCGCGCCCATGATGGATGAAATACCCAAAATGTGCATGGAAAACACAAACAGCGCTGTTGAATCGTTGCTGTAGGTGGTTGATAACGGTGCGTAGAATGTCCAGCCAAAGTTAGGACCACCGCCTTCCAGGAACAACGAAGACAGCAGAATCGCAAAGCCAAATGGCAGGATCCAGAAACTCCAGTTGTTCATTCGCGGCAGCGCCATATCCGGCGCACCAATCATCATTGGAATCATCCAGTTTGCCAGTCCAGTGAAGGCCGGCATGACCGCGCCAAAGACCATGATCAGGCCATGCACGGTGGTCATCTGGTTAAAGAAATTGGGTTCAACCAATTGCAAACCAGGCTGGAACAGCTCTGCACGGATGACCATGGCCATCGCGCCGCCAATGAAAAACATGATTAAACTAAACCACAGATACAACGAACCGATGTCTTTGTGGTTAGTGGTGAACAGCCAACGAGTAATGCCCGACGGCTTGTGATCGTGGTGTTCTTCGTGATGGATATCGTCCACAACTGTACTCATCACCGTCTCCTTATTGGTTCATTACTGCGTTGATATCTGCCGCTTGCACGGTGTCGCCGGTGTCGTTACCCCAAGCGTTACGCTCATAGGTAATAACCGCTGCCAGTTCCTGCATGCTCAACTGCTGGCCAAACGCCTGCATGGCAGTACCCTGGACACCGTTGACAACGATATCAATGTGTTGATCGCGAGCTTCCGGATCGACTGAAACGCCGGAGCCGGCGAGTGCCGGGAAAGTGCCTGGAATACCCTGGCCATTTGCCTGGTGACAGGCTGCACAGGTACTGTTGTAGATTTTTTCACCCATGGCCATCAGCTCATCCATTGACATTTCCATGTCCAGTAACTCTTGCTCACGCTCGCGTGCGGCAATTTGTTCGGCTTCGGTTTCTTCAACCCATTTCTGATACTCAGCGGGCTCTTTGGCGATGACAACAACAGGCATAAAGCCATGATCTTTACCACAAAGCTCAGCACATTGACCGCGATAGATTCCGGGCTCCTCGACACGCGTCCAGGCTTCGTTAATAAAACCGGGGTTGGCGTCCTTTTTGACCGCAAAATCCGGCACCCACCAACTGTGAATCACGTCGTCAGACGTGACCAGAAAGCGAACTTTCTTACCGGTAGGGATGACCAGCGGATTATCCACCTCAAGCAGGTAGTTTTCGCTTTTCTCAAATTTATTTTGAATTTGTTCCTGTTGCGTCGCGAGGCGGCTGAAAAACTCAACTTCATGTTCGAAGTACTTGTAATGCCATTTCCATTGCGAGCCGGTAATTTGTACAGTGACATCGGCGTCGCTGGTATCTTCCATCGCGATCAGGGTAGATGTCGCCGGTATTGCCATGCCGACCAAAATAAGGAAGGGGATGATGGTCCAGGCAATTTCGACCTTCACACTTTCGTGGAACTTGGCAGGCTCTCGTCCTTTTGACTTGCGGTGACGAATCATAGAAATGAACATCAGGCCGAAGACAATAACTCCAATGACACAACATATATAAAAAATGGTCATGTGGAGGTCATAGACACGGTTACTGACGTCGGTGACACCTTCCGTCAGATTGAGGCGATTTTGGGCTTGCGCAGAAAACCCAAACAAAGCCAGTAGTGCCAACAGCGGCTTCATTTTCACGTGACTTCTCCTCTTATTCTTCTTCTAGCACGGCTTTTTGTAAAAACACGTGCGGGCGATGAAGAACAAAGAGGTAAGCAGAAAAAGGAACAGCTTCTCCCCAGAAATCACTTTCTCTACCAACTCTTTGTTGTAGTTTCGTTGTTATATTAATTTATATAGTTGGGTAGTATCATTTATTAACGAATTTACACACAAAGATCCAGATCAATCTTACCGATTGCTTGAAAAATAATCAAAATTGTAAAAAAAAAGGCTACCCGAGGGTAGCCTAGATACATTATCCAATGGTGGGGATACTGAGATGGGGCTCAGTGAAGGTGAGGGAATAATGTATCTTCTTCAAACAGGAAGCTTTTTGTCTGACTAAGGCGGCAGGCCATTTTAATACGTTGACAAAAGCGTTGCTCCAGTCCGTCCAACCAGCCAACAATCACCGCGCTGGTGCCTGCAAGCGTGGCTTGCTCAAGCGCCCATTCACGCTGTGTGTGATCGCCTGTGCGCAACCAGCGAATGCGCTGTTTTGGAATGCCGGCCGCGAGCAGTTCTGCAATAAATTCACGGCTACCGCCCACGATGGTTATCCATTTCTCAGACTCACCGTTTACACAGGCAGCAACAACTTCCGCGTGCTGTTCGTTAGTCGGATTAAAGGTAGCCTCGGATGCGATGACCGATGAAACCGCCGCCTGTTGAGAGGCTGTTTGACCGGCACTTTGCCACAGGCCGGGGTGATGTATTTTGGTTGTATGCTGAAACTTCATAGTGATGCTCCATTACGAATAACACCGACAGCTAAGCCCTCGATGGCAAAAACTTGAGAGGATAAATCGACAATAATGGTCGAGAATTCCTCATTTTCTGGATGAAGTAGCACTTTTCGACCTTTTTGCTCAAATCGTTTAACGGTAACTTCATCCTCGACACGGGCGACAACCACCTGCCCGTTTCGTGCTTGTTCGGTTTTGTGAACCGCTAACAAGTCGCCGTCCAGAATGCCAATATTACGCATACTCATGCCGTTCACTTTCAACAGAAAGTTGGCAGCGGGATAGAACATATTTTCATCGACCTTAAAGTGGCCTTCGATATGCTCTTGCGCGAGAATCGGCGAACCGGCTGCCACTTGCCCGATGAGCGGCAAACCCTCTTCAATTTCAAAATCGTCGGCCACCAAACGAATACCGCGTGACATGCCAGGCAGTATTTCGATGACGCCCTTACGAGCCAGTGCCTTGAGGTGCTCCTCTGCGGCATTAGCTGAGCGAAATCCTAATTTCGCTGCGATTTCGGCGCGCGTAGGGGGCATGCCAGTCGCCTGCAAATTGTCCTTAATTAATTCAAGGATCTCGGATTGTCGTGGTGTTAATGGTCGCATAAGAGTACCTGTTTATTCGTACAGTATACTGTGAGTATATACAGGTATTTTTATTTGGCAAGAATTTTTCTTTGTGTGTTTTTTGTCGTTGCCCAAGATCCTGTATACTCTAGCGTTCACTACTGTTTTAAACGCTTTACGCGCGGGAATCGAATGGCTAATCAGAGTTGGATTTATGCAGTTATAAAACACCCTTTACGCTGGCTAACGCGTTTTATTGCGATCGCCGATGAGGCAGAGACTGGTGACGCGAGCGTAAAGGATAAGCCCATCGTTTATGTGATGCGCTCAACCTCACGCGCTGATTTTTCCATTTTGCAACGGGCCGCAGCCAGTAAGTCTCTGCCGGATCCGCAGCAGCCACTAACCATTAACGGTAAGTCATTTGCGCGGGTGATGTATCTGGAAGAAACCCATTCTGATTCTTCTCAACGAGCGATAGGACAGTTTCAGGAACTGCTCGAAGCTCACCAGGCCGATCCAGAGCTGGACATTCAGCTATTGCCGGTCGGTATCTTCTGGGGACGCAAACCGGGTCAGGAGGCACGAGCTGGCTCGGCGATGACCGGTGATCTGGACAATCCGGGACATCTGCGCAAGTTCTGGCTGGTACTGTTTTCCGGCCGGCAGGTGTTGTGCCGTTTCTCACGCAGTGTCAGCCTCGGCACCATGGCGCGGCAAAGTGGCAGTGATTTTAAGATAGCGCATAAATTGGCGCGCGTGGCGCGGGTTCATTTTGTTCGTATGCGACACGCGGTGGCCGGACCTAAGCTCAGTGACCGCAACCAATTGATGCAGGAGCTGATCCATTCGCCGGCATTAAAAAAAGCCATTGCCGATGAGCAGCGCAGCAATAAAGTGTCTGAGCAGGAAGCGCGCAAAAAGGCGCTCAGCTACATCAATGAGATCGCAGCAAATTACAGCTCAACTCTGGTGCGCGTGCTGGATCGATTCATGACCTGGATGTGGAGCCGAATTTATAACGGCATTGATGTGCGCGGCGGTGACCGAATTCGTAAGCTGGCGCAGCAGGGGCACGAAGTTATTTACGTGCCTTGCCATCGTAGCCATATGGACTACTTATTACTGAGCTATGTGATTTATAAAGAAGGCCTGGTACCACCTCACATCGCGGCCGGTGTTAACCTGAATTTCTTCCCGGTGGGTGGCATATTCCGCCGTGGCGGTGCGTTCTTCATCCGGCGCAGCTTCCGCGGCAACAAATTGTATTCCGCGGTCTTCCGTGAATACCTATGTTGGCTGTTTCAAAAAGGCTATCCGGTCGAGTATTTCAGCGAAGGTGGGCGCTCACGTACCGGCCGCCTGCTGCCGCCAAAAACCGGTATGTTAGCGATGACGGTGCAGGGTATGTTACGTGGCCAGCAACGTCCCATTTCGTTGGTTCCTGTTTACCTGGGTTACGAGCACATTATGGAAGTTGCCACGTACCTGAAAGAGCTGAAAGGAAAAAGCAAAGAAAAGGAATCCATGTGGCAGGTGCTTGGTTCGTTGCGTAAACTGCGCAACTTCGGCCAGGGTTACGTCACCTTTGGCAAGCCAATTGACCTGAAAAACTTTTTGGATGAGGAGGTGACCGATTGGCAGGCGTCGATAACCCGTGGCGCGGAAGAACCTGAGCGTCCGAACTGGCTCACGCCGACCGTGAACCGCCTGGCAGAGACTGTTATGCGTGGAATCAATGACGCTGCAGCCGCCAACAGTGTCAACCTGACAGCGCTGGCGATTTTGAGTTCTGAGCATCATGCCTTGACGAAGGAAGAGCTACTACAACAATTGTCAGTTTATCAGGGTGTATTACGTGAAGTGCCTTATACCAGCGAAGTTAACGTGCCCTCGGACAGTGCGGAAGCGTTATGGCAACAGGCACAGCGGACCGATAAGTTTAGCGTCCAAGACGATACTATGGGGCAGGTTATCTCGCTACAGGACGTTAATGCGATAGCGATGACCTATTATCGTAATAATATTCTGCATTTAATGATCATTCCCGGTATCGTTGCGACGATTATGGTGGCCAAAAAGCAGCAGACGACGGCGCAGTTGGCAGAGCGCGTGCAGCAAATTTATCCGATGCTGCAAAAAGAACTGTTTTTATCCCATGAAATTGACGATGTGCCGCTCTGGGTTGCTGCTGTTATCGAAGAACTTCAGCGTCAGGATCTCGTTACACAAAACGGCGAAACCTGGCATATGGCGTCGCGCGAATCGGCACAGTGGATGCAACTGCAATTGCTGGCGCGCAGTGCCAGCGAAACGCTGCAACGCTACAGTATTGTGTTGGAATTGTTGCAGCAGGCACAACCGATTCAGCGGGCTGAACTGGAACGCCATTCGATTACTCTGGCCGAGCGGCTAAGCGCCATTCACGGCATTAACGCACCGGAGTTTTACGATAAGAAGGTGATGACCACCTTCATCGCCAGCCTCAAGGCGCAGGAACTATTACAGGTGAATGATGACGGTCAGCAAATAGCGGCTCCAGCCATTGGTGAGCTGAGTGACGCTATTGATGAACTTATCGATCCACCGGTGTTACAAACCATTCGTCAGTCGGTACAACAACTGCTGGTGGAAACCGGTAAGACCGATAACACTAAATAAACCAGTAGTGCCAGGCAAGACCGATGGCGAAACTCATGCCGACATAATGATTGTGGAGAAAAGCGCGAAAACACTTGCTGGGTTCGCGCTCTTTTATCAGCCACTGCTGATAGCCGAATAATCCGACGATAATCAGCAACGCCAGCACAATAGGCCAGCTCCAGTCGAACCAATGAGTGACATAAGCGAGCAACAACAGCGTGATGAGCTGTAACAGGCCTATGATCAGTTTATCGTGGCGGCCAAACAGTATTGCCGTGCTGCGAATACCGATTTGCAGATCGTCCTCTCGATCGGCCATCGCGTACTCGGTGTCATACATCACCGTCCAGATGACGTTGGCGATGAATAAGACGCCGGCAATAAACCATTGATTCGCGTCCTGCGCGCTGAATGCCACCAGGATACCAAAGCTAAAGGCTATCCCCAGTACCACTTGTGGCAGGTGCGTCCAGCGCTTGCAGAACGGATACAAGGCGGCAACGCCGGCGGCAAAAAAGCTTAACATCACGGTTTGGGTGTTAAATTGCAACACGATGATGAACGCGGCAAATAGCAGTAACGCAAACACCAACACGGCTTCGGTCGGAGTCACTTCGCCGGCCGGCAATGGTCGTTGATGCGTACGGCGCACATGGCCGTCGAGATTGCGATCAGCAAAATCGTTGATGACACAACCGGCCGAGCGCATTAAAAACGTACCCACCATAAACAGTACAAATACTTTCAGTGACGGGTAGCCATCGGCGGCTATCAGTAATGCCCAGACGGTAGGCCACGCTAATAAATAGGTACCGATAGGGCGGTCTGCCCGCATTAAGCGCCAATAAGCATCCAATTTATTCATCTTGACTCCCGTTATTCTGCCGACCATAAAAGGGCAAAGGCGACAAAAACAGTTCGCTGACCAGCACGCGTTGTCCTGCGGTAAGAAAAAGGCTACGGCGCCCCCATAATGAATGTGTTTTTCCGTGTAGTGTCTGATTAAGTTTAGCGAGCGGATGCGAGCTGTCCAGCCGTGTCACATCGAAAGGGCTGCGTAACAGATCCGCTTGATCAAATAACGACTGCCCGAGTGACGAGCAGCCCAGCGAGGATAAATTTAGGTTTTTATGCTGCAGTGCCGATACAGGGAAAAGACTGCGGGCAAACACCCAGGGCTTGCCGTCACAGCACAGCAGCACTTCGCGTACCGTGGCTTCGAAAGGGACACGGGTATGATGCCGGCGAAACAGCTCAAATTCGCTGTCAAAAATGGGCGCTGCTTGCTGGCCAATGAGCTCGACGGTAAACTGCTGACAGTGTTGTTTCAGCTTTTGTGTTAGCGAACCTTCCTCGAGGAGCCATTCTTTCGCCGCAGCGGGGATGCTCAGACGATCAGGGCGAGTCCACTGGCATGGCTGAGCAACAGGGAATTGAAGATCCATATGAGTTTTAATTAATTAAGTCCTGTCAGTATCATAGCAAAGCTACAGGCGATACGCAGTAGCATAACAGCACCAAGATGAGAGGCGATAACAGCAAATGAGAAAACTAGGGATAGCAGTGGCCGTTTCCCTCATGCTGATGATGACGGCACCGGTAAAAGCCTGGCAGAGTAATGTGTCCTATTATGGCTTTGAACCGGATATCACCACCAATTTTATTAAAGAAGGTAATGACTACCGGCTTGGCTTTATTCGTGTCGCTATCGAAGTCATGGTGCCCGATCCCCAATATGTGGGGGTTGTTGAGCATCATGCACCACTGCTGCGTGATGCGTTTATTCGCATTTTAAGTTCGGCACCGGAGCGGCAGATAAAAACCATGACCGGACGCGATCAACTGCGTTTAAAGTGTCTGGAAAAAGCGCAGGAACTGATGCGCGAAGAGACCGGTAACCCGGTAATACAGGAAGTGCTCTTCACCAAATATATTTATCAGTAAAGCGGCTGCTTTGGTGTCGGATTGAGTACCCGCACGACAAAACCGGCGAGGCAGCCCGAGAGCAGACCCGCTAGGTGTGCTTCGTTGGCAATATTAACCCAGAGCACACCGGTATACCCTAACAACAACCAGCCGATCATAAAAACGATTAACCCGGGCGGGAGCCACAGGGCAGTGCGGCGTCCGAAGCTGTATATCCAACAGAACCCGAGTAGCCCGTAGACCACGCCAGATAAGCCACCAAAGTTGGGACCACTGACGGCGTATTGTGCGACGTTAGCGGTAACACCACTGAACAGCAATAAGGCCAGTAGCCAGGAGGTTCCAAGGTAGCGCTCAATGCGGCCGCCTAGATACCACCACCAGAACACATTGAATACCAAGTGCATCAAGGAAAAGTGCAACAGTACCGGTGTTAAAAATCGCCACGGCTGCGCAAAGGGATAGGCATCGTAATAATGACTGATGCGGAGGCTTCCGAGTATCGCTTCCGGTGCCATATTGAGCAGCAAGAACATCAGTACCGCGATACCCGCTGTGACACGGGTCAGCCAGCCGGTATTGCGCAACAGATCCGACAATAATGATGAGCGTGTTTGGCCTTGTGATGGCGTTGTCTGTGACGTTGGCGGGTTATTTTTGAAGGTCTGAATCAGTTCTTTGGCTGCGGCTTCGTAGCTACTTTGGTGCAGCCAGAGTTCTAATTGCTGACCTTGTTCAGTAACACTGACGGGGATGCCATGCTGGCGCAGATACTGGTATAGCTGACCGATGAATTCACTGTCGGTAGAGGTCAGTAATCTGCGCATGGGTGTTAGCTCGTCTCGATATCGGTGGTGAACTGAGTTTGCCAGGCGGTGAAGCCTCCCTGCATACTCAACACCTTGTTGAGGCCGTGTTGCTGCAATACATCGGCCGCCTGTTGGCTGCTGATGCCGTGATAGCAAACAACGATGACCGTGGTATCGGCGTCAGTTTGATCGATAAACTCGGCGACATTGTCGTTATTAAGCGGCTGTGCACCCGGTATATGACCGAGCGCAAAGGACTGCCCGTCGCGAATATCGACAAATACCGGTGGTTGCTCTGACGCCCATAATTGATGGGCGTCGAGTAAACTGATTTCTTGTGCCAAAAAGCCTCCTGCAGGCGTCGCTTAATCCCAGTTTAAAATCACTTTGCCGGAATGACCGCTGATCATGGTTTCGAAGCCTTGTTCATAGTCATCGACGTGCATCTGGTGTGTCAAAATCGGTGAAATATCTAAACCTGACTGTAGCAGGCTCGCCATTTTATACCAGGTCTCAAACATTTCGCGTCCGTAAATGCCTTTGATCACCAAGCCTTTAAAAATAACCTGGTTCCAGTCAATGGCGACATTCTCCGGCGGTATACCCAACATGGCAATTTTGCCGCCGTGGTTCATGGTCGCCAACATTTGTGAAAACGCCGACGGTACCCCTGACATTTCCAGACCGACATCGAAACCTTCTTTCATGCCCAGTTCGTCCATCACGTCGGTGAGCTTTTGCTCAGCCACATTAACCGCTCGGGTAACGCCCATTTTACGGGCAATGTCCAGACGAAACTCATTAACGTCGGTGATGACGACATGGCGTGCGCCAACGTGACGAGCGACAGCTGCCGCCATGATACCGATAGGACCAGCACCGGTAATCAGCACGTCCTCACCCACCAGGTCAAACGCCAACGCAGTGTGCACGGCGTTCCCGAAGGGGTCCATGATGGCGGCCATGTCATCGCTGACATCGTCAGGCAGTTTAAAGGCATTATCAGCCGGAATCACCAGGTACTCAGCAAATGCGCCGGGACGATTTACACCTACGCCATAGGTATTGCGACATAAGTGGCGGCGGCCGGCACGGCAGTTACGGCAATGGCCGCAGGTAATATGACCTTCACCGGAGACGCGGTCGCCAATTTCAAAACCACGCACGCCTTCACCCATGGCTGCTACTTCGCCAACGTATTCGTGGCCAACGACCATCGGCACCGGAATGGTCTTCTGTGACCACTCATCCCACTTATAGATGTGCACGTCGGTACCGCAAATCGCGGTTTTCTTAATTTTAATCAGGATGTCGTTGTAACCGTATTCCGGTTTATCAACGTCGGTCATCCAGATGCCGGGTTTATCGTGCAGCTTCGCTAACGCTTTCATAACTTCTCCTTGGCCCGGCATTAAATAATGCCGAGGTCCTTACCGATACGTGTAAAGGCTTCAATGGTGCGATCCAGCTGTGCACGTGTGTGTGCAGCAGACATCTGGGTACGGATGCGGGCCTTGCCTTTAGGTACTACCGGGAAGGAGAAACCGATCACGTAAATGCCTTCTTCCAACAACCGATCCGCCATTTCAGAAGCCAGTCGCGCATCACCGATCATCACTGGGATAATGGCGTGATCAGCGCCGCTTAAGGTAAAGCCCGCAGCGGTCATTTGCTCACGGAAATAACGAGCATTGTCCCACAGTTTACTGCGTAACTCGTGACCGTCCGCGAGCATATCCAAAACTTTGATAGACGCTTGTACGATAGCCGGCGCAACCGAGTTTGAGAACAAGTAAGGGCGTGAACGTTGGCGTAACCAGTCGATGACTTCCTTCTTGCCGGACGTGTAACCGCCAGACGCGCCACCCAATGCCTTACCCAGAGTACCGGTAATAATGTCAACGCGACCAATGACGTCGCAATATTCGTGAGTTCCTTTGCCGTTTTCACCTAAGAAACCGGTTGCGTGGCAGTCGTCCATCATCACCAGCGCGTCGTACTTGTCGGCGAGGTCGCAAATGCCTTTAAGGTCAGCGATAACGCCATCCATAGAGAATACGCCGTCAGTTGCGATCAACTTAAATCGTGCGCCATCAGCGTCGGCCTGCTTTAACTGTTCTTCAAGGCTGGCCAGGTCGTTATTTTTGTAGCGATAACGCTTAGCTTTGCTGAGGCGGATACCGTCGATGATGCTGGCGTGGTTTAATTCGTCACTGATAATGGCGTCTTCCGGCCCCATCAGCGTTTCAAACAAACCGCCGTTAGCGTCGAAGCAAGATGAGTAAAGGATGGTGTCTTCAGTGCCCAGGAAGTGACTCAGTTTCTGTTCGAGTTCTTTATGAATATCCTGCGTACCGCAGATGAAACGTACTGACGCGGTGCCAAAACCGTGCTCATCCAGACCTTTCTTAGCGGCTGCAATGAGATCCGGGTGATTGGCCAGACCCAGATAGTTGTTGGCACAGAAGTTCAATACTTGCTGTCCGTTAACGGTAATCTCTGAACTTTGATCAGAGGTAATGATACGTTCTTTCTTATACAGTCCCTCGTTGCGGGTGGCTTCGAGCTGTTCGCTTAACTGCTGATAAAATGCTGAATTCATGGATGCTCCATATCGTCCGATAGTGGCAAATTTATGCTCTATTTTACTGATGTTATGGTGTGTTCGCACCCTTAATTTTGAATTAGCGTTTGAGTCAGCCGTTCAATAAGGTGTACTCTTTAGCGAAAATTACGTGACACGAGGCAACCATGCACAGTAAAGCCATTTATCCGGGAACCTTCGATCCAATTACGAATGGGCATTATGACTTGATCGAGCGTGCGGCAAAGCTGTTTCGGCATGTGGTGGTCGGTATTGCCGAAAACCCGAGTAAAAAACCACTGTTTTCGTTGCAGGAGCGAGTGATTCTGGCGCAACAAGTAACCGAGAACTTGGATAACGTATCCGTTGTCGGCTTTTCCGGCTTACTGGTTAACTTTGCCAAAGAACAGGAAGCCACGGTTCTGGTGCGCGGCCTGCGTGCGGTATCGGATTTTGAATACGAGTTTCAACTGGCCAACATGAACCGCCGATTGTTTCCGGATTTGGAAAGTGTGTTTCTCACTCCGGCGGAAGAAAACTCATTTATTTCCTCTACTCTGGTGAAAGAAGTCGCGCTGCACGGCGGCGATGTCACCGGCTTTGTCGACAATCGCGTCGCCGATGCTTTAAAGCAGAAATTTGCCAACCGCAGTTAACAGCAAGCTATTTGTGGCTTCGCCATGGCTTTTTGCGCTCAAGAGCTGCCGACACGCGAAGCGAGTAGGCAAACAGCCGAGGTGAAGCCACTAACAGCCAGCGCCGATAGACGCTAAAAAGCCGTATTTATAAACACCAACGTCATCAACACAGGACAGATATAGCGCAAATGCCAGCGCAAAGCGGTCAGCCAGAAGCTGCCCTGCGCGATGGTGTGTAAGTGGTTACTTTTCCGCCATAGCCAGCCGACCACGAGCAGATAGAAGATGCCCGAAATCGGTAACTGGAACTGGGTTACTGCTGTCACTACCCAACCGAACAGAGGCTCAAAAAAGATCACTAGACTGAAGGCTAATACGGCGATGGTTGCCAGTGCCAGCAACGTGGCCTTTTTACGGTTCAGGTTTTTTTCTTCAATCAGGTACGAAACCGGCACTTCTGCCTGAGCGATAGTCGAGGTGAGCGCGGCGATGCTGAGCAGGGTGAAGAATGCAAAGCCGACAAATGATCCAACTGCACCCATGCTGGCAAATAGCTGTGGTAAGACGGCGAAAATAAGCTGGCCTTCACCGATCAGTTCATCGCCGTTGGTGACGGTGACGCCAAGCTCGATACCCGCATACAGCGCAGGAATGATCAGTAAGCCAGCGAGAAATGCGATGAGGGTGTCAAGGCCCGCCACGGACAAACTGAGTTTCCCCAGTTTGGCGCCCGGCAGCAAGTAGGAACCATAAATCATCATGCCGCCTAAGCCGATCGACAGCGAGAAAAACGCTTGCCCCATGGCAGCCAGGTAAATCGATGGATCGCTCAGTTGAGAAAAATCCGGTACCAGATAAACGGTGAAGCCGTCACTGGCGCCGGCCAGGGTGCCCATGTAGATGATCAAACCCACCAGCAGTAACACCAAGGTTGGCATCAACCGTTTCGACCAGCGTTCGATGCCGTTTTCGATGCCTTGCAATACCACCCAGCCGGTGGTGCACAAAAACAGCGCGGTAAAGATAAGGTCACGCGTTAACGAGCTGTTCATTAAAAACTCGGCAACGGCCGCCAGCCCAAGCCAGCCCGCCACGTAGCCAAACGCATGTACAACCATCCAGCCCGCCACAATGTGGTAAAAGCTGAGCATCAGGCACGAGCCGATAACATTCAAAAAGCCCATGGTGGCGCCAACGGGTTGTGCACGGCCTTCACTGAGCTTGGCGAGTGACCGAACCGGGTTGGCGCGGCCATGATGGCCGATTAACATTTCACTATACAACGCTGGTATGGCCAGTATGAAAATGACGATGAGGTAGACCAATAAGAACGCGCCTCCCCCGTGATTGGCCACTTGAGTAGGAAAGCCCCAAATGTTTCCAAGACCTACTGCAGAGCCGGCGGCCGCTAGGATAAAGCCAAGTCGGGTGTGGAAGGATTCGCGCATACTTGCTCACTTACTACTTGTATAAAAATTAAAAGACAGAGCGCGCATTCTAACGAACTGAGAGAATTTTGCCCTATCTTTTTTAGCCAATAAACGGTAATATTCGCGTCCGAATTTTAATCAAGATCAGCGCTACCAGATGGTTGTGCGCACTAGCAAGTTAACGCCAACACAAAGACCGTATTCGCAGGAGCCTTACGTCATGCCAAATTTGGATTTGAGCCGCTATGGCATCAATAACGTCCAGGAAATTGTCCACAACCCGTCGTACGATGTGTTATTTGCCGAAGAAACTCGTGACGACTTACATGGGTTTGAAAAGGGAACCGTGACCGACTTGGGCGCTGTTGCTGTTGATACCGGAATTTTTACCGGTCGCTCACCAAAAGATAAGTACATTGTGCGTGATGACACCACTCGCGATACGGTGTGGTGGTCAGATCAAGGTAAAAACGATAACAAACCGATGTCGGAAGAAACCTGGTCAAGCCTCAAAGGTCTTGTTACCGAACAGCTTTCCAACAAACGTTTGTTTGTTGTCGATACCTATTGCGGTGCTAACGAGGATACTCGTTTGGCCGTTCGTTTCATTACCGAAGTCGCATGGCAGGCTCACTTCGTAAAAAACATGTTTATCCGCCCGAGCGCAGAAGAACTGGAAACGTTCGAGCCGGACTTTGTGGTAATGAATGGTGCTAAATGCATCAACCCGAACTGGCAAGAGCAGGGTCTGAACTCGGAAAACTTTGTCGCCTTTAACTTAACGGAAAAGATTCAGTTAATTGGCGGTACCTGGTACGGCGGGGAAATGAAAAAGGGTATGTTCTCGATGATGAACTACTTCCTGCCACTGCAAGGTATTGCGTCAATGCACTGCTCAGCAAACGTCGGCAAAGACGGCGATGTAGCAATTTTCTTTGGCTTGTCAGGCACCGGGAAAACGACGCTGTCTACGGATCCTAAACGGGCGTTGATTGGTGACGACGAGCACGGTTGGGATGACGATGGCGTGTTTAACTTCGAGGGTGGTTGTTACGCGAAGACCATTAACCTGTCGAAAGAAGCGGAGCCGGATATTTATAATGCCATCCGCCGTGACGCATTGCTTGAAAACGTCACCGTACGCGAAGACGGTTCGGTCGATTTTGATGATAACTCGAAGACAGAAAATACTCGCGTGTCTTACCCGATTTATCACATCGACAATATTGTTAAGCCGGTTTCCAAAGCAGGCCACGCGAAAAAAGTTATCTTCTTAACCGCGGATGCTTTTGGGGTGTTACCACCAGTTTCTAAGTTGACCAAAGAACAGGCCCAGTACCACTTCCTGTCCGGTTTCACGGCGAAACTCGCAGGTACCGAACGTGGCGTAACCGAGCCCACACCAACATTCTCCAGTTGTTTTGGGGCGGCCTTCTTGAGTTTGCATCCAACCCAGTACGCTGAAGTATTGGTCAAGCGTATGGAAGCCGCTGGCGCGGAAGCTTATTTGGTGAACACCGGCTGGAACGGTACCGGTAAGCGCATTTCGATTAAAGCGACGCGTGCGATCATTGACGCCATTTTGGACGGTTCGATTGAAGACGCCGAGTTTGTTCAGCTACCGTACTTTAACCTGTCGATGCCAACCGCATTAACTGGTGTTGAAGACAGTGACATTCTGGATCCTCGTAATACTTATGACGATAAGGAAGAGTGGGATCTGCGTGCGCGCGATCTAGCGAAACGTTTCGTTGCTAACTTCGAGAAGTTTACCGATACCGATAACGGTAAAGCGTTGGTTGACGCGGGTCCTAAGCTTTAACGCCAAACTTATCGTTATTGACGTCACATTTTGAAACAATAAAAGGCCTGTAACCATCTGTTACAGGCCTTTTTCGTTCGCTATCATAGCGTCAGGTCTCATAACAGTCTGGCAACATGAATATAACAATAGATACGGTAACGAAACGTTACAAGACAGTGACAGCCGTCGACGCAATATCTTTGGATGTGCGTTCTGGGCAAATTTACGCCTTACTCGGGCCAAATGGTGCCGGTAAATCTTCCTTGGTTCGGATGCTGGTCGGTTTAACACAACCTGACAGTGGCCGGATTCAGATAACAGACCTGGGCGGTGCCGATATTCAGCTGCGTCCACAGCATTTTGCTTACCTCCCTGAAGATCGCGGTCTCTATCAGGATCGTTCGATTCTCGACAACCTGTCATACGTAGCAAGGCTACGAGGACTCGAGCAGAGTGTGTATTTACCGCGCATTGACAAGTGGTTGGCACATTTTGATCTGACCGATCGCAAACAAGAGCCAATGCGGCAGTTGTCGAAAGGTAATCAGCAAAAAGTGCAGTTAATTTCTACTTTGTTGCACGATCCCGACCTGGTGATTCTTGATGAACCTTTTTCCGGCCTTGATCCGGTTAATCAGGAGCACGTGCTAAAGGTGCTGAGCGATTTGAAAGAACAAGGTAAAACCGTGTTGTTGAGCGCCCACCAGATGGCGCTGGTCGAGCGTTTGGCGGATAAAATGTTACTGATGTCTCATGGTAAAGCCCTGGCGCAGGGATCTCTGGAAGAAATTCGCGCGACATTGCAGCCGCAACGACTCTATCGTGTGCACTGTGATGCCATTGCGGCACAGAGTGCCTGGTCAGATTTTAGCGAAATCGAGCGCCTCCACCCAATCGACAAAAATGAGCTGGAACTCACGCTTGGAGCCGATGTTGACGCATCCATGTTATGGCCACGGTTAACCGAACGTTGTGCGATTGAGTCATTTGCACTGCGCAAACCCGGATTGCACGAACTGTATCTGGACACCATCGGACGCTCACAAGCACAGGGAGACGCCGCATGAACCGTTCGCAACAATTGAAGACCATCGCTTGGTGGGAATTTAAACGTTTCTTTAAATGGAAACAGGAACTTATCTCGATTGCGTTGCTGGCGATTATCTTTCTGGTCAGTGCCGGTTGGGGCGTCATCACGGAAGTGTTCTCCGAGCAACATCAGGGCGCGATTTTTTACCAAAACAAAGCCGAGCAAAGCTGGCGTTTCGAAGCACCAGACGGTGTGCCGTTGCGTGCTGCAGGGTCGATGGAAGTGCAGCAATGGCAACAGCAATTACCGGACGATTTGGATGTGCTGGTGGTCATTTCACCGTCGTTAGAAGCTGAGTTGGTAGTACGGGAGAAAGACGACTGGCAAGATGGCTTGGTTAAGGCGTTGGAGCAACAACTGCAACAGCAGCGCATCAAACAGTTAACGTTGAGCGACCAACAGCGGCAGGTCATCAATGAACCACCGGCAATCACGACAACGGTGCAAAGTACCGATGTCAGTGCGCAAGACGAGGATGAAGGTGGTTTTAGTGAAGCTTTGCCAATGCTGGTCACGGTGGCGATTACGGTAGGTGTTTTCACTGGCTTTGGTTTGATGATGATGTCGATTACCGCAGAAAAACAGCAACGGGTTACTGAGCAACTGTTAACCATCATATCGCCGACGCAGTGGATGGACGGAAAAATTCTTGGCATTACCTTGCACAGCATCAAGTCGATGGTGTTCCTGGGCTTATTTTTTACCGGTATTGGACTGGTGGCCTCAATGTTCAGTGGCGGCGACAGCAGTGTCAGCTTCGACCGCTACTACGGTGCTGTGTTATCGGTGGTGTTCGTGTTGCTGGGGCTGGTGTTGATCAATGCGATGTTGGCCGGTTTTTCGGCCACCATCGATGACCCCAATCACTCGTCTCGCAGCTCGGTGATGCTGTTGCCTTTACTGCCGGTATTTCTGTCTTTTAGCATCATCGATAACCCAGACGGTGGACTGGCTCAGGTGATGAGCATTTTACCCATCTCTTCGTTTGTGATGATGCCGGTGCGGTTGTTACAAACTGACGTGACCTGGTGGCAACAGTTGCTCAGTCTGGCGCTCCTGGTGGTGTTCGTGATTTGGATGCGCAACGTAGCCGGTCGGTTATTTGCGATGGGTATTCAGTTCTACGGCAAAGAACCCAGTTGGAAAGACATCTGGAATGCCATTAAGGGTTAACAACGGTAATTAAAAAGGCCGGCTTGTAAGCCGGCCTTTTTGTATTCGCAGCATTAGTCGTCTGCTTGCATATTCTCAACATGTGGCAACTCAAACGGAGGTTTGGTTTCCGCTTTTTCTACCAGGAAAGTGTCCATCCAGCGCATCATCCGCATACCGTAATCCAGCTGTGCTGCCATCTTCCGGTTACCGTGGCCTTCGCCCGGATAAAGAACCAGTCGTACCGGCACGTTACCGTGAGTTTTCAGGTAACGGTATAGTTCCATCGACTGTGACGGATGAACACGGGTATCTTCTTTACCGTGCATGATTAAGATCGGCGTACGAGCCTGCTCAGCATAGTAAATAGGACTGCGTTCTAAGTACCACTGCCACTTTTCCCACGGGTAGCTACGAGCGTGAACGGCGTGCATCTCTTTGGCGATGTCCGTCGTGCCAAACTTAGAGATGTTATCGCTGATACCGACAAACATGACACTGGCCGCAAAATGCTCAGTTTGTTTGGTTGCGCCCCAGGCTGAGGCATAACCACCGTAAGAACCGCCGGTGATACCGACACGCTCAGGGTCTGTGATGCCCATTTCTACCAGGTGTTGTTTGGCGTCAACGATATCGTCGAACTCTTTACCGGCATAATCGTTTTGGCTCAGCATTGAGAACTCTACGCCGCGACCAGTGCTGCCCCGATAATTCGGGAAGAACAACGCATAGCCGTTGGCAGCAGCGTGTTTAACCGGCGCGGAATAGCGATCCAGCCAACCATTGCTGTAATGTGACTCAGGACCGCCATGGATGACCATTACGGTAGGATAGCTTTGGCCTTCCTGATAGTCCGTTGGATAAACCAGAATGCCTTCCAATTGCAAACCGTCACGAGCTTCGTAGGTGATGCTTTCCTGACGCGGCATGGTGATTTCATCCAGCCACGGGTTGGAAACCGTTAACCGCTCTAAGCCGTTGTCGTCCAGCAGGAAGGCTTCGTTTGGATGTTCGGGGCGGTTACCGCGCAACGCAATTTGTCCAATTCCGGATTCACCGTCAAGACTGGTGAAAATCGCTTCGCCTGGCTCCACCAGCATACGGTTTTCGAGGAACTTTAACGTCAGCGCTTGTACTTCAGACTCGGTACCGCGATGACCTAACCAAACCAGTTCCTGATCGGTACGCCAGGCGAAATCACGGATAGAGCCTTGGTAATCGGGTAACACGTTGCGCAACTCTTCCGTTTGTGAGTCCCAGACAAACAGGGTGCCCGCTGACGGGTCGTTGTAATTGGCCGCCGAGATCATCGCCAGATAACGGCCGTCCGGAGAAAAGCTTGCTTGTCCTAGCTTACCGGCAGTTTCGAACGCCTGTTGCAGTTCACCGGCTTTATTGATGAGCTGATATTGGCTACTCATGTAGTTATCATCGATCAGCGGCGTTGGCGCAGTACGCACCAGGATGTGGGTGTTGTCGGGGTGGAATTCAGCTGACAAAATGTGTTGGTCGTCCGCCGATACCTGAGTTGCCTGTTTTTGTTCGGCGCTTAGGTCAACGTGATACAAATGTGTGTAATCAAGGTCTTCCTCGTAAACCTCTGCCTTAAAGCCTTTTTCTACGAGCTTCTTCTCGTCCGCATCAGACTTACCGCGTGACGTAAAAATCAGAGACTGACCATCATCACTGATGTCATAAGCGCCGATATGACCTTCAAACTCATAAAATGACTGTACCGCGCCACCGTTTATCGGCAGGCGGTATAGTTCGTTGTATTTGTCATCGTCGCGCTTAGCGGTGAAATACAGGTATTCACTGTTTGGACCAAATGACACCTGCGAGAACTCATCGTCGCGATTAAAATAGACGGTTTCGTTACCTTGCGCGTCGATTAATACGAGCTCGGTAAAACCGCTACCGTCGTCGTCTTTATATGGCGTACGCGGGATGTATTTTAACACCGCGGTATACTGGCCATTTGGCGATAAATCGACACTGGCAACAGACTGGGCTGTTACCGTTTCCATCAGCGTCATTTCTCGAGCTTGTCCGGTCACCGCAAGGGTCAGTAAACTGACTGTGCCAAGGGTTCTGAATAACATCGGATTCTCCTGGTTTATTGTGGTTTTCTATTGATTGTAAAACGGTCTTATGTTTGTGCAAGTCGGCGCGTTGCTTCGGCGCCACGTGCGACCAGACGCACTTGCTGAATGGTCGCCTCGGTGATCCGGCGGCGTTCGTCGTCGCTGACATCAAAACAGTCAGCGCCTGCGCTAAATACGATTTTTACAATGGCATCGGATTGCAGTGACGCCAGCTCGTGGGTAAAGCCCTGTTCCATCACCAGATATTCTTCCAGTTCCGCCTTAAAATGTTCAAGCTCACGCTCCACCGCACTGCGAAACTCCCTTGAGCAGCCGGTGCGCTCCTGCAGTAATAACCGAAAGATGGCGGTGTTACTGGCAACGTATTGCATAAAGGTTTCTATCGAAACGCGGATGATGGAACCGCCTTTTTCGATACGCTGGCGGGCCTGCCGCAGTAGCTGTCTGAGCGTCAGACCACATTCGTCGACGAGGGTTAATCCCAGTTCGTCCATATTACGAAAATGACGATAAAACGAGGTTGGGGCAATATTTGCTTCGCGGGCGACTTCACGCAGGCTCAGGCTGGAAAAGCCGGTCTCGGCGCTGAGCTGATTCATCGCCGCATCAATTAAAGCTCGCCGTGTTTTTTCTTTTTGTTGCGCTCTGATACCGTTCGTCGCTTGCTTTGCCACTGTGCTCTCACTTTATGTTTGAGTAAACGTTTTGCCCATTAAACGGTCATAGTATCACAGGATTTTACACAATTATTGCTTGTATTCTGAAGCAAAAACCCGTAAATTCAGCGAACACGTGTACGCTATTTTGGTTTGCACCGTTTTACTCGCAGTTACATGGCAAGAATTTGAATGACCGAATTAAATACCAAACCCCCAATTATCTGGCTTAACACCATTGTCTTTTTATCAACCTTCGTGATTGCTACCGTCGGCGTGCCGCTGTATGGCTATCTTGTTGGTATTGATAGTGCATTATGGTGGATTATGCTGGGCACAATTTGTTTTGCAGGCATTTCCATTACCGCCGGCTACCACCGTCTGTGGTCGCACAAAACTTATGATGCCAATCTCGTCGTGCGTTTTCTGTTTGCTATCGGTGGTGCACTGGCGTTACAGAACAGTGCCTTGCACTGGTCGTCGGATCACCGCGTTCACCACACCCACGTCGACGATAATGATAAAGACCCTTATTCGGCAAAACGTGGCTTCTGGTATTCGCACATTGGCTGGATGTTACGTGAGTATCAGGCCAGTCGTTATTCGGATTACGACAATGTTAAGGACTTGCAGAAAGATCCCATCGTTATGTGGCAGCATCGTCACTATCTGGCGCTGACGTTATTGACCAATTTCGGCTGGCCAATTCTGGTGGGTCTGATGGTGGGCGATGTGTGGGCTGCACTGTTGGTAGTTGGTGTGTTACGTCTGGTACTTAATCACCACACCACGTTTTTCATCAACTCGTTGGCGCATGTTTGGGGCAAGCAACCTTATACCGATAAAAATACCGCGCGTGACAACGGCGTACTGGCGTTCCTGACCTTTGGTGAAGGCTACCACAACTACCATCATATTTTTTCGGCCGACTACCGTAACGGCATTCGCTGGTATCAGTTTGATCCAACCAAGTGGCTGATTCGCGCATTATCCTGGGTAGGATTAGCCTCTAACCTTAAGCGCAGCTCAGGTTATCAGGTCGAAAAAGCGCGTCTGCAGATGCAGTTACAGCGGTTACAGAAGAAAGCGAAGTCTGCACCGCATACGTTGCTCGAAATGGCCCAACAGCATTATGACGATATGGCGGTTCAGTTACGTCAATACTACCAGGCGCGAAAAAAGCTGTTGGACAGTAAAGCCAAACACTTGCGCGAGCAAGTGAACATGGATGCACTGAAAGCCCAGGTCGACGAGCTTAAAGCGTCGTTAGAGCAACAGCGCCGTCACTGGAAAGAACTGGTGTCACAGATTAAGCAGCACGCTTAACGTAAAGAACGCTGACGCTGGCTTGCATTTGCCTGCTTTTTATACAATACTGGTGGCAACATTTTGCCGCAGTCATTGGAGGCAGCTATGGAAATCAATGGTGCAATGAACGCAGGCCTGCAAGGCTTGCAACGAGCCAGCCAGCAAGTTAACGAAGCCAGTGCAGAAATTGCAAATGCGGGTGCACGTAATGATGTGCAACAACAAAGCAATGCACAGTCAAGCGGCGTTAACGCTGCGACGGAGTCGGCCAGCGAAACCAGTCAGTCGGTAAGCGCAAATAACGCCACTGACGGACTGGTGTCTTTACAGCAAGGCGAGACTAATTTCGAAGCCAATACCCGCACCGTCGAAACGGCCGATGAAGTACTCGGTACGTTAATCGATACCAGCGCGTAAGGCTCAAGATAAACTCGCGTATGTAACGGCCATGAATATCACAACCGCACTTCCGACGATTCCTCCGGCACCGATGCCGGCGTCGGATGCTGTTGGCCGTGAAAACCAGCAACGTGCAGCCATTAAAGAGCCTGCATCCTCCCCCCAGACTGGCACATCAACCGATAAACAAGCGCGTAAGACAGACGGCAAAAAAGAGCAACAGAGCGCTTCTGAGTCCACCAAAGCCGACGGTCGCAAAGCGGAAGATAAGCGTGAATCCGAGCGTACTCCCGAAGAACAGCGTGAAATCCAAGAGGAAGTCCGGGAACTAAAAAACCGTGATGCGGAAGTGCGCACGCACGAGCAGACACACGCCGCTGTGGGTGGTCAGTATGCCGGTAGTCCCAGCTATGAATATGAACGCGGCCCGGATGGTAAATCCTATGCCGTGGGCGGTGAAGTACAAATCGACGTCAGCGTCGTTCCCGGCGATCCCCAGGCAACCATCCAGAAAATGCAGGTGGTTCGGCGTGCGGCATTGGCCCCGGCGGAACCCTCTTCTGCTGACCGCTCGATTGCTGCAGAAGCCTCGGTAAAGGCAGCGGAAGCCCGTGCCGAACTGGCTAAAAGCGACGCTCCGGGTGCCTCTAAGGCGGCAGAAGCTACTGATGGGGAAGAGACTAAATCGTCGCAAGGCCGTAATGATGCCGGAGACGGCAGTCGTATTCAGGGTCCCGTGCGCAAATCGCTCGAAGGTGAGGGCAACGACAGCTCTTCCGTCGGCAGTGCTGGTGAGCTTGCCGGAACACAGCGAAAGACGCTTTCCGCTGCTGAACGCGGTACGCTGATTGCTGATTTTTATAGCCGCCGCGTGAGCCCGTCAGAAACGGGCTTCAGCGCGACCGCCTAAACCGGATTATTATCCCTTCTTAGCCTTTGCAAAGGCATCCGCCAGGGCATTACCCATTGCCGAATTAGCCGGTTGCGGGCGTGACTTGGCTTTACCCGTACCACTGGATTTACCACCCGCTTTGCCAATGCCTTTTTTGGCTGTCGGTTTGGTGCTGGTGGACGTTGCGGCGATTTCATCGTCAAGGCGCATGGTCAGGCCAATACGATTGCGTTCGAGATCCACTTCAACCACTTTCACCTTAACAATTTGGCCGGCTTTAACGACTTCGCGTGGATCACTGACGAACTTGTTCGACAACGCCGAGATATGCACTAAACCGTCTTGATGCACGCCGATATCGACGAACGCGCCGAAGTTGGCGACATTGGTTACGACGCCTTCGAGCGTCATACCTGGCTTCAGATCGCTGACTTTATCCACACCGTCTTTAAAATTCGCGGTTTTGAATTCAGGACGTGGATCTCGCCCCGGCTTTTCCAGTTCGGCGAGGATATCGGTTACTGTCGGTAACCCAAAACGCTCATCGGTATAGTCCGCGGCATTGAGTCCTTTGATCAATGACTGGTTGCCTATCAGTTCTTGTACCGGCACATTATTTGCGGCGGCGATACGCTCCACCACCGTGTAAGCTTCCGGGTGAACCGCAGAGGCATCCAGCGGCTGCTCACCCTTGTTGATGCGGAGGAAGCCCGCCGCTTGTTCAAAGGCTTTGGGTCCCATCCGCGGCACCTCCAACAACTGTTTGCGGTTGGCAAAAGCGCCGTTATTGTCACGGTAGTCGACAATGTTCTTTGCCAATGTCTTTGATAGACCGGATACGCGTTGCAACAGCGCCGCTGAAGCCATGTTCGCATCTACCCCAACAGCGTTCACACAATCCTCAACCACCGCATCGAGGCTCTGAGCCAGTTGTGACTGACTGACGTCGTGCTGGTATTGGCCAACACCGATGGACTTAGGTTCAATTTTAACCAGCTCCGCCAGCGGATCCTGTAAGCGCCGGGCAATTGATACCGCCCCACGCAGGGATACGTCCATGTCCGGAAATTCCAGCGCCGCCTGTTCAGAAGCGGAGTAAACGGAGGCACCGGCTTCGTTAACAATCACCTTGCTTGCCTTGATCTCACTGTGCTGCTTGAGCATGTCACCAACCATTTTGTCGGTTTCACGTGAGTGGGTGCCGTTACCAATGCTGATCAGTTCCACTTTGTACTGTTTACACAACGTTGCCAGTGTTCGCATGGCCTTATCCATTTGATTCTGCGGCTGGAACGGGAATACCGTATTAGTAGCAAGCACCTTGCCGGTTTCGTCCACCACCGCAACTTTAACCCCGGTGCGAACACCCGGATCTAAACCCATGGTGGCTTTGGCGCCGGCCGGTGCCGCCATCAGTAGATCTTTTAAGTTACTGGCAAACACTTGAATGGCGGCTTCTTCAGCGCGCTCCCGCACTTTAGCCATCAATTCGGTTTCCATGTGCAACGACAGTTTTACTCGCCAGGTCCATTGAATCACCTGTCGTAGCCAGTCGTCCGCAGCACGCCCCTGATGTTCAAAGTTCAGGAAATCCGCAATAATGACTTCGCAGTGTGAGCCGGCGGTTTTGTCGTCCTTACCGGGATCGGCGTCCATTGATAATTGCAGGAAGCCTTCGTTACGTCCCCGTAACAACGCCAGAGTGCGATGCGACGGAATGGTTTTGAACAGCTCAGAAAACTCGAAATAATCGCGGAATTTAGCGCCTTCCTTTTCTTTGCCCGGCGCAACGGTACTGGTTAAATGGGCCGTCTGCCACAAATGCGAGCGTAGCCGCTTCAACAGTTCAGCTTGCTCGGCAAAGCGCTCCATTAAAATAGCGCGGGCGCCGTCCAGTACCGCTTTGCTGTCGGCAAAGCCTTTGTCAGCGTCAATATAATCTGCCGCGGCCTGTTCCGGCTGTTGCGTGGGATCATTCCAAAGCAGGTCGGCCAGCGGTTCAATACCGGCTTCGATAGCAATTTGGCCTTTGGTACGGCGTTTAGGCTTATAGGGTAGGTATAAGTCTTCAAGCTCGGTTTTTGAGTCGGCAGCCTTAATACGCTGAGCCAGCTCGTCGGTCAGTTTACCTTGCTCGTCAATTGACTTGAGGATGACCTGGCGGCGGTCGTCCAGCTCGCGCAGGTAGTTCAGGCGCTGATGCAACTGACGTAACTGGGTATCGTCTAGTCCACCCGTCACCTCTTTTCGGTAACGGGCGATAAATGGCACCGTTGAGCCTTCATCCAGCAACTGGATAACGGCTGCGATCTGGCGCTGATCCACCTTCAGTTCATTAGCAAGTATTTGCGGTATCTGGCTCATAGGACATCTCTTGGTTTTAAAACGTTACGACAAATAATGGGGACGAATACTATCACGAATTGGCTACGCGGGCTGTTGGTAACTTATCTTATTAATTAACCAGACCTTAGTGCCTTGCGGTGTGCGAACCTCGGCTTCATCATCGACTTGTTTTTTAAGCAGCGCACGTGCCATCGGTGAATCAATCGACACCGCATCTTTGCGATCATAAATTTCATCGGGGCCGACAATCTGAAACGCGCGAACATGGCCGTCTTCATCCTCAATTTCCACCCAGGCACCGAAAAATACTTTGCCATCCTGTTGTGGTGAGTAGTCCACAACCTTCACCTGTTCGATACGTTTGGTTAAGTAACGGATGCGGCTGTCAATTTTACGCAATTTCTGTTTATTGTATTTGTAGTCCGCGTTCTCTGAGCGGTCACCAAGGCTCGCCGCCCAGGACACCTTCTCTACGGTTTCGCGACGCTCCACCCGCCAAAGGTGTTGCAGCTCTTGTTGTAACCGCTCGTAACCCGAGCGGGTGATTAAATTGGTTTTCATACGCTGAAGGGTTTTACCGGCGTTGAGTGATGAGCCGATTTTACTGGGTTCTCGTTTTGAAAGGAATGCTTGTGAAACGAATCTGATAGCGTGCAATTGTTATACGCATGTTATATATGAATTGGTGCTGCCAATAACTATGCTAGTTGAATCTATAAGAATTGTCGTCGATAGGGGTAAGCTGTGAAAAAACTTTTATTTTTACTTATCTGCATCGAGGGAGCAATTCAACTGTGGTTGGCTGGCTCTTTTAGACGTTGGCTGCATGACATTGAGTTCAGTACATTCGATGGGTGGGTGATCATGCCTACCGTATTGTTGCTCCTTAGTTTGCTAGCAAAAAGTAAGGAATGTTTGTTTTCTCGTGTTATCCCAATTTGCGGTATTGCCATGGGTTTGATTGTGATTAGCCTTTATTACAGTGCGCATACCTATGAAGGTGGAGACGGCCAAGCTGCACTCATATACGCTGTGATGCCATTTTATCAGTTGTTGGTGTTATTAGGGGTGTTTGGGGTTGGGTTATTAATAACCCGATTAAGCAGGCGGCGGGAAAACAATACCTAAAGGGATAGCTTATACGTACTTTCAGTGTCATTTGAAGGAAGCGTTTAAAAAACTACTGCAAAGTGGTGAAAAAAGGAGCAAAATCAATCGCTGCTAGATTTACTAAAGTTACCACCTACACAGGACAGAGTGTTGTCACAACAAAAACAATACGACATACACTGGTTAACAGGGCAGTTTCGCGATCAGAGTAAAGAGTCAGAGTACCGGCGTGCGATTGAACCAGGCGTTCGATCGGATTCGCGGCTTGCGCTGTTGCTGGTTTCCGTCGTGTTTGCCATGTTTGGCATCACCGACTATAACCTGCTGGGCACAACCACCGACTATTATTGGTTGCTAAGCATGCGCATCACTGTGGTTGGTACCTGTCTGCTGTTGGCTTTCATCATCGGTCGCCGCGGCGGCTATGCCAGTACGCCGTGGTTGCACGCATTACCGCTGTGGATACTGGCCGCTGGTACTATTCTGATTGTGCCGTTGCGTCCTGAGAGTTTGTCCACTCAAATCACCGCTATTGTGGTCGCTATTATGGCGTTCTATCTGTTGATACCCAACCTACTCACCATCGCCGCTCTGGCGAGCCTCTTTTTGAGTAGTGGCTTTTTGGTTGCCGCCTATATCTACGCAGGCATTTCAGCGGGCGATGTGGTCCGTTTGGGACTGTTACTGATCATGAGCAACATTGTTGGGTATTCAGCATTGCGGCGGCTAGAGAGACTGCAACGTAAGCAATATCTGCTATTGAATGAAGAGCGGAGCCAAAACCGCGTATTGCTGAGCGAAATTAAACACCGAAAATCACTGGAGGCGCAGTTACGGATGGTCGCCGAGCATGACGATCTGACCGGCGTCGACAGTCGCAGACATTTTATGAAACGGGCTAAGGCGTTATTGCAGCGCTCGCGCCTGGAGCAAACACCGTTTTGCTTTTTTATGATAGACGTTGATCACTTTAAGCGCATTAATGACACGTGGGGCCACACTCGCGGGGATCTTATTCTCAGCACCATTGCATCGGTTTGTCAGCAGTCGTTGCGACCATCGGATATCATCGGCCGTTTTGGCGGCGAGGAGTTTGTGGTGGGGCTTCCACATACGCTGCCCGATGACGCCTATGCCGTCGCCGAGCGCTTGAAGCAAAACGTTGCGGCAATTGCATTATCCGGTGAACTTGCCGGAGTACAACTGAGTGTCACCATCGGTGTGGCAATTGCTACCCCTGAAGATGATCTCGATGACCTGATAGCGCACGCTGATAACCTGCTTTACGTCGGCAAACGGGATGGCAGAAATCAGGTCGTCATGTGTGGTGAATCAACTTAAGCCACATTAATTGCCATTGAGTGCATTTTTTTCACGTCTTAGCTGTATCTGAACCATACTTAGTGCAATTGGGTTACCAAAACATTGCAATGGCACACGATTGGAAGCGGTGATATCATTAATTAAGTTTAAAGCATATTGTTAGGGCAAACACCATGGATACGACGGCTTTTGGTTGTTCAAATCGACTTCACTCCGGGTTTCAGGTTTTACTGATTGTTTTCTCGTTTATCGCGTCTCCCTCGCTATTGGCGCAGCAGTGGATAACCGCTGAGCACCGGCAGATAACAGAGACCTTAGCGCTTGATGGGAAAATTGAGGCAGTGCAGCAGAGCACGGTTTCGGCTCAGACCGCCGGTACGGTGATTGAGCTACCGGTGGATGTGGACGATGCGGTGCAGGCGAACGAGTTGATTGTACGACTTGACGATACCGAGCAACAAGCTCGCTTACATCGTGCCGAAGCGAATTTAGAGAGTGCCGAGGCAACGCTTAATGACGCTCGTCGTCGGTTTAACCGGATACGAGATCTCTATGAACAGGAAGTAGCCTCTCAGTCCGAACTGGATGATGCCCAGACTCAGTTAGAAACGGCCGAGGCGGCGGTCGCCGAAGCGCAGGCCGTTGCCGAAGAAGCCAGCAAACAACTGAGCTATACCGAAGTGCGTGCGCCTTATGCCGGTATTGTCACCGAACGTTTTGTTGAGCTTGGCGAGTCGGTACAGCCGGGACAACCCCTCATCAGCGGATTATCCCTCGAGCACTTGCGAGTGATTACTGACTTACCACAACGATATGCTCAGTACGTTCGCGACAATCGCGGCGCGGAAGTCATTACCGACGACGGTCGCGCACTGGGGATTGCGTCGATGATTTTCTACCCCTACGCCGATGAGGCGTCGCATACTTTCCGGTTGCGGCTCAACCTGACGGATCCTAACGGCACCCTGTTCCCGGGTATGCTGGTGACGGTGAGAGTGGCCGTCGGCGAGAAGTCCGCATTACTGATTCCCTCCTCAGCAGTGCTCATACGCGGCGAACTGCGGGCAGTCTATGTGAAAAATGAGCAAGGGCAAGCACAGCTTCGGCAAGTGCGGCTGGGACGCCAACACAATGGTGAGGTTGAAATCCTGGCGGGCTTAAATGCCGGTGAGCAGATTGCAGTGCAGGCGGAGGCGTTACTGAATGAGTAATACAGAAAAGCCGCTTGGCCCCTCCGGTATTATCGCGAGAGTTTTTCAGCATTCAGAGCTGACACCGCTCATCTGTCTACTGGGTCTGGTGATGGGTATCGTCGCGGTCATCATCACGCCGAAGGAAGAAGAACCACAAATTGATGTCACTATGGCTGACGTATTGGTTGGCTTCCCTGGTGCCTCGGCGCAGCAGGTCGAACAGCTGATAGCCATTCCCGGTGAGCAAATTCTGAGCGAAATGTCTGACATTGAACACGTTTATTCGGTGTCGCGAGCCGGGCAGGCTGTTCTGACCGTTCAATTTGAGGTTGGTGTTCCACGTCAGCAAGCGCTGGTAAGGTTGTACAATAAAATCCAATCGAATGCCGATTGGTTTCCGCAGGGGTTAGGGGTCATGCAACCGGTGGTGAAGCCGCGTAGCATTGATGATGTGCCGATCATGACGCTAACGCTTTATAACCGTGACCAACTGACCAGCGCTGAACAGTTAACGGCGCTGGCACACCGGCTGGAGATAGCTCTTAAACAGATACCCGGAACGCGCGATATTAGAACCTATGGTGCTGCCGGGCAGCACGTTAATGCACGCCTTGAGGCCAGTAAGCTGGCCGGTTATGGGTTGACGGTGCTGGATATTCAACAGGCGATCGAGAGCGCCAATCTTGCAGCGCCCGAGTCACGTATTACCGATCAGGGACTGTCCATTCCATTTCAGGCTGGAGCATTCCTTGCCAGCGTCGAAGACGTCCGTAACTTGGTGGTTGGCACGGTTGAGGGTAGGCCGATTTTCTTTGCCGATATTGCTGAGATTGAAGACAGTGGCAGCGCCAACGAACAGTCGGTATTGATGGGCGGACTTGACGGCGACACAGCTATTTATCCGGCAGTGACCCTTGCGATAGCGAAAAAGCCGGGTGAAAACGCCATTGATATTACCAATGCCGTGCGGGCGAAACTGGTGGATTTACAAAACCAGCTATTGCCGGCCGATGTTGAAGTAAGCATAACCCGCGATTATGGCGAAACGGCGACGGAAAAGTTCGAACAACTGGTGTCCGACCTGATTTCTGCCACCCTCTCGGTGATCATTTTGGTGTTACTCACGATGGGCTGGCGTCAGGCGGTTATTGTCGGTGTCGCGGTGCTGGTAACACTGCTGTTTACCCTGGTGTTCAGCTGGTTCTGGGGATTTACCTTAAACCGTGTGTCGCTGTTTGCGTTGATTTTTTCCATCGGTATTTTGGTGGACGACGGTATTGTTATTACTGAGAACATTCACCGGCGCGTGCGTAATTCCACCAAACCCTTGCCGGAGGTGATTCCGCGGGCCGTGGATGAGGTCGGGTCACCGACCATTATGGCGACTTTAACCATCATTGCGGCGTTGCTACCGATGGCCTTTGTCAGTGGCTTAATGGGGCCTTATATGAGCCCTATCCCGATTAATGCTTCTGCCGGTATGCTGTTTTCCCAGTTGATGGCATTTATTGTTGCGCCCTGGCTGGCGCTACGTATGTTGAATCGTGAGCGGGGCAAAGACAGTGATGATGCCAGTGATTCTGCCGCGGGTACTTCGCCGGCGTTAAAGCAGCTGTTTGAAAAATTGCTGCGGCCGTTGTTAGGCCAGCAACGGCGGTTACGGCGGGCATTATTCGGCGCCGCCGTGCTGGCGCTGTTACTGCTGGTGATGTTGCTGCCAGTCACACAGGGTGTGATTTTGAAAATGCTGCCCTTTGATAATAAATCTGAACTGCAGATTGTCGTCGATATGCCGGATGACGCAGCGATGGAGGAGACCCAGCGCTTACAGGTGGCGATGGGCAACTACCTGTCGACCGTCGATGACGTTGCGAACTGGCAGGCTTATGCCGGCACCGCATCACCGATTAACTTCAATGGTCTGGTGCGGCAATATTACTTACGTAGCCAACCTAATCAGGGTGATCTGCAGGTCAACTTAAAGGACAAGGAGAGCAGAACGCGTTCGTCTCATGATATTGCCCGGGCTATTCGTGCAGAGTTAACCGCGATTGCTGAGCCCTTTGGTGCGAGTATCAAGGTGGTCGAAGTGCCGCCGGGGCCACCGGTACTGGCGCCGTTGGTTGCGGAAATCTATGGCGGTACCAGTCAACAGCAAATTGAACTGGCGGAAACACTGCTGGAAAAAATAGGCCAGGTAAACGGCTTGGTTGATGCCGACTCGAGCACCACCGATGAAGTAGCACGTTGGTTTTTGACCGTTGACCGGCAACGAGCGGCGCAGTTGGGTGTATCACAGTCACAAGTGACGCAAACCCTCAGTTTGCTGGTCAATGCGCAGCCGGCCGGTTATCTGCATAAGGATACCGCAAAGTACGCGGTACCCATCCTGGTGCAACTCAATGACGGCGCGAAAGCTCAGCAACAACAGATCTTGTCGTTACAAGTGCGGGCGCAGGATGGGTCGATGATCCCGTTGTCGACCATCGCCAGTATCGATACCGATCGCTGGCCACGCAGCCGTTATCATAAGGATTTAAAGCCCGTCACTTATGTACAGGCTAATATGGCGGGCGAGACCGATTCTCCGATTTACGGCATGTTCCAACTGGTATCACTGATTGATGAACTGGATAATCCACCGCAACAGTTTTTCATTAATCAGCCTGAGGCAACCGGGCCCGTGGCGATTAAATGGGATGGTGAGTGGCAGATTACCTACGAGACGTTCCGTGATATGGGACTCGCTTACAGCGTCGGGATTTTCATGATTTTCGTGTTGTTGGTCGCGCAATTCCGCTCCTATTTGATGCCATTGATCATCATGTCGCCAATACCGCTGACCTTGGTTGGGATTTTGCCCGGCCATTGGTTGCTGGGTAAAGAATTTACCGCAACATCAATGATCGGCATGATCGCATTGGCCGGCATTATCGTGCGGAACTCGATACTGTTGGTGGTCTTTATTCGCCAACTGATGGAAGAGGGCTATTCACTGGAAGATGCCGTGGTACTCGCCGGCGCTGTGCGCTTAAAACCGATCGTGCTGACGGCGGTATCGGCGATGATTGGTGCCTATTTTATCCTTGCGGATCCGATTTTTAACGGGCTGGCGATTTCGTTGATTTTCGGTCTGGCGGCGTCAACGGTGTTGACGGTGATTGTCGTTCCTCTATTGTATTACGGGTTGTACAACTTTTTAGCGGACAGTAAACGCTCGTGATCATATCGTTTCTTGCCAACAGTCTGGTGGTGTTGCTGGTCGTGGCGTTTCACTATGAAGCGCTACGGCAAATTGGTTTGGTCTTTCACAAGTGGCGGGTGTTGGCGCAGTTTCGCATTGGCATCGCCGTGTTGCTTGCACTTATCGTCCACAGCTGTGAGGCGGCCATTTTTGCACTGGCTTATTATTTTATGCATCACCACCCTGATTTTGGCACCTTGCACGGTGCTTTTGACGGCAGTTTCCTCGACAGTTTGTATTTTTCCTTCACGGTTTATACCACGGTTGGTTTCGGTGATATTTATCCGCAGGGCGAGTTACGCTTTCTAACCGGCATTGAAAGCCTGACCGGGCTGGTATTGATTACCTGGACGGCGTCCTTTTTATACGTAAAAATGACGCGTTACTGGACGGACTTATAAAAGCCTGTGGACACATTTGTTAACACTCAAAGGCTTCTTAATCCGTTTTTCTGAGTGTATGTTAATAACCAAAATACCAAGACCGAGAAAAATACCATGACACAAGAAACCCTAAAGGTTCTGGTAGTAGATGACGACGCCCGCCTACGCAGTTTATTAGAACGTTATTTGAACGAACAAGGCTTCCAGGTTCGTGTAGCACAAAACGCTGAACAAATGGATCGCCTGTTAACCCGGGAAAATTTCCATCTGATGGTGCTGGATCTGATGTTACCGGGTGAGGACGGCCTATCTATCTGTAAACGCTTGCGGCAAAACAATAATACCATTCCGGTTATTATGTTAACGGCCAAAGGCGACGAGGTTGATCGTATTATCGGTCTCGAACTCGGTGCCGACGATTACCTTGCCAAACCCTTTAATCCCCGTGAACTACTGGCCCGTATCCGTGCCGTGTTGCGCCGTCGTGGTAATGAGGCTCCGGGAGCACCTAGTCAGGACGACGAAGAGGTCACCTTTGGCACTTATCGCCTCAACCTCGGAACACGTGAAATGTTTGATGGTGATACGCCAATGCCACTCACCAGTGGCGAGTTTGCGGTGCTAAAAGCATTGGTCACTCATCCGCGTGAGCCCTTGTCACGGGACAAACTCATGAATCTGGCCCGCGGTCGTGATTACAGTGCACTCGAGCGGTCGATTGATGTCCAGGTTTCGCGTCTGCGTCGTATGCTGGAAGCGGACCCTGCCAAGCCCCGTTATATTCAGACGGTGTGGGGTCTGGGTTATGTGTTTGTGCCAGACGGCCGATTAAAAAGTTAAATGACACTTTTTCCTAAATCGGCGTTTGCCCGAACCGTCGGATTGTTGGCGTTGGTGCTCTTACTGAATCAGGTCGTGTCCTATCTGATGGTGAGCAACTACGTCGTCAAACCCTCGGTTGAGCAGATCACGCAGCTGGTTGCCAAGCAAATAAAAACCATGTTCATTCGTGAGACGACACTTCCTGAACGACAGACGGAACAGTCGCTTGCGGTGGCGTTCTACGAGGCAACGGGTATTCGCGTATTTGACGATGAAAAAGCGCAGGAAGAGGGACTTCGCTTAACCACTTACTACGGTTATTTGTCGGAAATCATGTCAGCGGAACTGGGCGGCGAAGCGGAAGTTCGGATTGCTCAGGGAGAGGAGTTTTTTGTCTGGGTAAAACCTCCGCAGGCACCTGACTACTGGATTCGGGTGCCGCTTAACAGCCTCACGTCGGGGCAGTTTTCTCCGTTGGTCATTTATTTGCTGGTGATCGGTATCCTCAGTGTGGTCGGCGGCATCCTCTTCGCGAACTGGTTGAACCGGCCGTTAAAAGCGCTGGAAGAGTCGGCCAAGCAGGTTGGTCGCGGTGAATTTCCGTCGCAGTTGCCGGAGCGGGGCGCCAGTGAAATCGTGGCGGTAACACGGGCGTTTAATCGTATGTCGCGCGGCATTCAGGAATTGGAAAATGACCGCAACTTATTAATGGCCGGGGTTTCCCATGATTTGCGTACACCACTGACGCGGATTCGCCTGGCGGCGGAAATGATGCCTGAGTCCGAGGATTACCTGGCGCAGGGGATCGCTGAAGATATCGATGACATGAATGACATTATTGACCAATTCATCGATTATGTTCGGTTGGATCAGCAGGAAAACTCCAGCAAAGAGTCATTGAACGAGTTGCTGGAACAAACCGTGGCTAACGTTCCGGATTCCTGGCAGAAACAATTTCACGTTAATTTAGGCCGTTGTCCGCGTATCCAGTTGCGGCCGTTGTCGATCAAGCGCGTGGTTATCAATCTGCTCGAGAACGCTGAGCGGTATGGTAATGCCAATGTTTGGATCGAATCGGGCTACAACAAGAAACGCCGTCAGGTTTGGTTTTCTGTTACCGATGATGGTCCCGGCATCCCGCCGGAACAGCAACAGCAGTTATTCCAACCGTTCACTCAGGGTGATAAAGCGCGCGGCGGCGTCGGCTCGGGGTTGGGGCTGGCGATCATCAAACGCATTGTTGACCGCCATGACGGCACTATCGACATGGAGAATGTGCCGGGTAAAGGTCTTAAAGTTACCGTTCAGTTACCTCAACGTAGTTAAAGTCGATTGATGCCGTTTAGCGCGGCAACACGATAGGCCTCGGCCATGGTCGGGTAGTTGAAGGTGGTATTAACAAAGTAGTCGATGCTGTTACCCCCGTTTTTCTGTTCCATGATCGCCTGTCCGATGTGAATAATTTCCGAGGCCCGTTCACCGAAGCAATGCAGACCCAGCAGTTCTCGGGTATCGCGGTGGAACAGTAGCTTTAAACAACCCACATTGTTACCCGAAATTTGTGCACGAGCCAGATGCTTGAATTGCGCCCGGCCAACTTCATAAGGCACTTTGGCCGCGGTCAGTTCCTCTTCCGTCTTACCGACGGAACTGATTTCCGGAATGGTGTAGATGCCGGTTGGAATATCACTGATAAGCTCTTCATCGCAACGGCCATTAAGAATAGCGGTGGCGCAGATGCGTCCTTGATCATAGGCGGCGCTGGCGAGACTTGGATAACCAATGATGTCGCCCACGGCATAAATATTGTCGACGCCCGTGCGATAATTTTGATCCACTTCGAGTTGTCCACGATGATTCGGTTTAAGACCGACGGCATCGCAATTCAGCGCTTCAATATTACCGGATCGGCCGTTGGCGAATAATAAGCAATCGGCTTTCATGATTTTGCCCGACTTGGTTTTCAGCGTAACGCCGTCGTCATGGCCGGTAATGCTTTCATATTCTTCGTTGTGACGGATCACCACACCATTGTTACGCAGGTGGTAACTGAGCGCATCGGAAATCTCAGCATCCAGAAACGACAGCAGCCGATCGCGTTGGTTAATCAGATCGACTTTAACACCCATACCACGAAAGATACTGGCGTATTCGCTACCAATAACACCGGCTCCGTAGATGAGAATGTTTTTGGGATCCTTATCCAGCGAGAGCACGGTATCTGAGTCGTAGATGCGTGGGTGCTTAAAATCAATGTCGCCGGGGTGGTATGGACGAGAGCCTGTGGCAATCACCACTTGCTCAACATTAAGGTAGTCAAAGGAGCCGTCATTTTTGGTGACTTTGATGCGGTTGGCGTCAACGAACGAGGCTGAGCCGTGAATCACGGTAACGTCGTTGCGCTGATAAAACGAACTGCGCAGTTTAACCTGTTTACGAATAACGCCTGAGGCATAATGCAAAATCTGCGAAAAGGTCATGCCACTTTGCCAGCCAGTACCGGTAAACAGCGGGTTATTGTTGTACTCAATCAGGCGACTGACCGCATGACGGAGCGCCTTCGACGGGATGGTTCCCCAGTGCGTGCAGCCACCGCCAATGGACTGGTGGCGTTCAACAACAGCAACTTTCTTACCGTTTTTTGCCAGTTGCATCGCAGCACCTTCGCCGCCCGGACCGGTACCGATAACAACAACATCAAAATTGGTTTCAGTGGCAACTTTTTTACCCACAGAACTTCTCCAGCCGATTTTACGAAAATTGCTGATAGATTAGCATTGCCTCAGGGTAACGTCATCAGCACATAGACCTAAGTCTTAATTGCTACTGTTTTCTGTCTGCAGAGGCGTTATAGTAGAAGCTGATATTCATCATGGTAGTAACGCATTATGGCATCTCGACAAGTTCCTAAGGTATTGGCACGGAAAGTCGTCGCGCAAAGCCGACTGTTAAAAATCGAAGCGGTGGACTTGCGTTTTAGTAACGGCGAACAACGACAGTTTGAACGTATGCAAGGTAGTGGCCGAGGTGCGGTGATGGTGGTGCCGTTTATCGATGATGAAACCATGATCTTAGTGCGGGAGTATGCTGCCGGGCTGCACGAGTATCAATTGGGCTTCCCTAAAGGCTTGATTGATCCGGGCGAGACCCCCGAGCAGGCGGCACAACGAGAACTCAAAGAGGAAATTGGCTACGGCTGTCGGTCCTTACAGCGCTTGACCGAGGTCACCATGGCGCCGCAATTTTTTCAGGCTAAGATGACCTTATTTGTGGCTGAAGACTTGTACCCCGAAGCGTTGCCGGGAGATGAACCCGAGCCGCTGGAAAAAGTACCGTGGAACATTAACGAGGTCGAGAAGCTGCTGGCGCAACCGGATTTTAGTGAAGCGCGCAGCTTGACCGCACTGTTGCTGATGTTGCGAAATAAAGGACGGTAAACACATGCTGGATACCCTTGCTGGTATTGCCCGGGAAGCGGGCGAACGTATTATGCAGTTGTACGAACGGCGCGACTATTCCACCTATCAAAAGCCGGATGAATCGCCGGTTACCAGTGCCGATATGGCAGCAAGTGAACTCATCATTGACCGTCTGCAGCAGGTGTATCCTGATATTCCGGTATTGTCGGAAGAAAGCGAACATGAAAGTTATCAACAGCGACGTGGTTGGCAGCGTTATTTTTTGATCGACCCGATTGACGGCACTCAAGAATTTATTTCCCGCTCGGGTGATTTTGCCGTGAATATCGCGCTGGTGGAAGATAATCAGCCCACGCTCGGGGTGATTTTTTGGCCGGCGGGTAACAGTCTGTATGCTGCCAAACGCGGTGAAGGCGCTTATAAAACCACGACGGCAGGCAGTCAGCAAATTCGGGTGCGGGCGCTCGATGATCCTCAGTCCGATCCCATCATCATCGCAATCAGTCGTCGCCAGCCACGCGCTCCGGTGCTCAGCCGCATTCAAACGGATCGCGAGTTGCAGCCATTACCCGCTGGCAGTTGTTCGTTAAAAGCCTGTTTTATCGCCGAAGGAAAAGCCGACTGTTTCCTGCGGCTTGGTCCGACCGGCGAGTGGGACACCGCCGCCGCACAAGTGATTGTTAGTGAGGCCGGCGGCACCATCGTCAACGAAAACTTTGAGCCTATCACGTACAATCAGACCGTTAGTCTGTTGAACCCCAACTTTCTGGTATTGGGCGACCCAAGGGTCGATTGGCAGAGCGTATTTATTGCTCGTCAGCCCCGTTTTCGTTAGCGCTCACTTGTTGTGGATCGACAATATCCACGCTTTCGTGCAGTTCGGAGTAAACAATAACGGCTTCGCCGGATTTAAGCTTATGGCGTAATTGTTCAACCTTGGCAGCGAAACTCAGTTCCTGCTCGCCGTAATCGGTGCCTTCGCGCAGTACCACCGACTCCAATAGGTTATTTAATGTCTCTGGGTCTAATTCCTGCCATGGAATTCGCATTAGCGTGCCTCCATTAGTTGATGCTGTAAGAAACCAATCAAGCGCTGTGGAAGCCAGCTTTGCCAGCGTCCGTATTTGCGTTCAACAAAGCCCATGTGACCACCATGATGGCTAACTTCGTAGGTCACGGCGGCAGACAACTCTTTTGCCGCCGGCACAACCGCAGCGCCCATAAAAGGGTCGTCATGGGCATGGATAATCAGAGTCGGAGTAGTGATATGGGCTAAGAACTGCCGTCCGCTGGCGCGGTGATAATAATCATCAACGTTTTTAAACCCATGCAGCGGCGCTGTGATGTCATTATCAAACTCAAAAAAGCTCTGCATCGGCGTGGTATCGACATTCGCCAGTGGGTGGTCGTCTGCAATAATGCCTTGTTCACGCTTTAGGCGAAATTTTTGTTTGAGCGGTGTCAGCAGGTAGCGCCGATAAATCCGCGATAATCCGCGATCAATGCGTTCTGAGCAACTGTGTAGATCCAATGGTGCACAGGCAATTGCGGCCGCTTGCAGATGTTGGCTAACGGAGTTGGCCAGTAACTGTGCCAGCATGTTGCCGCCAAGACTGAAGCCGGCGGTCAATAGACGCGCGTTGCCAAAACGTTGTTGTAACCAATCAATGACCGCGCTGGCGTCGCCGATATCGCCAGAGTGATAGGCGCGGGGGAGACGGTTCAGGCCCGACTTGCCGCAGCCACGAAAATGCATTACCAAGGTTTGCCAGCCCAGTGCGTCAGCGAGTTCCATGGTTTGCCAAATATAAGGCGAGTCAACGGAGCCCTCCAGACCATGAAACAACAACAAGATTGGTTTTGAGCTGCAGCGATCGGGGGGCCGTCGCCAGCACAGGTCGACGAAGTCACCGTCAGCGAGCTCAAACGGCTGCCAATGTCCTGACCATTGGCGCGGCTTAAACAGAATTCGCGGCGTCAGTGTTTGCAGGTGAGGGTTGCTCAGCCCGAATGGGGCAACAAAGCTCGCACTGTTCATATTGTATCGTGACTGTCGGCAAAGTGTTGCTGGTGTTCGGCCAACTCTTCCTCGGCAGCCATCCAGTCCGCCTCGGCTTGTTCCAGCTGTTGTTTGATCGCTGTCTGCTGCTGCAGTAAATCCTGCAGTTGGGCTTTGTTCGCGTCATCATACAAACTGGCATCACTGAGTTGTTCATGCAATTGCTCAAGCTGTTGTTCCAACTGGCTGATTTCGGCCTCGCGCTGTTCAATCCGCTTTTTCAGCGGTGCAACCTGTTGTCGGAATTGCGCTTCCCGGCGTTTCTGCTCTTTGCGGTCCGGCGCCTGCCGCTGGCCGGCCGCCGGAGCCGACTTACTCTTACTGGCACTGGCCTGTTCCTGCAGCCAGCGATGGTAATCGTCAAGGTCGCCGTCAAACGGCTGTACCTGACCACCGGCAACCAGACAGAATTCATCAACGGTGGTGCGTAACAGATGGCGATCGTGAGCCACAACGATCAGTGCGCCCTGATAGTCCTGTAATGCATCAACCAGCGTATCGCGCAAACTCAAATCAAGGTGGTTGGTTGGCTCATCAAGCAACAGCAGGTTGGGTTTTTGATAAATAATAATGGCCAGTGCCAGGCGCGCTTTTTCGCCGCCTGACATAGGTTCAACTGCGCGTGTCGCATCGTCCCCGGAAAAGCCAAACTTTCCGAGGAAGTCGCGTAACTGCTGCTCTGTGGCATGGCGATCTAAACGCTGCAGGTGTAACAGTGCAGAGGCCTGCATGTCTAACGTTTCTAATTGATGCTGGGCAAAGTAACCGATTCTCAGCCCCTGACTGACAACGCGCTCACCACCTAAAGGCGGAAGCTCGCCGGCCAGCAGCTTAATTAAGGTTGATTTACCGGCGCCATTGCGGCCGAGCAGGCCAAGCCGTGTGCCGGGGACTAAATTGAGCTTGATAGAGTGAAGTACAACCGTTTCATCGTAACCTGCCTGGGCGTCGCGCAGGGTCATTAAGGGGTTAGGCAGTTGCGGTGGCTCTAAAAAGCGGAACTGGATGTCTGACTGCGCTCGCAGCGGTGCCTGCGTCGGCAGTTTTTCGATAGCTTTTAAGCGGCTCTGGGCCTGCTTGGCTTTGCTGGCTTTATAGCGGAAACGGTCGACATAACTTTGCAGATGTTGACGCATCACCTGTGCTTTTTCGTATTGGCTCTGTTGTTGCGCCAGTTGTTCCGCGCGCTGAGCTTCAAACTGACTGTAATTACCGCGATAAGCGTTAACCCGCTGATGCTCGATATGCAGTATGTCGGTACACACCTGATCAAGGAAGTCGCGGTCGTGAGAAATCAAAATCAGTGTGCCGGAAAACTGTTTCAGATAGTCTTCAAGCCAGAAAATGGCGTCGACGTCCAGGTGGTTGGTTGGCTCATCCAGCAACAACAGGTCAGCCCGCGCCATCAATGCTTGCGCCAGATTAAGACGCATTCGCCAGCCGCCGGAGAACGCCTTGACCGGATTCTGCAACTGCTCCTGTGCAAAGCCAAGTCCGGCCAACATCGCGCTGGCGCGAGCCTCGATATCAAAGGACCCAATGGCCGCCAACTGATCGTGCAACTCAGCCATGCGGTGGCCGTCTTCGGCGGTCTCGGCCTGTGCCAACTCGGCCTGTAATTGACGAAACGGGCGATCACCATCGATCACGTAGCTTAATGCGCTTTGCTCAAGTGCCGGTGTGTCCTGGGCAACGCTGGCAAAACGCCATTTTGCCGGTATATGCAGTTGCCCTTCATCGGCTTGTAGTTCGCCTCTAAACAGGGCAAATAACGATGATTTGCCACAGCCGTTTTTGCCGACCAGGCCAACGCGATGCTGTGGAAATATTTGAAAGCTGCTGTCTTCAAACAGAGTACTACCGCCTCTCAACAAGGCGAGGTTTTCGGCTGTGATCATGGTCTGTTTATCGTTTGCCTACGTTAAGGTAGAATAGGCACAGTCTACCATTTTCGCGGATAGCTGACACAGGAGTCATTGTGGCACGACAGAAAAAACGCTTTATCGCAGGGGCAACCTGCCCCAAATGCAAGGCGATGGATACGCTCATGCTATTCCTCGAGAACGACGTCGAACAGGTTGAGTGTGTCGAATGTAAGCACCGCTTCAGCGAACCGAAGGAGCAAGGCGGCGGCAGTCAACGTCAATTTGATCAGGTCATCGGCGTATTTAAACCAGAATAAGCTGCGCCATCAGGCGTCGCGAGGTAACCCTTTTTCGACCGCTCTTACCAGTCGTTTTAACTGTTGTGTGGTTTTTGCCACACCACTACGTTGGCGCTCCAGTGCCCAGTCGATGTGCTCCTGAACCATGTCGCTGACTTCACCACTGCGTTGTTCCAATGCTTTAATAATGGTGACATCGGCGTTGGCGTTTCCAAGTGCCACAGCAAGGTTGCGCAACCAGCAGTCAAAACCAATCCGGCGAATCGGTGAGCCTTCCAGCCGCTCCAGAAAGGTTTGTTCGTCCCATTGCCACAGGGTAAGTAATTCAGGGCTATGTAAATACTGGCGGGGGTTGAAGTCGGCCTCGTCGGTAAGCTGGGCATAGCGGTTCCACGGACAAATCAGCTGGCAGTCGTCGCAACCATAAATGCGGTTACCGATCAGTGGTCGCAGGTGTTCCGGAATCGCGCCGCGTAACTCGATGGTTAAATAGGAAATACAACGGCGCGCATCCAGCTCATAAGGCCCGACGATGGCCTGGGTCGGGCAAATGGTTATACAGGCGGTGCAACTGCCGCAGCCTTCCTCCACCGGTTGGTCGACCGGTAGCGGTAAGTTAATCAGTAACTCACCAAGAAAAAACCATGAGCCACTGTCTCGATCGAGGATCAGTGTGTGCTTACCGGTCCAGCCAAGCCCGGCTTTTTCGGCCAAAGGACGCTCCATGATCGGTGCCGAGTCGACAAATGGACGAAAATCGGTGCCATCGAATGCGGCCTTAATTTTATCACCCAGCTGTTTCAGCCGTTTGCGCATCAGCTTATGGTAGTCGCGGCCTAGTGCATAGCGAGAGATAAAGGCTTTGTTGGAGTCGTTAAGCGTTTTCGCAAAGCCCGCTTCCACGGGCAGGTAGTTCATCCGTACCGAAATGGCCCGCACGGAACCCGGGTGCAACTCAGCCGGGCGTGCTCTGAGCATGCCGTGCCGTTCCATAAACTCCATTTCGCCATGATAGCCTTTATCCAGCCAGTCTTGTAAGCTAGCTTCATGACGACTCAAGTCTAAGTCCGCAATACCGACTTTTTGAAAACCGAGTTCAGCGCCCCAACGTTTTATGTCGGTCGCCAGTTGGGCCAGTTGTTGTTCGGTGAGCGGCTGCTTGGGCATGACTTACTCGCTTTTGGGGGCAATAATGTCAGAAACGGCAACAGTAAGTTTATCACAAAGTCTTTACCGTGCAGAACAGGTACGTGAAGGGGAACAGCAGGCGGCTGAGCGCAGCGGTTTGAGCATGCGTGCATTGATGGCCGCAGCCGGGAAAGCCGTGTTCCAGCAGTTACAGCAACAGTGCCACCAAGGAGCCCGAGTTGCGGTATTTTGCGGGGAAGGCAATAATGGCGGCGACGGCTATGTGGTAGCGCGCCTGGCACAGCAGCAGGGCTACCGGGTAAGCGTGTTCGCGCTTAAGCCGGATGCAGAGCTGCAACAGGTTACCAGCAATGATGCACAACACGCGCGTCAGGCCTGGCGCGACCTAGGTCAGCAAGAACACCGGTTTGACGAATTTGAGGCAACGCAGTTTGATATTGTGGTTGACGCGGTGTTTGGCATTGGCTTGAGTCGGCCGCTGGAAGGTCGGTTATTACGCTGGACGCGTGATGTTAACCAATCCGGGCTGCCGGTACTGGCGGTGGATATTCCGTCTGGTATTGATGCTGATACCGGTGCCGTATTGGGGGCAGCCATTAAGGCAACGCTGACCGTTACCATGGTCGCAATCAAGCGCGGACTCTACACGGGTGAAGCACCGGCTTTTGTGGGGCAACTGCAGCTCGCTGATTTGGGTGTCGGCGAGGCGTTCTTCAACGCGAATAAAGCCGATTGGAAGCTGGCAGGTTGTGACAACTATTATGACTGGCTCGGTAAACGACGGGTGAATGCCCATAAAGGTGACTTTGGTCATGTGCTGGTCGTTGGCGGGGGCGAAGGTATGCCCGGTGCTGCGATATTGGCAATGAAAACCGCGCTGCGCACCGGCGCAGGCAAAGTATCGGTTGCCTGTCACCCGGATAATGTCGGAGTGATTGCCGCGGCGCAGCCCGAGGCGATGGTTCATGGTATCCATGCAAGTGATGCATTGAAGCCGCTGCTGGCTCAGGCAACGGTGGTGGTGATTGGACCGGGCCTTGGTCAGAGCGAATGGGCCAAAGCCTGTTTTAACGAAGTCATTAATGGCAATAATAATGTCAAAGTGGTTGACGCGGATGGGCTGAATTTGCTGGCGCAATCGCCACAACGCTCGGATCGTTTTGTGTTAACCCCCCATCCCGGTGAAGCAGGACGTTTATTGCAAAGCTCGGCAAAGGACGTGGAACAAGATCGGTTTAGCGCGGTCGAATCACTTCGCCAACGGTTTGGGGGCCAGGTGCTGCTGAAAGGGGCGGGTAGCCTGATCAGCTCTGAACGTGGTAATTTCGTCATCGGCCGTGGTAGTCCAGCGCTGGCAAGCGGCGGCATGGGAGATTGTCTGGCCGGTTTGATTGGCTCACTGCTGGCGCAGAAATTGGCACCGGCGCAGGCACTCGTTGCAGGTGCCTATTGGCATGCAGTGGCGGGTGAAGAGGCCGGAAAGGATGGTGAACGCGGCACGCTGGCGACCGATTTGTTGTTACCGTTACGGCGCCTGGTGAACGGCCTGCCGCTCGAATAATTATTGATAGGATACGCAGTGACACGGCTTCAACGAGATTTAGCAAACGAACAGGACACACTGGCTTTCGCCGCGCGTTTTGCCGAAGCGATAAAACAGCCTGTGGTGATTTATTTACACGGCGATTTGGGTGCTGGCAAAACAACGTTTTGCCGCGGCATCATTAACCGCTTGGGGCATCAAGGGGCGGTAAAAAGTCCGACCTACACCTTAGTTGAGCCCTATCAGCTCAATAACTGGCGAGTGCACCACTTTGATTTGTACCGGTTGGCGGATCCGGAGGAACTCGAATACATGGGGATTCGGGATTACTTCGCCAATGACACGCTGAATCTGATCGAATGGCCTGAGCGTGGTGAAGGATGGCTTCCGCAAGCCGATATTGAAATCACGCTAAGCTATTATGAGCAGGGTCGTCGCATTATTTTGGACGCTAAAAATAAAGACGCAGAAGCGTTATTACAACAATTATGAATTACCGTCGTATTTTCGGGAATGTGTGGCAATCTGCGCTGGTGCTGATACTTACTTTGGCACCGGCGTTAGCCGCTGCCCAGAACAGCATTGAAAGTATCAGGGTATGGCCGTCGCCGGATAAAACCCGGATTGTCTTTGACTTAAAGAAGGCGCCGGACTACAGCTACTTTACACTGTACGGTAGCGACCCTTTACGATTGGTTATCGATTTTAGTAACACAAGCCTTAAGACGTCGCTGGACGAGCTGGGGGAAGATTCTTTGCTGGTCGATCTCATTCGTACCAGTACCCCAAAAAATAACAATGACACGCGCATAGTGATTGAGTTAGCGGCCAAGAGCGAACCGCAAATTTTCCCGTTGCCGGCGAACGAATCCTATCCGGACCGCTTAGTCGTTGATTTGCCGGGCAAGTCAGCGGAGCGCAGTGGCCCGGCCAAGTCCATCGCTGAATTAAAGGATCGTAAAGTAACCATCGCTATCGATGCCGGACACGGCGGTGATGACCCTGGTTCAATTGGTCCAAGCGGTACCTACGAAAAAACTGTGGTACTAAAAATCGCACGCGCACTGGCCAGCATGATTAATGACGATCCTGGTATGCAGGCCTATTTAATTCGTTCCGGCGACTACTATGTTGATTTGAACCTGCGCCCTCAAAAGGCGTGGCAGGCAAAAGCCGATTTTTTCGTGTCAATTCATGCGGATGCGTTCCGTACGCCACAGCCGCGCGGTGCCTCGGTGTGGGTGCTGTCGAAGCGGCGGGCGGATTCTGAAGTGGGTCGCTGGTTGGAAGGCACCGAGCGCAAATCGGAACTGCTCGGTGGTGCGGAAACCATTATTCGTGATACCGGGCATGAACCGTTTTTGGCGCAAACGCTGTTGGATATGTCGATGGACAGTTCGATTGCCGGCGCGTATTCGGCCTCTCGTTACATTATTGACGAGATGAGTCGCATCACAAAAATGCACAAAAGCAAGCCTCAGGCAGCCAGCTTTGCGGTGTTGAAATCGCCGGATAAACCGTCGTTACTGGTGGAAACCGGATTTATCTCTAACCCTCATGAGGAACGTCTGCTGAACAGTAACGGCCATCAGCAGAAACTGGCGCGTGCAATTTATAACGGCATTCGACAATATTTTGTCAATAACCCATTAGATAACACCTACCTGGCCAATCACGGCACCATCGAATATACGGTGAAGTCGGGGGACGCCTTGTCACTGATTGCTGAGCGTTACGGCACCACTGTGGCGGCGATCAAACGCGAGAACAACCTGAAAAGTTCGGTGCTGCAAGTCGGCCAAAAACTGACCATCCCGAGCCGCTGATGCCGATTCGCCAACTTCCTATCGAGCTTGCTAACCAGATCGCCGCCGGTGAAGTGGTCGAGCGCCCGGCATCGGTGGTCAAAGAGCTGGTCGAGAATTCGTTAGATGCCGGCGCCGACCAGCTGGTGATTGATGTCGAAAATGGCGGCATCAAACGCATACGGATTCGGGATAATGGCTGTGGCATCAGTAAAGACGAGCTGGCGTTGGCGCTGAGCCGCCATGCAACCAGTAAGATTGCCTCTTTAGATGATTTAGAGGCGATTCAAAGCCTCGGCTTTCGAGGGGAAGCCTTAGCCAGTATTAGCTCGGTTTCGCGGCTCAGGTTAACCTCTAAACCGGCACAGCAAAGCGAAGCCTGGCAAGCCTGGACCGCCGGTCGCGATATGGCGGTACAAATCGAGCCAGCGGCCCACCCTGACGGTACCAGCATCGATATTCAGGATATTTTCTTCAATACGCCGGCGCGGCGTAAGTTCCTGCGCACGGAAAAAACCGAATTTGCGCACATCGACGAAACGCTCAAGCGCATCGCTCTGAGCCGCTTTGATGTCGACATCACACTGAACCACCAGGGTAAGCGGGTACGCCATTACCCGCGCGTCAAAGCGACCGACGAAAACAGCCAACGGCGACGGGTGGCGAAGGTTTGTGGTGCAGGCTTTGCGGATAGTGCACTGGCAATATCAGCCAACGCCGAACCCTATCAACTGAGTGGCTGGATTGCACCGGCGGAGGCCTGCCGGCATCAGGCTGATATTCAGTATTGTTTTGTTAACGGCCGCATGATGAAAGACAAATTACTGAGTCATGCTATTCGTCAGGCTTACGAACGCTATTTATTGCCGGAACGTGTTCCGACGTACGTGCTCTATTTTTGCTTGCCGCCACAGCAAGTGGACGTTAATGTTCATCCGGCCAAGCACGAAGTCAGGTTCCATCAACAGCGGCAGGTACATGACTTTATCATGCAGGCGGTTGCCAACGCACTCAGTCAACAACCTCAGCAATCAGCGGATCAGACACCACCACAGGCACAAGCCGCAAGGCCGCAGCCATCGGGGGATGCTAAGCCAGCACATGGCTACCAGACCAAGACGTCCGCATTAAATGAGCGTTTGTCGGGGTATCGTGCAGGACCGAGTATTTTGCCAAATGCCGCCGCCGTTGTCCGTCCGCGGGACGAATCGGAGCCGGCTGCTGTTGTTGAGAAAACGCCAAGTTGGCGCGCGTTAACGGTGGTTAGGCAACGTTGGTTACTAATGAAGGATGACGAGCAGGTGGCCTGGCTGGATTTACAAACGACGCAACGAAAGGTGTTGACCAGGCAGTTACAGCAGCAATTGCAGCAGGGCTTGAGTGGTCAACCGTTATTGGTCGAGGTGAGCGTTGATCTAAAACAGTTTGGCATTAGTCCTCAACAGGTGCTGGAGCAGGCCGATACCCTCAATCGCTGTGGCCTGAATTATCGATTAAAGGGGTCTCGTTTAGTGGTCGATACCGTGCCCTCGATGTTACGGCAGGGCAATGTTGCGCATCATTGTGTTGGTCTCATCCGCACCGTTCTGGAAACCCAGCAACTGGAGCAACTGGCTGCTTGGCTTGCCATGCGCGGACTCAACGAGAGCTATTCGTTAACTCAGGCTGAGTACTGGCTCAATCAATGGCAACAGCAGTTGGGCGCTGATCGCGGATTGGTGTATGATCTGGAGCCGCCCGCGGCAGCAACTGAGTAAGCAATGAAACCAAACCCTTTTGTGATCTGTTTATACGGCCCGACCGCCGCCGGTAAAACCGCGCTGGCGTTGACGTTGAGTGAGCAACTACCGTGCGAGATCGTCTCGGTTGATTCGGCGCTGATATACCGTGGTATGGATATAGGTACGGCTAAGCCTACGGCGCAAGAACTGAATCAGGTCCCTCATCATTTGATCGACATTTGTGACCCCGCAGAAAGCTATTCCGCCGCGGAGTTTCAGCGTGATGCAACGCAGTGTATTGAGGACATTCTCAGCCGCGGCAAGGTGCCATTATTGGTCGGTGGTACCATGCTGTATTTTAAAGCGCTGTTGGAAGGAATGTCGAAATTGCCTGAGTCGGATGCGGCGGTACGACAGCAACTGACCGACGAGTTGGCGCAGCATGGACTGGCGCACCTGCATCAGCAGTTAAGCCACATCGACCCGCCAAGTGGCGCTCGTATTCATCCTAATGACCCGCAACGAACGCTGCGTGCGCTGGAAGTTTACCGAGTGTCAGGAAAAACCTTAACGGAACTGACGCAAGTTCGGGAAGGCCGGTTGCCGTATCCGCTGTATCAATTTGCCATCGCCCCGCGCGAGCGTCAGCAGTTGCATCAGCGCATCGAGCAGCGTTTTGATGAAATGCTGGCGCAACCATTCGAAGCTGAAGTGCGTGCGCTGTATGAGCGTGGCGATCTGCATCCGGATCTACCGTCCGTTCGCTGCGTCGGTTATCGACAAATGTGGTCGTATCTTGCCGGTGACTATGATTATCAAACCATGCGTGAGCGCGGTATTATTGCCACCCGACAACTCGCTAAGCGTCAATTAACCTGGCTCCGGGGCTGGCCTGATGTGCAATGGTTGGAAACGGGCGCCACCGATCTGTCAACCCGGGTTGCCGCAGCATTACAGCAGCCGGCAAAAAGATTTCCTGACCAGCATTGAAGTTTTACGATCCGCCCATAGATAAGATTTATGTTGCAAAAATTAATGACTGGTCTAGGGTAGATGTGAGTCGTACTTGCTTGTAATACGACGCCTTTTTAAAAGACCTTGGATATAAATAACGAGAATAAGGAATCCAGCATGGCTAAGGGACAAACACTACAAGACCCCTTTTTAAACGCATTACGTAGAGAACGTATACCCGTTTCAATTTATTTGGTAAACGGCATCAAGTTGCAGGGGCAAATTGAATCCTTTGACCAGTTCGTCGTGTTACTGAAAAACACAGTCAGTCAGATGGTCTACAAGCATGCAATCTCAACGGTTGTGCCCGCGCGCATTCCACAAAATTATTTGCCTCAGCAGAACTCGCAGGATTTAGCTGACGCACCGGAATAATCACTTAAGCAGGAGGTCTCTCAAACTTGTTCGACAGATATGAAGGTGGCGATTACGCTATATTGGTCCATATGGACTTACCCGCCGAAGTCGACCGCGAAGACCTCTCGGAATTACAATTACTCGCCGACTCAGCAGGTGTAAAAACACTCGGCGTGGTGACTGCTGCGCGCAGTTCCCCGAGTCCAAAATACTTTGTTGGCAGTGGTAAGGCCGAGGAAATCGCAGAGCTGGTGAAGGAAACGCAAGCCAGCATTGTCATTTTTAATCACGCATTGTCTCCGACGCAGGAACGTAACCTCGAAAAAATTTGTCAGTGCCGTGTGCTTGATCGTACCGGCTTGATTCTCGATATATTTGCCCAGCGCGCACGAACTCACGAAGGTAAGTTGCAGGTTGAGCTGGCGCAGTTGCGACACATCTCGACCCGGTTGGTACGCGGCTGGACGCACCTTGAGCGTCAAAAAGGCGGTATCGGCCTGCGCGGCCCCGGTGAGACCCAGTTGGAAACCGACCGTCGGTTGATTCGTGGGCGCATCAAAAACATTCTTAAGCGGCTGGAAAAGGTGCAGAAGCAACGCGAGCAGGGACGACGGGCCCGGCAGCGTGCAGAAATTCCCACCGTGAGTCTGGTAGGTTATACCAACGCCGGTAAATCAACGCTGTTTAACAAGCTCTGTAGCTCCGACGTTTATGCGGCAGATCAGCTGTTCGCCACCCTTGACCCGACCCTTCGAAAAATCGAGGTGGATGAGGTTGGCACTGTTATCCTGGCGGATACCGTTGGGTTTATTCGTCATCTGCCACACGATCTGGTGGCAGCATTTAAGGCGACCTTACAAGAAACACAAGATGCAACCTTGTTGCTGCATGTCGTCGATATTGCCGATGAACACCACGAAGATAACGTTGATCAGGTTACCGAAGTATTGACCGAGATTGACGCCGGTGATGTGCCGCAGTTAATGATTTGCAACAAAATCGATAAACTCGACGCCGTTACCCCGAAAATTGATCGCGATGATGAAGGCAAGCCGGTCAGAGTATGGGTTTCAGCCCAACAAGGGGAAGGGCTGGAGCTTATTCTGCAAGCGTTGCAGGAGCGGCTGGGTAAGCAAATGGTCGATTTGCGCTTAAAATTACCGCCGTCGATGGGTAAACTACGTGGTACATTGTACAGCCTAAACAGTGTCACGGCTGAGCACGTTGACGAGACGGGGCAACTGAATGTTGCGATAAAAATGTCGGTCGTTGACTGGCGCAAATTACAAAAGCAGTACGATTATCAGCTCGATCAGTTTGTAGATGGGCAAAGATAATTTAGACTGTTACTAAGATACAATTGGCGTATTTAAACTAAAGTGGAGTAGTCCATGGCTTGGAACCAACCGGGTAATGGCGGTGATAAAGACCGCGACCCATGGAAAAACCAAGGGGGAAATGATCAAGGCCCCCCTGATCTAGATGAAGCATTGCGCAAGCTGTTTGCGAAATTCGGCTTTGGCGGCAAAAAAGGCGGTGGCTCGGGCGGCAGCTCCGGGATTCCGGCAAAGGGCGTTGGCTTAATCGCTATTATCGCCCTGATTGTCTGGTTTATTGCTGGCTTTTACACCGTTAAGGAAGCGGATCGTGGCGTCGTATTGCGGTTTGGTAATTTCCACACGCTGGTTGAGTCAGGATTGCACTGGCGTCCGGTCTTTATCGACACCGTGGAACACGTGGACGTTAACAACATCCGCTCGGACAGCACCGAAGGCTTCATGTTGACGCAAGACGAAAACGTGGTCGTTGTGCAATTGGACGTTCAGTATCGCGTCGTCGACCCACGCAACTACTTATTTAACGTGGTTAACGCTGATGCTGTGCTGTCGAAAGCAACCGACAGTGCGCTGCGTTATGTTGTCGGTCATACCACCATGGATGAAGTGCTGACCCGCGGTCGTGAGGACGTTCGTGCGAGAACGCTGGAATTATTAGAGCGTACCGTCATGCCTTATGAAATGGGTTTGCAAATCGTCGACATTAACCTGTTGCCGGCACGTCCGCCGGAAGCGGTAAAAGATGCCTTTGATGATGCGATCTCAGCGCAGGAAGACGAAGAACGCTTTATCCGTGAAGCGGAAGCTTATGCACGTGAAGTCGAGCCTTTGGCGCGTGGTCAGGTTCGCCGTATGTTGCAAGAAGCACAAGCGTATAAGGAGCAGATTATCCTGGAAGCACAAGGTGAAGTGGCTCGCTTTAACGAGTTACTGCCGGAGTACAAACAAGCACCACAGGTAACGCGTGAACGCATTTATCTGGATACCTTACAAGATCTGTACAGCAAAACGCCTAAGGTGTTGGTGGATGTTGAAGGTAGCAACAACATGATGTATCTGCCACTCGACAAGATCCTGGAAAAGCAGGGACGTAACGTGACATCGTTCTCACCGTCGCGGGTACCGCTAGAGAGCTCGAGCAATAGTAATAACTCGATGAACTCAAATGAGGTAGGTACTGGCCGTTCGAGCAATCGTGGTGGAGGTCGAGACTAATGAAAAACCTAATTGCAATTATTGTTGTTGTGCTTGTTGCACTCGGCCTGTCATCGGTTTACGTCGTTAAAGAAGGCGAACGCGCGATACTTATCCAGTTTGGTAAAGTTGAGCGTGATGCCGAGACCGGCGAAGCCCGGGTATTTGAACCGGGTTTGCACTTTAAAATTCCGTTTATCGAAACGGTCAAACGCTTGGACGCTCGTCTACAGACACTGGATGGCGATCCGGATCGGTTTGTGACCAGTGAGAAGAAAGATTTGATCGTTGATACCTACGTCATGTGGCGTATTAACGACTTTTCGACCTTCTATCTGAGCACCAACGGCGGTAACAAGTTGCAGGCGGAAGCCTTGCTGACTCGTCGTATCAACAGTGGTCTGCGCAGCGAATTCGGTAGCCGTACCATCTCTGACATCGTTTCCGGTGAACGTGATGAGCTGATGCGTGAAGCCTTGATTAAAGGCGCTGAAAGCGCGAGTGACTTGGGTGTTGAAGTGGTTGACGTGCGGGTGATGCAAATTAACCTGCCAAACGAAGTCAGCCAGTCGATCTATCAGCGTATGCGTGCTGAGCGTCAGGCAGTGGCAACAGAGCACCGCTCTGAAGGTCGCGAGCAGGCGGAATTTATTCGCGCCGATGTGGATGCACGAGTCACCGTAATGTTGGCGGATGCCAAACGTCAGTCGCGTGAACTGCGAGGTGAAGGTGATGCACAGGCTGCTAAGATTTACGCAGACGCGTATTCTCAGGATCCTGAGTTCTTCTCCTTTATCCGCAGTATGGAAGCCTACACCAAGTCGTTTGAGTCCGGTACCGATGTACTGGTTCTGGACGGCAAGAGCGACTTCTTCAAGTACTTGCAGGACATGCAGGGACAGCTAGAAGACTAGTTCCTGGTCGAGAAAAAGCCCCGGTAGTGATTAAAAAATCACCCGGGGCTTTTTTATGCGCGTGTACAAAAGCGCCGCAACAGGTTAGAATTGCCGCGCTTTTTTTTTTACGCGGGGCAAACATGAGTCAGAACGTCGTCATTCTCGGCACCCAATGGGGTGATGAAGGTAAGGGTAAAATCGTTGACTTGTTAACGGACAAGGCCACTTTGGTGGTGCGTTATCAAGGTGGACACAACGCCGGCCATACATTGGTCATCGACGGTGAAAAGACCGTCCTGCACCTGATTCCTTCAGGCATCTTACGTTCCAATGTGCAATGCATTATTGGTAATGGGGTGGTGTTGTCGCCGGAAGCACTGATGGAAGAAATGGCGATGCTGGAAGCGCGCGATGTACCGGTGAAAGAGCGTCTGCGCATCAGCGAAGCCTGCCCGTTAATTCTGCCGTTCCACATTGCGTTAGATCAGGCACGCGAAAAAGCGCGTGGCAAAGAAGCCATTGGTACCACCGGACGTGGTATTGGTCCTGCCTACGAAGATAAAGTAGCACGCCGCGGGCTGCGCGTTGGCGATTTGTTTAACGCGGAACGGTTTGCCGAAAAGCTCAAAGAGCTGGTCGACTTCCATAACTTCGCGTTGACCGAGTACTACAAGACCGATGCCATCAGCTTTGATGATGTGTTGCAGCAGTGCAAGCAGTTTGCTGAAGTCCTGAAACCGATGGTCGCAGACGTACCGGCGATTCTCGATCAAGCGCGCAAGCGCGGCGATAAGATCATGTTTGAAGGCGCACAGGGTACCTTGCTGGATATCGACCACGGTACTTATCCGTACGTAACGTCGTCCAACACCACCGCCGGCGGTGTTGCTACTGGCGCAGGTTTTGGTCCGCGTTACATCGACTACGTTCTGGGCATTGTCAAAGCCTATACCACCCGTGTCGGCAGTGGTCCGTTCCCAACCGAGCTAGACTGTGATGTCGGTGAACACCTTGGCGTAAAAGGGCATGAATTTGGTGCAACGACCGGGCGTAAACGCCGTACGGGTTGGTTAGACGTGGTGGCGATGCGCCGCGCCGTACAAATTAACTCAATCAGTGGTTTTTGCTTAACCAAACTTGACGTTCTCGACGGCTTGGATGAGTTGAAAATCTGTACGGGTTACAAGTTGGCAGACGGTTCCATCAGCGAATATCCACCGCTTGCCGCAGAAGATTATGATGTGGTTGAGCCGGTGTACGAAACGTTAAAAGGTTGGCAGCAAAGTACCGTTGGCCTGACTCAGCACAATGAACTGCCGCCGGAAGCGTTGGCCTACATTGCTCGCATCGAAGCCTTGACCGGCGTACCTGTGGATATTATTTCCACCGGTCCGGATCGCGCGGAAACGATCGTCCTGCGTCACCCGTTTAATTAACGCCTGCGGCGATGGCCGTTTGTAACCTGCCTTCGGCGGTTACGGCTATTTGCCGCCTGGGGCGGCGGCAAAACCCAAAGCGAGGGTGTTTATGTTTTCCCGCGCCGCAGGCGCAAAAGGCCGTACGCAAGCAAAGCGAGCGAACAAACAGCCATCGCCGAAGGCGATAAACAGCCATTGCGTAGCAATAAACAGCCGTGCCGGAGGCACAAACGGCCATCGCGGCAGCGATAAAATTGCTGGGATTTTGTGCGAAGAAGTCAAAAACTGAGCAACTGACCATAAAATATAAATTTTTTTGCGCAAAGCTATTGCACTATCAAAATTAGTACCATAGAATGCGCTCCACCTAACCGGGGTGCCGGCATAGCTCAGCTGGTAGAGCAACTGACTTGTAATCAGTAGGTCGGGAGTTCGACTCTCTCTGCCGGCACCAATTCAAATTGCATTTGGGAGGGGTTCCCGAGTGGCCAAAGGGATCAGACTGTAAATCTGACGGCTCAGCCTTCGCAGGTTCGAATCCTGCCCCCTCCACCACGCAATTTCCTTGGTTTTGAGGTGGCCCAAATAGTTCAGCGGGTGTCGTATAGTGGCTATTACCTCAGCCTTCCAAGCTGATGACGCGGGTTCGATTCCCGCCACCCGCTCCAAGCTACAATCCGTGCTGATATAGCTCAGTTGGTAGAGCGCACCCTTGGTAAGGGTGAGGTCGGCGGTTCAAATCCGCCTATCAGCACCATTTCTTATTTGGCCCATCTGACAAACCACCGGTCGTAAGGTAAACACCGAAAGAATTTTGTTAGAGAGGCTGCAATGTCTAAAGAAAAATTTGAACGTTCGAAGCCGCACGTAAACGTCGGCACCATTGGTCACGTTGACCACGGTAAAACTACCCTGACCGCTGCTATTACAACTGTTTTGGCAAAAGTATACGGTGGTGCGGCGAAAGACTTCGCAGCCATCGATAACGCGCCAGAAGAGAAAGAGCGTGGTATCACCATCTCAACATCACACGTTGAGTATGACACTCCAGCACGCCACTACGCTCACGTAGACTGCCCAGGACACGCTGACTATGTTAAAAACATGATCACCGGTGCGGCGCAGATGGACGGTGCAATCCTGGTAGTAGCAGCAACAGACGGCCCAATGCCACAGACTCGTGAGCACATCCTGCTGTCACGTCAGGTAGGCGTACCTTACATCGTAGTATTCATGAACAAATGTGACATGGTTGACGATGAAGAGCTGTTAGAGCTGGTAGAAATGGAAGTTCGTGAACTGTTATCAGAATACGAATTCCCGGGCGACGACCTGCCGGTAATCCAGGGTTCAGCCCTGAAAGCACTGGAAGGTGACGAAGAGTGGTCGAAGAAGATCATCGAACTAGCAGACGCCCTGGACAGCTATATCCCAGAGCCAGAGCGTGACATCGATAAGCCATTCATCATGCCAATCGAAGACGTATTCTCGATCTCAGGTCGTGGTACGGTAGTCACCGGTCGTGTCGAGCGCGGGATCATCCGCACTGGCGACGAGTGTGAAATCGTAGGTATGAAAGAAACCACCAAGACAACCGTAACGGGTGTTGAGATGTTCCGTAAGCTGCTTGACGAAGGTCGTGCAGGTGAGAACATCGGTGCGTTGCTGCGTGGTACGAAGCGTGACGAAGTAGAGCGTGGTCAGGTATTGGCGAAGCCAGGTACTATCACTCCGCACACTAAGTTCGAAGCAGAAGTCTACGTACTGAGCAAAGACGAAGGTGGCCGTCACACGCCATTCTTCAAAGGCTATCGTCCACAGTTCTACTTCCGTACAACGGACGTAACCGGTGCGGTAGAGTTGCCAGAAGGCGTAGAAATGGTAATGCCAGGCGACAACCTGAAATTCGTGGTAGAGCTGATTGCTCCAATCGCGATGGACGAAGGTCTGCGTTTCGCCATCCGTGAAGGTGGTCGTACTGTAGGTGCAGGTGTTGTATCTAAGATCATCGACTAAGCAGTATCTTGCGCCAGAGGCGCAAGCTACCGCTTGCTAAAAAAACCCGGCTTCGGCCGGGTTTTTTTTATGTCTGGCGTTCGCGTTGCTCACTTGCCAGGCGCCTTCGGCTTGCCAGGCACCGCTGACGCGGCTTGTCCGCGCGTGCGCTGCGCGCACTTGCTTTTTTTAACAGCAAGCGAGTGCGAAGCACGAGGCGCCAAGCAAGCGGCGGTTGGCCGCGCCAAGCAAACCGGCGCAGCCGGTGCCTAGCAACCGAGCGCAGCGAGGGCCAGGCGCGAACGAAGTGAGTGTTGCGCTTCGCGCAGTCTTAGGTATAATACCGCGTCCAATCCTGAGCCCTTATTTCGGCGCAGGACAGTATAGGGGCGTAGTTCCAATGGCAGAACAGCGGTCTCCAAAACCGACGGTTGGGGGTTCGAATCCCTCCGCCCCTGCCAGATTTTATGAAAGTTCGTTGAGCGAAACGGCTAGTCGCAATTAGGATTTTAGAATGAGCGCAAATAACGAGACGCAAAGCAGTTCCTTAAATAGCGTTAAATGGATCATTACCATCGCCTTGTTAGTCGTTGCTATTGGCGGCAACCATTATTACACGGAAGAAATCTCCGTGCTTTATCGTGCGATTGGTGTAGTGATTCTGGTTGGCTTAGCGGGCTTTACCGCAGCAATGACAACGAAAGGGCAGCAATTTCTGTCGTTTGCCAAAGAAAGCCGCACAGAAGTGCGTAAAGTGGTTTGGCCTTCGCGTCAGGAAGCCACTCAGACAACGTTGATTGTCGTTGTGGCGACGGTTATCGTTGCGCTTATCCTTTGGGGCTTAGACGGCATTCTGGTGCGCGTGGTTGGTTTCTTAACCGGATTGGAGATTTAATATGAGCGATACGAAGCGTTGGTACGTTGTACAAGCTTTTTCCGGTTTTGAGGCGCGTGTTGCTGAGTCGCTGAAAGAACACATTAAAATGCACGGCCTGGAAGACAAATTTGGCGAAGTACTCGTGCCAAAAGAAGAAGTGGTCGAAATGAAGGCCGGCGTGCGCCGTAAGAGCGAACGTAAGTTCTTCCCGGGGTATGTGCTGGTTGAGATGGTCATGGATGATGAAACGTGGCACTTAGTGAAAAGCGTACCACGGGTATTAGGATTCATCGGCGGTAGCAGTGAACGCCCTACACCGATTTCAAAGCGTGAAGCTGACGCGATTTTGGATCGCTTACAAGACTCACAAGACAAACCGAAACCGAAAACCTTGTTCGAACCGGGCGAAGTCGTGCGTGTTAACGACGGTCCGTTTGCTGACTTTAATGGTACCGTTGAGGAAGTCGACTACGAAAAAAGTCGCGTTACGGTATCGGTCTCTATCTTCGGCCGTGCAACGCCTGTAGAGCTAGAGTTCAGCCAGATCGAAAAAGCGTGAGTAAAAAATAGCCGACAAGGCATTGATCGTGGATGCGAATTCGCCTATAATTCGCGTCCTTTTTTAACGGGGAGCCGATTGAGTAATTTGACTCTGACAAGTTACGAGGCGTTACACCCACAACAGAGGTGATAATCATGGCGAAAAAAGTATCAGCCATCATCAAGTTACAGGTAGCTGCTGGTTCAGCTAACCCTTCACCACCAGTTGGTCCTGCATTGGGTCAGCATGGTGTTAACATCATGGAATTCTGTAAAGCGTTTAACGCACAGACCGACAGCCTGGAAAAAGGTGCACCGGTTCCTGTAGAAATTACAGTTTTCGAAGATCGTTCATTCACGTTCATCACTAAGACACCTCCTGCAGCCTTCTTGCTGAAGAAAGCAGCCGGTATCAAGAGCGGTTCTGGTCGTCCTAACACTGAAAAAGTGGGTACCGTTACTCGTGCGCAATTAGAAGAAATTGCGAAAGTGAAAGAACCTGATCTGACTGCCGCTGACCTTGACGCAGCAGTTCGTACTATCGCCGGCTCTGCCCGTGCGATGGGCCTAAATGTGGAGGGCTAATCAATGGCTAAATTATCAAAACGCGCTCGTTTGATCCGCGAAAAAGTTGAAGCCCGTGACTACGACGTTAACGAAGCAATCACACTGTTGAAAGAACTGGCTACTGCCAAGTTCACTGAAAGTGTTGACGTTGCTGTTAACCTAGGTATCGATGCACGTAAATCAGACCAAAACGTTCGTGGTGCTACTGTACTACCTAACGGTACTGGCCGTGATGTTCGTGTTGCTGTGTTCACTTCAGGTGACAACGTAGCAAAAGCACAAGAAGCTGGTGCAGACATCGTAGGTATGGAAGATCTTGCTGAGCAAGTTAAGAAAGGCGAGATGAACTTCGACGTTGTTGTTGCATCACCAGACGCAATGCGCGTTGTCGGCCAGTTAGGTCAAATCTTAGGTCCACGCGGCCTGATGCCTAACCCGAAAACCGGTACCGTAACACCAGACGTGGCAACAGCGGTTAAAAACGCTAAAGCCGGTCAGGTACGCTATCGCAACGACAAAAACGGTATCGTTCACGCGACCATCGGCCGTGTTGACTTCGATAACGACAAATTGAAAGAAAACTTAGACGCCTTGTTGGCAGCATTGAAGAAAGCGAAGCCTTCTTCTGCTAAAGGTGTTTACTTTAAACGCATCAGCCTGTCTACCACGATGGGTGCTGGTGTGAGCATTGACCAAGGCACGGTAAGCGCCAGTTAATTGCTGTAAAGGTTTGTGGGTTGGAGCTGCCGTGCCGTTGTCCAAAAGACAATGACACAAGGCTCTCATCCAAGACCGTAGGTGTACCGCGAGTATTTCAGTAGTATCGAATAGCGGCACTTAATTTCCTACGCAGATGGTGATATCCGACTCAGGCTCTCTGGGTAAGAGATTCACCGGGACAACGCGGTGGGGGTAACCTCACTTAACTTGTAACGAGGGACTTAGGTCCCGAATTTAAACGAGGTGATATCAGTGGCAATAGGTTTAGCCGGAAAGAAGGCCATCGTTAAGGAAGTTAACGAAGTAGCTTCAAACGCGCTAGCTGTCACCGTTGCTGAATATCGAGGCATCGAAGTTGCCGACATGACTGAGCTGCGTAAGAAAGCTCGTGAGCAAGGCGTATTCGTGAAAGTTGTACGTAATACTCTTGCAAAGCGTGCCTTCGAAGGTACTCAGTTTGACGACATGGCGGATGCACTTAAAGGACCTCTTATTTACGGCTTCTCTTTGGACGCACCGGGCGCTTCAGCTCGCTTGTTCAAAGATTTCGCTAAAGAAAATAAGAAACTGCAAGTGACGGCTCTGTCGATCGGTAATGGCATCATGGGTCCAGAAAAACTGGACGCAGTTGCTTCACTTCCGACTCGTGATGAAGCATTGGCTAAATTGCTCGCCACCTTCAAAGCACCTGTTAGCAAATTCGTTAGAACAGTTAACGAAGTACCTGCTAAGTTTGTGCGTACGTTGGCGGCAATTAAAGACGCTAAATAATACGTTGGTTTTTAAACCATTTTTTGTAATTATCAACCCAGGAGTTTAGAGTAATGGCTCTGACTAAAGACGATATCTTAAACGCGATCGCTGAAATGCCAGTTATGGAACTGGTTGAACTGATCGAAGCAGCTGAAGAAAAATTCGGCGTTGACGCATCTGCAGCAGTAGCAGTAGCAGCTGGCCCAGCGGCTGGCGGCGAAGCAGCAGCTGAAGAGAAAACTGAATTTGACGTAGTACTGAAAGGCGCAGGCAGCAACAAAGTTGCAGCGATCAAAGCAGTACGCGGCGCAACTGGCCTTGGCTTGAAAGAAGCTAAAGCTATGGTTGAGTCTGCTCCAGTAGCAGTCAAAGAAGGCGTAAGCAAAGACGAAGCTGAAGAGCTGAAAAAGCAGCTTGAAGAAGCTGGTGCGGAAGTTGAAGTTAAGTAATTTAACTTTAGCTCTACATCTGGCCTAGCGGCCTTAGGCTGGTGGTTAATTGACCACCAGCCTTTTCGCGCTTTAACGCTTGTATCATTTTTGCCCGTCGTTGGGATACAAGTTAGCGGTACAGAACAACGGGAACAACAGACTAACACTCTGTATTTAACCATCGAACCACTCGTTGGTTAGGGTCATCAATCAGCTAGCTGAGGAACCCCATGGCGTACTCCTACTCAGAGAAAAAACGTATTCGTAAGGACTTTGGAAAACGGCCACAAGTGCTGGAAGTCCCTTACTTGCTGTCAATGCAGCTTGATTCATTTAAGAAATTTATTGAAGTTGATCCAGAAGCTAACAATGGTCTGGAAGCAGCTTTTCGTTCGGTTTTTCCGATTGCCAGCTACTCAGGTAATGCGGAACTGCAGTACGTCAGTTACCACATGGGTGAGCCTGCGTTCGACGTTGAAGAATGTCAGATCCGCGGAATCACGTATTCTGCGCCACTGCGTGTGAAACTGCGTCTGGTTCTGTTTGATAAAGAAGCAGCCGCTGGAACAGTTAAAGACATCAAAGAACAAGAAGTGTACATGGGCGAAATCCCACTGATGACAGAGAACGGTACGTTCGTCATCAACGGTACCGAACGCGTCATCGTGTCACAACTGCATCGTTCGCCGGGTGTGTTCTTTGATCATGATAAAGGGAAGTCACACTCCTCAGGTAAAGTGTTGTATAACGCGCGCGTTATTCCTTACCGTGGCTCCTGGCTTGATTTCGAATTTGATCCTAAAGACAACGTATTTGTGCGTATTGACCGTCGCCGTAAGTTGCCGGCCTCGATCATTTTACGTGCATTAGAATACACAACCGAAGAAATCCTCGAGATGTTCTTCGAAACCACGTATTTCGAAATTCTCAAGACCAAAGTAAAAATGCAATTGGTGCCTGAGCGTTTACGTGGTGAAACCGCCAAATTCGACATCAAATCTCCTGATGGTGAGGTTATTGTTGAAAAAGGCCGTCGTGTTACTGCACGTCATATTCGCCAACTTGAAAAGCTTGAACTTTCCGAACTGGAAGTACCGGTTGAGTACATGGTCGGTAAAGTATTGGCTAAAGATTACGCGGACAAGAAAACCGGCGAAATCGTTGCCAATGCCAATGACGAGCTGACCTTAGAGCTGATCGCTAAATTAAGCGAAGCGGGCATCAAGAAAATTGAAACCCTGTTCGTCAACGACCTCGACCACGGTCCATACATGAGCGAAACGTTGCGTGTTGATAGCACAACGAACCGTATGGAAGCGCTGGTTGAAATCTACCGCATGATGCGCCCGGGCGAGCCGCCCACGCGTGACGCGGCTGAAGCCTTGTTCGACAACCTGTTCTTCAGCGAAGATCGTTACGATCTGTCAACCGTAGGTCGGATGAAGTTTAACCGTCGTTTGGGTCGTGAAGACCTGACCGGTCCAAACACCCTGACCAATGAAGACATTATCGAAGTGATGAAGAAGCTGATCGAGATCCGTAACGGTCTTGATGAAGTGGATGATATCGATCACTTGGGTAACCGTCGTATCCGTTCGGTTGGCGAAATGGCGGAAAACCAATTCCGCGTTGGTTTGGTACGTGTAGAACGTGCTGTGAAAGAGCGTTTGTCACTGGGTGACTTGGATAACACCATGCCTCAGGACCTGATCAACGCCAAACCAATCAGCGCTGCGGTCAAAGAATTCTTTGGCTCAAGCCAGCTGTCGCAATTTATGGACCAAAACAACCCGTTGTCAGAAGTTACCCACAAACGTCGTATCTCGGCGCTTGGTCCGGGTGGTTTGACGCGTGAACGTGCCGGCTTCGAAGTTCGTGACGTACACCCGACTCACTATGGTCGCCTGTGTCCTATCGAAACTCCGGAAGGTCCAAACATCGGTCTGATTAACTCGCTATCGACCTTTGCGCGCACCAATGAATATGGGTTCTTAGAAACCCCTTACCGTCGCATCGAAAACAGTCAGGTAACCGATGATGTGGTTTACTTGTCCGCTATCGAAGAAGGTAATTACGTTATCGCACAGGCGAACGTAGCGCTTGACGACGAAGGTAAGCTGGTTGAAGACTTGGTTCCTTGCCGTCACAAGAACGAATTCACCCTGGTCAGTAAAGAACAGGTTGAGTATATGGACGTTGCACCGCAGCAGATCGTATCGATCGCAGCGAGCATGATCCCGTTCCTTGAACACGATGACGCTAACCGTGCATTGATGGGTTCAAACATGCAACGTCAGGCGGTTCCGACGCTGCGTGCGGACAAGCCGTTAGTCGGTACAGGCATCGAGCGCACCATCGCCGTTGACTCGGGTGTTTGTGTGGTGGCTAAACGTGGTGGTGTGGTTGACTACGTTGACGCGGCACGCATCGTTGTTAAGGTTAACGAAGAAGAAATGGTACCTGGAGAAGCGGGTATCGATATTTACAACCTGACCAAGTACACCCGTTCTAACCAGAACACCTGTATTAACCAGAAGCCTACGGTTAACCCTGGTGAGCCGGTAACTCGTGGTGATGTACTGGCCGATGGTCCGTCGACGGATCTGGGTGAATTAGCCCTAGGTCAGAACATGCGCGTAGCCTTCATGCCTTGGAATGGTTACAACTTTGAGGATTCGATCCTTATTTCTGAGCGTGTCGCTCAGGAAGACCGCATGACCACCATCCACATTCAGGAATTGAACTGTGTGGCTCGTGACACCAAACTGGGTGCCGAAGAGATCACCTCTGATATTCCAAACGTTGGTGAATCAGCACTGAGCAAGCTTGACGAAGCCGGTGTGGTTTATGTCGGTGCCGAAGTTAAAGGCGGCGATATTCTGGTTGGTAAAGTAACACCGAAAGGTGAAACTCAGCTGACCCCGGAAGAGAAGCTATTGCGTGCCATCTTCGGTGAAAAAGCGTCTGACGTAAAAGACAGCTCGCTGCGTGTACCAAACGGCGTTAATGGTACCGTCATTGATGTACAGGTATTTACTCGTGACGGCGTTGAAAAAGACAAACGCGCTATCGCCATCGAAGAGATGCAACTGGCTAAGGTTAAGAAGGACTTAACGGAAGAGTTCAAGATCCTTGAAGAAGGTATCTATAACCGCGCCCGTAACCTGCTACTGGCCAATGGTTTTGATGAAGCTAAGCTGGCCAGCATGGATCGCAGCAACTGGCTGACGCAAGGTCTGAGCGACGAGAGCGCGCAAGAGCAGTTAGAGCAGATCGCCGAGCAGTACCAGCAGATCCGTGAAGACTTCGATCAGAAGTTCGAAACCAAACGTCGCAAGATCACTCAAGGTGATGACCTGGCGCCGGGTGTACTGAAGATCGTTAAGGTTTACCTTGCGGTTAAACGTCGCATCCAGCCTGGTGACAAACTTGCCGGACGTCACGGTAACAAGGGTGTTATCTCGACCATTATTCCGGTCGAAGATATGCCACACGATGACGAGGGTAATCCGGTCGACATCGTACTTAACCCATTGGGTGTACCGTCGCGGATGAACATCGGTCAGATCCTTGAAACTCACTTGGGTATGGCGGCACGTGGTATCGGTATCAAGATTGATAAGATGCTGAAACAACAGCGTGCGATGCAGGATCTTCGTGACTTCCTGCAGCAGGTCTACTCATTGGGTGATTGCCGTCAGAAGGTCGACATTGCGGAATTCAGTGATGACGAAGTGTTACGTTTGGCGAATAACCTGCGTGCCGGTCTGCCGACAGCAACACCAGCATTTGATGGTGCTGTAGAAGCTGAAATTAAGGAACTGTTGAAGTTAGCAGATATCCCTGAATCAGGCCAAATCACCTTGTTCGACGGCCGTACCGGTGAGCGTTTTGAGCGTGATGTAACGGTTGGTTACATGTACATGCTGAAGCTGAACCACTTGGTTGACGACAAGATGCACGCGCGTTCTACCGGTTCTTACAGCTTGGTTACTCAGCAGCCGCTGGGTGGTAAAGCACAGTTCGGTGGTCAGCGTTTCGGTGAGATGGAAGTCTGGGCACTGGAAGCTTATGGTGCTGCGTATACCCTGCAGGAAATGCTGACGGTTAAATCGGACGATGTGAACGGTCGTACTAAGATGTACAAGAACATCGTTGATAATAACCTGCAGATGGAAGCAGGTATGCCTGAATCCTTCAACGTATTGTTGAAAGAGATTCGCTCACTGGGCATCAATATCGAGCTGGAACAGGGCTAATACGCTGTTGCGGAATGAATTCGGGGAGTGCTCGCACTCCCCTGAGGTTTGAACTCCGACAGGAGATAAATCGTGAAAGACTTGCTTAAGTTTTTAAAACCGGCTAACCAGACAGAAGAGTTCGATGGTATTCGAATCCAACTGTCATCACCTGATATGATCCGCAGTTGGTCATACGGTGAGGTGAAAAAGCCGGAAACAATCAATTACCGTACTTTCAAGCCAGAACGTGACGGCTTGTTCTGTGCGCGTATTTTTGGTCCGGTAAAAGACTACGAATGTTTGTGTGGTAAATACAAGCGTTTGAAGCACCGTGGCGTTATCTGTGAGAAGTGTGGCGTTGAAGTTACACTGACCAAGGTACGTCGTGAGCGTATGGGTCACATCGAACTGGCCAGCCCGGTTGCACATATTTGGTTCCTTAAGTCACTGCCGTCTCGTATCGGTTTGATGCTGGACATGACGCTGCGTGACATCGAACGCGTGCTGTACTTCGAATCTTATGTGGTAACCGAAGGTGGCTTGACGTCACTGGAACAAGGCCAGATTCTGACCGAAGAAGAATACCTTGATGCGTTGGAAGAGCACGGCGACGAGTTCGACGCGAAGATGGGTGCGGAAGCCGTACTTGATCTGTTACGCGCCATCGACATCGATGCTGAGATCCAACAGCTGCGTGAAGAGTTGCCGGAAACCAATTCCGAAACCAAGCGTAAGAAAATCAGCAAGCGTCTGAAATTACTTGAGTCGTTCCAAATGTCAGGTAACAAGCCTGAGTGGATGATTCTGAAAGTATTACCGGTGTTACCACCGGATTTGCGCCCATTAGTACCGTTGGACGGCGGTCGTTTCGCGACTTCGGATCTGAACGATCTGTACCGTCGCGTGATCAACCGTAACAACCGTCTGAAGCGTCTGCTTGACTTAGCAGCACCTGACATCATCGTACGTAACGAAAAACGTATGTTGCAGGAAGCCGTTGATGCGTTGTTAGATAATGGTCGTCGTGGCCGTGCTATCACTGGCTCGAACAAGCGCCCACTGAAATCACTTGCCGATATGATCAAAGGTAAGCAGGGTCGTTTCCGTCAGAACCTGTTGGGTAAACGTGTTGACTACTCAGGTCGTTCGGTTATTACCGTTGGTCCTAAGTTGCGCCTGCATCAGTGTGGTCTGCCTAAGAAGATGGCATTGGAACTGTTCAAGCCATTTATTTACGGCAAACTTGAGCGCCGTGGCTTGGCAACAACCATCAAAGCCGCGAAGAAGATGGTTGAGCGTGAAACCGCAGAGGTTTGGGACGTTCTTGATGAAGTCATCAAAGAGCATCCGGTGCTGTTGAACCGTGCCCCAACACTTCACCGTTTGGGTATTCAGGCATTCGAACCGGTACTGATCGAAGGTAAGGCAATTCAGTTGCACCCATTGGTGTGTGCGGCCTATAACGCCGACTTCGACGGTGACCAAATGGCCGTTCACTTACCGTTGACGCTAGAAGCGCAGCTAGAAGCGCGTGCGTTGATGATGTCGACCAACAACGTACTGTCGCCAGCCAGTGGTGATCCGATCATCGTTCCTTCACAGGACGTTGTCTTAGGTCTGTACTACATGACCAAAGAAAAGATCAATGCCAAAGGCGAAGGCATGGCGTTTAAGAGCCCGTCGGAAGCTGAAAAAGCCTACCGTAACGGCTTGGTTGAACTGCACTCTCGCGTGAAGGTACGTATCACGGATACCACCATTCACGAAGACGGCACCAAAGAAACCAAAACGCAATTGCGTGATACGACCGTCGGTCGTGCATTGTTGTCACTGATCATGCCGAAAGGCTTACCGTTTGAGCTGATCGATCAGCCAATGGGTAAAAAGCCAATTGCTCGTATGCTAAACCAGGCATACCGTGATTTAGGTCTGAAAGACACCGTTATTTTTGCTGACCAGGTTATGTACACAGGTTTCCATTACGCAATGGTCTCCGGTGCATCGGTTGGTATCAACGATATGGTTATCCCGGATGCCAAAAAAGAAATCGTTGAAGCTGCGGAAGAAGAAGTGGCAGAGATTCAGGAGCAGTTTGAATCAGGTCTGGTAACCGCGGGCGAGAAATACAACAAAGTTATCGACATTTGGTCAACCGCTAACGAGAAAGTCTCGAAAGCGATGATGGACAACCTGTCGAAAGAAATTGTTATCAACAAAGACGGTAAAGAAGAAGAGCAGGCATCATTTAACTCTATCTTTATGATGGCGGACTCGGGCGCTCGTGGTAGCCCCGCACAGATTCGTCAGTTGGCCGGTATGCGTGGTCTGATGGCGAAGCCGGATGGCTCAATCATCGAAACGCCAATCGTTGCTAACTTCCGTGAAGGTTTGAACGTACTTCAGTACTTCATCTCAACCCACGGTGCGCGTAAAGGTTTGGCCGATACTGCATTGAAGACCGCGAACTCAGGTTATCTGACCCGTCGTCTGGTTGACGTTTCACAAGACGTTGTGATCATGGAAGAAGATTGTGGCACGTTCGAAGGCCTGATCATGAAGCCATTGATCGAAGGTGGTGACGTTGTTGAACCATTGCGCGAACGTGTACTGGGTCGTGTGGTCTGTGAAGACGTCCTCAAGCCTGGTTCTGATGAAGTGCTGCTGCCACGCAACACCTTGTTGGACGAGAAGAACTGCGACATCCTCGAAGAGAACTCCATCGATGAAGTTAAAGTTCGCTCGGTCATCACCTGTGACACGGACTTTGGTGTTTGTGCTCACTGTTACGGCCGTGACTTGGCTCGTGGCCACATGGTTAACCAAGGTGAGGCAGTTGGTGTTATCGCGGCTCAGTCCATCGGTGAACCGGGTACACAGCTTACCATGCGTACCTTCCACATTGGTGGTGCGGCATCACGGGCGACAGCAGAAAACAGTGTCCAGGTTAAAAACCCGGGTACCATCAAGCTACACAACGCGAAATGGGTTGTTAACAGCGATAAAGCGCACGTGATTACCTCACGCTCGACCGAGTTGACGCTGATTGATGAGTATGGTCGTGAACGTGAGCGCTATAAAGTGCCTTACGGTGCGGTACTGAAGAAAGGTGAAGGCGACGCAGTTGAAGGCGGTGAAACCGTTGCAAACTGGGACCCGCACACGCACCCAATCATTACCGAGGTAGAAGGTCGCATCAAGTTTGTTGACTTGATTGATGGTGTCACCATGACTCGTCAGACCGACGAACTGACCGGTCTTTCAAGCGTTGTTGTACTGGAAACAGGTCAACGTACCAGCGCCGGTAAAGACATGCGTCCGATGGTGAAACTGGTGGATGAGAAAGGTAACGACGTAAACATCGTTGGTACCGATATCCCAGCGCAGTACTTCCTGCCGGGTAACGCGATCATCAACCTGGAAGACAACGCCGAAGTGAAAGTGGGTGATACCCTTGCACGTATTCCGCAAGAAGGTTCGAAAACTCGCGACATCACCGGTGGTCTGCCACGGGTTGCTGACTTGTTCGAAGCGCGCCGTCCGAAAGAGCCTGCGATTCTTGCTGAAATCACCGGTACGGTGTCATTCGGTAAAGAAACTAAAGGTAAACGTCGTCTATTGATCACACCAACCGATGGCGGTGATCAGTACGAAGAGATGATTCCGAAGTGGCGTCAGCTGAACGTGTTTGAAGGTGAACACGTTGAGAAAGGTGAAGTTATCGCGGACGGCCCGGAAGCGCCGCACGATATCCTTCGCTTGCGTGGTGTTAGCGCGGTAGCAAACTACATCGTTAACGAAGTGCAGGAAGTTTACCGCTTACAAGGTGTTAAGATTAACGATAAGCACATCGAAACTATCGTTCGTCAGATGCTGCGTAAAGCACTTATCCTGCGCGCTAACGACACCAACTTGCTGGAAGGCGAAATGGTTGAAATGTCTGAGGTACTGGCAGCAAACGCAAAAGCCGAAGCAGAAGGCAAACAGCCTGCGACCTTCGAGCGTCAGCTGTTGGGTATTACCAAAGCATCACTGTCAACTGAGTCGTTTATTTCTGCGGCCTCGTTCCAGGAGACGACTCGTGTCCTGACCGAAGCGGCCGTTGGCGGCAAGAAAGACAGTCTGCGCGGACTGAAAGAAAACGTTATCGTAGGTCGACTGATTCCTGCCGGTACCGGCTATTCGTATCACAAGGAACGCATGCAGCGTCGCCTTGACGAAATGCAGGTGGTAGAAGAAGCGCCTAAGATGACGGCTGAAGAAGCAGAACAGCAACTGGCTGACGCCCTAAATGCGGGTGGCCAGAGCGATGATAGTGCAGAATAAAGCACGTTCTGTTTAGACAGCGTACAGAAGCCGGTACTGATATCAGTACCGGCTTCTTTTATATAGCCTTGACAGGTGAAAATATGACCATTAAAATTCCCGCTCCCGATTTTCGGGATCTGATCGTTAATGGTCAGGATTTAGCGATTTTTCACGCACCCTCGTGCGCGCTAAAAAGCGACATCAACTAAACTAGGAGTAATGAATGGCAACAGTTAATCAGCTGGTGCGTAAAGGCCGTCAGAAGCCGGTTGTGAAAAGCAACGTTCCGGCTCTTGAAGCGTGCCCTCAAAAACGCGGAGTTTGTACCCGTGTTTACACCACAACCCCAAAGAAACCAAACTCTGCAATGCGCAAAGTTTGTCGTGTACGTCTGACCAACGGTTATGAAGTTTCTTCATACATCGGTGGTGAAGGCCACAACTTACAAGAACACTCAGTCGTACTGATCCGTGGCGGTCGTGTAAAAGACTTGCCAGGTGTTCGCTACCACACCGTTCGTGGTGCACTTGACTGTTCAGGTGTTAACGATCGTAAACAAGGCCGTTCTAAGTACGGCGCGAAGCGGCCTAAGTCTTAACGGTTCTCCGTTAGTAAGGCCAAACTTTGTACGTTTTGGGTAATACCCTGAATTAATCGGAGAATATTGAGATGCCAAGAAGACGCGTCATAGGTCAACGTAAAATCCTTCCAGATCCTAAGTTCGGATCCGAGTTGTTGGCTAAGTTTATCAATGTCGTCATGGTTGACGGCAAAAAAGCAGTCGCTGAAAAGATTATCTACGGTGCACTGGACATTCTGGCTGAGAAGTCAGGTAAAGATCATCTGGAAATTTTCGATGCCGCACTAGAAAACGTGCGTCCTACCGTCGAGGTTAAATCTCGTCGTGTTGGTGGTTCAACCTACCAAGTTCCAGTTGAAGTTCGTCCGGTACGTCGTAACGCACTGGCTATGCGCTGGTTAGTTGATGCAGCGCGCACCCGTGGTGAAAAATCAATGTCGCAGCGTCTGGCAGCTGAAATGCTAGATGCATCAGAAAACAAAGGGTCAGCTGTGAAGAAACGTGAAGACGTTCACCGCATGGCTGAAGCAAACAAAGCGTTTGCTCACTATCGCTGGTAAATTCACAGTTAACCGAGTAAGGAGTTTATTGTGGCTCGTAAAACTTCCATTGAGCGCTATCGTAATATCGGTATCTGTGCTCACGTAGACGCCGGTAAGACAACCACTACTGAGCGTGTGTTGTTCTACACAGGTCTGTCTCACAAGATTGGTGAGGTGCACGATGGTGCAGCTACCATGGACTGGATGGAGCAAGAACAAGAACGTGGTATCACTATTACCTCGGCAGCAACAACCTGTTTCTGGCAAGGTATGGACAAGCAGTTCCCTGAGCACCGTATCAACATCATTGATACTCCTGGGCACGTTGACTTCACCATCGAAGTAGAACGTTCTCTGCGTGTTCTTGACGGCGCTGTCGTCGTTCTGTGTGCATCTTCAGGTGTTCAGCCTCAAACAGAAACTGTTTGGCGCCAGGCGAACAAATATGAAGTTCCACGTATGGTTTTCGTTAACAAGATGGACCGCGCTGGTGCGGACTTCTTGTCTGTTGTAAACCAAATGAAAACGCGTTTGGCAGCCCAAGCGGTACCAATGCAGCTTCCAGTAGGCGCTGAAGATAACTTCCGCGGCGTTGTTGACTTGATCAAGATGAAGTTCATCAACTGGAACGAAGAAGACATGGGTACGTCATTCACTTATGAAGACATCCCAGAAGATATGGTTGATCTGTGTGAAGAATATCACGCAGAGTTGGTTGAAGCTGCTGCCGAAGCCAACGAAGAACTGATGAACAAATACCTTGAAGACGGCGAGTTAACTGAAGCTGAAATCAAGCAAGGTCTGCGTGCGCGTACTTTGGCGAACGAAATCTGCTTGGTAGCTGCTGGTTCTGCGTTCAAAAACAAGGGTGTTCAAGCAGTACTTGACGCTGTTATCGAATACTTGCCGTCGCCTACAGAAGTTAAAGCGATCCGCGGTATTTTGCCTGACGAAAGCGAAGGCATTCGTAAGTCGAGCGACGAAGAGCCGTTCTCGGCGTTGGCGTTCAAAATTGCGACTGACCCATTCGTAGGTACCTTGACGTTCGTTCGTGTTTACTCTGGTGTGCTTAATCAGGGTGACGGCGTTATCAACGCGGTTAAGAGCAAGAAAGAACGTGTTGGCCGTATGGTGCAAATGCACTCAAACAGCCGTGAAGAAATCAAAGAAGTGCGCGCTGGTGACATCGCTGCACTGATCGGTCTTAAAGACGTAACAACGGGTGACACGCTTTGTGATCCAAACAATCCAATTATCCTGGAGCGTATGGAATTCCCAGAGCCGGTTATCTCTGTTGCGGTAGAACCGAAAACCAAAGCCGACCAAGAGAAAATGGGTATTGCCCTGGGTAAATTGGCTGCTGAAGATCCGTCATTCCGTGTTAAGACTGACGAAGAATCAGGCCAAACCATCATCTCTGGTATGGGCGAGTTACACTTGGACATCATCGTTGACCGTATGAAGCGTGAGTTCAAAGTTGAATGTAACGTTGGTCAGCCTCAGGTTGCATACCGTGAAGCAATTCGTAAAGCGGTTGAAGTTGAAGGCAAGTTCGTTCGTCAATCAGGTGGTCGTGGTCAGTTCGGTCACGTTTGGCTGAAACTTGAACCGATGAAGATCGAAGAAGACGAAAACGGTGATGATGTCACTTACGAATTCGTTAACGAAATCGTTGGTGGTGTGGTACCAAAAGAGTACATCCCAGCTGTTGATAAAGGTGTTCAAGAGCAGATGGAACAGGGTGTATTGGCTGGCTACCCAGTATTGGGTGTTAAAGCGACTCTGTATGATGGCTCTTACCACGACGTCGACTCATCAGAAATGGCGTTTAAGATCGCTGGTAGCATGGCCTTCAAAAAAGGTGCATTACAAGCTGACCCAGTATTGCTTGAACCACTGATGAAAGTTGAAGTTATCACTCCTGAAGAATCTATGGGTGATGTTGTTGGTGACTTAAACCGTCGCCGCGGTCTGATCGAAGGCATGGAAGAAGCGCCAGGCGGCTTGAAAGCTGTTAACGCGGTTGTGCCTCTTTCTGAGATGTTTGGTTACGCAACTGACTTGCGTTCACAAACTCAAGGTCGCGCATCTTACTCAATGGAATTCTTGAAGTACGGTGAAGCACCAAACAACATCGCTGAAAAAGTGATGGCTGAGCGTAACGCTAAATAAGTAAGGTCTGGTCCGGTTTTTTACGAGACCGGACTTTTAACTTAAGTTTGAGGAACTATCATGTCTAAAGAAAAATTTGAACGTTCGAAGCCGCACGTAAACGTCGGCACCATTGGTCACGTTGACCACGGTAAAACTACCCTGACCGCTGCTATTACAACTGTTTTGGCAAAAGTATACGGTGGTGCGGCGAAAGACTTCGCAGCCATCGATAACGCGCCAGAAGAGAAAGAGCGTGGTATCACCATCTCAACATCACACGTTGAGTATGACACTCCAGCACGCCACTACGCTCACGTAGACTGCCCAGGACACGCTGACTATGTTAAAAACATGATCACCGGTGCGGCGCAGATGGACGGTGCAATCCTGGTAGTAGCAGCAACAGACGGCCCAATGCCACAGACTCGTGAGCACATCCTGCTGTCACGTCAGGTAGGCGTACCTTACATCGTAGTATTCATGAACAAATGTGACATGGTTGACGATGAAGAGCTGTTAGAGCTGGTAGAAATGGAAGTTCGTGAACTGTTATCAGAATACGAATTCCCGGGCGACGACCTGCCGGTAATCCAGGGTTCAGCCCTGAAAGCACTGGAAGGTGACGAAGAGTGGTCGAAGAAGATCATCGAACTAGCAGACGCCCTGGACAGCTATATCCCAGAGCCAGAGCGTGACATCGATAAGCCATTCATCATGCCAATCGAAGACGTATTCTCGATCTCAGGTCGTGGTACGGTAGTCACCGGTCGTGTCGAGCGCGGGATCATCCGCACTGGCGACGAGTGTGAAATCGTAGGTATGAAAGAAACCACCAAGACAACCGTAACGGGTGTTGAGATGTTCCGTAAGCTGCTTGACGAAGGTCGTGCAGGTGAGAACATCGGTGCGTTGCTGCGTGGTACGAAGCGTGACGAAGTAGAGCGTGGTCAGGTATTGGCGAAGCCAGGTACTATCACTCCGCACACTAAGTTCGAAGCAGAAGTCTACGTACTGAGCAAAGACGAAGGTGGCCGTCACACGCCATTCTTCAAAGGCTATCGTCCACAGTTCTACTTCCGTACAACGGACGTAACCGGTGCGGTAGAGTTGCCAGAAGGCGTAGAAATGGTAATGCCAGGCGACAACCTGAAATTCGTGGTAGAGCTGATTGCTCCAATCGCGATGGACGAAGGTCTGCGTTTCGCCATCCGTGAAGGTGGTCGTACTGTAGGTGCAGGTGTTGTATCTAAGATCATCGACTAAGCAGTATCTTGCGCCAGAGGCGCAAGCTACCGCTTGCTAAAAAAACCCGGCTTCGGCCGGGTTTTTTTTATGTCTGGCGTTCGCGTTGCTCACTTGCCAGGCGCCTTCGGCTTGCCAGGCACCGCTGACGCGGCTTGTCCGCGCGTGCGCTGCGCGCACTTGCTTTTTTTAACAGCAAGCGAGTGCGAAGCACGAGGCGCCAAGCAAGCGGCCGTCGGCCGCGCCAAGCAAACCGGCGAAGCCGGTGCCCGGCAACCGAGCGGAGCGAGGGCCAAGCGCGAACGAAGTGAGTACCAAGGCGCTTGCGCTTCGCGTTGTGTTAGGTATTATGGTTGCGTCCTTGTTAATCAACGTTACGCCGTGAATCGATATATCCTGTCGTTATTAATCGTTTGTTCACTGTTTACCGGAAACGCCTTGTCTCGCGAACCGGTGTATGTGGCGGCCTATGATTTTCCCCCGTTTTTTTCTGGTACGCTCGAAACCGATGTCACCACGGAACTGGTTAATCTGCTTAACGATAATCAAAATGAGTACGAGTTCATCATTCAGGCGATTCCTCCCAATGGCCGTTACCAGGCGCTTTCCGCCGAGGGCTGTTGCGATGTTATTTTTTTCGAGTCATTACTTTGGGGCTGGCAGAACGCTCAAGTGGACGTTGCCACAACATTTCCGTTATTAAGGGGTTCTGAGCGTTTAGTGGCCAAGAAGGTTGCTGGCAGGGATCAGTCGTTCTTTGAAAATCTCGAAGGGCTCAAGCTTGGCGGTGTGCGCGGCTATCATTATCTCTTTGGCGGTACCGTGATGAACTCCGAAGAGGTTGCCAAACGTTATTCCATTTATCTGTCCGACTCCCGCATCACCAACTTACGAATGCTGATTGGCGGCCGTATTGATGCTGCCGTACTTAATGACGAACTGTTGAGTGCTCTGAAAAATTCTTCGGTTAACTATCTCGAGCAATTACTGATTTCAGATCGTGTCGAGAGTGAGTACGAACTCGGGGTGGTTGTAGCGACGGGCAAAGGCATATCCGTTGAAGAAGTACAGCGATTGGTTCGGTTGTTGTCACGTGATGAGAAGTTTAATCACCTGTTTGCGCGCTTTAACCTGCAGCGGTTTCAACTGTACCGCCGTTAATACACACTCAGGCCCAGGCGGTTGGCCAGTTCACGAACCATAAACATACCGCGGGCACTGTTGCCGTATTCGTTCAGTCGCGGACTCCAGGCGGCAATGACACCAAAATCAGGTACCACAGCGACAATGCCTCCACCGACGCCGCTTTTCGCCGGAACTCCCACGGTAAATGCGAACTCACCGCTTTGGTCATACATGCCGCTGGTTGAGAGCAGCGCGTTAATGCGCTGGGAATCGCGCTTTGACATAATGCTGTTCTTAGAAAAGGGGCATACGCCGTCATTAGCCAAGAACGTAAAGGAGCGAGCCAGGTTTTCACAAGTCATCGTTAAGGCACACTGCCAGAAATAATGATCCAGCAATTCATCAACATCGGATTCGATATTGCCGAAGCTCTTCATCAAGTGAGCTAATGCTGCGTTGCGGTGCCCATGGGCTTTTTCCGATAGGTGTACTTCATGGTCTGCATGCACCGATTCATTGCCGCAGAGCGTGCGTACCAGGCTTAAAACCGCATTTTTACTGGCCGAATAACGACTCACCAGAACGTCACTGACAAGAATGGCGCCTGCGTTAATCATTGGATTACGCGGGATGCCTTTCTCCCACTCTAACTGAACGATGGAATTAAAGGCCTGGCCGGAAGGTTCCATTTTTACCCGCTGCCACAGTTCATCGCCGAGTCGTTCCATGGCTAGCATTAAACCAAAGATTTTTGACACCGACTGGATCGAAAAAGGCTGCTGAGTATCGCCAACATTAAAGACTTCGCCATCCAACGTCGCGAGGGTTAGCGCACAATAGTCAGGGTTCACCTCGGCCAAAGCAGGGATATAATCCGCTACTTTGCCAGAGGTGATGGTCATGGCCTCATCGTATATCTCCTGCAACAACCGGTTAAGGTCGTCAGGTGCATGGATGTGTTGGCCACCACTAACTAAATCACGCGTCAAGAGGATGCTCCGGATGAGTGAGTGTTGCTAATCGTGAGCGTAAACCGTCGGTTAAAGCAATCGAGGTCTGCTCGCTGAAATCAAAATAAACTAACACGGTCTTGCCTTTGGCACAGAGTTCGTCTTTTTGCCAAATCTCTGTGCTGATATCAAAGGACGAACCGCCCAAACGGCTGACATAGGTCTTTACCGTTACGTTACTGCCAAAGAAGATCGGCCTAAGGTAGTCGACTTCCAGCCGAGCCACGATCAGGCTTTGAGTTTCCGGTGACATTTCACCGAAAAACTCAAATATCGGCAACCGGCCGGTTTCGATCCACATCGGTACCACCGTATTGTTGACGTGTCCCAGCGCGTCGGTTTCATAAAAACGAACTTTAAACTGTTCTTCTAACATCTTATGGCATCCTTGCTAGTTGCTTAATATGGGTTTCAAAAAACGCGCAGTGTGCGAACGCTCCACTTCACAAATCTCTTCGGGTGTACCCTGCGCAATGATTTCGCCGCCGCCGGATCCGCCCTCTGGTCCCAGATCAATGATCCAGTCGGCCGTTTTGATCACGTCCAGATTGTGTTCAATAACAACCACTGTATTACCATGGTCACGTAAGCGATGAATCACGGCAAGCAACTGTTTAATGTCGTGGAAGTGCAGGCCGGTGGTTGGCTCATCGAGAATATACAGCGTTTTGCCGGTATCCCGCTTCGATAATTCGCGCGACAGTTTCACCCGTTGTGCCTCACCACCCGACAGTGTAGTGGCAGACTGACCAAGTCGTACATAGGATAGCCCAACATCCATCAGCGTTTGCAGTTTGCGCGCAATGGCCGGGATGGGATCGAAAAACTCGCGGGCTTCTTCGATGGTCATATCCAGCACTTCGTTGATATTCTTACCTTTGTATTGAATATCGAGCGTTTCGCGGTTGTAACGCTTTCCTTTACAGATGTCACACGGGACATAAACGTCCGGCAGAAAGTGCATTTCAACCTTTATAACACCGTCACCCTGGCAGGCCTCACAGCGGCCTCCGCGGACGTTAAAGCTGAAGCGCCCGGGTTTATAGCCACGAGCACGGGACTCAGGTACCCCCGCGAACAATTCACGGATAGGGGTAAAAATACCGGTATAGGTGGCCGGGTTCGACCGCGGTGTGCGACCAATCGGGCTTTGATCGATGTCGACGACTTTGTCCAGATACTGCAGGCCGTCCACCTCGTCGTATGCAGCCGGTTCACCCGTTGTTGCACCGTTTAACTCACGATGCGCAAGGTGGAACAGCGTATCGTTAACCAGCGTTGACTTACCCGAGCCGGAAACCCCGGTCACACAGGTCAGCACGCCCAACGGCAATTCAAAGTCGACACCCTTCAAGTTGTTACCGCGTGCGCCTTTGATCACCAGTCGACGATCATCCGGTACGTGCCGTTGTGCCGGCACATCGATCACTTTTTTGCCGGAGAGGTAGTCACCGGTGAGTGAATCGCTGCTACCAATTATGTCATCGACCTTGCCTTGAGCGATGATTTCCCCGCCGTGAACCCCGGCACCCGGACCAATATCAATGATGTGGTCGGCCTGACGAATGGCGTCTTCGTCGTGCTCAACCACGATCACTGTGTTACCTAAATCCCGTAAGTGCGTGAGTGTGTTGAGCAAGCGTTCGTTGTCGCGCTGATGCAGGCCAATGCTGGGTTCGTCAAGCACGTACATCACGCCGACCAGACCCGCGCCAATTTGGCTGGCCAGGCGGATGCGCTGTGCTTCACCACCCGACAGCGTTTCGGCACTGCGTGACAGACTCAGGTAATTCAAACCAACGTTCACCAAAAAACGCAGTCGGTCATTAATTTCTTTCAGAATTTTTTCCGCGATTTGTGCGCGCTGGCCTTCTAGTTCGAGTGTCTGGAAAAAGCTCAGGGCATCGCCAATCGAGCGCTCTGCGACCTGTGGCAGCGTGGTGTCATTAATAAACACATGACGAGCCTCGGTGCGTAACCGCGAGCCATTACAGCTTTTACAGGGTTGTACCGCAATGTACTTGGAAAGCTCTTCCCGCACCGCCTGTGACTCGGTTTCGCGGTAGCGGCGTTGCATGTTCGGGATGATCCCTTCAAACGGGTGTTCACGCACGACTTTATCGCCGCGATCGTTCACATAAGTAAACTTAATCTGCTGCTGACCGCTACCGAACAAAATTTTGTGTCGTACGTCTTCATCCAGCTCGTTGAACGGCGTCGACAACTTAAATTCGTAATGCTTAGCCAGAGACTGCAGCATTTGATAGTAGTAGAAATTACGTTTATCCCAGCCCCGAATGGCGCCGCCGGTTAATGACAGCTCCGCGTTAGTGACCACTTTGGCTGGATCAAAAAATTGTTCAACGCCAAGGCCGTCACAGGTACCGCAGGCACCGGCCGGGTTATTAAAGGAGAACAGTCGAGGCTCTAGCTCTTGCATGCTGAAGCCGCAATGCGGGCAAGCGAAGTTGGCCGAGAACACCATTTCATCGTCATTGCCTTCCATCGGTGCAACCAGGGCCGTGCCGCCGCTCAGCTCGAGTGCGGTCTCGAACGACTCGGCAAGACGCTGTTCTAGCCCCTCACGAACTTTAAACCGGTCGACCACGACTTCGATGGTGTGTTTTTTCTGCAACTCCAGTGTTGGTGGATCGCTCAAGTCACATATTTCGCCATCAATACGGGCACGAATGAAACCTTGCAGGGCAAGATTCTCTAATACTTTTAGATGCTCACCCTTGCGGTTCTGAATAATGGGAGCCAGCATCATCAGCTTCGATCCCTCTGGCGCTGCCAGTACGTTGTCCACCATTTGCGAAACGGTCTGCGCCGCTAACGGCACGTCATGGGTTGGACAGCGAGGTTCGCCGACACGGGCGTACAATAACCGCAAATAGTCGTATATTTCGGTGATGGTACCAACCGTCGAACGGGGGTTGTGCGAGGTCGACTTTTGTTCAATCGATATCGCCGGCGACAAGCCCTCGATAGAGTCCACATCGGGTTTCTCCATCAATGACAAAAACTGCCGCGCGTAAGCCGACAGCGATTCGACGTAGCGTCGCTGGCCTTCCGCATAGAGGGTATCAAAAGCCAACGAAGACTTGCCCGACCCCGATAAACCGGTGATAACCACCAGCTTATTGCGCGGTATCGAGAGATTAAAGTTCTTAAGATTGTGTGTTCTTGCTCCGCGTACTTCTATGGTATCCATTCATTACTTCCTATTGGCTGCTGAACACATTATCGCACACCCAGCCGCATCTGGTACAATGCTGTCATTGAAGAATTCTAAAGCTGTGGTCGATGTCACAACAAACACTAAATCAAACGGAAAAACGAGCCGCTGTTGCGCTGGCATCCGTCTTCGGAATACGGATGCTGGGGCTGTTTTTGATCATGCCCGTGCTGGCAATTTATGCCCGTGACTACCCAGATTATAGTGCCTTCCTTATGGGTGCAACGTTGGGTGCTTACGGCCTCACTCAGGCTCTGCTGCAGATCCCCATGGGCATGTTGTCGGATCGTTGGGGCCGGCGTCCGGTCATTATCCTGGGGCTGTTGGTGTTTATCCTCGGAAGTGTGGTTGCGGCGCAGGCGGACAGTTTGCTTGGGGTCGCAATCGGGCGGGCTATCCAGGGCTTGGGTGCCGTGGCAGCCGCCATTTTAGCGCTGGCTGCTGACGTGTCGCGAGAACAGCAACGTACCAAAGTCATGGCGATCATCGGTATGTGTATCGGGCTCGCCTTTGCCGTTGCCATGGTGGCGGGTCCTTTGCTTGGCAGTTGGCTGGGTTTGGCGGGTATCTTTTGGTTTACCGCTGCAACCGGCGTGTTAGGCATCGTGGTATTAGTCGCCAGCGTGCCACAGGTGCAAACACAAACCGCACGACGAGATGCGCTACCCGTTGCATCCGAGTTGCGTAGCCTGTTAAAACATGGTCAGTTATGGCAGCTGAATGTCGGCGTTTTTGTGTTACATGCGGTGCTGACGGCTTGGTTTATCACGTTGCCGACGCAACTGCAGCAGGCCGGCTTTGAGCCAGCAACCCACGCCTGGTTTTATCTGCCAACATTGGTGGCATCAATTGCCGTCATGGTGCCCATGATCATTCGCAGCTCGCGAACTGATAATCAAGTGTTCTGGTTCCGATTGGCATTGCTGATGCTGTGCATTGGGGTGGCGCTGGCCGATATGTTGGGAGCTTCGGCGGTGGTGCTGGTGGCGGCGCTGGTGATTTTTTTCGCCGGCTTCAACTATCTGGAAGCTTCGCTACCGTCATTATTAACCCGTATTGCGCCGGCCGGTAGTAAAGGCAGTGCCAGCGGCCTTTATGCGACCAGTCAGTTTTTAGGTGCTTTTATCGGTGGCAGTACCGGCGGTTGGGTCTTACAAACATATCAGTCAACGGGATTAGGCATTTTATCGCTGACTCTATTAGGCTGTTGGTTAGTGTTAACCTTATGGATGAAAAATCCGAAAGCGGTGACTAATGTGGCGCTGAACCTTGGTCATTTGGCGGAAACTCAGCGGAGTGAATTAAATCAACGGCTGTTACAAGTAACCGGCGTTGAGGAAGTTCGTTACGCACCAGATGACCAAATTAGTTATTTAAAAGTCGATAAAAAGCAGTATGATGAAGAGACCGTGCAAGGTCTCTTGCAAGCCCATGAACCGGCAAAATAACGACAATTTTAATTAATACGATAAGATTTAAAACAGGAGAAAAGCATGGCCAGTCGCGGTGTCAACAAAGTGATTTTAATCGGTAACCTGGGTGCCGATCCAGAAGTGCGTTATACGCAAAACAGCACGGCTATTGCGAATTTATCAATCGCGACCAGCGAAACCTGGAAAGATAAACAAACGGGCGAGCCGCGCGAGCAAACCGAATGGCACCGTTGTGTGGCGTATCGTCGCTTGGCGGAGATTGCCGGTGAATACCTGAAAAAAGGTTCAAAAGTATACGTCGAAGGGCGACTGCAAACCCGTAAATGGCAAGGTCAGGATGGCCAGGATCGTTACACCACAGAAATCGTCATTAACGACATGCAAATGCTGGATTCGCGCAGTGGTGCTGGCATGGGTCAGAACCAAGGTATGAATCAAGGCATGAACCAGGGCATGAATCAGTCTGCTCCGGCACAGCAAGGTGGCTATCAGCAGGGTTATCAACAGCCGCCGCAGCAACCAGCGCAGCAGCCACAGGGCGGTGGTCAGGCCCCGACGCCGGGTAATGCACCACAACAGCGCCCTCAACAACCATCACAACCTCAGCCGTTCTCGCCAGACTCGGCGGATTTTGACGACGATATTCCGTTCTAATTCGTCACAGATGATGACGGCATGAAAGCTCGCCCGGCAGCAGTGACTGCCTGGCGAGCCTCGTTAAACTGACGCTTATTCCTCGGTTAATCCAAACTTCGCGACCATCTTGTCAAAGTACGCCAGATTCTGCTTCGTGTATTCACGCTTTTCGGTGTAAGCACCGGGGTAGAAGTTCTTCTTGAAGCTGTAAGCAACCAAATCCTTCAGTCGGTGCAACGGAATATCAAAGTTATCAACCGCCAACTGATATTCGTTACTGACGGTGGTGCGCGAAACCAGCCGATTATCGGTACAGATGACGGTGGCCAAACGATGATCCAGCATATGGCGGAAGTTGTGATTCTTAATGTCGCCAATGGCAGGATTGGTCTGCAGGTTTGACGTTAAGCAGACTTCGATAGCGATGCGTTGGTCAGCAATGTAGGACGCCAGCTTTTCACCATAAGCTTTAGGATCGTTAATGCTCGGATCAGAGGTCATTTCCGGTGAAAATAACGAATAGCCATGACCCAGGCGATCGGCATGACACTGAGTCAGTGCCTCAAAGATACTTTCAGCGCCATAGGCTTCACCAGCGTGCACGGTTTTCAGTAAAAAGTTTTCATGGGCGTATTCGTAAACGTCTTTGAATTTACCCGCGGGATAACCAATTTCTTGTCCAGCGATGTCCAGCCCGACAATCGGTAGCCCTTCTTCGTCGCGCATACGGACACTGGCGCGCACCAGCTCCATCGCAGCGGTGCGAATAACTTGCATGGGTTCAAAGTCACGCAGGTGCTGGAACAGTTGGGTGTAGTAAGGGGAGAACCCTTTTTTGCCAAACATCCGCATGGCACAGTTAATGATGCCGTAATTAAAGGCCGGCTTGTCACCGCTTTTTACGTCCGGCTGTTGGTTATATTCGTCTTTGGCACGCTTTAAACCGTCATTGACGACATGCATGATGGTATCAAAGGTGACGCCTTTAGAGGGATCCATCAATAACTGGGGGGCAAACCTTACCTCAATATAAGTGACGCCCTCGTTTTGGTTGTCAATGGCCAGCTCGTACGAGGCTTGCTCCAGGTTTTCCAGATCCCGCAGTACCGCACAGGTGTACTGAAACCCGTTTAAATACTCACCGAGGTTATTGTAATGCGACTTAAATACCTGTTCGAACAGGCCTTCTTCCGTGTAACTGGGCAGTTCGACGCCGGAGCGTTTCGCCATATCCACCAAGCTGCTGGCACGTAAACTACCATCCAGGTGTAAGTGCAGATCGGCTTTGGGAATGGCACGGATAAATTCGGCTGGGTATTGCATATCACAGGCTCCTCGGTAAGATTTGCTTTTTATCATGATGACATAAAAACAATAATATGGCTTCCTTGTATTTTACCTACTCGGCGATGAATGCCGGTAAAAGCACCTCGTTATTACAGGTTGCGCACAATTACGAAGAGCGCAATCAGCAGGTGTTGTTAATGACCCCGGCGATCGATGATCGCGCCGGTAGCGGCAAAATTGCGTCGCGACTTGGGATAAAACGTCAGGCAATGAGTTTTGGCAGTGATTGTAACCTGATCGATAAAGTGCTGGCTGAGCATCGGCGCACACCCATTGACTGTTTGTTGATTGACGAAGCACAGTTTTTAACCGAGCAGCAGGTTTGGCAGTTGAGCACACTGGTCGATCGTCATGACATTCCGGTCATGTGTTATGGCATCCGCACCGATGCGTTTGGTAATGCCTTCCCCGGCAGTGCCGTTTTGCTGGCCATCGCCGACAAACTGGTGGAGATGAAAACCATTTGTCATTGTGGCCGCAAAGCCACGATGTCGCTGCGGGTCGATGAAAATGGGCAAGCCGTTACCATGGGTCAGCAAATTGCTATCGGGGGAAATGATCGCTATGTGTCCTGCTGTCGCAAGCACTGGAAGGAAGCGATGGGACTGCGTTAATCGGCGTCGGGTTAGACAGGGCGCTATGCAACAGCATATAATTTCAGCCTAAGCTTTTACATTGACAACGAGATAGGCTCCCCCGATGCAGCAGTTAACCATAGCTCGACCTGACGATTGGCACCTCCATTTGCGCGATGGCGCATTACTACAAACAACGGTTCCGGCTTCCGCGCGGGTTTTCCACCGTGCGGTTGTAATGCCTAATTTGGTGCCGCCAGTGACCACGGTCGAAATGGCATTGGCTTACCGCGAGCGAATTATGGCGGCGTTGCCAGCGGAGATGACGTTTGAACCCCTAATGGCACTGTATCTGACTGCTGATACCTCGGTTGCTGAAGTGAAAAAAGCCGCGGCTGACCGCCGCATCATCGGCTTTAAACTGTATCCGTCCGGAGCAACCACTAATTCAGCGGCCGGTGTCAAATCGGTGGAAGCGCTGGCTCCGGTACTTGAAGCGATGCAGCAGCACGGGGTTCCGTTGCTGGTTCACGGGGAAGTCACCGATAAAGAGATCGACATCTTTGATCGCGAGCGCGTCTTCATCGAACGTCATCTGATACCGATCACTCAGCAGTTTCCCGGCTTAAAGCTGATACTGGAACACATCACGACCGGCGACGCCGTCGACTTTGTCAGTGAGGCCAATGAGAACGTCGCAGCAACTATGACCCCGCAGCATTTGTTGATGAATCGCAACGACTTGCTGGTTGGCGGTGTACGTCCGCATAATTATTGTCTGCCGATTTTAAAACGTCGTGAGCACCAGTTGCGACTGCAACAGGCGGCACTGTCGGGCAATCCTAAGTTTTTCCTCGGTACTGATTCCGCGCCGCATGTACAGGCGAATAAAGAAACCTCTTGTGGCTGCGCAGGCTGTTACTCGGCGCCGGCGGCGATTGAGTTGTATGCCGAGTTTTTTGCTCAGCATCAGGCGCTCGACAAACTGGAAAATTTTGCTTCCGTATTTGGTGCGGCGTTTTATGGTTTTGAGAAGAATCAAGAAACCATCACCTTGTCGCAGTCGCCATGGCAAGTGGCGGCAACGGTGGATACCGCTGATGGCCCAATGGTGCCGTATTACGCCGGTAATACGCTGCAGTGGCAAGTTTCTGAATGAACGTTAAAGTTTATTGAAGAACCGCCGAGACTGGCCGATAGATAAAGTGTAACCTTTACTCAAGAACCATAACTCGGAAGATGCCGGATGAAGCTCATTCACAAACTCATCATCGCCTTTGGTGTGATCATTGTTGTTTTGGCAGGACTGATCGGCACGGTCGTCTATAGCGTTTCCAACATGGAACAAACCACGCAACGCGCTGAACATACTTTCACCGTCATCAGCGAGGCGGAGGATCTGGTTAAACACTTTCTCAATATTGAAAGTGGCCAACGGGGGTATGTCATCAGTGGTGAAGAAACTTTTCAGCAACCCTATATTGACGGTAAAGAAGGCGTTGAACGCAACCTCAAATCATTACGTGAGTTGACCGCGGACAATCCGGAACAACAGCAATTGCTGCAACAGCTCAGCGAGGTCTACCAGCAGTGGTTGACCGAGGCGATCGACCCTCCGATTGATATTCGTACTCAATACGGACCGGGTGCTATGGGTCTGGATCAGGCCGCTTACCTTGTGAAGCAGGGGCGTGGCAAAGAAGGCATGGATCAACTCCGCGAGCTGATGGATCAGTTTATCGCGACGGAACAGCAATTGTTGGTACAGCGCTCTGCAGCGGCAGACAGTGCCGCGAAACTGGTTTATTCGGTCGTGGTGCTGGGTGGCTTGCTGGTCGCTGGGGTCGCGGTCGTGGCCGCACTCTTATTCCGACGTCAATTGGCGGGGCGCATTGAGGATGCCATGCGGGTGGCAACCACCATTGCCGATGGTAACTTACGGGCGACGATTGATGATAGCGGCCGTGATGAAGTGGCAGAGCTGTTGTCAGCGATGGCCACCATGCAGACACAACTGCGCAATATGATGGGTGAAATTAAAACCGCATCGTCGGAGCTGGATTCAGCCAGTAACTCGGTGGCCAGTACCGCCGAACAGTTATCAGCATCGTCGAATGAACAAACGCGGGCATCAACCACGATTGCGACTTCGATTGAAGAGTTGAGTACCAGCATCAACCATGTGTCAGAGAACGCCTCAGAAGCACGTGAAATATCTGAACAGTCCAGTAAAAACGCTGAACAAAGTGCCTCCGTTATGGAGCAGATGGTTGCCTCAATGAACCGCATCAGCGACGCTGTTCAGCAAGCGTCGGCACAGTTGGTTGAGCTGGATAAACAGTCCGAGCAAATCAGCTCCATCGTTAACGTGATCAAATCGATTGCCGATCAAACCAATTTACTGGCACTGAATGCGGCCATTGAGGCGGCTCGTGCCGGAGAGCAAGGCCGCGGATTCTCCGTAGTCGCCGATGAGGTTCGTCATTTGGCGCAACGTACCAGCGAATCCACCGATGAAATCGAAGCCACGGTGGCAAAAATTCAGAGCGGCACTCAGGCCAGTGTTAAGCAAATGGAGCATGGTGTGCACGAGGTTGAGGAAGGCGTTGAGCTGGCTTCAATGACCGGTCAGGCGATTAATGAGATTCGCGAGAGCTTTGACCGAGTGTTGCAGGTGGTGCAGGACATCAGCGACGCATTGGGCGAGCAGAACGCCGCCAGCGATGAAGTAGCGCGTAACGTTGAGAGTTTCTCGGCAATGGCCGATCAAAACCAGGAAGCAACGGAACATACCAGCGCTACCGCACATCAATTACAGGAACTTGCCGGTAAATTGAGTCGGGCTGTAGGTCAGTTCCGTTTCTAGTCAGTTACTGAGTCTGCTAAGCGTCTGTAACGTATGGGCTATGCCGCTGTCATAGCCCTTCATTTTTTGTTGTTTTTTGTCGTTTTTTGTTCACTTGCTGAGCACATCTCTGGTATCATTTCCCGATAATAATTAGAAAAGGGTTAACGTGTGCTGATCGGAGCGTCCCGTGCGCGTTCTGGTAATTACCGGATAATATTACAACTTGGTGTAAAGCAGCTGCGACTCATGGTGTTGCGGCATACCGAAGCTGACCTGCCCGAAGTGGTTGTGAATGATTCAACCGACCTGTCCTCCTCCTCATTTGCTGACGCGCTACAACAATTTAGCGAAACCTACAGCAAGCTGGATCTAAAAAAAGCCGAAGTGACGTTAGTGCTGGGGTTAACTCGTTATCAGTCTGTGACCGTTGACCGGCCTGACGTACCGGCACAGGATATTGCTGCCAGCCTCGCTTTCCAACTGGGGGAGTTGGTCGATTTGGCACCCGAAGAGATGGTGACCGATTACTACGAACTGGCGTATCAGGCGTCCGGACAGGATAAAGTCGTGGCGGTGGTAGCAAACAAGGCGGAACTTAAGCAATGGACACACGACATTGTCGCGTGCGGCTGGGTGCCGGTTAAAATCAGCGTCAGCGAGATCGAATTAGCAACGTTGCACAGCCAAACGGAGCGCGCGGAGTTGTGCTTATACCCATTACCCCGTGGCTATCTGGCGCAAATTTATCATCGCGGTAAACTGTGTTTTACCCGTGCGCTGAGTGGTTTACAGTCGATCCAGCACTACAGCAAAGAAGAGATTAAGCTCGGTGCGCTGGAGCCTCTGGCAACCGAACTCCAACGCTCGATGGATTACTACGAAAGTCAGCTACGCCAGGCACCGGTAAAGACCATCAAACTGGCATTGCAGCATTCGTTACTAGACGAAGTGACGCAGTCCCTGACGGAGTTGTTGGCGGTTGATGTGCAGCGCTACCATTACGAAGACTGGATGAGTGAACTGTGTGAGGGCGACTTTAGCGACCTCGATGCCTTTGCAGCCGCAAAAGTGGCCCATGAAGACTCGACGCAGGCGAAGGAGTCCTCATGAAGCAATCGATTAATTTACTGCGTGATGAACTCAAACCGATCGTACAACGGTTGTCGTTAAATCGGTTGGCGTTGGTGACCCTGGTTTTGGCGGTCTGCGTGCTGGCAGCGGTGCTGTACACCAGTCAGCTGCAACAGCAAAGCCGTCAGGCGCTGGCACAGTTGGAGGAACAGCTGGCACAACAAAAACAGCGCCGCGAGCAATTACAGCAACAGTTGGAACAACGTTCACCAAGCCCTGCCCTGACAGAACAGGAACAAGCCTTAGAAGCGGCAATAGCGGCACAACAACAGTTAAATCAACAGTTGGCAGCACAGCAATCAGAGCGGCAGATAGCGCCGGATCAGTTGATGCAGGAATTGTCACAAGTCAATATTGACGGCCTTTGGCTGACGGAGTTCAGCATTACGCCTGATGGGGTCTCGTTATCCGGCAAAATGATTCGGGCTAATTTACTCCCGCGCTGGATGCAACGGTTCCAGTCAATGCCGCTGCTGTCACAAAGCCATTTTGCGGTCGTCGATCTGGATCGCAACGAGCAGCAACAACAAACCTTTTCTTTAAATAATCAGCAAAGCCCGTCGAACGGTGATACGGTGAGTTATGGTGCGCCGGCTACGGGGACAAAGTAATGGATAAGCTATTGCAACGCTGGCATCAATGGGCGGAACAATTCGGCGAGCTACCTCGCGAGCGACGTGTGCTCATCGGGGTGGCCGTCTGGTTACTGGTTACCTTGCCGTTGTTAAGCTACCAGCTGTTGCCATTGCAAGCACAACATCAACGCAACCAGCAACAGTTGAGCAACGTTGAGCAACAGCTGGCGCAGCAACAGCAGTCAATCGATGTGTTGCAGCAGCAATTACAAGAAGACATTAATCAGCCACTGCGGCAACAAATTTCGCGCAAAGAGTCGCGTTTGATGTCATTGAAGGACGTGTCTGATGCGTACACCTTGCTGAATAAATCTGAGCGTCAACGGTTTTTGGAGAGCAGCTTACAGTACCCGGATGCGCTTCAGTTGGTGACGTTGGCATCGCAATCGCCACAGCCGATTGAAGCAGAAGATGGCACGGTGAGTCTGTATCGGCACCAGATTAATGCCACGTATCGGGGAAATTACACCGAACTGCGGTTGTTTTTTCAGCAGTTGCGTGAGTTGCATCCGGAAGTACAATGGCACCGTTTCCATTATCAGGTACTCGATTATCCGCAGGCAGAAGTCGATATCGTTTGGCAACTGTTAAGCGTTGATAAGGAGATCATTGGTGGCTAGAGGCAACAAACTGTACATCCCTTTGACACTAACGTTGATGCTGTCGACACTCAGCACCACCGCTGTTGCGACTGAAGATCCCACCCGTCCTTATGGTTGGCAACCGCAGGTTACGGCAACGGCCGGCGGTAAACCGCAGAAAGGGCTCGAACTGGACCAAATTATTGTGTTCGGCGAGCGCCGTTATGCCATCATCAATGGTCAACGCTATCAGCATCATGATGAAATCCGCGGGTTCAGAATTGTTGCGATTGAGAATCAGCGGGTGCGCTTGCAAAATGGTCAACAAGAAGTTGAGCTGACGATGTACAGCCGCGGTATTAAGCGTCGTAGTGGTCAGCAAGGAGAAATTGAATGAGAGTTGGATGTTTTATCATCAGTATCACCTTGTTGAGCTCAATGGCAGGCTGCGCTTATCAGCCGAACCAAGCGCCTCAGCAAGCCTACGAGGCGTTGGAACAGACGTCAACGGCTAAGCCGAACCCGCAGCCGAGCAATGACGATATTCCTGAAGCGGTTGCCGCCTACTTAGCACAACCGATCCAGGTCAGTCCGTCCGACACCAAGAATCTGGTGGAAGAACAACGCTTTGTGTTGCAAGCGAAAGCCATGGATGCACGCGAGTTCTTTTACAGCCTGACGGTGGATACCCCGTATAACATCATCGTTCACCCCGATGTGGAGGGGGAAATCTCACTGGACTTAAAAGACGTCACTATTGATGAAACGCTTGCTGTGATCGAAGACACTTACGGTTATGAGATTAAGCAAACCGGCCGAATGGTCCAGGTGTTTCCAAGTGGGGTGCGCACCAAAACCTTTTCGCTGGATTATTTGTCCTTAAAACGGTTCGGTATGTCGCAAACGCAGATTACCAGTGGCGGCGTTAGCCAGAACGCGAATAACGGCAACCAAAACAACAGCAGCGGCAGCTTTAATAATTCCAACAGTGATTTTAATAATCCAGGGCTGTTGGGCGGAGGCTCCGGCAACAGCAATAGCTCAAACCAGCGGATGCAGGGCGGCAACGGAGCCAGTGTCAGTTCGCAGTCCGAAACGGATATCTGGGGCGAGCTCGAAGACATGATCAGCAAAGTGGCCGGCAACGGCAGTTCTGTGGTGATGTCACCGCAGGCTGGCATTGTTAGTGTTACCGCACAGCCGTCTAAGCTACGTGCAGTGGGTGAGTTTCTGGCCACGCTGCAAACGCGCCTGCAGCGACAGGTCATTCTTGAAGCCCGGATTGTTGAAGTGACACTGGCCGATGGGTTTGAGCAAGGCATACAGTGGAGCAAGCTGGATGAATTTGCCGGTGGTTTGGGATCGGGGTTCGATGTGAACTTTAATGGCTCAACCCCAGCAGACCTTGCCAGCGCCACGTCCAATGGCTTATTCGGGTTGCGCTTTAGCGACAATAATTTTTCCAGCTTCTTACAGCTGCTACAAACCCAGGGCTCCGTGCAGGTGCTGTCGAACCCTCGCGTCAGTGCATCGAATAACCAAAAAGCGGTCATTAAAATTGGTGAAGACGAGTATTACGTTACTGACGTTCAGTCGCAGACCAACACCACGGGCCTAAATGATGCGTTAACCAGCTCGGACATTGAACTGACACCATTTTTCTCCGGTATTTCGTTGGATGTGACGCCGCAAATCAGTGATGACGATGTGGTCACCCTGCATGTTCACCCGTCCGTGGTAGAAACTGCGGAGCAGGAAAAAGTCATCGAAATAGGCGATGAAACACTGCGCTTGCCGCTGGCACGCAGTAATATTCGTGAGAGCGACACCATTGTCCGCGCTCGCAACGGCGAAATTGTGGTACTGGGCGGTTTAATGCAAACCACCACCACCGAAGACATCGAGCAAGTACCGTTACTGGGAGACTTGCCGTTACTGGGTAACTTGTTTAAAAACCGTGCCAATCGGGTCGAGAAAAAAGAGTTGGTCATTCTGATCAAACCAACGGTCATTGGCGCGGATACGTGGCAACAGGAACTGGAACGTTCACGGGAACTCTTGAAAACATGGTTTCCTGATTTAACGGATTAATGAAAGCGGGTGTCGTCGGGATGTATTTGTATCACTATGGTCTGCAGCAGCTACCGTTCACAATAACGCCGAACACGCAGTTTTATTGTGATCTTAAAAGCCATCATCAGGCGGCTAAGGTGGTGCTGACGGCGCTGAAAACCGGCGAGGGTTTTATTAAAGTAACCGGTGAGGTCGGCACCGGGAAAACCTTGCTGTGTCGGCGGCTGCTTGAGGACATACCTGACTTTTTTAAAACCGCTTACGTGCCTGACTCCTACCTCAGCCCGGAAGAGCTGCGGCGAGCCATCGCGCAAGAGCTGGAAGTGGATACCCAGGCTATTGGCGGCGAGCATCAGTTAGCGCGCGCACTGCAACAACGCCTTCTGGAGATTAATCAACAGGGTCAGTCGGTGGTGCTGATCATTGATGAGGCACAGGCGTTGCCGGAAGAGAGCCTCGAAGCGGTGCGGCTGCTTTCTAACCTGGAAACACAATCCCGCAAACTGCTGCACATCGTGCTGGTTGGGCAGCCTGAGTTAGACGATCGAATGCAACAGCATCGGTTTCGACAGTTGCGCCAACGCATCAGCTTCTCCTACCAATTAACGGCAATGAACGCTGATGAAACCAGCGAATATATTGGCCACCGCATGCGCATTGCCGGCTATAGCGGAGCACCCATTTTTTCAGCCAAAGTGGTGGCTTCCATTTATGAATGCAGCAGAGGGATACCGCGGTTGGTTAACATGTTGTGCCATAAAATGTTGCTGCTGGCGTTTGGCGAAGGCCGCCATCAACTCACGCTGAATGATGTCAAACTGGCCGCTGCCGATACCGACGATGTCATCTACCGCAGTCGCCGTTATCGCCTGTTCTTGTGGACTCTACTTTTTAGCGTTGGGCTAGTGGTCGCGTTAGGAGCGCTGTTTGTCGACTATCTGCCGTGGGAGTTACTGGGTTGAGTATTATCAATAAAGTATTGAATGACCTGGATAAGCGCAACCAGCACAATGGCTCGGGCGGTGGACATGGCTCAGCCGTTGCGCCGCCGAGCAGAAGCGGCAGCCGGCTGCTGTGGCTGTTGCTGGTTGTTGTGATGGTGACGGTCGCTGCTGTGGGCTATTACGTCTGGAATAACGCCTCCGTTTCGTCAACGTCTCAGGCTGCTGAACCGATTCAGCAACCACCATCGCAACAGCCACAGTCCGAGCGATCAGAGCCGGTGAAGGCAGCAGCGTCCAAACCGGATACCGGGAGTGATAAACGCGTTGCTGAAGCGGCGGCTGAGAATGAAGCCGCGCCGCCGCGAGTTGCTGAGTTTGAATTACCCGAACCTATTGCGGTTGAGCCAACCCTAAATGAGCAGCAACAATCAGACGACACGGCAAGCGAAAGCGAGCAACGCGCTAGCACTGGCAGCTTTAGCAAGCAAAGCGTACAGCTCACTGCCGCAGAAGTTGCCGAACGCCAGCGACAAAAAGCCGAGCAGGCACAAAAACAAGGGCTATTCACGGATGCTGCCAGCCACTACGAAGCAGCCCTGAATGCCCAGCCACAATGGCATGATGTGCGCAAAGAGTGGGCCGCGCTGGAATATGGCCGAGGGCAGACTACCCAAGCCCTTGCGATTTTGCGCGAAGGGCTGCAGCAGTTCCCGCAGGCGCATTCACTGCGACTGTTGGCGGCATCTATGCTGGAAAAGCAAGCCCAGCCGCAGTTGGCTCTGCAGTTACTGGTACAGCATCAGCCTGCGGCGACGGAGCTACCCCAGTATTACCAGCTACAAGCCGAACTGGCGCAACAACTTGATGATAATGACGCAATGCAGCAAAGCTACCGCGCACTGGTTAACGCTCAACCGGATAATGGTCGTTGGCGACTGGGGTTGGCGCTGGCACTGCGCGAACAGCACCCACAGCAGGCATTGGCTGAATTTGAGCAGGCGGCCGCGCGGATCGAGCACACCCCGACGCTGAATTTTATTGCCGAACAGATCAAACGACTCAGGAGCCAGCATGCAACGTCCACGCCTTAAAATGCGATTGGGTGACTTGCTGGTTCACGAGCAAGTCATTTCTGAGAAGCAACTGGATTCGGCACTGAAAGAGCAAAAGCAGTCCGGCCGTAAGCTTGGCGCAACGCTGATTGAACTTGGCTTTATCAGTGAGCAACAGTTAACGGAATTCCTTGCGCAGCAGTTGAAAATTCCGACGGTGTCGTTAAGCGATCAGAAGATCCCACAGCAGGTCGTTGAGTTGTTGCCCGAGGTACAGGCACGCCGCCACCGGGCGCTGGTTTACGAGGCTGATAACGGTCACGCCAAAGTGGCGATGAGCGATCCAGCGGATTTGGCCGCCATCGACCAGGTGAATCAACAACTGGCACCGCGAGAAGTGGATATTGCGGTAGTCGCAGAAACCGACCTGTTGCAGGCGTTTGACAGTCTCTACCGGCGCACTAAAGATATTGAAACCTTCGCCAGCCAGTTGCAGGACGAATACGAGGACACGGCTGAGTTTGAACTGGGCGCCCTGAGCCTCGACGAGGAAGGAGAGGATGCGACCGTCGCCAAGCTGCTGCAGTCCATCTTTGAAGATGCGGTGCAAGTGCGGGCCTCGGACATTCATATCGAACCCGACGAGAATATGCTGCGGATCCGTCAGCGGGTCGACGGAGTACTGCAGGAAAACATTCTTGATGAGACCAATATCGCCAGTGCTTTGGTGTTGCGCTTAAAGCTGATGTCAGGCATGGATATCTCAGAGCGCCGATTACCTCAGGACGGTCGCTTCAATATCAAGATCAAAAAGAAGAATATCGATGTGCGGGTATCCACAATGCCCGTTCAGTACGGTGAGTCCTGCGTTATGCGTCTGCTGGACCAAACCAGTGGCATTCTCTCGCTGGATCAGACCGGCATGCCGGAACCGCTGCTGAAGCGTGTTCGTGCGCTCATCAACCGGCCCCATGGCATGTTGCTGGTTACCGGACCAACCGGCTCGGGTAAAACCACCACTCTTTACGGCGCGTTAAGTGAACTTAACACCGAAAGTAAAAAGGTCATCACCGTTGAAGACCCGGTCGAGTATCGGTTGCCGCGGATTTCTCAGGTGCAGACCAGCAGTAAAATCGGTCTCGACTTTGCCCGGGTACTACGAACCACGCTGCGTCAGGACCCCGATATCATCATGGTGGGTGAGATGCGTGACCATGAAACCGTGGAAATCGGCTTACGTGGTGCGATTACCGGTCACTTGGTGTTGTCGACCTTGCACACCAACGATGCCATTACCAGTGCTATGCGCTTGATTGACATGGGCGCGCCTTCCTATCTGGTTGCTGCCGCATTGCGTGGCATTATTGCGCAGCGACTGGTACGGCGTGTGTGCGAACGCTGCGCTACGGATACGCCATTAGAGCCAGAACAGGAGTCGCTACTAGAACACCTCGAAAAGGGCAGCTCCGGGCATAGCTACAAAAAAGGTAAGGGCTGTCAGCATTGCAACCATACCGGCTACAAAGGCCGGATAGGTGTGTTTGAACTACTGGAAATGAACCGGGCAATGATGGATGCCCTGCGCATGAACGATACCCAGCGCTTTGCGGAAGCGGCCAACGAGTCCACTGGCTTTCGCTCGATGGCGTTGGTGGCGCTGGATTACGCCAAGCAAGGCATTACCAGTGTCGAAGAAGCGCTGTTCCTGGCTGAGAGTGTTGAGGACAACATTACCCCGGCGACGGTGGATACCGAAGCCGACGTAGAGCAGGCGGAGCGTTAACATGAAGTTTCGCTATCAAGCTCGTGACAAACAAGGCAAGTTGCAAAGGGGCAGCATTGAGGCGGCTGACTCACGGGCCGCCGCCAAAGCCATTATGTCGCGTGGTTTGGTCCCGGTACAGGTCGAGGCCAATACGGCTTCCGGAGCCGCTACGCCGAAAAGCAGTGGTAATGATTGGTTGCAGGTGTTAAAGGATGCGCTAGAACCCAGTGTTGAGCTTGATCAACTGATTATCTTCTGCCGGCAGATGTATTCGTTAACTAACGCCGGTATCCCGATTTTGCGGGCGATAGACGGACTTGCCGACAGCACCCACAACAAACGCATGAAAAAAGCGTTGAAAGACGTTCATAGTCAGTTGGAGCGCGGACGCACCTTATCCGCCGGCCTGTCGCAGCATAAAAAAGTGTTCCCTAAACTGGTGATTGCGATTGTCCATGTGGGTGAAAACACCGGTCAATTAGAAGAATCGTTTGAGCAGTTAGCGCTTTATCTGGAAAAAGAACAGGATACGCGTAAACGCATTAAAGCGGCGACGCGCTATCCGAGCTTTGTGTTGATCGCGCTGGTCGTTGCCATGTTTGTGCTGAATATTTTTGTTATCCCGACCTTTGCCGATATGTTTAGCCGCTTCAACGTCGAGTTGCCTTGGGCAACACGGGCGTTGTTAGGTACCTCCAGCGTTTTTGTCAATTACTGGCCGTTGATGCTGACGGCAATACTGGGCGGCGTTATCGGCATCCGCTACTACGTCAGTCAGCCCTCCGGACGCCTGTTTTGGGACAGTTTAAAACTTAAGGTGCCGGTGATAGGCAGTATTTTAGAGCGTTCAATGCTGGCGCGGTTTTCACGATCGTTTTCGGTGATGCTGGGGGCCGGAGTGCCACTGACCCAAGCCTTGTCGCTGGTAGCCGAGGCAGTGGACAACGCCTGGATGGAAAAGAAAATCATCGACATTCGCCGCTCCATCGAACGGGGCGACAATTTGTCGCGTGCGGCCAGGCAGTCAAACCTGTTTACACCGCTAGTGATGCAAATGATCGTGGTAGGGGAAGAAACCGGACGCATCGATACGCTATTAAAAGAGGTGGCCGAGTATTATGAGCGTGAAACCGATTACGACCTGAAAACCCTGACGGCCCGCATCGAGCCCGCCATGATAGCGGTGGTCGCTGTCATGGTACTGATTCTGGCGCTGGGTATTTTTACCCCAATGTGGGACATGATGAGTGCTTACCAGGGGGGCTGATGAGCGCCGAAGAAAAGTCACGCTCACGGTTATTGCGCTGGTTGCAGAACCTGGTGGTGATTACGGTGATGGCGCTGCTGGTGATGAAGTTGCTCGAGGTGGGTATATTTAACGACCGCTGGGGCTGGCAGGCTGCTGAACGCGAGGTCGTGCAAAAGCGCTTTAATGAAAACGCGATGCTGGCGCGGACCGAATGGCTGCGGCAGGGAAAGCCTCCGCAAATAACGTTGCAAACGCAACGAGAGGACTTTCAGGTACGCATGAATCGGCAGGGATGGCCCGGCATCGACAATGGCTGTCTGCGGTTATGGCAAATGTTAGCCGGCGGACGTTTGCATCCGCGTGTCGAATTGCAGTCGCAGCAATGTTGGTTTTGGGTAGCTACGACAGACGCTGAAGAGACATTGCGGCTTGTTTATGACGCCCGCACAGGGCAGTTGAAATGATGACAGTTTGACCGTAATGACTATGAAACGTAAACATTACGTTATAGAATATTCTTACATTTTTTAAGGAAATAACTGATGGTTTCGGCAAAGCAACAATCAGGTTTTACCATTATCGAGTTGATCATTGTGGTGGTCATACTAGGGCTGCTTGCTGCCTCGGCCTTGCCGCGCTTTACCGACGTAACCGCCGATGCTGAAGACTCAGCGATCGAAGGGGTGGCCGGTGGCTTTGCCAGTGCGGTTGGTATCGCCCGCGGCGAGTGGGAACTGCGAGGCCGCCCGCGCGGCAATGACAGCAATGGTGCCGGCGCACAGGTCGAACTGGACTCGTTGCCGATTTATGTTGATGGCAACACCGGTTACCCGGTTACCGCACGAGGCGATGACAGCATTCACGATGCCAATTTAACCGGCGCCGATTGCGTGAGCCTGATGCAGGGCATACTGCAAGGCTCACCCACCGTCACCGACGACTATAATGGCTTAGGCGAAAATCGCTATTTCACCTACGCCACCCCGAATCCAGAACCCAGTATGGATAATCAGTTGTGTGTTTACTATCTGGCGAACACCATCAAAAACTTGGCCGCAGAACCGGCAGGTGAGGACTATCGCACCACCGGCAATGCCTTTGTGTACAACCCCAGAAATGGTGGTGTCACCGTGTTCAGTAATAACGATAACTGATAGCGTGGCCCGCGTTTAACGACTTATTTTTTAACTTAGTAAAACAAAGAGAGAGTACTATCATGCGCAATCAAAAAGGTTTCACACTGATCGAACTGATCATCGTGATCGTGGTATTAGGAATTTTGGCGGTTACGGCTGCGCCTCAGTTTATCGACTTTTCTAGTGATGCTCGGACGAGTACCGTTAAGGGCTTGAAAGGTGCAGTTCAAGCTGCCCAACAGACAATAAATGCACGAGCAGCAATCGATGGCGACTTAGGCGCTACGGGCAATGTTAATGGCGTTGACACTATTTATGGATATCCTGCTGCATCCGAAAGCGGGATCGTAGCAGCAGCACAGTTATCGACTATTAACGCTGTCGCAGGTCCTGGTGCAGATAGAGAGTCTGTTGACTGGGCTTTCACAGTAGTCGAGGATACTGGAGCAAATGGCGAAGACACAATTTACCTTTCACCGGTTGACTTTGCAGCTGTCGGGGCGGCTTTAGATGGTACCAACGGATGTTACCTTGAATACACTGAAGCTGGTCAAGATGGGGATGGTAACTTAGTACGGCCAGTGATCGAAGTTAATTCATCTGAGTGCTAAGTAACAAATGAAAGCCTTCACCCTAGTAGAACTGATTATCGTGCTAGTAGTGGTGGGCATTCTAGCCGTCAGTGCAACACCTTTGTTTGTGGGCACTGGCGGCGTTGAGAGCCTAAGTCTGCGTGAGCAGGCTGTGACGGTGTTACGAAACATTCAGTTGTCGGCGATGCAGGATACGACGTCAGGATGCCGGGTGGCGGTGGTTAAACCAACCACACTGGGCCGGCCGAATGAAGCCTGTGGGTCGGACGACCCAAATGACTATAGTCTGGCGACAACGGATGCTGAAGCGAATGACCGTATCCTGGACTTTGGTGCCAATACCGTGGCATTCAGTGATGCGGACGGCGCCTCGGTACCGGCGGCAATAAAGTTTGGACCATTGGGTCGACCGGACAATGTAAATTGCACCACGGTTTGCCGTATTGACTTTACCGAACCTCAGGGCACGGTAGCAAGCTTGTGTATCAATCAGGAAGGCTACATCAGCGCCTGTTGATGACTAACGAGCAGGAGGCCTATGGTAACGCAGCGCGGCTTTACCCTCATCGAAATCATCATTGGCATTGTTGTTATTGCCATTGTGACGCTGGTCGTCACCGCCGGTATGGGGCCTTTATTTCGACAATCGGTTGACCCCTGGCAACAAGTGCGGGGCGCTGAGCTCGGCCAGAGCCTGATGAACGAGATCATGGCGCGCAAATTTGATGATGCTAACACGGCCTCTTATCGTTGCTCGGCAAGTGGTCCGGAACAGTGTACCAATCCACCAAACCCAACCAGTGCTTCTTGTCCCGCTGTTGGAAACTCCCTTCCTCATATTGAAAATTCAGAAACACGGGACGAATTCGACGATGTCGATGACTTTAACTGTGTCGGCATTACTACCAATCAACTCAATAATATTTTTGGTGATGGCATTGATGTCGATTATTATCGTGGCTTTTCAGCAGAAATCCGCGTGTATTCCGTTGCTGATGATCAACTCAAGCAAATTGATATCGATGTGGTAACACCGCAAGGTGAGCGAATCGAATTTTCATCGCTTAGAGGAAATTGGTAATGATGCAGCGTGCGAAGGGCTTCACATTAATTGAACTCATTATTGTGATCGTGCTGCTGTCGATTGTTGCTATTTTTAGTTTTCGTTTTGTCGGGCTGGGTTCTGAAATGTTTGTAACCGGCGCCGATCGGGTTAAGTTGCTGGATCAAAGCCGCTTCACCATTGAGCGAGTGACCCGTGAACTACGTAATTCAGTGCCAAACAGCGCCCGCGTGCTGACTTCATCGGATAACAGCTTTCAGTGCCTCGAATTTGTCCCCATAAAAACCGCCGGTACCTATTATGGTGCGCCGTTTAGCAGCGGTGCCAATGGACAGTTTGAATTTGTGTCACTGGCAACAGAATGGGTTGATATTACTCCGGCCGATCGTCTCTTCGTGTACGCGACAAGGCCGTTCTATATCTATGACGATGTGGCGTCACAACGCTGGGCTGGCGTGGCAACCTCTACGCTTCGCGCCGGTGATACCACAGCAATAACGTTGCAAAGTGGTCAGTATTTTCAGGAACAGTCTCCGCGTCAGCGTATGTACGTTGGCGCGCCACCGGTGAGTTTCTGTGTTGACTCTGGTGGGCAACTCATTCGTTATCGCGACTACGGCTGGAATGAAACCCAAGTGAGACCACCTGCGAGTGCAGGAACGGTCATTGGAGAACGACTGGTTAATCTGCAGTTCTCAGGAACTCAGTTGCCCTTTCGGGTCGATGATGCGACGTTATTGCGTAATAATGTCATCCACGTTTTTCTTGAGTATCGCTCGGCATCCGCTGAGGCGTTATTCTTTAATCAGGAAATACAGGTACCCAATGCGCCATAGTACTCCGAGAATCGGTGCAAGGAGGCAAACCGGCAGTGCGCTGGTGGTTGCTATTTTCGTAATTGTAGTACTCGGATTATTGGTGTCTGTTCTGTCGCGTCTGGTTAGTACAAGTTCCGATTCGGTAGTCGTCGAAATCTTTGGGGGGCGTGCCTTTAACGCAGCGCAAAGTGGACTCCAACAAGCTACATTAGAACTTTATCCAGTTAGCGGTAATTTTACTGGTTGTACCGATGGTCAAACCTTTACTTATGATTTCAGTGCCCGAGGAGAGGGGCTTCAGCAATGTCGCGCCGAAGTGAGCTGCAAAGTATTTAATGATCAGAGTGCTAGCAACTATGATGAAAAATTTGCGACGCACTATCGACTAACTTCGGTAGGTTCGTGCCAGTCTGGAATAGGATATTTCTCACGTAAGGTCGCAATTGAAACTAGGAATCGACCATGAACATAGTAAACGCTACCTTACGGTTACTTTTCATAATAGCGTTATTCGCATCTTTTTCTAGTGTGGCGCAAAACAAAATAGAGTTGCTTCCTGATGATGCGGGGCGAAATGGTACGAGTTTCGCCAGTTGTGCTGATTTGGGAGTCCAAAGTGGGGTTCGAGTAATCAACTGCCCGAGTAATGTGAATCTCCCTAACGGCAATAATAACGCAGTAGCACTCAGTCAGGTTCCTCTGGAACTTCGCATTAGTGGGGATCTGAATTTGAACGGTGCAGATATCAACCCCTCTGGTTCTGCCAATGACTTAGTTCTCATTGTAGGTGGCAACCTCAATACTGGTAACAATTCGACCATCATCAATGCTAGCGTGGATGTGGGTGGAAGCATAAATGCGGGGAATAATACCGATTTAGCTGGCGGATTAGTTGTTACAGGTAATGTTACGCTTGGTCAGAACAGCAGCGTTAACGGGGACGTTGATATAACTGGTAATTTTACTACGGGCAATAATGTCACCATTAACAGTGACAGTAGTATTAGTATTGGTGGTAATGCAGTTTTTGGACAAAATAATGATATCAATGGTGATATAACTGCTACTAATGTAACGGTTAACGGCAGTAATACAGTACTGACAGGAGATATTACTGCTACTGGTAATCTCGTTAATACCGGTACCATTAATGGCAATATCAACGTTGAGGGAAATGTTAATAATAATGGGTCAGGCATCATTAATGGCAACGTTAATGTTGATGGAAATTTGCAAAATGACGGTGAAATTAATGCTGACTATGTTAACGCCCCCTGTGTTTCATCACCTAATCCTAATGCCTGTGGTAATGGTTCCATCGATGCGGATGAATTATGTGACATCAACGATAATGAGGGGCCATGCTTTGAGGGGCCAAGCTCAAATGATGCAGAATTAGTCGGTGACTGGCACTTTGATGAACAACAGTGGCAGGGTAACGAGGATGAAGTGCTTGATGCCAGTGGGAACAATAATCATGGTGAAGCGCTTGGAAGTGCAGATACCAATGGCTTTCTTTCTGCGATTGCTGGTACCGTTGGAACCTGCCGTTATGGCACCTTTGATGGTACCAACCAAGTGCAAATCCCGCGTTTGTCGGCGTTGTCTTCAGCAGATTCGGTCAGTGTTTCGCTCTGGTTCAAGGGGGGGAGTCAACGACAGGATCCGAATGGCAATAATGAGTCCTACCAAACATTATTGGTTTTAGGAGAAGGGCCGACCCTCGGTAATGAAGGGCGTTTCGAGGTCTATCGCCGTGCCAATGGTGGTGGCATGAACTTTGAAGTGCGAAATAACCAAGGCGATTTTTATGCCGTTGAGTATGGCGATCAGTCGCAAAACGAACCTCAGTTATTGAACGATGAGTGGCAACATTTTGCGGCAACATTTGACGCCAGCGAGGGTGAATTAAGGCTCTATATTAATGGTACAGAGGTAGCGGCCCGTACTATTTCATCCAATTTTAAATTGAATAACATTGGTGGTCAGCCGAATCTCTATATTGGTGGCCAGCAGTTCGGTACAAACGGTTTCGTCGGAGAAATCGATGAAGTAACGGTCGCGACCGGCGTGTATACGCCAGCGGAAGTTTCGGAACTGTATAATCGCACGCGCAATTGTGGTGCATCACAGATCTTGGCGCAATGTTCAGCGGTCTGGCCAACGGCATTTGATGATGCGGGTAATACCCAGCCGCAACCGTTTGAGTTACCCGATAATTCCAGTCAAAACCAATTACCTCAGCAGCTTCAACCGGTAGATTATTTGCGGGTAGGTGATTTTGGTGATGTTGGTGAAAACTACGACACTAATGGCGAAACCTCACGAGTCTATATCGACGGAGACCTAACGATACAATCAGGACGCCGGATCAATACATCGGGTGATCCGAGTGAACTGATCTTTATTATCACGGGCGACTTAACCATCGAACGAAATGTTCGCATTAATGGGTACATATACGTTCAGGGAAATCTTCGCTACTACCATGCCAACAATATGGACAATCGTATTGTGATCAATGGTGGACTCAGTGTGGGGGGAGTTTCGACGGCGCTGGATTCCTATCTAACTTATGGTCCCGATATCACTTATCAGCAACCCTCGACGCCACTCGATGGTGGACAGTTCTGTGCCGCAGAGCCGCCATCAGCACCACAGCCTCTATTGAATTGGCGTTTAAATGACGGCCCTTGGGGTGGTAGCGCTGGCGAAGTGTCAGACAGTAGCGGTAATGGCCTCAATGGTCGCAGTTATAATGGCGTAAGCTATCAGCCGGCCGATAGTGGCTCGGCCATAGTTACTGATGTAACCGGACTTGGTACCTGTGGTTACGGATACTTCCAGCGTAACAGTCAGCAGTACCTTGCAATTGAGGATCAGCCGGAGCTCGATTTGGATGATGAATTTACTATCGGTGTTTGGATAAAGCCAACGCAATTTCCAAATTCTGGATTGATGACCGTACTGTCAAAAGATGAAAATTATGAATTTCATGTTTTACCCGATGGGCGTATCAATTGGTGGTGGCAAACCAGCTCTGGCGCTGCGCGAGACTTGAACAGCACAGCGGCAGTACAGCGGGATCAGTGGAACTATGTTGCTATTCGATATCGCAACAATGAGCAGACGATTTTCATCAATGGCGTCGCATCTGGCACATCATCATACGGCGGCGGGTTAAGATTAAATAACGATCCGCTACAGCTAGGTTCGGATCAGAATACTTCCGGTCGATATTTCCAGGGTTACCTTGACGAACTGTCGATTTTTGCTCGTGCATTGACGCAGGCAGAAATTCAACAAGTTCAGCAACAAACGGTGCTGTGCGAAGGCGCTGCACCACAATGTTACACGTCAGCGTTAGACAGCAATGAAATTTTCGGCCAGGAATGGAGTCGTTCTAACGTTTCAGGCTCATTTCTACCCCAAATTGTGGACGGCAGAGCACGTTTGACTGAAGCGGAAACCAATCAATCAACAGCCATCACATTAAACGGCACGTTTCCCGCTGAGGACAATCTGGTTGAGCTGGAGTTTAAGCTATATGCCTACGGTGGTTCCGGTGCTGATGGCATTGCGGTGGTGTTCTCGGATGCCGAAGAGGAAGCCATTCCGGGCAGTTACGGTGGTTCTCTCGGTTATGCCCAGCGCAATAACGGCGACAGCGGTTTTAATGGCGGCTGGCTAGGCATTGGTTTTGACGAGTTCGGTAACTTTTCCCGAGCTACCGAAGGTCGAGTCGGTGGTTATAGTGATGGCTCTTTGAGGCCCAACCGTGTTGTGTTGAGGGGGGCCGAAGAGACCAACTATAACTACCTTACGGACTCAGGAGAGTTGTCACCGGGCATTGACGATAACTCCAACGCTGTTGGTCCAGGTCATAAATATCGTATTCGTATTGACTCAAGAACTCCGGGAGAGTCTATTGTCAGTGTCGAACGTGATATTAACGATGGGATGGGTTACCAACAAATCGTGCCGCCTTTTAACATCTACGACAACCAGTTTGGTCAACAACCTTATGTCCCGGAAAACTTTACCATCAGCTTTACCGGTAGCACCGGTGGCTCTACCAATATTCATGAATTTGATGACATTCAGGTATGCGCCGAAAAGGCGTCTTTTATTCCGACCGCGATAGACCATTACCGGCTCGAGTTTAATGCATCTGCGCTTACTTGTACCGGGGCTACCGTTACGGTTAAAGCGTGTGAAGACAGCAACTGCACGTCAACGTTTAGCGAAAGTAGTACTGTTGATTTAAGCCTCGCGACGGGAGCCGATGGTTGGAGTGAGAACCCGGTTATTTTTTCTGGAAGTGATTCGGTACAAGTTCAGAAATATACTGCCGGTAGCTACGAAGTAGCGATTGATTCTGCGCAACCCTCAGCAGATAACCCATACCGCTGTTTCGTTGATGGGAACGAGGAAAGCAACTGTCAGCTAACCTTTAGCGATGTGGGTTTTTTATTTACCGATGGTCCAGGACTGAACAATACTGAGTTCCCCAAGCAAGTGGCCGGGGAAACCTACGATAATTTGTTCCTTCAGTTAGTCGAGTTGAATACCAATACGCTACAGTGCCAAGCGGCGGCCGCTGATGTATCGATGGTAAGTCTACGACGCCGGTGTCTCGATCCGGGCACGTGCTCTGATACGGTAGAGTTCCCGCAGTCGAGTATGTCAGTCAGTTCCGGTGAAGGCAGTATTGATTTACCGGCCGATGAAAGTTATGTCGCACTCGCTGTGGATTTTAATAACAGCCAAGAGCAGTTGGCTTTAGATTATGGTGATGTTGGCGAAGTATTATTAACCGCCAGCGCTACGCTTCCTAACGGTAAAGCTATAGAGAACAGTAGTCCGTCTTTCGTGTGGCAACCAGCTGCAATTGGCGCCAATATAAGCAATCCGAACGAATCGTTCTCAACGGATATTATAGCTAGAGCAGGGACACCGATATCCGTTGAGTTGGCTGCATTAAATGCTGATGGTAGTGTCACGCCGAATTTTGGTAACGAGTCGCAGCCGGAACTTTTGCGTCTTCGGGGCAGTGCAGAGGTTAATCAGGTTGGTGAGGTAGTTGGTACGTTAGCAGGCGGAGATAGTTTCCCCCAGCCGGTAGATGGGAAAACCCAATCGTCAGAGGTGGTTTACTCTGAAGTCGGCTCCCCCGTATTTACTGCTGAAATTGCCTCAGGAGATTACTTGGCGGGTATCCATGCTCCGCAAGCAACTCCTACGCAAACGATAATGCCGGGGCGTTATATCCCTTACCAGTTTACTGTATCGAGTTCAGGGTTCGCTTCCACCTGTGAAGCAGGAGCCGGCTATTTTTACATCGGGCAACCTCAGTTGCTGGACAGCTCATCAGAATTTATCGCTGTTAATGCCGCTGGTGTGGTTACACGAAATTATGATTCCGATGTTGCAAACTATGTCCAATCTGGGGCGGGCCTAGAGTTTTATCCTTTTAATGACGGCGGTAATACACTACCGCAGCCTAGCGATGGACAACTTCTTGAGAGTGATGTTGCGCTGTATTGGGAACAAGGAAAGGGTAGGTTCCTGGCTACAGCAGAACCCCAAGTAACCTATGAAAGGACCGATCCGGCTCAACCGGAAGGGCCATACGATAGCTACCGACTGGGCGTGCAATACAACGACGGTGAAAACGGCAATTATTACTCATTGATTGATACATCAACGGTAGCCTTAAACGACAACAGCGCACCTCGCAGTTACTATCCATTAAATAATAATGCGATCGAGCTTAAATTTGCGCGTTTTGTTCTGGATAATCTGTTTGGGCCACCATCGGATCCGCTTTCTATACAAGGCCGTGTGGAAGTATGGGACGGCACGAAGTTTGTACATTACGCTACTGATAATTGCTCGAGCTTTAGCGCAAGCAGTGCGAATGATGATTTATTGGATAGTGATTATGACGCATTGCTTCAACCACAACTCGGTAGTGAGCAACTACTTAATGAGGGCGATTTATTTAATCCCGCGGAACCTCTGGACGAACAATTAGCCTGGTTAGAAGACGAAAGCCAGCCTGTATCAGGTGTTCAGCAGTTTATGTTTGAACTTGTTGTCCCCGGATACCTGCAGAGCGACGAAGATAATGATGGTGATTACAACGATAATCCTCAGGCGGAAGCAACCTTTGGTATATATCAAGGCTCCGATCGCCAAATCTACTGGCAGGAAGTTGGATGGTGATCGAATCTCACCACTTTGTCGTCATTATCCTACATTGCCTCTTGCGCTTTTATTGACAAGCACATAGCATAAAGCACAGTGATTACAAATGCGCGACGTTGACGAACGTTCAATAAAACTACAATAACAATAGCGCGGACGCAGCAACAGCTTACTGCCGCTGAGTTATTTTCAAGCTTGGAATGGGAACATGATGCGATTGGCTCGACTGGCCGTGATAATGGCCTCTACTTTGACATTCGCCTCGACAGCATTGGCTCAACAGGAGTCAGACGCAACGCAAATGTCTGTCGAAGAAATATCAAACCAAATTGCGACCTTAGAGACAGAATACGAAAATTTTTCTGATACCGTCGCGACCTTGCAGCGAGAAGAGCAGCAGCTAAGAGAGCAGCTACAGTCTCTGCGCGAGCGTAACAATGCGCTCGAACAGCAACGGCAGACGGCGTTGGAAGAGATGAATCACCGCTATCAGCAGTTGGTTGATGACCCCAGCATTGATATTGCTGGCGCTCAGGAAGCTTATAAAGAAGCGGTGATGGCGCATCAGCAAAATAAAGAAGACATTAAGACTCAGGTGCAACTGGTCAGTGCGAAAAGCCGTGAGGTGGAAGAAGCGCGGGTTAGCAAACACAGCCTGATTAATGAAATTGAAACGTTGAAAGATCAGCGCAACGTTGCCCGAGTTGAACGTTTACAGGAAGAGTTTAACCGCACGGGTGAGCTGGAAGTCAGCCAGTCCATCGTTTGTGACCGTCAGGAAACGCTCAGCCAGTGCGAAAACCGCGGTAAATTGCTGGCTAAACAGAAAGCGTCAAAGCAATACCTGGATCAGACCTTGTCGAATTTATCCGAGTCTCAGTTGGCGCGTGATAACCTTGACCGTGTTAGTCCAAACGTACAAATTCTCGGCTCAAAGACGGTAAGTGATGGCTTTAGCGGGCAGGGTAATTATGGCGTTAAAATGGGTGTTGAATTACGCGGACAATTGCCGCAGTCGCAGGCTTGTACGTTGCTTGATATCGACGTTCGGTACTGTGCGGTAAAGCGCAGTGAGAGTAACCAACCGGTTGCTGAAGCGCCGGTTGACAGTTCTATTATGCATCCGTTGACGATTCGTTCGAATGTCTACGACGACGAAGTGATCATTGATGGCGTGAGTTATGGTTCAACGCCTATCGAAGTGATGTTGCCGGGAGGTGAACACGAAGTCGAGGTGATTAAGTATGGTTACTCCGCGTTCACACAAACCATCAATTTAAAAGACGCTCAGTCGATTCGTGCCGACTTGGAAAAGTCTGAGTACTCATTTACGCGCGGTGAAAAAATTCAGGATATCTTGTTTCGGGATGTTCGCGGCCCGGAGCTGGTCGTTATGCCATCGGGCAATTTCAAAATGGGCGACTTAACCGGTAATGGTATGTCTAATGAACGCCCTGCGACGACGGAAACCATTGAACGTCCGTTTGGCATTACCGATACTGAAATTACCGTTGCGGATTTCCGTAAGTTTGTGAATGACACCGCCTATGTGACCGAAGCTGAGAAAAATGGCAGCTGTGCGGTGCTGGAAAATGGCATGCCGAAGTTTGATGATAGCCTGAACTGGCGTAATGCCGGTTTTGCTCAATCTGACGCTTCGCCCGTGGTGTGTGTGAGCTTGAACGACGCGCAGGCGTATACACAATGGCTCAGTCAGAAAAGTGGCTTTAGCTACACGATTCCTACCGAAGTGCAGTGGGAATATGCCGCGCGAGCGGGTACCGAAACCGATTTTTGGTGGGGCAACGACGTCGGTTTTGGTAAAGCCAACTGCCGTAACTGTGGCTCGGACTACTCCAATCAGCGTACCGCGCCGGTAGGCAGCTTTCAGCGTAACCCGTGGGGATTATTTGATACCGTGGGTAACGTCTGGGAATGGACGCTGTCTGACCAGAGCTCTGTCGTCCGTGGTGGTGCGTGGAATTTTGCACCCAGTTTAGCGCGAGTTTCGACACGGATGGAACTTCCGGCGGATTTCAGCTCTAATTATATAGGTTTTCGTGTGGTAAGAGCGCAGTAAGTACTGACTTGCGTTATCATTGCAGTTTTTAGCTTTTTAAGTAGGGATCTACCGCTTCATGTTTAAGAAAATTCGCGGCCTTTTTTCTAATGACCTGTCCATCGACTTAGGTACCGCCAACACATTGATCTACGTTAAGGACGAAGGCATCGTCCTGAATGAACCTTCTGTCGTTGCGATTCGTCAAGAGCGCTCGGGCGGTCCAAAGGCGATCGCCGCGGTGGGTGCGGCAGCGAAACAGATGCTGGGTCGTACGCCGGGCAACATTAAAGCCATCCGCCCGATGAAAGACGGTGTTATCGCAGACTTTTACGTGTGCGAGAAAATGCTGCAGTTTTTCATTAAACAAGTACACGACAGTCATTACTTTCGTCCCAGCCCCCGAGTATTAGTCTGTGTTCCTTGTGGCTCAACACAAGTTGAGCGCCGTGCGATTCGGGAATCGGCATTGGGTGCTGGCGCACGCGAAGTGTACCTCATCGATGAACCTATGGCTGCGGCTATTGGTGCCGGTTTACCGGTGTCTGAAGCGACCGGCTCAATGGTTGTCGATATCGGTGGTGGTACGACCGAAGTCGCCATCATCTCGTTGAATGGCGTTGTTTATTCGTCATCGGTTCGCATTGGTGGTGATAAGTTTGATGAAGCTATCATCAACTACGTACGCCGCAACTTTGGTGCGCTGATTGGTGATGCAACCGCAGAACGCATCAAACACGAAATCGGTTCAGCCTTCCCGGGCGAGGAACTGAAAGAAATCGAAGTGCGCGGTCGTAACCTGGCCGAGGGCGTGCCGCGTTCGTTCACGCTCAACAGCAATGAGATTCTTGAAGCGCTGCAGGAGCCACTGATGGGCATCGTCAGTGCGGTTATGGTCGCGCTGGAACAATCTCCGCCAGAACTGGCTTCGGACATTTCAGAGCGTGGCATGGTGCTGACCGGTGGTGGCGCGTTATTGAAAGATCTGGATCGTCTGTTGATGGAAGAAACCGGGATTCCGGTGATCATTGCGGACGATCCACTGACTTGTGTGGCCCGCGGTGGCGGTAAAGCGCTCGAGATGATTGATATGCACGGTGGTGACCTCTTTAGTTACGAGTAACAGAGCGATTTATGCAACCGATGCGAGGTGACCTAGCGCCAAGATGAAAACATTATTTGTCAGAGGCCCATCACTGTTATCCAGGCTAGTGCTCGCACTAGCCTGTTCGTTTTTATTGATCTTTATTGATCATCGCTTACAAGCGATGCAACCCGTCCGTTTGTTCCTTAATTCACTGGTCACGCCGGTACAATATTTGGCGATTCTGCCCGAGCAAATTTTGAGTGGCTTTTCGGAAAGCATTAAAACTCAGGATCAGCTCAGCGATGAAAACCAACGCCTGAAAAAGCAGTTACTGGAATTACAGGGGCAATTGCAGCAATTTCAGTTTATTACCAACGAAAATAAGCGTCTGCGCGAGCTGTTGGGTTCCGAACAAAGGGTTCCAAACCGGCGTATGGTTGCCGAGGTAATCGCTGTTGCATCGGAACCATTCAGTCAGCAATTAGTGATCAATAAAGGCACCCTGAATGGCGTCTACGAAGGTCAGGCGGTGCTCGATAACCGCGGTATCATCGGTCAGGTACAGGACGTCGGCAGCAATACCGCCCGGGTGTTGTTAATTTCTGACCAAAGTCATGCCATTCCGCTACGCTCGGAGCGCAGTGACATTCGCGTGCTGGCACAGGGCACCGGTGAGATTGGTCGCCTGCAGTTAATGTTCGTGCCCCACAGTACCGGCCTGAAGGAAGGCGATTTGCTGGTGTCTTCCGGGCTGGGCGGTGTCTACCCCGAGGGCTATCCGGTCGCGCGTATTCGTAGCATCGTGCGTGACGAATCGCTGCCGTTTGCACAGGTTCAGGCGGATCCTATTTCGGCTCTCGACCGTGTTCGAAATGTGTTGTTGCTGTGGCGCAGTGACGATCAACAGCAGCCCATCTATGAGGATCAGCCAGATGCTTAAGCACGGAACCTTTACGCTGATATTAACCTATCTGGTGGCGCTGGTATTGATGGTGATGCCGATGCCGGCAGCGTTTGATACCTTTCGTCCAGACTGGGTGACGCTGGTACTACTGTATTGGGTACTGGCGATTCCACACCGTGTGAACATGGGCACCGCGCTGATCCTGGGCGTACTCAGTGATATTTTGCTCGGCTCTGTGCTTGGGGTACATGCGCTTGGTATGGTGGTGGTTACCTATTTCGTGGCTCGTCATTTCCAGCGTTTCCGCAACTTCTCGTTACCGCAGCAGGCCATTCTGGTGGCGTTTCTGATCTTGTTAAAACGGATGATTGTGTTTCAGGCTAACGTGTTCATTCATGATGCTGAGTTTACCGCCAGTTACTTTTGGCCGGCGTTTACTTCTGCGGTCTTCTGGCTGTGGCTGTTTCCATTGTTACGCAAAATTCGTCGGCACTTTAAGGTGGCCTAATGAGGATTGTCCTGGCATCGGCTTCGCCTAGGCGGGCGCAGTTATTAAAGCAGATTTGCGCCCAGTTTGAGGTGTTGCCGTCACACATCGAAGAACGGCGTCATGCCGATGAAACACCGTCGGCTTACGTACAGAGACTGGCGCTCGATAAGGCGCGCTATGTTGCCGGGCAGTTGGACGACACAGCGCTGGTGATTGGTAGCGATACACTCATCGATTACGCCGGTGAGGTGATGGAAAAACCACTCGACAAGCCGCATTTTAAGCAGATGTTAGGACAGCTTGCCGGGCACGTACATCAGGTGCGTACCGCCGTTGCCGTGGTTGTTACTGATGGTCGGCAGATAAAGCGTGAACAGGTCCTGGAAGTGGTCACCGATGTCGAATTAGGTGCCATCAATGACCAGCAGTTAGAGCACTACTGGAATACCGGAGAGCCGCAGGACAAAGCTGGCGGTTACGCCATTCAGGGTGGTGCAGCGCGATTCGTGAAACGCATCAATGGCAGTTATACTGCAGTTGTTGGCTTGCCATTATATGAAACCGACCAATTATTGTCGGCCGTTGCGAACAGTTAAAGGGGAGCGCGATGAGTGTCGAAGTGTTGATGAATGTGACGCCCACAGAAAGTCGCGTTGTGCTCGTCGAAAATGGCATCTTGCAGGAAGTTCATATCGAGCGCCAGGTTAAGCGTGGCTTGGTAGGCAATATTTATATGGGCAAGGTGTCGCGGGTGTTGCCGGGGATGCAAGCCGCGTTCGTTGATATTGGGCTGGATAAGGCCGCGTTCCTGCATGCGTCGGATATCGTCACCAGTATTGATGGTGATGCCATTGAGCGCGCAGAACGCAGCGAACCCAATATTACCTCATTGGTCCATCAGGGGCAGCACATCATGGTGCAGGTGGTAAAGGATCCGCTGGGCACTAAAGGCGCTCGCCTGACCACGGATATCACACTGCCATCCCGTTATCTGGTGTTCATGCCGCAGAGTTCACACGTCGGCGTGTCACAACGTATTGATGACGCTGACGAGCGCGAGCGTTTGCGCAGCCTTGCCGAGTCGCTCAGTAATGAGGATGGTTATTTCATTGTGCGTACCGCCGCTGAAGGTGCCGAAGAGGCCGCGTTAAAGGGCGATGCAGAGTTTCTGACACGATTATGGCAACAAATAAAGAAGCGCAAAAAGGCGCAACGTAAAGTTGGCGTGCTGTATGAAGATTTAAACCTGTGTTGCCGGGTGTTGAGAGACTTTGTCGGCGAGCAGATAGAGCGGATCCGGGTTGACTCCCGAACCACGCTGGAACAGCTCAAGTTGTTCACCAAGGACTTTATTCCCGAACTCAGCTCGGTGCTGGAGTACTACACCGGTGACCGGCCAATTTTTGATTTATTTGATATCGAAAATGAAATTCAGCGTGCGCTGGACAGAAGGGTGGATCTTAAGTCCGGTGGTTCGTTGATCATTGACCAGACTGAGGCCATGACCACGATTGATATCAACACGGGGGCTTTTGTTGGTCATCGTAATCTCGAAGAAACCATTTTTAACACCAACATCGAAGCCACTCAGGCGATCGCACGACAGCTGCGGCTACGCAATCTCGGCGGTATCATTATTATCGATTTTATCGATATGCAGAACGATGAACATAAACGCCGTGTGTTGCACAGCCTGGAGCAGGCATTGGCAAAAGATCGGGCAAAAACGTCGATTAATGGCTTTACCACCCTCGGCTTAGTCGAAATGACTCGTAAGCGCACGCGCGAAAGCTTAGAACATGTCTTGTGTGGTGAGTGTCCGGTGTGCCGCGGTCGTGGTTCAATGAAAACCGTCGAAACGGTCTGCTATGAAATCATGCGCGAAATCGTCCGTGTGCACAAGGCCTATGACGCCGATAAATTTGTCGTTTACGCCTCGGCGGCGGTGAGCGAAGCGCTACTTAATGAAGAATCTCACGCACTGGCTGAACTTGAGCTGTTTGTTTCGCGTCAAATAACCATACAAACTGAAACGCTCTATAACCAAGAGCAATTTGATGTGGTGATGATGTAGTGTCCGCGAGTAAAGGTTTATTGTGGTTGTTGAACAAACTGTGGCTTTCACTTGCCATTGTTCTGGTGCTTGCGGCTGTGCTGATGAGTGCATTGCGCTATGCATTACCGCATATACCGGACGTTTCTGAACAATTGGAAGCGCAACTCGAAGCGCGTTTGCAGCAACCGATTGAAATTTCCTCGTTAGCGATGTCGTGGCACCGGCAAGGACCGGCGCTCGACGTAACCGGCATTCAATTGGCCGGACAAACCGATTCGCCGGTACAAGTGGATGTGGGTCAGGTATCGGTGGTACTGGATTTCTGGCAGTCACTGCTGCAGCAGCAATTGGTAGCACAGGAATTTATTTTAAATCAGGCGACCATCGACATTGATTTGCGGGGCTTGCAGGCGCAGGACAGTGAAGCGCTAAATTTAGACACGCTGGAAAGCCTATTTCTGCAGCAGCTCGAGCGTTTCTCATTAACCGAGAGCGAGCTCAACGTCATTAATCTTGCCGGAAATCGTCGTTCGATTGTGATTGAGCGGCTGTCCTGGCTCAATCGTGGTCGCCAGCACCAGGGGATTGGCCAATTCCGGGTGCGTGACTTTACCCGCAATAGTCTCGACTTCATCATCAAGCTGGATGGCAATGATCTCAGCACCGTCAACGGTCAGTTTTACGTCGATTCAAGGCAGATTGATATCAGCCCATGGCTGGAACAACAGCTGTCTAATGTGGATATCACCGAGTCTAAAGTGAACTTCACCAGTTGGTTGACGCTGGTCGACGGCAATATTTCCAGTGGTCTGCTGCAGTTGCGCGATAACGTCGTGGCGGCTCGTATTAACGAGCAAGATCTGCAGTTGCACATTGCGCAAGGACAAATTGCGATTCAGCCTCGCCAGCAGGGTTGGTTGTTGAATGTGTTGCCAATGACGCTGGAAATTAATGAACAGCAAATCGAGCTGCCGCTGATTGCCTGGCAAAGTAGCCAGCAACAACATCAACTCTCAGCACGACGTATTCCCATTCATGATCTGGCACCGTTCGTGCCATTACTATTGCCCGACACCCGCGGCGTAATCGAACAGCAAATCAATGCCGGCACCCAGGCTTTTGTTGACGCTAAGGTTATGCGCGACGCCGAAGGACATTGGGACTGGTTGGTACACAGTGACAGTATTCAAAGTGACGGCGATGAGCAACTGCCGTCGTTTTCGCCGATAGCTGTTACCGTCGCAGGGCATAACGATGAGCGCGGTTATTGGTCGGCACAGGCCGATGAATTTCAGCTGTCCAGTAGCCGCTTATCGGACGCTGCAATTTGGCAACAGCAGGCGTTCAGCTTAACGGGCAACTGGAATCACGATGACGCTGGCTGGCAATTTGAATTGGGTGACGGACAGTGGCAGTTGGGGGATTTAGCTCTGCAACTTCAGGGTCGCCTTAAGCAAGTGGGTGATGACACCCCCAGCATTGCATTGTTAGCGACGGCTGAACAATCATTCGCGGTGGCTACAGCACGTGATTTATTGCCGCGTGCCATGGGCGAGGGCGTTCGCAACTATCTGAACGAATCGTTAGTGGCTGGTGACATTCGTGGTCTGGAGGTGCTTTGGCGTGGCCCTCTGCAACACTTCCCCGATGATGACATGGCCGGCGTATTTAATGCCCGCGTTGACTTCGCGGGGTTGGATTATCAGTTTCAGGCCGATTGGCCGATGTTGCAGGACACGCCTCTACGGCTTGATTTTTACCAGCACGGCCTGTTTATGTTCAGCGACGCCGGCCAGCTTATGGACGTCACGGTGGACGCGGTCAGTGCAAAAATTCCTGATCTGACTGACGGCGGCCGCGGGCTGCAGTTGCAAAGTTCAGTCAGTGCGGCGGCCGGCAGCTTGAAACCGATCTTTGATGCGTCGCCATTGCAGTCGGTAGCAGAAACCTTAACTCAGGTGCAACCGAGGTCAGCGATTAAAGGTGACTTTCGCCTGGATATTCCTTTCGACGGCTCCCGGGATGTCGATGTGTCGGTGCGAGCCGATCTGGCCGGGCAAGCCTTTTATGTGACCGCGATCGATCAAAACTTTGCCGTGAAGCGTGGCACATTGATGATTGATAATGCGCAGGTAAGTACCCGTGATCTCATCATGAACTGGTACGGGCGTCCGATTAACACTGAAATTGTCGGCAATAACAAAGATAGTGACTACTTACTAACCGTTTCTACGGCGATTGATTGGCAATTAGAGCCATTACTGGAGAATTTACCGAGTGACGGTTGGCAGAAATATTTTTATGGTGCCATCAACGGTACCGGTGAGTTGGAATTATTATTGGGTGACCAAGTTAACGTCGACTGGACTTCACAATACGACTTGACCGGACTGGAATCGAACTTGCCGGCACCGTTAGCGAAAGACTTTGGCGAAAACTGGCAGTTGCAGTTGAACCTGAGCGGAGACCCCGGGCAACTGCAACTGGACGTCAATGTCGACGACCGGTTGGACTGGTCCAGTCGTTGGCAACCGGGTGTTGCTGAATGGCAGCAGGCTAGCCTGGTGCTGGGTGAGCAACCCTCTTCGCAACGGGCAACATTGGCGCAGGGGCGAGGCGCCTTCGTGATCTCAGCGGTTTTACCCCAGGTTAATATTGGTGAATGGTACGATTTGGTTTATTTCATGCAACAGAGCGATGACGGTACCGATGATACCGCTGAAGGCTCGTCGATACCGCCGTTGGCGCCGGACTATATTACGGTTACAACGCCATTGTTGATGTGGGCCGGACAGCAGTTTGCCGACGCGGAATTTGAAATATGGCCTGACAATACGGTTTGGAATGGTCGAGTATTTGCCAATGATTTGGCCTTAGAAATCCGTATCCCGGAAGACTTTATAGAAAGCCCCATTGAAGTGGATGCGGATTTTGTACAGCTTTCCTCTGAGTTAGATGGCGGTACGGATAATCCCGTTCGCGAGTCGGAAGGCGAGTGGCAGTGGGTGACGCGGTTACCGGCCATTAACGTTAACTGTAAAACCTGTAAACTTGACGATAAGAGCTTCGTCGATGTGCGGGCGCAGTTAAAGCCGGTGAAAGGTGGGGTCGAATTATCAAACCTCAGCGCGCGCAGCAATAATTCACAAATCAACAGTTCTGGTTATTGGCTGGTTGATGATGGTAAGCCTCATACCCAAATCAGCGGCCAACTCAGCAGCGAAGATTTTGGTGATCTGTTACGAGAGTATGGGTTGGAAACGGCGATTCGCGACAGCGCTGCGGAGATTGAGTTTGGACTCAACTGGGACGGACATCCGCATCAACTGGATTTTGACAGCCTCGGTGGTTCGATGAGTTGGGAGTTAGGTCAGGGCTATCTTGCCGAAGTCAGCGATGGTGGCGCACGACTGTTTTCGTTACTGAGTTTAGACGGTATTTTGCGTAAGCTGACCCTCGATTTCCGTGATATCTTCTCTCAAGGTATGTTCTATACTAACTTGTCAGGTAGCGTGCAGGTGGCTAATGGTGTGGCGACCACCAACGATACCCAAATGCTCGGCTCGGCCGGTAACATGGAAATCAAAGGCACCACCAACCTGGTGACCGAAGAATTAAACTATCAATTGACCTACGCGCCCAAGGTGACTTCCAGCTTACCGGTTATCCTTGCCTGGATGGTGAACCCGCCCAGTGGACTTGCCGCCTTGCTCATTGATAAGGTATTGCAGGACGCTGAAGTTATTTCACAGTTACGTTATCAAGTGACCGGCACCATTAGCGAACCCGTTGTGACCGAAGTGGATCGCAACAGTCGCCCGGTTGATATTCCGGAGCTTGATATCCCGCAGGAGGACCAACCGAGTGAACCAACAAACGCAACCTCTGCTGACGGCGGTTCAGTTAAGTAGCCGCGAAACGCCCGAGCAAAACCTGGAACGTGTCGAACATTGGCTGCAACAGCTGCCTTCACAACGGCCACAACTGGTGGTACTGCCGGAGGCTTTTAGCTGTTTTGGCGCAGGCGATCGCGCGCAATTGGCGATGGCTGAGCCTGACAACGACGGCCCGGTGCAGAAGCGCTTAGCGCAATTAGCGAAACACTATGGGGTATACCTGATTGGTGGCACCATTCCGTTGCAGGCCGGTGAACGCTTTGCTGCTGCATCCCTGGCCTACGATCCGCAAGGCCAACGGATTGGTCGTTACGATAAAATCCATCTGTTTGATGTCGATGTCGCTGATAACACCCGTCGGTATCGGGAGTCCAAATGGACGAAACCGGGCGGCTCGATTGTTACCATCGACTGTGGCTTTGCTGTGGTCGGTATGGCGGTATGTTATGATGTTCGTTTTCCTGAGTTATTTAAGGCGCTGCGACAGGCCGGCGCCGATATTATTGCCCTGCCGTCGGCGTTTACTCAGGTGACGGGAGCGGCGCACTGGCACACGCTGGTGCGCGCCCGAGCCATCGAACAACAAGTTTATGTGGTTGCGCCTGGGCAGGTTGGTGAACATGCTAACGGCCGGAAAACCTATGGACATTCACTGATCGTCGATCCCTGGGGCGAAATTCAGGCCGAACGAGCGCAGGGTGAAGGGGTTATCAGTGCCCCGTTTGAGCGAGCTCGGCTTGCTGAGATCCGGCAACAAATGCCGGTGGCAGAGCAAAGTCGTTTAAAGGTCGCGTTAACGCAGTAATAAAGAGGTTTCATGACAAATAACAGTCAACCCTCACTGGCGTGGTTAAGCCAGTGGGGTATTGGTGAAGACCAACTCCAGGCCGCACTTGGCAAACTCTATACCGGCGACATTGATTTCGCAGACATTTATCTGCAAAACAGCGTCAATGAGTCCTGGGTGCTGGAAGACGGAATCATCAAAGATGGTGCTTACCATATCGAAACCGGTATGGGTGTGCGTGCAGTACACGGTGAAAAAACCGGTTTTGCGTACGCCGATGAGATAACGGAGCAGGCGCTTTCACGCACGTGCGAAGCGGCACGCGGTATTGTCCGACAGGGACAGAGTAAACAGGTGAAAGCGCTGTCATCGCGTGCTATCACGCCGCGCTATCAAGGCATTAATCCGCTGACGTCGCTCAATGAAAGCGAAAAAATCGCGTTGCTTAAGCAAGTGGATGCGCACGCCCGTGCGCAAGATCCACGAGTTTCACAAGTGGTGGTGAGTTTATCGGCTAGTTACGATGACGTTACGGTTGCCGCTACCGATGGTACCTTGGCTTCCGATGTGCGGCCGTTGGTGAGACTGAACTGCAGTGTGATTGCTGAACAGGACGGTCGCCGTGAGCGTGGTAGCGCTGGCGGCGGCGCGCGTGTCGGGTATGATTATTTTCTGCTGCAGGACGGTAAGCCTCGCTGGCAGAAATTTGCCGAAGAAGCGGTACGTCAGGCATTGGTTAATCTGGAAGCCGTGCCGGCACCTGCGGGGACGATGCCCGTGGTGTTAGGGGCCGGCTGGCCCGGTGTGTTGTTGCACGAAGCTGTGGGTCACGGGCTGGAAGGGGACTTTAACCGCAAAGGATCTTCGGCCTACTCCGGCAAAATTGGTCAGAAAGTAGCGTCGGAGCTGTGCACCATTGTCGACGACGGCACCCTCAGCGACCGTCGGGGTTCGATGACCATCGACGACGAGGGCACGGAAAGCGGCTACAACGTGTTGATTGAAAAAGGCGTTCTCAAAGGCTACATGCAGGACAAGATGAACGCGCGCTTGATGAATATGCCGTTAACCGGTAACGGGCGTCGGGAAAGTTACGCGCATTTGCCAATGCCGCGCATGACCAACACCTATATGTTACCGGGCGAACACGAGCCGGAAGAGATCATCGCCAGTGTTAAGCGCGGTATTTATGCGCCACATTTTGCCGGTGGTCAGGTGGATATTACCTCCGGTCAGTTTGTGTTTTCGGCGTCGGAAGCCTATTTAATTGAAAACGGCAAGATTACGACACCGATTAAAGGCGCGACGCTGATTGGTAATGGCCCGGATGCCATGTCTCAAGTGTCCATGGTCGGAAATGACCTGGAACTGGACGAAGGGGTTGGCGTGTGTGGTAAAGACGGTCAGAGTCTGCCGGTTGGCGTTGGTCAGCCGACACTCAAACTGGACGCAATGACGGTCGGCGGCACCGAATAACGGAGGATGAGCCGCTCAGCGGCTCATCAACTTACGCAGTTCGACAAAGATGCGCCGCGATGCCATTGGCGGCTTATTGTGTTGCTGCTGTTGCAGGTGTTCAGCGTATAACGACAGCAACTGTGCTCGGTCAGCCTCGGGCTGCTGTTGGCACAGTTCATCAATAGCGCTGGCACCCTCAGCCAGAATGCGGTCACGCCATTGCTCAATGTGATGGAACTGGGCGGTAGCCTGCTGGTGACGTCCTTGCAATTCGGCCAATGCCTCTTTAATTGGCTGTGGGTCACGCTGGCGCATCAGTTTGCCGATAAACTGCAATTGGCGACGGTAGCCTTCGTGCTTGTTCCGAATGCGTCGGGCCAGCAGCAACGCATCGCGCAACTCGTCATCTAACGGGATGGTTTTGAGTTGGGTATCGGTCAACTGGATCAGTTCTTTGCCAAGATCCTGCAACGCGTCCATTTCGCGTTTGATCTGGGACTTACTGACAAACGACTCGTCGTCGTGTTGGCCATCGTTGGCATCAGAAGTGTGCTTGGTCATGAGTAGTGCAGTACACAGGTTATGAATGAAGATTAAGTTTAGCAGTTTTCGCTACCAAGCCGGTAGCGGTTTAAGGAGAGCTTTTTGAAATTACAACGCGAACAACTAGAGCAACAGCTTGGGCAAGTGAAGCAGGCCGTTTCCGAGGCGTTAGATATTGCTCGCCAGCTTGGCGCGAGCGATGCAGAATGTTCGATCAGCAAGAGCTCGGGAATTTCGGTGGGTACTCGCATGGGTGAGGTTGAAACCGTTGAGTTTAACCAGGATGGCGCACTGGGCATTACGGTCTACCGCGATCATCAGAAGGGCTCGGCGTCGACCACCGATTTGTCGACCGAGGCGATTCGTGCTGCGGTTAATAAAGCCTGCGAAATCGCCCGTCACACCTCCGCAGATCCTTATAACGGTTTAGCACCGAAGGAACTGATGGCGTTCGAATACCCTGAGCTTGAGCTTTGCCATCCGGGCGACCAAAGCCCCGAGTATGCTATTGAACAAGCGCTGCGGTGCGAGCGACACGCGTTAACTCTGGATAAACGGATTATCAACTCAGACGGCGCCCACTATGGTTCACACAGTGGCTTTAAAGTTTACGGCAACAGCCACGGCTTTATCGGCGGTTATCTGCAGTCACGGCAGAATCTCAGCTGTGTGCTGATTGCAGAGCAAGACGGTAAAATGCAGCGAGACATGAGCTATACCGTCGCCCGCCGCACGGACGATTTGCTGGCCGCTGAACAGGTTGCTGAGCAAGCGGCCGAAGAAACGTTGGCGCGACTGGGTGCGCGTAAGATTGATACGGCGAAGGTACCGGTAATTTTCCGTGCCGACGTCGCGAGCAGTCTGTTTGGCCATATGATTGCCGCCATCAGTGGGGGCAACCTGTACCGTAAGTCGAGCTTCCTATTGGACGCGCTGGGAGAAACCATCTTACCCGAGTGGCTAACCATCACGGAAGACCCTCATTTGGTTGGTGGGCTGGCAAGCACGCCGTTTGATAATGAAGGAGTAGCAACTCGCAAGCAGGACATCATTAAAGCCGGCGTACTGCAAACTTACCTGCTGACCAGTTACGCAGCCCGAAAGCTGGATCGCACGCCTACCGGGCATGCCGGCGGTATCCATAACTGGCGTATGACCCACTCGGATATATCGTTACAGCAACTGTGCCAGCAAATGGGTAAAGGTCTGCTGGTCACCGAACTCATGGGGCAGGGTGTGAACCTGGTGAATGGCGACTATTCACGCGGAGCCGCCGGTTTCTGGGTAGAAAACGGTGAAATACAGTATCCGGTGGAAGAGATTACCATTGCCGGTAATCTGAAAGATATGTTGCGCAATATTGTTGCTATTGGCAATGACACAGACACCCGGCACGCGCTGCATACCGGGTCGGTGTTACTGGATGAATTACGAATTGCCGGTGTTTAACGGTTAGGCGGAAAGCAACAACGTCGCGGTGCCAAGGAAGGCAAAAATACCGACAACATCGGTAACCGTTGTAAGAATGACCCCGCCTGCAAGGGCAGGGTCAATATTAAATTTCTTCAATATCATTGGCACCGTAACCCCGGCCAGCGCGGCTGCCAGTAAGTTCGCCATCATCGCGAAGGCGATAATGCCACCGACCAGCCAGCTCTGCATCCACAACGCCACAACGGCGGCTATCAAGACCGACCAGATAACGCCATTAAGCGCCCCAATCGCGAGCTCCTTACCGATAAGCCAACGTGAGTTACTGGTACCGATGTGGCCGAGCGCCATACCCCGAATAACCAGAGTCAGTGTCTGACTGCCGGCGATACCGCCCATGCTTGGGACGATGGTATTGAGAATGGCGAGCACTGCCATTTGCGCCAAAATGTCTTCAAACAACGAACTGACCATTGCCGCCAGTAACGCGGTCAGCAAGTTAATCGCCAGCCATACGGTACGGCGACGGGTACTTTTCAGTACCGGTGCGAAGGTATCTTCATCATCCTCAAGACCGGCCATGCTCAGCATCGAGTGCTGGGCTTCTTCACGAATGATATCAACCACGTCATCGATGGTGATACGACCGACCAATTGCTGTTCTGCGTCAACAACCGGCGCGGAAACCCAGTCAAAGCGTTCAAAAAGTTTAGCGACTTCGGTTTCCTGCATATCGACCGGGATACTGACCACTTCGGTCGACATGATGTCAGAAACAATTTTGCTGGGATCAACGGTAACCAGCCGCGCCAACGAGATTTCACCAATCAGTTTGTCGTTGCGATCAGCAACATAGAGCATGTCAGTGGCTTCGGGTAACTCACCCTTCAAGCGCAAATAACGCAGAACCACGTCAACGCTGACGTCGGCCCGAACCGTGATGGTGTCGGTATTCATGATACCGCCGGCGGTATCCTCATCATAGGACAGTGCCGTCTCTGCACGTTCGCGGTCGCGCTCGTCCATCGACTTAAGCACTTCCTGATAAACCTGATCCGGAAGACCACGAAGAACATAGGCAAGGTCATCGGTGTCCATGCCTTCGGTTGCGGCGGCCAGTTTCTCCGGCGCCATTTGCCGGATGATCGACTTCTGTACTTCTTCGGAGAGTTCTTCGAGGATTTCACCGTGTTCGTCAACATCGACCAGCTTCCAGACGATGGCACGGTTTTTCGGCGGTGATGACTCCAGTAACAGCGCGATGTCACAGGCCGGCATGTTATGCAGCATACGGCGGGCAGCCACGTACATGCCGTCCGCCAGGGCAGCATTCACCTCTTGAATACGCTGCATTGCATATTCTTTATCGGTCAGTTCGGCGACCATGCTTATTCGTCTTCCTCAAAGCGCTGTTCAAATAACTCGGTAACGGCTGCCAACGCGGCTTCGGCCTCATTGCCTTCGGCATATACGTTAACCGCTTTGCCTTGTTTACCGGCAAGCAGCATCAGACACATGACACTGGCTGCATCGACACGCTGGCCGTCTTGTTCAACCGCGATTTTGGCATCGAAACGCTGGGTAAGTTGCGCCAGTTTGGTGGCTGCGCGTGCGTGTAAACCAAGTTTATTACGAATGATCAGTGTTTTACAGAGGGTTGCCATTATTTTGTTATCTCACGGTGGCGCACTTGCACATTAATCGCCGTGTGACGAAAACGTTCTGCCAACTGCTCGGTGATGTAAACAGAACGATGCTGACCGCCGGTGCAACCTGTGGCAATGGTCAGATAGCTACGGTTGCTGCGCTGAAAATGTGGAATCCAGGTGGCCAGGAAGTTTTCCACCTGATGGATGTACTTAGCAACCAGCGGTTGTTGCCGGAAGTAATGCTGGACATCATCATCCAGGCCACTGAGCAGTTTGAGCTCTGGCTGCCAGTGTGGGTTTGGCAATATGCGCGCATCAAAGACAAAGTCGGCATCTTTGGGTAAGCCGTATTTGAAGCCAAATGATTGAAAGACGATGATGAGCTTTTTCTGTGCCCGCCCCAGCACTCGTTCGGCGACTTGCTCACTCAGTTGGTGCAACGACAAGTGGCTACTGTCGATGCGCCAGTTGGCACGCTCCATAATCGGCTCAAGTAGCTTGTGTTCAAGCTGTAGGGCGTCAGTGAGGGGCAGTTCTTTTTGTGACAGCGGGTGTAGCCGGCGGGTTTCGCCGAAGCGCTGTAATAAGGTTTGGTCATCCGCATCAATGAACAAAATTTCCGGCTCGACTTCAGCCGGGAGAAAGTCCAGCGACTCGAGTAATTCTTCCGAATTTTCGGGTAAATTTCTTACGTCGATACTGATGGCAATGCGATCATATTGCGCCATTACGGCATGCACCAGCGTCGGTAACAAAGCGATCGGAAGGTTATCAACGCAGTAGTAGCCAAGATCTTCCAGAACCCGAAGAGCGATGGTTTTTCCTGAACCAGACCGGCCACTAACAACGATTAACTGCATGATCCGTCACTGTCCTCATTAACAAAAATGTCGTAAAGATCCTGGTCACTATGTGCCGCTCGCAGTGCACGGGTACACACTTTATCATTCATGCGGCGTGCTACGGTGGCCAGCGTTTGCAGATGATTTTCGTGTTCAGATTCGGGTACCAGCAGGGCAAAAATAATGTCTACGGGCTGGTTATCTATGGCGTCAAACTCAATCGGCTCGGCAAGCGTTATCAACACCGCCACAGGCTGAGTTGCATTGGGTAAGCGACCATGTGGAATCGCAATACCAAGGCCAATACCGGTACTGCCTAAACGTTCGCGATTTAACAGGCTCTCAAAAATATCATGGCGGGTAATGCCGACCAGCTTGGGAGCCGCAATTTGGCTAATGGTTTCTAATAGCCGTTTTTTACTTGCGCCCTCGACTGCACACTTGGTGCAGTCGGGGCTTAACAGTTCAGACAGTTGCATGATTAATGCTTTTTCATTTTCTCTTTGTGTTTAATAACTTGCCGATCGAGTTTATCAATTAAACCATCGATGGCCGCATACATATCGTCGTGTTGGGCATCGGCAAAAATTTCGCCGCCATTAACGTGCAGGTTGGCTTCCGCGATTTGTGCCGTTTTTTCTACTTTAAGGATGACGTGAACATTGTTGATGTGGTCAAAGTGTCGCTCAAGTTTAGCGAACTTAGTGTCTACATAGTCACGCAGTGCGTCGGTAATATCGATGTGATGACCGGTCAAATTAATTTGCATAACGTCTTCCTTCTTGTTTCTATCACGATTAAAGCAGACTCTTGCGTTGGCTCGAGGACGGAATGTTTAACGACTCCCGATACTTCGCAATTGTCCTCCTTGCTACTTGGATTCCCTGGTCTGCTATGAGTTCAGCAATTTTGCTGTCACTCAATGGTTTAGCGCGGTTTTCCGCCGCCACTAACTTCTTAATTAAAGCACGAATAGCGGTACTTGAACACTCACCTCCTGCTTCTGTATTGACATGACTGGAGAAAAAGTATTTGAGTTCAAACACGCCCCGTGGGCAGTGTAGATATTTCTGCGTAGTGACCCGTGAAATGGTGCTTTCATGCATATCGACGGCTTCGGCGATGTCGTTGAGTACCATCGGCTTCATAGCCTCTTCACCGTGTTCAAAAAAGCCTTGTTGGCGGTGAACAATGCAGTGTGCAACCTTTAACAAGGTCTCATTACGACTTTCCAAACTTTTAATGAACCAGCGCGCTTCCTGCGTGTGCGATTTTATATATTGACTGTCTGCTGCGGATTTTGCGGCTTTACTTAAGGCCGCATATTCTTCGTTCACTTTTAATTTGGGTACGCTGTCGGGGTTCAATTCGACCACCCAGCGCCCTTGTTTTTTTACCACTGAAACGTCGGGTATGACGTATTCAACCGGCTTCTGCGCAATTTGTTCACCGGGGTGAGGATGCAATTGCTGAATTAATTGCATAATCTCTTTCAGTTGCCCTTCGGATAAGCGCATTTTGCGCAGGATGGTGCGGTAATCGCGGCTACCGAGCAGGTCCATGTGTTGCTGTACAAGCTCCAGCGCCTGTTCTTTGAGTGGTGAGTCTTCTACTTGTTGACGTAACTGAATGCTCAGACACTCGGCGACATCGCGGGCACCAACACCAACGGGATCAAAATGTTGAATACGCTTCAGCACCATCAGCACTTCGTCTTCACCAATGTCCAGATGCTGTAACGCGGCAACGATGTCGTCAACGGAGGAAGTCAGGTAGCCATTATCATCAATCGACTCGATAATGGCTTCGGCTATTTCAGTGTCCTCATCGGAAAAATGCGACAGTTGCATTTGCCACAACAGGTGATCCTGCAGTGACTCACTGGTTTCGCCCTGATAGACATCCATCTCGCCGTCATAGCTTTTACCGTTAGGGCTGGTAACCGATGTCGGAGTGGATGAGGTATAGGTATCATCCCAGCTGCTGTCGACCGGGAGTTCATCAGGGAGTTGATCTTTTTTCAGCACATCAGAGGTTTCCTGATGGCTGTCATCACGATGATTAGAGGTTTCTGGTGCTTCACCCTCGACGTCCTGATGGTCACCGTCAACTTCAAGCAGCGGGTTGTTGTCCAGTGCCTCCTGAATTTCAGCCTGTAGATCCAACGACGACAACTGCAGCAGGCGAATGGCTTGCTGTAGTTGTGGTGTCATGGTCAGCTGCTGACCGATTTTTAACTGAAGGCTTTGTCGCATTTATCTGACTCCCGGCTTCACGCTATGCTGCTTACAGTGTGAACTGCTCACCGAGGTAAACATCCTTAACCTGTTGATTTGATAATATACTCTCAGCATCACCGCTGGCAATCAATTGTCCGTGACTGACAATATAAGCATGCTCACATACTGACAAGGTCTCACGTACATTATGATCGGTGATCAAAACACCAATGCCACGTTGTTTAAGGTGCTCGATAATTTTCTTGATGTCGAGTACAGAAATCGGGTCCACCCCGGCAAACGGTTCATCAAGCAGAATAAAGGTCGGGTCCGCCGCCAATGCGCGGGCGATTTCAACGCGGCGGCGCTCGCCGCCGGAAAGGCTCATGCCGAGGCTATTGGCGATGTGGCCGATGTGAAACTCTTCTAACAGTGCATCAACCTTTTCTTCGCGCTCTACTGCGGTGAGGTTTTTGCGAGTTTCCAGGATTGCCATCAGATTGTCGCGCACGGTCAGTTTCCGGAAAATCGATGACTCCTGCGGCAAATAACCGATGCCACGTCGCGCTCGCTCGTGCATAGGCAGCAGGGTTAAGTCGGTGTCATCCAGATAAATCTGTCCTTTGTCGCTGTTCACCAAGCCTACGATCATGTAAAAGGTCGTGGTTTTACCGGCACCGTTCGGGCCCAGCAGCCCAATGATTTGCCCCTGGCTGACTTCCAGACTCACGTCCTTAACCACTTGCCGGCGTTTGTAACTCTTTGCTAAATGACGAACGGATAAAGTAGCCATGAACTCAGTTGTTGCTCCCGTTTTTATCGTCTTTTTTCTTTTTCGGCGGTGTGAATATGGTGGTTACCCGGTTGTTTTCAGAACCTTCGCCACTGGCTGAAACGGTCTGCTGAGCCAGGTCATAGGTAATAATTTGCGCACTCGAACGGCTGGAGCCCTGCGAGACTTGAGCATTCCCGACCAGCTCCAGCACTTCACGTGCCTGATAGTAGGTAATACGGTCGGCCTGTGCACTGATGGTGGAACCGTCGTCCAGTTGTTGAGTATAGGTCGCTGGATTTCCTTCCGCGATAAAGGTGTCCGCCTGTTGATCCGCATTTCGCAGAGCTTCGACACGATCGGCCTTAATTTCCAACGTGCCCTGTTTGACGGTAACATTATCGGTCAGCAGTAGCCGGTTGTTTTTGATATCCAGTTCTTCATGCCCGGCGGTTAATTCAATGGCTTTCGAGAAGTCCGCTTCGCCTTGCGCATAAACGTTCGCACTGACGAGCAGCATAACGCCACTAGCGAGGCTCAAATACGGTCTTAACATGTCGGTTTAGCTCCATTTTTTCGGCGTATAAGTCAGCTTTCAGACCATCGCCCTGAATCGTAAGTTGTGGCCCAAACAGGGTAACTGGATAGTCAGTGCGCATTGTTTCAGCGGCCATATCAATGACCAGATATTCCGTCACAACCCTTTGTATAGCAGTATCAGGCTGAAGCGACTTTATTTCAACACCACGCTCCAGGATCAGCGTTTGGTCGTCATAAAAAGTGCCTTGTTCAGCACTGATTTGCCAGGTCGCCTGATTGTCCTCGGTATACACCGAATAAACCGGCTGGGTTAACTCTGTCAGCCCGATTTGCAGGTAGTGTGCCATGGCATCCGCTTTAAGCTGGTGTGCCAGGTTTCCTTCCGACTCAAATAATCGGGTTTCCAGCCCCCGAGCGGTGAAATCGGGCTTCATGATTTGTGAACGTTGTTGGGCAGTATCTTCACCTTCGTCGATAAAAGGGCGCCAGACCAGTAACAGTCCCGCCCCGAACAGCAGTAGCAGAATGAAGGTGATGCGACGACTCACAGACTGATCCCCTCAGCACTGCGAAGCTGGCCACTGGCCAACAGTAATAAGTCACAGACTTCGCGAACAGCACCGTGGCCGCCCGCGCACCGGGTAATATAATCAGCGCCTTGTTGCACGGCCGGGTGCGCATCATGAACGGCGATACCCAGTCCGGAACGTTGAATTAATGCCAGATCCGGAACATCATCGCCGATGTAAGCGACCTGCTCGGGGGTCACATCGAGTTGCTCAAGCAATTGCTGATAAGCGACGGTTTTGTCGGATTGTCCCTGAAAAATATGACCCACGTCCAGGTGCTTCATTCTGCGTTCGACGATAGCAGACTGACGGCCGGTAATCACGGCCGTGGTAAAGCCGGCGTTAACCAGTGCCTTCATGCCAAAACCGTCACGGGTATGAAAGGCTTTCAGCTCTTCACCGTCGTTACCTAAATAAATACGGCCGTCCGAAAATACCCCATCCACGTCGAGCACCAGTAAACGTACCTGTTGAAACTTCTTCAGCAGCGCCTGCTCGATATCGCCATACCAGGTATTAATCATCTCCATTGATTATCTCCTCAGACAACGCCAGCTTGTAGCAGGTCATGCATGTTCATTGCGCCAACGGGACGGCCATCCTCGTCAACAATGATAAGACCGTTAATTTTGCGATCCTGCATAATTTTTAGCGCTTGCGCAGCCAGCATATCGGCGTTCGCGGTAATGCAGGAACGTGTCATAACCTCATGGATACCGGTGCTGTGAACATCGATACGATTGTCGAGAATGCGGCGTAAGTCACCATCCGTGAAAATGCCCGCCAGGCGCTTGTTGTCATCGACAATTGCGGTCATGCCCAGGCCTTTGCGCGACATTTCTAATAAGGCTTCACTGATGAGCGCCGTTTGTTCGGTTACCGGAACGCGATCACCGGTGTGCATAATGTCCTGCAGGCGTAGCAGCAAACGCTTACCCAGTGAACCGCCGGGATGAGACAAGGCAAAGTCGTCGGCGGTAAAGCCCCGGGTTTTCAACAGAGCCACGGCTAACGCATCCCCCATAACCAGGGTGGCAGTCGTCGAGGCGGTGGGCGCTAAACCCAATGGGCAGGCTTCTTGTTCTACCTTAATGCAGACATGCACGTCAGCAAGGCGTGCCAACGTTGACTCGGGGTTGCCGGTCATGGCGATCAGCTTCACACCTAATCGTTTTATCACCGGTAGAATATTCAGAACCTCTGAGGTTTCACCACTGTTGGAAATGGCAATAACAACGTCGTTGTCGGTTACCATACCGAGGTCGCCATGGCTGGCTTCACCCGGGTGGACAAAGAATGCCGGCGTGCCGGTAGAAGCCAGTGTTGCGGCTATTTTTCCACCGATGTGGCCTGATTTACCCATGCCGATGACAATCACCCGGCCTTTGCAATCGAACATGATCTGACAGGCGCGATTAAATTGTTCGTCGATGTATTGTTTGAGGCCTGCGATAGCGCTTTGCTCGATCTCCAGCACGTCGTGGCCGAGCGGGCGAAAGTCATGTGTGACTTGCTTCATAGAATCTTCCCAGCTTGTCAGTTTATGCGCTAATGATACGTCATTATCAATGGCTATGCCTACCGTGACGGAGCAGAGAATATTGCTTTTTTATTAAGAGTTAATTACTATACCAACTGGACGGTTAATAAAGTGGGCCCTAAATGAGCCCCGGGAAGCAGTAAATGGTGGGTCGGCCAAGCAATCGTGATGCAATTATAGACGCGGCAGAACAACTGGTTGCGGAGCAGGGGGCTGCGCATTTGACGTTTGATGCCCTGTGTCAGGAAACCGGTATCAGTAAAGGCGGTTTGCTGTATCATTTTGCCAATAAAAACGCGCTGTTAGCCGCTATGCTAGAGCGTATGGTGCAACAATTCGATGCCTTGCGTGCGCACTTTCGTGAGCAACTCGAAAACGATCCACGCCGTGAACTAAAAAGTATTCTATTAGCCTCATTAAACAGTGATGCTGAATGTGCACAATTGAGCAGCGGTATGTTGGCCGTTGCGGCAAATAATCCAGAACTGCTGGAGCCGTTACAAGAGCATGTCCGGCAGACCTTCGACGCGATAAAAAATGATACGCCTGATCCGCAGTTGGCGGAATTGTTATTCTTTTCTGTGCACGGTGCCCGTTTGTTTGAGCAACTGCAGCTTTGCCAGCATTGCCAGGCCGATCGCGAACAGTTTGCGCAGAAATTGATGACATTGGTTGATTCGATTAACTGATATGTTTTGCAACATTTTTACAGTTAGTGATTAGACGCTTACGCGCTAAACTACGTAAGCTTAAAGAAACGATAACACAGGAAGCACAGTGAGCAATTTTGTCGAGCTGAACAATGTGCATTTTTCACATGGCGAGCGTTCCATTTATGAGGGCTTGTCGTTAACCGTTCCGAAAGGTAAAACGGTCGCGGTAATGGGACCGAGCGGCATCGGTAAAACAACCTTGTTGCGACTCATTGGCGGGCAGCTAAAGCCGTCATCGGGAAGCATTAAGGTGGCGGATGTGGAAGTGCCTCAACTGGCAAGAAAACCGCTTTATGAATTACGCAAACGGATGAGCATGTTGTTCCAGAGTGGAGCCCTGTTTACCGATATGAGCGTTTACGACAATGTCGCGTTTCCGTTGCGAGAACACACCAACTTATCCGAACGGTTGATTCGCAGCATTGTCATTATGAAGCTCGAAGCCGTTGGTTTGCGCGGCGCCCGACACTTGATGCCGGCGGAACTTTCCGGCGGTATGGCACGGCGTGCGGCGCTGGCAAGAGCCATTGCGCTGGATCCTGATCTGATCATGTACGATGAACCGTTCGCCGGGCAGGACCCGATTTCGATGGGGGTGATCGTTAAGCTGATCAAGTCGTTAAATGATTCGCTTGGGTTAACCTCAATCGTGGTGACACACGACGTCGATGAGGTGCTGAGCATTGCCGACTATGCCTACATTATTGCGGACAAACGAGTGGTTGCAGAGGGTGAGCCCCAGGCATTGTTAAAAGATGACACCGCATTGGTTAAACAGTTCTTGCACGGTGAGGCCGATGGTCCGGTGGCATTCCACTATTCTGACGATGACTTTGCCAGTGACTTATTAGGAGGTCAGCGATGATCGAACAGCTGCGCCGAGTGGGGCACACGTCACTGAATCAAGTCGCTGGTATTGGTTATGCGTTAGCGATGTTGCTCAGTGCGATAATCGGTAAGCCGAACCCGCGCAAATCGTTTCCTTTGTTCATCAAACAGATGTACGTCGTTGGCGTCTTGTCGTTGCTTATCATCATTGTCAGCGGTCTGTTCATCGGCATGGTGCTTGGTCTGCAGGGCTATACCATATTGGTGGACTATGGTGCCGAGCAGAGTCTTGGACCGATGGTGGCGCTGTCGCTACTGCGCGAGTTAGGCCCCGTCGTGACGGCCTTGTTGTTTGCCGGTCGGGCGGGCTCGGCGTTGACCGCTGAAATTGGTTTGATGAAGGCGACCGAACAGCTGTCCAGCCTCGAGATGATGGCTGTAGACCCGCTACGACGGGTGGTGGCGCCACGGTTTTGGGCCGGTTTTATCAGCATGCCATTACTGGCGTTGATTTTTTCTGCGGTCGGCATCTACGGCGGTTACCTGGTGGGTTCCGGCTGGCTGGGTGTTGATGAAGGGGCGTTTTGGTCGGTGATGCAGTCGTCGGTCGATTGGTACGACGATTTATTGAACGGCATTATTAAATCCATCGTATTTGCATTTGTAGTGACCTGGATCGCACTTTACAAAGGTTATCGTGCCGTACCAACGTCTGCAGGTATTAGCACAGCGACGACTTCGACAGTGGTGACGGCGTCACTGGCTGTTCTCGGACTTGATTTTATTCTTACAGCTTTGATGTTTGGTGGGTAGAAACCATGGAATCACGTAAAACACAGATTTGGGTTGGCTTGTTTGTTGTACTTGGCGTACTTGCCTTACTTTTTATCGCGCTTAGAGCTGCCAGTGGCAGTGCCGCAACGTCGGGCGAAACGTATAAGCTCTATGCAAAGTTCGATAATATCGGCAGCCTCAAAGTGCGCTCGCCGGTAAAAGTCGGCGGGGTTGTTGTCGGACGCGTAAGCAACATCACGTTGACCGGTGAATATTACGAACCCACAGTAGAGATGGAAATCAGCGCGGACTACGACCAGTTCTCTGAAACCAGCTCATTGTCGGTGCTAACGTCAGGCTTGCTGGGCGAACAGTACCTTGGTCTGCAACCGGGTTTTATTGATGACACCGTGGGCATGTTAGAAGACGGCGATACCATCAGTGACACGAAGTCAGCATTGGTACTTGAGCAGCTAATCGGGCAATTCCTGTTCAGCCAGGGTAACGATTAAGTTAAGGAGATAAACATGAAGGCATTAATTTTTTGGGCACTGAGTCTACTGATGATCGCTGCCCCTGCGTCGGCGCAAGTGATTAAAGACGATAACCCATACCGTTTGCTGGAGCAGGTGGCTGAAAAGACGTTCGCTCGTATTGCTGAGGAACGCGACCGGATTAATGACGACCCTAACTATCTAAAAACGGTTGTCAGAGAAGAGCTGATGCCTTACGTCGACAACATTTATGCGTCGAAAAAGGTGTTGGGCCGTTACTTTAAAGACACCAGCAGCGAGCAACGGCAGGCTTTTTACCAAGCTTTTACAGATTACATTGTTGCCACCTATGCCCGTGCTTTTACACAATATGACGAGTCAAAGCACGACGTTGAGTTCGTTAACCCGAAGAACGTTTCGCCGGATGACCGCGCGGTGCGTGTCGAAACACGGGTTATTGAACAGGGTCGACCGCCCATACGGCTTGATTTCGCGGTACGTTATGACAGTGAAAGCGAGACCTGGAAAGCCTACGACCTCATTGTTGAAGGTGTGAGCCTGTTGCAAAGCAAGCAAAGTGAGATTTCTTCGGTGATCCGTGCCCGAGGCATTGATAACACCATCGCTTTGCTGAAAGACAAGGCAGAGCAACCCATCTCGTTGGACGACGAAGTAGACGTACCGGCATAATGGCGAGTTCACGCAAGTTAAACGGCATCCAGATCAGCTTCAGCGATGATCAACATACGCTGGAGCTGGCGGGTGCTTTGACACGAGAAACGATTCCGGCAATTTGGTCGCAGTGGCTAAGTGACGTCAATGGCAAAGCCATATCACGGGTGGATGTGAGTAAGGTTGACGCGGTAGATACTGCTGGCGTGGCATTATTGCTGGAAGTCGTAAAAGCGCAAAACGTCACGTCGATTGAATGTGTCGGAGCAAGTCAACAGTTGCAACAAATTGCAGCGGTCAGTGGCGTTGAGGGCGTGCTTTCGTTAAGCTAGCGTCCTGACACTTACACCTGCTGTAAAAAAGGTAATAATGATGGACGCAGAACAAATTGAAGGCTTATTAAAAGACCAACTGGAACTTGCCGAAGTGCATGTCCAGCTTGACGGTGCTAACGTAAACATCATCGCGGTAGGGGATGTGTTCGCGTCGTTAAGTCGGGTGAAACGACAGCAGTACGTTTATAATCCGTTAAAACCCCTGATTGCTGATGGTACCCTGCATGCGGTCTCGTTAAAGACGTACACGCCGGAAGACTGGGCTCGCGATAAAAAGTTAGTGATGCCGCAGGGTTAATGGTCAGCATGGATAAATTCGTCATCAAAGGTGGCCATCGCTTACAGGGCGAGGTCACTATTTCCGGCGCTAAGAACGCCGCACTCCCCATTCTGTTGGCAACGGTCGCCGTCAGCGACACCGTGCAACTCGATAATGTCCCGCAGTTACAAGATGTAAAGACCAGCCTGAAATTGCTGCAAACGCTGGGTATCGAGCACAGCGGACTCAGTGATGGCAGTGTGACCATCTCGCCAGCGTCATTGTCGACGACCGTGGCGCCCTACGAACTGGTTAAGACCATGCGGGCGTCGATTCTGGTGTTAGGTCCGTTACTGGCACGTACCGGAAAGGCAGAGGTGTCATTACCGGGTGGCTGCGCCATTGGTGCTCGGCCGGTTAACCTTCACATTGAAGGCCTGCGTCAGATGGGGGCGCACATTACCGTCGAAAACGGTTACATCAAAGCGGCAGTGAACGGACGCTTAAAGGGTGCCAATATCTTAATGGACACGGTAAGTGTTACCGGCACCGAAAACTTGATGACGGCGGCGGCGCTTGCCGACGGCAAAACCGTTATTGAGAATGCGGCTCGTGAACCCGAAGTTATTGATTTAGCCAACTTCCTGAATACGTTGGGCGCAGACATACGTGGTGCGGGTACCGATACCATTGTGGTGCATGGGGTTGAGAAGCTGCATGGTGGACGTTATGCGGTCATGCCGGATCGCATCGAAACCGGTACTTTCCTGGTCGCTGGCCTGGTAACCCAGGGCGACGTGACCTGTCGCAACACGAATCCTGCGTGCCTTGACGCGGTGTTGAAAAAGTTAACCGAGGCCGGTGCGGATATCGACAAAGGTGATGACTGGATTCGTATTCGTGCCAGTCGTCGACCACAGCCAGTAACCATTATTACTGCGCCTCACCCGGCATTTCCAACAGATATGCAGGCACAGTTTTGTGCGTTAAATTGCATTGCCGACGGCAGTGGTTGGATTCGTGAAACCATCTTCGAAAATCGTTTCATGCACATTCCGGAGTTGCGTCGCATGGGTGCACAAGTGGAGCTTGAAGGTAACACGGCAATCAGTAAAGGTGTCGACCGACTGACCGGCGCTGAGGTGATGTGTACCGATTTACGAGCCTCGGCATCGCTGGTTATTGCCGGTCTTGTGGCGCAGGGCGAAACCGTGGTCGAACGCATTTACCACATTGATCGCGGTTACGAATCGATTGAACACAAATTGCGTCAATTGGGTGCGGATATTACTCGCGTCCGTGATTAACTAATTGGCCGGTGGTTCGGCAATCGTAACGGTGACGCTTTGCGGCTCACCGTTGCGGTAAAAGTCGATGACTACTGCTGACCCCGGCTTACTGTTTACGACCTCTTTCATGCCTTCCGATGCCGAGCGCACCGGTTTACCACCGATGCGGGTGATCACATCATTCGGCTTAAGGCCGGCAACGGCGGCAGGGCTGCCGGGGTCAACCGCTGTTATCTGAATGCCCTGTTGGGCAAGCCGATCACTGGAGTTCGGATCGACACTGATACCAATCCAACCTCGCACCACTTTGCCTTCTGCGATAAGCGTTTCCATCACATCCCGGGCGGTACTAAAGGGAACCGCAAAATAAATGCCTTCAATGCCATCGCCAAAAGCGTTGTTAAAACGGGCGTTATTAATGCCGATCAGTTGCCCGGTTGAGTTAACTAAAGCGCCGCCGGAGGCCCCTTGGTTAATGACCGCATCCATCTGAATAAGGTCGGAATAAGAACTACGACTGACCCCAACGCGGCCACCGGTGGCACTGATGATGCCCTGAGTGATGGTCTGGCCAATATTATAGGGATTGCCTATCGCCAGCACGATGTCGCCAACCCGCGTCTGTGGATTTTCGGCCGTTGGTATCACCGGCAGGTTGTCGGCTTCTATTTTTAACACGGCTAAGTCGGTGTAGTAGTCGCTGCCGATAAGTTGGGCGCCGTATTGACGACCGTCCTGCAAGGCAACCAAAATTTGATCAACATTATCGACCACATGTTGTGCGGTGAGGATATAGCCGCGGCCGTCCATAATAACGCCAGATCCTAATCGCCAGACACGTGAGGTACGTGGTTGAAAATAGGAACCCTCAATTTCGCCCAGGCTATAGATATTGACTACTGCGGGTGCTGCGCGGCTAACGGCATCGTTAAAACTGAGCGCAGTTGCATTTTGATCCAGTGCGCCACGCGAATGATTGGACAGATAGGGGAGCAACAGAATCACGATGGCAGCAACGATTAAACCCAATCCAACCGACTGAAAGATAAAACGAAAGACCGATTGTGCTGCACTCATGATGGGGTTCCGACGCTATTAACAAAAAAGGTGACATCAGCTTATCACTGCTGTCACCTTTTTGTAAGCTTCTGACGTAGCTGACGTTAACCGGGGTTACGCAACACCAGGTAAAGTGAGCTGTTGCCCCGTTGTACATTAAGGGCAACGACGCCAGCAGTGTCTTCAATGACACTGCGCAAATCGCCAACCGAGGTCACGATCTGGCGATTCACACCGCGGATGATGTCGCCTTCTTCCAGACCAATGCGAGCGGCAGGAGAACCCTCTTCGATGGCGGTAATTTCGATACCCGCCGGGTCACTTGAAACCGCCAGGGTAGCGCCTTCAAGTGCCGGATGAATAGACGATGCGGTCACTTCAACATCCTGGGCACCAAGCACAACGTCCACTTCTAACTCTTCACCGTCACGGACAATACCCAGGCTGATGGTTTTACCTTGCCCCATGCTGCTGACTAAGGCACGAAGCTCAGAGAACGAAGCAATGCGTGAGCCATTGACGGAAAGGATCACATCACCGGATTTAATGCCGGCTTCAGCGGCCGAGCCACCAGGAATGGCTTCTGCGACAAAGGCGCCGGTACTTGCGTCAATGTCCAGTGCTTTAGCGATGTCATGAGTGAGGTCGTGCCCGCGAATACCCAACACGCCCCGACGAACTTCGCCAAATTCGATCAGTTGCATAACCAGGTTGTTCATCATATCCGACGGGATCGCAAAGCCGATGCCGATGTTACCGCCGTTGGGGCCAAGAATGGCGGTATTAATCCCAATCAACTTACCGTCCAATGTGACCAGTGCACCACCGGAGTTACCGCTGTTAATCGCAGCATCGGTCTGAATAAAATTTTCCAGCTCTTCAATGCCGAGGCCACTGCGACCCAATGCGCTGACAATACCCGAGGTCACGGTTTGCCCTAAACCGAATGGATTGCCAATAGCGACGACGAAGTCACCCACGCGTAAATCGGAGGATTTGCCCAGCTCGATATCGGTCAGGTTTTCGCCGTTTTTAATTTTGATTAAGGCGATATCTGAACGCTCGTCGGTACCAATGACCTCGGCGTCAAATTCGCGGCCATCTTTCAGCGTCACCAAAATTTCGGTAGCGTCATCGATAACGTGGTTATTGGTAACAACATAGCCCTTTTCTGCGTCGATGATAACGCCAGAACCGAGCCCTTGGAACGGCCGCTCACGAACTTGTTCGCGCGGGGCATTGGGGCCAAAAAAGAACCGTAGCGCATCCGGAAGTCGCTGTCTGACTTCGCGTTTGCCTTTAACAGAAATGTTCACGACGGCCGGTGTCACCTCTTCCAGCATTGGCGCCAGAGTAGGGACTTCGTCGGATTTACCAAAAAACGGGATACTTGCTTGCGCAGTGGCCGTAACGCTGGCAACAGCAAGGCCAGCAGCGGCAATAAGAGTCAACAGTTTCTGCATAGTGTTACTTACTCCTCGGAATAGGGCTTAATTGCTCATCGAACAAAAACCAACTGTGCGTTCAGACCGCTGACTCGTTATATGAGTTCACTGGCAAAATGTTTCAAGATATTATTTTTTTAATCCCTTTCTGAGTGTTTGTCACGGCTGGACTCAAACAAACCACTGCGTTTTTCCGTGTAGTCACGAGGCGCTTGTTCAGCCGCGTCATCATTTTGACCCGAACGGTAGTCTTTATTGACGGTGTTGGCTACGCGCAACTGACGCAAAGTGTCCTCAGAGAAAAACGGTAAGTCGTCTTGTACGCCATGTTGCTGCAGTAACTCAGCGCTTTGATTCAGGTAATTTTGCAGTTTGTCCTGAGTTTCCGCCAATTGCTCGACCAGCGCATTCGCGGTAGCGAAATGCTCTGCGACTTCGCGCTGATAATCCGCCAACTGCTTCTGGCTTTGTTCAACCTGGCTTTCCAGATCGCCGTTGGTGCCGGAACTCAGCCAAAACTTAGCCACAAAAAAACCAATGATAGCGCCGACAATGACCAGTAGCACACCAATAATCCAACTCATTTTCTACTCCTGCGCAATGGGGGCATTGCTATTGATTGCTGAAAGTTAGCTTCATGATAAACTATCTGCTTATTTTAGGGTAATCGGATCTGAGGTTAAGTTGTAGTGTCCAGCCAAGGCTTAAGCCCAAAACAGCGGTATCAAAAAGACTTACAGCAAGACGGATTCAGCCACGATGAAGCGCAGGCGCATGCGGTTGAACAGCTCGAAGCACTCTATCAGCAACTGTTGCTGTGGCAGCGCCAGTGCCAGCAACCGTTTTGGAAGCGATGGTTCAGTGCGACGCCGAAACCGCCAAAAGGACTCTACTTTTGGGGTGGTGTAGGGCGTGGTAAAACGTATTTAGTCGATACGTTTTTCGACAGCCTGCCACTGGATAAAAAATGGCGCGTTCATTTTCATCGTTTTATGCATCGAGTGCATCAGGAACTGAAATCCCTTAAGCACCAGTCCGATCCGTTAGAAATCATTGCCGACCGCATCGCGGCGCAAGCTAAAATCATCTGTTTTGATGAGTTTTTTGTGCAGGACATAACCGACGCTATGTTGCTCGGCAAGCTGTTTGAATATTTATTTGAGCGTAAGGTCGTGCTCGTCGCCACGTCCAATATCGTGCCTGATGATTTGTACAAGAATGGCCTGCAGCGGGAACGTTTTCTTCCGGCTATCCGCCTGATTAAAGAAAACTGTCGTGTGGTTAACGTCGATAGCGGTGTGGATTACCGTTTGCGCACACTCAGCCGAGCGGAAATTTTCCACTCGCCGTTGGATCAGCAGGCTGACGCGAACCTGCAGCAGTATTTTTCGCAGTTGGCTCCGGAAAACAAAGACAGCTATGACGCCACCACCATTGATATTCTCGGCCGAGAGATCGAGGTGCGGGCAGTCAGTGATGATGTGGTGTTTTTTGACTTTAACGCAATCTGCAAAACGGCACGCTCACAGAACGACTACATGGAAATCAGTCAACTCTACCACGCGGTGTTAGTCAGCAACGTCGAACAGATGGGTCGTGGCAGCGATGATATTGCGCGCCGTTTCATCGCCTTAGTGGACGAATTTTATGAGCGCAAAGTGAAACTTATCCTTTCGGCGGAAGTGCCCATTGAGCAATTGTACACCGAAGGTCAACTGAGCTTTGAGTTCAAACGTTGCATCAGCCGCCTGCAGGAGATGCAAAGCCAGCAATATCTTGCCGAAGAGCACAAAGCGTAGGCTAAATTTTCTGCAAAAAGTACGTGATCTTTAGCGCCATTTTTCCTATAATCCGCGCAGCCCACGTTACAGTCCATTGCATTAACTTCGGTTAGGCAATGGTCGCAGCAGATAACTTAATGAATTTCCTCATTATTTTATTGTTGTGATTCGCGGGGAAGCCCGGAATTACTGTCCGTGAACTTTTTGATTTAGGTTTTTTTATCATGAAAACATTTGTAGCAAAACCAGAAACGGTAAAACGCGACTGGTATGTAGTGGACGCAGAAGGTAAAACTTTAGGTCGTTTGGCTACTGAAATCGCTCGTCGCCTGCGCGGCAAGCACAAGCCTGAGTATACTCCGCACGTAGACACCGGCGATTACATCGTTGTTGTTAACGCAGAGAAAGTTGCTGTAACCGGTAACAAAGCTCAGGACAAGATGTACTACTCGCACACTGGATTTCCGGGTGGTATCAAATCAATCAGCTTTGAAAAGCTGATTGCCAAGAAGCCTGAAATGGTAATTCAGAAAGCGGTTAAAGGTATGTTGCCTCGTGGACCACTAGGCCGTGCCATGTTCCGTAAACTGAAAGTGTACGCAGGTGCTGAGCACAACCATGTTGCTCAACAGCCGAAACAACTGGATATCTAACGGAGCAAGACTACTATGGCAGATAATCAATACTACGGTACTGGTCGCCGCAAAAACTCAACGGCTCGCGTATTCTTGCGTCCGGGTAGCGGCAACATCCAAATCAACAACCGCGCGTTGGAAGAATACTTCGGTCGTGAAACCGCTCAGATGGTTGTTCGTCAACCGTTAGAGCTTGTAGAAATGACTGAAAAGTTCGACCTGTACATCACTGTAAGTGGTGGCGGTACTACTGGTCAGGCGGGCGCAATCCGTCACGGTATTACTCGTGCACTGATGCAGTATGACGAAGCGTTCCGTGGTCCTCTTCGTAAAGAAGGCTACGTTACTCGTGACGCACGTCAGGTTGAACGTAAGAAAATCGGTTTGCACAAAGCGCGCAAACGTCCACAGTTCTCGAAGCGTTAATTCAAGCTTCAACTGTACCCCAAAAACCCGGCATCGCCGGGTTTTTTTATGGCCGTAGCTCGCGCCTTTGGCGCGAGGAAATCATCGGTGCGTTTGGCGCACAGGTAAACCGGCTTGGCGGAGCACTCACACCGGCGACTTTTTGATGTAACGCGACCCCGTCAGTCGGGGGACGCCACAAGTACGTCCCTGTAGGCTTGTTTCCGGCCATCCATGGCCTCCAACACCCCCGCCTGATCCAGCCCCCTCGAAGTCGAATAAAAGCGTTTTCCTGCGGCAGGCGGTTCGTTGCGCGTAACGGCATCTATAAACAACGCCGTGCCCAGCCTTTTGTCTTGTAAATTTTGTGGGTTTTCTTTATCATTCTAAGGCATTTTTTGTAATCCGTATGGCGGATAACGCAGCAGCTAATTCCCGATTCCGTGGCGATGCACCGCGGAGCGTCCAAACCTGGAGAATAAATGGATGAGCAATGCGCCTGTAGATAAAGGCCGCCGTCGTTTTTTGACGGTCGCGACGGGGGTTGTCGGTGGAGCTGGAGCAGCATTTACAGCTGTTCCTTTTATTGCTTCCTGGAACCCTAGTGCGAAAGCCAAAAACGCCGGAGCACCGGTCGAAGTAAATATAGCCAAAGCTGAACCGGGTCAGATGATCCGTGTGAAATGGCGGGGCAAGCCCGTATGGGTTGTTCGTCGAACCCCGGAAATGTTAGACGGTCTGGGTAAAATCGAAGACAACCTGCGTGATCCTAACTCTGAAGAACCGCAACAACCTCCTTATGCAGCGAATAAATACCGCTCTATCAAAGAAGAGTTTTTCGTTGCCGTTGGTATTTGTACCCACTTGGGCTGTTCTCCTACCTACTTGCCATCCGGTATGGGCGAACACGTTGAAGGTGTAGAATCCGGTTTCTTCTGCCCATGTCACGGTTCCAAATTCGATATTGCTGGTCGTGTTTTCCAAAGCGTTCCTGCGCCACTGAACTTAGTGGTTCCGCCTCATTACTACGTTGATGACAACACGATTTTGGTTGGCGAAGAGAAGGGGCAAGCGTAATGGCTAACAAATTTGTACAGTGGATGGATGAACGCATCCCAATGACCAAGACGTGGAATATCCACCTTGCTCAGTACCCCGCGCCGAAAAACTTCAACATGTGGTACATCTTTGGTGTGCTCGCCATGTTGGTATTGGTTAATCAGATCCTTACCGGTATCTGGCTGACCATGAACTACGTTCCCAGTGCGGAAGGCGCGTTTGCATCAGTAGAATACATCATGCGCGATGTTGAGTACGGTTGGTTACTGCGTTACATGCACTCAACCGGTGCCTCAGCCTTCTTCGTCGTCGTCTACCTGCACATGTTCCGCGGTATGATGTACGGCTCTTACCAGAAACCACGTGAATTGCTGTGGCTATTCGGTATGTTCATCTTCCTGGTGTTGATGGCAGAAGCCTTTATGGGCTACCTGCTGCCATGGGGTCAGATGTCATACTGGGGTGCGCAGGTTATCATCTCACTGTTCGGTGCAATTCCGGTTATCGGTGATGATTTAACGCTGTGGATTCGCGGTGACTACGTTATCTCCGGCGCGACGCTTAACCGTTTCTTCGCATTGCATGTTATTGCCTTACCGTTGGTGCTGGTGATTTTGGTGTTCTTGCACATTATCGCTCTGCACGAAGTGGGTTCTAACAACCCGGACGGTGTTGCCATTAAGAAGCCTAAGGGTTCTGTACCGGACGAAGAGAAGCCGAAGTTTAAGTTCCATGAGCGCTTCACGAAGAAATACGACATCGTTGATGCAATTCCTTTCTATCCTTACTACATCGTGAAGGATCTGATTGGTATCGGTATCTTCCTGTTCTTCTTCTGTTATGTGATTTTCTTTAACCCTGAAATGGGCGGTTTCTTCCTTGAGCCACCAAACTTTGAGCCGGCTAACCCGTTGAAGACTCCGGAGCACATTGCACCTGTTTGGTACTTCACGCCGTTTTACGCGATTCTGCGTGCGGTACCGGACAAATTGTTGGGTGTCATCCTGATGTTTGCAGCGATCGTTCTGTTGGCGCTGTTGCCATGGATTGACCGCGGTAAGGTTCGTTCAGTGCGTTATCGTTCGGTGTTACACAAGTTGAACCTGGTTAACTTCGTCATCAGCTTTGTGGTGTTGGGTTACCTCGGTACACAACCTGCAACGCCGGTAGCGACACTGTTTGCGCAAATCTTTACATTCCTGTATTTCGCGTTCTTCGTGTTCCTGTTCTTCTACAGTCGACGCGAGAAAACGAAACCGGTACCAGAAAGGGTGACGTCATAATGAAAAAACTGTTAATCGCTCTTATCACCTTGATCCCGTCGCTGGCATTTGCGGCGGGCCCAACTGTACCGTTAGATGAAGCGAAAGTGGATTTGCACGACAAAGCTTCTCTGCAGCGCGGTGCGCAGTTATACATGAACTATTGTCTGGGCTGTCACTCTCTGGAGTACGCTCGTTACAATCGCATGTTTAACGATTTGGAGATTCCGGAAGAGCTGGGTCAAAAGCACCTTCAGTTCACCGGTAACAAAGCAGGCGACCTAATCACCATTAACATGTCGCCTGATGCGGCCGGAAACTGGTTTGGTAACCCGCCACCGGATCTAACCAACGTGGCGCGAGTTCGCGGTGAAGATTGGATCTACACGTACTTGCGGTCTTTCTATAAAGACGACAGCCGTCCGTTTGGCGTTAACAACACCGTGTTCCCAAATGTCGGTATGCCGCATGTATTGGAAGAACTGCAAGGCTTGCCAGAGAAGACGTATGAAGAACGTCGCATCGATGGCGAAATGAAAGAAGTCTACGTTGGGATTAAAACCGACGGTAGTGGACGCTTAACTGAGAGTGAATACGATCAGGCCATGCTCGATTTGACCGCATTTTTGGTCTATATGGGTGAACCTATGTTGCTGGAGCAACGCCGTACCGGTTGGTTCGTCTTCGGCTTCTTGTTGGTATTCACCATTTTAGCTTGGCTGCTGAAGAAAGAGTTCTGGCGAGATCTCAAGTAATCAGTATGGTCAGGAAAAGGTAATTAAGGGTGGCTTGCCACCCTTTTGCCGTTGATATTATCTGGAGAAATAAATGGCGGTTGCAGCAAATAAACGTTCAGTGATGACGTTGTATTCGGGTCGGGATGATTTGAAAAGTCATCAAGTTCGCTTGGTCTTAGCCGAGAAGGGCGTAAGTGTTGAAATCAGTTACGTTGATGGTGATGAACGTCCGGAAGATTTGATTCAGCTGAATCCTTACCCTGATGCGACGCCGACCTTGGTGGATAGAGAACTGGTCCTGTACGATGCGCAAATCATCATGGAATACCTCGATGAGCGTTTTCCTCATCCTCCATTGATGCCGGTGTATCCGGTCGCTCGTGGCACCAGTCGTTTGATGATGTATCGCATTGAGCGTGATTGGTACGCGCTGGCCGATAAGATCCTCGCCGGCGACAACGCAGCACGGCAGGAACTTAAGGAAGGACTGCTGTCACTGGCACCGATTTTCGCTGATACGCCTTATTTCATGAGCGAAGAATTCAGCTTAGTCGATTGCTATATTGCGCCGCTGTTATGGCGTTTACCGGCCTACGGTATTCAACTGGAAGGTCAGGGCGCAAAAGACATTAAAGCGTACATGATTCGTGTGTTCGAGCGTAAAACGTTCCAGGAATCACTCACCGACGCCGAAAAAGAACTGGCACGCTAGTTCTTGCTCGCTACCTTTGGGAGGCGATGATGAAAGTGACTGATATGACCCCTAAGCGCCCGTATTTACTGCGGGCCTTATACGACTGGATTGTGGATAACCAGCTGACACCACATCTGGTGGTCGACGCTACGATTGTAGGTACTAAGGTGCCACAACAATTCGTCAACGACGGACAAATTACGCTGAATATTTCACCCAGCGCGGTTGTGGGTCTGCAACTGCTGGATGATGAAATACGTTTTAATGCGCGGTTTGGCGGTCAGCCAATGGAAGTGATCGTGCCGATGACGGCAGCGCTTGCCTTGTTCGCCCGCGAAAACGGTGCCGGGGCGATGTTTGAAGCCGAGCCTCAGCTGGATAAAATGCCATCTACGGATGACGATGCCGGCGACGCACCTGAGGCGAGCCCGGAGAAAAGCTCTACAACCCGTAAACGTCCTAATCTGAAAGTCATTAAGTAATAAAATAGGTGTTTAAGGCCCCGCTCAGCGAGGCGCCTTAAACGCTTTGATGACACGAGTTACACCTTTTACGTTGCGGGCAATGTCGACCGCGATGTTGGCCGAATCACCACCGACAATCCCCAACAAGAACACTTCACCATTCTCGGTAACCACTTTTACATCCGATGCATCGACCTTATCGTTCGCGGCGAGCTTCAGTTTTACCTGACTGGTAATCCAGGCGTCATTGGTCTGAGTAGAGAGGCCGGCCTGAGAGCTGATACGTACCTGGTTAAAAATGTTATCGATACCGTTAGTATCGCTAATGATGCGCTCGGCACGTTGACGAGCGGCTTCGTTCGGTACCTGCCCGATCAGTAATACATTCTGGTCATAACTGACCACACGTAAACGGTATTCACCTAATTGTTCGTCATTGCCAAGCTTAGCGTTGGCTTTCATTTCGATGGTCTGGTCGTCCAACTGGCTGCCGATAGTGCGCGGATCGGTTACCGAGCTAACGCCCAGTGCCGCTGCCCCGGTCGCAACCACGGCGCAACCATTCAAGGTTGCCAATAACGTGAGTGCCGTAGCAACTTGGGTAAAACGACGGCGTAAACAGGTTTGGCTAAGCTGTTGCATGATTAATCGTGCTCCTGAGGAAAAATGGTCTGTTCAATCAATTCGCATAGGCAATGGCTTATCAATAACTGTTGTTCAAGCACGCGCGCCGGATTCAGCGACGGTACCTGTATTTCCACATCATCCGCGCCAAGCAGACCCGACACCAGCTCGTTATTCTGTCCGGTTAAGGCGACAATGATCATTTCCCGGCTCAGTGCCACTTCCATGGTCTCGATTAACGTTTGGTCGTCACCGTCAGCTGCGGCAATCACAATCAAAATGTCATTACTTTGCGCCAGTGAAGCCACTTGTTGGTGGCCATAGGACTGTAATGGAATCGCCTGAAAAGCCGGCCGTTCCAGCTTCATTCCGCAATTCATTTTTTCAGCAAAATGCTGACTGAGCCAGGATGCCGACGCATTACCATGAACAAACAAACGCTGGCCATTGAGCAGACTATTGACCAACAGTCCGACAGTGTCTTCGATAACATCCGATAACCCTTCAACCGCCGATATTTGCGTCTGAATACTTTCGGTAAATACGGTTTTAACGCGCTCTGACTGCATGATTAAAAAGCATCCTTAAGCCAATTAATGGAAGCGTCGGGGCCGGTAATAGTGATCACATCAAAGCGTAACCTCAGCCGATGCTGATCCAGTCCCCGTTGCAGTAAAAAGTGTTGTGCTGTAAAACGAATTCTTCGACATTGTGCCGGAGTGATTTGTTCTAGCGCCGCTGCAAAATTCTCATCATGCCGGTATTTGACCTCGATAAATACATAGGCTTGTTGATGTTTTGCAATTAAATCGATTTCACCCCCCTCGATACGAAAATTACGTTCGACGAGTTGCAATCCTTGCTGCGATAAAAACGCGGCCGCGAGTTGTTCTGCGCGGTTTCCTTTGGCTTTTTTTGACATAGTTTACTTTAAGGGCTGAATGGCTTGCTCCTTAAAGATAGCCCAGTCGAGTTCTCTTTGTACGCGGTTAAATGCTATCGATAAACGTCCGTTAAATCCGCTCCACTGTGCGCCTGGGAATACATTAAGCGCCTGTGCTTTACTCACCAAATAAAGACTATCATGGCCCATGGCCAATAGTCGCGCTTCGTTAAAGCTCATGTCGGAGCGCAGTTCAAGCCACTGTTCGAGCGCCGAACTTTGTTGATGAGCGCCGATGAGAAATGGACTGTCCGAGAACTGAACGCCGGACAAATCAGAATCACCGCCGCGGTTACTGCGCTCGTGCACCGAGGAACTGGCGTATACGGTCAGCGGTGGCGCAAAAGGCGACAGATTGACATCAATAAATGGCTTTAATAACCGCACCTGCGCCAAATTACCGGGTAAGTACACCGAGTCAACGTCAGCACGACTGCGCTCCTGCTCGTCGACAATGATTTTACCGGCCGCGATTTTGACCTCGCGGATACGATGTTTACTCGCGCTGATACCGAGCAACTCCTCGACCACGGGTTGCATTTGCTCTTGCTCAGCATACCAGCCGACGGTCGCTGAGTGATCACTTACTTGCTGCAAACGTTGTTGAAAGTTCTCCACCATGCGGCGGCTGGAGCCGCTATTGGCGGCAAAAATCAACGGTGCCTGTTGCGACTGCGAGGCAAGATATTCAGCGGCCTGATGAGCCTCATCCTCCGGTGCCAGTGCAAACTGGATAATGGTATTGGTGGGTACCGTTGATAATACACCGTCGCTCTCATTCAGCATAAGATGAAAAACGCCGGGTAACGGGCGTTTCAGCCAGGCTTCAACGTTGTCCTTCAATAACGGTCCGATAACATGAGTGACGCCGGACTCGACAATTTGGGCGGCCTGCTGTTCGATGTCGGTACGGTTGGTGTCGATAAAGGTAATGTCTTGTTGCTGCTCTGCCGCTGCCATCAGTAATCCGTCGCGAACGGCTATGCCTTGTGCCTGATAGCGTCCCGATAACGGCAGTAGAGCGATAACCTGCTGCGGTGTTTGCCAGGACTGCTGTTGCCATTCGGTCACTAAACCATTGGCGAGATGATCCGGGTAGCTTGATTGCCAGCGGGCAAAACCCTCTGCCAGATCAATCGACTGCTGCTGGCTGTCATGAAACAGTTTCGCCAGCCGCCACCAACCGGCTATGGTACTGTTTGACGGTCGTTGCTGTGGCAGTTGCGCAGCGGGAACCTGACGTAGGTAGCGCCAAATAGCGTCACGGCTTTGTTGTGCTGTCGCTTCACCATGATACTGCTCCGCTTCTATTTGTCGCACCACGGCTTGCCAATACTGATTTTGTTGAGCGTAGCTGAGCGCCAACAAGTTAAGCGCCTGTAGCCTTAAGCGCCGTTGTTGGAATCGTTGGGCGATGGGCTCAAGGGTGGTGGAAACCTGTTGCCACTGTTGCTGCTGTGCCAACCACTGTGCCTGAGCAAGACGGAACAGCGGGTAGGCGGACGGCGTCAGTTGCCGAGGACTGATTTGACTCAAAATTGCCGCGCTTTGTTGCCACTGTTCGTCGTTTTGAAACGCTAACGCAGCATGAATGAGCAAAGTTTGTTGTTGTGCCGTCGAGTCCGCTTCGCGGGCATCCGCCAGCCATTCAGCCGCAACGCGTTCACTTTTTACCGTGTCGGTCAGCACTTCGTTGCCGTTGTCGGGAGCTGTCGCGGGTGGCACCGACGACGGCTGCTCGACCGAGCTGCATTGTGTGAGCAGAACGGTGCTCAGCATGGCAATGCCAGCTCGCATGATGCGAGTATAAACTGTACGACTGAATTGAATCGTCACGGAAACCTGTCCTCTGCCAAAGCCTGGCTGGTGATGATACTATAATGCCAAGGTTGATTGAAACAAACAAAGGCACACATGTCGTCCGCTGGTACTGTAAAAGAAACGAAAAACACAGGCACACTTTATATTGTGCCGACGCCGATTGGTAATTTGGGGGATTTATCGGAACGAGCCGTAGCGGTACTACGCACGGTTGACTGTGTCGCCGCTGAAGATACTCGTCATAGCCGCCCGTTATTGCAGCAGGTTGGCTCTAAGGCTCGCGTCATTGCTTTGCATGAGCATAACGAGCAGCAGAAAGCGCAGACGCTGATCGAACAACTTGAGCAGGGACAGTCGATTGCATTGATCAGTGATGCGGGAACACCGTTAATCAGTGATCCGGGTTATGTCATGGTGCGCGCCTGCAGACGTCAGGGAATTCCGGTGGTCGCGTTACCGGGCCCCTGTGCGATCACCACGGCATTGAGTGGTGCCGGTATCGCGACGGACCGCTTCACTTTTGAAGGGTTTTTGCCCGCTAAGCCACAGCAACGGCGTAAGCAACTGGAGCTGCTAAAAACAGAAGTGCGGACATTGGTATTCTATGAATCACCACATCGCATCCTGCACACCCTGCAGGATATGGCCGAGGTTATCGGGCCAGAGCGTGAGCTAGTGCTGGCGCGTGAATTAACCAAGCAGTTCGAAACCTACTTGTTCGGTAACGCCGAACAACTGTTGCAGCGCTTGCATGACGACAGCAATCAGCAACGCGGTGAAATGGTGTTAATGGTTGCTGGCTTTCAGCCGTCGGAACAGACCTCTGACGAACCGGGAGCTGAGGCACAGAGAGCATTACGAGTGCTATGTGAAGAGCTGCCATTAAAGAAAGCGGCGGCATTAGTCGCCAAGCTCTACGATGAGCGAAAAAATGCACTCTACCAATGGGGTCTGAAAAACCTTAATAATTGATTGAGGTCTGTGTCGACAGGGCGTATGATTGCGCGCTTGGGAAGCCTGCCAGACAATCGCTGCTCATGCTTGCATGAGGGGAGGAAAGTCCGGGCTCCACAGGGCAGGGTGCCAGGTAACGCCTGGGCGGTGTAAACCGACGACCAGTGCAACAGAGAGCAAACCGCCGATGGCCGCTTGCGGCACAGGTAAGGGTGAAAGGGTGCGGTAAGAGCGCACCGCGCGACTGGTAACAGTTCGTGGCACGGTAAACTCCACCCGGAGCAAGGTCAAATAGGGGTTCTATGGCGCGGCCCGCGTTGAACCCGGGTAGACTGCATGACGATCAGGGTGACTTGATCGCTAGATGAATGATTGTCCACGACAGAACCCGGCTTATCGGCGGGCTTCCCTCCTTCTTTATGTAACCGTTCTCTCAGTTTCAGAAATACGTCCCAAATACACCCCAATACGTCATTAGCCAAAATGCCTTTTGGCTTCAACGACTTGACGTAAAAATCCTGAAAATTTCACGAAAAGCCCAGTTTCCGCAAGGTTTTTAGCTTGACAGTGGGAAGTTTAACTACCTAGACTGTAACATTGTGGGGATTTGTGGATAATCGTGGATCAAAAATGATCAGGTGGGGATCATGTTCCGAGGGGCAACAACAATCAGTCTGGACAGTAAAGGGCGCTTAGCGATACCCGCTAAGTATCGTCATGCGCTGTCGATAGACTGTGACGGCAAGATGGTCTGCACGATAGATATCAAGCAGCCTTGCCTATTGTTGTATCCGCTACCGGAATGGCAAATCATCGAACGTAAGTTGACCCAATTATCCAGCATGAATCCAGCAGAACGCCGTTTACAGCGTTTACTGCTTGGCCACGCCGACGACTGTGATATGGATAAAAATGGCCGTTTGCTCATTTCTGCACCACTGCGGCAGCATGCCGGGCTTGATAAAAAGCTGATGTTGGTGGGGCAGTTAAATAAGTTTGAAATTTGGGACGAAGCCGCCTGGCATGACCAAATTGCGCAAGATATGGATGTTGAGCGTGAAGGCGATTTCACCTTAAACGAACGCTTGGAAGATTTCTCTTTATAATGACAACAACGACACCGCAACACGTTTCGGTGCTTTTAGAAGAATCCATTACTGCGTTAGTGATTGATCCGCAAGGCACCTATATTGACGCCACCTTTGGACGTGGCGGTCACACGCGTGCGTTGCTACAGCAACTCGGTGACCAAGGGCGCGTTATCGCGCTCGACCAAGACCCTCAGGCGATCGAAGCAGCCAGCCACATTGATGACCCTCGTTTTAGCATTATCCACACCCCCTTTTCACGCTTGGGCGAGGTGATTGAACAACAACAACTGACCCACCAGGTCACCGGCATTCTGTTCGACCTTGGCGTCTCCTCCCCACAATTGGATGACGCCGAGCGTGGTTTCAGCTTTATGCGCGACGGTCCACTCGACATGAGAATGGACAGTTCACAAGGCGAAACCGCGGCAGAATGGCTAAACCATGCCAGCTTTGATGACATCGTTTATGTACTGAAAGTCTATGGCGAAGAGCGTTTCGCCCGAAAAATTGCTCGCGCCATAGTCCATGATCGTGAGTTGGAACCCTTTACTCGCACGAAGCAACTGGCTGACTTGATTGGCCGCGTTGCGCCTAGTAAGGAACGTCATAAACATCCGGCGACGCGGTCGTTCCAGGCGATCCGTATTCACATTAACCGTGAACTGGAACAAATTGAAGCCGCGTTGGATGCTTCTTTGGACGCCCTGAAAGAAGGTGGACGGCTGGTGGTGATTAGCTTCCATAGTCTGGAAGACCGCATCGTCAAACGCTTTATGCGTGCTCACAGCCAGGGTAAACAAGTGCCGGCCGGGTTGCCACTGACCGAAGCGGAACTGAATAAAGATCGCACGCTGGCGCTGGAAGGAAAAGCCATCAAGCCGTCAGCACAGGAACTGCAACATAACCCACGGGCGCGCAGCTCGGTGTTACGGGTAGCGCGGAGGTTGGCTCATGGCTAAACCACGTTATCCGACATTACCGGTCATGCTGCTGCAGGATCTGCGCCGCTATAAATGGGTGATCGCGTTGATGTTGTTAGTGATGATGACCGCATTGAGTGTCATTTATATCGCCCATCAAAACCGGCAACTTACCGCGGCCAGAGATCAATTGCTCTCTAACCGCGACCTATTGGATCGCGAATGGCGACACCTGGTGATCGAGCAAAACTCACTTACCGAGCACAGTCGTGTCGAACGGATCGCGCAGGAACAGCTGGGTATGGTCGATATTACCCGCGAGCATGAGGTGGTCGTGCCATGGCAATAAGACCACAGCCAAAAACAGCGGCCAAGCGCAACCGTAAAAACAAACCGGCTGTCGGCACACAGTGGCGTTTTTATGTGGCGGTCAGTATTTTGTTCTCGGTGTTCAGTGTGCTGGTGGCGCGCGCCGCTTACATTCAGGTCATCAGTCCGGAGCGTTATTCATCGCAGGGCGATATGCGTTCGTTGCGCTCAGCCAGTTTGAGTGTGCAACGCGGCATGATCGTTGACCGTAACGGTCGCGAGTTGGCTGTCAGCGTACCGGTTGAAACCGTTTGGGCCGACCCGCAGCGTATTGCGGAAGCCAATGCACTCAGTAATACGAGACGCTGGCAGGCATTAGCCGAAACGTTTCGGATGAATCGCGAAGAATTGGTTAGTAAGGTGTCTGACCCCGAGCGACGCTTTGTCTACCTACAACGTAAAGTGACGCCCAGCGAGGCCGATTATGTGCGCCAGTTAAATATCCCGGGTGTCTACTTAAAAACCGAATCACGCCGTTATTATCCAACCGGCGAAATCAGCGCCCATTTGTTGGGGCTGACCAACATTGACGGGCAGGGTCAAGAAGGGCTTGAACTGCTTTATGATGAACATCTAACCGGTACTCCCGGTAAGCGAGTTTATCGCAAGGACGCGCAAGGGCGGGTTATTGAAGAGGTGAGTCAAACCGACGCTGAGCAACCGAAACAATTAACCCTAAGCATTGATCAACGGATTCAGGCGACTGCCTACACCGAGTTGAAAAAAGCCGTGCGCTACAATCAGGCAACCTCGGGTAGTGCGGTGGTCATCGACGTTGATACCGGCGAAATTTTGGCGATGGTCAATAGCCCGTCCTTTAATCCTAACAATCGTGCGGACCTGCAAAGTTACAAAATGCGCAACCGGGCGATTACCGACAGCTACGAACCTGGCTCAACGGTTAAGCCATTGGTGGTGTTGAGCGCGTTGGAAAACCGCTTGCACAAAGCCGGTGACACCATCGATACCAGCCCTGGCTGGCTGCGCATCGGCGGACGCCGGGTCAGCGATCCGCGCAACTACGGCGAGCTGAACCTGGGCGGCATTCTCGAGCATTCATCAAACGTCGGGGTTACCAAAATCGCCCTGGAACTGGGCGTCGACCCTTTGTTGCAAACCTATTTTGATGTCGGCTTTGGTAATGATACCGGCGTGTCGTTACTGGGTGAAAGTATGGGCATGTTTGGTAACCGCCGGCGCTGGTCAGATTTTGAACTGGCGACCTTGTCCTACGGCTATGGACTTTCGGTCACCACGTTGCAACTGGCGCGCGCCTATACCGCCATTGCCAGCGGGGGCATGTTGCGGCCATTAACGATTTTCCGGCAGGAGTCGCCGTTACCGGCGGAGCAGGTGTTCAGCCCGGATAATACCCGAGCCGTTATCCGTATGATGGAACGGGTGGTCAGCGAGGGAACGGCAAAAGAAGCACAAGTGCCGGGTTATCGTATCGCCGGCAAAACCGGAACCACACGAAAAGCGACGGCGACTGGCGGCTATGGCGACGAGTATGTGGCGTTATTTGCGGGAATGGCACCGGCGTCCGACCCCGAAGTGGTGGTTGTGGTGACCATTAATGAACCCGGCACCGATGATTATTATGGCGGTACCGCTGCCGCCCCGGTATTTTCTTCCATTGTGGGTCAGACCATGCGGTTACTGAATATTGCGCCTGATAACCTGCACAACGAACCAATGAAGGCTGCCAGTGTGGGAGGGCCTGTGCCATGAAGCTGCAACACCTGTTACACATGGTGCACCAACCTTTGCCCGATGTTGAGATCAGCGGGCTAAAACTGGACAGCAGACAGGTCGCCAATGGCGATTTGTTTGTTGCTGTGCCTGGCTACTTAACCGATGGCCGGCAGTTTATTCGCCAGGCGTTGGACAGTGGCGCCAGTGCGGTATTGGCAGAGGCGGAAAGCCTAACGGTTGAAGTGCTGGAGGGTGTTCCGGTGGTAAAAATGCCCGCCGTAAAAGAACAGTTGTCATTAATTGCGGGCACCTTTTTCGGCCATCCGTCCCGCCATGCCAAGGTGATAGGTGTGACCGGCACCAATGGCAAAACGTCGGTGACTCACCTTATCGCGCAACTGGCTAAAGCGATGGGGCATGAGGCTGCGGTCATCGGTACCACCGGCAGTGGCCTTATTGGTCGCTTGCTGCCGGAAAAACACACCACACCGGATGCTGTTACCGTTCAACAACGTTTGGCGACGATGGTGGCAGAAGGTGCGCAGTGGATTGCTATGGAGGTGTCGTCCCACGCGCTGGTGCAGCGACGAGTTGAAGCGTTGAGTTTCAGTTCGGTAGCGGTGACCAACATTAGCCGTGACCATCTTGATTACCACGGCACGATGGATAATTACGTGCGGGCAAAGTATCGCCTGTTCAGTGACTTTGACGCCGGGCACCGGATAATTAATGCCGACGACCACGCCTTAGAAAGCTGGTTAGAGGACTTCCCTGACAGCATCACAACCGGTCTGTTTGAACAACCGAATGGTCAGGGTTTACGCGCCGAGAATATTCGCTACAACGGCGACGGCACCCATTTCGATGCGGTTTGGTATCAACCGCAGGGTCGAACACAGCAGGTCGAAGTGCAGTCGCCACTGCTCGGCCAGTTTAATGTTTATAACCTCCTGACTGCACTGGCGGTAATGGTTGCTGAAGGCGTGGCGTTAGCCGATGCGGCGGTAGCATGCCAGCAGTTGCAACCGGTTCCGGGCAGAATGGAAGCGTTTCAGAACGAGCGTTCGGCGCTCATCGTCGTCGACTATGCGCACACTCCGGACGCACTGCAGCAGGTATTGCAAGCCTTACGCAAGCACTGTAAAGGCAAGCTCTGGTGTGTGTTTGGTTGTGGCGGCGATCGCGATCGTGGTAAACGCCCGCAAATGGGTCAGGTGGCGGCTGAATACGCCGACGAGGTGGTGGTGACAGACGATAACCCCCGCACCGAGCCGGCAGAACAAATCATTGCCGATATCTTAGCGGGTACTGGTAGCAAAAAGCGTACTCGGGTGATTCAGGGGCGCCGCGAAGCGGTGCTGGATACTATCGCCCGGGCTGAGGCTGATGATGTGGTATTGCTAGCCGGAAAAGGCCATGAGGATTACCAGGTGATTGGCACCGAGCACATTGATTATAACGAACGGGCGATTGTTGCCGACTGGCTACGAGGAGACAATCTATGATTACGGTCAGCTTGCAATGGATAGCCGAGAAACTTGGCGCCAAAGTGGTAGGGACGGATGACGCTGCCGGAATAATGATCAGTAAAGTAAGCACTGACACGCGCGAATCCATGGCCGATGCGTTATTCATCGCGTTAAAAGGTAAAAACTTTGATGCGCATGAGTTCATTGACCAAGCCGCTGCCCAGGGTGCGAAGGCGGTGGTGTGTCAGCAGCAAGTCGACAGCAACATACCGCAACTTATTGTTGAAGACAGCCGCTACGCACTGGGTCAGCTTGGTGCAGCAGTAAAAGCCGAGGTTGCACCGAAAACCGTCGCCATAACCGGCAGCAACGGCAAAACGACGGTTAAAGAAATGCTGGCCGCGATTTTATCGCAACGGCATAAGGTGTTAGCGACCCAAGGTAACTTTAACAATGACATCGGCGTGCCGCTGACGCTGCTGCGTATTCAACCCGAACACGAATACGCCGTGATCGAATTAGGTGCGAATCACCCAGGGGAAATTGCCTATACCACGGCGCTAACGCGGCCCGACGTTGCCATTTTGAACAATGTTAGCGCCGCTCATGTTGAAGGATTTGGTTCGATACAGGGCGTAGCCCGCGCGAAAACTGAGATTTTTCGGGGCTTACCGGATGATGGCCTGGCGATAACGACTCGCCACTCGGAGTTCTTGCCCTGCTGGGAACGCAACCGCGAGGGCAAACGCTGGCAAACCTTTGGCTGGGATGATGCCGCCGATGTTTATGCCAGTGACGTACAACTCGATGCTGAAGGACGGCCAAGTTTTACCTTACATTTGTTTGATAACCAAGCACGAGTGTCGTTGCAACTATCCGGTAAACACAACGTGCTCAATGCGCTGGCAGCGAGCACTGCTGCGCACGAACTGGGCGTAGGCATTGTTGATATCATCAGCGGGCTCGAATCGGTGCAGCCAGTCGCCGGGCGCTTGACCACTTATAAGCTGAGCGATCGTATTCGTCTTATCGATGACAGTTATAACGCCAGTGTCGCCTCAACCAAGGCGGCATTGGAGCTGCTGGGTGATTACCGGGGTTACCGAATTATGGTGCTGGGTGATATGGGCGAGCTGGGGGCTGACGCTCGTGCCTATCATGAAGAAGTCGGCAGCCACGCGCTCGACTGTGGTATCGATAATTTATTTACGCTCGGTGTGCTCAGTCAAAGTGCCAGCGAAGTGTTCAACGGCCGCGGTGGCCGACATTTTTCTTCGGTGGATGATATTGTCGCCGCCATTTTACAGATCATTACACAACAAAGCCTGGAGCAGCCGGTCACAGTGTTGGTTAAAGGCTCTCGCTCTGCACATATGGAGCGCGTTGTACGAGCGTTAAAAGAGCAGATGCAGAAGCAAACACAAGAGGACCAGCACGCATGTTAGTTTGGCTTGCGGAATACCTAACCCAGTTTGAGAGCGCGTTTAATGTGTTCTCCTATCTGACCCTACGCGCCATATTAAGTGTGCTGAGTGCACTGATTTTATCACTGTGGTTAGGTCCGTGGATGATCGCCCGGTTACAGCGTCTGCAAATTGGCCAGACGGTGCGTGATGATGGCCCACAAAGTCATCTCAGTAAAACCGGCACCCCGACCATGGGCGGGGTGCTGATCCTCGTTGCCATTGTTGGCTCAAGCCTGTTGTGGGCGGATTTAGATAACCGCTATGTATGGGTGGTTTTGTTTGTCGTTATTGGTTTTGGCGTGGTCGGATTTATTGATGATTACCGTAAAGTGGTGCGCAAAGATCCAAAAGGCCTTATCGCCAAGTGGAAGTATTTCTGGCAATCCATCATTGCTAGCGTGGCGGTGGTTTACCTGTACTGGTCCAGCAGCCTGCCAAGTGAAACCGCACTGTTGGTGCCGTTTTTCAAAGAGGTTATGCCACAGCTCGGGCTGATGTATCTGCTACTGGGTTACTTTGTCATTGTTGGTACCAGTAATGCGGTAAACCTGACCGACGGGCTGGATGGGTTGGCGATCATGCCGACGGTAATGGTGGCTGGCGCACTCGGCGTGTTCGCCTACGCGTCCGGTAACATTAATTTTGCCGAGTATTTACAAATTCCGCACTTACCCTTGTCCGGTGAGCTGCTGGTGGTTTGTGCGGCCATTGTTGGCGCCGGGCTTGGCTTTCTGTGGTTTAACACCTACCCGGCAATGGTGTTCATGGGCGATGTCGGTTCGTTGTCACTCGGTGCCACGCTCGGCACCATCGCCATCCTGGTGCGCCAGGAACTGGTACTGTTCATTATGGGTGGCGTGTTTGTGATGGAAACCGTCTCGGTGATGTTGCAGGTTGGCTCCTACAAACTGCGTGGTAAACGCATTTTCCGGATGGCACCCATTCATCATCATTACGAATTAAAAGGCTGGCCGGAACCACGGGTGATCGTGCGCTTCTGGATTTTATCATTAATTTTTGTGCTGATAGGACTGGCAACGCTCAAGCTGCGTTAAGCTTGGACGTGCCAGCACGACAAACGGAGTGCTGAAAAAATGTCGTCAATTGACTGGCAAAACGTAGAACAAATCACGGTACTGGGCTTGGGTAAGTCCGGCCTTTCCGTGCTGCGTTACTTGCAACGTCAGTTTAACAACGACATCAGCAACGGTACCTTAAGCATTAGGGCGTTCGATTCACGAGAGCAGGCGCCGGGGCGAGAACAGGCAAGTGCCTTGATCGGCGCAGAGAACGTGTTTTGTCGGCGTTGGCAGTTGGAAGACACGCTGGCGGCGGATGTACTGGTGTTAAGCCCCGGTATCGACGCGCGTGAAGAGCCTATCGAGCTGGCGATGCAAGCCGGCGTGATCGTCACCGGCGATGTTGAACTGTTTGCCCAGCAGGTGCGCCAGCCGGTGGTGGCGATTACCGGCTCTAATGGCAAGTCGACGGTTACCCGAATGGTAGAACACATTGCTCGACGCGCCGGTATCAACGCACTCGCGGCAGGTAATATTGGCTTGCCGGTATTGGATGCGCTGGCGCAAAACGCTGACGCCTATGTGCTGGAGCTGTCCAGTTTTCAGTTGGAAACCCTCAATTCATTGCGGCCAAAGGCCGCGACCGTGCTCAATATCAGCCCGGATCATATGGATCGTTATCCGAGCCTGGCCGACTATACGGCGGCGAAACTGCGCATTTATCAGGGTTCGGAGATACAGGTGCTGAACCGTCAGCAACCGGAGTGCTGGCCAACCCAGTGCAGCTCAACCTTACGCTTTGGTGATGACGATGCGGCAGAGTTTGGGCTCATCAGGCACCAGGACGAAACCTGGATTAGCTATCAGGGTAAACGTCTGCTTGGCGCTCATCAATTGACGGTGCAGGGCTTGCATAACTTGCTCAACGCCCAGGCAGCACTGGCATTAAGTTCAGCATTGGGTATTTCCGTTAATGAGGCAGCCCGTCATCTGGTCCAGTTTTATGGTCTCCCGCATCGTTGCCAATTAGTGACAGAGCGCAACGGTGTTAAGTGGGTGAATGATTCGAAAGCCACCAATATCGGAGCAACCGAGGCCGCCATTAAGGGTATGCGTCCGATTGTCGCCGGTAAATTGATTCTTATCGCCGGCGGAGAGGGCAAAGGCGCCGACTTTAGCGCGTTACAGGCAAGTTTGAAGCAGGTCGATGTGCTATTAACCATTGGCAAAGACGGGCCGGCCATTGGCGCATTATTCAATGGCTCACGGCAGTTACAAAGCCTTGACGATGCGGTAGCGTTGGCGTCAACCCTGAGTGAACCGGGCGATATGGTACTGCTGTCGCCTGCCTGCGCCAGTTTTGATCAGTTTGATAATTTTGAACATCGCGGTGACGTGTTCGCCCGGGCTGTGGAGGCGCATGATGAACAAAGCGCATGAACAACAGCTTGATCTGAATATGCAGACAACGTCGCGGAAGCCATTAGCGGCTACCTTGGCGTGGTTGTGGCCGGGCCACGCGAACAGTCTTTATGACCGCGTGCTGTTGACGCTGTCGATGGTGTTGTTGATTTTTGGTTTTATTATGGTGACCTCGGCATCGTTGCCCACGGCTGAAAAGTTAACCGGTAATCCGTTTCACTTTGCTATCCGCCATACGGTGTATGTCATCGCCGGTCTCATAGTGATGCTGGTGACGCTGGCCATCCCCACCCAGTTGTGGCAACGGCATAGTGGCAAGTTGTTGCTGACGGGGCTGGGCATGTTGGTACTGGTGCTGCTGGTCGGCCACTCGGTCAATGGCGCTCAGCGCTGGATAAAAATTGGACCGATCACGATCCAGGTCGCGGAACTGGCGAAACTGTTCTTTTACATTTACATGGCCAGCTATTTGTCACGGCGAGAAGAGGAAATCCGCGAGGCGACCAAAGGTTTTATTAAGCCGTTGGTACTGCTTTTTATCGCCGCAGTGTTACTATTGATGCAACCCGACTTTGGTACCGTAGCGGTGATGTCGGCGACCACCATTGCCATGCTGTTCCTGGCAGGCGCCAAACTGTGGCAATTTTTTGGTGTGTTTCTTACCTGCGTGCTGGCGCTGATCCTGCTTATCATCGTTGAACCCTACCGGATGCAGCGGATGCTGACCTTTTTAGAGCCGGAGAAAGATCCCTTTGGTGCCGGCTATCAGTTGATGCAGTCACTGATTGCCTTTGGTCAGGGACAGTTTAGTGGCCTGGGGCTTGGCAACAGCATTCAGAAGCTGCAGTACCTGCCTGAGGCTCATACCGACTTTATTATGTCCGTGGTTGCTGAAGAGCTCGGTTTTATCGGCGTAGTGAGCGTTATTGTACTGGTATTAATGCTGGTCAGCCGGGCGCTAGTGATCGGCCGTCGCTGTTTGTTGATCAACCACCGTTATGGTGGCTACCTGGCATATGGTATCGGCGTGTGGTTCAGTCTGCAGGCTTTTGTCAACATTGGCGTAGCCTCGGGAGCTTTGCCGACGAAGGGCCTGACGTTACCACTGATCAGCTACGGCGGGACCAGCCTGGTGGTGTCATCACTGGCAGTAGGATTGTTGTTACGCATCGACCATGAACGGCGTATGAGTGGCCGCAAAGTGGCGCCGCGGGGAGGTGCTGAATGACACGGGCGTTGATCGCAGCTGCCGGTACCGGCGGTCATGTCTTCCCGGCGTTGGCCGTTGCTAAACAGTTGCAGCATAATGGCTGGCAGGTGGATTGGCTGGGCACGGAAGAAGGTCGGTTGGAATCGCGGGTGGTGCCGGCCAACGGCATCAACTTGCACCGCATTGCGATGACCGGTGTTCGTGGACATGGATTGTTGCGGCTGGTGAAGGCGCCGTTGCTGTTGGCGTCGGCGGTACGCCAGTGTCAGCGCTTACTGAAGCAGTTGCGTCCGGACATCGTGGTGACCTTTGGTGGTTATGTTTGTGCGCCACTGGGGATTGCCGCCAAGTTAGCCGGTATTCCGTTGCTGGTGCATGAGCAAAATGCGGTGCCGGGGATGACGACGCGTTTACTGGCACCTATCGCGACGGTGGTAATGGCAGGGTTGCCATTGCGTAAAAAAGTCATCAAGCGCGCGCAATGGGTGGGTAACCCGTTGCGCCGTGACATTGAACAATTGGCACAGCGGCCGTTACCGGATTCCGCAAGCGGCCATCCGATCAAGTTGTTGGTGGTCGGCGGTAGTCTTGGCGCTCAAGTGCTCAATGAGGTTGTGCCGGAGGCCTTACAGAATATCGAACAGCAGCTAACAGGCACGCATCAGTGTGGTGAGGGTAAAGCGGAGACGGTAACCGCACGTTATCAACAACTGAACCGTCAACCGTTGCAAGTGGTCGAATTTATTGACGATATGGCAGCGGCTTATGACGCCGCCGATTTGGTGATTTGCCGCGCCGGCGCACTGACTGTGTCGGAATTGGCAGCGCTGGGTAAGCCAGCCATTTTTGTGCCACTGCCACATGCGGTCGACGATCATCAAACGGAGAATGCGCGGGTGATGGTTGAGGCAGGCGCAGCGCGGTTGATACCGCAAGCTGAGCTGACTGCCGCCAGCCTTGCAAAGGAGTTGCAAAGTTTATTGCAACAGCCACAACAACTGTGGAAAATGGCGCGCTTCGCGCGCCAGTGCGCTCGGCCCGACGCGACCGAAGCAGTGGCGCAGTTATGTATTGATGCGGTCCGGAACAGGGCTGCATAGCAGGTGATATGAAATGACGATAACAGCAGCAAAAGAACAGCCTTTTACCATAGTGAACGTACCGGAAATGCGCCGGGTAAAACGTATTCACTTTATTGGTATCGGCGGTGCCGGTATGGCCGGTATTGCTGAAGTGCTGCTCAATCAGGGGTACCGCGTCTCGGGCTCTGATATTGCTGACAATGCCAATACCGCGCGGTTGACCCAGTTAGGTGCATGTGTCGTGTTCGGGCACGCGGCAGAAAACGTGGCAGAGGCTAGTGTAGTAGTGGTGTCGAGTGCCATAAAAGCTGACAACGCGGAGCTACTGGCGGCGCAGGAATTACGCATCCCGGTGGTACGCCGGGCAGAAATGTTGGCTGAGCTGATGCGCTTTCGCCACGGTATCGCGGTTGCCGGCACGCACGGTAAAACCACAACGACCTCGCTACTGGCCAGTGTGTTTGCTGAGGCCGGGCTGGATCCGACCTTTGTCATCGGCGGCTTGTTGAATTCTGCCGGCTCCAATGCGCGGCTGGGTAACAGTAAGTATTTGATTGCCGAGGCCGACGAAAGTGATGCCTCGTTTTTGCATCTGCAGCCGATGGTTGCGGTGGTGACGAACATCGAAGCAGACCACATGGACACCTACGAAGGTGACTTTAATAAGCTGCTGGACACTTATGTGGAATTTCTGCACAACCTGCCATTTTATGGGTTGGCCGTGATGTGTATTGATGACCCGGTGGTGGCGGAGTTGATTCCGCGGATTGGTCGGCAGGCCATTACCTATGGTTTTTCCGAGCAAGCGGATGTACGCGCAGTCGATTACCGACAAACCGCCGGGCAGAGTCGTTTTACGGTGCTACGGGACGGTCACGCACCACTCGAGGTGGTGCTGAATTTGCCTGGAAAACATAACGCCTTAAACGCGTTAGCGGCGGTTGCTGTGGCGACGGACGAAGGTGTTTCTGACAAGGCGCTGCAGGCGGCTCTGAACCGTTTTGAAGGGATCGGTCGCCGTTTTCAGCATTATGGCGACTTTGTCGCGCCGCAATGGTCGGCGCAGCAAAAGCAACAAGGGCATGTGATGCTGGTCGATGATTACGGACACCACCCGTCTGAAGTCGAAGCGACCATAAAGGCGGCCCGCGAAGGTTGGCCCGATAAGCGCCTGGTGATGGCCTTTCAGCCGCACCGTTATTCGCGCACCCGGGATCTCTACGAAGATTTCGTCAATGTGTTATCGCAACTGGATACGCTGTTATTACTGGAGGTTTATGGCGCCGGTGAAGCGCCGATCAGTGGCGCAGACAGTCGTTCGCTGAGCCGCAGTATTCGCCAGCGAGGACAGGTTGACCCGGTCTATGTCAGCTCGCCGGATGAGTTGGTGGATGTCATCGGTGACATTTTGCAACCGAATGACCTGTTGTTAACGCAAGGTGCCGGTAACATTGGAGCGCTGGCGAAACGCCTTGCCTTCGAGGTATTAGAAGTGGAGAGCAAAGCATGAGTCGCGCGGAATTTGGCAAGGTTGCTGTGATGATGGGGGGACATTCCGCAGAACGCGAGGTGTCACTGAAATCTGGTCAGGCGATCTTAAACGCGTTGCAGGCGCAGGGTATCGAAGCGGTTGCCTTTGATCCGGCACAACAGCCCTTGCAGGCGTTGCTGGAGCAAAACATTGACCGGGTTTTTATTGCCCTGCACGGCCGCGGCGGTGAGGACGGCAGTATGCAGGGTGCTTTGCAAACACTGGGCTTGCCATACACCGGAAGCGGTATTCTGGGCTGCGCGTTGGCAATGGATAAAGTACGTACCAAACAGATCTGGCAAGCAATGGGTTTACCGGTTGCCGACAGTGTCAGTGTCAGCCCACAACAACGGGATCAGATTGATACGCAACAAGTGATGGCGGATTTGGGGGGACGCGTGATCGTGAAGCCGGCCAATGAAGGTTCGTCGATCGGCATGAGTGTCGCCAATGATGCGGAACAACTGGCAACAGCGCTGGATATTGCGTTTCAATACGATCAGCAGGTGCTGGTCGAGCGTTGGATCGTGGGTAAGGAATACACGGTGGGTTTGTTAGCGGGCGAGGCGTTGCCGGTTATCCGCTTACAAACACCTCATGAATTTTATGACTTTGCGGCCAAATACCAGGCCAATGATACCCAGTATCATTGCCCCGCCGGACTGAGTGCGGAAGACGAACAACACCTGCAACAGTTGGCTGTAGCAGCGTTTGCAGGACTGGGTTGTCGTGGCTGGGGGCGTATTGACGCCATGCGTGATGAACAGGGTAATTGGTATCTGCTAGAAGCCAACGCGGTGCCGGGAATGACCGAGAAAAGCTTAGTGCCAATGGCCGCTAAGGCACGCGGAGACAGTTTTAGTACGCTGGTTGAAAACATACTGGCGCAAACGTTGGAGTCGTAATGGCAGCAAACGCCAAACGGCAGCCACTACCAAAATGGAATTTTTGGCTGGGTTTGCTGACCTGCGTGGCGACCGTGCTGGCGTTTATTATTGGCACTGTGAAGTTGATCGATGTGCTGAAGGATGAGCAACAGGTGCCGCTGGCGCGGTTGAACGTGCAGGGTGAACTGCGACAACTGACGCAGGCTGAGATCCGCAGTGCGTTAACGCAACAGCCTATGGGGAGCTTTTTTACCGCCGACGTGAATGTGTTGCGGGAGCGCGTCGAACAACTGCCCTGGGTGGCCAAGGCGTCATTACGGAAAGTCTGGCCGGATCGGCTGTCGGTGTATGTCACCGAGCGGCAACCGGTGGCGCGCTGGAATGGCGACCGGTTGGTGACTGCGGAGGGAATCGTATTCCGTGCCCAACTGGACGAAACGCAGTTAGCGCAGCCGCTGCCAGAGTTGTTCGGCCCGGAAGATGCGGTGTCAGCGACGCTGGAGCAGTTTAATCAGGTCCGACAGATGTTGCAGGTGAATGGCATTGAGGTGCGGGCGATGCGTTTAACCGAGCGGTTTGCCGTCAGTGTGATGCTGGCAGACCAGGTAGAGCTGAAGTTAGGTCGCGAGGCGACATTAGAACGAATAAAACGGTTCATTGATTTATTACCCAGTATCAATGAGCACAAAAACAGTAAGACTAAGGTGCTGGACACCGTCGATTTACGTTATGACACAGGTGCGGCAGTGAGTTGGCGCGAACCAGAAAATAAAGAGAGCTAAATCAGTATGTCGAAAGCTACAGAACGTCAAATGGTCGTTGGTCTTGATATTGGTACCAGTAAGGTGACTGCGCTTATTGGCGAACTGTTACCGGATGACGAGATCAGTGTCGTGGGCGTTGGCGTGACCACCGCTCGCGGGATGGATAAAGGTGGTGTCAACGATCTCAATTTGGTGGTGCAGTCGATTCAGCGCGCCGTTGATGAGGCTGAACTGATGGCCGACTGCCGCGTGGCGTCCGTCTTTCTGAATATTTCCGGACGCCATATTTCGTGTCAAAACGAAAGTGGCATGGTGCCGATTAACGAAGCCGAAGTGACTCAGGATGACGTGGATAACGTCATTCACGCGGCGCAGTCAGTGCCTATTGCGAAAGAACGTCGCATCCTGCACGTCCTGCCACAGGAATATGTGATTGATTCACAAGAAAGTATTCGCAGCCCAATTGGTATGTCCGGGGTGCGTATGGAGTCAAAAGTCCATATCATTACCTGCGCGAATGATATGGCCAAAAACATCACCAAAGCGGTTGAGCGCTGCGGTTTGCAGGTGGACAAACTGATTTTTTCTGCACTGGCATCGAGCATTTCGGTGCTCACCGATGATGAAAAAGATTTAGGCGTGGCTTTGGTGGATATGGGTGGCGGTACCATCGACATCTGCATCTACGCCGGTGGCGTGTTGCGGCATACGGCGGTGATTCCGGCCGCCGGTAACCAGGTCACCAGTGATATTGCGAAAATATTCCGTACGCCGACCAACCACGCTGAGCAGATAAAAACACAGCACGCCTGTGCTCTGCGACAGATGGTCAGTATGGAAGATACCATTGAAGTACCGTCGGTTGGCGGGCGTCCGGCACGCATGATGTCGCGCCATACGTTGGCTGAAGTGGTGGAACCGCGCTACCAGGAGTTATTTGAGCTGGTCCGCGATGAGATTGAACAAAGCGGTCTGGATGAGCAAATAGCGGCTGGTGTTGTGATCACCGGCGGTAGTGCAAAAATGCAGGGTTGCGTTGAGTTCGCCGAAGAGATTTTTCAGATGCCGGTGCGCATCGGTAAACCCCTCAATGTTAAGGGGCTAAAAGATTATGTAGAAGATCCGGTTTATGCCACTGCGGTCGGCCTGTTACGCTACGGGCAGGAGAGTACGACGGCAGTGCAAAAAGAAAGCACTAAAACTGACGTGATCGGTCTTTGGCAAAAAGTCCAAAGCTGGTTTAAAGGTGAGTTTTAACGCTGGGGTAGCACAATAAGAAAAGCAGGTAGGGAGAAATCTAATGTTTGAACTGATGGACAATTACGAAAGTGAAGCCGTCATAAAAGTGATTGGCGTCGGTGGTGGCGGTGGTAACGCCGTACAACACATGGTGAAAGAGTCGATCGAAGGGGTTCAGTTTATTGCAGCGAACACCGACGCGCAGGCTCTGCGTAACCACACCGCGGATGTCACCATTCAACTGGGCGGTGAAATTACCAAAGGTCTTGGGGCTGGCGCGAACCCGGAAGTTGGGCGGCAGTCAGCAGAAGACGACCGCGAAGCCATCAAAGCGCAGTTGGAAGGCGCTGATATGGTATTCATCGCTGCCGGTATGGGCGGTGGTACGGGTACCGGTGCCGCACCTGTGGTGGCAGAAATTGCCAAAGAACTCGGTATCCTCACCGTTGCCGTGGTGACCAAGCCGTTTCCGTTTGAAGGCAAAAAGCGTATGGCGGTTGCCGAAGAGGGTATTAATGCGCTGTCGCAAAGCGTCGATTCCTTAATCACCATCCCGAACGAGAAGCTGTTAAAAGTGATGGGCAAAGGAACTTCGTTGCTGGATGCCTTTAGTGCCGCCAATAACGTGTTGTTGGGTGCGGTTCAGGGTATTGCGGAACTGATTACCCGTCCTGGTCTGATCAACGTTGACTTTGCTGACGTGCGTGCGGTCATGAAAGAAATGGGTACGGCGATGATGGGCACCGGCGTTGCCAGTGGCGAAGACCGTGCTCAGGAAGCGGCGGAGATGGCGATCAACAGCCCATTACTGGAAGACATCGATCTTTCGGGCGCGCGTGGCGTATTGGTTAACGTAACGGCCGGCATGGATATGAGCATCGACGAGTTCGAAACCGTGGGTAATACGGTTAAAGCCTTTGCCTCGGATAACGCCACCGTTATTGTCGGAACCGTTATCGATACTGAGATGTCGGACGAATTGCGTGTCACTGTGGTTGCAACCGGTATTGGCGCAGAGCGTAAGCCTGATATTTCACTGGTTAACAGCGCTCAGAGCAATAAGCGTGAATCGAGCCAAGGTTATCGAGCGGATCTTGACCGCAGCGCCGCAGCACCGCGCTACGAAGAAGTGGAAGAGCCACAGGCGGAGACACATCAGGAACCAGCACGTAAGCCGGCTGCCAAAAAGCAGCAGGATAAAGAACTGGATTACCTGGATATTCCGGCATTTTTACGCAAACAAGTCGATTAGTGCTGAAAAAACAGCCAAAATTTGCTTGTAGCCTATCAAATGTCGTATACTATGCGGCCGCGCTGGCAATGGCCAGCGGCTAGTTGACGAGGTGAGTTTAGCTGATGGTAAAACAACGTACACTGAAACAAGCGATCTCAACCACGGGTGTCGGACTGCACAAGGGTAACAAGGTCAATTTGACGTTACGCCCTGCACCGGCGAATACCGGGCTGATTTTCCGCCGTGTCGATCTTGACCCGGTAGTGGATATTCCTGCGCGCGCTGATTGGGTGCGGGATACGCAATTGTGTACGTGTTTAATCAATGAGCAGGACGTCCGTGTTTCTACGGTTGAGCACCTGCTTGCAGCATTAGCCGGCGTTGGCATTGATAACTGCATTATTGAAGTTGATTCACACGAGATTCCGATCATGGACGGCAGCTCGCACCCCTTTGTTTACCTGCTACAAAGTGCGGGCATTGAGGAGCAGTCGGTGGCGAAGAAGTTCATTCGCATCAAAGCACCGATTCGTGTGGAAGAGGAAGATGGCAAATGGGCGGAACTGCTACCCCACGATGGGTTCCGCATCGATTTTGCCATCGACTTTAATCATCCGGCAATTGCAGAAACCGGTCAGCAAGTATCGATGGATTTCAGCAGCGGTGCCTTCATTAAAGAAATCAGCCGTGCGCGCACCTTTGGTTTTATGAAAGACATCGAGTATTTACGTAAAAACAATCTGGCGTTGGGCGGCAGCTTTGATAATGCCGTTGTGCTGGATGAATTCCGAGTGCTGAATACCGACGGCTTGCGTTACGACGACGAATTTGTAAAACATAAAATGTTGGATGCGATTGGCGACTTGTACATGTGTGGGCACAGTATATTAGGGCATTTACGTGCCTATAAATCTGGACACGCACTGAATAATCACTTGTTGCAAGCGATGCTACAGCAACAAGAAGCCTGGGAGTTCGTCACCTTTGACGAAGAGCAGGCGCAGTCACCTATCGCGTATTGGGCGCCCAGCCTGGCTTAAATTCTGTAGGTAGCCTGCACGCTTTGGCGACAGCGGGCTACCACATCTTCTCAGCAATCTTCAGTAACTCCGATTTCAACGGCTCCTGGCTGTTTTCCGCTAAACGTAAAATCCGCTCGCGTCGCGACTGTTGTTCTGTTGACGCCGTCAGTGCCCGGTCAGCACCGGGTTTAATCTTGACTTCGATCTCGTTAACCTCAATCATCGCATCTTGTTGGAAATGCGTTATAATGCGCGCTTGTTGAAATTTTAGCTGGGTAGCCCAGGTGGCGGCATCGGTTTCAACGATCAGCTTGCCATCACGAACATTCAGTAATTGGCAGTGATCCGACAGCGGCCTTTCGAGTAGGCGTTGAAACAAAAGTTGCCATTGCTTTAGTTGGACGGCAAACTGTGCATAGTGTTGCAAAGTTTGCGTTTGCGGCTCAACTCGAGTGCGTAGCCATTGTTTTGGTGTTTTTGGTCTGTTGTTCATAACCCGTGGTTTACCCCACAAAAGAGAGTATTCATGAGTTTATCAGTCTTTTACCGAGGCTCAAAAATACGTTTTGGTTTTCGCTTAACACGGCGCCGTATGTTGTCCTATGCAGGACTTTCTGCTGTGGTGGCGTTGGCGGCATGGTCGCCATGGGAATATCGCGGAATCGATCCGAACATCGCACAGCAAGAAATTACTGAAGAGCAACGCCAACTGGCATTGCAGGAAGCCACAGTCGCCGAGTTGCGCACGAAAACGGAGAAAAAACTGGGCGCGATGACCGTGTATCTGGGCGAGCTCCGGGCGCAAGTGCGACGCCTTGATGCATTAGGTGAGCGGTTGGCGGAAAAGGCCAACTTAACCAACGGCGAGTTTAATTTTAATACTGACATTCCTCTTGGCGGTCCCGAAGCGACGGTGGCAGAACTGCCAAAAGCATCGGGCAATGACGTCTTGGCAGAGATCGATCAATTACTGAATCACATTGCTGACAAACAAAAACAGCTGTCGCTCCTTGAATCTGTGATGATGAACCACAATGTCAGTAATGCCAGTTACATTGCCGGGCGGCCAATAACGGAAGGCTGGCTGTCCTCGCAATACGGTGTGCGTAAAGACCCCTTTAATGGCACGCCGGCCATGCATAAAGGCCTGGATTTCGCCAGTTATGCCGAAGACGTAAAAGTGATTGCGACAGGCGCCGGGGTTGTTACCTGGGCCGGAGAGCGCTGGGGCTATGGTCAGTTGATTGAAATTGATCACGGTGGTGGATTGAAAACCCGCTACGGTCACAATGATCGCTTATTAGTTGATGTCGGTGACGTTGTCACGCGCGGACAGCCGATTGCGCAAATGGGCAATACCGGTCGTTCGACGGGGCCTCATGTGCATTATGAGGTGCTGCGCAATGGTCAACAAGTTGACCCGAACCAGTTTGTGTATCGCAAGCTAGACAACGATTGATCACCGAAACGTGCGAGTGACCTCGGCAGCGAGTGTCGCTTTTATTGTTCATAATTAATAACAGGAAATTCCTTACTCATGCTAGGCAGTTTGTTTCGTAAAGTATTTGGTAGTCGCAACGACCGTATTCTGAAGGCGTTGTTCAAGAAGGTTAATCAGATTAACCAACTGGAGCCGGAATTCGAGGCGTTGTCGGATGCAGAACTGAAAGACAAAACGGCCGAGTTTCGTAAACGTCTGAATGACGGCGAAAGCCTGCAGGATCTCCTGGTTGAAGCGTTCGCGACCGTACGCGAGGCGAGTAAGCGTGTCTTTGGTATGCGCCACTTCGATGTACAGCTGGTCGGTGGCATGGTGCTGGATGAGAACCGCATTGCCGAAATGAAAACCGGTGAAGGTAAAACCCTGACGGCAACACTGCCGGCGTATCTTAACGCCCTTGCCGGTAAAGGCGTGCACATCATTACGGTGAACGATTATTTGGCGCGTCGTGACGCTGAGTTCAATCGCCCGTTATTTGAATTCCTGGGTATGAGCGTCGCCTTTAATATTCCGGGCCTACCGCCGCAGCAAAAGAAAGAAGCCTATCAGGCTGACATCACTTACGGCACCAACAATGAATTCGGCTTTGATTACTTGCGCGATAATATGGCGTTTTCGCCGGAGGATCGGGTACAGCGGGAACTCTACTATGCACTGGTGGATGAGGTCGATTCAATCCTGATTGACGAAGCTCGCACGCCGTTGATTATTTCAGGCCCGGCTGAAGACAGCTCAGATATGTACACCAAAATGAATGAGCTGGTACCGCTGCTGACTCGCCAGGAAAAAGAAGACACCGAGGAAGAAAAAGGCGATGGTGATTTCACCATCGATGAGAAAGCCAAGCAACTGCATCTTACCGAGCACGGCCAGGAGCACATCGAATCGCTGTTGAAAGAGCGCGGTATGCTGGCCGAAGACGACTCCTTGTACTCCGCCGGTAACATCACCCTGTTACACCACATCAATGCGGCACTGCGGGCTCACCACCTGTTCCAGAAAGACGTCGATTACATCGTTAAAAACGGCAAAATTGTCATCGTTGATGAGCATACCGGCCGTACTATGGAAGGACGTCGCTGGTCTGAAGGTTTGCACCAGGCGGTGGAAGCCAAAGAAGGTGTTGAAATACAGAATGAAAACCAGACACTGGCATCGATTACCTTCCAGAATTATTTCCGTCTGTACGACAAACTGGCCGGTATGACCGGTACCGCCGATACAGAAGCCTTTGAATTCCAGTCGATTTACGGCCTCGAAACGGTGGTGATTCCAACCAACAAACCGATGGTTCGTGATGATCGCGCAGACCTTATCTATTTAACCGCGCAGGAGAAGTACGAAGCCATTGCCGAGGACATTGAAGAGTGTCGTAAGCAGGGACGTCCGGTGCTGGTCGGTACTGTGTCGATCGAAAACTCGGAACTGCTGTCGCGGTTATTGAAAAAGAAAAAGATTCCACATGCGGTGCTCAATGCTAAGTTCCACGCGCAGGAAGCCGACATTATCGCGCAGGCCGGGCGTCCGGGAGCGGTAACCATTGCCACCAACATGGCCGGTCGTGGTACGGACATCGTATTAGGCGGTAGTTGGATGGCCGAAGTGGAAAAGCTGGAAGAGCCGAGCAACGACAAGATTGAAAAAATTAAGCAGGAATGGCAAAAGCTTCATGACGCTGTTATCGAAGCCGGTGGCCTGCATATCATCGGTACTGAGCGCCACGAGTCGCGTCGTATTGATAACCAGTTGCGTGGCCGTGCCGGTCGTCAGGGTGACCCGGGTTCATCGCGGTTCTACCTGTCACTTGAAGATCCGCTGATGCGTATTTTTGCGTCCGAGCGTATGGCTTCAATGATGAAGCGCCTGGGTATGAAAGAAGGTGAAGCCATTGAGCACCCGTGGGTGACCCGTGCCATCGAAAACGCCCAGCGTAAAGTCGAAGGCCGTAACTTCGACGTGCGCAAACAGTTGCTTGAGTACGATGACGTTGCCAACGATCAACGTCGCGTGGTGTACGAACAACGTAACGAGTTGCTTGATGAAGGCGACATCTCAGAAACGATTCAGGTGATCCGTGAAGACGTTATTAACTCAGTGATTGATGAGTATGTACCACCACAATCACTGGCCGAATTGTGGGATTTGGCCTCGTTGGAAGAGCGCCTGCGTGCCGATTTTGATATCGATCTGCCGTTGCAACAATGGCTGGACGAAGACGATCATTTCCACGAAGAAGTGTTGCGCGAACGTGTGCTGGAAGCCTTGACCAAGGCTTATCAGGATAAAGAGCAGTTGGTTGGCGCAGAGGTGCTGCGCCGGTTCGAGAAATCGATCATGCTGCAAAGCCTGGACCAACACTGGAAAGAACATCTGGCCGCAATGGACCATTTGCGTCAGGGGATTCATTTGCGCGGTTACGCACAGAAGAACCCGAAACAGGAATATAAGCGCGAAGCCTTTGAGCTGTTCAGTGAAATGCTGGAGAACTTGAAGCTGGATGTTGTCACCATCTTAAGTCGCGTTAAAGTGCGTGCTCCGGAAGATGTGGATGCGGTGGATAAACAGCGTAAAGCGGCTGACAGCGCACCGCGTGAATTTAAACATGAGCAGGCCAGTGCCACCGGTCAGACGACCGACGGCAGTGCCGGCGAGCAACAAGAGCGTCCGGTGCAACGTGGTCAGAAAGTGGGTCGCAATGACGCTTGTCCTTGCGGCTCGGGTAAAAAATACAAACATTGTCATGGCAAACTGTAATTCATGAGTGACTCAGACAGTCAGCTCCCAACCGTACACGTTGCGGTTGGGGTTATCGAAAACGAGAACGGCGAAATTTTTATCGCCCAACGGCTTCCTGAGCAGCATCAGGGAGGCAAGTGGGAGTTCCCCGGCGGTAAAGTGGAAGCCGGCGAAAGCGTTCAACAGGCATTGACCCGTGAGTTGAAAGAAGAGTGCAATATCGAGGTTATCGACTGTGCTCCGCTGACGGTGGTCGAACATCAGTACCATGATAAACGGGTGTTACTGGATGTCTGGTGGGTATTGAAATACCGCGGCGAAGCGCGTCAGTTGGAAGGGCAGAAATGGTTGTGGGTTGATATCGCACAACTGGACGCGTTTCAGTTCCCGGACGCTAACCAACCCATTGTTGAGCGCCTGGTCGAGACGCTCAACAGTTATTAATCAATAAGCTTCATCATTACCGGGTTGCTGGTCGGGTATCACCGCCGGCTCACCCGGGATCGCTTTCTCTTCATTGGCCCATTCACCTAAATCGATAAGTTTGCAGCGCTCACTGCAAAATGGCTTAAAGGGCGATTTATCGGACCATTCTACCGTCGTTTGGCAGGTGGGACAGGGTACAGACGTGGGCATAGTTCTCTCTTAATCGTTTAGGTATTGGTGAGTAACGGGCAACGCGCAATCGCCAGTGGCACATTATCACTGACGGCGTCGGTTTGCTTGGCTTCGCCTTCGGCCAGCGTCATCAAGCGCAGCGTAAAACGCTGGCGGTGGCCGCTGATGACCGGGTAACAGGCATGTTCTGCTGCAATCTTGATGCGCAAAAGCGCTAATGGCTCACAGCTTTCCTGCCAAAATCCGTTATTTGCGACGACGTCACTGAATTGACCCTGCTGACGGGTTAATTCCAATTGCAGTTCAACCGCAGCAGCGATGGGGGCAAAACAGTCCAGCCACTGCTGCGCGTGTTGTTGGCGAGTAGCCGAAGGCTGTTGTAACCAAAGTTGTAATTGCGGTAATTCGAACAGTCCGGTCACTCCGGGTTGAGCAAACCGATTGCGGATACTGGCGAGAAACCGGTCATCCTTTATCAAACGTAATTCCTTCGGCACCTGTTGCAGATTGTCAGCCGCTGCCAGAACACTTTGCAGAGCACCTTGCAGTGCCGTCTGATCAATTTGCGGGTGTTGCTCCCAGCGTTTCATGAACAGCCTTTGCTGATCAAGGTCCTTGCTCAGTTCGGTGCGAATGTCGCTACGTTCAATCAATTCCTGAGCAGCAAACAACGCACTGAAGAACGGTTCCGGGTGTTCACCGAGCACTGCCAGTGCCGAGTGCAGCTGTTTAAAGCTGTGCTCGAGTCGCAAGTACGTACGAAAACGCTCCTGCAGAGGGTATTCATAGATAACACTGGATGGCAGTTGTTCGGGCATCTAGGCTCTCGTTTGGTTAATAGTGATTGTCGCCTATGATAACGGAATCGTGGTGGGGTGCAATGCCGACTCTGTTAAGAGCCTTTGGCCAACTGGCGATAACGTTTGTCCAATGCCGTCAACTGCTGCTGCAGATGGATCAGGTCGGCGTCATTGTGGACGATATCGTCAGCTCGCTGTAAGCGTTGCTCGCGAGTCAGTTGCGATGCCATAATGGCCTCAACCTGTTGCTGTTCACTGTTATCCCGCTGCATAGTGCGTTCAAGTTGTAAGGCTTCGGGAACGTCGATGACCAATACCCGGTTACAGTAGCGCTGCAGTTGGTTTTCCAGCAACAACGGGGCTACCAGCACCACATAGGGCGAATCGGCTTGTTGCAATTGAGCCAACAGCCGTTCTCGAATCGCCGGGTGCAACAGTTGGTTCAGCCATTCTTTCGCACGGTCGTCGTTAAATACGATATCGCGTAATGCACGGCGGTTGAGTTGCCCCTGCGCATCGATAACGCGCTCGCCGAAGTGCTCTGCAATGGCTGTTAAACAAGGGCTACCGGGTTCGACCACTTCGCGTGCCACCACGTCGGCATCAACAATGTCGATGCCCAACGAGGCGAGAAAGTCGGAGGCGGCGGTTTTACCGCTGCCGATTCCACCGGTTAGCCCGACCACATAGTTCGACATCAGGAATACCCCAGCCATTGCCAGTAACCGTGAAGCAGTTGCTCACCCCAGAAAAAGCTGATGAGGCCGCCGCCAATTAAAAATGGACCAAAAGGAATCGGCGCCGAATGCCCCCGTTTTATCATTGCAATGACCCCCACCACAATGCCGACCAGCGAACTGGCAAGAATGGTAACCGGCAGCAAACTGGCACCGGTGAAGGCGCCGATGGCGGCAAGCAGTTTAAAGTCGCCGTAGCCCAGACCTTCCTTGCCGGTCAGCAATTTAAATACCCAGTACACCGACCACAGACTCAAGTAGCCCGCGGCGGCACCAATGATGGCCTGTGAGGGGGTTATGCTGGCGGCATCGTGCAGAGACCATAACAGTCCTGTCCATAACAAACAGTAGGTTAATTGGTCCGGTAGCAATTGATGACGACTGTCAATAACGGTCATTACCACCAGCAAGGATGCAACAGTCACCACCACGGCAAAGGTTAAGCCTAACCCCAATTGCCAGGCGGCAAATGCAGCGATCAGGGTCAGCACTACCTCGACCAGCCAGTACACAATCGGAATCGATTCACGACAATGACGACAGCGTCCGCTGAGCATCAGGTAGCTGAGCAGCGGAATGTTGTCGTACCAGGCAATGGCTTGCTGACACTGCGGACAATGTGAAGGAGGATGTGCCAAGTTATAGCGATCCAGCTCTTTCACCGGTTGTCCGTTGAGTTCTGCACATTCACGTTGCCACTGCTGCTGTAACTGCTTCGGCAGACGTACGATAACCACATTTAAAAAGCTGCCAATACTGGCGCCCAGTAATACAGCAACTAAAATCGCCGGCCACTGGCCTGCAGCGTAAAGACTTTCCATGGTATTTTCCTATTAGAACTGCTGTCCTATGTTAAATATTGGTAGATACATGGCCAGCAAAAGAGTGCCTATGATGCCGCCTAAACTCAGCATCAGCAAGGGCTGGATTAAACCTAAACGTTGCGCACACTGATGCGCAAAGCGTCTGCCGAGCTCGGCCGCCAGGCGCGTCATCATGTCATCAATCCGGCCGGTCTGCTCGCCGGTTTTTAAGTACGCGTTAATCAAGGTGTTGTCCAATCGTTGCTCTGCGATCGCAATAGACCAACTTTTACCCTGCTCGATGGCACTGCCGATAGCACCGCAGTCAGCCCGGGTGCGAAACCATGGACTACTCGCGGCGACCAGTTGCAAGGCCGCGGTTGCCGCCATTCCTGCCCGTAACAACAGACTCAGTTGGGCGAACAGCTGTTGCGTCCGCGCCAGCCGCAACAATGGTCCTACGATGGGTAAACGCAGCAGTAGCCGCTGCCACAGTTGCGGGTGATAGCGTCGTATGGCGCTGAACAGCAACACCGTGCTGACGCTGACGGCGAGCATCGTCAGGCCGTGTTGCTGCATCAGTGCCGATAATTGCAGCAGAGCTTGCGTCAGCATCGGCAGTTGCTGAGTCTGAAACAGTGCGGTGAATTGCGGTAATACCCAGACCAGCAAGAGCACCGTAACCATGATGGCAACGGCAAAAATGGCGGCCGGATAACGGATGGCTTGTAGCAATAAGCGGCGCTGTTGCTGGCGTTGTTGATAATCCTGCACCATATGCTGCAACACCGTGGCGAACTGCCCGCTTTGTTCGGCAAGTTGTAAATAGCCAAACATGGCGGCAGGTAACCGTCTTGGCAGGTGATTGGCCGCCTTATGCAGCGGTAAACCATCGTCGACGGTGGCAATAAAGGTTGCGAAGCATTGCTGTATCGTCGCCGATGATAGCTGGGAATGGACAACGAACAAGGCCGCGCGCAAAGGCAGGCCACTATCGATGAGCAGCGCAAGCTGCTCAAAGGCGGCAATCAGCTGTTGCTGTTGAGACGGGGTAAAGTCGCGTTCAGAGGCTGACATTTTGCAGTCGTTCCGCTTGTTGTGCGGACGTCAACCTAGCTTCAACACAGGCTTGAGCATGCTGTTGTAACGTCGGCAGTTGTTGTTGGGATAAATAATCACGAATGCTGCCAGCCTGCACTAACTGCTGATGACTGGAACTGTGCCAGGGAACCACTTCAAACACCGCTAATTGACCAAAATAACCGTCATGGCAGTGCGCGCAAGCGCGCCCACCACAGTGTTGGCACAAGCGTCGCAGTAAGCGCTGACTGATGATAAGACTCAGCGCGGTACCGACATCGTTGCTGCTGACGCCCAGCGCTTGAAGCCGCTGTAGGCTTTCTAAAGCGCCGTTAGTATGTAATGAGGCCAGTACTAAATGGCCGGTCTGAGCCGCTTGTAAGGCAACCTGTGCGGTTTCTGCATCACGGATTTCACCGATCATCAGCACGTCCGGGTCTTGTCGGAGCAGGCTGCGCAGAATACGGGCAAAGGTAAGCTGTCGCCGGCTCTGCACCGGTACCTGATTGATGCCGTCACAGCGTATTTCGACCGGATCCTCGACGGTACAAATGTTCAACACCCGCTGATTTAAGCGCTGTAGCAGGCTGTAAAGCGTCGACGTTTTACCGCTGCCGGTGGGTCCGGTGACCAAAATCAGTCCTTGCTTTAATGTCAGTGCCCGGGTCACCTGCTGACGCTGCGCATCGGTCATGCCCAGTTGGCTCAGAGCGGTTACCTGCTGTAAGGTGCCAAGACAGCGTATCACCAGCTTTTCGCCATGCAGCACCGGACACGTGCTGATCCTGAAGTCTTGTGTGTGCTGGTCGTTCAGGGCAATGGAAAAGCGACCATCCTGCGGTTGTCGTTGCTCGCTGATGTCGAGATCGGCAATCACTTTTGCTCGCGCAATCAGTTGCCGGCCATGCTCTAAGGATAGGTGTTGCAAGGTCACCAGTTGACCCGCTAAGCGAAGCCGCAAGCGCAAACCCAGTGTCGTCGGCTCACAGTGAATGTCGGAAGCGCGCTGTGACAGGGCGTAGCGTAATAGCGCATCAAGCCATTCTGCTACGCTTTGCGTTTGGCAGTTAAACAGTACAGGAACCGTGTCGCTGAGCGCAATCAGGATGAGCTGTGACGAATGCACCTGTTGCCAGGCAAATTGTAATTGCGTCGCCCGACAGGACAGTGCTTCAGCAATAGCCAGTACTGCGGTGTCGGCCCCTTGATAAAGCAAGCATAACTGTTGTGGCGGACACTGCACCGCCAAAGCCAGTTGTTGTTCCGGCTCGAGCTGTTGCCGCGGCAGACTGACAAATTCACCGCCGATCATTGACGTAAATCTGCCTGGCAAGCCGCTACGGCTGAGCGTCCGGATGCGTAGTCTGAACAGCGGGTTATCCAGTTCAGCATGCCTTGCTGCAGTTGCGGACTTAACTCGACCACAACGGCCGTGTTGTCTTGAGTGACTTCGCGCAGTTCCAACTGAATGGACGCTGAATCAAGCACTTGAAAGTCGCTCAGCGAGTCCGGCAACGGCAGCGGAAGGTTTGGTAGCCCTCTTTGTCCAGGGCGGTTGCAGCGGTCGAGGCTGCCTTCAACCTGCCAACACAGCGCAATCGCCAGTTGCATCGGCTGCGCATGTTGTATTGCTTCAGCGGCTTTGGCGCGTTGGGTGTAATGATGGTAAGCCGGTACCGCGAAAGAGGAGAGGATACCGATAATGGCAACCACAACCATCAGCTCGATCAGGCTGAAGGCGGGTTTAAGCGCAGGGCGGGCGTGTGTTATGAGCATAGCGGTTTCCAATGATGAAAACCGCAAGCATGGTAGAGGCTGCTGTTACCGGCAACTCTATTGTTTCGTACGAGATCAGCTTATCCGCATGGACAAGTCAATGGCTTGCACGTTTTTGGTCAGTGCGCCGGAGGAAATGAAATCAACACCGGTGGCTTTCAGTTCATGCAGACGGGCATCCGTGATGTTGCCGGACACCTCCAGCTTAGCCGGGTGAGCATGTTGTTGATTGATGGCAACGGCGCGTTCAATATCAGCTAATGAAAAATTATCAAGCATGACAATATCCGCCTGAGCGTCGAGTGCCTGGGTAAACTCATCCAGGTTTTCCACTTCCACTTCGACCGGTTTATCGGCATGCAACTGACGCGCGCTGGCGATCGCTTTAGCGATACCGCCACAGGCTGCAATGTGGTTCTCCTTGATCAGGTAGGCATCGTACAAACCAATACGGTGGTTCTTACCGCCACCGCAACGAACGGCGTACTTCTGCGCCAGTCTTAAGCCGGGCAGGGTTTTGCGAGTATCGAGTAAGCGCGTGTTTGAACCCTCAAGTAAGGCGGTGTACTGAGCCGTTAACGTGGCGGTGGCTGCCAGCGTCTGCAGAAAGTTCAGAGCCGTGCGCTCGCCGGTCAGTAGCGAGCGGCTGGGGCCGCTGAGTTTGCACAACACGGTACCGGACTTGACCGCCTCGCCATCGCTGACTTGCCAGTCAATGGCAACGCGCTCATCCAACTGTTGAAATACTTCGTTGACCCAGGCCATGCCGCACATGACCATGTCTTCGCGGGTAATAATGGTCGCATTGCTATGGCTGTCTGCGGCGATTAACTGTGCGGTAATATCGTAATCGGCATCGACCGCTGATAAGTCCTCCTGTAATGCCAGAGTAACTTGTTGTTGCAGCGATTGCAGTTCGGATTGGGACAACACTTCCATGACGACTTTACCTTTATCAGCACAATGACGATACTAGGGGGCAAACTTTACCTGTTTGCGACCGCGGTGAAAAGACATAGCATCAAAAACCATTGGCTGGAGAGCGTCGACCGACGACCCTCACCTCATTTCGATGAACGCCCCGACCCGGCGGACATCAGTTTACTGGTGATCCACTGTATCAGTTTGCCGGAAGGCGAGTACGGCACCCCCTTTGTTGAACAGTTATTTATGGGCACACTAAAACCAGCACCGGGTAGCGCGCTGGAACCGTTGATCGGATTAAGGGTCTCCGCACACCTCGTCATTCGTCGTAACGGCCATATCGAGCAATACGTTGGTTTTGATAAACGTGCCTGGCATGCCGGTAAATCCAGCTTCTGCGGGCGCAAGCGTTGTAACGATTATAGCATCGGCATAGAATTGGAAGGGACGGATAAAGAGGCTTATACTGAGGCACAATATCGACAGTTGGTCTCGGTGACGCAGGCCTTGATGCAGGACTATCCGGGCATTCGTTCAGGTCGTATTGTCGGCCATGAAGACATCGCCCGCGGACGTAAAACGGATCCGGGCCAAGGCTTTGACTGGACACACTTTCTGCAGCAACTGACTAAGGAGAGGATATGATCCTCATCGCACTGCTGATAGCGCTAAGTATTGAGCGTGTTACGCATCTACCCGCTTTCTGGCAGATGGATTTTCTGCTTGGCCGTTGGCTTGACTGGAGCCAGCAAAAACTCGCCGCGAGCCGTTACCAGCAGCAGCTACAAAAGCCATGGGTGCAAATGCTGTGGTTGTTGTTACCAGCGTTGGCGGCAGGACTATTGGTCAGTTGGCTCGACAATCTATTGGTGACCTTTATCGGTGGTATCATTGCCTTATTGGTGGCTTGTAGCTGTCAGCCGGCGCGAAACGCCTATAAACAGTATTTAAAAGCGGCCAACAAAGGCGAGCCAACGGAGCGGCAAGAACAGCAGTTGCAGGCGTTCGCCGGTCACGATGATACGCGTGCTGTTGAAGACACCGTATGCTGGTTAAACTACCAATATTACGTCGCTATCATTTTCTTTTTTGTGGTGTTTGGGGTTTTTGGTGCCTTAGCGTACGCTTCTATCCGCAGCGCTCAGGTACAGTATCAATCGCAATTTAGCGCGTTGCCCCTTGATCGCATCCGCTGGGCCGTCGACTTTATTCCGGTTCGACTGACCGGTTTGGGATTGCTGGTGGTTGGCCATTTTTCTCGCGCCTTGCCGGTTTGGCTGGCCTCATTAACCGACTTCAACCGTCCCAATGACCGGATTCTCGCAAACCTTATTGCTAAGGCGGAGGATCTTCCCCATCACCCGGATGATAAAACCGATGCGGTCACCGCGCAGTTGGGATTAATGAAGCGACAACAGTTGGTGTGGTTGTGTGTTATCGCGTTGCTGACGTTGTCCGGCGGACTGCATTAACGCAAATTATCATTCTGCGCAGGTCATACCAGACCAGAAAAAATTTGGGTTATAGGCCGTTATGGATTAAAATAACCGCACTGTTTGGTCAGACCAATTTACCTAACGATTTATCGAACTATCGGGAGAGTCGCGCATTTTGCCGTTTCAGCAAATAAAAGTAACGAAAATTTCCGACCAGATCGTTGCCGAAATTGAAGCGATGATCGTTGACGGGCGCTTCGTTGCCGGCCAAAAACTCCCGTCAGAGCGCGATCTGGCGCAGCAATTTAATGTGTCCAGACAATCGCTGCGCGAGGCGATTCAAAAGCTCGAAGCCAAAGGCTTAGTTGATCGTCGTCAAGGCGGCGGCACTTATGTTACCGATACCTTGAATGACAAGGTGACTACCCCTTTGTTTGAGTTGCTGGCGAAACATCCGGAGTCGCAATTTGACCTGCTGGAGTTTCGTCACGCCTTAGAGGGTATCTCATCGTTTTATGCGGCGTTGAGAGGAACCGATTCCGATCTGGATCGGATCAAACTGAGTATCAATAACATCATTGAATCACAAGCGGGTGATATTGATGCGCAAGTTGATGCGTTAGTGAGTTTTTACTTACGTATCGCAGAAGCATCCCACAATGTGGTGTTACTGCATGTGGTGATGGGAATGCAAGAATTGCTCGCGGAAAACATCAAACAAAATTTAGAAATACTGGCTCAAAACCCCGAGGTTATTGAGCAGCTCAATCAACATCGCTCCCAGATTGCTGCGGCAATTATTGGGGGGCAACCGGAGCAGGCGCGGGATGCGTGTCATCAACATTTGTCCTATATTGAACAGGCATTGTTGGAAATGACCAAGGAACAGTCACGCATCCAACGCTCGCTGCGTCGTTCCTGAATAACGTAACGGTAAGGAATAGCTATGAGTGAAGAATTAAACAAAGACGTTGACCAGCAGGAAACTCAGGAGTGGCTAGACGCTCTTGAGGGTGTGCTTGATGCCGAAGGCCCCGAGCGCGCCCACTTCTTGTTGGAGCAATTAATCGATAAAGCGCGCCGCAATGGTGCGTATTTGCCGTATCGTCCAACAACGTCATACCTGAATACGATTCCTGCCAGCCAGGAACCGACCATGCCGGGCAACCAAACCATGGAAGCACGTATCCGTTCAGCGATTCGCTGGAACGCCGTGATGATGGTATTGCGTGCCTCGCAAAAAGGCGAAGAGCTGGGTGGTCACATTGCTAGCTTTGCCTCGTCGGCGATGCTGTATGACGTAGGCTTTAACCATTTCTTCCGTGCGCCGAGTAACGGTGACGGCGGTGACTTCCTGTTCATTCAGGGCCATGCGTCGCCGGGTATTTACGGCCGAGCCTTTATTGAAGGACGTCTGACCGAAGAGCAATTAAACAATTTCCGTCAGGAAGTTGAAGGCAAAGGCCTGCCTTCGTACCCGCATCCAAACTTGATGCCGGACTTCTGGCAGTTCCCGACGGTATCTATGGGGCTTGGTCCGATTCAAGCCATTTACCTGGCGCGGTTCCTGAAGTACCTGACTGACCGTGGTATTAAAGACTGTTCAAATCAACGCGTATACTGCTTTATGGGCGACGGTGAAACCGATGAGCCGGAAAGCTTGGGTGCTATCAGCCTGGCAGCGCGCGAAGAGTTGGATAACCTGACGTTCGTGATTAACTGTAACCTGCAGCGCCTGGACGGCCCGGTGCGTGGTAACGGTAAGATCATTCAAGAGCTGGAAGGAACCTTCCGTGGTGCCGGCTGGGAAGTGATCAAAGTGATTTGGGGCCGTTACTGGGATCCGTTGTTGTACCGGGACACCGAAGGTAAGTTGCGTCAGTTGATGGAAGAAACCGTTGACGGTGACTACCAGAACTTTAAAGCCAAAGGCGGCAAGTACACTCGTGAACACTTCTTCGGTAAATACCCTGAAACTGAAGAAATGGTGGCGAACCTGTCCGATGAGGATATCTGGCGTCTGAACCGTGGTGGCCACGATCCGGTGAAAGTTTACTCGGCGTACCACAAAGCGGTGAACACCAAAAATCGTCCACAGGTGATCCTGGCGAAAACCGTTAAAGGTTATGGCATGGGCGCCGCGGGTGAAGGTAAAAACATTGCGCACCAGGTTAAGAAAATGGACATGGACGCGATCAAGCACTTGCGTGACCGCTTCAACATTCCATTCAAGGACGGTGAGCTGGAAGACCTGCCGTACTACAAGTTCGACGAAGACAGCGACGAAATGAAGTACATGAAAGAGCGTCGCGAAGCATTGGGCGGTTATATGCCTGTGCGCCGTGCGCAAAGTGACGTTGAACTGGAACTGCCTGCGCTGAAAGCCTTCGATGCGGTTCTTAAAGGTTCCGGCGATCGCGAAATTTCATCGACCATGGCATTTGTCCGTGTGCTGACGGCGTTGTTGAAAGATAAGAAAATTGGTAAGCGAATTGTCCCGATCATTCCGGATGAAGCGCGTACCTTTGGCATGGAAGGCTTGTTCCGTCAGGTGGGTATCTATGCACACCACGGTCAAAAATACACACCACAAGATGCTGATCAGGTTGCTTACTATCGTGAGGACAAAAAAGGTCAGGTTATCCAGGAAGGTATTAACGAACTGGGTGCGATGGCATCGTGGGTGGCAGCGGGTACCAGCTACTCACTGAACAATGAGCCGATGATCCCGTTCTACATTTACTATTCAATGTTTGGCTTCCAGCGTGTCGGTGACCTGGTCTGGGCTGCCGGTGACAGCCAAACTCGTGGTTTCCTGATTGGCGGTACCGCGGGTCGTACAACGCTGAACGGTGAAGGTCTGCAGCACCAGGATGGCCACAGCCACATTCTGTTTGGTACGGTACCTAACTGCATCAGCTATGATCCAACCTACGGCTATGAAATTGCGGTTATCGTACACGACGGTCTTAAGCGTATGTACGAAGACCAGGAAAACGTGTTCTATTACCTGACGGTAATGAACGAGAACTACCAGCAGCCGGAAATGCCGGAAGGAGCTGAAGAAGGCATCCTTAAAGGTATTTACGTACTGGACAACGTCAAGGCGAAGAACAAAGCCAAAGGCGATGTGCAGTTACTGGGTAGCGGTACTATCCTGCAACAAGTGCGTAAAGCCGCTGACATGCTGGCTGAGCAGTTTGACATTAACTCAACGGTATACAGTGTAACGTCGTTTAATGAATTGGCTCGTGATGGTCTGGACGTTGATCGCCACAACATGCTGCATGCCGATAAAGACAGTAAAGAAGCCTACATCACCAAAGTGATGAAAGACGCGAAAGGTCCGGCGGTAGCAGCAACGGATTACATGAAGCTGTACGCTGATCAGGTTCGTGCGTGGGTACCGACCTCTTACCGTGTGCTGGGTACCGATGGCTTTGGTCGTTCGGACAGTCGCAGCAATTTGCGTAAGCACTTTGAAGTAAGTCCGGAGTACATCGTTGTGGCGGCACTGAAAGAACTGGCTGATGCCGGTGATATCGACAAGAAAGTGCTCGCAAAAGCGATCAAAGACTTCGGTATCGATGTCGACAAAATCAACCCACGTAACGCATAAGGAGTACTGAGATGGCCGATACAATCGAACTCAAAGTCCCTGACGTGGGCGGTGAAGAAGTCGAAGTCATTGAATTGTTAGTCAGCGTTGGTGATACCGTCGAAAAAGAAGACGGTATTGTCACCGTCGAGAGTGACAAAGCGTCCATGGATATCCCTGCTTCAGCCGGCGGTAAAATCGTCGAGCTGAAGGTTAAGGAAGGCGATACCATCAGCGAAGGTGACGTGCTGGCGCTGGTCGAAGCGGCGGATGCGGGCTCCTCGGACGATGCCGACGAGGCAACCGAAGAGAGCACTGACGACACAGCAAACAGCGATGAAAAAAGCGACGATAAGGCTGAGGCAGAAAGCAAGGCTGAGCCAGAAGACGAAGCAAAAGAAAGCTCGGATTCTGACCGCAAGGCGAGCGCTGGCGAAGCCAAAGTGATTGACGTGGAAGTCCCGGATATCGGTGATGAAGAAGACGTCGAAATCATTGAAATCCTGGTCTCGAAAGGTGACAGCGTTGCCAAAGAAGATGGCTTGATTACGCTTGAAACCGATAAAGCAACGATGGATGTGCCGTGTCCTGATGACGGCGAGATCGTTGAGATGTTGGTAAAAGAGGGTGATAAAGTCTCGCAGGGGTCGGTCATTGCTAAGCTGAGAGTGGCTGGCGGTTCGGCGGACACTGCGGATGCGTCTGAGCGTTCTCAAGAGCAAACCACAGAGAACACAGAGAGCACCGAGAAAAGCGAATCGAAAGACAAGCCAAAACAAGACGATTCGTCAGACAGTAGCTCGCGTGCGACGCCAACCACCGAGCGTCAGCCGCCGGTACCGGATCACCCGACTGAGCGCAAAGATAAGCACGTCATTCATGCGTCACCGGCGGTACGTCGCGTTGCCCGCGAATTTGGTGTGGATCTGTCCCAGGTCAAAGGCAATGGACCAAAAGGGCGTATCCTGAAAGAAGACGTACAAGACTACGTTAAGTACGAACTGTCGCGTCCGAAAGCGGTTGCGGGTGCAACTGGCCAGGGCGGTGGCGGTCTGCAGGTCATCGATGCGCCAAAAGTTGATTTCAGCAAGTTTGGTGAAGTCGAAGAAGTGCAATTGTCGCGGATTCAACGTAAATCTGGCCCTAATCTGCACCGTAACTGGGTAACCATCCCGCACGTTACGCAGTTTGACGAAGCGGATATCACCGAGCTGGAAAACTTCCGTAAATCCGAGAACGAGGTGGCGAAGAAGAAAGATCTTGGCTTCAAGATCACACCGTTGGTGTTTATCATGAAAGCCTGTGCCAAAGCGTTGCGCGAGTTCCCGACCTTTAACTCGAGCTTGTCAGAGTCGGGTGAGTCGCTGTACATGAAAAAATATGTACACATCGGTATTGCGGTTGATACACCAAACGGCCTGGTGGTTCCGGTTATTCGTGATGTGGATAAAAAAGGCATTTACGAACTATCCGAAGAACTGGTTGAGATCAGTGCCAAAGCACGAGACGGCAAATTGAAAGCCGCTGACATGCAGGGCGGTTGTTTCTCTATCTCAAGTTTGGGTGGCATTGGCGGTACGGCCTTTACGCCGATTGTTAATGCACCGGACGTTGCTATTCTGGGGGTTTCACGTAACGAGATGAAGCCGAAATGGAATGGCAAAGAGTTCGAGCCGCGACTGATGTTGCCATTGTCACTGTCGTACGATCACCGTGTGATCGACGGCGCGGAAGCCGCGCGCTTTACCAGCTACCTCAGTCAGGTGCTGGGCGACATTCGCAAATTGGTATTGTAAGTCTCGTGCCAGTGGCACGAGCTACGATCATTTTGCACAAGAAATACGAAACAATTCGCGCTACAATAGCGCCACTTTTTAGCGTTGACTGACCTCGGCTGGTGGCTCAACCAGCCGTAACAAACAAGGGGTTAACATGAGCGACAAAATTAAGACACAGGTAGTGGTGTTAGGTTCAGGCCCAGGCGGATACTCGGCAGCTTTCCGTGCCGCCGACTTAGGCCTTGATGTTGTTTTGATCGAGCGTTACAGCACCTTAGGCGGTGTTTGCCTGAACGTTGGCTGTATCCCGTCAAAAGCACTGCTGCACATGACCAAGCACATCGAAGAAGCAAAAAATCTTGCGGCTGAAGGCATTGAATTTGGTGAGCCAAAAATCGACTTGGAAAAAATGCGTAAGCATAAAGAAAAAGTCGTTGGCCAGCTGACCGGTGGCTTAGGTCAGATGTCGAAAATGCGTAAAGTCAAAGTCGTTAATGGTTACGGCAAATTTACCGGCAGCAACACCATCAAAGTAGAAGGTGATGACGGTGAAACCACCGTTGAATTTGATAACGCTATCATTGCGGCCGGTTCACAACCAATCAAACTGCCGTTTGTACCGCATGACGATGAGCGCGTATGGGATTCTACTGACGCGCTGGAATTAAAAGAAATTCCGAAGAAAATGTTGTTGTTAGGCGGCGGTATTATCGCACTGGAAATGGGTCAGGTTTACGCATCGCTGGGTTCTAAAGTGGATGTTGTCGAAATGACCGACCAGCTTGTACCACCTGCTGACGCCGATATTATCAAGAGCTTCAATAAGCAAATCAAAGGCCGCTTTGAAAACATCATGCTGAGCACCAAGGCGACCAACGTTGAAGCCAAGAAAGACGGCATTTACGTGACCTTTGAAGGCAAGAACGCGCCAGAGAAACCGGTTAAGTACGACGTAGTTCTGGTTGCCGTTGGCCGAGCGCCGAATGGTAACAAAATTGACGCTGACAAAGCCGGTGTGAAAGTGGATGAGCGCGGTTTCATCAACGTTGACAGCCAAATGCGTACCAACGTTGACCACATCTTCGCCATTGGCGATATCGTTGGTCAGCCAATGCTGGCGCACAAAGCCGTACACGAATCTCACGTTGCTGCCGAGGTGATTTCTGGTAAGAAGCATTTCTTCGAGCCTAAAGTCATTCCTTCGATCATGTACACTGACCCAGAAGTAGCATGGGCAGGTGTTACTGAAAAAGAAGCGAAAGAGAAAGGCATCGAATACGATGTGGTCACCTTCCCTTGGTCAGCATCAGGTCGTGCCATTGCCTCTAATGCGCAACAGGGTATGACTAAACTGATCTTTGATAAGAACAACCGCATTATCGGTGGTGCTATGTGCGGCAGCAATGCCGGCGAGCTGCTGGGTGAAGTCTGCCTGGCCATCGAAATGGGTTGTGATGCCGAAGACATCGCTTTGACCGTGCACGCTCACCCAACGCTGCATGAGTCAGTCGGTCTGGCCGCTGAGATTCAGGAAGGTTCGATTACGGACATGCCGAATCCAAAGGCGAAAAAGAAAAAGTAACAGACTGTTACGTTTAATGAACGGTAAAACGGCCGCATTCATCGCGAATGCGGCCGTTTTTCTTTGCGTGTCGCGTAACAATGCGATAATTTTACAAAGTTGTCTAACATAGACTCAACCCCAAACTAAGGAGGCTGTTATGGCCAACGAAGGATACCACGAACCCTACGAGCTGTTATCCGACGAAACGCGTGACATGCACCGAGCCATCATTTCACTGATGGAGGAGCTGGAAGCGGTCGATTGGTACAACCAACGTATCGATGTGTGCAAGGACGAAGAACTTAAAGCGGTGTTAATTCATAACCGCGATGAGGAAAAAGAGCATGCAGCGATGATGTTGGAGTGGATCCGACGCAAAGATCCGAAGTTTGATGAAGAGCTAAAAGACTATTTGTTTACGGATAAATCCTTAAAACACGATTAGAACAAGAAAACCAGGGAAAACATAATGAAACTGAAATTAGCTACTGTCGCTGCCAGTGTATCAATGGCGCTGGCGTTGTCAGCCTGTTCACCACAACAAGCGCAAAATGAGAACAACCAACAGGCGAGTGCCGAGCAACAGCAACAACAACAGTTGTCGTCCGGTGTCTTTTTAGAGAACTTTGACCACAGTGTTAAGCCACAGAACGATTTGTATCGTCATGTGAACGGTGCCTGGATTGAGCGCACAGAAATTCCTTCCGATCGCTCTTCGATTGGTGCGTTCTACGATTTGCGTGAACAGAACCAGAAGCGCTTACGTGACATCATTGAAAAGGCCGCTAATTCAAACCCGGAAGCGGGTTCTAATGAGCGCAAAGTCGGTGATTTCTTCAACGCGTACATGGACGTCGAAACACTGAATGAGTTGGGTGTTAAGCCGATCCAAAGCGACCTAGATGCCATTGCCGCGCTGGACAGTCACTCTGCAGTCGCCGAACATATGGCGCGTTTCAGTCGCCAAAGTGTCTCAACACCGTTTGGCTTTTATGTTTATCCGGATGCCAAAGATCCGCAAGTCAATGCGATGTACGTGTCCCAATCGGGCCTGGGTCTGCCGGATCGCGATTACTACTTGAAAGACGATGAGAAATTCGAAGAATTCCGTAATGCTTACCAGGACTACGCCGCTGACATTCTGGCGATGGCCGGTGTGGCAGATGCGGAAGCGGCGGCAGAACGCATCCTGAAGTTAGAAACCCAACTGGCTGAAATTCAATGGTCACGGGTCGAAAGCCGCAATGCCGATAAAACCTATAACAAAAAGACCGTAGCAGAAGTTGCCGATATGCTGGGTGATTTTGATTTCTCGGCTTGGGTAGAAACGGCAGGATTGAGCGACGTAGAGGCTATGGTCATTCGTCAGCCGTCGTATTTTGAAGCGTTTGGTGAGTTGTTTACCGACGTTGATTTGCAAACCTGGAAAGACTATTTAAGTTTCCGCATGGTTAACGATGCCGCCCCCATCCTGAGTGAAGAGTTCGGTGAGCGCCGATTTGCCTTCTATGGCTCAACGCTGCGCGGTATCCCTGAACAAGAACCACGCTGGAAGCGCGGTGTTGACGCCACTAACGGCATCCTGGGCGAAGTACTGGGGCAAGTTTATGTGAAAGAATACTTCCCGCCGGAAGCCAAGCAGAAAATGGAAGTGTTGATCGAAAACTTGCGTGAAGCCTATGGAGAATCGATTCGCAACCTTGAGTGGATGACCGACGAGACCAAGGAAAAAGCCTTAGACAAACTGGCTAAGTTCGATCCGAAAGTGGGTTATCCGAACGAGTGGCGCGACTACAGCGATCTGCAAATTTCGGCAACCGATCTGGTCGGTAACTACAAAGCCTACGCAGAATTCAACTATCAGGAAGAAATCGCCAAAATCGGTGGTCCTGTTGATGAAGAAGACTGGGGTATGACGCCACAGACGGTGAACGCCTATTACAGCCCGGTACGTAATGAAATCGTCTTCCCGGCCGGTATTTTGCAGCCTCCGTTCTTTGATATGAACGCAGAAATGGCGGTCAACTACGGCGGTATTGGCGCGGTTATCGGCCACGAGATGGGTCACGGCTTTGACGACCAGGGTTCTAAATACGATGGCGATGGTAACCTGGAAAGCTGGTGGACCGATGCCGATCGTGAAGCCTTTGATGAGCGTGGTCAGCAGTTGTCTGAACAGTTTAGCCAATACGAGCCGATTGAAGGTCTGAACATTAACGGCGACCTGACGCTGGGTGAAAACATCGGTGACCTGGCCGGCTTAACCATCGCTTATGAAGCGTATAAAAAATCGCTCAACGGCGAACCGGCACCGGAACTGGATGGCTTTACCGGCGAACAACGTGTCTTTATCGGTTGGGCGCAGGTATGGCGTGGTAAGTACCGCGAAGACGCGATCCGCGAGCAAGTCATGAGTGATCCGCATTCACCGGCCGAGTACCGTGTTAACGGTACCGTGGTCAACGTTCCGGCTTTCTACGAAGCCTTTGAGGTGAAGCAGGGTGACGAGCTGTACGTGGCGCCGGAAAATCGCGTGACGATTTGGTAAGCGCTCTGTTAGACTAACGACTATGAAAACACTTACGGTTGTTTTGACATTGATTGTGGCGCTGCTGGCGGGGAGCTTTTCCTCGCCGGCAATGCACGCTATGCCAATGGCAGATACCGTAAGTGTTATGTCTCAGGAGGTCGGCGAATCGCATGACTGCTGTGACGAGGCCGAGCAAGCAACGATATCCGCCTCGTGCGAACAAGAAAGCTCATTTTGCCAGCATTGTGAACAACACTGTGCTGGCCAAATTGGCTTAGTCAGTTTACTGACCCAATTCCCCTCAACATCATTCTTTACCCTGTTTGAGCGTCGCGAGATGGCCCTCTGGCAGCGCAATGAACGTCTTATTCGTCCACCGAAATTGATGGTTGCATAACCCGAAGTACGTTTTTTATGCACAATCAGAAGGTGGAATACCATGCGAGTTTTATTGTTAGCGTTGACGCTGTTGGCGCTGCTTTCTACGGTTAGCGCGCCGCTTGCGTTAGCTCAGGACCACAGTCAACATCAGCATCAGCAAAGCACTGACAACGACCCCTTTAACGAGCAGGACGTGCAGTACGTCTGCCCGATGCACAGCCAAATCGTGAAAGATGAACCCGGTACGTGCCCAATCTGTGGCATGGACTTGGTTCAGAAGAAAACGGAAGCACGGCCGCAATCGCAGCAACCGTCCAATGACATGAGCGAGAGGTCAGAGTCGGATACGGATCGCTCGCGAGATTTTACGGTGCCGGTGAAACAGCAACAGGCGCTACGGGTAACGACCGCTGTGGTTGAACGTAAAAACGTCACCCCCAGTATCTCGGCGCAAGCACAAGTGAGCTGGCAACAGTCTGCCAAATACCACGTGCATGCTCGTGCAGAAGGTTGGATCGAAGAGTTATACGCCGACATCGAAGGCCAGTGGGTGGATAAAGGCGACAAACTGTATCGTGTTTACGCACCGGACCTGGTGGTGGCACAGGATGACTATCTGCAATTACTAAACTCGTTGGCGCAAGTGGGTAACTCGCAGCGTCAGCAACAGTTCAAGCAACGTGGCCAGCAGCGATTGCGGCTGCTGGGTATGACCGAGGCGCAGATCGCGCAATTGGAGAAAAGTGGCGAGACGCGCTACGAGGTGGATTATTTCGCACCAAAGTCCGGTTATGTGACGGAGCTCAATATCCAGCAAGGTATGTACGTTAATCCCGGACTTGAGTTGATGACCATCAGTGGTGACGAGCAGCTGTGGTTTATGCTGGATGTGCCGGTACGTTATGCCGATCAGCTCGCTGTCGGGCAAATGGTACACCTTAGCTCGGAACAAATTGACGGCCACTGGATGAACCGCATTGATTATCTTTACCCGCAAGTTGACCAGAGCACACAAACGATAACCGCCCGGGTTCCGGTCGATGCGTCCATCGATAACTTGCGCGAGGGCATTTGGGCGAGCGGCCGTATCGAGCTGGATACTATCGAGAACGCTTTAGTTATCCCGGTGAAAAGCCTGATCCAGACGCAAAAAAATAACCGTGTCATCGTGCAGACGAATGAACAGGCGTTTGCCGTGCGAAAAGTCACGACGGGTTTGCGTATTGGTGATGATATCGTTATCCGGGAAGGTCTTCAGGAAGGCGAGCGTGTGGTCACCAACGGCCAGTTTCTACTCGATTCGGAAGCGTCATTACGGGGCCTGCAGCCGGATGCTGAGGCAATGCCAGCGATGCAACATGACCACGGAGGCCACTGATGTTAACGCGGATCATTCAGGCATCGTTGCGTAACTCGATGCTGGTGCTGCTGCTTTTTGCAGCGTTAAGTTTTTTAGCCTGGAAGTCGTTGCAACAGACTAAGCTGGATGCGATTCCGGATTTGTCCGACGTCCAGGTGATTGTTAAGACCAGTTACCCGGGGCAGGCGCCGGCCGTGGTCGAAGAGCAAGTGACCTATCCATTGTCGAGTGTGATGTTGTCTGTCCCCAATACCAAGTCGGTACGGGGCTTCTCATTTTTCGGCGACTCTTACGTTTACGTCATCTTTGAGGAAGGCACCGACCCTTACTGGGCCCGTAGCCGGGTCATCGAATACCTGGATCAGGCGCAAAGCCAGTTACCAGAGGCGGTACAACCAAGCCTTGGACCCGATGCAACCGGGGTTGGCTGGATTTATCAGTACGCGCTGGTCGACCACAGCGGTCAACACAACCTGGGCGAGTTGACGCGTTTACAGAACTGGTTTTTGCAGCAGGAATTGCAGAGCGTTGAAGGCGTCGCGGAAGTTGCCCGGGTGGGCGGTATGGTTGAGACCTATCAGGTGGTTGTTGACCCGCGCACGTTGCACCAATATCAGCTGTCATTAACCGACGTTGAACAGGCCATACAGCAAGCCAATTCGGAAGTCGGCGGTTCGGTGGTCGAAATGGCCGAAGCCGAGTATATGGTAAGGGGTCTTGGTTACCTGCAGTCCATTGAGGATCTGCGGCAATTGCCGTTGCTGAAGGCTTCCGGCAACGACGGTGTGCTGCTACTGGAAGACATTGCCGATGTGCGGCTGGGACCACAAGTGCGACGTGGTGTCGCTGAACTTGATGGTGATGGTGAAGTGGTCGGCGGCATTGTGGTGATGCGCTACGGTGCTAATGCCTTGCAAACCATCGACAACGTCAAAGCCAAGCTCGAACAATTGCAGCAGGGCTTGCCGGAAGGTGTTGAGCTGGTGACCACCTATGATCGATCGGAACTGATACAGGCTTCCGTAGATAACCTGACCACCAAACTGATCGAAGAGATGGCGCTGGTGGCCATTGTTTGCGTCCTGTTCCTCTGGCATGCGCGTTCCGCGTTGGTGGCGGTGGTCAGCCTGCCGCTGTCGGTATTGTTGGCGATCTGGATCATGAATGGCTTGGGCATCAGTGCCAACATCATGAGTTTGGGCGGTATTGCGATTGCGATAGGGGCGTTGGTTGACGCGGCCATTGTGATGATAGAAAACGCCCATAAGCACTTGCATCATTACCAGCAACAAAATGACGATAAACCGGCGCAAGGTGCGCAACGCTGGCGTTTGATCACCGATGCCTGCTCGGAAGTCGGGCCATCGCTATTTTTCTCGCTGTTGGTGATAACCGTAAGCTTCATTCCGGTTTTTGCCCTCCAAGGGCAACAAGGGCGCTTATTCGAACCGCTGGCTTACACCAAGACATTGGCGATGGGTGCCGCATCGGTACTGGCAGTGACGTTGATCCCGGTATTGATAGCGTTACTGGTGCGGGGAAAAATCCCGGCGGAAACCGGTAACCCGTTGACGCGATTGCTGATTTGGCTGTATCGGCCGTTGCTGAACATGACGTTGCGCTGGCCCAAATTGCTGATTGTGCTGTGTATCGGCATCACGGCGTCGGCCTGGTATCCGTGGCAAAAATTAGACTATGAACTGATGCCGCCATTGTATGAAGGTGACCTCATGTACATGCCGACCACGTTACCGGGCATTAGCGTGAACGAGGCCAGTGAACTGCTCCAGCAGACCGATGCACTGATTGCTCAGCATCCGCAGGTAAAACGGGTGTTTGGTAAGATTGGGCGGGCGGACACAGCCACCGATCCCGCGCCGTTAACGATGATTGAGACCAGCATCACGTTAACGCCGGAAGAACAGTGGCCGGCAGGGAAAACCATTGATGACGTGATGGATGAGCTCGATGCGATGGTGCAGATTCCGGGTTTGACCAATGCCTGGGTGATGCCGATCCGGACGCGCATCGAAATGCTTGCTACCGGCGTTAAAACGCCGTTGGCGATCAAGGTAAGCGGTGCCGAGTTTGCCCGCATTCAGAAACTGGCGACCGACATTGAAGGGGTACTGGCGGAGTTACCGGAAACCGGCTCGGTGATCGCCGAACGCGCGGCCGACGGACGCTATATCGAAGTATTGCCTAAACTGCGCGAAGCGGCCCGATTTGGCTTATCACAGGCGGATATTCAGCAGCATTTAATGCAGGCCGTCGGCGGCAGTAATATTGCCACCTCGGTACAGGGCAACGAGCGCTTTCCGATTAACCTTCGGTACCCGCGCGAGACACGGGATCATATCGATAAGTTACGTGAGTTACCGATCCGCTCGGCTGACGGTCGTTGGCTGACACTGTCCGATGTTGCTGAGATTGATTTAACGTCCGGGCCGGCGGTATTAAAAAGTGAAAATGCGCGGCTCAGTAGCTGGATCTTTATCGAACCGGCGAAAGGCGTGACGGTCAGTGATTACATTGCTGCCGTCAGCGATGAGCTGGCGCAGTTGTCATTGCCAACGGGCTATAGCTGGAGCTGGACCGGGCAGTTTGAGTCCATGCAACAAGTCGAGGCGGATTTAAAAGAGATCATTCCGCTGACATTGGCCTTGATCGTGATTTTGCTCTACTTGACCTTCCGTTCGATGGGGCAGGCATTGCTGGTGATTGCGACATTACCGCTGGCGTTGACCGGCAGTTTATGGTTGCTGTATTGGCTGGATTACAACCTGTCATTGGCGGTGATCGTGGGCATGATTGCGTTGGCCGGGGTTGCCGCCGAATTTGGTGTGGTGATGTTGCTGTATCTGAATAACGCCTGGAAAGGCGTGGGTCAGCAGCGCCCGCAATTGCAGGCTGCGATTGAGGAAGGGGCGGTGTTGCGAGTACGACCTAAGGCAATGACGGTGGCTACCATTGTTATCGGGCTATTGCCGATCATGCTCGGCAGCGGTATTGGTAACGAAGTTATGCAACGGATAGCAGCACCTATGGTGGGCGGGATGATCCTCGCTCCGCTGGTATCCATGCTGTTGATACCGGCTGTGTTTTATTTACGCTGGAAGTAGCGCATGTTCACCGCGAAGAGCGCGGAGAGCGCAGAGGTTTTATTGTTAAAACATCAAAACCTTCGGATGTTATGAACAGCGGTGCGGGTGATGGGCACAAAACCCGTACCAACAACCAAACCCAAACAAACGGGTTTTCCATTAAAAAGGTTTTCTCCGCGGTTCTTAGCGCGCTCAGCGGTGAGAAAAAACACTGTGTTCACCGCGGAGGCCTGTCTACTATAGGATACAGAGCTGGTGTAGTTTGTTTTGATCCAGATCAATAGTAAGGTTTTTATGTAAATAAAATTCAATTTAAATTCAACATATTATCCATTTGTTATAAAAAATCTTCATTTTCTTACTGGCGGAATCGCAAATTGCTGATTAATATTTCGTCACCTGAAGGCACTAACGGTGACTTCAGGTAAGCCAAACCCACCGCGAGGTGGGGACGGAAAGCCACGGGTCTCAGAGTATTCTGAGTCGTTTCTAAGATAGCCGGGCTGCGAAAATTAGGATTTCGCAACAATGAAAAATTCAGTAAAAACACTTATCGCTGTTAGCTTACTCACCTCCACCGCAGCGTTAGCTGAACAGATGGATATGAATAACACCGACACCACTTCTTTCTCTGTCAATGGTACCGTAGAAAAAGTGTGTAAAGTCGATAACAGCAGTGGCCCATCAAAAACTATCGCTTTGGATGGCGTTGCTACCGCAGGATTTGGTATCGGTTTCTGGTGTAACACCGCAGCGATGCCAACCATCACCTACAGCTCTCAAAATGGTGGTGTACTTGCCCTTAACAACGATCCACAAGCCGGCTTCATTCCATACACCATGGATCATGGCGCTGCAGTAGGTGTGTCGTTGACTTCTCCCTACTCAATGACTGGTAACGGCAACATGGTAGGTAACAACACCAATGGTGACCTACACCGCCGGACATTGACTGTATCTCCTGCTCCAACAGGGTATGAGCGTGCGGGTGACTACAGTGACACAATCACTGTGACTGTCACACCAAACTAATCCGTAATAAAGCCATCGCCCTCGGGCGATGGCTCTCGTTTTCCGCCAAAATAAGAAAAAAACCATGCTAAAAAAATCATTGTTCGGGTTGCTCGTGCTCACCGCTTTATTGGTGAAAGCCTACGAGGTTGAGCCGATGATAGCTGAAATTCTGGCAAGCAGCGGTAACAACCGGGTCACCTACCGTGTGGCTAATCCAAGTGACACCACGCTGGCACTGGAAGTGGAAATCTACAAACGGACGTTCGATGAAAACCAGGCCGAGCAGTTGGTCGAAACCGATGACATTCTGGTACTGCCGCCACAAACCGAAGTGAACGCCAAATCTTACCAAGTTTTTCGGGCGCAATTCATTGGTGACCCACGGATTGCAGAGACTCAATCCTATCGTATCGTGTTCAAGCAATTGCCGTTGAAGAACGACGCCGACGGTCAACCTGAGATTAATATGGTGTTTAACTTCGCCACCTTATTGTTTGTCAATCCGCAGCAAGGCATCGAAAGCCTGCAGCAACGTCTTGAATGTGACGCGCAGCAACACTGTGAGCTGGTATTGAGTAACGAAGGCAACCAAGTGGTTAACCTAAATGGCAGTGAGTTGTTTATTAACGATGGCGAAGAACGTGTGGTGGAGTGGACGCTGTATCGCGAGCTACTGCCAGTTTCTTATTTAATGCCATCACATACCATCCGGCTGGCGTTATCATCAATTCACGAACAAGGGACAGTTGAAGATGCGTTCATCCGCCTGGCTGACGATCGTTAGTGCATCATTTGCTGCTGCGGTTCCTGTTTGTGTCGCACAGCAATACGCTATCGATTTACCGGTTACCTACAATGAAAGAAACTTAAAAGATATCGCCGTCAGTATTCAATCCGGTGAGGTTGTCTCGGTGGTTCGGGACTCTCTGCTTGATTCGATGAAACGGTTGCTCAATGATGAAACCTTGCAACGACTCAGCACCTATGAACAGTCCATGATTCCACTGTCAACGTTGGAAGACAGCGGTATTTTTCTTACTTTTTCAGTGCAAAACATGAGCCTGACCCTGAAGCTGGCGGGGACGGCATTGCGTCCTACCGAGCTCGATTATGGTGGCCAAAATGAATTGGTATTACCCGATGAAACGGCATCCTGGGCAACATTAAACCGTTTTAATTTGTTAACGGAAACGATCGACTCCGATACCCAAGTTGCGCTTGAATGGCTCGGTAGTGTCAACTTTGGGGGCTATGACGGCGTCAATATGCGCTGGTCAGGGTTTGCTGACCGCGACAATGAGGGAGATAACACCTTCTATCGCGGCGAAATTACGCTTTATCACGATGATCCCGTCAAACCGATGCGCTACGAGCTCGGTGACTTAACCACCTTTACCAGTGGTCATGTCAGTGGTCTTAATATGGGCGGCATCGGCATTTCGCGTGCATACCGGGAACTGCAACCTCGTCGTGAAATCAGCCCGGGGAACACCCAACAGTTTTATTTGCCCTCCAGCGCCGATGTTGAAATCCAGGTGAACGGGTTCACAGTACTGCGGCAGCAGTTTAATCCGGGTCGTTACGAGTTGAATGATTTGCCGCTTACGTCCGGAGCAAATGAGGTACTGGTTATTGCTACCTTCGAAGACGGCACTACGCAAACGTTTCAGTTCGATAACTTCTACAGTGGTGCTTTATTGCGTAAGGGCTTGTCGGATTTTGCATTACGGCTGGGGTATGCTTCGGAGTTTGAGGAGTTCTCATACGATTATGAGGACGAATTAACCCTCTCGGGTTACTACGATTATGGTTTTAGTGATGCCTTTACTGCGGGTATCAATGCCGAACTCAGTAGCCTTGGTCATATTGCCGGAACTACATTGTCTTATGGCTTTAGCGTGGGGGTCGTTACCTTACGTGGGTCGCACTCGAAAATTGAAAGTTACGACGGCTATGCGGCCTCCATTGATATGGGTTTTTCGGTTTGGGGGAGTGGTTATAACAGCTCTCCCAACTTGCGTTTTAGTTATGAAACCCGGTCCGATTTTGCTCCAACCGTGGCAATGGTGCCATTGACACTATTGGACGATAAACGTTTTACCGCAGATTACAGCTATTATTTTAACGATGATCTGGATCTCACAGCCAGTGTTTCGCGCTATGAAGCGGTTGATGGTACGGAAATAGACATTGATTCGCTGCGCATGAGTTATCGTCGTCGTGGGTGGCTGTTTAGCGCCGAGTACTACCGTAGTAACTTTATCGATCCGCTGACGCAGCAGCAGGATGGTGTGTTTTTCAGTATCTCCTGGAACGGCTATGACTCTCGCAGTCAGATCCGTAGCCGGGCGGAATACGATGATCGGCGGGAACAGACGCAACTTTCCTATGGCCGCATAAATCGGAACCGAGTCGGTAATTATGGCTACGAAATCTATGGCATTGATAATGCTCAGATCCGCGATATACGTGCCAGTGCAAGCTATACTGGTAATCGGGGTCGAGCTGAGTTGACGGCATCGCAACTGGAATTAGCGTCAGGAGCGAAATTTGACATTTATCGTACGGCACTGTCATCAACCCTGGGTATAGCCGATGGTCAGGTTGGTGTCGGAAGTATTGTCGAAACGCCCTTTGCGTTAGTGCGCAAGCACCATACGCTGGCGAACAGTACCGTGCAGGTAAACCCGGACTATCTGGGCGAGATTGAAGCAAAAGCGGGTGAAACCATAGCCGGTATGGTGTCACTTGGAGCACCGTTTAGTGAAACCAGTGTGTTGGTTAACGTGCCGGATGCGCCGCTGGGCTATAACTGGGGGCCTGGTTTGTATGACTCAAGCGGCGGTAGTACGACCGGTCGTGTTATTACGGTAGGTTCCGACGCGGCCTATTTGGTGCTTGGTTATATATACAATCATCTGGGGCAGCCGTTAAGTCTGGAACGGGGAGAGTTACGTGGAGAAGGGCGGGTGCTCGAAGTCTTCACGAATCGGCGAGGGCGGTTTGCGGTCGAAGGTATAGCGCCGGGTCGATACCAATTGGTGATAGGTGGCCTGTCCGCTGACGTTGTACTGACAGCAACAGAAGAGAATTTAATTGATGCGGGGGTTATTACCGTAAGTGAGGTGAAGCCATGAAGTGGTTCATGTTTATACTTGTGGGGGTGTTTGCGCTTAATGCGCAGGCCAATAGTCAATATCCTCACCAGTGTACCGGCGATTTTGATGTGCAAATCAATCAGCACAGTTCGGTGCGCTTTGATGATGAGATTTTATTGCCAATAAAGGTGCAGGCGTATCGGGAGGGAGGCCCGTGTATTGACACCCTGATTTTTGGGGCGGTGGACGCGGGCCCCTTTAAACTTAAGGGGGCTAACGGGGTTGAACTGGATGCAACGCTGCTTGATACCAACCGTAAGCCATTGCCGGTTCGTACGGTCGACGGCAGATTGTCATGGGTGGTTGATTACCATGGTCATCAGCGTCTGAACCTGTGGCTGCGCATTGACGGTCACCGGGTGATCACCTCCGGTACCTATTCTGCTGCGTTGATGGTGAGTTCTCGGGATGGTCAGCATAATTTGGTGCAAAAATACCTCGATGTTGGCTTTTATATGCCGGCAATGGTGAGCATTCATGTGTCAGACTCTGACAGCAGCGTGCAAGGCCACGGCGGACATTATCAGGTTGAATTGGGTAGTTTGAATGACGGTGCCCGCGCCGACTGGCGTTTGAGTGTGTTCAGCAACAGTCTTTACGACGTCACCATATTTTCTGAAGAGAAAGCACTGGTTCACCAACAGGACAGTGGGAGTCAGATACCCTACGAGATTTTATTCGATGGTGACCGTTTCTCGTCCAGCAGCATGTATCAGCGCAGTTACCAGCAGAGTTATTCGGGTAAGCGACGGTTCACGATGGGGGTGGTCGTCGATGATGTCAATTATCAGCGCGCGGGACGTTATCGGGATACGGTTTACGTTACCGTTACAGCGCGTTAAAACTTTTTCAGGAATGAAAAAAAGCGCCTTGCGGCGCTTTTTTCTTTGCGATGGCTTAGCTTACGTTATTAAGCCACATTAATGGTTGGAATGATGTTTGCCTTGGCCGCTTTCTCAGCGTCACGGAAAGCATCCATTTGATCAAAGTTTAGATATTTATAAACTTCGCCAGCCATTGAGTTAATGTCCTGTGCGTATTCCAGGTATTCTTCCGGCGTTGGCAGACGGCCAACAATCGCACCGACGGCAGCCAGCTCGGCTGAGGTCAGGTAAACGTTGGCACCATCACCTAGACGGTTCGGGAAGTTACGGGTAGAGGTCGACAGAACGGTTGAATTGGGTTCAACACGCGCTTGGTTACCCATACACAGTGAACAGCCCGGCATTTCTGTACGAACACCATTACGCTCGTAAATGTCGTAGTAACCTTCGGTTTCCAGCTGTGCTTTGTCCATCTTCGTTGGCGGCGCAATCCACAGACGAGTATTCAGAGGATCCGAGTTCTTCTCCAATAATTTACCCGCAGCACGGAAGTGACCAATGTTGGTCATGCACGAACCGATGAAGACTTCGTCAACTTTATCGCCGGCGACTTCGCTCAGGAACTTGGCATCATCCGGATCGTTCGGGCAGCAAACGATAGGCTCTTTGATTTGATCCAAGTCGATTTCGATGACTTCTGCGTATTCCGCATCTTTATCCGCACGAATTAAACTTGGGTTCTCCAGCCACTCTTCCATCTTACGCGCACGACGTTCAAGGGTACGGGCATCGCCGTAGCCTTCGTTGATCATCCAGCGCAGCATGGTGATGTTTGAACGCAGGTATTCTGCGACAGAATCTTCAGACAGGTTGATGGTACAACCCGCCGCGGAACGTTCTGCCGAGGCGTCAGATAATTCAAACGCCTGCTCAACGGTCAGGTGTTCAAGACCTTCAATTTCCAGGATACGACCCGAGAAGGCGTTTTTCTTGCCACGTTTTTCAACGGTCAACAAACCTTCTTTAATCGCAAAGGCAGGAATCGCATGAACCAGGTCACGCAGGGTAATACCCGGCTGCATTTTACCTTTAAAGCGAACCAGCACAGATTCCGGCATATCCAGTGGCATAACCCCTGTTGCTGCAGCAAACGCAACCAAACCAGAGCCTGCCGGGAAAGAAATACCCAGCGGGAAGCGGGTATGTGAGTCACCACCAGTACCGACGGTGTCCGGCAACAACATACGGTTCAGCCAGCTGTGGATGATACCGTCACCCGGACGCAATGAAACACCACCACGGTTCATGATGAAATCAGGCAGCGTGTGCTGAGTTTCAACGTCAACCGGCTTAGGATAAGCCGCTGTGTGACAGAACGACTGCATGACCAGGTCAGAGTTAAAGCCAAGGCAGGCCAGGTCTTTCAACTCGTCACGGGTCATTGGGCCGGTGGTATCCTGAGAACCAACGGTCGTCATCTTAGGTTCGCAATAGGTACCTGGGCGAACACCTTCCATACCACAAGCTTTACCCACCAGCTTTTGTGCCAGGCTGTAACCTTTACCGCTGTCAGCAGGCTGTTCAGGTGTCAGGAACAGATCGGTGTGACCCAGTCCCAGAGATTCGCGAGCCTTGGTGGTTAAACCGCGACCGATGATCAGGTTGATACGACCACCCGCACGAACTTCGTCAAGGATGACACGTGATGCGTAGTCGTATTCGGCGATCACCTCGCCCGCTTCGTTTTCGATTTTGCCTTCATAAGGGTAGATGGTAATGACATCACCCATGTTCATTTTTTCTACGTCGGCTTCAAACACCAAAGCACCAGCATCTTTCATGGTGTTAAAGAAGATTGGAGCGACTTTACCACCGATGCAGATACCGCCGGCACGTTTGTTTGGTGTACCCGGCATATCTTCGCCGATGTTCCAAAGTACCGAGTTGGTTGCCGATTTACGTGAAGAACCAGTACCGACAACGTCACCAACGAACGCAACCGGATGACCTTTTTGCTTCAGCTCTTCAATTTGCTTGCCCGCGTCAGTGATGCCTTCGCGCGGCATTTTATACATAGCTTTAGCGTGCAGCGGGATGTCTGGGCGTGACCAGGCGTCAGGCGCCGGTGACAAGTCATCGGTGTTGGTTTCACCGGTTACTTTGAAAACCGTCGCTTTGATTTGCTCCGGCATTTTGTCACGGCTGGTAAACCACTCACCCTCAGCCCACGACTCAACCACTTCTTTCGCCAGCTCGTTACCGGCTTTCATTTTTTCTTCAACGTCGTGGAACGCGTCGAACATCAAAATGGTGTGTTTTAATTCTTCCGCGGCCAAACGACCCAACTCGGCATCGTCTAACAGTTCCACCAAGGTTTCGATGTTATAGCCGCCGTGCATGTTACCCAGTAACTTAACGGCGTCCTGTTTACTGATAACCGGGCTTTGTACGTCACCCTTTACCAGCGCGCTTAAGAAACCGGCCTTAACGTAAGCGGCTTCATCAACACCCGGAGGCACGCGCTCTGCCAGCAGTTCGACCAGAAAATCTTCTTCGCCGGCCGGTGGATTTTTCAGTAGCTCAACAAGATCCGCTACCTGCTCAGCCGTTAATGGTTTTGGAGGGATGCCCTCTGCGGCACGTTCTTCCACGTGCTGACGATATTCTTTAAGCACTCGAATTACCTCTTATTTTGCTTACATCAATGGATGACAATTGCTCGATGCGGCGCATTATACGGAAAGCGCGGCTAAATTCCCATGTTATGGGGGCATTCAGGCAATAAATGCGGTGAATGGCTATTGTCAGCCGCAGTGATTGAGCGCCTGCTGCCAAAGGCTCTGTGCTGCTGGCCCCAGGGTGCGTGCGGCAGACCGAATCATGTGCACTTCCAGGTTAACTTGCTGGACAAAACCGGGGATCGAAATCTCATGTAATTGACCCCCGTCAAGATAAGGTCTGACCATATGTTTGGGAATGATACCCCAGCCCATACCGGCGAGAAGTAACTCCCGTTGGGTGGTCACATCATTAGCCTGAATACGGCGCTTACTGGGTAGCCGCAAGATGGCATCGACGCTGATCCCGACGTCCAGATTCTGTGGCAACAACATCGTGAGATTCAATAATTGCTGGCGGGTGGTGGGGCGCGTACCGATGCGTTTGACGAGGCTGTCCGCGATCACCACGATAAGTTCGAACGGCGCAATAGGTGTGGTCTCAAAATCACCGTATTGGCGGAACAGCGGTAGCCACGGGCAAATAGCGAGATCAACTTCACCTTCATTGACGCGGCGCAGACTGCGTAACTGCGATTCGCCTTCGATGCGGATTTCCGTGGCCGGAAAGTCGGTCTGCAAGGTGTCTATGTGTTGCAGCCAAAGACCGGCATCGCAGGTGTGGTCGTAGCATAACGTGATATGGGGCTCGGCACCTTCACGTAACCGTCCGGCCAGTGTTTGTAAACGCTGATGCTGGCGCAGCACCTCCTCGGCCTGGCGCAGATACTGCTGGCCGTGGGCAGTGAGCTTTAACCGGTAGCCACTGCGATCGAACAAGGCAAAACCGGCTTCCTGTTCAAGCTTTTTTAGTGCCATACTGATGGCTGACTGGGTTTTAAACAGCTGTTGTGCTGCTTGTTGCAGACTGCCGGTAGCGGCCACGGTCTGCATCATTTCCAAGTGTAAGATGTTCATAATTATTGAATAAGATGAAAATATTAATTCAATATAACTGTATTAGATTCTTGCTTAAACTAATACCATTAATTCACCGTTTAATACGCTGATGACTGCAACGGGGCTTGCTATGTACACTGGAAACTGGAAAACGCTTTTGGCGATAGGGTGGTTGTTGTTAACGGTGGCGGGTTGTTCCGACAACAGTGCCGCCGAAAGTGTGACTAAGCCTCCCCGGCCGGTAAAAATCGCCGAGGTTAAAGACGCGGCAGCGGTGCAATTGCGCCACTTTCCGGCGGTGGTGCAGGCATCGGAAGTGGCTCAGCTGACCTTTCGGGTCGGCGGCGAGATTGAGCAACTGCCGGTCAGAGCTGGCGCTGAAGTAAAGCAGGGTGACTTAATTGCGGCGTTGGATCCGACCGATTATCAGCTCGCGGTGGATCAGGCTAAGGCGCAATACGATCTCGCCTCATCGCAATATCAGCGCAATCAAAAGCTGGTGCAGCAAGGGCTCATGTCAGAAGCGCAGTTTGATGAAATAGAATCGCAGTTGGCGGTGGCTAAATCCAACTATGAAACCGCACAGGCGAATTTGAGTTATACCCGGCTGGAGGCTCCCTTTGATGGGATTGTGGCCCGTTTAGCCGTGGAAAAATATGAAAATATTCAGCCCAAGCAACCGATCGCGACGTTACAAATTGCCGATGCCATTGACGTTGCGATACAGGTTCCGGAAAACTTGTTTGCTCGCGTTTCCAAGCGCCTTGACTATGAACCTCTGGTGGCGTTCGACGCGGCGCCGGAACAGCGTTTTTTAGCGCACTTAAAGGAGTGGGATTCGCAGGCTGACCCGGCCACCAACACTTACGAGGTGGTGTTTACCTTGCCAAAGCCGGAAAACCTCAACATTCTGCCCGGCATGACCGCAACCGTTATCGTTGATCTCAATCAGGTGCTGCGACAAGTTCTTGATGGCGTTGTGATCCCGTCCTCGGCGGTGTTTGCTGACCCTCAGGGGCAGTCTTATGTGTGGCGTGTTAACGACGATATGACGGTCACTCAGGTCGCGGTCGAAGTCGGCAACATGACCAACAGCGGTTTGTTGATCAGCGACGGACTCAGCGCCGGTGAGCGTGTGGTTGCCGCCGGTGTGCAGCAATTACAAAACGGCCAGTCCATTCGTCAATGGAAGCGTGAGCGGGGGCTGTAATGAACATCGCTCAATACAGCATGGAACGTAAAACCAGTAGCTGGCTACTGCTATTGATTTTATTAATTGGTGGTATCGTCAGTCTGACGCAGTTAGGCCGGCTGGAAGATCCTAAGTTCACCATCAAGCAGGCGATGGTGATTACCCAATACCCCGGCGCATCGGCGCAACAGGTTGAGGAAGAGGTCAGTTACCCGCTCGAGAATGCGATTCAGGAACTCAGTTACGTTGATCATGTGCGTTCGATTTCCAAGCCGGGACTGTCGCAGATTACGGTGGAGATGAAATCGATTTACCGTGCCGATGACCTGGAGCAAATCTGGGATGAATTGCGCCGTAAAGTCGGTGATGCCAGCCGCCGTTTGCCGCCGGGCACTCAGCAACCGATGGTGCGTGATGATTTTGCCGATGTTTATGGGGTGCTACTGGCGATCACCGGCGAGGGTTACTCCTATCATGACATTGAACATTATGCGGATTTTCTGCGCCGCGAATTGGTGCTGGTTGAAGGCGTCGGTAAAGTGGTGGCAACCGGTGAGCAACAAGAGCAGGTGGTGGTTGAAGTGTCGCGGGCGAAACTGTCAAACGTGGGCATTCCTCCGGCTCGCATCGCCAACTTATTGACCACGCAAAATACGGTGGCCGATGCCGGTCGCGTAACCATCGAAGACGAAGCGTTCCGCATCGCCACCAGTGGTGAGTTTGAGTCGGTGGAGGAGTTGGCCAATTTAGTGATATCAAATCCCGGTGCCGACGAACGCATTTACCTGCGGGATGTTGCCGCAATCTATCGAACGGTAGAGGAAATTCCCCAGCAGGTGGTGCGTTTTAACGGTCTGCCATCGGTATGGCTGGGGCTGTCTTTTGCCGATAACGTGAATGTCGTGGAGGTCGGCGAGCGCATTCAGGCAAAGCTGGATGAGCTGAGCTATGCGCAACCCATCGGGATGCAGTTGGAACGCATCTACGATCAGCCGCATGCGGTCGAAAACTCGGTCAATGACTTTCTGCTGAACTTGGTCGAAGCGGTCGCGATCGTTATTATCGCGTTGCTGGTAACCATGGGGTTTCGCAGTGGTCTGTTGATCGGCACGGTATTGTTGTTGACGGTGCTGGGTACCTTCATCTTCATGAACGTGTTTTCGATCAACCTGCAACGGGTATCCCTGGGGGCGTTGATCATTGCGCTGGGGATGTTGGTTGATAATGCCATTGTGATCGCCGATGGCATTGTGGTGGGCATGCGCCGCGGGCAATCAAAACTGCAGGCCGCGGTGATCACCGTGAAACAGAATCAATGGGCGCTGTTGGGTGGTACGGTGATTGGTATCATTGCGTTTGCGCCGATTGGTCTGTCAGCGGATGCGACCGGCGAATTTGCCGGCAGTTTGTTTTGGGTGTTGCTGATTTCGCTGTTGTTAAGTTGGATTACGGCACTGATATTGATCCCATTTTTAGCGGACCGGCTGTATTCCAAAAAGGACATCAGTGGTGATGGTAACAGTGATGTCTTCGACCATCCGGTGTATCGCGTTTATCGACGTGTGCTGGAAGCCTGTCTGCGGCACAAAGTGTTTACCATGTTATTGATGCTGGCACTGTTGGTGGTATCCGCAGCCGGCTTTAAGCAAGTTAAACAAGCGTTTTTTCCACCGTCGACGACGCCGATGTTCTACGTTGACCTCTGGTATCCGCAAGGTACCGATATTCGCACCACGGCACAGGACTCCAAGCGCCTGGAACAATACCTGCTGGCGCAGCCGCAGGTGGTTTCGGTGTCCACAACCGTCGGTCAGGGCGCACCGCGTTTTACCTTGACCTATCTGGTCGAAAAAGCGTACGAAAGTTATGCACAGTTAATTGTGCGAGCTCAGGATAAGGACGCCATGGAGCAGATCATGGCCAATGTCCGTGAACACATCCGGGTCGCTCATCCTCAGGTGGAAGATAAACTGATTCGAGTCGAAATTGGACCGGCGACGCCGGCCAAAATCGAAGCGCGCATCAGTGGTTCAGAACCGGCAGTATTACGTGAGATTGCGACGCAGATCGAAGCGATTCTGGCCAAGGATCCGGGCGCCATGAATATTCGTCATGACTGGCGCAACAAAACTAAGTTGCTAAGGCCGCGTTTTGATGAGTCGGCGGCACGGCGACTGGGTATTACCAAACAGGACGTTAATGATCTGCTGCGGACCAACTTTGTTGGTCGCCAGGTCGGCTTGTACCGTGATGGCACCGATTTACTGCCTATTGTCTCGCGGGCTCCGGCCAGCGAACGAGTGGATCTGGATAACTGGCAGGAACTGCAGATATACAGTCCAGTCATGGATCGCTTTTTGCCGTTGGCGCAGGTGGTACAGCGCATAGACGTAGAGTGGGAGGACGCCTTAATTTTACGCCGTGATCGCAAACGCACGCTGACGGTGATGGCTGATCATGATGTACTGGGTGAGGAAACCGCCACAGCGGTATTTGAACGGGTCCGTCCGCAGATTGAGGCGCTGTCGCTGCCGCTGGGTTATGAACTGTCCTGGGGAGGTCAGCACGAGGCGTCAAATAAGGCTCAGACGGCGCTGTTCAGCTCGTTACCGCTGGGATTTTTGGTGATGTTTATCATCACGGTGTTGTTGTTCAATTCCGCTCGCCTGGCGGTGGTGTTGTGGACGACAGTACCGTTGTCGATTGTGGGGGTGACAGCAGGCCTGTTGCTGTTGGATAAGCCGTTTGGTTTTATGGCGTTACTTGGCTTCTTGAGTTTGTCGGGGATGCTGATCAAGAACGGCGTGGTTTTGCTGGAGCAGGTGAATGTTGAGCTGGGCGAGGGTAAACCGCCGCATCAGGCGTTGGTGGATGCGTCGGTCAGCCGCGTTCGTCCGGTTGCGATGGCGGCAGCAACCACAATTCTGGGGATGCTACCGCTGTTATTTGATGACTTCTTTGCCAGTATGGCGACGGTGATCATGTTTGGCCTTGGGTTTGCGACGGTACTGACGCTCATCGTGGTACCGGTGATGTACGCGCTCATCGCTTCACCCAAGCGCTAGGCGCCGCCGACGGCGTCTAGCGTTGCTGGTTGATCCAGTCATTGATGTGAGCCTCGAGAATGTCCAGCGGCACGCTGCCATTCTCCAGAATCGCATCGTGGAACTCACGCAGATCAAAGTCAGCCCCCAATTGCTGCTCAGCCTCGGCTCGTAAGCGCTTAATGGTTAACTCACCCAGCTTGTATGACAACGCCTGCGCCGGCCACGTAATGTAACGATCAATCTCGGTCGTTACGTTATGCAAGGACAACGCCGTGTTATTGGCCATAAACTCAATCGCCCGCTCACGGCTCCAGCCCATCGCGTGCATACCGGTATCCACCACCAGTCGCGCCGCGCGCCACATCTCATAACTCAGACGACCAAAGTTGCTGTAGGGGTCCTGATAAAAGCCCGCTTCCAGCCCCAGATACTCCGAATACAGCCCCCAGCCCTCACCGAAGGCTGAGATATAGGTCTGTTGACGGTATTCAGGTAACCCCTCCAGTTCGCCGGCCAGTGCATTCTGCAAATGATGACCCGGCACCGCCTCGTGTAAGGTCAACGCTTCCATCTGATACAACGGGCGACGGTCCAGGGCATAGGTGTTAACCCAATAAAAACCGGCGCGGTCATCGCGGTTGGTGCCTGAATAGCGACCGGTGGTGTATTTGGGTGCGATTTCTTCCGGCACCGGCGCAATACCATAAGGCTTGCGTGGCAGCGTTTTAAACAGTTTGGGCAGTTCGCCGTCCATTTTTTTGGCGATCCAGGCGGCATAGCGCAGCAATTCTTCTGCGGACTTTGGATAGAACTGCTCGTCGGTACGCAGGAAATGAACAAAGTCATCAAAGTCGCCGTCAAAGCCGGTTTCTTCGATCACGCGCAACATTTCAGCACGAATACGGGCAACTTCCTGCAAACCGATGTTATGAATTTCTTCCGCACTCAAGTCGGTGGTGGTGTAATGTTCAATGCGGTTTTTATAGAAGGCATCACCGTTTGGCAGCTCGCTGGCACCGACGGATTCACGAGCACTTGGTAAGTACTCACTGACCATGAAGGTAAAGTAATCGTCGTAAGCCGGCATGATTTGGTCATCAATGATGGTGGCGGCTTGTTGTTGTAAATCGGCCCAGGTGCTGTCATCAATAAACGTCGGCTGCTGCTGGAACGGGTCGTAATAAACGCTGGCTGTCGGATCTTGTACGATGTACGCAAGGATACTTTCTTCAAAGCCGGCCATGGCTGCTTTAGGCTGAGTATAGCCTTGCTCGATGGCCTGCCGCAGCCAGTCGGTCTGTTGCGCCATGTAACGTTCGATGGTGCCGAGTTTGGCAAGGTAGTCGCGATAATCCTGTTCGCTGTTAAAACGGGTATAGCCCGGCATAAACGCCAGTGAACTGTGAAATGAGCCCTCGGCGGTTAGCGGCATCAGGTGGGCATTAAACCGGTACTCATCGACACGGTTTTTCAATGCATAATGGATCATGGCGTGATTAATACGATCCTGCTTATCAAGCTGTGCGACATCGATGGCATCGAGTTGTTTAAGCCATGTTTGATGGCGCTCGAAGCGTTGCTTTAACGCGTCTGGCGACATATCCGGCAGCGCGGTTTTGTGTGGTGCCGAAAGTGCTTCCCAAATGGTGTCAGCCAATTGTTTAAACTGTTGAGTTTGTGAGCTGGCCGCAACCGCGCTATTGTTGGTCGTAGTCCGTTGATTTGGCGCGTCCGTCTGACTGGCACACGAAGTCAGTGACAGAACCGCTAAAGCAATGATCGTTTTGCGCATGATTTTTCCTTGCGAAGCAATATTAAATAAAGGCATTCTATAATGCCTGCAGTTCGCGGCAATGTAAAAGAACCGAAAAAGCACGCCAAATGTCTCAAACGGCGGCCTAAAAACAACAACAACGGGGTCAACTTTGCTAAAAGCACAATCCGGCGTTTGTGCCGAACCTAATCTGCATGGTTTAACCTTATTCTGCAACGTAATGACAGATGACGTTGATGCGGTGCGTGGCAAGCTGGCGCGCATTCCGGACATCATCAGCGAACTTGATGATCGCTTTTCCGAATCGATGCTGAACGGCTTTGTCGCCGTAGGGGCCGATTATTGGGATGTCGTCTATCCGGAGCAGAAACCGGTTTATTTACGCCGTTTCCCGGAGCTGTCGCAGGGCGACCGTGAAGCACCACGACAGCCTTACGACTTATTATTGCAGATCCGCTCCGATCGATTTGACGCCAATTACCTGGCCGGGCGAACCCTGCTCGAGTGGTTAGGTTATGATGTCGAAGTGGTTGAGCAGTTGCGTACCTTTCGTTATCTGGATGGCCGAGACCTGACCGGCTTCATTGATGCGCCCGATAATCCTCGGGGCTTACGCAAGCGCGCCGTTGCGCTGCTCGACCCGGACATGGATGCGGAGTTTGCCGGTGGCAGCTATTTGTTTCTGCAAAAATTTCGTCACGATCTCAGGCGCTGGGACCACCTCGGACCTGAACGGCAACAACAAATCATGGGGCGCGATAAAGTATCCGGTGAGCGCTTAGCGGAGGCCGAAATTGAAGGGGTTACACACGCCGCCAAAACTCGTTTGCTAGGCACTGACGAGCAACCGGTAGCCTTGTTACGACAAAACATGCCTTGGGGCGACCTGCGTGAACAAGGGCTGCTTGGCATGTATTTTAGCAACCAGCCCAAAACCGTTATCGATTGGCTTAAAGTACGCTACTACGAAGACGAACAGGGTCATTATGACCCTTTGCTGGACTACACTCAGGCCGTTACCAACGCCAGCTTTTTCGTCCCGTCCCCGGATTTTTTAAAACGTTATCGCTACGCGATACAGACCGAATCGCGTCAGGGTTCTGATACCACCGAATGAGTGGCAAACAACTCTTTGACTTTGGTCAAGGTAAAGTCAATTTCCGACACCTTTAACGGTGCAATAAAGATGGTATCGTCACCGGCAATCGTGCCCAATACGCCTTCTTTTTTCCCCACCGAATCCAACAGCCGCGCGATCAACTGTGCCGCGCCCGGGCTGGTACGGATGATCACCATCACATCATTATGCTGAATATCCAGTACAAGCTGATTTAATGGTGCTTTGGCTGAAGGTACGCTAATCTCAGCGGGTAAACAGTAAACCATCTCCTGCTTAGCATTGCGGGTGCGAACAGCGCCGTGTTTGCTCAGCATGCGTGAGACTTTTGACTGACTGACATTAGTGAATCCCTGTGCTTTAAGGGCATCGACAATTTCCGTTTGTGAGCCATAGCGTTCTTCTTTGAGTAATGCTTTGAACGCATCCAGTAAATCTGCTTTGGTCATAAGTCTTGTGTTCCAGGTTTGCGGTACCGGGTTGGTGGGTGACCAGCCGCGGCTAAATTTGTAATTTTAACCCTATTAGAGTACAGTTTTGCGCCAAATATTGCATAACTATTCTATGCTTATGCAGTACCTTATCAAACAGTCAAATGGAGTCTGAGATGAAAGTAGCCGTATTAGGTGCGGCCGGTGGTATCGGCCAGGCATTGTCATTACTTCTTAAAACTCAATTACCAGCAGGTTCTGAGTTATCTTTATATGACGTAGCACCGGTCGTTCCGGGTGTTGCTGTTGACCTGAGCCACATCCCGACCGACGTTAAAGTGACCGGTTTCGGTAAAGACGATCTGGCATCAGCGTTGGTGGGCAGTGACATCGTATTGATTCCAGCCGGTGTTCCGCGTAAGCCGGGTATGGATCGTTCAGACTTGTTTAACATGAACGCGGGCATCGTGAAAAACCTGGTGCAGGGCGTTGCTGATAATTGCCCGGACGCTTGTGTGGGTATCATCACTAACCCGGTTAACACCACAGTTCCTATCGCTGCTGAAGTACTGAAGCAAAACGGTTGCTACGATAAGCGCAAGTTGTTTGGTGTTACTACGTTGGATGTTATCCGCTCGGAAGCGTTCGTCGCGGAACTGCGTGGCCTTAACCCGGCTAACGTGACGGTACCGGTTATCGGTGGTCACAGCGGTACGACGATTCTGCCATTGCTGTCTCAGGTTGAAGGTGTTGAGTTTACCGAGCAAGAAATTAACGATCTGACGCATCGTATTCAAAACGCCGGTACCGAAGTGGTTGAAGCGAAAGCAGGCGGTGGTTCAGCGACCTTGTCGATGGGTCAGGCGGCAGCACGCTTCTGCTTATCGCTGGTGAAAGGCTTACAAGGTCAGGAAACCGTCGAGTGCACCTACGTTGAAGGTCCAGGTGACCACGCGACTTTCTTCGCACAGCCAGTACGTCTGGGTAAAAATGGCGTTGAAGAAGTGCTGCCTTACGGCGAGCTGAGTGCATTCGAGAAGCAATGCATGGATGAGATGCTGGATGGCCTCAAGAGCGATATTCAAAAAGGCATCGATTTCGTTTAATCGGGTGTCGCCAAAAAAACCGCGCTTCGGCGCGGTTTTTTTATGCCTGGCGCCGCCTGCGGCGGCTTGCCTGGCGACACGTGCTTCGCCGTGTCTTGCTCGGCGTCCGCTCCGCGAACTTGCCTGGCGCGCCGAAGGCGCTTGCAGCAAAGCGCCGTAACTTGCGCCTACGGCGCAAGGAGGCTTGTCGCGCCACAGGCGCGACTCGCTGGGGTTTACAAGCGCCTACGGCGCGCCCAGCAAGCGGGCGGAGCCCGCGCCAGGCAAGGTACGGCGAAGCACGTACCGCCGAGCAAACCGCCGAAGGCGGTGCCTAGCGCTTATTGTAAAAATGATGTAGCATGGCGCTTCCGTTAAATTTTGTAAAAACAGATAGCTACCATGGATATGCAGTCCATTAACGCGTTAGCCAAAGACGACATGCTTGGGGTTAACGCGCTGATCGGTGAACAGCTAACATCAGATGTTGCCCTAATCAACCAACTTGGCATGTACATCGTTAACAGCGGCGGTAAACGACTCCGTCCCTTGTTGACCGTACTCGCCGCCCGAGCCCTTGGGTATCAGGGCAACGATCATCAAAAGCTGGCCGCCATCATCGAATTTATTCATACCGCAACTTTGTTGCACGATGACGTAGTGGACGAATCCGAACTGCGGCGCGGACGCAAAACCGCCAACGCAGTATTTGGCAATGAAGCCTCAGTACTGGTGGGTGATTTTCTTTACACCCGTGCCTTCCAGATGATGGTGCAGCTGGACTCGCTGAAAATCCTCAGTATTTTGGCCGATGCCACCAATATCATCGCCGAAGGTGAAGTACTGCAGTTAATGAACTGCAATGATCCTGATACCACCGAAGCACGCTACTTTAATGTCATTTACGGCAAAACCGCGAAACTGTTTGAAGCGGCAACGCAGTTGGCCGGCATTTTAACCGAGCAGGATGATGATGTGACGGCGTCGATGGCGGATTATGGCCGCTATCTCGGTACCGCGTTTCAGCTCGTCGATGATTTGCTGGATTATACCGCGGATACCGCAACCATGGGTAAGAATGCCGGCGACGATCTGGCTGAAGGAAAACCGACGCTGCCGCTGTTGTACGCTATGTGGCATGGTGATGAAACTGAGCAAAATTTGATTCGCGCCGCGATCGAAAACGGCGACGGACGCGAGCATTTGCAAACGGTTTTGACCGCGATGGAGCGTACCGGGGCGTTGACCTACACCCGCGAAAAAGCGCTGGAAGCGGCACAACAGGCGCGCGACGCGTTAGCGGATATTCCAGATTCAGACTACAAACAGGCCTTGCTGGCGCTCGCTGATTTGTCAGTCAATCGTATCGCTTAACTCCACAACGCCTTACTGCGTTGCGCTTGGCGCGGGCTTTGTCCGCTTGCTTGGCGCTGCAAGCGGTGCTTGCAGCTTGCGCGGCGTTCGCTACGCGAACTTGCCCGGCGGCGCGAAGCGCCTTGCGAAAACGCCGTACCTTGCGCCTACGGCGCAAGGAGGCTTGTCGCGCCGCAGGCGCGACTCGCCGGGGGTTGCAAGCGCCTTCGGCGCGCCCGGCAAGCGGGCGGAGCCCGCGCCGGGCAAGACACGTGCGTAGCACGAGTCGCCAAGCAAGCCGCCGCAGGCGGCGCCAAGCGGAAATTACCGCTTGCGTTAATTTCCGCTTTTCAGTACAATTCGCGCCCTGATTTAAATTTGGATACCCATAAGGGTTGTGGAGATTACTATGTACGCAGTATTCCAAAGTGGCGGTAAGCAGCACCGTGTGACTGAAGGCCAAATCGTCCGCCTGGAAAAACTGGAAGCAGCTACCGGAGACGTAGTTGAGTTCGACCAGGTTTTGATGGTTTCTGACGGCAGCGACGTGAAAATTGGCGCGCCGTTCGTATCAGGTGGCAAAGTTAAGGCAGAGATCGTAAACCACGGTCGTGGCGATAAAGTAAAAATCGTCAAGTTCCGTCGTCGTAAGCATTCTCGTCGCCAACAAGGTCATCGTCAGTGGTTCACTGAAGTGAAAATCACTGGTATCAACAGCTAATTAAGGAGTAACGACATGGCACACAAAAAGGCTGGTGGTTCAACCAAAAACGGTCGTGACTCAGAGAGTAAACGTCTGGGTGTTAAGCGTTTCGGTGGTGAGTCTGTATTAGCAGGCAACATCCTTGTTCGTCAACGTGGTACTAAGTTCCACGCCGGCGACAACGTAGGTATGGGTAAAGACCACACCTTGTTCGCGACTGCAGAAGGCAAAGTTTCTTTCGAAACCAAAGGCAACAAAAACCGTAAATACATCAGTGTTATCACTGACTAATTAACGGATTGCCAAAGCCGCCTGCAATAGCAGGTGACTGATTACGGAGCCCCGCCTACAATAGGCGGGGCTTTTTCATATGTGCTAAGATTTTGTTCCAGGCATCCAAGCAAAGTAAGTTTATTCATGAAATTTGTCGATGAAGCAGAAATCCGCGTAGAAGCGGGCGATGGCGGTAATGGCTGTATCAGCTTCCGCCGCGAAAAATACATTCCTAAAGGTGGACCCGACGGCGGCGACGGTGGCGACGGCGGTGACGTATACCTTGAGGCTGATGAAAACCTCAATACGCTCATTGACTACCGCTTTGAGCGCTTCCACCGGGCACAGCGCGGTCAAAACGGGATGGGTAAAAATTGTACCGGTAAACGGGGCGAGGATATTACCCTGTTCGTACCACCGGGAACTCGCGCCACCGATCAGGACACCGGTGAGGTGCTTGGCGATTTAACCAAACACGGTCAACGTCTGATGGTGGCCAAAGGCGGTTTCCACGGCTTGGGCAACACTCGCTTTAAAAGCAGTGTCAATCGTGCGCCACGGCAAAAAACCGACGGCACTCCGGGTGAGATACGCAACTTAAAACTGGAGCTGATGCTACTTGCGGACGTCGGTTTGTTGGGTATGCCAAATGCCGGTAAGTCGACCTTTATTCGTTCGGTTTCGGCTGCCAAGCCGAAAGTGGCGGATTATCCGTTTACCACCCTGGTGCCGAATCTCGGTGTGGTGCGTCCTGCCGCACACCAAAGTTTCGTGATTGCCGATATTCCGGGGTTGATCGAAGGGGCCGCGGATGGTGCCGGACTGGGTATTCAGTTCCTCAAACATCTGGAACGTTGTCGGTTGTTGCTGCACTTGGTTGATTTGGCACCTTACGACGAAAGCGATCCGGCCGAGCAGGCCCGAATCATTATCGAAGAGCTTGAAAAATACAGCCCGAAACTGGCCGACAAGCCACGTTGGCTGGTGATCAATAAGATCGACCTGGTACTGGAAGAAGAGCGCCAAGAGCTGGTTGATGCTCTGGTTGAGGAACTTGAGTGGGATGGCCCGGTCTATCAGATCGCGGCACTGGAAGGCCGTGATACTGATAAACTTTGTCGTGACGTGATGGCGTTTATCGAAACCATGCCATCACCCCATGAAGAAGCTGAACAAGCCACCGAAGCGGATCCGGTCGACTTTAAATGGGATAGCTACCATGAAGAGGCGATGGAACAGGTCGACGATGATGACGACGATGACTTTGATGACGACGACTACGACGTTGAGGTTATTTACGAGCGCTAGCCGGGCTCGCTGCGCTCGCGTTTTAGGCTCGCTGCGCTCGCGGTTTGGGCTCGCTGCGCTCGCGGTGTAGCTTGCCGCCTTCGGCGCAAGGGTTTAGGGCCTCCGGCCGCCACACCGGCGAAGCCCTAAACCGGCCGCAGGCCCCAGACCGGCCGCAGGCCCTAGACCGGCCGCAGGCCCTAATCGAAACTGAGGAAATTCAATGAAAATATCACTGGTGGCCGCGATGGCCAATAACCGCGTCATAGGTAAGGACAATACCATGCCGTGGCACATACCCAGCGAGTTAAAATATTTCAAAAAAATTACCTTGGGTAAGCCAATTGTTATGGGTCGGCGGACATTTGAATCCCTTGGCCGTCCTCTGCCAGGGCGCAAAAACATTGTCCTTTCGACCCAGGCGAAACCGCCCGAAAGCCAAGCAGAACAAGTGGTTTGGGTGTCCGGTGTTAAGCAAGCCATTGCCGCTGCTGGGGCGGTAGACGAGCTTATGGTGATTGGTGGCGGAAAAATTTATAACGCGTTTTTACCCTATGCGGATCGACTTTATGTTACCGAAATCGAACTGAATGTTGCAGGCGATACATACTTTCCAGACTATCAGCAAGTCGGTGAATGGCAGGAAGTGGAGCGGCAATACGTTGCCGCCGAAGGCCCCGAGGTACCCGCTTATACTACTCGTATACTCGACTTAAAACGTTAGGTAAATGTTAACAAATCAAACACTTAAGCTTAAAATCGGACGTTGATGCGACGCTAAATTCGTAGTATTATTTTGATGAAAATTTGAGCGATTTAGTGATAGGGGTCACATAGATGAAAGCATTGTTATTAGGCTCAGTAATGGCAGCCGTGGCAGCGACTGGAGTAACCTTTTCAAAGAACGCAGAAGCCAATGAGCTGGCGTTGAGCCTTTGCACTTACGTACAAGGTGACGACACCATGCGCATGCGCAAAAAGTTGCGCGATTCACGCGTACGGATTCGCGACGTGTACTCGGGTATCCAGTGCAACGGTCAAAGCCTATTGCAATTCGCAATGAGTAATGGTTCGAGCGATGTCGGTACCTTTATTGTCGGCCGCCTTGCTGTTGATGATTTGAAAGCATCAGGCGACTATGAGTGGGCGCAGTCGAATGGCCACGGTGGTTCGGCTATTGCGCAAGCGATTAAAGAGCGTGCTGGTCTTTAACCGCGATTGATGACGAAAACGAAAAAGGCTCCTACGGGAGCCTTTTTCATATCTGTTAACAAATTATTCGATTAAAGCCGTTGCTAAACTTGCGTAGCAAAGTAACATTGATGCTTCTTAGCGTATCGACAGGGAATCACAATGCGATCAAGTTTGGCCATTATTTATGGTTTAGTGGGCATAGCAGGTGCCCTCAGTAGCCCTTTGTTCGCGTCTGACGACGTGCCGGTTGCTCACAGTGAGTCATGTTTTATTGACGGTGTCGATGAGCAACTCACCTGCGGTTATGTGCCGGTTCCGGAGAATTACCAGCAACCTGATGGTAAACAGATCGACATTCATTATGCGATTTTGCCAGCGGTAACCGAGGGTAAGCGGCCAGATCCTTTGTTAATACTCGCCGGTGGACCGGGTCAGGCGGCAACCGAGTTGGCCCCGATGATTGCAAAAATTTTTGAGCCGGTGCGCAAAAAACGCGATATTGTCTTGATCGATCAACGCGGCACCGGCGCCAGTAATCCGTTGCAATGCGAAGTGCAGCATGCGGATGAACTCATGCAGACCGACGATCCGGACAACCTTCGTAAGATGGCTGCAAATTGCCTCGCTAAATTGACGGATACCGATACGCTTCAATACACCACACTGAACAGCATTCGCGACTTCGAACAGGTTCGGAAGGCATTAGACATTGCTCGCTTTAATCTCTATGGCGGTTCGTATGGCACTCGGGTTGGGCTCAAGTATCTGCAGCACTATCCTGAGTCCGTTCGTACCGCGACACTTGACGCTGTGGCTCCTCCACAAGTGGTCATTGGCCCGTTCGGATTACACGGCAGTCTGGCGTTCAACCTGATGTTAGAGGACTGCCAAAAGCAACCAGGATGTGCCAGGACATTTCCTGATCTTACCGGAGATTATCAGGAAGTGATGAAGCGACTAGCGACAACCGAAGTGAAATTGGACGCTAACGATCCGCTGACAAATGAACCTATTGAGATGTTACTCACGCCGGGACGTTTTGGGTCCATTATTCGCTTGGCGCTGTATAGCCCGATGAGTCGCCAGTTATTGCCGTACACGATTCACCAGGCCGCTGTTGAAAACTATCAGCCATTACTGGGATTAATGGGCAGTACCACCGTTGCCGCGCAAAACTCAATTTATTTGGGTTTAATGTTATCGGTTGTGTGTAGTGAAGACTTACCGCGGGCCAGTGACGAGTTGCTGGCTCAGGATGCCAATAATGACTTTATTGGCGGCCAGACCGGCGAAGCGTTCAAAGCGCTGTGTTCGGCATGGCCGGCGCAGCCGGTTGATGAAAGCTGGGCCGAACCGGTGCAATCAGACAAACCGGTGTTGCTGCTGTCCGGCACCCAGGATCCGGTGACGCCACCACGTTGGGGTGATATTGCCGCCCGTACGCTACCCAACAGTAAACATTTGGTTGCGTCACATGCCAGCCACACGATTGCCAGTCACACCTGCGCTAATCGCATTATTGCTAAATTTATCGAAGCCGGCAGTGTCGAGTCGCTTGACGGCGACTGCCTGAAACAGCGCGTTGCTCAACCCTTTGTGCTTAACGTCAATGGGGAGGGGCTGTAATGATCAACGTGCAACGCTTAAGTAAATCTTTTAAAGAGGTGCAGGCACTGGATAACCTCAGCTTTAGTGCTCCCGACGGCCAGATAACAGGACTGTTGGGTCCCAATGGCGCGGGGAAAACAACCTGCCTGCGGATCATTTATGGACTGTTGAAAAGTGAGCAGGGTGAAGCCCTTATTAATGGTATTGACGCCAATCAGGATCCCATCAATGCTCGCCGCCAGATTGGTATTTTTCCGGATAAATTCGGACTTTATGAGCGCCTGACCGTGCGTGAACAGATCCGCTATTTTGCGCAGCTACATGGGCTGAGTGGTACGGAGCTGGAGCAGCGCACCGAACTCGTTATCAATCAACTGGACATGAGCAGTTTAGCGGACCGAAAGTCAGCCGGTTTTTCGCAGGGCCAACGCATGAAAGTGGCGTTAGCGCAAGCATTGGTGCATAACCCCAAACACCTGATCCTGGATGAACCCAGTCGTGGCCTGGATGTCATGAGTACCCGCATCTTACGCGATATTTTACGAGAGCAGCGAGCGCAGGGGACCTGTATCTTGTTCTCCAGCCATGTCATGCAGGAAGTCGCCGCGTTGTGTGATCGCGTGGTAGTGATGGCAAAAGGGCGTGTTGCTGCTGAGGGAACCCCACAGGAGCTGTGCGAATTGACGGGTGAATCCGCACTGGAAGAAGCCTTTGTTAAGATTATCGGTAGTGATGAGGGGATTGCAGCCTAATGAATATGACGGCACTGATCTGGCGTAAAGAATTTAAAGACGCCCTGCGTGATAAACGATCGGTTCTTGCGGCGATGTCTTACGCGTTCTTTGGGCCCATGTTAATGGCGGTGGCGTTTTTTTTCCTCATCAGCCAGTTGACCGATCCCTCCGACGTTGAAATCTCCATCGAAGGCAAAGAACATGCGCCGGAGCTGGTACAACACCTGCAACGGCAGGGAATCGTTGAGCGCCAACAACCCTGGCCGGACACCGTTACGCCGATTACACTTTCGATCCCGGCGCAGTGGGCCGAGCAAATAAAACGTGCCGAGCCGGTTACGGTAACGTTGCGCGCGGACTGGTCGGCACAGAAACAGCAAACGGAAATTAAACGGGTTGAACGGGCGGTGCAAGCTTATGCGGCGCAAATAACGCATTACCGCATGATACTGCGGGGGATCGATCCTCGCATGGCACAACCCATTAACCTCAGCAAACAAGATTTGGCAACGCGGGGCTCTAAAGCCGCGTTGATCATGGGCAGCGTGCTGGTGTTTATCATTCTATCGGTGTTTTGGTCCGGCATGAACGTAGCTATCGACATCAGCGCGGGTGAACGGGAGCGCAATTCGCTGGAGTTTCTGTTGTCGCAGCCACTCAGTACGCAGTCAATTGTCTGGGGTAAGGGGCTGGCGGCCACCAGTTTTGCGGTGTTTGGCGCGGCTCTCTCTCTGGTGCTGATACCCATTATTTTTAATTACGTCCCGTTGCAGGAAATCGGCATGAGCGTTAACTTCTCGGTGCCGATGATGCTACTGATGTTCGTACTGCTGATCCCTCTGGCGCTGTTGGCGACGGCATTACAACTGTTTGTTTCGTTCCGGGCAAAGAACTTTAAAGAGGCACAGACCTATATCAGCTTCCTGTTGATTATCCCGATGGCGGCTTCTTTCGGGGTCGAGTTTGCACGCCTTAAAACGCCGATTTTGTATTATCTGCCGCTCACCGGCCAGCATCAGACATTCCTGTCGCTGATCCGCGGCGAAGGGGTAAATTGGCTGGGGGCTAGCGTCAGCGCCGTGGCAACCCTGGTATTGGCGCTACTGATAGGGCAACTGATCGCACGGATGCTGAAAAGTGAAAAAACGGTATTTGGGCTGTAGCTTGCGCTTAATGCGCAAGCTACTCGGTCATCCGCGCATAATGGTAGAACGCCCATTGCCCGAGGCGACGTAAAGACGCCAACGGGAAGCGTTTAAGCGGCGTTTTGTAGTAGGGCAGGTCCGGCAGTTTATCACCCATGGCGGCCTCGGCCAGGCGCTGTCCGGCCAGTGCACTAAAACTTACGCCGGCGCCGCAATAGCCCATACTGGCGTACAAATTATCGCCAATCGCACGTACCCGTGGGTAGTCATCCAGGGATACACTCACCCAACCGCTCCAGAAGTGCTCCCACTTATGTATCGATCGCAGCGCTGGAAACGAGCGCTGTAAGGCGCTTAACAGGTGTTGTGCGTAAAAGGGGTCATCGGCATGGCGACCACGGATGGCTCCACGGCCTCCCATCAGTAACCGCTTATCGGGTAACAGACGGAAGTAATATTTCAACGTACGGGTGTCCATATAGGCGTGTTGTGACTGTAAACCACAGCCCCGCAGTTGCTCATCGGTAAGTGGCGGTGTGGTAATAATGCTCGACAACACTGGCAGTGAGCGTCCGCTCAGTTCTGTCAGTAACCGGTTGGCGGTATAGGCATTGGTACACAACAACAATTTATTGCAACTGATGTCGCCCGCTGAGGTGCTGACACGCCAGCCTTCCGCTAACCGTTGTATGTTGTTAGCGCTGCATTGCTCCACCAAATTGGCGCCGGCCTGAGCCGCCTGCTGCGCCGTAGTGGCGGCCAGCTTCAATGGATTAACCGTAAAGCAGTCATCAAACTTTAAGCCCGCATGGGCGTGTTGGCTGTGCAAATAATCCTGTAGGTCTCCGCCGTCGAGCCAGGACACCGGCTGCTGATAGTGCTTAAGGGTTTGAAATTGCTGCTGCAGTGTCGCCACCGCACGGGGGCGATGGGCCAGTTTAATGTAGCCACCGTACTGTGCGTCACAATGGTCGGCAGCGCCCTCAAGGCGTTGTTGAATCAGTTCCAGCGCCCGTTGGTGCTCATCAGCCACGGCACGGGCTACGGTTGGACTGAAACGTTGTTGCCATTGGGCGAGGCCGAGCCGTCCAGTGCTTTTCATAACGAAGCCCGCGTTACGGCTGGAGCAGCCCCAGGCTAGCCGGTTTGCGTCGATAACCGTGGTTTCGCGGCCATATCGTTCGGTTAATGTGATAGCCGCATTCAATCCGGTATAGCCGGCGCCAATGACCAGTACATCCGTGTGCTCCGGTAACTGACCGGTATGCGGCCAATGCACTTGGCTATGTGCCTCCCAGTAGCTGTTCGGCGAGGGTTGGTTTGACTCAAGCTGGGTATCGGAGAGCGGATCGTACATGCTCAGATGTCCTCAAACAGTAACACCATCTCACCCGCTTCGCAGCGGCAGGTACCATCACAGACGGGACAATAATAACCTTCCTCGATGGAGGCCTGGAGCCAACGGTCCGGATGACGGGTGATCAACTTGCCACCGCAACGGGAAAAGTATTCATAGGCGCTGTTACCCGGGCTCTGTAGCCAAATATGTGCCAGTCCGGCAGTGCAACCAAGGCGTTTGGCCTCGGCAATACTTTTCATCAGTAACTGTCTCCCGACGCCCAGGCCGCGTGCTTCTTCCGCGACGGCTGCACATTTAAAATAGCACATCTGGGTTGCCGGCACCGGCCACTGTTCCGGCGTACAGGCATCGTCGATAGGCCATTGTCCAGGAGCCAGAGTTAAGCGAATACCGAGCACCTCACCGTCGCGCTCGGCCAGCCAATTGAGCTTAATGTCGCCAACGCTGCCACCATCCAATAACTGTTGCAGTGAAGCGTTGTTCAGGTAATTATCGCCATGAACGCGATTCGCCAGATCAATAACGGCCGCCGAATCGGCAGCCGTTATTTCGCGGTAGGTTACTGAACCCGCCATTAGTAGCGATACTCATCGGTTTTGAACGGGCCATCCACATCAACGTGAATGTAATCCGCCTGCGCCGGGGTCAAACGGGTGATGACACCACCAAAGCCTTGCACCATATAACGTGCGACTTCTTCGTCCAGGTGCTTAGGTAACACTTCAACACGGAGGTATTCTTTTTGCTGTTCCAGCGACATATCGGCAAATTTTTGCTCAAATAAGTGCAACTGAGCCAATACCTGGTTGGCAAAAGAGCCGTCCATGATCCGGCTTGGGTGTCCGGTTGCGTTACCCAGGTTAACCAAACGCCCTTCGGCTAACAGTAACAGGTAATCGTTATCATCGTCGGAACGATAGATTTTGTGCACTTGCGGTTTGATTTCTTCCCAGCGCCAATTTTCGCGCATGAACTTGGTGTCGATCTCGTTATCAAAGTGACCAATGTTACAGACCACTGCCGATGACTTCAGTGCGGCCAGCATATAACGATCACAAACGTCCATATTACCGGTGGTGGTGACCAGCAGGTCGGTGTTTTCCAGCAGCGCTTTGTTGATGTTCTTGCCGCTGCCGTCGTTGATGCCATTGATGTAAGGAGAAACGACTTCATAACCGTCCATACAAGCTTGCATCGCACAAATCGGGTCGATTTCTGTGACTTTTACGATCATGCCTTCCTGGCGCAGGCTCGCGGCAGAGCCTTTGCCAACATCACCGTAACCGATGACCAATGCTTTTTTACCGGACATCAGGTGATCGGTAGAGCGTTTGATGGCATCGTTCAGTGAGTGACGGCAACCGTATTTGTTGTCGTTCTTGGATTTGGTGACAGAGTCGTTCACGTTAATGGCAGGCACGCGCAGAGTGCCTTTTTCCAACATATCCAGCAAACGGTGGACACCGGTGGTGGTTTCTTCGGTAATACCATGGATTTTTTCCAGCATTTGCGGGAATTTCTCATGGATCATCAGGGTCAGATCACCACCATCATCAAGGATCATGTTGGCATCCCACAATTCGCCGTCTTTGTGGCAAGTTTGTTCAAGACACCACTCATACTCTTCTTCGGTTTCACCCTTCCAGGCAAATACCGGAACACCGCGGGCTGCCATCGCAGCGGCGGCGTGATCCTGAGTTGAGAAAATATTACACGATGACCAACGAACCTCTGCACCTAACTCAAGTAAGGTTTCGATCAGCACCGCGGTTTGAATGGTCATATGAATACAACCGATAATACGGGCGCCTTTAAGGGGCTTGCTCTCAGCATATTTACGGCGAATCGTCATCAGCGCCGGCATTTCAGATTCGGCGATGGCGATTTCTTTGCGACCGTATTCTGCAAGACTAATGTCTGCAACTTTATAGTCAGTATGCTTCGGATCATTCAAACTCATAATAGCTCTCTCAATGTTAAAATAAGCGTTGCATCAGTTGCTGCTGGCGTTCTTTGCTCAGCCGTGCGCCAAACTCAGTAACCAGTTCAGCAGCGGCGTGGCTGGCTAAGCGACCGGCATCGGCTAATGACATACCCTGCGTCAGTCCATACAGCATAGCTCCGGCAAACATATCGCCGGCGCCGTTCGTGTCAATGGCTTTTACGGGAACGCCCGGAATATAGACTTGTTGCTTCTGATCAACCACCAGGGCGCCTTCTTTGCCCAACGTTATGGCAACCGTATCGGCGTGCTTAAGCAATGCCTTAGCGGCTGCTTCGGCGTCACTTTCGCCGGTCAGCAGTTCGGCTTCCTCGCGGTTACAGAACATCAGGTCAACGCCACCGTCGAGAATTTCTTCAATACCATCCTGGAAATACTTAACCATGGCCGGATCAGAACAGGTCATAACCAGTTTAGTACCGTTTTCACGGGCTACCTGCTTAGCGCGTTTTATCGCTTCACGAGCTATTTGTGACGTGATTAGATAGCCTTCGATGTACAGGTAACTGGCCGCGGCAATCGCTTCCTCATCCAATTCTTCTGTGGATAAATCAGCGGTTATGCCCAAATGGGTACGCATGGTGCGTTCTGCATCGGGCGTTACCATGACCAGACAGCGGCCCGTGGTTCCCGGGTTTTGCTGACGTTCAAGATTAGTACGAATACCGACTTGTTCTAGATCTTGGCGATAAAACTTTCCGGCTTCATCGTCTGCGACTTTGCAGCAATAGAAAGCTTTGCCACCAAACTGAGCAAAGGCTACCAGAGAATTGGCAGCCGAGCCGCCACCACATTGTTTTTTCAATTCGCCCAGCTTACTGAGTTCAGTAATGAGCTTGTTTTGGTCATCCTCTTCGATCAGGGCCATCATGCCCTTTTCTAAACGATGCTGCTGCAAAAAGGCGTCAGAGACTTCAAACTCTTGATCTACCAAGGCATTTCCAATGCCGATTACATCAATGGTCTTCATAACAGATTATGGTTGCTAATTAGGGCGCACAGTATATACGAAGTCGTGCTCAGGGTCGATAAATGAACAACAGTATGAGCGCAATCGTTACCAGCAGGATCAATGTTGACTGCCAGGCGCTCAACCAGAGGCGGTAGCGTGGGTAGCAGTATTCCGGGGGGCGTCCGGCAAAGCGTTGCCGCTGCAGACGTTGGCCGGCGACTTGTAATGGCCCGCCGGTACTCATGTTATATAAGCGGGCGAGCGCCTGTAACCAGCGTGCGGTAGGCCAGAGCCAGGCACTATTGTTATCGATTGGCTCATCCCGGGGACGGCGCCGCAGCGCGGCCAGCACCGAGGCAACCATGGCCAAGAGCAAGGTCACTGGGCCAATGGTAACCGCATAAGCAACGCGTACCGCCACGCCGAAGTGACGAAAGCGCGGCATGCAAACCGGCCATAACTGGTACAGCTCGGTGGTGACGCGCAATGCCAATGCCAGGATAGGGCCACCAAGTAGCCAGCCGAGCACAGGCACATAACGGTGCTCGATAACACTCAACGCGCGCAGCTCAAAGGTTGTTTTGAAAATGCCGTGCACGCTGAGGTTATGTGTATCGCGCCAGTCGGTGCGTGCCAGTAATGCCCGGGCTGCTCGCTTTTGCCCTTTGCGGGCCAGCTTTTCAACGCTATCCAATGTGTGCAGCAGATGCTGTTGACGCAAACAGCCAACTAACACCAGGGTTCCCAGCCATTGCGACAAGTCAGCGGCGTATACCACAATCGCGGTCGGCACCAGGGTTAATAGCAACAGTAATAGCAATGCAAGAGCACCGGCGAGGCGCTGTTGGGACGGCGCGTATCGGGATTGGTTAACCTTACGTTGCAGATAGTTGGCGAATAGCCGAAAAATAGCCACCGGGTGCCATTGTTCGGGCCATGGGAGCCAGCGCTCGATGGCGATAGCGATCAGCGCGAGCCCCCATGGCGAGGTTAAAATTTGCTGGATGTCATGCGCGTTCATGACCTCATTTTGCCGAAAGCCAGCTTAGGCGGCAACGGGAGATTGCTGGCCGTTTTGCGGTTGCTCGGTTTTCGGTACCGCCGCGCGGATGTGCTCGGCCTGACGGATTTTCGCGTGAATATAGTCGTGCAAGTCCGCTACCCGATAGCCAGGTTTAGCTTTAAACCGCAGGAACGGAAGTCCCGCTGCTGCCAGGGTATTTTTCAAAAACAGGTTGCGTTTTTGCTGTTGCAGGTTATTGGTTGCCGGTTCAAGTTCGATAACCATTTTAATTTGCATGGTTTCGATATCGCACAGCACGTAATCGAGAATCCGTTGGTTGGCTTTTGCCTGCGCGTCTTTCTGGACGCTGCCGGACACGCCTTTTTTGACGGTAACGATGTCACTTAAACGGACTTTGGTGAAGATGCGGAAGTCAGCGCCAACGGCTTTATCCAGTAATGTCATGAACTGCGCTTCCTGCGCGGTGCAAAGGCTGACATCTTTCAGTTTGTAGGGGTAGGGCGCGTAGTTCTCTGACATGCGGCTGGCGATCAGCGCTACAGCAATTAATACAACAACAAAAAGGAGTAATACGATTTCCATAACTCACCTCGGCAAAAATTTGACACAACAAACTTCGTGTCAAATTTAATGCAAAGGCTGTGCCAAGGGCTCGCTCCGCTCGCGGTTTAGAGCCTTCGGCCGGTTTGACGGGCGAAGCCCCTAAACCCTTGCGCCGAAGGCAGCAAGCTACACCGCGAGCGCAGCGAGCCTAAACCGCCCGAAGGGCCTAGGCCGCCCGAAGAGCCTAAGCCCGGTAGCCGCTGTCGACACCTTTGGTGGCGATGGCGACGGCGTCGTGCGCGTGCAAGGACTCGTAATGATTAACACGCAGCCAAAAATCTTTGAAAATTGGCATTTGGTTTAGCTGATGCTTGAGTCGGCGCGAGGCGTCTTCACAGAACATCAAGTTTTGACCATTTAAGCGCGCAAATTCTTGCTCGTCTTCACGTTTAACCGCAGCCTGCACCGGTGTCTTCAACGCACCTTCAACAGCATCAATCAATGCAACAATCGGAAACTCTTCCAGATCTTCGGCAAGCTTAACCTTAACTTCTGCCGTTGAACGTTGGCTGTGTGGCGTTGCAACAATACCTTCGGTAGAGCCAAGCCATTCGTGCAGCGTCGCTTTATCAATCACTTCTTTGTCGGCGAACTTTTCAACAAAAGCCTCTTGAATCAGTTGGCGTGCAAGCGCTGCTGAGCAAGGGCAAGTTGACGAATAGGGCACGTCGACCGCCAATTCGAGTGACAATTTGCCGGCATCATAGCGCCCGGTCAAACTCACCGGATAGGCTTTCCAGCCCTTCTTGCGGCTGATTAATGACTCGCGACGTAGGTGATATTCAAAATCAAACTTAATAAACGCTTGATTACTGATGTCACTGTGGCTTTCGATAAAGTCACGCAAAAGTTGCTTAAGCGACGAGTGGCTGAGTTCGCCCTCGGTGGAAAGCTGATCCAGTAATAAATACAACCGAGACATATGAATGCCTTTGGTTTTCGGATCTTTAAGGTTAACGAATGCCTCCACGTGCGCAGCCACTGGACGCTCTGCGGCGTCAGAAGCGGCGACCATAAGAGGCACTTCTATGTTGCTCATGCCAACCCAGTCCAGGGTACCTTCTGTTTGTGCCTGGCTCTGATTGGCTACGTCGGGCATGCTATTAGGCATTCGTTTTGAACTCCGATCGGTGTTTACTGTATCAAGCATAAATGTTGAATCCGCTAGTATATCGTAGATGCAGGGATCATTTCATTCCCGAACACAAAATTTAATCAGAAATAACCGATTATCTGAATCGGTTGACTGAATCAAGGTTTACGCACAGGATAAGCTTTTGGATTGTTATGGAGTTAAGGTATGGCCGAACAACAGGTTTTAGATACTGAGTTATTGAATCAGTATCGCGAGAGTTTGGGTGACGACGGGCTAAAGGCGACGTTGGCAACCTTTGATCAAATCATACAAAGTTACGCAAACTTACTGCATCAAGCGGCAAAGCAAAAAAACGAAGAGCAACTTCGCAGTCAAGCTCATAAAGTGAAGGGTGCTTGTAACTCCGTGGGTTTACTGCAATTGGCCAAGCTGATGGAACGGCTCGAAAAAGACGCGTGGGAATGGCCTCAGGCGGAGCGACTACTGATTGAATGGGCCGACTCGGTTATCCCTCACCGGCAACAACTCAATCAGTGGGTTGAACAGGAAGCTCACTGAGCTTCCTGAGTGACCTCGCCAATAAAGCGATAGCCTTCACCATGAATGGTGGTGATCAGATTCGGCGTATCCGGGTGCGATTCAAAATGCCGGCGAATACGACGAATAGCTACATCGACAGTACGATCATTCGGACGTAACTCGCGATCCAGCATACGCTTAACCAGGGTTTCACGGTCAAGGATGCGCCCCGGACTGGTTAAGAACAGCTCCAGTGCCCGGTATTCGCTTTTCGGTAGGCGGAACATCTGATTGTCCGGTGAATACAAACAACGGCTGTCGCTATTTAAGCGCCAGCCATGGAAATGAAACTGTACGCTGTTACTTTCGACCGGACTGCTGTTGCGTGATGCTTCGATGCGACGGCACAGATTGCGCACTCGAATGGTCAGCTCTTTCGGGTTGTAAGGCTTAATCAAATAGTCATCAGCACCTAATTCAAGCGCCAGCAAGCGGTCATCTTCGCTGTCGCGGCCGGTCAAAAAGATCAAACCGATGTTGTCGCGCTCGCGCAAGGATTCGGCCAATTCCAGACCATTTTTTCCGGGTAGATTAACGTCCATAATGACAACATCGATACGCTCCTGGCGCATGATGTTTTCCATTTGGAGGCCGTCAGCCGCATCAAATACTTCGTAATTCTCTTGCTGAAATAGGCGGGTCAATGTCTGGCGGGTAACAACCTCATCTTCCACAATTAATAGTCTGGCGTTCATAGTGTTCCGCGTTCCTGGCAAATTATTATAATTTAGCGCTTAAGAAAAGTTGTACAAATATTGACGCTATATTATGACTTTTGTTCAAAATTTTTCAAGCATATGGGCCGTTTAGTCGTCGATGGTTTCAATCGATTTTACTGACTGTACCACGCTAACCGGAAAACGCACGATGAACTCGACACCATGTTGCTCCTCGCTGAAGAAGTGAATATTGCCACCGAGCACCTGAGTCACCAGGTTGTAAACTAAGTGCAGCCCCAAACCGCTGCCGCCGGCGCCCCGTTTGGTGGTAACGAAGGGGTCGAATATTTTTTTGCGGATATCAAAAGGTACACCGTTGCCATCGTCGCGGTAGGTGATTTCAAGGTCGTCATCAATCAGTTCGAAGGAAATGTCGATCGTGCCGCTGCTTCTGCCGTCAAAACCATGCACCATCGAATTTACAATGAGGTTAATTAAAATTTGATTCAGTGGACCGGGCTTGGTAATCACCGACAAACCTTCCGCACAATGCACATGAATGGGGAACTTTTCTACGTCAAGTCGACGCGGTTTAACTGAGGTCAGCACATCACGCATAAAACTATGAATTTCGATGGTACGGTCGATTTCTGAGGATTGATCGACCGCGACCTGCTTAAAGCTGGTGACCAATTCCGCGGCGCGGTTAAGGTTGCGATAAATGATGGACAAGTTTTCGTCACAATCATCCAGGAAGCGGGCAAACTCGTTGGTTGAAATACGTTTTTGCTGGAATTTTTCCTGCATAACCGCCAACTTGTCCTGCAACAGTGTCGATGCCGTGACCGACAGACCAATCGGTGTATTAACCTCATGCGCAATACCCGCGACCATATCACCCAGTGACGCCATTTTTTCGGATTCCACCAGTTGCCCTTGGTATTGATGCAATTGTTCGAGCGTAGCCAGTAATTCCTGATTCGATTCCCGTAGGGCTTTCGTGCGTTGCGTTACCTGCTGCTCAAGTTCCAGGTTCAACTGACTTGCTTCTTTTTCCGCGCGTTGTTGCCGACTAATTTGATGTTGCACACGTTCCAGCATAATGTTCAGCGACTGGCCCAGATCATTAAATTCGTCGAGCCTGGATTCCGGAATGCGCAGGGTATAGTTTTTATCCCGTGCCACCTGACTGGCGATATCAACGATATGTTCGAGTGGCTGAATCACACGGTGACGCAGTTTTAAGGTCGCCAGCCAGCACACCAGTATGGTGATCACAAAGACCGCAATCGCAATCGCAATGGCACGCCACATAAACAGACGCACCTCATCATTGGAGCCGCGTAAATAAACATAACCGACAACGGAATCGTCGAGCAGAATCGGTTCTGCCACTTCCATATAATGCTCATTGATACGGGGTTCGCTGAGATGTTCAATTTTTGAGAACTTAGCGGGAATGGGTGCCAGACCTTCTTTGTTATAACTTGAAAAAAAGCTCAGTTCACCACTGTTTGGATCGACCCGGTAAATATGGACATGCTGGACAAATGGACTGTTTGCCAGTGAATTGAGTCGTTGCGATTCTTCACTGTTGTCATTAAGTGCGACACTCTCACGGGCGTTGCCGGCGATAATTTTTGCATAAGAAGAAACACGCTTGAGCATCGATGACTGATATTGACTGACCTGGCTGACCACATTAATGGTGAAGCCAATACCCAGCGCGGTTGCCGTTACCAGTAACACTACGATAATGAGGCCGCGCCTAAGGGATATCGATTGCATGAATCTACACTAGCTCGCTGTTCAGTGAATAGCAATATGTTATCAAAGCGTTAACGTGACTGCACCTCATAATTACCGGCATACGACGATTGTGCCTTTATTTCCGTTGAGCGTGATAAACACAGAACTTATTGGTTTCAACGAGGCGTTCGCAATGACCAAAATGGGCTTCAATCGCCTCCGGCCAGGGCAGAAAGCGATTAGCCACCAAGTACAAATCGCCGCCTTTGCGTAATGCCTGATGAGCGTCACGAATAAATTGTTTAGCAATTTGGTAATCGGTTCTTAAACCGGTATGGAACGGCGGATTACTGACAATGGTGCCAACGCCTTCAATGTCCTCGGGTAAGCCATCGTTGAGAAAAATCTCGGCATCGGCCGCTGCCAGGTTATGTTGTGCTGCCGCCACCGCCAATGGGTTAACGTCACTTAAATAAAGCTTTGGTTGTTGGCGCTTATGCAGGGTGGCCGCAATAACGCCACTGCCGCAGGCAAAATCAACGATGGGTGTTTTCAGTGGGTTGGGCAAATGCTCCAATAGCAGCCGTGTGCCGACATCCAACCGTTGTTGGCTGAATACGCCGGGCAGGCTTTGTAGCGAAAACTGGACGTCCGTTAGATCCACGGCAACAGAGTGCATAAATTGATGCAGCTGCGGAGCCGTATGGGAAGCCTCTACGTGCGTTTCAAACAACTGACAATGGTTGCCCGATGCAAGTTTTTGGGGCGCACTGTAGCCGTCCGGAAGACGTTTAGCCAGCGACATGACGCCGCCTCTCTTCTCGCCGACAAGCCAGATTGGGCTGCCTGCGGGCAACGCCTGCAGTTGCGTTAAAATGTAGTGATTCAGCGTTTGCTCTTTGGCAACGACAAGCAGAGCCCCGCGATAAGAGGATAAGTCGGGTGGTTGTGCCTGACAAAATGCCCGTTGCCAATGTTTGGCATGGCCGGCATGGAAACACCAGGCATCCGCGTCCAAAAAGGTCAGCGCGTCGCCATCGGGATTAATCACTAGCATGGGTCCTGTGCGTTGTGATGGACTCCATGGTTGTTGAGATTGGCGTTGAAGTAATTTGGCTACAGCGTGAGAGGTCGATTCTGCCGACATAAGTTATCGTAATATATCCATTCGTAATTGATGATCCTGAAGCATAAACAGTGTACCACCGCGATGCTCTTTCATCTGCAAGTTTTTATTCTGATGGATAAATTTAACCCCGGGGAAAACCTCTTTAGCGGCGATAACTCTCAGGGTTGGATGTTGATCGGCGGACGCTTTGATGACGGCTATGTCGTCCTTGAGCGACTGCAGCTTACGCTGCTCGTGACGAATCGCTTTGATCAGCGTTCGGGTATGTTGAATACGCTGTTGCTCGTCTTCCAGCGCGTTACAGCGCGACAAACCCATTTTCAGTCGTTTCAGCTTTTTTAACGTCAGCTTTAAATTCTGTGTCAGACTTTGCAACGCATCCAGGGTGCTTTCGTCAGGAGGTGGTGGCGAGAGGATAAAGCGAGTTCGGGTGCCTGCTCTGGCGCCAAGCTGTCCGGCAAAAACCGGCGCGCAAGTTTCAAAGGTGCCGCCGATAATTTTGCCGCGGGCTTGTTTGTCATTTCCGCCAATTTCAGCCGGCCCAGCGGTGATAACGTGGCAATGGGTAAGTTGTTTATCGACAATAATACCCTGGCCACTTTCAAGGTAAGCGTACTGGGCGTATGCACACCAAATATTACCGGCGGCGGCGAGCTTGCTGCTTAACGTGGGGATAAAGTTTTCATTATCCAGCACCAACTGCTCATCTTCTTTGGAAATGTGCCCAATACAACCTTTGCGAATGGTAATGTTGCCACCGGCACTGAGCTCTGCTGAGTCTACGTAACCGGCTACGGTTATGTCCCCGGTGGCATTGACGCGCATGCCTTCGGTGACACTGCCGGAGATAATGACAGAACCTTTAAAGTCAACATGCCCGGTCGCGACGTCAACGGCTTTTAAGGTTAAAACATCATCGACGTTCGCCGAGTTATGAGTAAACCAAGGCATACCAACCTTGGTTGCGACCAACAAGTCCGGATCCTGGTCACTGATTTCAGTGCCCTCGCCGGCTGCTAAGGCAATGTCGTCGCCGCCCTCCGCCGGCAGTGTTTCACCTTTTATGGTGAAACCGTCACGGCCGCCTTCCGGCGGTAAGCGGCGCATGAGCGCATCGCCCTTATCCACCGTAATTTGTTTGCCAAGGTCACGCATATCAACGGTACCGTCTTCACGTTCCTGTGGCTTAAGAATGCGTTTACGGGCATCTTCAACTAAGGCTTCAAAACGCGCGTTTTTGCCATGAATGGGGGGGCGACCTTTGGCAATGACCACCTCGATGGTTGTACCGGCCGGAGCTTCGATGCAGTGTTGTAAGATTTGATTGATGCCGCTGCGTTGAATACCTCTGGAAATGCTGCAACTTTTCAGTTCGGCCAGCAATCGCGGTCGGGTAAGAGGCTCGCCACCCCAGGCCGACGTCACGGACGCGGTGGCTAACATATCGTCATCATCGATAGTTATGGTGAGTCTGGCGTCGACAATGACAGCGACTTCTTCACTGTAGTTGTCCTGAGATTGCGCTTGCCGCTGTTGCCGCCAGTCGTTGAAGTTTTTGGCAATGGTATCGAAACTGTTCCGATCCAACGGTTGCGCACTGGCAAACTCAGACAATTGGAAAGCCTGTTTTAAGCGCTCAGCTTTAATCGATGAATTGGATGCCGAAATAAACACATAAACATCGTTGCCATCGCGCTGAAAGCGTATGTTATCAGACGGCTTCGCAGACATAGACCCGTTAACTTGAGTAATCGTTATTGTTATATCGACCCAGTGTAGCGAAAATTAACAAAAATGTGACTAAAAATTTAACATCTCATTCGACGCTAGGTACTCTTCAATAACTTGTATAAGTGCTGCTAACTCAGTCGCTATGTTGCTTAACTCAACTTGTGCATCGGCCGTGCTGATGCTGGTCCAATGCTGGTAGCTGTCGGCAGCCAGTGTGCTCAGACGGATCGCACCAATGGTTGCGCATAAACCTTTGAGCGTATGCAATTCAAGCCTGGCCTGCTCTGGCGACTGCATTATAACGGCGTCGTCAAGGCCATTTTGGTACTGGGCTAGAAACTGTCGCAGCACCGCAAGGTAAATGCGGTGCTGGTTATCACAATGTTTAAGCCCTTGATCAAAGTCAATTAAGGCGTTCATAACGGGTTTTTGTTGTCGAACACTTCGGTGAATGAACCCACCACTTCAGTGGCTTCAGAGATTTCCTCTTTCTCGAACTGAGCAACGTTAAAAAGCGCCTCGCCTTCATTGGCTACCGGGATGTTGCTGCAGCCGATGATGATGCCACGCACCGGTGAGGAAATGATATCGGCCTCGCCCGCGTGCGGATTCACGCTGTGTGCCAGCACCTGACCTTTCTGAATGGTCTGGCCAAGCTCGACCTTACGCAGTACCAGGCCGTCCTTTTCCGCACGAACCCAGGTTGAGCGACGCGCAATTACTGGTGTGATGCGCTTACCACGGCGTCGGCCTTTGACCATCTTCAGATGCTTCATGACATTTTGTACGCCGATCACGCCGGCATTAATGGATGCATCATCAAAGCGCAGAGCTTCGCCGGCTTCATAGAGGATCAACGGAATCCCCAATTCGTTGGCAAAGGCGCGCAATGAACCATCGCGCTCTTTCGAGTGCAGAATAACCGGTGAGCCAAAGGCCTTCGCCATGTCCAGCGCAGTGGCATTTTCCACATCGACACGTATCTGCGGCAAATTGCTGCGGTGAATAGCACCGGTGTGCAGATCAACGATGTGGGTACACTTCTTAACCAGTTCTTCACTGAACAAATAGGCCATTCGCGAACCCAGCGCTCCGCGCTCCGAACCGGGGAAACAACGGTTCAAGTCGCGTCGGTCCGGCAGGTAACGAGACTGCTGGATAAAACCAAAGAGGTTCACGATAGGGACCACAATCAGGGTTCCGTGCAACTGTAACGCATCGGTCTGATCGATGATCTGGCGGCAAATCTCGATGCCGTTTAACTCATCACCGTGGATTGCCGCGCACAACAACATCACCGGGCCTGGGCGGGTGCCGTGGAATACGTCAACACGTAAGTCTAGCGGGGCGTCATTGTACAGGCGCACCGCCGGGATCAGAATGTGTTGATGAGAGCCCGGCTCGATGCGTTTACCGGCCAGTTCAAAGGCTGCCATAACAGGCTTACGAGAGGCAGAACTGCTGTTCATTAACCGCGGCTCCCTTTGGTGCGCGTTTTATGCGCTTTGGCGTTGTTTTCCAGGAAGGTGATGATCTGGCCGGCGATGTCTTTCTCGGACGCGGTTTCGATACCTTCCAAGCCCGGCGATGAGTTGACTTCCATCACCAACGGTCCATGGTTAGAGCGCAGAATGTCGACACCGGCGACATTCAGACCCATGGTTTTAGCGGCTTTAATCGCGGTCTGGCGCTCAGCCGGCGATAATTTAATCAGGCTGGCACTGCCGCCCCGGTGCAGGTTGGAGCGGAACTCGCCTTCTTTGGCCTGACGTTTCATTGCTGCAATGACCTTATCGCCCAAGACAAAACAGCGAATATCGGCACCGCCGGCTTCACGGATATATTCCTGCACCATAATGTTCGCTTTCATACCCATAAAGGCTTCGATAACGCTCTCTGCGGCCTGTGCGGTCTCAGCCAGCACCACACCGATGCCCTGCGTACCTTCTAACAGTTTAATGACCAGCGGCGCACCACCAACCATATCAATAAGATCCGGGATATCCTGCGGCTGATCGGCAAAACCGGTGGTCGGCAAGCCAATGCCTTTCCGCGATAACAGTTGTAACGAGCGTAATTTGTCGCGACTGCGCGAGATAGCAACCGATTCATTCAGCGGGTACGTGCCCATCATTTCAAACTGGCGTAATACCGCGGTGCCGTAAAAGGTGACCGATGCGCCGATGCGCGGGATGACACAATCATAGTAAGGCAGTTCCTTGCCGTGACGGTGAATTGAGTTTTCTCGCGCGTTAATGTTCATGTAGCAACTTAACGGGTTAAGAACATCGACCTGATGGCCGCGCTCCCGTGCCGCCTCGACCAAACGACGCGTCGAGTAAAGATTGCTGTTACGCGACAAGATTGCAATTCGCATAGTTATTCTCCTAATAAGTGGGCTTGCGCAGGATTTACAATAAAATGCTGGCGCATGGCCTGACGGCCCAACAACATCCTAAATTTCATGGTGTCCCGGTTAGTTAACGTTAATTCGATGACCTGGTCAAACTGTCCTAGTACTAATCGTGTGCGAATGACGTAGCGTACTTCGGTATGGCCGCCGGAGTCTGTGACCTCGCGTTGCTCATAGACCGGGGCTTCAAAACTGTGTTCTTGCAAAGAGTCTTGTTGTGGGTGGACATAGACCTTCAGCCAGGTGGCACCGTCACGCTCGAAAGGTTCTAGTTTAAACGCGTGCAGACAGGATGTTTTGGCGCCCGTATCCACTTTCATATGGATGCGATCAATCCCGATATCCGGCAACGCGCCCCATTCCTTCCAACCTAATGTTTGCATGACAATCTCCTGACCGTTACAAAATAAATCCTGAGCGTGCTAAATACACTATTTTCAGATTAGCGCAATCAATTTATTTGTTGAACGGGTCGATGATCTCAAATGCTATCATAATCGTTTTACTGCTACGTGCGTAATTTGTGACGCCACGTTCGAGGAGGAATAATGGCGGCTTGTCCATCGTGTGACTGCGAGAGTCCGTTAGGTTTTAAAATTAAAATGGCGTTTCAGCCGATTGTTAATGTGCAGACTAAAGAGGTGTTTGCCTTTGAAGCATTGGTGCGTGGTGAAAACGGCGAGGGTGCCGGTGAAGTACTATCGCGGGTGAACGATGCCAACAAATACACCTTTGATCAGAGCTGCAGAATGGCGGCCATTGAAACGGCGGCTGCAGTTAATCTGCCGTCAAAAGTCAGCATCAATTTTATGCCGAATGCCATTTATGAACCCGAAACCTGTCTGGCAAAAACGTTGAAAACCGCACGAAAAACCGGTTTCCCGCGTGAAAATATCATTTTCGAAGTGACCGAACACGAAAAGGTGGAAAATCACGGCTTGCTGGTTGATGTGTTTAAAACCTACCGTGAACACGGTTTTTTAACGGCCATTGATGATTTTGGTGAAGGCTACGCCGGGCTCAATCTGCTGGCCGACTTCCAGCCCGATATCCTAAAAATTGATATGAAGCTGGTGCGTAATATTCATCAGGACCGGATTAAAAAAGCCTTGTTTTCGGCGGTTCAGAAAGCCTCCCAAGAGCTTGGAATTATGTTGGTTGCCGAAGGTGTTGAGACTCAGGACGAGTATTTGTACCTCAAGTACAACGGTGTGGAACTGATGCAGGGGTATTATTTCCAGAAGCCAGAAATTGAAGCCTACTCCATTCCCACGTTCGACTGATGCGCTGCTACTCGTCTTCGCCGGCCGCCTCATTGCGGCTGGCCTGCAGTTTCTGCAGGTGAGCTTTAAATTCATAGACATCGCGGTCAAGCGCATTGGCACTGACGTATAGGTCATAGCCCAACAACTCACGCAACTGTGCCATGCGAACCGCAAAGGACGCGATCAAGCCTTTGTAAACCACCCCGTTGGGGCTGACATAACGGTCGGGAATATCGAAATACTGCGAGTAATCCGACTGGTCAGGGCGTTCATGACGTAACGCCATGGTCAGCAGTTGGCGCTGTTCAAACAACAGCGCCGACGCCAGCCGCGGCGATATCGACTGCAACACCTCATCAACATTGTGTAAGCGAAAACCGAGAAAGGGGGCGTCTTCCAAATCCAGAATGCGGGTTACACGTGGCACGTCATAACGGATGATATTATCCCAACTGATCTGCCATTGGCCGCGGCGATGCAGGTACGTCAGATGTTCGGGGGTGATGCTCAGTGACACCGGCGGTTCAATCAGTTTACCGATGCCCAGCAACAACAGGATCGCCGAGGTTGCGCCGATCACCACGGTGACGCCGCCGGGCACATCGTCCCTGACCAGGTGGATAAACACAATTAACGCAAACAGCAACAGCGCAAGCCCACAAAACGTGAGGGCATTACGTTTGGCGTGAGGGGTCACATTAAACTGCATGAAATACCTGCCGGATGATTTGTTCGGTAAATGATGTTTTCAAATAAAACCCACGCGGCCTGACTTGGATAATACTCCCGTCAGGTCCTATCGCATCGGTTAACGCTGAGCCATCGGCTGCCTTCGGACGAATTTGTAACGCTACCCCCTGACGTGCGGTAATGTGCTCCACTTCGCCCAGCGCAATGCGATCCATGTGTTCTTCCCAGTCGCGTTGCAGCATTGACTCCTGTGCCGCGCTGGGTTGCCAGATAAAGGCACTGCCGACCACCCGGTCAGCCAAGGGAATTTCCCGGCGCCCGTCAATCGGCAACCATAATACGCATTGTAGCTTATTACGGACATTACTGGTCTGCCAGTTCACTCCGGCGAGGTCGGTTAATGGTGCGACACAGACGAAGGTGGTTTCCAATGGTTTGCCGTTGGCATCCACCGGTAAGGTTTTCAGTTCAATGCCCAGTTCCGGAAAGTCCTGTGTTGGCTTTGAGCCCGCCGTCGCACCGAGATAATGCTCCAGCAGCATACCAACCCAGCCTTTATCACGTCGCAGATCGTTGGGAATGGGCAGTTGCGCGGCAGCCGCAAGATCAGCAAAACGCTGACCGGCAAGCTCGCTGGCGCGGGCAAATAATTCATCAATACTGTGTGGACGTTGGGGTTTCAGGCTCATATTTAATAGCTAATCGTTTGCCCAAAGCGGGCCTTTATGGAAGAATCAATGCTAACAGAGAATAATTGAGGATGCTCGCGTGATAGATGCAGAAGGATTCCGGCCAAACGTAGGAATCGTCATCTGTAACGGGCATGGGCAGGTATTTTGGGCTCGCCGCATTAACCAGCACAGCTGGCAATTTCCGCAGGGCGGCATTGATGAGGGCGAGACCCCTGAACAGGCAATGTACCGAGAACTTTGGGAAGAGGTCGGTCTTAAGCCAGAGCAGGTAGAAATTCTGTACACCAGCCGTCACTGGTTGCGTTATCGATTACCCAAGCGGTTAATTCGGCGCGAACAACGGCCCATGTGTGTTGGTCAGAAACAAAAATGGTTCCTTTTGCGGCTGAAATGCCGCGAAGAAGATGTTGACGTGTTGAAGTCCGGACACCCTGAATTTGATGGTTGGCGCTGGGTGAGCTATTGGTATCCGGTAAGGCAGGTAGTTTCGTTCAAACGCGATGTGTATCGTCGTGTGATGAAAGAATTTGCTTCGCACGCCATGCCATTTAACGGAGGGGGACGCCCGCCGCGGCACTCCCGCGGTAACAAACGAAGACGGTAACTCATGCTCGTAACCTTGCAGCGCATTGTCGAAACAGTTAACAAGTCGCCGGATTTTAATCTCGCCTTGCGTGCGATGGTGGGTCAGGTGCGGGAAGCCTTGCAGACCGACAGTTGTAGCGTGTTTTTAGCAGACGACGATACACAACAGTTTGTGATGGCTGCCAGCGATGGTCTCAGTACCCGGCAGGGTGAGCAAGTTCGGGTGGATTTTGGCGACGGTATTATCTCGCTTGCGGCGCAGCGTGAAGAGCCGCTGAATATCGCGGATGCCAGTCAGCATCCGGCGAATAAAAAGCTGACGGAAACCAACGAATCCGAATATCGAGGCTTATTGGCCGCACCCATTATCCACCGCCGTAAGGTGCTCGGTATTATCGTTGTGCATCAGAGCGAGGCACGCAGCTTTACCCGCGAGGAAGAAGCCTTTGTCGTCACACTGGCGGCGCAGTTGGCGGTCGTGATTGCTCATGCCAGCGCCAAAGGTTTACTGGCCAATGAGAACTCGCCCTGGATCCATAGTCTGCAGGGATTACCCGGCTCACCGGGCGTGGCGATTGGTGATGCCTTTGTGTCGCGCCCTGAAGTCAGTCTCAAGGAAGTCTCAGCGCAGCGCACCGACCGACCGCAACATGAAATTCGCAAATTTCGCCAGGCGGTGGCGCGTACCCGGGCCGACTTAAAGCAGTTGGCTGAGCGGATGTTGGGACAGGTCCCTGACGACACCCTATCTATTTTTGATGTTTACCAGAGCATGCTCGATGCCGCCAGTCTCGGCAATGCGGTTGAAGCGATGATTAACGAGGGTTGGCGTGCGCAAACGGCCCTCAAGCATGTGGTGGAACAGTTTGTTGATCAGTTTGAGGCATTGGACGATTCGTACTTACGCGAACGCGCAACGGATGTCCGTGATATTGGTCAACGGGTGTTACTGCACTTACAACAACGGCAGCGCAAGCCGCGGTTATTCCCGGCTGAAGGCATTTTGATTGCAGATGAAGTCACGGCGTCGATGCTGGCCGAATTACCCCAGGAAAAGATCGCAGGCATTATCTCGCTGCGCGGCTCCAGCAACTCCCACGCGGCGATCATGGCGCGGAGCATGGGGATTCCCGCCGTACTGGGTATTGACGACATTGAGTTGCACTTTTTTGCAGAGAAACAACTGATTGTCGATGGTTACACCGGCGAAATTTACATTAATCCACCGCCGCAGGTAAAAGAGCAATACCGTCATTTGGCGGAGGAAGAAGAAGAACTCAAAGAGATTGTTGCCCGGCACGCCCATCTGCCGGCACAAACGCAGGACGGCCAACGTGTCAGTTTGCATCTAAACCTGGGCCTTGATCTTAAACAACCGCATCTGAAAAACCTGAACATCGACGGCATTGGTTTGTACCGTTCCGAAATTCCGTTCATGATGCGTGATCAACTGCCGACCGAAGATGAGCAGGTTGAAATGTATCAGGAGGTGCTGGATCAGTTTCCGGATCAACCGGTAGTGATGCGGACCCTGGACGTCGGCGGTGACAAGCCATTACCTTACCTACCGCTGCAGGAAGATAATCCGTTTCTAGGCTGGCGCGGCATTCGCTTAACGCTGGATCATCCGGAAATCTTCCTGGTGCAGGTGCGGGCAATGTTACGGGCCAGTATTGGTCGCACCAATTTACGCATTTTACTGCCCATGGTGACCAGCGTTAGCGAGGTCGAAGAGGCGTCGCGACTGATCAAGCAGGCGTATTTTGAGGTGGCCGAAGAGCAGGGCTGTGCGGTTGGCGTCAATCTGGTACAGCCGCAGTTAGGCGTTATGATTGAAGTGCCGGCGATCATTTACCAGTTGCCGGCGTTGGCCAGTAAAGTGGACTTTTTCTCGGTCGGTTCGAACGATCTCACGCAATACTTACTGGCTGTGGATCGTAACAATCGCCGCGTGGCAAACTTGTACGATGCGTACCACCCGGCGGTGTTGGCAAGTCTTGATGAAATTGCCCGGCGTTGTGAAGAGTTAAGTAAGCCGGTCAGTGTTTGCGGCGAGCTTGCCGGCGATCCCGGTGGCGCGTTGTTGCTGGTGGCGATGGGTTACCGCCAGTTGAGCATGAACAGTTATAACATCGATCGCGTGCGCTGGATATTACGCAACGTGCGCTCCAGCACGTTGCAGGTGATGCTGGCAAAAGCCTTGCAGGCAAGACACCCGGAGCAGATACGAAAAATGATCGCGAATAAAATGGAAAGTATTGGCCTTGGCGGCTTCGTCCGGGCGGGCAAATAATATGGACATAACCGTTTGGCTGTGGTGTCTTGGTGGTGGTGCGTTAGCTGGATTACTGGCCGGGCTGCTGGGCATTGGCGGTGGCTTGGTGGTGGTTCCCCTGCTGATTTATTTATTGCCGGTGATCGGTGTGGCACCGGAACTGGTGGTACCCAGTGCTATCGCTACCAGCCTGGCGACCATTTGTATGACCACCGCTTCGGCTGCGTTGACTCACTCCCGTACCGGCTATCTTGAGCGATTTTGGCTGATACGGGTATTGCCAGGGTTGTCAGTCGGTGCGTTGTTGGGTGCGTTTTTAGTGACCGTGGTCAATCCAGAATGGTTAAAACTGAGCTTTGCGGCAGTGTTGGTGATTTTGTCCATACGAATGTTACTGCCGGCGCCGGAAGGTGAACCGAAAACCAGTGTCTCAAAACGATTGTTGGCCATCGGAGCGGCGCTCATCGGCACCATTTCCGGGCTGGTAGGTATCGGTGGCGGTGCGTTGACGGTACCGTTTTTACAACGCGTAAGAATTCCGGTACGGCAGGCCATCGCCATATCGTCACTGGGCAGCTTTGTTATCGGCTGCAGTTCGGTGGTGATGTTTATCCTCAACGGCTGGTTGTCCGAGCAGACCAGTGGCCCCTTGGGGCTGATTAACCTGCCGGCGTGGATTGCGATTTCAATGGCTTCGGTGCTATTGGCGCCGTTAGGCGCCAAGCTTGCGCATCGCTTGCCAATCAAATTGATGCGACGTTTTTTTGCGGCCTTTTTGGTGGTCGTTGCGATTAACTTATTAATGAAGTAGGAGATGAATGTGCCCCCAACGGACTTTTGGCAATTTCCAACCATCGACCCGGTGATTCTGCATATTTGGGGTCCAATTGCTATCCGCTGGTACGGTCTGGCGTACATCGCCGGGTTTGTGTTTGCCTACTGGTGGGGCAGCCGTCAGGCTCGACGCAGTCAGCATTGGACTCAGGAACAGTTTTCCGACTTGCTGTTCTGGGGATTTCTGGGCGTGATTCTGGGTGGCCGTATCGGTTACGTGCTGTTTTATAAATTTGCTGACTTTATTGATAACCCGCTGTTTTTATTCCAGGTATTTGACGGTGGTATGTCGTTCCACGGTGGCTTGCTGGGGGTGATCACCGCGATGTTCTGGTATGCCCGAGCGAAACAACGACCGTTTTTGCAGGTGGGCGACTTTATCGCACCGCTGGTGCCGATGGGGCTGTTCTTTGGCCGTTTGGGCAACTTTATTAACGGTGAACTGTGGGGACGCGCAACGGACGTGCCCTGGGCCATCGTGTTTCCAAGCGGTGGCCCGGTACCGCGCCATCCATCGCAGCTTTATGAGGCGCTGCTCGAAGGTTTGGTATTGTTTGCGTTACTCTGGTGGTTCCAGCAAAAGCCTCGCGGCCGCGGAGCGGTCAGCGGGCTGTTTTTACTGGGTTACGGCGTCGCCCGTTTTACCGTCGAGTTTTTCCGTGAACCGGATGCGCACCTCGGGTTGCTGTCTCTGGGGATGTCGATGGGTCAATGGCTGACCTTGCCGATGATTTTGTTGGGTATAGGCCTATTGTACGCGGCCAAGGGTAAAGAAAAGGTAGCGCAGCCATGAGTAATCGTCCGGAGCAACAGTATCTGCAGTTGTGTCAGCGTATCGTTGATGAGGGCGTTTGGGTTGAAAACAAGCGCACGGGTATTAACTGTCTGACGGTGATAGACGCAGACCTGAGCTACGATGTCGGCAACAATGAGTTTCCGCTTATCACAACCCGCAAGAGCTTTTATAAGGCGGCCATTGCCGAATTGCTGGGGTATTTGCGGGGGTACGACAACGCAGCGCAGTTTCGCGCGATTGGTTGTAATACCTGGAATGCAAACGCCAATGAAAATCAGGCCTGGCTGAACAACCCGAACCGCAAAGGCGAAGACGACATGGGGCGGGTGTACGGGGTGCAGGCCCGCCAATGGCGCAAACCCGACGGAACGCACCTCGACCAATTGCGCAAGGTGATCGATAACCTCAGTCGTGGTATCGACGACCGCGGTGAAATTATTACGTTTTATAATCCTGGTGAATTTGAACTTGGCTGTTTACGTCCGTGTATGCACACGCACACCTTTTCGCTGCTGGGTGACACACTCCATCTGACATCCTATCAGCGCAGTTGCGACGTGCCGCTGGGGTTAAACTTTAATCAGATCCAATGTTTTGTGTTACTTGCGTTAGTGGCGCAAATCACCGGCCATAAGCCGGGTAAGGCCTATCATAAAATCGTTAATGCCCATATCTATGAAAATCAGTTGCCGTTAATGCGTGACGTGCAACTGAAACGCGAACCCTACCCGGCGCCGTCGTTGCACATTAACCCGGACATCCGATCCTTGCAGGACCTGGAAACCTGGGTCAGCAAGGACGATTTTAACGTTCAAGGTTATCAATCGCATCCGGCGATAAAATACCCGTTCGCGGTATAGGAACCATCATGTCACTGAAGGTCACCATTTGCGATGACTCAGGGATGGCACGCAAACAATTGTTACGCACCTTGCCCGAGGACTGGGACGCTAAGGTGTATCAGGCCGCGGATGGCGAGCAGGCGCTAGCCTGTGTCAAAGCCGGTCAGGCGGATGTGTTATTTCTTGATTTGAACATGCCGGTAATGGATGGCTATCAAACCCTGGCGGCGATCCAACGACAGCAGTTAGAATCGCTGGTGATCGTCGTGTCCGGCGACATCCAGCCGCAGGCGCATCAACGGGTAACTCAGCTCGGTGCGATGGCGTTTGTGAAAAAGCCGATGTCCGGGGGTGAGTTGCGTCAGTTGTTACAGCAGTTCGGGTTGTATCAACCGGCATCAGGACACCTGCAATTGGTGGACGAACGTCAGGCACAGCCGGAGAACGCGCTGGATGTTTATCGGGAAGTCAGCAATGTCGCGATGGGGCAGGCGGGCGACCATCTGGCGCGTATGCTCAACACCTTTATTGAACTGCCGGTGCCCAATGTCAATTTCATTGCCCCGTCCGAACTGCATATGGCGCTACAGGCTATTGATAACAGCGAACGTGTGTCGGCGATCAGTCAGGGCTTTGCGGGTAGCGGTATCTTGGGGGAAACCCTGACCTTGTTCAGTGATACCTCAATTGATGATGTTTGTCAGTTATTGGGTCATCAGTTAAGTGGCTCGATGCGACAACAGCGTATTGAGGCGCTGATGGATATCGCTTCCATTATTTCATCCGCTTGCCTGAACGGTCTTGGCCAACAATTGCACGTCGAGTTTACCGCGTCACAGCCTGTCCTATTAGGTGAACAAAAAGCCATCAGTGAATTACTGGCCGAGTCCGAGCAACGTTGGCAGAACATACTCGCCATTGAAATTGGTTACACCCTTAAACAGCATCAAATCGGCTTTGACTTACTGTTACTGTTCCCTGCTGATGCCGTCAAGGTACTCGACCAGCAACTGGCGCACTGGTTGGCCGGGCAGGAGGACTAAAATGACAGAGATGGATGAATTACACGCCAAAATGAGTATACTCGGCGCCATCGATGTGGGCATCGTGGTGCTGGATCGCGAATACCGGGTGCAACTGTGGAATGAATTCATGCAGAACCACAGCGGCCTGCGCCCCAGCCAGGTGCGTGACCAAAATCTGTTTAGCGTGTGTCCCGAAATTGATGAAGCCTGGCTCAAACGAAAGGTCGAACGGGTGTGGGAGCTCGACGCCCGGGTGTTTATTACCTGGGAGCAGCGCCCCTACGTGTTTCGCTTTCGTAACAGTCGGCCCATTACCGCGACCAGTGAATGGATGTATCAGAATATGACCGCGATTCCGCTGCATAACCCCCGCGGCGAGGTGTATCAGGTCTGTTTAATCATTTATGACGTCAGTGAGCAAGTACGTGAGCAACAGTAATCATCAGGCAATAACAGAAGCACAGGGTGGTATCCAGCGTGTCTATGGACGCCAGGCACTCACTCAGTTTCAGCAAACTCATGTTGCCGTGGCCGGCCTCGGTGGCGTCGGCTCCTGGGCGCTAGAAGCGTTGGCGCGAACCGGTATCGGTAAACTCACGTTAATTGATTTGGACGACGTCTGTGTCAGCAACATTAACCGTCAGTTGCCGGCAACCTTTGATACCGTCGGACAACCGAAAACAGAGGTACTGGCAGCACGCGTGCGTGCCATTAACCCGGACTGTGACGTGCGGGTTATCGATGACTTCCTGCTACCGGATAATTTTGACGAGTATCTGCAGGGCGTAGACGCGGTCCTGGATGCGATCGACAGCGTCAAAACCAAAGCCGCGTTGGTCGCCTGGTGCAAACGGCATAAGGTACGGATGGTGTGTTGTGGTGGCGCAGGTGGGCAAATCGACCCCACTCAGATCCGCGTGGCTGATCTGGCCAAAGCCAAGCAGGATCCGTTATTGGCAAAAGTGCGTTCGGATTTGCGCCGTAATTATGGTTTTTCTAAGAACCCGAAACGTAAGTGGGGAGTTGACTGCGTCTATTCGGAAGAGCAGTTGCGCTATCCGATCATCAGTGGTGAGGGTGAAGGCGAGGTGACGTTGCAAAAACCGGGCAGCGGCAGCATGCAAATGAACTGCTCCTCCGGCTTCGGCGCCGCCATGACCGTCACCTGCAGCTTCGCCATGCACGCAGTTGCTCTGCTACTCCGGCGCTGCGCGCCTCCGCGCTAGGCGCGGCTGACAGCCGCTTGCCTGGCGGTGCGTACCGCACCTTGCTCGGCGTTCGCTGCGCGAACTTGCTTGGCGGCGCGTGGCGCCTTGCATCAAAGCCGTAGCTTGCGCCTGCGGCGCAAGTAAGCTTGTCGCGCCGCAGGCGCGACTCGCCGGTGTTGGCAAGCGCCTTTGGCGCGCCAGGCAAGGCACGGCGAAGCACGTGCCGTCAAGCAAGCCGCCGTAGGCGGCGCCTAGCTGGTGAGTTCACGCAGAGACTCAGCAACATGGCGCAAGAAGAATTCAACGTGCAAAGTCATTAAAGCCTCAGGAGCCGGACTATACCGATTCACGTATTCAGTTCATAAGTAGCCATCGGTTTAGCGAGCCGAAGGCGAGCGTACCGATCGGGGGGCGTCGAAGTCGGATGTTAATTTTTTAGCGACGTTACGCAGGCCGTTGCTGCGTGATGGGGTTAAATGATTTTCCAAATTCTCAGCCCGTAACAGCGCATCGAGGTCGAACGCCCGTATCTCTGCCAACGGTTGCCCATCAAGGCGCTGCTGAATCAGTGCCAACAACCCCTTCACAATCCGCGACGCACTGTCAAAACGAATTACCACCGCATCCGGATTCGAGCTATCAACGTATAACCAGACCTTAGCCTCACAACCGCTGACCAGATGCCGCTCATCACGCGCATCGTCCGGATACGGAGGGAGGGTACGAGCTAACTGCACCAAGCGACGGTATTGTTGTTCCCAGTTCAATTCGTAAACTCTCCCTTACATCTGCGAAACTAAATTGTCGCATAACTTGTGAGATGGACGCTAGTTAAGGATAATAACGATAAATTAACAGCAAATCACAAGAGTAACTTTTTAAAAGTTCCAAACAAAAGGAAGTTAACATGAAGATACTTGTCGCGGTGAAGCGCGTGATTGACTACAACGTCAAAGTCCGCGTTAAGCCAGATCAGTCCGATGTCGATTTGGCCAACGTCAAGATGGCTCTTAACCCCTTCTGCGAAATTGCCGTAGAAGAAGCTGTTCGCCTAAAAGAAGCAGGCACTGCCGACGAAGTGGTGGTGGTTTCTATCGGCCCGAAAGCCGTCCAGGAACAATTACGTACTGCCTTGGCGCTGGGCGCGGATCGCGCGATTCAAGTTGAAACCGACGACATGCCGGATTCACTGTCGGTCGCCAAAATTCTTAAAGGCGTGGTCGACAAAGAAGGTCCGGATATGGTCATTCTTGGTAAGCAGTCGATCGATTCGGACAACAACCAAACCGGTCAAATGCTGGGTGCATTAACCGGTATGCCTCAAGGCACGTTTGCGTCAAAAGTCGAGGTCGGTGACGGCTTTATCAACGTCACCCGTGAGATTGACGGCGGTTTGCAAACCGTAAAACTGAACCTGCCGGCGATCGTAACCACCGACTTGCGTTTGAACGAACCGCGTTACGCGTCTTTGCCAAACATCATGAAAGCTAAGCGTAAGCCGCTGGAAACCATCAGCACCGACGATTTGGGTGTTGAGGTTAAACGCACCGTTAAATTGCTAAAAGTTGAGCCACCTGCGGAACGCAGCGCCGGTATCAAAGTGGCGGATGTGGATGAGCTTGTCGAGAAACTGAAAAACGAGGCCAAAGTACTATGAGCATTTTAGTGGTTGCAGAACACGACAATAACGCCGTTGATCCGTCGACTCTGAAGACTTTGGCTGCGGCACAGAAACTGGGTGGCGACATTCACGTATTGGTGGCCGGCAGCGGCTGTTCAACCGTTGCCGAAAACATCGCTAAAGCCGAGGGTGTGAGCAAAGTATTCCTGGCCGATAACTCGGTCTATGAACATCAACTGGCTGAAAACATCGGGGCACTGGTCGCTGAATTAGGCAAAGATTACAGCCACGTGCTGGCTCCAGCCACCACGACCGGCAAAAACTTCATGCCGCGTGTAGCGGCGCTGCTGGATGTGGCACAAATTTCGGACATCATCAGCGTTGAAAGCGAGGATACGTTTAAACGTCCTATCTACGCCGGTAATGCCATTGCCACCGTACAGTCGGAAGACGCGATCAAAGTGATCACTGTGCGCACCACTGCCTTTGATGCGGTCGCAGCAGAAGGCGGCAGCGCCAGTGTTGAGTCACTGGATATCGTGATTGACAACGACAAGTCAGCGTTCGTTGGTGAGCAGTTGGCTGAATCAGAACGTCCTGACCTGACCTCTGCTGAGATCGTGATTTCAGGCGGTCGCGGTATGCAAAATGGCGAAAACTTCAAACTGATCGAAGACATTGCCGACAAATTGGGCGCCGCAGTGGGTGCATCACGTGCGGCGGTCGACGCCGGCTTCGTACCAAACGATATGCAGGTGGGACAGACCGGTAAAATTGTTGCCCCACAACTGTACATCGCGGTGGGCATCAGTGGCGCTATCCAGCACCTGGCCGGGATGAAAGACTCCAAAGTGATCGTTGCCATCAACAAAGATGAAGAGGCGCCGATTTTCCAGGTGGCTGACTATGGTTTGGTTGCCGACTTGTTCGATGTACTGCCAGAACTGAGCAAAAAACTGTAATCTACAGTAACGCTTCTCTGACGCCGCCTGAATCAACAACTTGATGAAAGGTGGCGTCATTTTCCTCACTTTTCGCCCCGATACACTTGCATATTTTTAACTCATCGGACATGATTCAGTCATAACCGCCGTAAAAGTTAAAAATATTAGGTGGCTCACAATGAAAAGAAGAACAACTATGCTAAAAAAATTACCTCTAGCGTCGGCCATTGCGCTGGCCTTTGCGTTGCCAACTCAGGCTGCTGACTTTGAAGTGGGTGATTTCGACATCAAGTTCGATTCCATCCTGTCCTACGGTGCCGCTTGGCGGATGGAAGATCCGGCCATGCACCTCATTCATCCGGGTAACCGCGCCGGTGGCACAGCCGGTTCCAGTGTCGGTGATGACGGCAACCTGAACTTTGAAAAAGGCGATCTGGTAAGTTCAGTATTTAAGGGTGTTCACGATTTAAGCATTGACGGCGGCAGCTACGGTGCCTTTTTCCGTTTCAATTACTGGTATGACTACGTGATTTCTGAAGAAGAAATGCCGCACGGTCATCCGGGTAACAACTACGTGCCTAACACCACCCTTAACGATGACATTTTTGATGACTACTCACAGGGTAGTGGTTTCGAAGTGTTGGATGCGTTTGTCTGGGCAAACTTTGATATGGGCGATATCCCGACCAGTCTGCGGGTAGGTCGTCAGGTGTTGAGCTGGGGTGAAAGTACCTTTGTCTTTAACGGCATCAATGACATTAACCCACTGGACGTTAACGCGGCGCGTCGTCCGGGTGCTGAAATCAAAGAAGCTCTGTTACCGGTAGGTATGGTGAGCATCAACATGGGCTTAACCGAAAGCCTGAATATGGAAGCCTTCTATCAATACGAGTGGGACAACACCAAGCTTGATGGTTGCGGTACTTACTTCTCCAGCGTTGATATCATCGGCGGTCCGGGTTGCGGTAAAGTGACCCTGAACCCACAGCTGGTTCCGGGCGATCCCAGCAGTTATCTGAGCGACCGTGAGTCGGTTGTATCGGGTGCCTACATTGGCTCCAACCCAACGCTTGATGCGTCAGATAGCGGTCAGTGGGGGGTTAACTTCCGTTATTACTCACTGGATTTAGACGCTGAATTTGGTTTGTACTACCTCAACCTGCACAGCAATACGCCGATCATTTCAGCGTATAACTGGACCGTCGATCCGGAACAGTACATGTCCGATGAAGATCGTATGAATCCAGGTTACACCTATGCGACACCAAACGGCTACCCCATCGACGGACCGCGTCTGGTGATCGAGTATCCGGAAGATTACAAAGTCATGGGTGCGAGCTTTAGCACCAACCTGGGCATGTGGTCTGTTGCTGGTGAATACAGCTTCCGTAAAGACGCGCCCGTGCAAATTAACACCACCGAAATTCTGACCGCCGGTTTGCGTCCGAATGTACCGAGCACCTTTGCAGATCGCGTGCAAACCACCGAGTTGGGTGGTCTTGCCAACGGTTATGACCGACTGGACGTCAGCCAGGCGCAGGCCAGTTTTGTGCGTTTCGTTGACCGTCTGTGGGGTTCTGACCGCATGACCTTCGTCGGTGAAATTGCGATGAACCAGGTACACGACCTACCGGGTCTTGAAGAACAACGTTATGGCCGTCTGCCATTATTTGGTAAGTGCTTACTGCCATCAGAAGTAGGGCCGGCCAACGCGGGCAACTGTGAAGGTTTCGTCACAGAAAACTCGTGGGGTTACCGCACCCGCTTCCAGTTTGAATACTTAAACGTATGGCAAGGCTGGAGCCTGACCCCGGTGGTTCAATTTAACCACGATGTATCGGGTTACTCACCAAACAGTAACTTTATCGAAGACCGTAAGTCGCTGGGTATTAACCTGACGGCCGACTACCTATCGACTTATAAAGTGAACCTGGGTTACACCACTTACAGTGGCAGTGACTATGATGCGACGACTGACCGTGATTTCGCGTCCATCAGCTTCTCATACGCCTTCTAACAAGGTTAGACTGCTTATGAGCTAACGGAAAGTCGTGCCTTTGGCGCGACTTTTTTGTTTATGGTAGCTTGCGCCTGAGGCGCAAGCTACGAAAACCAGGAGAGCAAGATGAAACGAGCGTTAACCGCAATAGCGGCATTGATGGTCTCTGCCACTGCATTCGCTGATGACCATAACACCTTTCAGTTAGAAGATGTTTTTACGCTGGAATATGCGTCTTCACCAACCATTCACCCCAGCGGGGATTACAGTGTTTTTGTGCGTCAGGCGATGGACATCAACAAAGACCGTAAGGTGGGTACGCTGTGGAAAATCCACGAGAATGGCGACTTGCGGCCACTGACCGGCGACAAAGCCAGTGAGAGCCAGCCGGTCTGGTCACCGGATGGGAAACGGCTGGCGTTTGTCTCAACCGCAACCGGTAGCCCGCAAATTCATATTTATTGGGTCGATAGTGGTGAGCATGCTGCGATTACCGACTTAACCCAGGCACCATCAAGCCTGAGTTGGTCACCGGACGGTAAGCAAATTGCCTTTACTATGTTTACCCCGGACGCCAAGCCGGCACCGGTTTCATTGCCGGGGAAACCACAAGGCGCCGAGTGGACGGACGCGCCGAAATACATCGATAAAGACAACTATCGCTACGATGGCGGCGGTTATGCCCGTGACGGTTATCAACACATTTATGTGGTACCCAGCGAAGGTGGTACCGCGCGTAAACTGACGAGCGGCGACTATAACCACGGTGGCGAACTGGCTTGGGCGGATAACGGCGAGGTCATTTACTTCTCGGCCAATCGCCGTGACGACGCGTTTCGTCAGCCAACCAACAGCGAACTTTATCAAGTGGCCGTCAATAGTGGCGAGATACAGCAAGTGACCGACCGCAAAGGTCCTGACCGCTCGCCTGCCGTATCGCCGGACGGCGAATACATTGCCTATCTGGGGAACGACGATAATGGCAAAAGCTTTCAGGTGACGCGGCTTTACGTAATGTCTGCTGACGGCAGCGACAACACAGTACTGACGGCGGATCTGGATCGCAGTGTCACCGGCTTTGAGTGGGACAGTGATAGCGATGGTATTTACTTCAGCTACGACGACCACGGCATTGGCTACCTGGCACGCACGGACCTGTCCGGCGATCACGAACAGCTGGCGGATCGTGTCGGCGGCTTGTCCTACAGTCGTCCTTATGGGGGTGGTGATTTCTCAGTGGCTGCCGATGACAGTGTACTGTATACCGTTTCGAACCCTCAGCGTCCGGCGGATTTGGCCTTATGGCAGGACGGCGACAGTCGTCAGTTAACGCAACTGAATGAGGATGCGCTGGCGCATAAACAGCTCGCGCGTGTCGAAGAAATTAACTATAAGTCCAGCGTGGACGGTCTTGATTTACAGGGTTGGATTGCCTACCCACCGAATTTCGATCCGAGTAAAAAATACCCGCTGATGCTGGAGATTCATGGTGGTCCGCACACTAATTACGGCCCGCGTTTTGCCGCCGAGATCCAGTTATTCGCGGCAGCCGGCTACGTGGTGCTTTATACCAACCCTCGTGGCAGCACCAGTTACGGTGATGAGTTTGCCAATACCATTAATAAAAACTACCCGAGTCATGACTACGATGACTTAATGGACGGCGTCGATGCGGTCATTGATAAGGGCTTTATTGATGAAGACGAGCTGTACGTCACCGGTGGTAGCGGTGGTGGTGTTTTGACCGCCTGGATTGTCGGCCATACCGATCGCTTCAAAGCGGCGGTGGTCGCGAAGCCCGTAATCAACTGGTACAGCTTTGTACTGACCGCCGATATGTATAACTACTTCTATCAGTACTGGTTCCCGGGGTTGCCATGGGATAACCTGGAACACTATATGAAGTATTCGCCAATAAGCTATGTCGGTAACGTGACCACACCAACGATGTTACTGACGGGTGAGAATGACTATCGCACACCGATGTCAGAAACCGAGCAGTACTATCAAGCATTGAAATTAGCCGGTGTAGAGACAGCGATGGTGCGGATTCAGGATTCAGGGCACGGTATTTATGCGCGCCCAAGTAACCTGATGAACAAAGTTGCCTACATCCTGCATTGGTTTGACAAGTACCGCGACAAGGATTAATCCCGCGTGCGGCAAAAACGGCGGTTTTGCCAGTAAAACCGCCACTGTTCGAGAAAGCGCCGCCAGGCGCTTTTATCTTTTAAGTGGCGATCTTCAACGTCAAGAATGTCACTGCCGTGCTGATGAGTGTTATCAACGCAGTAGGGCAGCAACCCCTGTACGTAACAGCCGGTTTCCCATTGCCACTGAAAATCAACATCAACCGGACGGAAAAATCGTTTACGAGCTAGCAATTTAGCCGCACCAGAGCGGCTTAAAATGTAGCCGCAGGCGCCCATCGGTGGTTTGTCGGTACGGTAGTCCACCAGCGTAAATGCGCCAACATCAGCCAGCTTATAATGTTGCTTGGGCTTAAAGGGTTGCGCTAATTTCAGCAAGTGCCAGTCGTCCGACAGTGTTGCAACGGCCGCGCCCAACTCGGCAAAGGCCGGACTAACCATAATATCGTCTTCCAGAATGACGGCCGCTTGCGCAGGGCTGTCGAGCAGTTGCTGCCAAGCCTTCCGGTGGCTCATGTAACAGGCGATTTCGCCACGCGTTAGTGACGCGTAAAAGCGCTGCCGATTGCGTTCGCTGTCATAGACACGATCAATCTCGGCATCGCTTAACTGACGTCCGTCAATTGCCGCGATCCGAGTAAAATCAACGCCGATACTGTGCAGTTGTTGGCTGGCGTGCTGTAGGCGTTCGCGCGAACGGTCGAGGTTAATAACATAAACGGGCAACATCATTTAGCGCTCAGATTTTTCGACATCATCACCGCGCTTGCGGCGGTATTCACGTTCGTAGAGCTTGGCTTCCGTCAGGAAAAAGTGGAAGGCATCAATATTGGCTTTGATAAAGCCCCGCCAGCCAGCCAGGAACATACGGCGAATGAGATAAAATTTAATGAACATCAGCGGGAAAATGAGTAATACCCGCGCCAGGCTACAGGTACGACCCTGTTCTTCGCGTTGTTTGGCTTTTAGTAACGAGTATTTGTTCAGTTTATCCATGTAACCGTGCGCTGAGTCATAGCCATAATGTTTAACATCAATGGGCAGGTGCGCAAGCGGTGGCTCGACCTCGATGTGTTCGTGCACTTTTAATGAGGTGTTCCAGCGTGACTTGGACTTGCGATAAACACGGCGGAAGCGGTGATGTCGGTGACCCGGTAGCGAGTGACCCATAAAAATATCGTCGTGCGCCAGATAGATGCCGTTGATGTCCCCTTTGGCAATGCGCTGCTGAATTTGCTCGAACGCCCCGTTGGGAAGCACTTCATCGCCATCCAGGTTAATCACCCAATCGTTACGACATTGTTCCAGCGCGAACGCCTTTTGCTTTGAATAACCAAGCCAGTCTTGATGAATGATACGAGCGCCATGCTTTTCAGCGATGGTGAGGGTATCGTCGGTCGAACCAGAGTCGACCAGAACGATCTCATCAGCGCCTTTCACGCTGCTAAGCACTTCGTCTAAATGACGACCTTCATTTTTGGTGATGAGATAAACACTGATTTTTGGTAACTCGGCCATGAAAGCCTCCCGTTAACTCGCGATGGCGTTAATGATATAGTTTTTTCTACGTATACGCATCAATCGGAATCGCTATGGGTGACTGGACAAAATTGCTGGCTGACGAAAAACAACAACCGTATTTTCAGGAATTACTGCACCGCGTTGCCCAGGCACGCGAACAAACCACCGTATACCCGCCGGCAGCGGATGTCTTTAATGCATTAAAGCTAACCGCGCCTGAACAAGTAAAGGTCGTGATTTTGGGGCAAGACCCGTATCACGGGCCTGGCCAGGCGCATGGGTTGAGTTTTTCGGTACCGGATGGGGTTAAGCTGCCGCCGTCGTTGCGCAACATACTGAAAGCCATTCAGGTGGACTACCCCGAACAGCCGCAGCCCGCGAACGGTGATTTGACGCGCTGGGCAAAGCAGGGCGTGTTGCTGTTGAATACGGTACTCACGGTGCAGGCGGGTAACGCTCACAGCCATGCCAACTGGGGCTGGGAGACCTTTACTGACCGGGTGATTGAACGGTTGGCGGCAGAACAGCAGGGCATTGTCTTTTTGTTATGGGGCGCGCATGCGCAGAAAAAGGCACGCCTTATTGATGGTAATCGCCACTGCGTGCTAAAAACGGTGCACCCGTCGCCGCTTTCAGCACATCGAGGTTTTTTCGACGCGCACCACTTCCGTAAAGCCAATGACTATCTTGTCAGCATTGGACGTGAGCCCATTCGTTGGTGACTCGCTCACCGTAGAGGTTTTTCACCGCAGAGGGCGCGGAGAACCGCAGAGAAAAGACTTTTAATGGAAAACCCAATTGGGTTCGTGGTTTTACCCTTAAAAACCTCCGCGCTCTCTGTGGCCTTAGCGGTGAACAGACGCTGTCGATGTTCATGAAAAATTGCGGAAGAGTTAACACGAGTGTAACAATTAGCTTTTAATCTGGAGCTCGCTGTGGTATCAAGGTGTTTGTGAATTTATTGTTATAAAAAGTGATAACAATTTTTTCACGTGCGCTAAGACCATAACTATAAAACTGAGAGGCAAGTATGGATCATTCAGAAGAGCTTCAGAAAGTCAGTGACAAGTCATCGAAGGGACGCGCAAAAAAACGCAAATGGCGTGAAATTGAACAACTAAAAGAAAAATATCAGTTACGGGAAGAACTGGCCGAAATGGATTATTGCTACGATCTCGATTTGGAAGAAATCGACCTGACGTAGGTCGCGCCCAGAGCGCGACCCATTATCTTTCGGAATGGCTTGCGCCATGGGCGCAAGTTACTCAGGCTTTTTGCGCATGACCGGCAGCATTTGCTTGAGCACTTTCGGTGCGCCTGCAACCACGTTACCGCTTTGCACGTAATTGTGGCCGCCGCTGAAGTCGCAGATGATACCACCGGCTTCGCGAATCATCAGTTCGCCGGCCAGCATATCCCAGGGCTTGAGACCCATTTCAAAGAAGCCGTCAAAGCGACCGGCCGCGACATAGGCTAAGTCCAGTGCTGCTGCTCCGGGGCGGCGCATGTCTGCGCAGTGTTCAAACAAGTTATTAAACATTTGCTGATATTCAGGCAGTTTGTGCTTGTACTTGAACGGAAAGCCCGTCGCTAACAACGCTCCCTTAAGCTCAACTTTCGGGTCAATCCGTAAACGGCGACCATTTAACTGAGCACCGGCACCTCGTGATGCACTGAATAACTCTTCGCGAATCGGATCATAGACCACGCCCTGTTGCACAGAACCTTTGTGCAAAAGCGCAATCGAAATACAGAAGTGAGGGATACCGCGCAGGTAATTTGTGGTGCCGTCCAGCGGGTCGATAACCCACTGAAAATCATTATCCGAGCCTTGTTGCTGGCCGCTTTCTTCCGCGATGATACCGTGTTCCGGGTAGGATTTACGGATGGTGCTGATGATTGCCTGTTCGGCGGCTTTGTCCATTTCGGACACCCAGTCATTCGGGCCTTTAGAAACCGCGTCGATGGGTTGCCCCTGATCAAATTGCTTAACAAGAATTTTGCCGGCTGCACGCGCTGCGCGCACCGCAATGTTTAACATCGGATGCATAATCAAATTACCTGTGCTGTCAAAGAACGTTGTGAGGATCACAAAAATCTGGTCGCGGATAATACCAGTATTGCGGTATCATGCACAACTTTTATTCAGCAACACTGTTGTGTGTCATCCGTTTTAATCGTTCAAGGGCATCATGTTAGATTCAATTCGTATCGTACTTGTAAACACCTCGCATACAGGCAACATCGGTTCGGTGGCACGGGCCATGAAAACCATGGGTTTAAAAGAACTGACCCTGGTTGATCCGGTGAACAAACCGGACAGCCACGCGTCCGCGTTGGCGGCCGGGGCGACGGATATTTTGGCCAACGCCCAAATCGTTGACACGCTGGAAGAAGCGATCGCAGACTGTGAGTTGGTGCTGGCGACCAGCGCCCGCAATCGTACCCTCGACTGGCCGTTGTTAGGTCCGCGCGATGCGGCCGCCAAAATGCTGGCCGAAGCACCAAAGCATAAAGTCGCAGTGGTCTTCGGGCGTGAGAACAATGGCTTAACCAACGAAGAGCTGCAACTCAGTCAGTATCATTTACACATCCCGACCAACCCGGATTATGGTTCGTTGAACCTGGCGATGGCAGTACAGACGGTTTGTTACGAGCTGCGTATGCAACACTTGGAAGCGGCAGAGGGGCAGTCGTTATACACGCATACGGATGAGATTGCGGACTATCCCCGTGCGGAACAACTGGAAATGTTCTACCAGCACCTGGAGCAGACGCTCTACCATACCGGCTTTATTGTGAAGCAGCATCCGGGGCAGGTGATGACCAAGTTGCGGCGCTTATTTAACCGAGCGCGCCCGGAAGAAAGCGAAATCAACATCCTGCGCGGTATCCTCGCTTCCATTAAGAAATAACCGCTTGGCGCAAAAAGCGTAACGTGCGCCACCGGCGCAAGAGGACCAACGCGCCAAGCGCAACGCCCACGTCGCGCTAATACTTGACTATTTTAGTCGGGTAAGTAAACTTAAAAGTCCAGCTCAGCGAAGAGGATACAGAATCATGCGCCTGACATCCAAGGGCCGCTATGCGGTCACCGCGATGCTTGACGTCGCCATGTTTGCACAAAAAGCCCCGGTACCATTGGCGGACATCTCAGAGCGGCAAGGTATTTCATTGTCGTATCTCGAACAGCTGTTCGCGCGCCTGCGAAAGCGCAAACTCGTTCAAAGCGTCCGTGGGCCAGGCGGTGGTTACCAACTCGGCCGCCGTGCCAACGAAATTTCGGTCGGCGCCGTGATTGAAGCGGTTGACGAATCCATCGATGCAACCCGTTGTCAGGGCAAGGCCAACTGTCAGGGCGGCGAACGCTGTTTAACCCACTCCTTGTGGGAAGGATTGAGCGACCGCATCGCCGATTTCCTTGATGGTATCACGCTGGCCGAGCTAATGGCGTCAAGGGATGTGAATGCCGTGGGCAAACGGCAATCATCAGAAAAGATTGAGTTAAACGTTATTTAGTATGTTGTTAAATTACGGTTCAGGAGTTTTTGCGTAGTGAAATTGCCTATTTATATGGATTTTGCGGCCACCACCCCGGTAGAACAGCAGGTCGCTGATAAAATGATGCAATTTCTTACCTATGATGGCATCTACGCAAACCCCGCTTCACGCTCACATCGCTATGGCTGGCAGGCTGAAGAGGCGGTTGATATTGCCCGTCACCAAGTGGCTGATTTGCTCAACGCAGACGCACGCGAGATTGTTTTCACCTCAGGCGCAACCGAATCGGACAACCTCGCGATTAAAGGCGTTGCCTACCAATTGCGTGACAAAGGCAAGCATCTGATCACCGTTAAAACCGAGCATAAAGCGGTGTTGGATCCGATGTTGCAACTGCAAAAAGAAGGATTCTCGGTCACCTTTCTCGATGTACAGGCGGATGGGCGTATTGATCTCGATGAATTGCGCTCGGCGTTACGGGAAGACACCACCCTGGTCAGTGTGATGCACGTGAATAATGAGCTGGGTGTGATTCAGGATATCGAGGCGATCGGTTCTATTTGCCGCAGCAATGGTACCTTACTGCATGTCGACGCTGCGCAAAGTGCCGGTAAACTGAGCCTGGATCTGAGTCAGCTTCCGGTCGATTTGTTGTCGCTTTCGGCGCACAAATTGTATGGCCCGAAAGGCATTGGTGCCTTGTATGTGCGGCGTCAGCCAAGAGTGCGGCTACAGGCGCAAATGCACGGTGGCGGGCATGAGCGAGGTATGCGCTCAGGTACCCTGGCAACCCATCAAATCGTCGGGCTTGGCGAAGCCTGCGCGGTTGCCGGAGAGCGACTGCAACACGATGCGGAGTACTTTGAGCAACTCCGTCAGCGGTTTTTAACGCCGCTACTGGCTGAGCCTGGCATCGATCTAAACGGCAGTGATGCGTTGCGGGTGCCGCACATCATTAATTTGCGCTTTGCGGATGTCGAGGGTGAGATTTTACTGATGTCACTAAAAGATCTCGCCATTTCATCAGGCTCTGCCTGTACTTCGGCCAGTGTCGAGCCGTCTTACGTGCTGAGAGCGCTGGGGCTGACGGATGAGTTGGCGCATGCCTCGTTACGTTTCAGCTTCGGCCGCCCAACGACGGAAGCGGAAGTAGACCACGCCGCCGAACACATCCTCGCGGTTTACCGAGCCCTTAGCACTTTCTAAGCGCTTGGCGCCGCCTCCGGCGGCTTGCCCGGCGTGGGCTCTGCCCGCATGCCAGGCGCGCCAAAGGCGCTTGCAAACACCGGCGAGTCGCGCCGTTGGCGCGACAAGCATTCTTGCGCCGAAGGCGCAAGTTACTGCTTTTAGGCAAGGCGCTACGCGCCGTCTAGCAAGTTCGCGCAGCGAACGCTAAGCAAGCTGCTAGCGTAGCGAGCAGCGCCGGGCAAGCCGCCGGAGGCGGCGCCAAGCGCTAGGAACTAGCGCAGCAGCCCGGCAAAGGTTTTCCGGAATTTCGCTAATTTCGGTGAAATTACCGCCTGACAGTACGGATTTTCCGGGTTTCGGTTAAAGTAGTTGGTATGATAATCCTCGGCCGGATAAAACACCTCCAGCGGCGACACCTCAGTTACAATCGGATCAGCAAAGGCACCCTCTGACTCAAGTTCAGCAATGATTTGCTCCGCTTCACGCTTTTGCTCATCGTCGTGGTAAAAAATCGACGTGCGATACTGCGTGCCAATGTCATTGCCCTGACGGTTCACCTGCGTTGGATCGTGCAACGTGAAGAAGATTTCGAGGATTTGACGATACGAAATTTGCTCAGGGTCGTAGGTTAACTGCGCGACTTCCGCGTGTCCGGTCTCACCGCTACACACTTGTTCATAAGTCGGATTTTCAGTATGGCCACCGGTGTATCCCGATTGTACATTGCTGATGCCCTTGACTTGCAGGAAGGCAGACTCAACACACCAAAAACAGCCGCCACCCAAGGTTGCTTGTGCCATGCTTATTACTCCTCTCGTCGTATAGACGTCTATATGGCTATATGCTTTCGCATCCTAACTTAGAATTTAAACAAAAACAATCAATCGCTATTCGATTTTTAATGCAATCTCCCGTATAATTCGCGCGGAAAATTTAATCACTGGTTTAATACCCTTTTTGGAGTAAAACAGATGGCTTTAGAGCGCACTTTATCAATCATCAAGCCCGATGCAGTTGCTAAAAACTTAATCGGTGCTATCTACAACCGTTTCGAATCTGCAGGTCTACGCATTGTTGCAGCTAAAATGATGCACCTGAGCAAAGAACAGGCGGAAGGTTTTTACGCGGAACACAAAGAACGTCCTTTCTTCGGCGCTTTGGTTGAGTTCATGACCTCTGGCCCAATCGTTGTTCAGGTTCTGGAAGGCGAAGACGCCGTCCGTAAAAACCGCGACATCATGGGCGCAACGAACCCGGCAGAAGCACTGGCAGGAACGTTACGTGCAGACTATGCTGAAACTATCGACGAAAATGCAGTACACGGCTCAGACGCTGTTGAATCTGCTGCGCGTGAAATTGCTTACTTCTTCAGCGACGAAGAAATCTGCCCACGCACTCGGTAAGATCTTAGCTTCGGCTTCACGGTCTAGGGCCTGCGGCCGGTCTAGGCGCTTCGCGCGGTTTGGGCTCGCTTCGCTCGCGGTGTAGCTTGCTGCCTTCGGCGCAAGGGTTTAGGGGCTTCGCCCGTCAAACCGCGAAGCCTAAACCGGCCAAAGGCCCCAAACCGCGAGCGCAGCGAGCCTAAACCGCGGAGGCGAAGCCGGAGCCGAAGTATTCCAATTTAACAGGAAATTTATGACCAATACCATCGACAAAAAAGTGAACCTTCTTAACCTCAACCGCGAGGGAATGAAAGAATTCTTCCGCGAAATGGGGGAGAAGCCATTTCGTGCCGATCAGGTGATGAAATGGTTGTATCATTTTTGCGTGGATGATTTTGATGAGATGACCAATCTCAACAAAAAGCTGCGGGAAAAACTCAAGCAAGTCGCAGAAGTTCGGGCGCCAGAAGTCCGCACTCAACAGCAATCCTCCGACGGCACCATCAAGTTTGTCATGACCTTATTTGACGGACAGGATGTGGAGACGGTATGGATTCCCGAGCGTGATCGAGCGACCTTATGTGTGTCATCGCAGGTTGGCTGTGCGCTGGAATGCACCTTCTGCTCGACCGGGGCGCAAGGCTTTAACCGTAATCTCAACGTTGCGGAAATCATTGGTCAGGTATGGCGCGTTAATCAACTACTCGGAGCCTACGGTAAAACCGGCATAAAACCGGTTACCAACGTGGTGATGATGGGGATGGGTGAACCGCTACTGAATATGAATAATGTTGTTCCGGCGATGGAATTGATGCTGGACGACTACGGTTTTGGTTTATCAAAACGCCGTGTCACGCTAAGCACCTCAGGGGTGGTACCGGCACTGGATAAACTGGCCGAACAAATTGATGTGATGCTGGCGATTTCGTTGCACGCGCCGAATGATGAGCTGCGTAACGAGATTGTGCCGATCAATAAAAAGTACAACATTGAACAGTTTTTAGCGTCGAGTCGCCGCTATGTTGAGCAATCAAAAGCGCAACACAAAGTGACCGTAGAATATGTGATGCTGGATCACGTCAATGATTCGACGGATCAGGCGCACGAATTGGCGAAAACGCTTAAGGACACGCCCAGTAAAATTAATCTTATTCCGTTTAATCCGTTCCCGGGATCGGATTACGGGCGTTCGAGCAACTCGCGCATCGACCGTTTTGCTAAGGTGTTGATGGAATATGGCTTTACCGTGATGGTCAGGAAGACCCGTGGTGACGACATTGATGCGGCCTGTGGTCAATTGGTGGGTGATGTGATTGACCGCACCAAGCGCATCCTCAAGCGCCAACAAGCGGCGCGCGGCGACGAGATCGCCATCGCTTCTAACAGCTAGGCGCCCCACAAGCTTACTGGCTCACCTTAGCGAGTCGTACCGAAGGCACGACAAGCTGCGCTGTTTTGAGCAAGCGCCTCCGGCGCGCCAGGCAAGCGGGGGGAGTCCGCGTCGAGCAAGGCACCGCGCAGCACAGCACGTGCCGCCAAGCAAGCCGCCGCAGGCGGCGCCAAGCGCGTAGCGCAAATAAGCAAAGGAATGCTGAAATGAGAATATGGATAGTACTCGCCGTAACCCTGAGCGGTTGTAGCGCAGCCCCCAGTACATCACTCAGCGATGCCGGCCAACATCGCCTCAACCTTGGCCTCGAATACATGAAACGCGGACACCTGGAACGCGCCCGCCAACATCTCGATAAAGCATACGCCGACGCACCAGGAGCAGAAGCCGTCATCATCGCCCTCGGACAATGGTATTTACACAAAGAAAAGCTCAATTCTGCGTTGCTACTTTACCAGCAAGCGTTATCATGGCAACCTATGAGCGGCGCATTGTACAACAATTACGCTATCGCGCTGTGCTTATCCGGTCACTGGCAACAAGCGCTGGTGATGTTTGACCATGCTCAAAGGTTACAGCAAGATGTTGCTGCCAACCGAGCACAGTGCTTAACCAGTCGCTGAGCCGAAGCGAGAGGGTAGCGTACTAACAGGGAACAACCCAGATATCATGACTGCTGATAATCAATCGAACGACACTGAGGAAAACGCGGTAGATAACAACGACGTAAAAGCCTCCGCGGAACAGCAGAAGGAACCTGTCAAAGGGCCTGGACAGATCTTAAAAGAGGCCAGAGAACGCAAAAACCTGAGTCAGCGTGAGGTCGCGGATCGCTTGCGGCTGCGTTTACAGATCATCGAATTGCTCGAAAACGATGAGTATGACTCGTTTTCAACACCTACCTTTATTAAAGGTTATTTGCGGTCCTACGCAAAACTGCTCGATGTCAATGAACAGGAAGTGTTTGCAGCCTACCGCAAATTAGGCATTAAAGAGCCTGACACGTCAGCCATGCAAAGCTTTTCGCGGCGCGTAAAACACGAAGAAAACGACAACCGTCTCATGCTGATTACTTACGCAGTAATCATTGTCGTCATCGGCTTAGTCATCTGGTGGTGGCAAGACAGTGACTTGAGTTTCAACAGCATCAGTGATGATGTGGAGCAAGCGGTTACAGAAACGGAAGTGCAGGAGTCGTCGCAGCCGCAACTGCAGTCACCGGCGACGTCGCAGCCAGAACCAACTAAAAATGATGAACAACCGTTGCTGGAATCGGAAGTTGAGGCCGACGATGTGAGTACCTCGTTGACCGCCAACGACCCGAATCAGTCGACCGCGGATGAGGCAGTAACCGTGTCCGAAACTGAGCAACCAGAAACGACGCTGGCGGCAGTCAACGAGCCGGCACCAGAATCAGGCGCGAGTGACGAGTCTGCCGTTGATGATGAACAACCGGCTACCGTCACCGATGATACGGCCAACGAGAGTGAGCTTGCAGACGTCAATGAACCGTCGCCGGCAGCCGACTCGGACGCCGACCAAAATACGTCACCACAAGCGCAACAGGAAGACACAGCTGCCAGCTTGGTGTTTCAGTTCAGTGAAGAGTGTTGGGTAAAAGTTGATGACGCCAACGGCGAAACTCAGGCGGTCGGTATCAAAGCCGCTGGTTATACTATGCAGGTGCCCGGTGAAGCACCGTTCTCGATTACCGTGTGTAAGCCAGAAGCGGTGACCATTACTTATCAAGGCGAAACCGTAGACTTGAGCAGCTTCCGACAGTCACGTGTTGCGCGTCTGACCGTACCGGCAACCAATTAATAGTGGATCTCTAAGCAGTAGGAATATCGATCTATGATGCACGAAAGTCCCATCAAGCGCAGACCCTCCCGTCGTATCTACGTCGGCGATGTGCCCATTGGTGATGGCGCTCCGATTGCGGTGCAGTCCATGACCAACACCGAAACCACCGATGTGCAGGCGACCTTAGCGCAAATTCAGGCGCTGGCCGACGCGGGAGCGGATATTGTGCGTGTTTCGGTACCCACGATGGAGGCGGCAGAAGCGTTTAAAGCCATCAAGCAGGGCAGTCCTGTGCCTTTGGTAACAGACATCCACTTTGACTATCGCATTGCTTTAAAAGTGGCGGAATACGGTGCCGACTGCTTGCGCATTAATCCCGGCAATATTGGCCGCGAAGATCGTATTCGCGCGGTTGTTGACGCCGCCAGAGATAAAAACATTCCTATCCGAATTGGTGTTAACGGTGGTTCGCTGGAGAAAGACCTGCAAGAAAAATATGGTGAACCAACGCCCGCGGCACTGGTTGAATCGGCGATGCGGCATGTCGAGATTCTCGATCGACTCAATTTCCAGGACTTTAAAGTCAGTGTGAAAGCATCCGATGTGTTTCTCGCGGTTGATTCTTACCGCTTATTGGCGAAACAAATTGAGCAACCGTTGCACTTGGGCATCACCGAAGCGGGCGGCAAGCGCAGTGGCGCGGTCAAATCATCCATCGGTCTGGGTATGCTATTGGCCGAAGGGATTGGCGATACCTTGCGGGTGTCATTAGCGGCGGACCCCGTCGAAGAGATCAAAGTGGGATTCGATATTCTGAAATCGCTCAGGATCCGGTCCCGTGGCATTAACTTCATTGCCTGCCCAAGTTGTTCGCGGCAGGAGTTTGATGTGATAGCAACCGTTAACGAATTGGAACAGCGGCTTGAAGACGTTACGGTGCCGATGGATGTGTCCATTATCGGCTGTGTCGTCAACGGCCCGGGGGAAGCCTTGGTTGCCGAAGTTGGGTTGGCCGGTGCAAAGAATAAAAGTGGCTTGTATATTGGCGGCGAACGGCAAAAACTGCGCCTCGACAACAAGGACCTGGTGGATCAACTGGAACGTCAAATCCGTGAACGCGTTGCCCACGTCGAAAAACACAAAATTGACGTAAAAGAAATCGGTTAACGCGTTTTACCCGCTGTCATAAAATCCTTATAATACGCGCTCGTTTTTTGAGCCTTTGTTTTTATGGCTCATCGTGTACGTAATGACCATCGGCAACAGATAGCAACCAAGACGGAAGTAACAAGCGTGGCAAAATCCATACAGGCAATTCGAGGCATGAACGACCTGTTACCCGACCAAAGCCCAGCCTGGCAACAGGTTGAGTCGATTATTCGTCGAGTGGCAGCAAGCTACGGCTACAGCGAAATTCGCATGCCGGTACTTGAGCAAACCGCACTGTTTAAGCGCTCTATCGGTGAGGTGACCGATATTGTCGAAAAAGAAATGTACACCTTTGATGACCGCAATGGTGAGAGTCTCACCTTGCGTCCTGAGGGTACGGCAAGCTGCGTCCGTGCCGGTAATCAACATGGGTTGTTGTATAACCAAATTCAGCGACTTTGGTACATGGGGCCGATGTTTCGCTATGAACGCCCACAAAAAGGTCGTTATCGGCAGTTTCATCAGTTCGGTATTGAAACCTTTGGGCTGCCTTCAGCGGATGCTGATGCCGAAGTTATTCTGTTGTCAGCGCGGCTGTGGAAAGCCTTTGGTATCGCCGATCAGGTTGAGTTGCAGTTAAACTCGCTGGGATCGAATGAAGCCCGCGCGCGTTATCGCGATGCTCTGCGTGAGTATCTGGAGCAATATAAAGAGCAACTGGACGAAGACAGTCAGCGTCGGTTGGACAGCAACCCGTTGCGTATTCTTGACAGCAAAGACCCCAATACACAGCAGCTATTGGAAGAAGCGCCGCGTCTGTCAGAGTACTGGGACGATGAATCCCGAGAGCACTTTGAGCAGTTGCGTGCATTGCTGGACGAAGCCGGTATTCGCTACACCCTAAACGAGCGTTTGGTGCGTGGACTGGACTATTACAACCGCACAGTGTTTGAATGGGTTACCACCGCCTTGGGCGCTCAGGGTACCGTCTGTGCCGGTGGCCGTTATGACGGCTTGGTAGAACAACTTGGCGGTAAGCCAACGCCGGCTGTTGGTTTCGCGATGGGCATGGAACGGTTAGTGTTGCTGTTGCAGGAACAAAATAAATTGACGCCAAGACGTGCAGTGGATGCGTATTTAATGCCGTTAGGCGACGCTGCGGAACTAAAAGCAGCGGCGATTGCCGAACAGCTGAGAGATGCAATGCCGGAGTTGCGGCTGGTGACCCACTGTGGTGGTGGGGCAATGAAAAAACAAATGAAAAAAGCGGATAAATCCGGTGCGGAAGTTGCCCTAATTATCGGCGAGAATGAGCTGGCAACGCAGCAAGTAACGGTTAAACCGTTACGCAGCGATGCTGAACAAGTTACTTTAAGTCACGCAGAACTTATTGACCATCTGCGGCCATTGACGCAAGCGTAAGAGGTGATCCTGTGGATCAGAACGAAGAACAACAAGTCGAACGAATTAAAGAGTTTTGGGCCGAACACGGCAAAGGCATTATCGCCGGTGCGGTGATTGGTTTTGGCCTGTTTTTTGGCTGGCGCTATTATGATCAAGCGCAGATTGATGCGGCTAACGCAGCTTCAGCAGGTTATCAGCAAGTGGCCAGTCAGTTACAGGCAGACGCCGATAACGCAGTGGTTAACGCGCAACAATTTATCGATGAGCACGCCGGTTCACATTACGCGCACCTTGCCGCACTGCAGTTAGCTCAACACGCCGCCAGCAATGGCGATCTGGCGACGGCGGTGACCGCACTGCAACAGGTGGTCAGTGAGAGCGACGATAACAACCTGAAAGCGGTTGCCAACATCCGCTTGGCACGGGTTCTGTTAGCGCAGCAGCAATACGAGGGTGCTCTGGCCGCCGTAACAACGGCGATGCCAACGGCCTATCAGGCCGCGGCTGCCGAACTGGAAGGCGACATCTATGCTGAACAGGGTCAGAATGATCAAGCTCGCGAAGCTTACCAGCGTGCGCTTGCCGCTGAGGGTGAAGCGCTGACTCCGGCACTGGAACTTAAACTCAACAGCCTGGCTACGTCATAATGCATTTGCTTAACACGTTAAAAAAGTCCGCCTCGTTACTCGCGATTGCCGCACTAGCAACCAGTATCAGCGGTTGCTCGCTGTTCGGTGACGATGACGAAGAAATTAAGATTGCACCGCTCCAGCCGATTAACGAAAACCTCAATGTTTCCGTTAAGTGGGAGCGCTCCGTTGGTGATGGTGTAGGAGAGTTTTTCTCTCGCCTTAACCCAGTTGTTGCTTACGATAAAGTGTATGCTGCCGATCGTCAGGGCACCGTTGTCGCGATGAGTAAAGACAACGGCGAAACGCTGTGGGAAGTCGAGTTGCATGACCTCATCGAAATTAACGAAGCGTCTGATGAGGGTTGGTTCAGCGGCATTCTGTCATCACCATTCCCGGCGCGCATTTCCGGCGGTCTGGTTGCAGCTTATGACAAGCTGTTTTTGGGCACCGAGAACGGCGATTTGATAGCGTTAAATGCCGAGACCGGTGAGCTGGTCTGGCATGTCGACGTTGGCAATGAAGTAAACTCTGATCCCGCCGTTGGCGAAGGACGAGTCGTCATTCACACCACGGGCGGCAAAGTCATCAGTTATGATGCCGAAAGCGGTGAGCAACAGTGGCAGTTTGAATACCAGACACCTACGCTAACCTTGCGTGGTTCATCGGCGCCGACCATCGCCAGTGGTGGTGTGATTGTTGGTGACAGTAATGGTACCGCGTCAATCCTCATCGCTAATAATGGCCAGCAGGCGTGGACGCAGAGTGTTGGTACGCCAAGCGGCGCGACCGAGCTCGAAGCATTGGCCGATATCGACGCCAATCCGGTTGTGGTCGGTGGCGTGATATACATGATCGCGTATAACGGCGAACTGGTGGCACTGGAATTACGCAGCGGCGAGGTACGTTGGAAGCGTGACTACAGTGCGTTCGAGAATATGCTGGTGCGCGGTGGACGCATTTATTTGACCGACTACCAAAGCCATCTTTATGGCTTGAACCAGGAAGGCGGCATTGAGTTGTGGAGCAACAACGAAATGTTTGGCCGTAAATTGACGGGCCCTGCATGGCATGATGGTTTCGTCGTTGTCGGTGATTTGGACGGTTACTTACACTGGTTGAATCCAACCAATGGCACTATTGAAGGTCGCTATGAAGTCGGCGGTGATGGCATTTTTGCGCAGCCGGTTGTGGATGGAACAACCTTATACACACAAACTCGCGACGGCGATATTGTGGCAATTGAGATAAATTCAGGAAGTTAAACAAACATGTTACCTGTTGTAGCCCTGGTAGGGCGCCCGAATGTGGGGAAATCCACATTATTTAATCGTTTAACCCGCAGCCGGGATGCACTGGTAGCAGACTTTCCCGGCCTGACCCGCGATCGTAAGTACGGCCAGGCCAACTATGATGGATATCAATTCATTGTCGTGGATACCGGTGGTATTCACGGGGATGAAGAAGGCATCGATGAGGTAATGGCAAAGCAATCGCTGCAAGCCATTGAAGAAGCCGATGTGGTGTTGTTTTTGGTGGATGCCCGTGACGGCGTGACCGTCGGCGATCAGGCCATTGCGGATCATCTGCGCAAAAAACAGCAGCAGAAAAAAGTCTACATGGTTTGTAACAAGATCGACGGTATCGATGCCTCAACCGCAATGGCTGACTTTTACTCACTGGCGTTAGGCGACCTTTACGGTATTGCCGCTGCTCACGGACGTGGTGTTGAACAGTTGCTGGAAAGCTGTTTTAAGCCGCTGGCTGAGGACTACCCGGACGTTATAGTCCGTAACGACGAAGCGCCGGAAGATCTTGACCACGATGAAATCGACTACGATGCGTTACCGCTGAAGTTGGCCATTGTCGGCCGACCGAACGTGGGTAAGTCAACGCTTACTAACCGTATCCTTGGTGAAGAGCGGGTGGTGGTTTTTGATATGCCCGGAACCACTCGCGACTCGGTGTATATCCCGATGCAACGGGATGAGCGCGAATACGTGCTCATTGATACCGCTGGTGTGCGTCGCCGGGGCCGTATCGATGAGGCGATCGAGAAATTTTCGGTGGTGAAAACGTTGCAGGCGATCGAAGAAGCCAACGTTGTACTGATTGTCATTGATGCGCGCGAAACCATCACCGACCAGGATCTTAACCTGATTGGTTTTGCCCTCAACGCCGGCCGTTCAATCGTGATTGCGGTGAATAAGTGGGACGGTTTAGAGCAGGATCACAAAGAAGAGATTAAGCGTGAGTTAGATCGTCGCCTCGGCTTTGTTGATTTCGCGCGTTTACACTTTATCTCGGCGCTGCACGGCACCGGTGTCGGTCACCTGTTTGAAAGCGTTGAAGAAGCTTACAGCAGCGCCACACAGCGGGTGAGTACGTCTAAACTGACCAAGATCATGGAAATGGCTCAGGAAGAACACCAGCCACCGTTGGTCAGTGGTCGTCGTGTGAAACTCAAATACGCGCACGCCGGCGGCTACAATCCCCCGCGTATCGTTATTCACGGCAACCAGGTCACCAAGCTGCCGGGCTCATATCAGCGTTATTTGACCAACTACTTCCGTAAAGCCCTGGGTGTGATGGGCACACCGATTAAGATCGAGTTCCGCGAACCGGTTAACCCGTACGAAGGTAAGAAAAACCAGCTGACCCTGTCTCAGCAGCGCAAACGCCGCCGCTTAATGAAGTTCATTAAGAAGAAAGGCTGAGGGTTCTCACCGCAGAGGGCGCTGAGAACCGCAGAGAAAAGCTTTTTAATGGAAAAGCCAATGGGGCGGGTGGTTTTACCATAAAAAAACCTCCGCGCTCTCTGTGTTCTCAGCGGTGAAAGACTTGCGCCGCAGGCGCAAGCTACGCGAAGTCGGATTCTTTGAAGCGGTATTCTGTCAGGCAATAGTCGCAGGTCATGACGATCTCGCCGTCAGTCTGTAAAATCTCTCGCAACTGCTCGACCGGCACGCTGGCCAACGCATCCAGCGTCCGCTCGCGTGAACAACCGCAGACAAAGGAAACTTTCTGAGCCGGATACAGGTGCACCGTTTCTTCGTGGTATAAGCGATGCAACAGCTGTTCTGCCGGCAGCGAATACAACTCCTGTTCGGTGATGGTATCGGTTAAGGTGGCCAAGTGTTCAAACCCGGTCATGTCTTTACCGGATGCCGGCAGCCGTTGCAATAACATACCGGCCGCATGTTCGCCGTCGGCGTGCAACCAGATTTTGGTGGCCAGCTGCTCGGATTGCATAAAATAATTTTCCAGCATTTCGGCAATTGAGTCGGCGTCTGAACTGGTAACGCCCTGATAACGTTCGCCCTGTTCCGGCTCCAGGGTAATAACCAGCTCACCTTTACCAATCATGCTGCGAATATCCGTCGCGGTGATGTCACCACGAACGCGAGCAATGCCGCGCAACTCCTGGTGATGGTTACCATTAACCGCAATAAAGTTTAGCGGGCCGTTGCCCTGCAGTTGCACAGCGATGTGGCCTTCAAACTTAAGTGTTGCGGTCAGCAGTGACACCGCCGCCATCATTTCACCGAGCGCCTGTTGTACCGCCGGTGGGTACTGGTGGCCGCGGATCAGGCTTTGATAACTGCTGGTTAACTGCACCAACTCACCGCGCACATCCTGGTCAGCAAAGGTATAACGCACCAGTTGGTCGGTCGGGTATTCGATAGTTTGCTCGGTCATTGCCCATCACCTTCGTTTCGTTGTCCGTCTTTCATTCTGATCAACTGCCGCCGCTGCTTTTTGTCCGGACGGCCTTGTGGGTGCGGATTATACATGGCATTGAGTTTTCGTGCTTGCGCGTTTTGCTCGCGTTGCTTGATGCTGCTCTCGGTTTCGCGATAAAGCAGCTGCGCTTCGCTGGCGCCGCGGCGCTGATCACTCAAAGCAATTACTTCGACTTCTTTACTGTCAAAGCCTTGTCTAAGTTTCAGCATCGCGCCAATTTCCACCGCCTTGGAAGGCTTAGTGCGCTGGCCATTGTAGTGAACTTTGCCAGACTGAATCATCTGCCTGGCAATGGCCCGTGTTTTATAAAAACGCGCTGCCCAAAGCCACTTGTCTAAACGTATTGCGTTTGCTGTTGTCATAAAGTTGCAATCAAATTACCATAAACTGTGTTAATCGATTGTTGGCTCTTGCACGGAGAGCTAGAATGCGGTTAGCTACACAAGTCTAACAAAACTATAATGATAAAGTGACCTAAATTGTCTTACCTAAACGGCTTTCGCAGCAATAAATGGGCATCGCCCTCACGGCTGATATCGCTGGCAACCATCGCTATCTGGCTGCTGGTGGTGATACTGCTAGCGCAGTTAACCTGGTGGTTGGTGGCTCCGGCCGCGCCAACGGGCGGCACATCGGCACCGTCACTACCGTCAAGCTACAACGCGGCAGAAGACACCGCGGTCGATATTGCCGCTCTGCAACGTCTTAACTTGTTTGGTGAAAGTTCGCAAACCTCATCGACAACGCGTCGTGATGCACCGAAAACCTCATTGAACATCCGTCTGGTAGGGGTATCGGCCAGTTCCAACCCGCTGCGTTCTGCGGCTATTATTGAACAGGCCGGTCAACAACAGACTTATATCGTCGGCGACAAGCTTGGCCGTAGCGGTGTGACCGTTGAAGAAATCTATGCTGACCGGGTATTGTTAGACAACAACGGTCGTATAGAAACGTTGCAACTCGAAGACATTGGCGAGGATCGGCCCGCGTTGTCGCTGATTGTTGAACAGCCGCAGCAAGAGGCGACGGAAGCCGTCCCCGAACAAGACCTTGAGCAGGCCGTTGAGGAGATTAATGCGGATCCGCAGTCGCTTACCGATTACGTGTCGATAAGCCCGGCCATGGATAACGGTCAACTGATAGGGTACCGTCTGGAAGCAGGACAAAAGCCGGAACTGTTTCGTCAGGCCGGTTTACAAAACGGCGACCTTGCCATTGCCATTAACGGTTACGATTTAACCGATATGCAACAGGCAATGCAATTAAGTAACGAATTAACCACGCTGACGCGCGCCGACATAGAGATTGTGCGCGACGGTCAACCGATGCAGCTCACCATTGAGCTTGCCAACGAACAGGACAACTAACTATGGCAGTTCACTCTCGTGGCCCCAAAGTCTGGTTAAGCGCACTTGCGCTGGGTATCGCTTCGGCGGTGTTGGTACCAACGCCCGCTGCGATGGCTGATGAATACGCCGCAAGCTTTAAAAACACCGACATTAATGAATTCATTCAGGTGGTTGGGCGTAACCTTGGTAAAACCATCATTATTGACCCTAACGTGCGCGGCAAAATTGACGTTCGCAGTTATGACGTCATGAACGAACAGCAGTACTATCAATTTTTTCTGAATGTGCTGGAAGTTTATGGGTTTGCCGTGGTGGAGATGGATTCTGGCGTACTTAAAGTTATCCGCGACAAAGATGCTCAGCATGCACCGTTACCGGTGGTGGCGGGTGAGCAACAGCAACGTGGTGACATGATGATCACCCGTGTGGTGCCGGTGGAAAACGTTTCCGTACGAGAGCTCGCGCCCTTGTTACGGCAGTTAAATGATCAGACCGGTGGCGGCATGGTGGTCAGTTACGATCCTTCTAACGTGATCATGATGACCGGTCGGGCAGAAACCATTGGCCGCCTGGTAGAAATCATCGAACGCGTCGACCAGGCCGGTGACCAGGACGTCGATATTATTGATTTAGAGTATGCGTCGGCGAATGAGTTGGTTCGCATCGCCCAAAGCTTATTTGAAAAAAGCGCCCAGGACGGCACACCGACCTTGCTGATTCCAAAAATCGTTGCCGATGAGCGCAGTAACAGCGTCATTGTCAGTGGTGAGCCGCGTGCCCGTTCGCGGGTGGTGAAGCTCATTCGTCAACTGGATCAAGACCTCAAGACCGAGGGCAACACACGCGTCTATTATCTGAAGTATGCGCGTGCTGAAGAAATGGTTGAAGTGCTGGATAACGTCAGCCGCTCGATTCAGGCAGAAGTTGAACAACAGCAGGGCAGCAATACCGGTGGTCGACGCGCAGGTGGTGGTAACAACACCGTCAGTATCAGTCCCCATGCGCCGACCAATGCCGTAGTTATTACCGCCGAGCCGGACATGCTGGCGTCACTGGAAAACGTCATTCGCGACCTTGATATCCGTCGGGCTCAGGTACAGGTTGAGGCCATTATTGTCGAGATACTGGAAGGCGACAATGTCGACTTTGGTATTCAGTGGATCAGCGAGGATGGTGGCCTGGTGCAGTACAATACTGGTAACCAAGTGCCGATTGGCGCGTTAGCTGCAGGCGCTTATCAGGCGCAGCCACAAGAGGGCACCACGGTGATTTCCGAAGGTGGTGCGGTTACCCAAAACCCGGACAAGCCGGGCGATATCAGCTTGTTAGCAGAGTTGCTGGGTAGTGTTAACGGGATGATGTTCGGTACCATTAAGAACGATTGGGCGGCCGTGGTGCAGGCGATTTCGCAGGATACCAACTCCAATATTTTGGCAACCCCAAGCATCGTAACCGTTGATAACGAAGAAGCCAGTTTCCTCGTGGGTCAGGAAGTGCCGACCATTACCGGCTCAACGTTGGGCGGTGATAACGAAAACCCATTCCAGACCGTCGATCGTCAGGAAGTGGGTATTAAGTTAAAAGTGACGCCGCAGATCAACGAGGGCGATGCCGTACAAATGCTCATTGAGCAGGAAGTCTCCAGCCTAAGCGGAGCAACCTCGGTGGACGTCATTGTTAATAAACGTGAACTGAAAACCACGGTGATGGCCAATGACGGTGAAACCATTGTGCTTGGCGGCCTGATTGACGAAGACGTGCAGGAGTCGGTATCAAAAATTCCGTTGCTCGGCGACATTCCGATCCTGGGTAAGTTATTCAGTTCAACCTCAACCTCGACCCAGAAGCGCAATCTTATGGTGTTTATCCGTCCGACCATCGTGCGTGACGGCAGCAAGCTGGCGGAAATCAGTCGCGGTAAATACAACTACATGCGGGCTTTGCAGCTTGACCGTAAAGCACGCGGTGTGGATTTAATGCCGACCAAAGAAACCCCGGTAATGCCAGAGTGGGACGGTGAGCTGACGCTGCCGCCAAGTTTTGACGAATACATGGATAACAAAGAAAAGTCGGTGCAAGATAAAGGTCAAAATAATGACTGAAGCCAGTGCCATTGCAACCAAACGTTTGCCCTTTAGTTTTGCCAAACGCTTCGGCGTGGTGGTGGAGCAGGGCGAGCACCCGACCGTACATTGCCGCGCCGGCGTGGCGGCGGAAGCGTTGCTGGAAGTCAGACGTGTGTTGCAACAGCCCTTCCAGTTGCAAGAACATCCGGAGTCGGAGTTTGAGACACTGTTAACCCAAGCGTATCAGCGTGACTCCTCCGAGGCCAAGCAACTGATGGAAGACATCGGCAACGAATCGGATCTGTTTTCGTTGGCCGACGAGTTACCGCAAACCGAAGACCTGCTGGAAAGCGAAGACGATGCGCCAATCATTAAGTTGATCAATGCCATGCTTAGCGAAGCCATCAAAGAAGGGGCTTCGGATATCCATATTGAAACGTTCGAGAAGCAACTGACCATTCGTTTCCGCATCGACGGTGTCTTGCGTGAAGTGCTCAAGCCCAACCGCAAACTGGCGTCGCTGCTGATCTCGCGGATTAAAGTCATGGCGCAACTCGATATTGCCGAGAAACGGGTACCGCAGGACGGCCGTATTTCGCTATTAATCGCCGGTCGGGCGGTGGATGTGCGGGTATCGACCATGCCGTCTAACCACGGCGAGCGGGTGGTACTGCGACTGCTGGATAAAAACAATGCACGGTTAAACCTCAAGCAACTGGGGATGACCGAGCATAACCGCGGTATTTTCTCGCAGCTCATCCATAAGCCGCACGGCATTATTTTGGTGACCGGACCGACCGGTTCTGGTAAATCCACCACGCTCTATGCCGGCATTACCGAAATCAATTCAAAAGATCGCAATATCCTGACGGTTGAAGATCCCATTGAATATGCCATCGAGGGCATTGGCCAGACTCAGGTTAACCCTCGCGTGGACATGACCTTTGCCCGCGGCTTGCGTGCGATTTTGCGACAAGACCCGGACGTGGTCATGGTCGGCGAAATCCGTGACGTCGAGACCGCACAAATCGCGGTACAGGCATCATTAACCGGCCACTTGGTGTTATCGACGTTGCACACCAACACCGCTGCCGGCGCCATTACCCGATTGGAAGATATGGGCGTTGAACCGTTCTTGTTGTCGTCCAGTTTACTCGGGGTATTGTCGCAACGTTTGGTGCGTACCCTGTGCCCGCAGTGTAAGCAGCCCCATCAACCGGACGCTGAGGAACGACGGATGCTGGGCACGGTTGACGACGACGTCGTGATTTATCGCGCCCAGGGGTGCGAGCACTGCAACCAAAGCGGTTACCGGGGGCGTACCGGTATCCATGAGTTGATCGTGGTCGACGACACCATTCGTGAGCTCATTCACAACGGCCACGGCGAGCAGGCGATTGAAAAATACGTGCGCCGGAATACCCCCAGTATTCGTCGCGACGGTATTGATAAAGTGCTGGCCGGACAGACCACTCTCGAAGAAGTATTGCGCGTAACGCGTGAGGAGTAAGCGCTAGTGGCGGCATTTGCATATCAGGCACTGGATGCCAAAGGGCGTAAAAAGCGCGGTGTTATCGAAGCCGATACGATGCGCCAGGTACGACAGCAACTCCGTGATCAGGGACTGATGCCGGTCGAGGTCGAGCCTGCCTCAGAAAAAGAGCAACAACCGGGTCAGACGACCTCGCGCTGGACCATGGTGCGCAAAGTCAAAGCACAGGATTTGGCGTTGATCACCCGCCAGCTCTCGACGCTGGTAAGTTCAGCATTACCGATTGAACAATGTTTGTTGGCGGTGGCGGATCAAACCGAGAAACCGCGCCTGAAGAAACTGCTGATGTCGGTGCGCAGCAAAGTGGTGGAAGGTTACTCGTTGGCCGAAGCGATGGCTGATTACCCCGGCGTGTTCGACCATTTGTACACCGCCATGGTGGCCGCGGGTGAGAAATCCGGTCACTTAGATCAGGTATTAAATGAGCTGGCGGACTACACCGAACAGCGTCAACACATGAAAAGCCAGTTAACGCAGGCGTTGATTTATCCGTTGATGCTGACGCTGGTTGCGATTGGCATCGTCGTGTTTCTGTTGGTGTCAATTGTGCCGCAAATTGTCGAAAACTTTGCCGATATGGGACAAACCCTACCGGGCACAACCTTATTTATGATCGCAATTTCTGAGTTTTTGCAGAACTGGGGCCTGTGGTTGCTGGTCATACTTATGGTCATGGTCGTTGGTTTTAAGCAATGGCTGCGAAAAGACAACAACAAGCGCTGGTATCACCGCAAGTTACTTAAACTGCCGTTAATCGGGAAAGTCATCCGCGGCGTCAGCACCGCACGCTTTGCTCGTACGCTCAGTATCTTAACGTCCTCGGCCGTGCCGCTGCTGGATGGTTTGCGCATTACCTCAACGGTAATCGGTAATCTTGCCATTCGTGATGCCATCGACGATGCCGCAACACGAGTGCGCGAGGGTTCATCGCTGCGGGCGGCCTTACAGGAAACCGGTTTGTTCCCACCGATGATGCTGCACATGATAGCAGCCGGGGAAAAATCCGGTGAACTGGAACAAATGCTGCGACGCACAGCGGATAACCAGGACCGTGAGTTTGAAGCGCTGGTGCAAGTCAGTTTAAAAGTGTTTGAACCGGTACTGATTGTCACCATGGCAGGTATCGTGTTCTTTATTGTATTGGCTATTATTCAACCCATTTTGCAGTTAAATCAGAGTGTAGGACTTTAATTATGATGTACAGAACAACAGCCCAACGGGGTTTCTCTTTGGTTGAGGTGATGGTCGTTATCGCCATCATCGGTATTCTTGCCACCATGATCCTGCCGAACGTGTTAGGTTCGCAGGAGCAGGCAAACAAACAGAAAGTGACTGCGGATATCGTTGCACTGGAAAATGCGCTGGCGCAGTATCATTTGGACAACGGCATGTTCCCGACCACAGAGCAGGGTCTCGAAGCCTTGGTACAACGCCCCAATATGGATCCGCAACCACGGAATTACCGTAACGGCGGCTACATCAAACGCTTGCCACAGGACCCTTATGGCAACGACTACCTGCTGTTGAACCCTGGCGAGTATGACGACGTCGACCTGTTTTCGGCAGGCCCTGATGGTCAACCGGGCACAGACGATGACTTTGGCAGTTGGATGATTGGTCAGGACGAACAAAACAACTGATCGACTCTCTGATGCAACCACGGCGCCGCAATAATGGGTTCACTCTGGTCGAAATGCTGCTGGTCATGGCCATTATTGGCATGATAGCCGGTACGGTTGCCTTTACTCTGCCTTCTTCATCCGCTCGAGATAAATCGCCGCAGGACATTGCGGTTACCTTAAAAGAGCAACTGCAGTACGCCCGTGAGTACGCGATGGTAAGGCAGCAGCCCTTGGGCTTAGTCATGGACGATGACGGTTATCAGTTTGTGCACTGGTACGACAATCAATGGCAGCCGCTTAATGCCAGAGGCTTAAAAGCCGTTAACTGGGATGAGCGTCTGCGCTGGCAACTGCAACCGCTGGAAGGCAACCTGGTGGCGCAGGAAGAGGCGGCGCGCGATTTGTTGTTTCAGCCCGATGACGATAATGACGAACAAGAGGACGAGCAGCCACAGCCGCAAATACTGATCTTGCCGAGCGGTGAGATGACGGCCTTTTCATTGGCGTTGGATAAGCCGCAACTGGCACGCCGGGAGCAGCGTTGGTTAATTGCACAAAGTGCCTGGCAAGTCAGCATACAGGATGAGGCCAGTGTCGATGCGAGTTACTGAGCGCGGCTTTACCCTGGTTGAAGTGATGGTGGCCATCGCCATTTTTGGTACCGCCGCGCTGGCGGCGGTCAATGCAGCCAGTGGCCATTTGAGCAGTATCAGTCAAATTCAGCAAAAAACCTTTGCCCAGTACGTAGCATCCAATCGCCTGACCGAACTGAGTCTGTCGCGGCAGTGGCCGGTTAAGGATAAACAAAGCGGACAAATGCAACTGGCGGAACAGGACTGGCGCTGGCAACAACAGGTGGTTGAAACGGTTACACCGGACGTGGTGGCGGTCACGGTGACCGTCACTAAACCCGGCAGCGACGCGCAACTGGTTCAGTTGACCCGCTATCTGCGTCGCCCGGATGCGGCCGCTCAGAGCGATGCGAATGGAGTCGGACCATGACGCAACAACGGGGCTTTACCTTGGTTGAAGTGTTGGTGACCATGGCCATTTTTGCATTGCTGGGAATCGGCAGCTTTACCGTGCTGGATCAAATGAGTAAAACCAAGACGCAGTCAGAGGCAGCGCGTGAGCAACTGCAACAGATGCAGTTTGGCTGGCTGATGATCGAGCAGGATCTGCGGCAGTTAGTGAATAAACCAACGCGGCCAAACGGTACCGAGGTGGTGCGCCGTTATGTCAGTAACGACGAGCGGGTAACTGAGTCTGACAGTGGCGTGCTGGCGCTGGTCAAAAGCGGCTATGACAACCCGGGCTTGTTATTGCCGCGCTCAGAGTTGCAGCCGGTCATTTATCGGGTTCGCGACGGTGTGTTAGAGCGGGTCAGTTTTCCTTACGTGAATGACCGCTCGGACGAACCGGTGGTACAACCGTTAATGAACGATGTTGAAGCGTTCAGTGTGCGGTTTTTCCGCGATGACGCCGCCGGTGACCAGCAGCAGCTACAGAATCAGGGCATCCGCGCTGGCTGGCAGGGCAGTTGGGATACCGAAGGCGATGTGCCCAAGGCCGTTGAGGTCACCATCAACAGCAAAGCCTACGGTGAAATTAGCCGACAGTTTTTAACGGCGGCAAGCACCGCAGTCAGCGTCAGCGATGAGGACAGCGACCAATGATGGCGAGGCAGCGTGGCGCGGCGTTAATCACTGTGATGCTGGTGATTGCGATTGTTTCAGTGATTGCGGTCAATTTGGGCAGTAGTCTGCAACGTCAGGTCAGTCGCAGTGCCAATCTGCAACAGGCCGAACAAAGCTACTGGATGTGGCTGAGCGCGGAAGATGTGCTGGCGGAAGTGTTGCAGCTAGAGCTGGAGCAGAGTGACGGTATTGTCCATCGCCAGCAGAACTGGGCGACCAAGCAAGGGCCATTTCCGGTTGCCGGCGGACAAATTGCCGCCGATGTGCGGGATTTGCGCAGTTGTTTTAATCTCAACAGCCTGGTACCCGGAGGCGAGCAGGAACTGCAGGGGGAACGCCGGCGTCAGCAATTTCGGCAGTTGCTGATGGCTAACGAGGTGGACAGTTATCTGGCGCAACAGCTTACCGATGCCCTTATTGACTGGATTGATGAAGACACTCGCTTGAGTGAAAACGGCGCCGAGGATCCGGACTATGAATCCTTGCCGCACCCGTACCAAGCCGCCAACAGTCCATTACTGGACATCAGTGAACTCAGGCAGGTGCGCGGCTTCAGTGCCGACATTGTGGCGAAGATTAAACCACAGGTGTGCGTCATTCCGGGCAATAGCGAACTTAAGTTAAACATTAACACAATGGATGATGAGCATGCTGCGTTGTTGGTCGCGCTGACCAATGGCGCGCTGGATCTAGCCGGTGCGCAGCAGGTTCTGGCAGGTCGACCTGAAGGTGGGTATGATGATCGCGAACAGGCCCTAACCGAGGGGCCGCTGGCCGGCATTAAAGATCAAGACGGCAACCCGCTCGATGAGCTGGTGGTCACGAGTCAGTATTTTCAATTATTGGCGTACATTCAATGGGGCGAGGTCGAAACTCGGGCGCGCTCTGTCATGCAAGTAACGCCAGAATCGGCCCGGGTCATTTACCGGGCGATGGGAGAATAACAATGCAAGAGCGACTGTTTATCCGGCTACCCGCCAGTAGCGGTAAAGAAACGGCAGTAGCCGATGCGGGTAAGGTAGTCTGGTTTATATGGCACCAGGCGCAACAGGAAGTGATTGCCAGTGGCGAACTCGGTTCGCCGGCGGAACTGTCGCAGTTGCAGCAGCAGGCCCGTCGTTGCGAAACCACGGTAATGCTGCCGGGTCAGGACGTGTTATTAAAACAGGTTGAGTTGCCGGCCGGCAGCCGCCGTCATCTCGATCGCGTGATTCCTTATGCACTGGAAGAAGAGCTGGCAAGTGATATCGATGAACTGCACTTCAGTTGGCCAGCCAACGTCAGTAAAGCCCAGAGCAGTATCCCGGTTGCGATAGTCGCGCGCAGTCGCATGAGCTGTTGGCAGAATTGGTTAAAAGAGGCGGCAATTGATGCCGACCACTGGTACCCGGAAACGCTGTTACTGCCGTACAGCGAGAACCACTGGAGTGCCATTCGTGTGGGTGCTGATGTGGTGGTTCGCACGGGGCCGTGGCAGGGCTTCAGTATCGAAGCCGAGGCCAGTGCCGCGCTGATGCCGGTGATCGTGGCGCAATGGCCGGCGCCGTCGCTGATCGACCATTATGGCGACATCGACTGGCCGCAACCGCCATCACCCATGCAAGCGGCGGATATTGAAGTGCCGTTGAGTATTTTTGCACGTGCCGGCGATACCTTAGAACTTCGTCGTGGCGAATTCGCGGTAAAACGCAAGCGCGTTGATAGCATTCGCTGGAAGCCACTCGCGGTTGCCGCGTCGGTAGCGCTGGTGGTCGCCGTCGGCGGCAATTTATTAAGAGCCTATCAATTGTCGTCAGAAGCCGATGCCTTGCAGTTGCAGGCTGAGCAACGCTTTTTAGAAGCCTTTCCCAATAAAACCCGTATCGTTAACTTGCGTGCACAATTGCAACAGGAGCTGAACCAACTCGGTGCCAGCGGTGCTGAGCAGGCATCGGCTCTGGCATTGCTGGACAGTCTGCAACCGGCTTTTGCTGATTTACCAGAGATGACGCTGGAGTTGTTGCGCTATCAGGACGGCGAGTTGAGACTGCAGGCATTGGCGCAGAATTTTTCTCAGTTTGAACGCTTTCAGCGTGCTGCTGAGCAGGCAGGGCTGCAAGTGCAGCAGGGCGCATTGAATAATCGCGGAAATCAGGTGGCCGGTTCACTGACAATCGCACGAGGAGCTCAGTCATGAAGGCGTTTTCAGGTATGGCGCAGCAACTGCAACAACACCCGCTGATGCAGCGAGCGCAACAACGCTGGCAGCAGTTTGCGCCGCGCGAACAGCGGCTGCTGCAGGTGTTGGCCGCTGTGCTGGGTGTGGCCGTGGTATACTTCCTCATTTGGCAGCCCAGTCAGCAAGCGCGGCTGCAGGCCGAACAACGGTTGCAGGCGCAACAGCAACAACTGTTGTGGGTGCAACAGAACATCGCTCGTTACGAAGCCCTTGCAGCACGTCAGCAGGAGCGGGTAGAACCCGCATCCGGCTCGTTAACGCAACGGCTCAATCAAGCTGCGGAAGCGCAGGATATTCGCTTGGCGCGCATGCAGCCGCAGGGCGAGGGTATGGTGGTTAGCGTCGATGAAGCCAGTTTCGCTCAGGTCCTGCAATTGGTTGCGCAACTGGAACAACAGTATCAACTGCGGGTGGAAACGCTGGATGTGGCACGCCTGGATACCCCGGGTCAGGTCCGGGTAAGACAGTTACTGGTAATGGATAATTCATGAAACGTTGGTGGTGGTTACTCGTTGTTTATGTCGTCGCCCTGGTAGTGATGCTGCCGGCTAAGGTCATTTATTGGTTGCCACTGCCGCCGCAGGTGTCAGTCAGTCAGGTGTCCGGCAGTCTCTGGCAGGGTAATATCGGTGCGCTGCAGATCCAGGGGGTGCCGCTGACGAACGTGGGTTGGAATTGGCGTGTCAGCAAGCTGCTGACGGGACAACTGAGTATCGATGTGACGGTGCCCGCAGCCGCCGGTAACCCTTTAACAGTCAACGGCACGGTGCAAGCGGGGCTGAGCGGTGTGTCGGTCGATAACCTCCGCTCAAAGGGTGATCTAGCTACCCTGTTGCAATTGTCGAATACCCGTCTGCCACTGACCACTCGTGGCCGTTGGTCAGTTAATGTCGACGCTTTCGCGGTCAGCGATCCAGGACCGTTAAAATGGTGTAACCAGTTACGAGGTGATGCGCAGGGGCAGGATATCCAGGTGCTGGTCAACGGTGTCTGGCAAAACCTTGGCGACTTTCCGGTGGGTCTGAGTTGTGATAATTCCGGCGCCGTGGGGCTTTCCATGAACGGTAATAACAGCCTGGGATTGGCGTTCGACGGCACCGTAAATAGTCAGGATATTCGCATCGCTGGTACCGTACGGCCTAATCCTCGTACCCCCGAAGGGCTGGCCAAAATGCTGCAATACCTTGGTCAGCCGGACGCGCAGGGACGATATCGTTTTTCGCTGTAATTGCCCAAATGCGCATTTCACGCTAAATTGAACAGACACTCTGCAACATAAGGAATTACTCAATGCAGGCCATCATTGACTGGATTAACGAAAACCAGGGCATGTTGATTGAATACAGCATTAAAGTCATCATAGCCATTGTCATTCTCTTCGTCGCCAAAATTGTCGCGAACGTGGTTACTGGCACTATGCGTAAAGGTATGGCGAAACGAGAAATGGACGGTGCCGTGATTGGCTTCCTGTCCGCCATTGTGAAGTCGATCATTTTTATCGCCGCATTGCTGGTGGCGTTGAATCAGGTGGGTGTAGAAACCACGTCGTTTATTGCCATTTTAGGTGCGGCCGGTTTAGCCATTGGTTTGGCGTTGCAGGGCTCGTTGTCCAACATCGCCTCCGGGGTGTTGCTGATCATGTTCCGCCCCATGCGAGCCGGTGAGTACGTTGAATGTGGCGGTACCGCAGGCACCGTCGAAGAAATCAATATTTTTCAGACCATCCTGAAAACGCCGGATCGCAAAGTGGTGTATGTGCCCAACTCACAGGTTATCGGTGGCACCATCACCAACTACAACCGTGAAGATCTGCGTCGTATTGACCTGGTGATCGGTGTCAGTTACAGCGCCAACCTGCAGCAAACCAAACAGGTGTTGATGGATGTTATTACCAGCGACGAGCGCGTACTGACCGATCCCGAACCGAACGTGCGGGTGAGTGCACTGAACAGTTCATCGGTTGATTTTATCGTGCGCCCATGGACCAAAACCGAAGATTACTGGCCAACCTACTGGGATCTGCTGGAACGCATCAAAGACCGTCTTGATGAGGAAGGCATCGGCATCCCGTTCCCGCAAATGGACGTGCACATGCATAAGCCTTAAAGGATCGTAGGTCGTGCCTTTGGCACGACCCCGATGTTGGCCTTGCGCCAAAGGCGCAAGCTACGGTGCCAATGCGTTGTCCAAATCCTCGAGGATGTCATCGATATGCTCGATACCGACACACAAGCGGATGGCTTCGGGTTTAACACCCACCCGGGCCTGTTCTTCCTCACTCAACTGGCGGTGCGTGGTTGACGCCGGATGACAGGCCAGGCTTTTAGCATCACCAATGTTAACCAGACGCTTGAACAATTTTAGCTTGTCGTAAAACCGCACCCCGGCGTCAAAGCCGCCCTTAATGCCAAACGTCAGTAACGACGCCGGCACACCGCCGCTGATGTACTTACTGACTCGCTCGTTGTCCGGATGATCAGCACTACCGGCAAAATTCACCCAGTCCACCGCATGGTGTTGCTGCAGAAACTCCACCACGCGCACCGCATTCTGGCAGTGACGTTCCATCCGCAGCGACAACGTTTCTAAGCCCTGTAACAACAAGAACGCGTTAAACGGTGACAGTGAAGCTCCGGTATTACGCAGCGCAACCGTACGTACTCGGGCAATAAACGCCGCTGCTTCAAAGGCATCCGTGTAGACAATACCGTGATAGGCTGGCTCAGGACTGCTGAACTGAGGGAAGCGGTCTTTGTGCTTAAGCCAGTCAAAACGACCGGAATCGACAATCAAGCCACCGACCGAGTTACCGTGGCCGCCGATGTATTTGGTCAGCGAGTGGACAACAATGTCGGCACCAAAATCAATCGGCTTGCACAACACCGGTGTCGCCACGGTGTTATCGACCACCAACGGCACCCCGGCCTGATGCGCGACTTCGGCCAGGCCTTCGATATCGGCGACGTTGCCAGCAGGGTTACCGATGGTCTCGCAGTACACCGCTTTGGTGTTGTCATCGATAACACGGGCAATGTCCTCGGGCTTGTCACTGTCAGCAAAGCGTACCTCGATACCAAACGAAGGCAGCATGTGCTGGAACAGCGTATAGGTGCCGCCGTAAAGCTGCGGCGTCGTGACAATATTGTCGCCGTGTTTAGCCAGCGTAATCAGCGCATACTCGATCGCCGCCATACCCGAAGCTACTGCCAGCGCCGCAATCCCGTGTTCGAGTTCGGCAACCCGCTGCTCCAGTACATCGTTGGTCGGGTTCATGATGCGCGAGTAGATATTGCCGGGCACGGCTAAATCAAACAAATCCGCACCATGTTGCGCGTTATCGAATTCAAACGCGACGGACTGATAAATCGGCGTCGCCACGGCTTTGGTGGTGGGATCCGTTTGATAACCGTGGTGGATGGCCAGCGTTTCGTCTTTCATAAAGGGTTCTCCGTAAGTTCTAATCGGGATGTTTTTAACGGTGGAATAAAATGCCTAAGCGGCTGCTGATAATCAGCAACGTTCTTGATAAAGCCATCGTGACCATAAGGCGTCTCGATGGATAAATAACTGTGACAATGGGGTAATAAGGCTTCCAGCTCCGCCACCAGTGCCGTTGGCGCAATACTGTCCGAGGCGAAACCAATCACCTGAACCGGGCATGAAATGCGTTTCGGATCGACTTGATAATCGTTCAGCGCCGGTGTTAGATGGGTAAATAAGGTATTGGCCTGGTTGCCGTGGCGACGAAGTAAACGTTCACCCTGCGCGAGTACATATTGGAGCGCGTCATCGCTGTTGGCAAAGCGTTGCTCAAATTCGTCAGCACTGCGGTAGGTCAGCATGGCCAGCGCCCGCGCCAGAATCACGCCCTGCTGCGGACTTTCTGCATGCTGCAGTAACAGTTGCTGGAACGAACGCAACAACGCCGACTGAATCGAAGGTTTATGCGCGGCACCGATAACCGCCAGTCGGCGAATGACCGGCCCATGTTGTTGAGCCGCTGCATGCAGGCCCAGCACCCCGCCAAACGAACCACCGACCCAGGCTTCGACGGATTCAACCCCCAGTTGCGTGAGGGCGTCGGTATAGGCCTGAGTATGTTCGGTAACCGTCAGTGGCTGCGTCGGCGTGTCCGAACCACCAACACCGCCCAGATAATCAAAGCTGATCACCTGCACGTCTTCGGCCGGCGCGAACACGTTATACAGCGACTGCCACCAGCCGCTGCCATCCAGCCGCCATAACTGGCCGGTAGCACTGATACCGCCCTGAATGACAATCACCGGGGCATCAGCACGACCATTATCAGCCGCGTAGCGAAACCCTTTCACGCGACCAAAGCGGGTGTTTGTATAAAATGAACGACCAACGGGTAATACCATATCAACTCCTCACTATCCGAACCCGCAAGATCGCAAATAGATTTCTAGCTGTCAAGAAGTTTAGACGTCCAAAAGGCTTGCGCCAAAGGCGCAAGCTACAGCGAGCAGCAAGCGCCAAAGGCGCGAGCGCAGCAAAGCAGCAAGCGCCAAAGGCGCGAGCACAAACCGCAAGCGCGAAAGCGCGCCCAGCAAGTTCGCGCAGCGAACGCCAAGCAAGGCGCAACGCGCCGCCAAGCAAGCACCGAAGGTGCGCCAAGCGCAATTTTCGCCCACGAAAATTGCGCAGAAGAGCTTGCTTAAAATGACGTCGGTATGTATAATCCACGCGCAACATGAATCCCCCTACGGAGTGTTGCAATGCTGCGAATCGCCCAAGAAGCCCTTACCTTTGACGACGTCTTACTCGTCCCCGGACATTCAACCGTTCTGCCTCATCAAGCCGATCTGCGCACCAAATTGACGCGCGGAATTACCCTGAACGTGCCTCTGGTATCAGCGGCGATGGACACCGTCACCGAAGCCCCATTGGCGATCGCGCTGGCGCAGGAAGGCGGCATCGGTTTTATCCACAAAAACATGACCGCTGAGCAGCAGGCTGCACACGTTCGTAAAGTGAAAAAATACGAAAGTGGCATGGTCACAGACCCGGTTACCATTCACCCTGACACCACCATCGGTGAAATCAAAGCATTGACCGCTGAACATGGCTTTCAGGGCTTCCCGGTGATCGAGAAAAACGGCGATCTGGTTGGCATCGTGACCGGCCGTGACACCCGTTTTGAAGACGATGACGCTAAGCAGGTAAAAGACGTCATGACCGGTAAAGACCGTTTGGTCACCGTGCATGAAAGCGCTGAAAGCGAAGAAATCCTGCAGTTGATGCACCAGCATCGCATCGAAAAAATTCTGGTGGTCGATGATGCCTACAAACTGAAAGGCATGATCACGCTGAAAGACTTTGAAAAAGCCGAGAACAAACCCAACGCTTGTAAAGACGAATTGGGCTCCTTGCGTGTCGGCGCAGCGGTCGGCGTTGGACCGGGTACCGAAGAACGCATCCAGTTGCTGGTCGAAGCTGGCGTTGATGTTCTGCTCATCGATACCTCACACGGTCATTCTCAGGGCGTGATTGATCGCGTTGCAAAAACGCGTAAAGACTATCCAAACTTACAGATCATCGCCGGTAACGTAGCAACCGCAGCGGGTGCTAAGGCATTGGCAGAAGCGGGTGTTGACGCGGTGAAAGTGGGGATTGGCCCGGGTTCAATTTGTACCACTCGTATCGTCACCGGTTGCGGCGTGCCACAGATTACCGCCATTGCCGACGCGGTTGACGCCCTTAAAGGTACTGACATCCCGGTGATTGCCGACGGCGGTATCCGCTTCTCCGGCGACATCGCCAAAGCCTTGGTGGCAGGCGCGCACTGTGTCATGGTGGGTAGCATGCTGGCCGGTACCGAAGAATCGCCGGGCGAAGTCGAGCTGTATCAGGGCCGCTATTACAAATCCTATCGTGGAATGGGCAGCCTGGGTGCGATGAATCAGCGTAACGGCTCTTCAGATCGCTATTTCCAAAGCTCGAACGAAGCGGAAAAACTGGTCCCCGAAGGTATCGAAGGCCGCATCGCCTATAAAGGACCGATTTCGGCCATCATCCATCAGCAGATGGGCGGTGTGCGCTCGGCCATGGGCTTAACCGGTTGCGCCAACATCGAAGAACTGCGCACCAAGCCGCAGTTTGTCAAAGTGACCGCGGCCGGCATGGGTGAATCGCACGTCCATGATGTGCAGATCACCAAAGAAGCACCGAATTATCGCAGCTCTTAAGTAGCGCCTTTTTATCCGACAGGAAACGAAAAACAGCATGACTCAAGACATTCATGATCATCGAATACTGATTTTAGACTTCGGCTCTCAATACACTCAGTTGATCGCGCGCCGTATCCGTGAAATTGGCGTTTACTGCGAGCTGTGGGCTTGGGACGTTGACGAACAGGACATCCGTGACTTCGCCCCGAAAGGCATCATTCTGTCCGGTGGTCCGGAAAGTGTGACCGAGCAAGGTTCGCCACGCGCACCGGACTACGTATTTGAAGCCGGCGTGCCGGTACTGGGTGTGTGCTACGGCATGCAAACCATGGCGCATCAGCTGGGTGGTTCGGTACAGGGGTCCCTGGAGCGCGAATTTGGTTACGCGCAAATCGAACTGGTCGAGAAAAGCCCGTTGTTTGAAGCCATTGAAGATGCGGTCAGCGAATCCGGTGCGCCGTTGCTGGATGTCTGGATGAGCCACGGCGATAAAGTCGATGCCATCCCGGCAGGATTCCACACCGTGGCCAAAACCTCGTACTGCCCGTACGCCGCGATGGCGGACGAAGAGCGTCGTTTTTACGGCGTGCAGTTCCACCCGGAAGTGACGCATACGCGTCAGGGTATGCGTATGCTGGAACATTTTGTCAGCGGCATTTGCGGTTGCGAGAAAAACTGGACACCAGAGCAAATTATCGACGATGCGATTGAACGTATCCGTGAGCAGGTTGGCAGCGATAAAGTCATTTTGGGTTTGTCCGGTGGTGTTGACTCCTCAGTCACGGCGATGTTGCTGCATCGCGCCATTGGCGAACAGCTTACCTGTATTTTTGTTGATAACGGTTTGTTGCGTTTAAACGAAGCCGAACAGGTGATGGAAATGTTCGGCGACCATTACGGCCTGAACATTCTGCCGGTGAAAGCCGAAGATCGCTTCCTGGATGCGCTGAAGGGCGAAAACGATCCAGAGAAAAAACGTAAGATCATCGGTAATACCTTTATCGAAATCTTCGACGAAGAAGCGGCCAAACTGACCGAAGTCGACTGGTTGGCGCAGGGCACCATTTACCCCGACGTCATTGAGTCAGCCGGCTCCAAAACCGGTAAAGCGCATGTGATCAAATCACACCACAACGTCGGTGGTCTGCCGGAAGACATGAAGTTGGGCTTGGTTGAGCCGTTGCGTGAACTGTTCAAAGACGAAGTACGCAAAATTGGCTTAGAACTCGGCCTGCCGTACAACATGCTGTACCGTCATCCGTTCCCGGGACCGGGTTTAGGTGTACGGGTACTGGGCGAGATCAAGAAAGAGTATTGCGATTTACTGCGTCGGGCCGATGCCATCTTCATCGAAGAGTTGCACAAAGCCGACTGGTACCACAAAGTCAGTCAGGCCTTCGCGGTATTCCTGCCAGTGCGGTCGGTCGGCGTGATGGGCGATCAGCGCAAATACGACTGGGTTATCGCACTGCGAGCGGTAGAAACCATCGACTTTATGACCGCGCGCTGGGCGCACCTGCCGTATGAGCTATTGGAGAAGGTATCCAACCGCATCATCAACGAGGTCAACGGCATTTCACGGGTAACCTACGACATCTCCGGCAAACCACCGGCAACGATTGAGTGGGAATAACCAACGTTTGGTAGCGTGCGCCTTTGGCGCACGAATATTCAATCTTGACCAATTCGCTTGCGCCAAAGGCGCAAGCTACTCGGCTTTCGCCCTCAACTCACCTTTCGCTAAACGAATAGCCAGCTCGGTGCCCGGCGGTGCTTGCTGGCTGTCGCGTATGACGTTGCCGTTGTTATCGCGAACGATAGCGTAACCTCGGTCGAGGGTGTTGAGTGGGCTGACAATGTTCAGTGCTTGCATCAAGCTGCGCTGCTGCTCTGTTTTCTGCTTCAACAATCGCTCAATTGCTGGGTTTAACCGCTGTTGCACATCACTTAATCGACGCTGACAACGATCCAGATCCTTCTGTGGATGTAATGCTTGTAGGCGACTTTGGAAATAATTCTGGCGTTGTATTAAGCGCTGCAACTGAACCTGCATGGCACGCGTTGCGCGCGCCTGCAATTCGTCCGCGCGCTGTGCCTGTTGTTGCAGTTGGCGCTGCGGATGTTGCTGTTGCAGACGCACCTGCAGGTGTTGAAAGCGTTGCGCGCTGTGCGTCAGTTTACGTTGTTGTGCCAGCATCAGGCGTTGCTGCAGTGACTGCAACTGCTGCAACGTCTGACTACGATCCTTGGTCACCACCTCGGCAGCTGCCGACGGCGTAGGAGCGCGCAAATCGGCGACAAAGTCACAGATGGTAAAGTCGATCTCGTGACCAACGGCGCTGATCACCGGCATCGGCGCATCGACCAACATTCTCGCTACACCTTCGTCGTTAAAGCACCAAAGATCCTCGATGGAGCCACCGCCACGGCTGACAATCAGAACGTCGACCTCGTTTCGGACAAAGGCGCTGTGCAGCATGTGCTTTAATTGTGGAATCGCGGCTTCACCCTGAACCGCACTGGGATAGATGATCACTTCAACGTTTGGGTCGCGCCGTTTCATCACCGCCAGAATGTCCTGAATGGCGGCACCGGTCGGTGAGGTGACCACGCCGACCCGCCGAATGTCCGTCGGCAGCGGGCGTTTGCGTTCATTGGCAAACAGACCTTCAGCAGCCAGTTTCACTTTCAATTGTTCAAATTGCTGTTGCAGCAGACCCTGACCGGCATCTTCGATGTGTTCAACAATCAGTTGGTAATCACCGCGAGGGGCATAGACGGTGACCCGTGCCCGCACCAAAACCTGGACACCATTCTGCGGCCGGATCTTAGCGCGTTGATTGTTGCCACGGAACATCGCACAGCGGATCTGTGCTTTGTCGTCTTTAAGAGTAAAGTACCAATGGCCGGAACCCGGCGCAGCAAAGTTCGACACCTCACCCACCAGCCAGACATTACCAAACTGCTGCTCCAGCGCCAGACGGATGTCGTTGTTCAGTTTCGAAACCGAGTAAATGTCCATATGAATTGCACCCTGTTCGGTAGCGTGCGCCTTCGGCGCACGGGCTTGCGCCAAAGGCGCATATATGGTCCCCTCCCGTTTTGCAACTTCAACGTTGTGGTAAATGTTGGGTGCTCGCATATATACGGCCTGTTTTTGGTGACGTGTCACCTGGCCTGGATGAACTCCGCCCAACGGCTGGCTT